>JAESGH010000135.1_pt1 | contig 224692 bp, 212 predicted proteins | sample 9269641 | NCBI WGS metagenome assembly JAESGH01 (sample SAMN14515345, study PRJNA621665) | algae metagenome | isolation source: Phormidium tanganyikae FI6-MK23 and co-occurring heterotrophs from granitic... | place: USA: Fort Irwin, California | collected 1998-05-24
GGAAAATAGGGCTGAAGACGCGCCATCTGCTCGTCCGTCAGCCAATACAAATCACGCATCATTCAGGCTCCTCGCTGTGAGCCTGAATCACAGCGGCTTGCTCAAATCAATGGGTCCTGACCCTAGGAGTGCATGTCGGGCAGGCCGATGCGCGGATCAACGCGCTGCGCTGCGGCAAGGCAAAGCTGGTCTGATCCGCCAGAACGGCGCCGGACCGGACGCACTTCGCGGCCATCTTCGAGGGAAACATCCCAATATGATTGCGCAGGATGCATTTTCCGGGAGGTCAGCGTGGCGACGGCACAAGAACCACAGCGGGTATCGGCGGCGGATTTCATTCGCGGCTTTGCCAATTGGCGCCTGCAATCGGCGCGCGAGCCCGTCGTCGTCACACATCATGGCAAGGATGCGCATGTCCTGATCTCGCTCGACGATTATCGGCGCCTCGACGGTGATGTGGGGGATGTCGCTGGGACGGCAGATCGCTTGCAGCAGTCACTGGCTGGGCTGGTCGAATCGATCCGCGACGGGGTGATCCTGATCGATCGGCAATGGCGGATCGTCGCGGTCAATCCCGCCGCCTCCGACCTGCTGGAAAGATCGTGCGCCGACCTGATCGGTGCGCCGTTAGCGGCTGCCATGCCGCGGATCGAGGGAAGCTTGCTGGCGCAACATATCATCCGCCTGATCGACCATCGCGAGCGATTTTCGGGCGAGGTGCCGGACATCTTGCGTCCGCGCCAATGGCTGCGCGTCGATCTGGTTCCGACCGCAATCGGCGGCGCGATCATCCTGCGCGACGTGAGCGGCGCGCTGACCGATTATGCGGAGCAAGATGCGCGAAAGGCATTGCTGAATGCGGTCGAGGCGCAGGGTGAAATCGGTCACGCCCGTATCTCGGTGCGCGAAGCTGTTGAAGCGGCGAACGATGTGCTGACCGGCATGTTGGGGGTCGATACCGTCGCAATCCGGCGGGTACGCTTTTCGGCCCTGTTGGCGGTCGGTCAGCGCGCCGCCTTTGTCGAGGCACTGGAATTGCTGTTCCGGTCGGGTCGGCCGATACGCCTTGCGTCGCAGATCATCACGCGCGACGGCGCCGCTCTCGACGTGACGCTGACAATCACCGAAGTCCGCGGACCTTATGCCAGCGACGGTGCGGTCATACTGGTCACCCGGCGCCTCGCCTAGAACTAGCTGCCGCGATCGATCGCCTTGCTCCCGGCCGGTAGAGAGAAATACTGGCCATCCTCTCCCACGACGATCGGCCCGTCAAAATGGCCTTCGGCGCCGTCGAGAAACGCAGCGTTGAGGTAGGGGGACGGCATCGACGGCACGACATGGCTGAGCACCAACATCTGGACCCCCGCAACGCGCGCGCTGTCGGCGGCCTGCGAAGGGCTGGCATGATAGTCGAGGATGTCGCGCATGATCTGCGCCGTCTGTTTGCGGCCGGCCTTGTCGAGATTGGCCGCGAGCGTCTTGACCATCGCGGGGTTTAACGCCTCGTGGATCAACAGGTCGGCACCTTTGGATGCGGCCTCAAGCGCCTGCGACGGTCCGGTATCGCCGCTGACGACGACGCTGCGTCCCCTATAGTCGAAGCGGTAGCCGACCGACGGCTGCACCGGGCGGTGATCGACCGGAAAGGCGGTCACGCGCAGACCGCCCTCATCATACACGACGGTCGGCGCGGCGGGGACGGCAAAGGGCATGGCGGTGGCGCCAGCCGCGGCGGGCGGGGTGATCGCCTGACCATGGTGCGCGGTGCGATAGCCGTTATCGAGAGCATAAGCAGCGTTGAACCCTGCGATCACGCGCTCGACGCCCGGCGGTCCATAGACGGGAAGGGGGCTGCTGTTGCCGCTGGCGGTCCAGCGCAGCAGCATCATCGGTCCCATGCCGTCGATATGATCCGAATGAAAATGGGTCAGGAACATGGCTTTGATGCGGCCATTGGGCAGCCCCATTTGCGCGATATTGCGCGCCGCGCCCTCACCAGCATCGACGACAAACATGGACTTGCCCGCAATTATGACGGTGCAGGCGGCGGCGCGCTCGCGGCTCGGGAGCGGCGAGCCGGTGCCGCACAGACCGACGTGCAAGCCGTCGGGCAGATCCTTGAGCGTGTCGCGCGCCGCGGCGCGCTCGACCGCCCGTTCGAACAGCCACAGGCCGATCGGCCGCTGGAACATCCATCCGGCCAGTACGACGACACCGATGACCGCCGCCACCCACAGAACGGCCCGTTTTGCCTTTGCCATCGCTCTTCCCCCATTTTGTCCGCGGCGACTGCGCGCGCTGGACAAGCCGCATCGTTACGCGCAATCATTACACTGAGGAAAGTTGTCAATTGCAACTTGCCGTTTACGTAAAGGTGAGCGCTCATTATAAGGGCGCCATTACCCAATGGGAGATTCGTGATGGACATGGAATTCAGCCCCGAAGATCTCGCCTTCCAGCAGGAAGTGCGCGACTTCATCGCCGAAAATTACCCCGCCGAACTGCGTGAAAAGCAGGACGAGGGCGAAGAAATGTCCAAGGAGGATTTCCTCGTCTGGCACAAGATCCTGCACAAAAAGGGCTGGATCGCACCGGCATGGCCGGTCGAATATGGCGGCACCGGCTGGACCCCGACGCAGCGCTTCATCTGGTCCGAAGAGACCGCACGCGCCGATTGCATCCGCCTGATGCCCTTCGGCCTCGCAATGGTCGGCCCGGTGATCTACACCTTTGGCACCCCCGAACAGAAAGCCCATTTCCTGCCGCGCATCCTGTCGGGCGAGGATTGGTGGTGCCAGGGCTATTCGGAGCCCGGCTCGGGCTCAGATTTGGCATCGTTGCGCACCACCGCGGTTCGTGACGGCGATGATTATATCGTAAACGGGCAAAAGACCTGGACGACGCTCGCGCAGCACGCCGACTGGGGCTTTTTCCTCGTCCGCACCGACAAGGACGCGAAGCAGCAGGAAGGCATCAGCTTCCTTTTGATCGACATGAAGTCGCCCGGCATCACCGTTCGCCCGATCATCACGCTGGGCGGCGAGCATGAAGTCAACGAAGTATGGCTGGAGGACGTCCGCGTTCCCGTGTCGCAGCGCGTTTACGAAGAGAATAAGGGCTGGACTTGCGCCAAGTTCCTGCTCGCGCACGAACGCACCGGCATAGCCGGGGTCGCGGCGTCGAAGCGCGGGATCGAGAAGGTCAAGGCGATCGCCCGCACCGAAGTCGATGGCGACAAGCCGCTGCTCGCCAACGCGTTCTTCAAGCGCAAAGTCGCAGAACTGGAAGTCGATCTGGCGGCGCTCGAATTCACCGAGCTGCGCAGCCTGGCCGGTGCCAACGCGGGTCGCGGCCCGGGGCCGGAATCGAGCCTGCTCAAGATCAAGGGGTCGGAAATCCAGCAGCGGCTGACCGAACTGAGCCTGGAAGCCGTCGGCCATTATGGTGCGCCTTATTTCCGCGGCTTTGGCGAAGGCGATAACGAGCATCCGATCGGTCCCGACTACGCGCATCGCGCGGCACCGACCTATTTCAATATGCGCAAGACGACGATTTACGGCGGGTCGAACGAGATTCAGCGCAACATCATCGCGAAGATGGTTCTGGGGCTCTGATGAAAGCGTCGCCCCCGCGAAGGCGGGGGCCGCAATCGGCCTGGCTCAGCGCCGCAGTATAAATCTATAGCGGCCCCCGCCTTCGCGGGGGCGACGGGGATGTAAAATGGATTTCACCTACACCGAAACGCAGGACATGATCCGCGACACGCTGTCGCGCTTTCTGAGCGACACCTATGATTTCGACACGCGCCAGAAGTTCATCAATACCGACAGCGGCCGCGATCCGGCGATCTGGACCGCGCTAGCGCAGGAACTCGGCATGCTCGGCGCGCCTTTTGCCGAAGAGCATGGCGGTCTCGGCGGTGGCGCGCTGGAAAATGCGATCGTGATGGAGGAGTTGGGCAAGGTCATCGGGATCGAACCCTATCTGCCGACCGTCGTCATCGCTGGCGGCGCGCTGAAAGCCGTCGGCGGCGCACAAGCCGATGCGGTCATCCCCGAGATCATTGCCGGCAATGTCATTGTCGCCTTTGCCTATGCCGAACCGCAGGGGCGATACGACCTCGCCAACCTGCGCACCACCGCGAAAAAGGACGGCGCGGGTTATGTGCTGAACGGCCACAAGAGCGTCGTTTACGCCGCACCCTGGGCAACGCATCTGCTCGTCACCGCACGCACCGGCGGCAGCCAGCGCGAACGTGAGGGCGTGTCGTTATTCCTGATCGACGCGAACCTTCCCGGCATCGTCCGCCGCGACTATCCAACCGTCGACGGCAGTCGCGCGTCGGAAATCTATTTCGAAAATGTCGCGATCCCGGGCGATGCGCTGCTTGGTGGCGAAGGCACCGGCCTGCCGCTGGTCGAGCAGATCGTCGATGAAGCGACCATCGCGGTGTGCGCAGAGGCGACCGGCGTGATGCAGAAGCTGCACGAAGGCACACTGGAATATACCCAGCAGCGCAAACAGTTCGGGGTGCCGATCGCCAAGTTCCAGGTGCTCCAGCACCGCATGGTCGACATGTTCATGGAGGTCGAACAGGCGCGCTCGATGACGATCATGGGCGTGCTGAAGCTCGGCCTGCCTGCGAACGAACGCATGGCCGCGGTGTCAGCCGCCAAGGCCAAGGTCGCGCGCGGTGCCAACTTCGTTGGCCAGAATGCGATCCAGACTCACGGCGGCATCGGCATCACGCAGGAACTGGCAATCGGCCATTATTTCAAGCGCGCGACGATGATCGAGAGCCAGTTCGGCAGCCATGATTATCACATGGATCGCTACGAACGGATCGTCCTGGCAGATTGAAGAACCTTCACCCCTCCCTTTAAGGGAGGGGTGCGAGACTTACGAGCTTGCTCGTTAGTCGCAGCGGGGGTGGGTATGCGGCCCGAAAGAACGCCTGCGGCGGCCCACCCCTAGCCCCTCCCTGAAGAAGGGACGGGAATTGATGCTCAATACGCCACATCCACCGCGATCCGCAGCGTCCGGGGCCGCAGCGGCGTCATAAAACCTTCGTTGCCTTCAACGAACGGCGTGCCGAGCGAAAAGCGGTTGCCGCGCGAATCGAACAGGTTCGTCAGCGTCAGCGACAGGCCGCGGCGGTCATTGCCGACGCGCATTGCTAGCCCAGTGTCGATGTAATCACCTTGGCTCTCACCCAGCACCGGACCGATGCCGAGCCGCGACGGCCCAACATAATTGGCCCACCCGTTGACGCGAAAGTCCTCGTCACCGACGACGGTGGCATAGTTTACCGATCCGCGCACCGCATGGCTGGCGACATTGGGAATGCGTCCCAGCCGCCCCGGCGCGCTGTCGAACACCGGCAGGATTTCGAGCGCCAGATCATCGACGCGGCTGTGGTTATAGACCGCGCCCAGTTCAAAGGTCAGCGCCGCGGTCGGACGCATCGCGAGCGCGCCCGACACGCTGGTGATCCGCCCGTCGCCGATATTGGCGGTGGTCGGAAAACCGGTGCTGTCGATAAAGTCAGCCTGAATGTTGCGCCAGCGACTGTGCGACACCGCAATGCTCGCATCGAACAGACTTTGCCCCTTGTCGCCAAAGCGCACGCCCGCTTCCCACGTCCGCACCTGATCATTCAGGAACCGCCGCACGAAGTTGCCGTCGACTGCGAGTCCACCGGGACGGAAACCCTCCTGATAACGCGCATAGAGCCGCAGATTGCGCAGCGGCGTCGCGAGCAGCGAGAAGGACGGCAGCAGATCGGTTTCGTTGCGCGACGCGGTCGTCGCGCGACCCGCTTGGGAGAGCGCGAAGGACACGCCCTCCGCCATGCCGCCGAGCCGGGCGTGCGACAGACGGATGCCCCCCGCAGCGATCAGGTCGGGCATCACTTCGACCGTCGCCTCGGCATAGCCGGTGACTTCGGTGATTTTGTTGGTCACGCCAGGCAGCACCGCGCGGAGCGGGCCATAACCATATTCGCGCTTCTGCCGCGCGCGATTGTCGATGAAACTCGCGCCGATCACCCAGCCGAGGCCATCGTGATAGGGGCGCGAAAGCCGATTTTCGCTGACGAACATGCGCGTGGCGTTGCGCTGGTCGAGGACACGCGGCACCGTGCTGAGCGGCGTTACCCGCACCGGCGCGAACAGCCGCTCGACATCCACGGCGCCCGTCGAGACGACCGACCCGGGCGGCGCCTCGGGCAGGCTGGCGTCGAAGCGTTCGAACAGGCGGTGATCGATGAAGGCGTTGGACGACTGGAAATGCAGCCCGTCCCAATCCTTCATAATCACAATGGTGCCAAGGCCGTAACGCGCCGACGCATTCTGCTCGACCATCGAGTTGCGGGTCAGCGGGTCAGCAGCCTTGTCGGCATATTGGGCGTCGTTCGACTTGATCGATTGATATACGCCGCCCAGATCGACGGTCCAATCATTCCCGGCGTCGAAGCGAAAAGTACCGCGACCCCCGCGCACATGGACGCGGTTGACGTCGTTCTGGCCGCGCAGCCGGTTGTCGATATAGCCGCCATCGGTCAGCATATAACCGACGAGGCGCAGTGCATGGCCGTTGTCACCGACCGGCAGATTGGCGATCGCGGCAATGTCGCCACCGGGGTCGCCATGCTGGGTCAGCGAAACGCCCGCGATCGCCTGCACCGACATCGCGCGCGGGTCGGGGGTTTTGGGAACAACGCGAATGATGCCGCCGAGCGATCCAGCACCATAGAGCGTACCTTGCGGTCCTTCGAGGATTTCTACATTGTCGACGTCGTAGAGCCTGAGGTCGGGATCGGGCGCGTTATAGCTCAGGCGGATGTCGCCCAGATATTGACCGACCGTCGATTGGGTCGGACCGGTAAAACTGGAATCGGCGATGCCGCGAATGAACAACTTATTGCGTCCCGACCCCAGATGTGTTGAGGACACGGTGGCTGTGCGCGACAGGATCGATTCCATCCCGCGCTCGCCGCCAAACGCCAAATCGCCGCCACTCAGCTGGGTGACGACGCCGGCAAAATGTGAATAGGGCAGGTCGGTCTTTGACGCGGTGACGATGATTTCGTCCTGCGCGGTCGCGACCATGTCCTGCGAAGGTTCGCGCGCGCGCGGCTGCGGCGCCTGCCGCGGCAGAGCAAGGCGATGGGTCACCCGCGGCGCGACGGGGCGTCGTTCGATGCGCCAGCTGGTGGCACTGACGCGGATGGCGCGGGCGTCGGAACCATTAAGCAGGCGCTGGATCGCTTCCTCGATGCTCATTCGCCCACGCACGCGTTTGACCCGCGCCTGCCATAATTTGGCATCGACGACGCTGATGCTGACCCCGGCTTGCCGACTGATCACCGGCAATGCTGTCGACAGGCTTCCTTTGGGCACGTCAAACGCGCGCTCCTCCGCCGCCAAAGCCTGCGCGGGCAGGCTCAGCAGGGTCGCGGCGGCGACGAGGGAAAGGCGCCGGTCGATGCTCAGCGGGTCAGAATCCAGCCATCGCCTTGCCGCTGGGCCTTCGTTCCCGACAAGGCGGCAAGGTCAGCGATCGTACGGTTGCGGTTTTTGTCGATAATCAGCGCACCGCGGAAAGGGAGATCGGCCGCCCCGGGGGCAACGCGGACGTCCATACCAGCTGTCCTTTTCAGGTCCTCGGCCACGACGACGAGCGGGGCGTCGTTGTAAACGAGCAGCCCTGTGCGCCAGCCGCCGACGCTGGCCACATCGACGTCCTGAACTATGGGCGATTTGCTGTCTCCATCGCGCGCTTCGATGGCCTTGCCAGCAACCAGACGGACCTTGTCGCGATCAGGGTTATAGAGGACGATACCTTCGGACACCGCGACCGACGTCTGGCGTTCGCGCCGCACCACATTGAATGCGGTGCCCAGATCGACGATCCGGTCGCTGCCCGCTTCGACCACAAAGGGATCGTCGTCGCGGTGCACGACATGGAACATCGCTTCGCCCGCTTCCAGCCGGGCAAAGCGCGGGCGATTCTTGTCGATTTCGACGATCGAGCCGCCGTTGATTTCGATCCGCGATCCGTCAGCAAGCTCGATGGTGCGATGTTCCCCCGCTGCGGTCTCGATACGGTTGGCGTTACCGAATGGATTCAGCGCCGACAGGCCGATAACCGCGACCAATGCCGCTGCTATAGCGCCGCCAAACCAACCACGGCGCGAGGTGCGAAGCGGCGCGGTCGGCATTGTCACTGTCATTGGCTTCGCCACGGGGGACAGTTCGTCGAGATCCTGATCGAGGCTAGCGACGACATCATAGACCTCGGCATGTTCAGGATCTTCGCCGAGCCAGTCGGCAAAACCGTCCCAATCGTCGAACGCGGGATCGCGCTGTCGGATAAGCCAGTCGGTGGCGCGCGCTTCGGCGGAACTGGCATCAGGGTGCATCGAACTGCCTCCGTAGCGCGGCAAGCGTCGCATAGACTTTGCGCAAATCGGCTTCGACGGTGCTCAGGCTGACCCCCATTTCATGAGCTATATCGCGCTGGTTAATGCCGTCGACCCGGAACCGCCTGAAAATACGTGCCGGACGCTCACCGGTGGCGGTAATCGCGGCCTCGACCTGTTCGAGTTGCTGGCGCGAAATCAGCGATGTCTCTGCCGACGGTTGATGCCCGGCGGCGGCCTCGCCCCAAGCCTGATCGCGCAGCGCGCTCTGCCGCGCCGATCGATAACGGTCGAGCATCAGATTGTTCGCGGCGCGCATGACGTAGGGCAGGGGATCGGCAACCGGACCCATCGGCCGATCGGTCAACCGCATCCACAAATCCTGGAAAAGATCTTCGGCTGCGTCGCCCGCGCCGCGCAGCTGCAAAAACCGGACGATTTTTTCCCGGTTGGCGAGCAATACGCCTTCGATGCCTTGCGCGGCGTCGGTTCGATCGTGCGAACTGGTCATCGATTGCTTGCTCTGGAAAGCCATTTTCTGCCGGAATGCGCCACCCCGGCGCGCGCCATAGGTTCCCCTGATGCCGCCGTCATATAGCGCCCATGTCCCGCCGCGCAACCGCGGTGCCGGGAAAGAGAGGAGGGGCAGAGCAAACATCGGTGTCTTGTTTCATTTCTGTCTAAGCAAGGGGGAGGCGGGGGTAGGGAGGTGCCTCCCCCTTGCACGCGGGGCCGGCCGGGGGGCTAGAGGCCGACCCGCAGACTCGCACGGAACGCCCAACCTATGTGGTTTTGCTGTTCCTCCGCGGACATTTCGCCAGCGACCTGAAAGGCCGAATTGCCAGCAATGCCACGGAGACGGCCGACCCAGCCGCTCGTGCGATCATCGGGGATAAGGGTGAACGGCGTGCCGTCCTTGAACGACGCGGTGGTCGAACCCAGCGTACCGCCGACGATCTGGCGGCGGCCGCCTTCGATTTCGAAGCGCGTCCAGCCGTCATATTGATCGAGGCCGCCGAAATCCATGCCGAGCGCAACGGTACCCGACACCGCGAGTTCGTCGCTGTCGCGGCCCAGAACCTTCAGGTCGAGCGCATTGTCGCCGCCGGTTTCCTGATAACCCTTCTCGGTCAGCTTGAAATAGTCGACCGCGACCATCGGGCGGATCGTGATGCCGCCGGCGTGCGCGTCATAGGCAAGCGAACCCGACGCCGACCACAAGGTGCCGTCCCATTTGCCCTTCATCGTCTTTTCGATGTCGTCGGCGCCCGCCTCGGCGCTGAAGATGCGGGTGCCCTTCATCTTGATTGGCGCGCCCGAGACGCGGGCGTTGGCCATGAAGCCCTTGGAGCGCAGGCGCCAGTGCAGCGCACCTTCAAACTGGCTGGTGCTGACCTCATTGGCATTGCTGCCATTACCATCCTTGCCGCTGAGGAAGGCGATCGAGCCGCCGAAATTGCCGACGTCGCTCTTGATCTCGGCGCCAAGCCCGATGCCCCAGCCGCTAACGTCATAGCTTGCGGTATCGCCGACACTCTTTGACGTCCCCCACACGGCCTGGTTGACCCAATAGCCCCATTTTCCTTCGTCCTGGAACGGTGCGTTGGGATCCTGCAGGTGGCGCGACAGTGCGCGCGAGCCCGAGGTGACAGTTTCGAACACGCCGCCCTCATGCTCGGGCAGCATTTGGCCGAGCTGGCTGCGGAACTGATCGCCGTTGGAAATGCCGAGGAAAACATCTTCGATTTTCTGATCGGCGACCACAGCGTCGAGCACTGCGTCGAAGGCGCCCGCTTCAGAGCGGTTGAGCCCGAGCTCGCTCGTGCTCTTGCGCGATACGTCAACAATCAGCTGAGTGGCATTCGAGGTGAGCGTACCCTTGTAGAGGAAGGGCAGCAGCGTCTGCGATGCGGTCAGGTTGCTCGCGCCGGTCAGTGTGCCCGCGGTCAGCACGATGTGCCGTCCCTCGGCCTGTTCGATGCTCGTCAGCCGCAGTGCCAGCTTGGATTCGGTACCAAAGCTGGCAGCGCCCGTCACCTGCAGCGCGGTGCCGGTGTTGCCGGTGTCGAGCAGGACACCGAGCGTCCCCTTGTCGGTGACCGCCAGCGACGCAATCCGCGCCGCGCCGGACACGTCAAAGGTGCCGCCGCTTACCGAAACTGCTAGCCCCTGCGCATTGGTGAGTGAGCCCGAGAAGATTGCGGTGCCGCCAATGCTGAGTGTGTCGGTGCCGCCCCCGAAATCGGTCGCGCCGGTGAACTTCGACGTCCCCGCCAGCGTCATGCTGTCGTTGCCCGCTCCGAAGCGCGCGTTGCCTGCGTAAGTCGCGTCGCCCGACAGCGCGAGACGGTTGTTGCCCGCGCCAAAGAAACTGTTCCCCTTTACCGACCCGTCGGCGATATCGAACACGTCATTGCCGCCGCCAAATCGCACATCGCCGATGATTGCGGGGGCAGTGACTCCCGAAGCAACCGCTGTCTGCTTCACCGTCGCGCCCGCGACATTCGCCGACAGGTCGATCGCGATATTGCGGTCGGACGTCGCAAGCGCACCGGTGGCGCTGATCGTGCCGCTGTTTTCGACCGTGGCGACGGTGCCCGACAGGTCGATGATGGCGCGCGCGGTGCCGTTGTCGCCGCCGGTCTTGGCGGTGATGGCGCCGCTGTTGCGGATCAGCGCGACGTTGCCTCCGGTCTGAACGAGAACCGCGGTGGCGACCGAACCCGCGAGGTTACCCGTGGTGGTCGCCTCGACCTTGCCTGCATTCCGCAGTTCGGGGGTCGTCGCGCCGCTGCCGATGCGGATCGCGGTCGCTGCGACATCCTTCGACAGCGCGGCGACGCTGCCAGTCGCGCCGATGCCGATGCCGCCGGCGATCGTCACGGCGCCGCCGAGGCCACCGATCTGCATGCCGTTGCCGTCCTTGCCGGCATAGAGGCCGTTGCCGATCACGCTACCGTCAATGATCAGGCCAAGGCCCGTTCCGGTTCCGGCAACCGGACCGATCGTCACGCTTTGCGTGGCCGATCCTATGCGAACAGCCGCCGCTGATCCAAAGGAACGCACCGCGGCGCTGCCTTCCTTGTCGTCGGGGATGCCGTCTTTGTCCTCATCATTGTCCGTGGTGCTCGAATCCTTGGGCGGGACCGCAAGGACGATGCCGCCGGTCACATTCCCCTCAACCGACAGCGCCGGGCCGCCGATCAGCAGATCGTCAGCGTCGAGCTTCGATGGGTCGGCGGGTAGGGTGGTAAAGCGGTAGCCGGTCGCGGTCAGGTTGCCCTGAACGACCAACGCGCCGGTGATGTTGCCCGCCAGTCGCGCAGCCGTTGCGTCGAGGCCAGTGGCGGTGATCGTTCCAGCGAGGCGGACATTGCCGGTGACATCCTGCAACCCGACGCCGAGCGCGCGGTCGCCAAGCACTGTCACAGTGCCGTCGGTAGTGAAATTGCCGGTCAGCGGTCCGCCAAGGCGGATGCCCGCCGAATCATTGCCCTCGATCGCGATCGATCCGCTGTTGACGATGTTGCCGGTAAAGGCGCCAAGGGTGGCGATGCCGACGCGGTTGCTGCCCAGTGCAAAGGCACCGTCGATGTCGCCGTCATTGTCGATGTCGGTCGGGGCATAGGGTTCGTCGATGATGATCTTGCCGGTCGCGGCGTTGGTGATCGATCCGACCGTCCCGGCGTTGGCGACGATCCCGCGCGCGCCATTGACGTTGCTGATCTCGATCGTACCTTCGTTGATGACCTTGTGGTTGCTGTCGAGAGTGACCGCAGTACCGGTCGTCGGCTTCACCGACCCTGTCGAAGTGATCTTGATGTCGTCGGGTGCGCCGGATTTGATCGTCGACGTCCGCACCGGCGCGGTTGTCGCGGTGGTGATCGTCGTTTCCGCCTGGACAGTCGTTGAAAGCAGGGCGGCCAGACAGGTGGTGGCCAGCAAGGTCTTGCGCATCGGTTTCCTCTTGTGATCGGGGCCGGATGTTGTTCCGGCGACAATCCCAAGACGGAGCCCCTGCGGCGCAGCCTTGAAAATAAGGTCCGCCGGTCCCCCGATCTTCGCGTTGCCTCAGCCAACGCGGTTGCCACAGCCACCCAAAGCGTCGAAAAGGCCCAGCGCGGTCGCTGCCGACATAAGCGCACGCTCCAACGGAAAGACGCTTCAGCATCTCATGACATCGGCCAAGGAAATTTTGGAAACACTTGGCTGGCGCCCTTACTTTGCCGAGCAGATGACCGACGATGAGGTTGAAACATGCCTCCCGGTCCGGGTCATGACAGTGCACCGCGGCAAGATTTCCGTCGCGGGCGCGGCCGGACAGCAGCTTATTTCCCCCTATATCGTCGGCGCGGCGCCATCCGACGCCCATCCCACCGTTGGCGACTGGCTGCTGATCGATCGGAAAACGCAAGAAGCCGTCCGCGTTCTGGAACGCCTGAACCTGTTCAAGCGGCGCGCACCCGGCGACCCCAACCGTGAGCAGATGATCGCGGCGAATGTCGATACATTGTTCGTCGTCGCATCCTGCAACCAGGATTTCAGCGTTGCGCGACTGGAGCGTTATCTGGTCCTGGCGCGCGAAGTGGGGGTCAAGCCCGTCGTCGTCTTGACGAAGACCGACCTGACCGACGATCCGGGGAAATTCGTCGCCGCCGCGAGCGCGATCGAACCGGGACTGCGCGTCGAACCGGTCAACGGCCGCGATCCCGCCAGTGTCGCGCGCCTTGCCGCCTGGTGCGGCAAGGGCGAAACGGTGGCGCTGCTCGGTTCCTCGGGGGTCGGGAAATCCACGCTGGTCAATACATTGCGGGGGTCGAGCAGCATCGCGACGCAGGCCATCCGCCCGCGCGACGACACCGGACGTCACACGACGACCGTCCGCGAAATGCACCGGCTCGATCATGGCGGCTGGCTGCTCGACACCCCGGGGATGCGCGAACTCCAGCTGCCACAAGCGGCGGCGGGCATTGCCGAGATTTTCGATGATTTCATTCTGATGGCAGAGCAATGCCGTTTCTCGGATTGCGCGCATGGCGCCGAGCCCGACTGCGCGGTCCGCGCCGCCATTGCGGAAGGCACGCTGACTGCCGATCGGTTCGAGCGCTGGCAAAAGCTGGCAGCCGAGGACAGCGCCGCTGCTCATCCGCCGAAGCGGCGCCGATAGTGAATTTGGCGGACAGGGTGGGATTCGAACCCACGGTGAGCTTGCACCCACGGCGGTTTTCAAGACCGCTGCCTTAAACCACTCGGCCACCTGTCCGCACGGTCGCCGCCATAGCGCGATGCGGACGTGCGGCAAGAAAAACCTTGTTCCCTCGGGCTGCCGTGCGAATGACTCGGCTCGTCCCGCCGCGACCTAGCCAAGCCGCTCGCATCTGTGCGAAACACATCTTATGGGTGGGAACATCATGCACGTTATCATTTCGAAAATCGGTCGCCTTTTTGCTCTCACCACTGCCGTGCTGTCGGCCTGGCTGCTCACCGCATCGGCGCCGCTGCACGCGCAAAGCGGCGACAACGGCTTTGACACCTATGTGCAGTCGCTGTGGCCAAAGGCACAGGCGCGCGGCGTGTCGCGGCAGGTGTTTGATCGCGTTACCGCGGGGCTGCGCTACAATCCCCGGGTGATCGCGCTCGACCGCGACAATCTGGGCAGCCCGCCGACCAACGACACCCCGATCCCGAATTTCGCGCCGTACAAGGCGAAGCATGTCGACGCGGCGCGGATCGGCGGCGGTCGCCGCGTGCATGACCGCCTGCTGCCTTTGCTGTCGCGCATCGAGGCGCGCACCGGCGTACCGACGAGCATCATGATCGCGATCTATGGCCATGAGACGGCCTATGGCCAAGTTACTGGAAGTTTCGACCTGCCCGAGGCGCTGGCGACGCTGGCTTACGAGGGACGCCGTCGCAGCCTGTTCGAGCCTGAATTCCTCGCGACGCTGGAAATGGTCCAGCGCGGCGTGCCGCGTGATGTGCTGAAGGGCAGCTGGGCGGGGGCATTCGGTTATCCGCAGTTCCTGCCGTCGGTCTATCTGCAAGTGGCCGAGGACGGCGATGGCGACGGACGCGCCAACATCTGGTCGAGCGAGGCCGACGCGATTGAATCGATTGGCGCCTATCTCCGCCGCGCGGGCTGGCGCGCAGGGCAGCCGTGGGGCGTCGCCGTGACCGTACCGAGCAGCTTTGACCGCAATCGCTTCGCGAGCCGCCTCACCCCCACCCGCTGCCCGCGCGTTTTCGCGCGCCACAGCCGCTGGCGCTCGGTAGCCGAATGGCGCGCCGACGGTATCCAGCCGATCGGTGGCCGTTGGCCCGACGGCCAAATTCAGGCGGTGTTGCTCGAGCCCGACGGCCCCGGAAGGACCGCATATTTGCTGACCGGTAACTATCGTGCGATATTGGACTATAATTGTTCCAATTTTTACGCACTATCAGTGGGGTTGCTGGCGGATGAAATCGATCGTTAGAGATACTGGGCTGATGGCCGGGGCGATGCTGATGCTCGCCGGCTGCGGCAGTTTCGACGGCAAGCGCGAGGGCGGGCCGACCGCGAGCCCGACACCGGCACAGTCGGCCAACGGCGTGAGTGATACGCCGGTCAAGGTCGGCGATCCCTATACGATCGGTGGTACGACATACACGCCATCGGACATCGCTGATTATGACGATGTCGGCTACGCGAGCTGGTACGGCGAGGAACTTGCCGGACGGCCGACCGCCAATGGCGAGATATTCGATCCTGCGGGCGTTAGCGCCGCTCACAAGACGCTGCCGTTGCCTAGCTATGTCGAGGTGACCGCGCTCGATACCGGACGCACCATATTGGTCCGCGTCAATGACCGTGGTCCGATGGTCGGCGACCGCTTGATCGATCTGTCGCGCGGCGCCGCCGAGCAATTGGGTCTGACCGACAGCGTGTCTGCGGTGCGCGTCCGCCGCACCAATCCACCCCTCGCCGAACGCGCGCAGCTGCGCGCCGGGCGCGCCGTTCCCGAAAGGATCGGGACGCCCGATTCGCTGCTGTCGATCCTGCGGACCAAGCTGAAGGCGATGCCCGTCCCCAAGGCGCTCGCCGCATCGCCGCCGGTCGAGGCGCAGCCCGCGCCGCCGATTGCATCAGGAAAAGCAAAGCCCGGCGACGACCGCATGGCGGTTGAAAAAGCAAAACCGGCGACCAAACCGGCGGCGCCCGCAAAACCCGCGCCCGTGGTGGGCGGAAAATATATCGTCCAAGTCGGTGCATTCAGCAGCGAAAGCCGCGCCAATGCTGCCGCCAAGACTGTCGGCGGCACCGTCAGCAAGGCGGGCAACCTCTGGCGCGTGCGCGTCGGCCCCTTCGTCAGCGACGCCGACGCACGCAGCGCGCTCGGCACCGCCAAGGCCAAAGGCTTCCGCGACGCAGTGGTTCAGCGCGACCGGTGACGGAGCCGACGCGTGATAGGTAAGGCCATGTTTACAAAGCGAAGTGCCACGGTCCTGGCAGCTTTTGCGATGATCATCGGCGTACCCGCCCATGCGGCGGGCGGCGCCAGTCCGAAAACCGCGGCACCGACCCGTCCGCTCTATACCACCCAAGCCCCGATTGTGATGCTGAAGGATCTCGATTCGGGCGAAATCCTGTTATCGCGCGGCGCCGACAAGCGATTTGCCCCGGCGTCGATGGCGAAGGTGATGACCGCCTATGTCGTGCTCGACCTGATCAAAAAGGGCGAGTTGGCGCGCGACAAGCAGTTCACCGTCAGCGAAGCGACGTGGAAGAAATGGAGAGGCAGCAACGGCGGATCAACGATGTTCCTGCGCCCCGGCGAAAAGGTTTCGGTCGATGAGCTGCTTAAAGGTTTGATCACCGTCTCAGGCAACGATGCCGCCGCCGCGCTAGCGGTCGGGATCGATGGTAGCGAAGAAGCTTTTATCAAAAGAATGAATGCTGTAGCTGCGCAAATTGGCATGAAATCGAGCAGTTTCGGCACGCCGAACGGTTGGCCCGACGGCGGGGTGACCAAGGTCAGCGCCGCCGATCTGATCACGCTTGCCGATCGGCTGATCCGCGATCATCCTGCCGCTTACGCGCGCTATTTCTCAATGCCCAAGCTCCAGCATGGCACGTCACCCGAGGGCAAGCCGATCATTCAGGCGAACCGCAATCCGCTTCTCGGGCGAGTGCTGGGGGCTGATGGGTTAAAGACGGGCTACACCTCCGAAGCGGGCTATTGCTTGCTGGGCTCGGCGAAGCGCGACGGGCGGCGGCTGATCATGGTCGTTGCCGGTTTGCCGAGCGACAAGGCCCGCCGCGACGAGGCCGAGCGGCTGATGAGTTGGGGTTTCGGGGTTCCGATGGCGGCGAACGACGGCAGCACGGGCAAAAAGGCCGCGAGTGGCAGCGGCGCTGCGCCGTGATGACAAAGGCCGTGCTGGCGGCTACCGCCGTGTAATGCACGCGCGCTTCCTCCTTCTCCAACCTTGCAGGCTTTCAGCATGACGCACGGGCGCTTCATCACGCTAGAAGGCGGGGAGGGGGTCGGCAAATCGACGCAGATCCGTGCGTTGGCGGCGGCGCTGGCCGCACGCGACATCGATGTCGTCACCACGCGCGAGCCCGGTGGCAGCACCGGCGCTGAAGCGATCCGGACGCTGCTGATGGAAGGCAGCGATGACCGCTGGGACGCGCGCAGCGAAGCCCTATTGTTCGCCGCGGCGCGCGCCGACCATGTCGCGCGCACGATCCGCCCGGCGCTGGCGCGCGGCGCATGGGTCCTCTGCGATCGGTTCGTCGATTCCAGCCGCGCCTATCAGGGCGGCGGCGGCGGCATTACCGACGCGGACATATTGACGCTCCACGGCGTGGGGTCTGAAGGCCTGCTCCCCGACCGCACCTTCCTGCTCACCGTCAGCCCTGACGAAGCTGCGCGCCGTCTTGCCGCACGCGGGGGTAGTGACCGGATGGGTAGCAAACCCGCCGATTATCAGGCGCGTTTGGCCGCGCGCTTCGTCGAAATGGCTGAGGCGGAGCCCGAACGCTGGCGGGTTGTCGACGCCGATGCCTCCGCGGAGCAGGTTACGGCGGCAATCCTCACCGGTCTTGCCGAATGGCTATGATCGGTCATCACGACGCCGAGGCAGCCTTTCTCGAAGGTTGGCAGGGGGGCAGGCTGCATCACGCGTGGCTGCTCGCCGGACCGCAGGGAATGGGGAAGGGGGCTTTTGCCGCACGTGTGGCGCGTTTCCTCGTCACCCATGGCCGCGGCGGGGACGGGCAGGCTGTTGCACTCGACGATCCCGGCGATAGCGCTGCGGGTCGGCTGGTCGAGGCGGGCAATCACCCCGAAATCCTGCACCTGACGCGCCAGCTCAAGGACAAGAGCAAAGACCTCGCGCGCAACATCACGATTGATCAGGTGCGGACGATGATCCGCCGCCTGCATCTGTCGCTGTCGCTCGGCGACTGGCGCGTCATCATTGTCGATGCGATCGATGATCTGGAAACCGACGCCGCCAACGCGCTGCTCAAAACACTCGAGGAGCCCCCAGCAAAAACGCTATTCCTGCTCGTCAGTCATTCGCCGGGCCGCCTGTTGCCGACGATCCGGTCGCGATGTAGAACCCTTCGTTTTCAACCGGTTGATCGTGACGTCATGACTGCATGGCTGCACGAGCTGCGCCCGATGCTGGAGATGTCCGAGGTGCGTGCGATCGTCGCGGCTTCGGGCGGCGTCCCTGGCAAGGCGCTCGCCCTGATCGACAGCGACGTCGCCGCAATGGAGAAAAAGCTGCTCGCGATTGCCGCAACCGGCGATCCGGAAAACCGGCTGCGCGAGGCACTGGCGCGCGAGGTTGGCGGTACCAGCAATCGTGCCCGGCTTGAACTGGTGATCGACATTGTGCCGGGGTTGCTCGCACGGCTCGCGCGCGAGCGTTCGGTGGCCGAGATTGCGCCGATCCTCGCCCAATGGGACCGCGTCCAGCGCACCGTTCGTGACGCGGTACGGGGCTCTTATGACGGCGCTATGGTGGGGTTTGAAATCGGCAACTGCCTTGCCGAATTGGCACCGCGTTCGGCGCAACCGGCACGCTGACGCTTTCCCTCGCGCGCGCCAGCGGCTAAGGCGCGGCCATGTCCGAAAACAGCGAACCTTTCTATATCACCACCGCGATCAGCTATCCGAATGGGCGGCCGCATATCGGCCACGCCTATGAGGCGATCGCGACCGACGTGATGGCGCGGTTCCAGCGCGCCCGCGGCCGCGACGTGCGGCTGATCACCGGTACCGACGAGCATGGGTTGAAGATGTTTCAGACGGCGCGCGATCAAGGCCGCGAAACGATCGATCTCGCCAATGAAATGTCGTCCTATTTCCGTGAGATGTATGCCAAGCTGAATATCAGCTATGATAATTTCATGCGCACATCCGACGCGGCGCATCACGCGGCCTCGCAGGCGATCTGGCGCGCGATGGAGGCCAATGGCGACCTTTATCTCGACCGCTACGAGGGCTGGTATTCGGTCCGCGACGAAGCTTTCTACGATGAAAGCGAGCTCGTCGACGGGGAAGGGGCCGCCCGCCTGTCGCCGCAGGGCACTCCCGTCGAATGGACCGTCGAGGAAAGCTGGTTCTTCCGCCTGTCAAACTACCAGGACCGACTGCTCGCGCTATATGAAGAGCAGCCCGACTTCGTTCGCCCCGAAAGTCGCCGCAACGAAGTGATGCGCTTCGTCGAGGGCGGGCTGAAGGATCTCAGCGTCTCGCGCACCAGCTTCGACTGGGGCGTACCGGTGCCGGGATCGCCCGGCCATGTGATGTATGTATGGGTTGACGCGCTCACCACCTATCTCTCGGGGCTGGGCTATCCCGATCTCGACGGCGATTTCGGCAAATTCTGGCCCGCGAATATCCATATGATCGGTAAGGATATTGTGCGTTTTCATGCGGTTTACTGGCCGGCCTTCCTGATGAGTGCCGGTCTGCCGCTGCCGAAGCAGGTGTTCGGGCACGGCTTCCTGCTCAACCGCGGCGAGAAGATGTCGAAGTCGCTCGGCAATGTCGTCGATCCGATGGCGCTGGCCGATACCTTCGGGGTCGATCCGCTGCGCTATTATCTGCTGCGCGAGGTCAGCTTCGGGCAGGACGGCACTTACTCGGCGGAAGCGATCGTGCGCACCGCCAATGCCGACCTCGCAAACAGCTTCGGCAATCTGGCTCAGCGCAGTTTATCGATGATTTTCAAGAATTTGGATGGCGTTCTGACAGCGGATTATGCATCACACGAAGATGATCGCGCGCTGATGTCGATCGTCAATGACGCCTGCCGCAACCTCCTGCCGCGCGAATTTGAACAACTCGCTTTCTCGGTCGGGATCGAGGAGTGGCTGCGCGCCGTCTTCGCGTGCAACCAATATGTCGACACGCAAGCCCCGTGGGGGCTGCGCAAGACCGACCCCGACCGGATGCGCGCGGTGCTCATGACCTTGTTCCAGGTCGTCCGCACCCTCGCGATCGCGATCCGCCCGGTGGTGCCTGCCGCGGCTGACACCCTGCTTGATCAGATGGGCATTGCCGAAGAAGCGCGCAATTTCGCATCGTTGAACGATGGCGATTGGTTTGCGAGCCTCGCTGCCAGCGGGTTTGTAGTTGGCCAGCCAACCCCCCTCTTCCCGCGCCTCGACCTGCCGGAAGGGGAAGGGGAGGCCTGATGCTCATCGATTCGCATTGCCACCTCAATTACAAAGGGCTCGCCGAGCAACAAGGCGAGGTGCTGAACCGCGCCCGCGCTCGCGGCGTCACTGCCATGCTCAACATTGCGACGCGCGAGAGCGAATGGGACGATGTGCTCGCGGCGGCCGAGGCCAATCCGGACGTGTGGGCCAGCGTCGGCATCCATCCGCACGACGCCGATCATCATCCCAACGTCGATACCGCCAAGCTGGTCGAGCGCGCCGCACACCCGCGCGTCATCGGCATCGGCGAGACCGGGCTCGACTATTATTACGACAAGAGCGATCGCGTGCGACAGCAGGACAGCTTTCGCCGCCATATCCATGCATCACAGGCGACCGGCTTGCCGATCATCGTTCACACCCGCGATGCCGAAGAAGACACGCTGGCGCTGCTAGGTGAGGAGATGGGCAGGGTGACCTTCCCCGGCGTCATCCACTGCTTTACCGCGAGTGACGATTTTGCGCGCCAGGCGCTCGACCTTGGGCTGTTCATTTCGATTTCAGGCATCGTGACGTTCAAGAATGCCGCCGATTTGCAGGCGACCGCGAAATGGCTGCCGCAGGACCGGCTGCTCATCGAAACCGACTCCCCTTTCCTCGCCCCAGTCCCGCACCGCGGCAAGACCGGCGAACCGGCGTTCGTTGCGGACACGCTGGCGTTTCTAGCCACGCTGCGCGGCGAGGATGAAGCGGCGCTGGGTGCCGTCACGAGCGCCAATTTTTATAAGCTTTTCAACAAGGCGACGCCATGACGTCACAACGTTCATGAAGGTTCGCATCCTGGGTTGCGGCACGTCGTCGGGGGTGCCGCGGATCGGCAACGACTGGGGGCAGTGCGACCCCGACAATCCGCGCAACCTGCGCAGCCGGTCCTCGATCCTGATCTCGCTCGGCGGCTTTCGCCTGCTCGTCGACACCAGTCCCGATATGCGACTGCAACTGCTCGATGCCGAGGTCGGCGCTGTCGATGGCATCATCTGGACCCATGAGCATGCCGATCATTGCCACGGGCTCGACGATCTGCGCCAGATCATGCATCTGCGCGGATCGCTGGTACCTGCTTATGCGCGCGACCATGTGCTCGACACACTCAAATGGCGCTTCACCTATGCCTTTGCCGGAAACGCCGGTTATCCGGCACTGGTCGATCCGATCGATTTGCTGGATCACCAATCAATCGGCCCGATCGAAGTCTCGGCAATCGAAATGCCGCACGGCCCGATCAAGGCGAGCGGCCTGATCTTCAGCGACGGTGTCCACAGAATCGGCTATGCGACTGATTTTTCAAAGTTTACTGACGAGATGGTCGATTTCTTTCAGGGCGTCGACCTGTTCGTGATCGACGCGCTGCGCCGTTATCCGCATCCGACCCATCCGCATCTCGCCATGTCGCTCGCAGCGCTTGAAAAGGTCGGCAATCCGCGTGCGATCATCACGCATATGGACAATACGATGGATTATGACGACCTTGCCGGCGAATTGCCGCCGGGCGTCGAGCCGGGCTATGACGGGCTGGAGGTGCAGCTATGAGCGGTGACACGGGGGTGCAACTGATCTGGTTCGTCGGCGCGTTCACGCTGGTGGTCAGTTCGTTGGTGGCGCGGCGACTGCCGATGGCCGACTGGATCAAGATGGCGCTGGCCTGGGTCGCAATTTTCGGTCTGGTGTTTCTGGTCATTCGGACGTGGCAGGTGGTGACGTGATTGCTCCACCGCATGATTTCAACGGCAGGGGGGTCTGCTTGTCCTGCCTATGCTATAATTTAACATAATATATATTATCGGATAATTTGATGTCTGACGCGACGCTCCAGTCCCCCATCGATCGCCTGCTGATCGTGATGGCCAAATTGCGCGACCCCCATCACGGATGCGAATGGGATCTAGCGCAGAGTTTTGCGACCATAGCGCCCTACACGATCGAGGAAGCCTATGAGGTCGCCGATGCGATCGCGGGCGGCGATCCTGCCGCGATTTGCGACGAGCTTGGCGACCTGTTGCTCCAGGTCGTATTCCACAGCCAGATTGCCGCCGACGCCGGTCTGTTCGGCTTTGACGACGTGGCGACCGCGATCAGCGACAAGATGGAACGCCGTCATCCGCATATCTTTGGCGACAGCAAGACCGATGATGTTCGCCAGCAATGGGAACAAATCAAGGCCGACGAGCGGGCGGCTGACGGTCCCAAAAGCGCGCTTTCGGGCGTCGCGCTATCCTTGCCTGCCTTGCTTCGCGCCCAAAAGCTTCAGTCGCGCGCTGCGCGTGTCGGGTTTGACTGGCCCGACGACGGCGGTCCGCGGGACAAAATCGCTGAGGAACTGGCCGAAGTAGCGACCGCGGCCACGGACGCCGAGCGGCATGAGGAAGTCGGCGATCTGCTGCTCGCGGTCGTCAATTACGCGCGTCACCTGGGAGTCGACGCCGAAAGTGCACTGCGCGATGCCAACATCAAATTCGGACGCCGCTTTGCAGCAATGGAAGATCGCGCGGGCGGTAGCCTAGCGGGCCTGTCGCTCGATGCGCAGGAAGCCCATTGGCTGGCGGTCAAGGCGTCGGAGCGTCGTCCGTAGGCCACAGCCGCTCAAACCGCGCGCTGTCGGCGGGATCGAGCCGGACCGTCAGGACATGCCCCTCACCCTCCGGCTCGTCAGCGAGAACCTCGCCGCGCGCGTGCAGCCATGCCGCTGCTTCGCCGTCTTGATAGCCGAGATAAATCCGCTGGACCTTGTGCAGTGCGGTCAGCTGGGCCGCCATCAGAACGCGCGCAGCCTCAACACCTTCGCCCGTTATGGCCGATATCACCGCGACGTCAGAACGGCGCGCCGCCACTTCCTCGATCGCGGCGCGACCTTCGATGTCGGCTGTGTCGATCTTATTCCAGATTTCGATCTGCGGGATAGCAGGGGGCGCATCGCCCTCCCCCTCATCTTCCGGTCCATTGACCCCTAGCGAGCTCAAGATAGCGCGGACGTCGTCATATTGTGCTTCGCTGTCGGGATGGACGATGTCACGGACATGGACGATCAGGTCGGCCGTCGTGACCTCTTCCAGCGTGGCGCGGAACGCCGCGACCAGTTCGGTGGGCAAATCGGACACAAAGCCCACGGTATCGGACAGGATCGCCTTGTCGATCCCGGGCAGCCGGATTTCGCGCATCGTCGGGTCAAGCGTCGCGAACAGCATGTCTTCCGCCATGACGTCACTTCCCGTCAAGCGATTGAAAAAAGTCGATTTACCGGCGTTGGTATAGCCGACCAACGCGACTACCGGCCATGGCGCGCGCTGGCGTTTGGATCGCTGGAGCTGGCGGGTGCGCCGGGCGTCCTCAAGGCTGCGGCGGATGCGCGCCATGCGGTTACGGATCATGCGCCGGTCGGCCTCGATCTGGGTCTCGCCCGGGCCGCCAAGAAAGCCGAAGCCGCCACGCTGGCGTTCGAGGTGGGTCCAGCTACGCACCAGCCGTCCCGCCTGATAATCCAAATGCGCCAGCTCGACCTGCAAGCGCCCTTCGGCGGTCGCGGCGCGCTCGCCGAAAATTTCGAGGATCAGCCCCGTGCGGTCGATCACCTTGGTGCCGAACGCGGTTTCCAGATTGCGCTGCTGGATCGGGCTGAGCGCCGCGTCGACAACAACGAGTTGAACCCCGTGCTTTTCAATGTCGGGGGTAATGGCTTCAATCTGCCCGACGCCGAGCAAGGTCGCCGCGCGCGTCTGGCGCAGCCGCAGCGTATGTACTGCGACGACATCGAGCCCGATCGCCAGTGCCAACCCCCGTGCCTCCTCGGCACGCGCGTCCAGATCGCGCGACAGCCGTTGGCTATGCCACTCGGGCACGACCAGCAGCGCAGCGGCGCCGCGCGTTACCTCGTCGGCATTGTCGATAATCGGGTCGATCAGGCGTTGTCCGCTTCGGCGTCCGGCTCGCTGTCGGTCAGGTTGATCGGGCCGTTCGGCTGCACCGTTGAAATGGCGTGCTTATACACGAGTTGCACCTGGCGCTCGCGTTCCAGCAGCATGCAGAACAGGTCAAAAGCCACGATATCGCCCTGCAGCATGACGCCGTTGACGAGGAACATCGTCACCGATTCATCGGACTTGCGCACGGCGTTCAGGAATACATCCTGCAACGCCTTGCCCTTGCTGGCCGGCGCATCGCGCAAATTGCCGCCGAGCAGCGACAGGTCGAAATCGTGCGACGGCATCACCGTCGAGATCGCGTGCTTATATACAAGCTGCGATTGACCATCGCGGCGCAGCAGCAACGAGAAATTGTCAAACCAGGTGATGATGCCCTGAAGCTTCACCCCTTTGACGAGAAACATCGTTACCGGTGTTTTGCTTTTACGCAGCGCGTTGAGAAAAATATCCTGGAGATTCTGGTTCTTATCGGACACATTTGCCTCCTGTTTTTGGCGGTAAGACCGCGGGTATGCACCGGTTTTCCGGCTTTAGGACCTTCTTCTTCCCATCAATATGCGACAAAGTATAGGCTAGGTCTAGCGCAAAGCCTCACCCCTCGCCGTCCGAACTCTCGGTGAGCCCCAAAAGTTTCAGTTTTCGGTGCAGCGCCGAGCGTTCCATGCCAATGAAGGTCGCGGTGCGCGAAATATTGCCCGAAAAGCGGTTGATCTGGATCCGGAGATATTCGCGCTCGAAATTTTCGCGCGCTTCTTTCAACGGGATCGCGGTGATCGATTCCGAATTGGGTAGGATGTCGGTGCCACCACGCACGAGTTCGCCGGGCAGCATATCGGCATCGATCCGCGCCAGCCGGTCACTCGGCGCGAGGATCATTACACGCTCGATCACGTTACGAAGTTCGCGGACATTGCCCGGCCACTCATGCGCCTGTAGCGCCGCCATCGCCTCCGAGCTGATCTCGGGCGGCGGCACGCGGCGATCGGCGGCGTAGCGGCGGATATAATGGTCGCACAGGCTGGCGATGTCATCGCGGCGTTCGCGCAGCGGTGGGATATGCACCGGGACGACGTTGAGCCGATAATAAAGATCCTCACGAAAGCGGTTCTCGGCGATTTCGGTCGTCAGGTCGCGCGCCGAGCCCGAAATGATGCGCACATCGACGCGGATCATCGTGCGGCCGCCGACGCGGGTAAAGCTTTGATCGGTCAGCACGCGCAGGATCTTGCCCTGCGTGGTCAACGGCATGTCGGCGACCTCGTCGAGAAACAACGTGCCGCCATGCGCCTGTTCGAGCAGTCCCACGCGGATCGCGCCGTCGTCGGATTCGGATCCGAACAATTCGGTTTCGACCGTTTCGGGATCCATGCGCGCCGAGGAAATGACGCGGAACGGCGCATTCTGCCGCCCGCTCCATCCGTGCAGCACCCGCGCGGCCACTTCCTTGCCGACCCCCGCCGCGCCAGTGATCAACACCCGGCTGCCGGTCCCTGCAACCCGCTTCAGCGTCGCGCGGACATTGTTGATCGATGCGCTGGTTCCGGTCAGCTCGTCCGACGGCCCCGCCTTTTCGCGTAGCTGCTCATATTCGAACTTCAGTCGCTCGCTTTCGGTCGCACGCGCTACGAGATGGAGCAGGCGCGACGCTTCGAACGGCTTTTCGATAAAATCATAGGCGCCGCGCCGGATCGCCGCGACCGCGGTGTCCAGCCCGCCATGTCCCGAAATGACGATGATCGGCAGCGTCGGGTCGAAGGCCTTGATCGCTTCGACCAGCCCCAGCCCGTCGAGCCGCGACCCCTGCAGCCACACGTCGATCAGCGCGAGCGATGGGCGTCGCTGGCGAATTGCTTCCAGCGCGGAATCGCTGTCGGAGGCAATCCGTGCCTCATAGCCTTCGTCTTCCATTACGCCGGCGACGAGGTCGCAGATGTCGCGTTCGTCGTCGACGATGAGAATATCAAGCGCCATTGTCGTCTCTGTCCTGTCGGTTGCGGATCCGCCCCGGAACCGATTCTGCATACCCCATGCTTGTTTCGTCGCCCTTCCCTGCCAATCCTTGCAGACGGTCGGGATGGAGCGTCAGCGTGACGCACGTCCCCTGCCCCGCCGGATTGTCCGAAAACTCCAGCTCGCCATAATGCTGCTCGACGATTTTTTTCACGATCGCGAGGCCCAATCCGGTGCCGCCCTGCCGCGTCGTCATATAGGGTTCGGCGATGGTATCACGCGCCTGCGGCAAGCCGATCCCGTCGTCGGCAACACGGATCAGGATTTCACCGTGCGGCCCGCTGGCCAGCTCGGCATTGATATGCCCGATGGGAGTTGATTCCGAATTTTTCGAATTTTCTTCAATCGCTTCCACGGCATTTTTGACAATATTTGTCATAGCCTGCGACAATAAGCGTCGATCGCAAACCAGCGGTTCGATCTCGTCGGGCGTTTTTATGGCAAAGACAATATCGGGTTTGGCGACTTCGAACAGGAACACTGCCTGACGCAGGATGTCGCGGACATCCTCCATGCCAAAGGTTGGCTTGGGCATGCGGGCAAAGCTCGAAAATTCGTCAACCATACGCCGCATGTCGTGAACCTGGCGGATCACCGTGTCGGTCAGCTTCTTGAAGGTCGCGCTGTCGCCCTCAATCTTGTCGCCGAACCGGCGTTGGAGGCGCTCGGCCGCAAGCTGGATCGGGGTCAGCGGGTTCTTGATTTCGTGCGCGATGCGCCGCGCGACATCGGACCAGGCGGCGCGCCGCTGATCAAGCAACTGCTGCGTAATATCCTCGAAACTGAGGACAAAGCCATCGCCCTGCGCGACCGCTTTCGCGGCCAGCGTCGCGGGCTCGGCGTTGGGGCGTGCCAGCTGGACGATCGCCTCACGCTCGTCCCCAAACAGCAGTTGCGCCAGTTCGGGTGCGACCTCCGCCAAGGGGCGGCCAGTCAGGCAATCGGCCGAATGGCAGATCAGCCGTTCGGCCGCGGCGTTGGCCAGCTGGATCCGGTGGTCGACATCGACGGACACGACCGCCGACGACACCCCGCTGAGCACCGCTTCAATAAAGCTGCGCCGCGCTTCGAGCTGTTCGTTGACGCTAACCAGCGCGCCGGTCTGTCCCTGCAATTGCTCGGTCATGCGGTTAAATGCGCGGGTCAGCACCGAAATTTCGTCGTCGCGCGCCGGCGGCGTGACGCGCACCGATAAGTCGCCGCCAGCCGCTGTGCGCGTCGCGCCGATCAGCGTTCCGAGTGGACGCACGATGCGGTCGGCGACGACGATCGCAGCGATCACCGCGAGCGCCAAGAGCAACAACGAGCCGAGATAGAGAGCGCCGTTGAATTGCAGCTGCAATAACTGCGAGCGTTGGAACAAGGCATTATAGTCTGCAAGCACCGTGCGAGCGAGTTGGAACTGCTGCTGGCCAAGGCTGGATACGGCACGCGAAGCATAAAGAAAGGCATTGGGCCGACCTGGAAGGCGCGTGACCGCCTCTATCCTGTTGGCGGTTCGAGTGACCACGACTTCTTCGCCAGCGTTGAGACGTTGCATTATTGCAGGCGTAACCCGGCCTTCCGCCGCCCGATTATCGGGATCGATCATCACTGCAGTCCGCGGAATCCCATCGCGACCAACCTCGATAATTGCAGATTCATTGAGTTCGCGAACCACGACCTGAAAACCATAGGCATCTTGAAAACTAATGCTGTCGATCGACTGGCTATCCAGATATTTGCTCAGATCCTCCGACATCGCTCCCGTCTGTCCGGCGACCGATTTCTGGCTCTCTTCATAAAAGGACTGCGCGAGGGTGGCGGCATTTTCGAACATCCCCCGCGAGCGATCGGAATACCAGAAATCGACGCCGAACTGGAACAGCAGCGAGGCGAAAATCACCACGAGCAAGGTCGGCACTGCCGCAATCAACGAAAACAGCGCGACCAGCCGGACGTGCAGACGGCCGTTGCCGCCCTCCATCGATCGGACCGCGCGCGCGCGCGCGACGCGGCTACCAATCAGCACGATCAGGGCCATCGCCGGCACCAGATTAGCCACCATGATCGCCGCAACCAGTGCCGGGGTCAGCAATTGTTCGCTCTGGGCATCGCCGGTCACAAAGACATAGGTCGCAATGCCGACGCTGACGACGAGCGCCAGCGTATAATACTCAGGGACAGCGAAGCGCCAGAAGCCCGAGCGCACGTCCGGCTCGGCTGCGTCGATATCGTGAGTCAGGGGAGCCGTGTGCGCCATTGTTGCCATACTACGACAAACCTGTTGCATAGAAAACACACAAACTGCGCGTGGGACGTTCGAATGCCGCTATTTTGAGCTAGTTGCCATCCTTCAGGGATGCGTGGGATCAATGTCCAGCTGCCCGAGCCGCTTGCGAAGTGTGTTGCGATTGATGCCGAGCCGCCGCGCAGCCTCCAACTGATTGCCGCGGACATCGCGCAGGACGCGGCGAAACAGCGCCGCTTCGACGATCGCTTCGAGCTGGCTGTGGAGCTCGCCGTCGGGTGCATCACCCGCCATATATTCGCGTGCCCAATCGTCGACCGCGCGGGCGATCAGGTCAGCGGGCGCCGCCGCGCCGCCGCCTTCGCCATTTTCGTGCAGCACCGTTTCGACATCGCGCACCGTGACAACGGTATCGCGAGACAGGACGGCGAGCCGCTGGACGACATTGCCCAGCTCGCGGACATTACCGGGCCAGTCATAGCGTTCGAGCCACTGCATCGCGGCGGGCGCGAACTGGCGGTCGGGAAGACCAGAAGCGCGCCCGGCGTCGACAAAATGGCGAACGAGCGCAGCAATGTCGCTGCGCCGATCGCGCAGCGGCGGCAAGGTCACCGGAATGACGTTGAGGCGGTAAAACAGATCCTCGCGGAACCGCCCATCTGCGACCAAGGTCCGCATGTCGCGGTGCGTCGCAGCGATGACGCGAACGTCGGCGCGCAGCGCCTGATTGCCACCGACGGTCGAATATTCATTGCTCTGCAGCACGCGCAGCAACCGCGTCTGGGCCTCAAGCGGCATGTCGCCGATTTCGTCGAGGAACAGGGTGCCGCCCGCCGCCTGCTCAAAACGCCCCGCGTTGCGGCTGTGGGCGCCGGTAAAGGCGCCCTTTTCGTGACCGAACAATTCAGCCTCGATCAACTCGCGCGGGATCGCCGCCATGTTAATCGCCACGAACGGTCCCGTACGGCGTAGCCCCGTAGCATGGATGGCGCGGGCAACGACTTCCTTGCCCGTTCCCGATTCGCCGAGGATCAGCACCGCGAGGTCGTTCGAGGCGAGCCGCGCGATGGTGCGATACACCGCCTGCATCGCGGGAGCGCGGCCGACCAGACCATGACTGTCGGCCTGCGCCGGATCGGCGCCGGTCATCGGTTCGGCTCGGCGCTCCAGCGCGGCACGGACGCTGGCGGTCAGTTCGTCGAGATCGAACGGCTTGGGCAGATAGTCATAGCTGCCTATCCCCGTCGCGCGCACCGCGGTGTCGAGCGTATTCTGTGCCGACAGCACGATCACCGGCGTCCCAGCATCCACCCGCAGCGAATCGATGCCATCACCGTCGGGCAGCACCACGTCGGTGATAACAAGATCGGGACGGTGGTCGGCGAGCCAGGCGTTGCGCTCGGCGATGCTGCCGACCGACGCGAAATGGGCACATTCGCCGACCAGCGTCTCACGGATGATCATCGCGATTGCCGCGTCGTCCTCGACCAGCAGGATGGTCTTGCCGCTGCTCATGCCGCCCCTCCCTTTTGCGCCACCGGCAGATGAACGCGAAAGCGCGTCCAGTCGCCGTCGCGCATATGCTGGACGGTACCGCCCATGTCGCGCGCCAGCTTGGCAACCAGCGCCAGCCCCAGCCCGCGCCCTTCGCGCTTTGTGGTCACGAAGGGATCGAACAGGTCGCCGCGAATATCGGCGGGGACGCCGGGGCCGTTGTCGCTGACGCTGACCTCGATAGGCAGCGCAATGCGCCCGCGTCCGTCGCCATTGTCGATCGACAGGCCGTGGCGATAGGCGGTTGCCAGCCGTACAACGCCATCGTCGCGCCCACCAATCGCCTCGCAGGCATTGGTAACAAGGTTGAGCAAAATCTGCACCATGGCGTCATGGTTGCCTTGCACCAACGGCAGCGACGGATCGAAATCCTCAGCGAAGCGCACGCCGGGAAACTGGCGCGCGCGCGCCGTTTCCATCGCCTGATGGATCGGCTGGTACAGGTTGATCGGCGCGCAGACGATCGGTTGACCACGCGAGAAATGTTCCATCTGGTCGATCAGTGTTGCGATCCGGTCGACCTCGGTACAGATCAACGTGGTAAAGCGTTCGCCGCTGGCGTCGGTCTTGCGCGCCAGCAGCTGCGCGGCGCCCTTGATCCCCGCGAGCGGGTTCTTGATCTCGTGCGCCAGCATCGATGCGGCGGCGCCCGCGGCGCGGCCCGAACGGCCGATCGCACCGCCCATCAGTTCGGCGTCGCTCTGTGCCGGCACCAGCGCCAAGATACGGTGGCCGCTGTGGCCATAGGGGACCATCTGCATATCGACGAAGATCGTCTTGCGCCCGCCGACTGAAATCTCGGCGCGGTGCGCAAACAGCGCTGACGTCGCGGCGTCGCTCATCCGCTGGCGATAGCTGCGATCCATGTCGATGACGTCATAGACGACGCGCCCGACCATCGCCGACCGGCTGACATTGCACATCTGTTCAGCGGCGGCGTTGACGAACAGCACCACCCCGCCCTTGTCGATCAACAGCGTGGGAACAGGGTGCGAGTGAATCAGCTCGTCATGGTCGAAACTGGGAATGCTCGACGTGAGCGCTTTCACGCCGCGGCCTTGCTCAGGAAGGGCGTGTAAAAGCGTTCGAGGGCGTCGAGCACGTCGCGGCTGCTCGGGACCTGGTTGACCATGTTACGGAACTCGGCCGATCCGTGCAGCCCTTTGACGTACCAGCCAAGGTGCTTGCGCGCCATATTAACCCCGGTGATCTCGCCATAATGGTCGATCATCGCGCGATAATGCGATGTAATGACGTCATATTGTTCGTCGATGCCGGGATCGGCCCGATCGCCCTCGCCGCGCAGCGCCGCCATGACCTGACCCAGCAGCCACGGGCGGCCGTAAGCGCCGCGCCCGATCATGACGCCATCGGCGCCGCTTTGCGCCAGCGCCGTGCGCGCGTCATCGGCGGAGCAGATGTCGCCATTGGCGATCACCGGGATCGAAACGGCATCCTTGACCGAACGAATGAAGCTCCAGTCGGCCTCGCCGCGGTACATCTGGTTACGCGTGCGGCCGTGGACGGTCACCAACTTGGCGCCCAGATCCTCGGCGATATGCGCCAGTTCGGGGGCGTTCAGGCTGTCGTGGCACCACCCCATTCGCATCTTGACCGTCACAGGCACCTTGACCGCCTCGACGCAGGCTTTGATCAGCGCCGATGCGAGCTTCAAATCGCGCATCAGCGCAGAGCCCGCGTCGCCGCTGGTCACCTTGCGCACCGGGCAGCCCATGTTGATGTCGATGATCGCGGCTCCGCGATCTTCGTTCAGCTTCGCTGCCTCGGCCATTTCATAGGGGGTGCAGCCGACGAGTTGCATCGATACCGGTTCTTCGACCGGATGCCACGCGGCTTTCTGGATCGATTGACGCGTTTCGCGGATCGCGGCCTGGCTCGCGATCATCTCCGTGACATTCAGCCCCGAACCATAGCGGCGCACCAGGGTGCGGAACGGCATGTCGGTGACGCCCGTCATCGGCGCGAGGATCACGGGATCCGCGATGGTGATGTTGCCGATCTGGATGGGCCGCAGCGGCGCCATGGCGGGAGCTTTCGTCAGATTGCCTAAAATTTGAGCAGCCCGTACACGCTAAGCCGCTTTCCCGCAAGCCGCGGCTGCGCTAACCGGCGCGGATCATGACCGAGTCCGCTCCTCCTGCAACGCCGCGTGCGATCGTCATCTTGCTCGCGGGCGGACAGGGCAGCCGCGCGGGCTTCGCTGTGCCGAAGCAACTCGCGGCGCTGGGCGGCAAGCCGGTGCTGCGCTGGAGCCTCGATGCTTTTGCCGCCCACCCTGCGATTGTCGGCGGCGTGCTGGTGGCCAATGATGACGTCATGGCGGCGCTCGAACCACTGCCCAACGACTGGATTTCAGCCAATCCCGGTGCTGAGCGGCAACAATCCGTCGCCAACGCATTGAATGGGCTGGCCGATTGGGACAACGCGGTGCCAGTGCTTGTTCACGACGCAGCACGGCCCGGCGTGACAATCGCGGTGATTGATCGGCTGCTCGCCGCGCTCGACAGCGCCGAAGCCGTCATCCCCACCCTGCCCGTTCCCGATACACTGGTCGAACAGACCGCGGGCGCCGCGGGCGAAGTCGTCGACCGCAGCGCCCTCGCACGCGTCCAGACGCCGCAGGCGTTCCATCTTGGCACGCTGCGCCGCGCGCACGCCGAGGCTACCCACGCCATCGCCACCGATGATGCGCAGCTAGTCCGCCGTCTGGGTGTCACGATCGCGACAGTGCCGGGCGACGCGCGCCTCCATAAACTGACCTATGCCGAGGATATGGCAATCCTGAACGGCTTGCTGGGGATCGAGACAATGACACGCACCGCCGTCGGCATGGGCTATGATGTTCACCGCCTTGTCGCCGGCAAGCCGCTGTGGATCGGTGGCTTGGAAATCGCGCATAGTCATGGACTTGAAGGGCATAGCGATGCCGATGTCGCACTTCATGCTCTGACCGACGCGATCCTTGGCGCGCTGGCCGACGGCGATATCGGCGACCATTTCCCACCCAGCGACCCGCAATGGCGAGGCGCGGCGTCGTACCGCTTCCTGGAATTCGCCGCAAACCGTGTGACAGCGCGCGGCGGTCGTGTCGATCATGTCGACCTGACCATCATTGCCGAGGCGCCGAAAATCGGCCCGCACCGCAGCGCGATGCGCTCCCGGATCGCTGAAATCCTTGCGATTCCGCTCGACCGGGTTAGTGTGAAAGCGACAACGACAGAGCGGCTGGGGTTCACCGGCCGCCACGAGGGGATCGCTGCGCAGGCTGTCGCGACTTTGCAACTTCCGGGGAATTGACCGTGCTGCCTGACGATGAAACGCGGTTTGCCGTGCGCAATACGCTGGCGACGAGCGTGCTCGCCAACAATCGCGCCGCGGGTCGCAAGATCGCGGTGGCGGAAAGCTGCACCGGCGGCATGGTCAGCGCTGCGCTGACCGATATCGCCGGCAGCTCTGACGTGTTCTCGGCGGGTTTCATCACCTATTCGGGCCACGCCAAGCAGAGCCAGCTCGACGTCAGCAGCGAAATCCTCGAAACCTTTGGCGAAGTCTCGCTGGCGACGGCGTGGGCGATGGCCACCGGCGCGCTCGCCAACAGCGACGCCGATATTGCCGTAGCAATTACCGGAATAGCTGGTCCCGGCGGCGGGTCGGAGAAAAAGCCGGTGGGCCTGGTCGTTTTCGCCCGCGCCTTGCGCGGCCAAAATTCGGACGATTATTTCACCCAGCGGGTGCAATTCGACGGCGGCGACCGTGCAGCGATCCGTCATCACGCGACATTGTTCGCGCTCGACCTGCTTCAGCCCGAAAGGGACGAGCTGCGCCCTTCAGAGGACATCGCCCTTCCCGCCGCGTAAAGATCGTCGGCGCGCGTTTCGAACGCCGCGATCATCTTGCGTAGCGCCTTGTCGAACATCTGCCCGGCAAGGGCTTCAAACATCCGGTTGCGGAATGCGAAGTCGACCATGAAATCGACCCGGCAGCCGCCATCGTCGGTGGGCGCGAAATGCCATTCGTTACTGAGATGCTTCATCGGCCCATCGATGTAGCTGACGATGACCTCGCGCGGCCGCTCTTTGCTGACGCGGCACGAGAAGCTTTCGCGCAGCCCCTTGAACCCCACGATCATATCGGCGACCGCCTCATGCTCGCTATCGCTGCGGATGCGCAGCGCGATCACCCAAGGCAGAAACTCGGGATAACGCTCAATATCGGTGACGAGCGCGAACATCTGCTCGTCGCTATACGGCAGGACGCGGGTTTCGTGATGCCTCGGCAAGAGCGGGGTCAGCCCGCGTTGGCGCGCGCCAGCTGCGCCTCGCGCGCTGCGCGCATCCGTTCGAAATCATCGCCGGCGTGATAGCTGGAGCGCGTCAGCGGCGACGAAGCGACCTGCAGGAAGCCCTTGGCGCGCGCGATCTGCGCGTAGGCGTCGAACGCCTGTGGCGTCACGAAATCGATCACCTTGGCATGCTTCGGCGTTGGCTGGAGATATTGGCCCATCGTCATGAAATCGATGTCGGCGCTGCGCATGTCGTCCATCACCTGATGCACTTCCATCCGCTGTTCGCCGAGCCCAAGCATGATCCCTGATTTGGTGAAGATCGACGGATCGCGGCGCTTGACGCTTTCGAGCAGACGGAGCGAGGCATAATAGCGCGCGCCGGGGCGGATCGTCGGATAGAGCCGCGGTACGGTTTCAAGATTGTGGTTATAAACGTCGGGCCGCGCATCGACGATCGCCGCGATGGCGCTTTCCGGCTTGTTGCGAAAATCGGGCGTCAGGATTTCGATCGTCGTCTGCGGCGTTTCGCGGCGCAGTGCATTGATCACCTTGACGAACTGGCTCGCGCCGCCGTCGGGCAGGTCGTCGCGATCGACCGAGGTGATGACGATATGGCTGAGCCCCATCTTGGCCGCAGCGATCGCGGTATGTTCGGGCTCGAGCGGATCAACCGCGCGTGGCATGCCGGTCTTGACGTTGCAAAAGGCACAAGCACGGGTGCAGGTGTCGCCCAGGATCATCACCGTCGCATGCTTCTTGGTCCAGCATTCGCCGATGTTCGGACACGCCGCCTCTTCGCACACCGTGTTAAGGTTCAGCTCGCGCATCAGCTTGCGCGTTTCGGCATAGCCGGGGCTGGTTGGCGCTTTGACGCGGATCCAGTCGGGCTTGCGGGTGCGCTGGCTGGGGGTAGCGGCGGGTGATGCGGGAGCGTTCATTTCGTCCACATAGTCGCGCACGCGCCTCTTCTCAACCTCCCTAGCTATGCTAAGGCGCGTGCATGACTCACTTTGCAGATATGATCGACGGTTATCGTCGTTTCCGTAACGGCGGCTGGCAGGAACAGCGCGAGCGTTGGGACGGGCTGGCCGAGGGGCAATCGCCCAAGGTGATGGTGATCGCCTGCTCGGACAGCCGCGTCGAACCGTCGCAGATTTTCGACACCAACCCCGGCGAAATCTTTGTCGTCCGCAACGTCGCAGCACTGGTGCCGCCGTTCGAAACGACGCCGGGCCGCCACGGCGTGTCGGCAGCGCTCGAATTCGCGGTCCAGTTCCTGCGCGTCGAAGAAATCGTCGTCATGGGCCATGGCCTGTGCGGCGGCTGTCACGCCGCGCTGCATCGCTCGATGGCGGGCGCCGAGCCGGGGCGCGGCGGCTTTATCGCCGACTGGATCGCGATGCTCGACGACGCCAGCGAACAGGTACGGCGCGATCATGCTGACATCGACAATCGCGACGCCGGTCGCGCGATGGAAATGGCTGCGGTGGGCGTCAGCATCGCCAACCTGCGCACCTTTCCCTGCATTCAGGAAAAGGAACGCCGCGGCACGCTGCGGCTGCGCGGCGCCTTTTTCGCGATCAGCGACGGGGTGCTGCACCTATTGGACGAAGCGACGGGGGAGTTTGAACCCGCCGCCTGAACAGGAGACGCGATATGAGCAAGAATGCGATGTGGCTGACCCTCATTTTTGTGGCGGCGGTAGTCGGCGCGTTCATGGGGCCATCGCTGGCCAGCGTCCTGTCGCCGGGAACCCTGCTCATCCTGTCGGTGCTGCTGATCGGCGGCATCGTGATCTTCTGTTTCTGGGCGCTGTCGAGTAATAAGAGCGGCGCCAAGGCCGATACCGCTGCCATAGCCGACGCGCGGACAATGCAGGCACCTGCGGGGAAAGCGCGCATCTATGTCACGCGCCGCGGCTTTGTTGCGGCGCTACAGGGCATGAACGTGATCCTCGACGGATCGGCAAAGGGTCAGATCAAGTCAGGCCAGATGCTGATGGCCGATGTCGAACCGGGGCAACATCACCTGCACATCGCAACCGCCAAGTCCAAGCTGGCGCATCCTGCCGAATTTGACATCGACGTCGGCGCGGGTGGGGTCGTGGTGATCGGCGCGATGATCGAAATGGGCGCCTTAAAAGGCAGCATCAAGCTGGAACGCCTCGACGCCGCCAAGGCGCGCGAGGATATTCACGCGACAAAATTGATATTGTGGGAAGTGCTGCCGACCTGACTTGATCGATCCTCCCTGTCGCGCAGCGATGGGGAGGTGGCAGCGCGAAGCGCTGACGGAGGGGCGATAGCGCTACCGTCGCAAAACCCCTCCACCATTCGCTTGGTGAACGGCCCCCCTTCCCCATCGCTGCGCGACAGGGAGGATCAAATAGACTCAGGGTTTCGCGGTAACGAACCCCGCGGCGGGCCAATCGGTATCGCCAATCCGCGCCACTTCCAGCTTGGCAAACTCGACCGGCGGCATGCCGACCCCAACATAGCTGCCGACCTCGGTCCATTTGCCGTCGGCGACCGTTGCCACATATTTGATCGTCGCGCCGTTCGGCACCGGGATGCTCCATTCGAAGCCAGTATCAGTGACCGCAAAAGGGAAATTTCCGGTGCGGCCGTCGGTCCAGCTGTTCATCGCATATTGATCGGTCGCGGCGTCGTAGGAGATCACCGCAAAAGCGTTGAAGACCAGCTTGCCTGCCTCGTCATAGCCGCGTCCCTCGATCACCAGCGCGGTGCCGTCGAGCATCGGGCCGGTCCGCTCGGTCTGCACCAGCTTTATTGTGCCAGCGGGCGACGTGATCGTCGCAGTACCGCGCCATTCACCATGCAGCTTCGCCAGTTTGGCGATCGCAGCCTTCTGTTCGGCGATGACCGCCGGATCGGTCCGCATCTGCGCCTGTGCAGGCAAGACGGCGGCCGACAGCAAGGTAGCGGCAACAAGAGCAATTCGCATGAGATCCTCCCCAATTGTGTTGTTGATATAACACAGCCGGGCGAAAAGGAAAACACGCGTGGCAGCGACGCTCAAGGAATCGCGTAAGTCACATTCGCCTGCCCGACCGGCTTGTCAGTATCGTCGGTCCATATCCGCACATCCATGACCGCGAGCCGCTTACCAAGGCGCAGCATGAACGCATCGGCGAACAGCGGCCCCGGGCGGCACGGGCGCAGGAACTGGTAGTTCAGCGCGCTCGTTACCGCCATCGCGACGGGGCCGATATGCGCGAGGACCAGCGCATAGGCCGCCATATCGGCGAAGCCCATCTGCGTCGGGCCGGAGATCAGCCCGCCCGGACGCAAAGCGTTTTCATTCGGGTCCATCCGCGCCTGGATATGCCCGGGCACCGCCGACACGACAGTGCCGCGAGAACCGGGCACCGAGTGGGGAAAGGCTTCGGCCATGAAAGCATTGAGCGCATCGGCGTTCAAACGGATCGCGCTCGACGAAATTTGCATCGACTGTGACATAGCAACGCGATACCCGATGGCCAGCGCGCCCGTAAAGTCAGTTCGACATGATAAGTTAGCATAATGCTCATTTGGCGCAGACCTAAAGCTCAACGCAGAGATTTTTCTAAGCCAATATTGAACCGGATCGGAATCAATACAGCTTGAAAATGCCCGTGGTTCGATTGAGCATGCGAACGAGTGGGTAACTGACGCATCGCGCGGAATTGATCTGCTTTGCTCAAGGACGAGAAAGCATGACGAGACATCTTGTCGGTTTGATCGATGGAACGATGGTTTCTCCCTCGACCGCTAGCGCCTATGGCTCCTATTCGAACGTCTTCGAACTCGCGTGCCTTCTCCAACTGAGCGACCGGTCGGACGACGGGGGACCACAGATCGTTTTCTACTCTTCGGGAATATCGTCGCGGCCCGACACATGGAGCCCTTACGACCTCGTCACCGGCAACTCGATCTGGTCGCAGATCGTCGATCAGTACATCAATATTTGCTCGAACTATAATTTCGAAGCGCCCGAGGGCAGCCGTGACAAAATCTATCTTTTCGGATTCTCGCGCGGCGCCATGGCGATCAGAGCACTCGCCGGACTCATTTCCGAATTCGGCCTGCTGCGCCCAGAACATATTCGCGATTTACCCATTGTTCTGGACGCATGGAATCGCTCGATCGGAAAACCTAACCTCAACCCCAAAGTCGAGGTAGAAAGCGCCGAGGTTGAGTTCGTAGGCCTATTCGACTCAGTGATGGGCGGCGTTGACTGGCTTCGCACCTTCAACCCCATCCGCTTCAAGAATTTCAAGCTGCCGGCCCGATGCCGCCGAGCGGTCCAGATACTGGCAATCGACGAAAACCGACGCCACTTCAAGCCCAAAGTATGGGACGGAATTATACCTCGTGCACGTAATCCCAACTTTCAGGCGACGCGCATGCTCAAGCAGATATGGATGCCTGGGCTCCACTCGGACGTCGGCGGTACCGGCAATCCGGTTTGGGGACGCGCATCGTTTCTTGCGATGGTCCATTTCATAAATAAGTATACCAATTTGGGCATCCGCCGGTCTGCGATCGACAGCAAAAAAGAACGCCTTCGTGAAGGTTATCACAGCCGTCAGTATTTCATCGACCAACACAGGAACATGGGATTGGGTTTTCGGCGCTACCCCCGCGATCCAAACAGCGGCGGCGAAACGCTACATCCGATATGCAGCCATCTCGAGACCGTGACGTTCAATCAACGTCCAGACTATCCGTGGTGCGCGAAAGTTTTGTCAGCACGGTTTGACGGGCTGAACGTCGATCCGAACCTTCAGCGCTATTTCAAACCTATCCTGAAGTAGTAAGCGTCAGCGCGTCAGTTTCTTGTACGACGTCGCGTGCGGACGCGTCGCATCGTCACCGAGGCGGCGGATCTTGTCTTCTTCATAGGATTCGAAATTGCCTTCGAACCATTCGACATGGCTGTCGCCCTCGAACGCCAGGATGTGCGTCGCGAGGCGATCGAGGAAGAAGCGATCATGACTGATGACCACCGCGCAGCCTGCGAAATTCTCGAGCGCTTCTTCGAGCGCGGCGAGCGTTTCGGTGTCGAGATCGTTGGTCGGTTCGTCGAGCAGCAGCACATTGCCGCCCTGTTTCAGCATCTTCGCCATATGAACCCGGTTGCGTTCGCCGCCCGATAGCTGGCCGACCTTTTTCTGCTGGTCGACGCCCTTGAAGTTGAAGGCGCCGACATAGGCGCGTGTCTGCATCTCGTGCTTGCCGATGTTCATCATCTCGGCGCCGCCCGAAATTTCCTGCCAGACATTGTTGTCGGGCTTCAGATCGTCGCGGCTCTGGTCGACGAAGCCCAGATGGACGGTGTCGCCGATGACGACCTTGCCGCTATCGGGGGTTTCCTGCCCGGTGATCAGCTTGAACAAGGTCGACTTACCCGCGCCGTTCGGACCGATGACCCCGACGATGCCGCCGGGCGGCAGCGAGAAGGACAGGTCTTCGAAGAGCAGCTTGTCGCCATAAGCTTTCGAGATATTTTCGACCTCGATCACCTTGCCGCCCAAGCGCTGCGGCACCTGGATGACGATCTGCGCCTTGCCGGGGATGCGCTTTTCCTGCGCCTCGACCAGCTGGTCAAAGCTTTTGATACGCGCCTTCGATTTGGCCTGGCGGGCTTTCGGCGACTGGCGGATCCAATCGAGCTCGTCCTTGATCGCTTTCTGACGACCGGCGTCCTCGCGCGATTCCTGCTCGAGACGCTTGCCCTTCTTTTCGAGGTAGGTCGAATAATTGCCTTCATAGACAAAATAGCGGCCGCGATCGAGTTCGAGGATCCAGTTCACGACATTGTCGAGGAAGTAGCGATCGTGGGTGACGAGGATGACGTTGCCCGGATAGTCGACAAGATGCTTTTCAAGCCAGGCGACGCTTTCGGCGTCCAAATGGTTGGTCGGTTCGTCGAGCAGCAGGATCGAGGGCTTTTCCAGCAGCAAGCGCGTGAGCGCAATGCGGCGCTTTTCGCCGCCCGAAAGGCTTTCAACGCCCGCATCGCCCGGCGGGCAACGGAGCGCTTCCATGGCGATTTCCAGCTGATTGTCGAGGGTCCAGCCATCGACCGCGTCGATCTTTTCCTGCAGCGTCCCCATTTCTTCCATCAGCGCATCGAAATCGGCGTCGGCGGGCGGATCGGCCATCAAGGTGCTGATTTCGTTGAAACGGTCCATCATGTCGGCAACGCCGCGGACGCCGTCCATGACATTTTCCTTGACCGTCTTGGTCGGATCGAGCTCGGGCTCCTGCGCCAGATAGCCGACGGTGATCCCGTCGCCTGCCCAGGCTTCACCGGTAAATTCGGTGTCGATTCCCGCCATGATCTTCATGAGTGTCGATTTACCGGTGCCGTTCGGGCCAACGATGCCGATCTTGGCATCGGGATAGAATTGCAGGCTTAGGTCCTTGAGCGTCGGCTTTTGCGCGCCGGGATAGGTCTTGTTCAGACCCTTCATCACGAAACTATATTGGGCGGCCATGGAAATGCTCCGGATTTGGGCTGGACCGCGCGCGCGGTCGGAAGAGAATGAATCGTGGGCCGGTTAGCGAATGGGGGCGAACTTGGCAATCGGCGCTTGCCGTTCGCAACCCCTCCTCGCTAGGGTTGCCTGATGAAACACATCGGTCGCACCGCTCGCCTCCTCGCCATCAGCGCCGCCGCGCTCATCGCCGCCAACACCGCGGCAAATGCGGCGCCAGCCGCTACATCAACGGCGGTCGAGTTGGCACAGCAGGGGCAAGACCTCGGCTGGTGGATCGTGGAGGATCTGACTACCGAAATAGGGCCGCGGCAGGCCGCAACCGAGGCTGAAGCAGCAGCGCGCTCCTGGGCGGTCCGCCGCCTCAACGAAATGGGGTTCCAGAACGTCCACGAAGAAAAATTCACGATGCCCACCTGGGTGCGTGGTGACGGGCAGGCTTCGCTGGTCGGTCCCTTTCACCCCCAGAAACTGGCGATTGCCGCGCTAGGCAACAGCGCATCGACCGGCCCCAAAGGCCTTGCAGGCGAGATCGTCTATTTCGCCAGTTTCGATGCGTTGCAGGCCGCGCCCGACGCGATGGTCAAAGGCAAGATCGTCTTTATTGATCACAAGATGGCGCCGACGCAGGATGGCAGCGGCTATGGCACTTATGGCCGCGGGCGCTTTACCGGCCCCAATGTCGCCGCAAAGAAAGGCGCGTCGGCGATCGTCATTCGCTCAATCGGCACCGATAACCACCGAAATCCGCACACCGGCGTGACCAATTTCGACGCAGGGGTAAGGCCGATCCCGGCAGCCGCTTTGTCGAACCCTGATGCCGATCAGCTCGTCCGCCAATGGGAGCGTACACAAGCCATGCGTCAAGCAGGTGGTCGCGAAGAACCGTTGCGGATGAAGTTGTTGCTCACCCCACGCGATCTCGGTCAGCAGACGTCGGGCAATGTCATTGCCGAAGTTCCGGGCAGTGATCCCGCCGCGAGTCCGATCATCATCGCGTGTCATCTCGACAGCTGGGATCTGGGCACCGGGGCGATCGACGACGCGGCAGGCTGTGGGATCATCACCGCTGCGGCCAAATATGTGATGATGGCGGGTCAGCCGCGCCGCACCATCCGCATCCTGTGGGCAGGCGCCGAAGAAGTCGGCGTATTCGGCGGCAAAGCCTATTTCGACGCGCATGGGAAAGAGAAGCACGCCGTCGCAATGGAATCCGATTTCGGGGCCGACCGCGTGTGGCGGATCGATTTCAAGCTGCCCGACAGCGCAAAGTCGCTCGCCGATCGAATCTCGGACGCCGTCGCGCCTTTCGGTGTCGTGCGCGGCCGACAGCCTGCGGGCGGCGGCGCCGACATTGGCGCACTGGTCGCGGCGGGGGTTCCGGCGATCGATCTGGCCCAGGACGGCACGCGCTATTTCGACCTGCACCACACCCCCGACGACACGCTCGACAAGATCGATCCGGTCCAGCTGCGGCAAAATGTCGTGGTCTGGACCTCCGTATTGGCGATTCTCGCGAATAGTAGCGATCCCGAGCTGCCCTGAATGTGACGCGGGAATGACAGTTTTCCGCCAGCGCAGCCCATCTCAATTATTTTTGTTGACGATCCATATGGAACGGCTAAATCCCGCCGCTCGCGGGACGGGAAGTTTCCCCATCGCGGTAAGGCATTTTAGGGAGCCCACACATCATGAAGAAATTTGCTGCTATCGCCGTTGCTGCCAGCATGTTCGCCCTCGCCGCTTGCGGTGAAAAGGCTGCTGAAGAAGCCACCACGGAAGCTCCTGCTGCTGAAGCAGTTGCTGAAGAAGGCGCTGACGCCGCTGCTGCTGGCGCTGACGCCGCTGCTGCTGGTGCCGAAGCTGCTGCCGCTGGTGCCGAAGCTGCTGCTCCGGCCGACGCTGCTGCAACCGCTGCTGCGCCGGCTGACGCCGCTGCTGCTCCGGCCGCTCCGGCTGAAGAAAAGAAGTAAGTCACAGCCCTTCGGGGCGTTGACTGAAACGAGAAATGGGCGGCCTTCCTTCGGGAAGGCCGCCTTTTTCTTTGCCTAATGCTTACGCGGGATAGACTTGCGGCTTTGCCGTGTCTAAGGCGCGGGACAGTAGTCGGGGAGTAGCGCAGCCCGGTAGCGCGCCTGCTTTGGGAGCAGGATGTCGCAGGTTCGAATCCTGTCTCCCCGACCACTGACTTCCCAAATTATCCGCGCCGCGTTTATCCGGCGGACGTGGCGATCAGCCGCGCATAGAAATCGATCATGCGTTTGAAGCTGTCGATCGTCATATGTTCGTTGGTACCGTGGATCATCGCCGATTCTTTCAGTGAGAAATGCATCGGCATGAATCGATACACGTCCTCCGACACCGGCTCCATGCTGCGGCTATCGGTGCCTGCAACAACCAGGATCGGAGACAGCACTGCGCCGGGCGCATCGGCGCGGGCGGCGGCGGCGATCCATTTCCAGCCTTGCGAATTAGTCGACGAAACCCGTGATGGTTCGCGCGGCGATTTTACCCACGCCAACTCGACTGGCAAGTCGCCGACAGCCTCCTTGGCGCGCGCCATGACGTCAGCGGAGCGGTTCCACGGCGCGATGCGATAGTTGATCAGCGCATTCGCGGTTTGCGGCAGGACATTCTCCTTGGGGCTTCCCTCCAACATCGTCGGTGCGATAGTGGTGCGAAACGCCGCCGCGGTCGATGGCGTGGCCCCGACCTGGCGCTTCAGGATCGGGCCGAACAGCCATTGGTTGGCGACTGCCATCTTGGTCGTGCCACCCTTTTCGGCGGCCAACGCGTCGAGCATCGCGGCGCCCGGCCCCTGAATGTCGAGCGGGAACGGCTCGTCGGTGATCGCGGTGATGGCGCGCGCCAGCGTTCCGACCCCGGTTTCGGCGGGCGGCATCGAACTGTGTCCGCCCGGCGCATTAGCGGTGACCTTCAACGTCGCATAGCCTTTCTCGGCGATGCCGATCATAATTGCCGGACCGCCGATGACAGGCGTGTCGGTTAGTACGATGCTGCCCTCGTCGAGCGTGAAGATCGCTTTGACCCCTGCGCCCCTCAGCTCGGCTGCCGCCGCGACGGCGCCCGATCCGCCGGCCTCTTCGTCATGGCCAGACACCAGATATATGCCGCGCTTGGGCTGGAACCCCTGTCCGGCCAGCGCCTCCAAGGCTTCGAACAAACCGACAAGCGATCCCTTGTCATCAACGGTGCCGCGGCCCCACACGGCTTTGTCGGCGATCATCCCGGCGAAGGGGGGATATTTCCAGTCACCCTCGGTCCCTTCGGTGACTGGCACGACGTCCTGATGCGCCATGACGATGATCGGTGCCAGCGACGCGTCGCTGCCCGGCCAGTGATAGATCAGCGTGCGATTGGGCAGGATCGTGCGCGTCATCGCGCGATGGGTGTCGGGGTAGGTTGCCGCAAGCCAAGCGTGCAAACGGTCCCATTCGGCGACCTCATCGTCCGCGGGATCCTGATGCGAGATCGTGCGAATCTGCGCCGCCGCGCTCAGATGCGCAACTGCGGTATCGAGATTATAGGCGGGAGCCGCGGCCAGCCGGATGTCGCTGCCATCGGCGATGTCAGTCGGCGCAAAGCTTGCCGTGCGCACCGCAACCGTTCCCGCAACGACGGCAATGACCGCCAGCCCGCCCAATAGGATCTTTCGCCGCTTGCCCATGTCCCTCTCCTTCTGTCGCCGTAATGGACCGCCATCGGTTTCGATTTGCAAGCGGAATGCGGGCGGGCGCGGGTTCATGGCGCGTTCATGGCATCGGCACGACTTTCGGCGCACCGCTGAAGATGAGACCGCCCATGCGTTTGTTGATCGTTTTTGCAGCCCTGCTGGTGCCGACCCTCGCACACGCGCAGTTCGCGCCGCGAGCGCCGTCCCCAAGCGACCGAATGCCGGGGATCTCCGATATGGGCACACTGCATGGCCAGTCGACGGTCGGCCATGATCTTCGCGAAACCCGCAAGCGGATCAGCAATGGCCGCGACAGCGGTCAATTGTCGAAACGCGAGGCCCGCGCGCTCCGCCGCGAAGCGGGGCAGATTTCGACGCTGGCCGACCGCTACGCGCGCGATGGCCTGTCCGATTCCGAACGGCGCGAGCTTGAAATGCGCACGCAGGTGCTGCGTGACCTTACCGCGGCGCAGCGGCTCCGCGCAAAGGCGCCTTAGCGTACACAAATGGAAAATGGTGGGCCCGGCAGGACTCGAACCCGCAACCTAGCCGTTATGAGCGGCCAGCTCTAACCATTGAGCTACAGGCCCCCGTGGGGAAATGCGGCGATAGCGGAGCGCCCGGCGCGTTGGCAAGCGCCAAGGCTCAGGCTGTCGCTTTGCGCTCCGCCACCGTCAGGATCTGCGCCGCCGTGGTCGGCTCGACCCCGCGCCGCGCCAGATGGTTCAGCACCACATCCCACCAACGATAGAAAAGGTCGAGATCGGCCTGCGTGCGGACGTAAGGCGTATTGCCGGGCTGAAGCGACGGGGAATGGAACGAGAAGTTAAGGACGGGCAGGCGCAGATCGACAGCGAGGTCGATCGCCTTGCAAGCGCGTTCGGCAGGGATCCCCTCAGGCGTCAGCGCGATCCGCTCTACCATGCCAAGCCGCGCTAGCGCCGCGCCGACATGCGTACCGTTCCGCGCCAGGCGGTGATAGATATGCCGTCCTGCGCTGCCGAGCAGGCCGCCGAACACGGTCGTCACCGGCAACTCCAGTACCGCACCAGCCACGGTACGCACCCACCAGGGATGAAGCGGCGCGCTGCGATAGTCGGGACCGTGCCCCACGCGATAATCGAACCCCGACCGCACCGACGTATCGCAGCGGAAACCGAGTTCGGCGAGCATCGTTGCGGTATCGGCACTAAGACCGTAGCGCCCGGCGCGATACACGATCGGCGTCATGGCGAAACGCTCACTGATTGCGTCACGCAGCGCCGTCATCTTTGCGCGTTGCAAATCGGGTGGCAGGTTGCCGGTGTAGCTGTTGCGCGCGCTGACGTCTTCATCATGCGGTGGGGTGACCCATGGGTGCAGTTGCGCCCCGATTTCGCAAGCGCCGCGCATCTGTGCTGCGCCGAGAATTTCAACCGCGCGATCGTCGGCGACAATTGGCCAATCGACCAGGTAGATCGGCCTGACACCCGAACGTTCGAAATAGCCCTGACAATCGGCGAGCGCGGGGACTGACGCGAGGCCGTAGCCGGTACGCGCAAAGGGCGCCGTCCAGTCGAAATCTTCTTCGGTGTCGATCGTGACCCAGAAATGCGGTCGTCCGTCCGCCGCAAGCTCCACCAGGTCGGACGGCGCCGGATCCGCAAAGAAATTGCCCGCAGGCTGCACCACGTTCCCCTTTGCCCCGCAGCCGCCACGGCTATTCGCCTTGCTGGGCCTCCAGCCCGGCTTCGGACTTCGAGTTGGCGGAGCGCAGGTGCAAGGTCAAGGCGTTATGCCCGATGTCGAGCCGTCCGCCCGCCGCACGGGCGAGGCTGTCGACGAGGCGCAATGAAAAGCCGAGGCTGAGCACCGCGGCCCCCGGCGCTTCGCCTTCGGGACTGAAACCGGGGTCGAGCAGGTCGGATGCGGTGGCGAATCGAATCGTTGCTGGGCGAACAATCCGCAACTGGAGCATGTCGTCGTGCGGCGATTCGGTGACGAGCTGTCCGACAAGAATTGCACCCGTTTCGGATACATCTACCAGTGCGGTCAGCAGGCGGCCAACCATGCGGCGCGCATTAGCGTCGTTGGCCAGGCCCATGAATGGACCCCCAACGCGCGAGATGCTGAGGTCAACGCGCTGTTCGGCCAGCAAAGCGGCAAGATCGCTTTCGACCTGCGTCACGACCGCACCCATATCGACGATTTCGCCCGGCGACGGATCGATTGCGGCGGCGACGTTGCTGCGCGCTGCCGTTTCCAAATCATCAATGATCGTCTGCACCGATAGGGCGTCGGCAACGATCGTGTCGGCCATCGTGCGATAGCTTTGATTGACCGGCCCAAACATCTGCCCGGCGACGATCTGGGCGAAACCCGAAATGGCGTTAAGCGGGCTGCGCAGTTCGTGGATCAGCTGGCGGATCGAGTCGCCTGAGTCCTCGGCGGCGGGGCGACCATAGGGCGTCTCGCTGCGATTGGGGCGGCGGGAACTGCCGCGATAACCGCGAAACTGACCGGTGGCCGGATCGAACCAGGGAAGTGCCGAAAAGCGCCACTCGCCGGCATCGGCAGGCGTCCCCTCCAGCATCATGCGGGCATTGAGGATTTCGGCGCGCTGACGAAACGCGCCCGCAGCAACGCCGTCGGTGCCGGGTTCGCCGCCGAACGCCGCCTCGGCAATCGAAAGGCCGATTACTGCGCCGCGGGTTACGCCGTCGACCCAATGAATCACGCCGTCGGGGCCGGTCTCAAACAGGAAGGTCTGTCGCTGCTGTTGCGGAGTCGCAGCCGTGGCAGGCTGGCCGCGGGTCGACTGATATTTGTCGATGCGGCGGACAAGTTCGCTGATCTGGCTGGTGCCGTTCTCAACCGCAGCGTCGGGTGCCGCGTGCAGCGGCACCACAGGCACCGGTGCGGCTTCGGCCTCTATCGCGGGTTGTGGCAGTGCGACCGATGCGCTCCCCAGACTGGCCAGCGCACGATAAACCCCGTGCGGCAGGTCTGTCCGCCCCGCGAGCACCGATCGCGCCATCGCATTTGTCGCGGGCAGCATCGCCAGCCAGTCCGCCTCCGACAGCTGCGCGCTCCGCAGCATGATCGCCGCAACTGCCGGGACGTCATTGCCATACAGCGCAACCAAGGGCGCAAATCGGCCGTGTTTCGCGATCGCCCGCGCACAATCGCGGCGCACCGATTCGGGAACGCGCGGCCGCAAAACGGCGAGCGCATGCAGGCTGCGACGAATATCGTCATCGGCCAGTTGATTGCCGCGCTGAGCCAGAATATCGGAGAGTTGGCGCCACGCTGCGATGCTGGCGCGATGATCCGCAGGCGCTTGACGCAAGATGGTCGCGATCATCGAGTCAGCAGTCACGCGAAGCCAGCCCCACACCTTCTATCGTTGGTTACCGTAAGCTTACCGGCTAGCGTGAATCCCATAGTCATGAAAGTGCCTTCACCGGTCACGTCACATTGTGGGACAATTGCAATCGCCTGAAATAATATTATGGTCACCGCAGTTTTAGAAAGCGGATGTTTCAACGATGGCGAGTCAGAAATTCGATCAGATCGACCTGCAGATACTGGGCGAGCTACAAAAAAACGGCCGAATGACGAATGTCGAACTGGCGCAGATGGTCGGTCTCACCGCACCGCCGTGCTTGCGCCGGGTGCGCGCGCTGGAAGAATCGGGGGTTATCCGATCCTATCACGCCGACCTCGACGCCGCGAAGCTGGGTTATGGCATTACCGTCTTTGCGATGGTCAGTCTGCGCAGCCAGGCCGAATCCGACCTGAAAGCGTTTGAGGATTATATCGGCGGCCTTCCCGAAGTGCGCGAATGCTACATGCTCAACGGCGAAATCGATTTTCTTTTGAAGGTCGTGGCGCGCGATTTGCAAAGCTTTCAGTCGTTCCTGACCGCGCACCTGACGTCGGCGCCCAATGTCACGAGTGTGAAGACATCGCTGACAATTCGCACCGCAAAGCAGCTGGCGGGGATTCCCGTCGATTCTTGACCGGTCTGACCGGTCGAACATCGCGAACACCAACAAAGAGGACGCCGTTCCAGACCGGAACGGCGCCCCTTTTTGTTGGCGGATACCTCGAATTAGGTCGCAGGTGCGGGAGTTGGAGCCGCTGCGGGCGCTGCCGTTGCGGCGCCAGCCTTGGCCCGCACCGTCCACAGCTGCGCCAGCCGCTGCCGATTGCCCTGCACTTTTGCAAAACTGGCCGCCGCGGCATCGCTCTGCCCCGCCAGCGCCTGCGCCACACCCAAGCGATACTGGATGACCGGATCAGTCGGGCTAGCCGCCAGCGCTGCTTCATACAGCGGGATCGCCTTCGCAGCTTCGCCATTGCCGACCAGCGCGTCGGCCGTGGCGCGCGCGGCCTTCGGATTGGTCAGCGTGGCAGGCTTTGCCGCATCGGCCGCGACCGCCGCGGCATCCGCCTTTGCACGCGGCGTCTGCGATTCGAGGATGCTGCCGAAATGGGTGTCCGTCTTCGGAATCGCGCCGCTGTTCTGGCCATGCGTGATGACCGCAACCACCTCGCCCGGATAACCGGCCTCGGTCGCCAGACCAGCATATTCCAGATATTCGGGGCGCTGGGTCATCGAATTGGTGGCGCGCATCAGACGCAAAATATCAAGGTTCATTTCCTTGTCGCCGCCCGCTTGTTGCAACAGGATGTAAAGCGTGTTGCGCCATGTCGCGGGGGTCGGATAATCCTGAACACGCATCGTCAGAACGTCGAGCATCTCGTTGGTCCGATTGGCTTTTTGGAATGCCTGCGCCGGGCGAACAAACAGTTCTTCGGACGGCTTGGTACCCGCGGCGCGGCTGGCAGCGATCCCGGCCTGGGCGATTTCCCAGCCCTTGTCGATCTGGCCGCCGTTCAAATAGCTGTCCATCAACATCGGCGCGAGGGCAGCCTCAGTCGAACCGGCGGCCTTTGCGGCTTCGAGCCGCTGAATCGCTTTCGCATAATTTTTGGCGCCATAGGCGAAATTGCCCGAATAGAAATTATAGACGCCCACATTTTCGGCCGGAGTCAGCCCCGACTCGAGCATCACATCGAGTCCCTGCGACTGCATCGCCTGTTGCTTGCCGATAATGCCCAGCTGGAGCTGGTAAAAGCCGACCAGATATTTGTCGTCGGGCGTCGTCGCGCTAGCCTGCCCTTCGGTCAGCGCCGCCTCCAACGTCGCCGCATCCTTGGCGGCCGCCGCATCGGTCATTTTTTTGAGCGCCGGCGCGAACCCCTTGCTCGCGGTCAAGCCTTTGCCCTTGGCGGCTTCTTCCTTTTTCGGCTTTTCTTTCTTCTGCGCGGCAGCCGGAGTGGCGGTCGTCATCAGCGCGCAGCCGAGCACAGCGGCCATGGCCGTTGCAGGCATCGAGCGGAAACGGGTGAACATCGAAATCTCTCCTCAGAATCGGCCGGCTCGCCCAACGAAAACAGGCAACGCAAACAGGGTTCCGGCGCGCGTTCATAACGCGGCTAAACCCGTCGCGTTGCCAAGGCAAGACGGCCCGTTACGATATTATTGGAAGAAAGCGGCTGAACGGGGATTGAACCCCGCCCCTTGCATTTGCAGCGCGGCTCAGGCGATGCCGTCGATCGCCGCGTTTATCTGGCGCAGTACCGAGGGGTCGCCCGGAGCGCCTGCCATAGCCTGCTCGGCGAGTTCGATCAGCGAGATGACGCCAAAGGTTGCGGCAAGCCCTTTCAAGCGGAGTGCAGCAACCTCCCAATTGGCGTCGCAACGAGCGCGACGCATCAGGTCGGCCAGGTCGCGCGCGCTGCCGGTAAAGGCGATGCGCAGGTCCAGCGTGATCACCGGATCGTCACCGATCGCAGCACTGAGGTAACGGTCGAGAGGGCCACTATCAAAGGACATTCCACAGGGTTGGCAGCTTGTAGTTAAGTTTCCGTTTCAAGACGGCCATTTGATGCTAAGATGACCCTATGACGGGGGACAAGAAAATCGTCGGATTGTGGCGGGATTCCGCCCAGATCCAGGGAACCGACAGCGTCGCGCAAGCCGACGCCGCGCCGCCCGAAACGGCGCCCGCCCCCGAAGCGGCTGCGCCGGTCGAACGCGACTGGCTGGATATGACTTCGTTAACGAATGCCGTTGACGCTTACGATGACGCCGACGACGCGAGCCAGTTGTCGACATGGCGCGACCGTGTCGCCCCCGCTCTGCTCTTGCTGCTTGGGATCGGCTGGGCCGGATTTGCGCTTGCCGTCGCCACTGCAAATTTTGCGCGCAGTCCCGTGCTGGCCGAATGGCCCGCACTTATCGCGACGATCGCAATGCCGCTCACCCTCCTCGCCGTGCTATGGATGACGCTATTAAGATCGGGCCGTTCCGAACAGGCGCGGTTCGCCCGCGTTGCGAGCGCGCTCCGCGACGAGAATTTGGCACTCAATCAATCGATGCACTCGCTCGGGCTCCATCTCGCTGACGCGCAAAAGCAGCTCGGTGAACAGGCCAAGATCGTTCAGCAGCTCGGGTTAGACACCGTGATGCGGCTCAATGAAAGCAGCGACAAGCTGGCCAGCAACGCATCGGTGATCGCCAACGCGCACGACCAGCTCGCCCGGTCTGGCGACGTCGCGTTGCAGCGGATGGACGGACTGCTCGCGGGCCTGCCGCGGATCGACGATGTGGCGCAGCGGCTGGCAGTCAATTTCCGCGAAGCAGGATTGGTCGCACACCAGCAGGGCGCCAGCCTGGAAGCACAGCTTGCCGCGCTTGGCGAAGAAGCCGCAAAGGCAACACAGGTCGGCGAAGCGTCGACCGCGAGCGTTCTTGAAGCAATAGTCGCTTTGCAGGAACAGGCGAAAGAGACCGAATCGGGCCTGCTTGCGGCGTCGAACAATGTCAGCAGCGCGCACGACGCGGCGCTCGGCCGGATGACCAGCGTCAGCGCCGCGGCACGCGACAACATGACATCGACGGTCGCTGCCGTGACCGACCAAATGGACGAAAGCTGGCGTCTGTTTCGCGACGGCGTCGATACGGCTGCGGCGCAGATGGATGCCAAGCTCGCCGCCGCGCGCAATGCGGGCGATGTGATGGGTGCCCAGTTGGCGGCACACGCCGACGCGAGCGATGCGCTCGCGACGCGGATCACCGTGCATGTCGCCGACGTTGCTCAGCAGCTCGACGTGCTCGACGTCAGCGTCAGCGCCAGCACCGGCGTTATCGGCCGTTCGATCGACGACACCAAGGCGCAGCTGAGCGCCTTCATGCAGGAAGTGCAGACCGGCAACGCATCGGCGCACCAGTTGATCACCCACGCCGAATCGCTGCTTCTCGCCCTCGACGCCGTCACCCGCGAGCTCGATGAGACGTTGCCCCACGCGCTCGACCGCATGACATCGCACGGCAAGGCCACGCAAACCGCGCTGTCGCAGCTGCGCCCGATGCTGGAGGCGTCCGAACTGGTCGCGCAATCGACGATGTCGCACGTCAATGCAGTGCAGGCGACGCTCAAGTCGAACGAAGAGCAGATGGCTGGGCATGCGACCAGCCAGCAGGCGCTGGTCGACCGCATCAATGGATCGCTCGCCGATGCGGAAGCTGCGCTGGCGAAGCTGCGCGATGGCGCCGACGAATTTGCCGAACAGGGCGGCGCGCGGATGATCGCGACCTTGGGCGAAGTGCGCGCCACCGCCGACTCGGCCGCCGATGAAGCGCGGCAGACGCTCGAAAAGCTGGTGTCGGGGGCGCGCGAAGCGATGCAGGCGACCGCGACCGAAGCGATCGACGCCGCGTTCAAGACCGAGATCATGGCGCAGCTGACCGCGATCGAAGAGGCATCGGCGCGTGCCGTCGCAGCCGCAAACGGGGCCGCCGACCGCCTGATGCGCCAGCTGATCACGATCATGGACACCAGCGCCAGCGTCGAGCAGCGCGTCGCCGAAGCCGAACAGGCGATTGCCGCATCCGACCGCGATTCGCTCGCCAAGCAGGTCGGGCTGCTGACCGAGGCGCTGAAATCGACCGCTATCGACGTGACCAAGATTCTGTCGGCCGAAGTCAGTGACACGGCATGGGACGCCTATCTGAAGGGCGACCGCGGCGTGTTCGCGCGCCGTGCGGTCAAGCTGATCGAGAATGGCGAGGCGAAGGAAATCCTGCGGCTCTACCAGAACGACGAAGGCTTCCACGCGTCGGTGAACCAGTTCATCCATGATTTCGAGGCGATGCTGCGCCTGCTGATCGGCGCCCGCGATGGATCGGCGATCAGCGTGACCTTGCTATCATCGGATATTGGCAAGCTGTATGTAGCGCTGGCGCAGGCGATCGACCGGTTGCGTAACTAGGAAGCGGCGTACTGTTCAGCGTGGCGTCGCGGCTTTTGACAAAAGCGGAAATATATCCTTCCTGTCGCGTAGTGATGGGGAGGTGGCAGCGCGAAGCGCTGATGGAGGGGCTTTGGCGCAACCGCTGCCGCCCTCCACCACTCGCTTCGCGAGCGGTCCCCCTCCTCCATGGCTACGCCACAGGGAGGATTTATTCCTCATTGTCATCCCGGACTTGATCCGGGATCCATAGCTGCGCTGTCGTCATGGATCCCGGATCAAGTCCGGGATGACGAAGCTAGAAGACGTCCGCAATCCGCCCCAAAGCAGGTGGATTGGACAGCCGACCGAACCCCTCAGGCTCAGGCCCGCCCGCTCATCACGTCGGGATCGACCCAGCCGTTCACATAAGCGACGTAGTAGATCACGAACCCTACCGTCGCGACGATAGCCATCTGGAGCAAGATGCGCGCCGGACGGAACACTGCGGGCGCGCCGCGGTCTTGGCCCCTTACCAGGGGCGCCTCATCGTCGCTCGCCTTGCGGCCATGGAACGGCAGAACAAAAAAGGCGCTGAGCGCCAGGAACAGCGAGAAGATGGCGAGCGCCGAGGTCCATTTCATCGTATTAAGTCCGTTCAGAGCTGCACGAGCATGACGTCGACAACCGGTTTTTTGCCGGTCCAGTCGGTCGCGACGCGGCGCACGCTCAGCCGGATTGCTTCGCGCATTCTGTCCTGTTCTTTGGCAGGTGCCAGCGCCGCTTTCTTTGCGGCTTCGCGCATCTCGTCGATAAAGGCTTCGCGCTCGTCCTCGACCGGAACACCGCGATAGCTGACCGCCACGTCGGTGAACCGCTTACCAGTAAAGATGGCGGCGACGGTGATATGCCCATGCAGAGCGAGCTTGCGTCGCTCGTTGATCGTCTCACCATCGGCAGGCAAAATGACGTCGCCGTCGAGGATCAGTCGTCCAGCGCGCACGCGCTCAAGGATTCTGGCCGGGCCGGGCGCCAGCCGCACCAGATCGCCATTTTCCTGGATCAGCGCATCAGGGACACCCTTTTCCAAAGCGAAGCGCGCCTGTTCGTGCATATGGCGAATCTCGCCATGCACCGGCACCACGAGTTTCGGGCGCAGCCAGCCATAGAGCGCCGCCAGTTCGGGCTGCCCCGGATGGCCGCTGACATGGATATGCGCCTGTTTTTCGGTGACGGTCAGGATGTCCTTCGCCGCCAGCTGGTTCATGATCCGCCCGATCGCGACCTCGTTGCCCGGGATCTGCTTCGACGAAAAGACGACCGTGTCACCGGGCGCGAGTTTGATCTGGTGGCTATCCGCCGCCATCCGCGCCAGCGCCGCGCGCGGTTCGCCCTGCCCGCCGGTGGCGATCACCATCACCTTGTCGCGCGGCAGGCGCATTGCCTCATCGAAATCGACCGTGGGCGGGAAATCCTTGAGGTAACCGACCGACCGCGCCACGCCCAAAATGCGGTCGAGCGAGCGCCCGGCGACGCACAAGGTGCGCCCGGTTGCGGTTGCAACACGGCCCAGCGTTTTGAGTCGCGCCGCATTCGACGCGAAGGTCGTGACGATGACGCGCCCCTTGGCATTGCCGACGGCGGTGAGCAGCCCGTCATACAGATCACCCTCGCTGCCAGATGCCTCGGGATTGAACGCATTGGTCGAATCGCCGACGAGAAAATCGACGCCCTCGTCGCCGATTGCGGTCAGCGCCGCGGCGCTTGACGGGGTGCCAAGCACCGGATCGGCGTCAAGCTTCCAGTCGCCGGTGTGGAACACGCGGCCATAAGGCGTGTCGATCACCGCCGCGCTCATCTCGAGGATCGAGTGCGCGAGCGGCATCAGGCGGATGCCGAAGGGGCCAAGCTGGAAATGCGCGTCGATGTCGACGGTCTTGATCTTGACCTCTTTCTCCAGCCCTTCCTCTGCCAGCTTGTTGGCAATCAGCCCCGCGGTGAAGCGGTTGGCATAGAGCGGCACGCCAAGGTCGGCGGCGAGGTACGGCAAGGCACCGATATGATCCTCATGCCCATGGGTCAGGATGATGCCGAGCAGATCCTTTTTGCGATCCTCGATAAATTCCAGATCGGGCATGATAATGTCGATGCCCGGATAATCATGGGTGCCGAAGGTCACGCCAAGGTCGAGCATGATCCATTTGCCGTCGCAGCCATAGAGATTGGCATTCATGCCGATCTCGCCCGAACCGCCGAGCGCGAGGAAAAGCAGCTCCTTTCCTGGAGTTGTCATATCGTCTGATTCCGTTGGTTATAGAGGTGCATCAACCCGTTGAGTGTGAGGTCGGGTTCGATGCGGTCGAACAGATGTGCCTGTTCCTGAAATAAGGTTGCAAGGCCGCCCGTCGCGATGACGATGAGCGGTTCGCCGATTTCGGATTTCATACGCCCTATTAGGCCTTCCATCATGGATACATAACCCCAATAGACGCCGATCAACATCTGGCTTTCGGTGGTGCGCCCGATGACACTGGGAGTTGCGGGGGCTTCGATTGCAATGCGCGGGAGCTTCGCGGCGGCAGCGACCAGCGCCTCGAGCGACAGATTGACCCCCGGCGCGATGATGCCGCCAAGGTATGCGCCGTCGGTCCCGATATGGTCGAGCGTCGTCGCGGTGCCGAAACTGATGACGAGCTTGTCCTTGCCGGGCGCAACCGCCTGCGCCGCGATCGCGTTGACCGCGCGATCGGCGCCGACCGAGCGTGGCTCGTCGACCTTCAATGCGATGCCCCAGGTCACCGGCTCACGCCCCGCGACCAGCGCATCGACGCCGAAATATTTGACCGCGAGCAATTGCAGATTGTGAAGCGCGCGCGGCACGACGGTCGAAATGATGACCGCGTCGACCTGCGCGCGGTCATGCCCCTCGATCCGCAGCAGCTGATCAAGCCACACCATATATTCGTCGGCGGTGCGGCGATCATCGGTCGCGATGCGCCAGCGCGCGAGCAATTCGGCGCCGTCGAACAGCGCGAATTTGGCATTGGTGTTGCCGACATCGATCGCGAGCAGCATCTATCTCTCTTCCTCGACCGGACGGCGCAGTTCGACGTCGCCGGCATGCACCAGCATGGTCTCCCCGCCCGCGACGCGCAAGCGTAGCGCGCCATCATCGGCAAGGCCGTCAAAAGTCCCGTCGATGTCCTGTTCGGACACGCGGAGCGGCGTGCCGAGTGGATGCGCCAGCGGGCTCCACGCGCGGACGATGCCAGCGACGCCCTCCTGCCGCCATGTCCAGAGCGCATCGGTCAGCGCGATGCTCAGCCCGCCTGCAAAATGATCGCGGTCGATCACCGCGCTCTTGCTCGCCAGGGTTGCGGTGGGGCGGTCGGGCAGGTCGGGCGCGACGACCAGATTGACGCCAATGCCGATCACCACCGAATTGCTGGTACGCTCCATCAATATGCCCGCGCATTTCGCGCCGTCGATCAACAGATCGTTCGGCCATTTGAGCTGGGCGCCGACACCCGGCGCCAGCGCCGCGACGGTCTTGGCCAGCGCCACCCCGGCGACTAGCGCCAAGGTTGCCGCCGATGGGTCGCCGACGGTCAAATGCACCACGGTCGAGCCCATGAAATTGCCCTGCCCGTCGTTCCATCCGCGCCCGAGGCGACCGCGCCCGGCGGTCTGGCGGTCGGCAACCAGCCAGTGCCCCTCGCCGACATGCTCACCACGTGCCAGCCGCGCCAGCAGGTCGGCGTTGGTCGAACCGGTCTGCTGCGTCCACTCGATGGGCGGGATCAGAACAGCACCGCTGCGGCGCTGGCCGATACGATCGCCAGCACAGGAATGAACAGATAACCGATGACAGACAGCCACAGCGCGCTCGCCGTGATCACAGCATCTTCGACGATCGCGCCGCCGCCCGCTGGAATTTCTGTGTCCGACTTATCGTCGAAATACATCATCTTGATGATCGCGATATAGTAGAAGGCGCCGATCACCGAAGCGACGATGCCCGCGACTGCCAACGGCACAAGGTTGGCGTTAACCGCGGCCTCGAACACGAGATATTTCGGCCAGAAACCGAACAGCGGCGGGATGCCCGCGAGGCTGAACATGAAGACGGCCATGGCGGCGGCCAGACCGGGGCGGCGCTGCGACAGGCCAGCGAGAGCCGGAATGCTCTCGATCTGGTTGCCATCGGCTTCGCGCAGCTGGAGCACGACAAGGAAGGCGCCGAGTGTGGTGACGACATAGACGAGCAGATAGGTCAGCACGCCCTCGACTCCCTGCTGCGTCCCCGCAGCGAGGCCGATCAGCATGAAGCCGACGTTGTTGATCGATGAATAAGCGAGCAGGCGCTTGATATTCTTCTGCCCGATCGCCCCGACCGCGCCAAGGATGATCGAAGCGAGCGACAGGAAGATGATGATCTGTTGCCACGCGCCGATCGCGGGCCCCATCGCGTCGATCACGACGCGCGTCATCAACGCCATTGCCGCCACCTTCGGCGCGCTGGCGAAGAAGGTCGTGACCGGCAAGGGGGCGCCCTCATAAACGTCCGGCGTCCACATGTGGAACGGCACGGCGCTGATCTTGAAGCCGAGGCCAGCAAGAACGAACACGATGCCGAAAATCAGTCCGATATTGAGTTCGCCGCCCATCACCTTGGCGATACCGGCGAAGTCGGTGGTACCGGTGAAGCCATACAGCAGCGAGATCCCATAGAGCAGCATGCCGGAGGCGAGCGCACCGAGGACGAAATATTTGAGGCCCGCCTCTGTCGACCGCTCATCGGTCCGCATGAAGCTGGCGAGGACGTAGGCCGCGAGGCTGTTGAGCTCGAGCCCGACATAGAGCGTCATCAGGTCGCGCGACGACGCCATGATGCCCATGCCGAGCGCAGCGAACAGGATCAGCGTCGGATATTCCGCCCGCATCCCGTCCTTGAAGAATCGTGGAGCGATCAGGATGCAAATAAAGCTGGCGGCATAGATCAGCAGCTTGGCAAAGCCGCCGAAGTCGTCAACGGATAGCGTCCCCGAAAAGACCGTCGCATTGACGCCGAACAGCGCCACGACAGCCGCGGCTGCCGCAGCAAGCGTCAGCAGTGCGCTGAGCTGGTAAATACCAACCTGCCGGTCACCCAAAAAGGTGCCGAGCATCAGGGTGATGAGCCCACCGATCGTCAGGATCAGCTCGGGCCAGATGAGCGCAAGATCGGCGGTCATTGGACGCCTCCCGCGTGGCTCGATCCGTGGGCGGTTTCACCCTCTGCCTTGGTGGGCTTCGGCTTGCCCACCGCGAGATGCGCGTCGCCCGCAGGCTTCGCAGGAGCGAGACGCGCGACAACGGTGGTCACGTCACCGCGCATCGGCGCGAGGAAGCTTTCGGGATAAACGCCCATCCACAGCGCCACGGCGGCCAGCGGCGCCAGGATCGCCCATTCGCGGGGATTGAGGTCGGGCATCGCCTTCACATCGTCCTTGGTCAGTTCGCCGAACACAACGCGGCGGTAGAGGTAGAGCATGTACGCTGCACCGAGAATGATCCCGGTGGTGCACACGAACGCGACCCAGCTCGACGCTTCGTAAATCCCAGCGAGGCTCAGGAATTCGCCAACGAAACCGCTCGTTCCGGGCAAGCCGATCGACGCCATGGTGAACAGCATGAAGAAGATCGCATAGGCCGGCATGTTCACTGCAAGGCCGCCGTAGCGGTCGATCTCGCGCGTGTGCAGGCGGTCGTAAATCACGCCGACGCAGAAGAAGAGCGCGGCCGACACGACCCCATGGCTGAGCATGATGATCAGCGCGCCTTCGATGCCCTGCTGGTTGAACGCAAACAGGCCCGCGGTGACGATCGCCATGTGGGCGACCGACGAATAAGCGATCAGTTTCTTCATGTCGCTCTGCACCAGCGCGACCAGACTCGTGTACACCACCGCGACCATCGACAGGGCAAAGACGATCCACATCAGCTGCCCCGACGCATCGGGGAACATCGGCATCATGAAGCGCAGGAAGCCATAGGCGCCGAGCTTGAGCAGCACGCCCGCCAGGATCATCGAACCCGCGGTCGGCGCCTGGACGTGCGCATCGGGCAGCCAGGTGTGGACGGGCCACATCGGCATCTTGACCGCCAGGCTGGCAAAGAAGGCGAGCCACAACCACGTCTGCATCGCCGGCGGGAAGTCGTAGTTCAGCAGCGTCGGAATGTCGGTCGTGCCGGCTTCCGAGATCATCGCGATGATCGCGATCAGCATCAGCACCGATCCGAGCAGCGTGTAGAGGAAGAATTTGAACGCCGCATAGATGCGGTTCGCGCCGCCCCAGATGCCGATGATGAAATACATCGGGATCAGGCCAGCTTCGAAGAAGATGTAGAACAGCAGCAGATCCTGCGCGCAGAACACGCCGATCATGATCGTTTCCATGATCAGGAACATCGCCATGTACAGCCCGACACGCTGTTTTATCGCGTCCCAGCTGGCGAGGATGCAGAGCGGCATCAGAAAGACGCTGAGCATGATCAGCATCAGCGCCATGCCGTCGATGCCGAGCGCATATTGGAAACGCCCGAACAGGTCGGCGCGTTCGGTGAACTGCCACTGGGCGCCGCCGATATCGAACTGCGCCCACATCACGCAGCCGAGGATAAAGGTGACCAGCGTCGCGCCGAGCGCGATCAAACGTGCCGCCTTGTCGCCTGTAAAGACGCACGCAATGGCGGCAACTGCGGGGATGGCCAGCATCAGCGAAAGGATCGGAAAACCGCTCACAGGAACTTCACCATGGCCCAGCTGGCCAAGCCGACAAGCCCGAGCAGCATCACAAACGCATATCCATAAACATAACCCGATTGCAGCCGCACCGCGAGCCGCGTGCCGCCCTGAACGAGCGCCGCCGCACCATCGGGACCGAAGCGGTCGATGGTCTGCTCATCGCCGCGCTTCCAGAAGAAACGACCGATCGCAAAGGCGGACTTCACAAACACGATGTTGTACAGCTCGTCGAAATACCATTTGTTGTAGAGGAACTGGTGGAGCAGCTTGAACTGCGCAACGAAGCGCGCCGGCAACGTCGTGTTGCGGATATAGCTGTTCCACGCCAGAAACAGTCCGATCGCCATCACCGTGAATGGTGTCCATTTCACCCACAAAGGCACTTCATGCGCGGCGTGCATCAGATGCGCGTCGAACGCGATGCTGCCGTTCCAGAACGCCAACCCCTCTTCGGGGTAGATGAACGGGTGGTGGAACGCGATACCCGCGAACACCGCGCCGATCGACAGGACGACCAGCGGGATCAGCATCGTGATCGGGCTTTCATGCGGGTGATAGCCCGCGGTACCGTCGCCATGCGCGTCGTGGTGATGATCGTCGTGCGCATGATTGTCATGACCATGAGCGTCGTGAACCGCATGCTGGATATGCTCCGACGCGGCCCAGCGCGGCTTGCCGTAGAAGGTCAGGAAGACGAGGCGCCATGAATAGAAGCTGGTGAGGAAGGCCACGAAAATGCCGACCCAGAAAGCAATGACCCCACCGCCGCCGCTTGCGAACGCGGCCTCGAGGATGCCATCCTTCGAATAGAAACCCGCAAAGCCCGCGACGCCCGCGATACCGACGCCGGTGATCGCCAGCGTGCCCAGCATCATCGCCCAATAGGTGATCGGGATCGATTTCCGCAGATTGCCGTAATAGCGCATGTCCTGCTCGTGATGCATCGCGTGGATGACCGAACCGGCGCCAAGGAACAGCAGCGCCTTGAAGAAGGCGTGCGTGAACAGGTGGAACATCGCGGCGCCATAAGCGCCCGCGCCCGCGGCGAAGAACATGTAACCGAGCTGCGAACAGGTCGAATAGGCGATGACGCGCTTGATGTCCCACTGCGTCGTCGCGACGGTTGCGGCGAAGAAGCAGGTCGCGGCGCCGACGAACATCACGACGCCCTGCGCGATCGGCGCGGTTTCGAACATCGGCGACAGACGGCACACCATGAACACGCCCGCGGTGACCATCGTCGCGGCGTGGATCAGCGCCGACACGGGGGTCGGCCCCTCCATCGCGTCGGGAAGCCAAGTGTGCAGGCCGAGCTGCGCCGACTTGCCCATCGCGCCGATGAACAACAGCAGGCACAGGATCGTCATCGTGTCGAGGCGCATCCCCATGAAGCTTATGGTCGACCCCGTCATGCCCGGCGCAGCTTCGAGGATTTCGGGGATCGACACGGTACCGAACACCAGGAAGGTGCCGAAGATGCCAAGCATGAAGCCAAGATCGCCGACACGGTTGACGACGAACGCCTTGATCGCCGCGGCGTTGGCGCTCGGCTTCTTGTACCAGAAACCGATGAGCAGATAGGATGCGAGACCGACGCCTTCCCAGCCGAAAAACATCTGGACCAGGTTGTTCGCGGTCACCAGCATCAGCATCGCAAAGGTGAAGAGCGAGAGATAGGCGAAGAAGCGCGGCTGGTCCGGGTCTTCTTCCATATAGCCCCAGCTATAGAGGTGGACGAGCGCCGACACCGTCGTGATGACGACGAGCATCACCGCGGTCAGCGCATCGACGCGCAGCTCCCAGTTAAACTGCAGCGCGCCCGACGAGACCCAGTGCAGCACGGTCACGACCTCGGCCTGACCTGTGCCCATCACATAGGACAGGAAGATCGGCCAGCTGAGCGCGGCGCTGGTGAACAGCGCGCCCGTGGTAATCAGCTTGGACGCGAACGGACCAATGGCCCGCTGGCCCAGCCCTGCGACAAGCGCCGCGAGCAGCGGCAGGAAAACGATCGCCTGAATCACCGGCTTATCCCTTCATCCGGTTGGCGTCATCGACCGCAATGGTGCCGCGGCCGCGGAAATAAATCACAAGAATGGCAAGCCCGATCGCGGCCTCGCCCGCCGCCACGGTCAGCACGAACATCGCGAACACCTGTCCGACCAGATCGTTCAGCGCCGCGCTGAACGCGACGAGGTTGATGTTCACCGCGAGCAGGATCAGCTCGATCGCCATCAGAATGACGATGATATTCTTGCGGTTGATGAAGATGCCGAGCACGCCGAGCGTGAACAGCACCGCCGAAACGGCGAGATAATGGCCGACCGAGATCATGCGTCCGCTCCAATCACGGCCATCCGAATTCCGTTCGTGTCGAGCGAAGTCGAGACACGCGAGCGCAGCGCCAGACGCATCTCGACTACGCTCGATGCAAACGGATGTGGGGTGTTTAACCGCATCACAGTTCCATCCCCTGCCCGACGCCCGGATCGACCAGCCGTGTCGCGTCCTGCGGACGGCGCTGGTTCTGCAATGAGATATTCTGGGTGCGCACCCCGCCGCGCTGGCGATGCGTCAGCACGATCGCGCCGATCATCGCGACGAGCAGGACAATGCCCGCCGCCTCGAACAGGAAGATATAGCGCGTGTAGAGCAGCTCACCGATCTGCTGGATATTGCTCTTGTCCGTCACCGCCGGCGCGGCGCGCGCCGCCAGATCGACGCCGCCCGCGCTCCACGCGCCCAGCGCAAAGATCAGCTCGGCGACGAGGATGATCGCGACCAGCGCGCCCAGCGGCAGATAGCGCACGAAACCTGCGCGCAATTCCGCGAAATCGATATTGAGCATCATCACGACGAACAGGAAAAGCACCGCGACCGCGCCGACATAGACGATGACGAGCAGCATCGCGATGAATTCGGCCCCCGCCAGCAGCATCAACCCTGCCGCGTTGAAGAACGCCAGGATCAGCCACATCACGCTGTGGACCGGGTTGCGCGCGAAAATCACCATCGCCGCAGAGGCGATGACGATGGTCGCGAACAGGTAGAAGGCGATAAGCTGGATCATGTGCGCGCGCCCTTATCGATAGGGCGCGTCGGCGGCAAGATTTGCCGCGATCGCGCGTTCCCATTTGTCGCCATTGGCGAGCAGCTTGGCCTTGTCATAGAGTAATTCTTCGCGTGTTTCGGTCGCATATTCGAAGTTCGGCCCCTCGACCACCGCATCGACCGGGCAGGCTTCCTGACAGAAACCGCAATAGATGCACTTGGTCATGTCGATGTCGTAACGCGTCGTCCGGCGCGAACCGTCGTCGCGCGGCTCGGCCTCGATCGTGATCGCCTGCGCCGGGCACACCGCCTCGCACAGCTTGCACGCGATGCAGCGTTCCTCGCCGTTCGGATAACGCCGCAGCGCATGCTCGCCGCGGAAACGGGGCGACAGCGGGTTCTTCTCGAACGGATAGTTGATCGTCGCCTTCGGCTTGAAGAAATACTTCAAGGTCAGCCAATGAGCTTTGACGAACTCCCAAAGCGTGAAGCTTTTGATGAGGTGGGCGATGGAAGTCATGAGTACCTCGTCAGCATCAGATAGCCGGAGATCAGGAAGATCCAGAGCAGCGAAATCGGCAGGAACACTTTCCAGCCCAGCCGCATCAGCTGGTCATAGCGGTAGCGCGGGACGGTCGCCTTCACCCAGCTGAAGATGAAGAAGAAGACCAGGATCTTGATGAACAGCCAGACCCAGCCCGGAATGTCGAACCACGGGATCAGGTCGATGTTGAGCGGCGGCAGCCAGCCGCCCCAGAACAGCACCGCGTTCAGCGTCGCCATCAGCAGCACATTGGCATATTCGCCCAGCCAGAACAGCGCGAAGCTCATCGACGAATATTCGGTCTGATAGCCCGCGACGAGCTCGCTTTCGGCCTCGGTCAGGTCGAACGGCGCGCGCGCTGTTTCGGCAAGACTGGCGATCAGGAAGATCACCGCGAGCGGGAACAGCAGCAGGTTAAAGCCAAAGGCGTTGACGATGCCCAGCCCATGGCCCTGCTGCGCCTTGATGATTTCGTTGAGGTTGAAGCTGTCGGCATAGAGCACGACCCCGACCAGGATGAAGCCGATCGACACTTCATAAGAAATCATCTGCGCCGCGGCGCGCATCGCGGAAAAGAAAGGATATTTCGAGTTCGAAGCCCAGCCCGACAGCACTACGCCATAAACGCCGAGCGACGAAATCGCGAGGATGTAGAGCAAGCCGACGTTGATGTCGGCGAGCACCGCGCCCGAATTGAACGGGATCACCGCCCACGCCATCAGCGCGACGGTGAAGGTGATGATCGGCGCGATCAGGAACAGCCCGCGGTTCGCGCCTGTAGGGATGATCGTTTCCTGCAGGAACACCTTCAACCCGTCGGCGAAGCTTTGCAGCAGGCCGAAGGGGCCGACGACGTTCGGCCCGCGGCGCAGCGCCATCGCCGCCCAGATCTTGCGGTCGGCGTAAATGATCATCGCCACGCTGAGCATCAGCGGCAAAGCGATGAGCAGGATGCCGAGGATGGTCGCCCACGCCCACGCGGCGTCGGGCGACAGGCCCAAGTCCCAATAGCCGAATGGCGTCCAGAGTGGGCGTTGAAAGGTCTCGGTCATTTCCGCGTCCCGTCCTGGTTGCGCCAGCCGTTATGCGGCCCGGGCTTTTCGGACTTGTTGCGCGGATTAAAGCCGCGCCAGACCGCAAAGCTCATCCCCGCCATCAGGACGCCAGCGATGGCATGTACCGGGTTCATTCTGCGGCCTCCGCAAAATCGACGCCATGGACCAGCTCTTCCGAGCAGCGCTGCATTGTCGGCGACGCACGGCAGATGGCGTTGGTGAGGTAAAAATCGTTGATCGGCGACGGGATCGCGCGCGCTTCCGGCTTGGCGGGCAACTTCGGCGCTGACCAGCCGTAATCGGCGACGCCTTCGACGCCGAGCGCGGGAACCGCCGCGATCATCGCGGCGCGGCATGCGTCGAAGCTGTCGAAGCCAAGCGACACGCCGAGCGTATCGGCCAAAGCGCGGAAAATGCTCCAGTCCTCGCGCGCGTCGCCCGGTGCAAACACTGCTTTCTCGCTGCGCTGAACGCGGCCCTCGGTATTGACCGTCGTGAAGTCTTTTTCAGTCCACGCGGCCGCGGGCAGGATGACGTCGGCGGCATGCGCGCCTTTGTCGCCATGGTGGCCGACATAGACTTTCAGTGTCTTGGCAAAGCCGGTGAAATCGACTTCGTCGGCCCCGAGGAAGAAAGCCAGCTTCGGCTTCGCCGCGACAATATCCTTGATCCCGCCGGGCTGTGCATAGCCGAGCATCAGCCCGCCCATGCGGCTTGCTGCCATATGGACGACCGAGAAGCCGATCCATCCGTCCTTGACCGCGTTGATCGACCTGGCGAGCGCCAGCGCCGCGCCATGCACGCCGGGGACCGCAAGGCCACCACCGCCGACAATGATCAATGGACGTTCGGCGCCCTTCAGCGCGTCGAGCGCCGCCGCGGGCAGCTTTGCGACGAGCGAAGCATCGTCGCCGAGCCAGCTGACCTTGTACGTCTGGTCCTTCTCGGGACCGATCGCAAAGACCTTCGCGCCCTTTTTCCACACCGCCTTGCGGATGCGCGTGTTGATCAGCGGCGCTTCCCAACGCAAATTGGTGCCGACGAGCAGGATGACGTCGGCATTTTCAGCCTCGGCGATGCCGGTGTTGAAATTGACCGCCGACAGGCTGGTGACGTCATAGTCGAGCCCGGTCTGCCGTCCTTCGAGCAAAGTCGAGCCGAGCGCATTGACCAGCGCCTTCGCAGCAAACATCGTCTCGCAATCGGCCATGTCGCCCGCGATCGCCGCGACCGATGATCCGGCCTTGACCGCGGCGATGGCCGCGAACGCCTCGTTCCAGCTAGCGGGCTGCAGCGTGCCGTTCACACGAACATAGGGCTGATCGAGGCGGCGGCGGTTCAGGCCGTCGACATGGTGGCGCGTCTTGTCGCTCGCCCATTCTTCGTTCACATCATCGTTGATCCGCGGCAGCACGCGCAGCACCTGCCGCCCGCGCGCATCGATGCGGACATTGGTGCCGACCGCGTCCATCATGTCGATGCCCAGCGTCTTGGTCAGCTCCCACGGCCGCGCCTCGAACGCATAGGGTTTGCTGGTCAGCGCACCGACGGGGCATAGATCGACGACATTGCCCGACAGCTCGCTCGCGACCGCGCGTTCCAGATACGACGTGATCTGCATATTCTCGCCGCGCCCGATCGCTCCGATGTCTTCGACCCCGGCAACTTCCTCGGCAAAGCGGACGCAGCGCGTGCACTGGATACAGCGGGTCATCACCGTCTTGACGATCGGCCCCATATACTTCTCGGTCACCGCGCGCTTGTTCTCGTCATAGCGCGTCGCGCCGCGGCCATAAGCGATGCTCTGGTCCTGCAAGTCGCACTCGCCGCCCTGATCGCAAATCGGGCAATCGAGTGGGTGGTTGATGAGCAGGAACTCCATCACCCCTTCGCGCGCCTTCTTCACCATCGGGCTGTCGGTCTTGATCACCTGCCCCTCGGCAACCGGCAGCGCGCACGACGCCTGCGGCTTCGGCGGGCCGGGCGCGACCTCCACAAGGCACATGCGGCAATTGCCGGCGATCGACAGGCGTTCATGGTAGCAGAAGCGCGGGATTTCCTTCCCCGCCAGCTCGCACGCCTGCAGGACGGTCGCGCCCTGCGGAACGTCCAGTTCTACGCCATCTACGGTTACTTTTGGCATCTACTTATTTCCCTCGGCGGCGCCCGACGCTCGCACTAGCCCCTCTGCGATCGTGCCGCGGATCGAGACCCGATCAAAATCCGCCTTTCTGCCGTTGCCACACGCGCGCAACGTGGGGAGCAAATCGCCCACTGCGCTGGCTTCTTCCGCCGATCGCCATTTTGTCCGCATCAGCCGATCCGCTTCAACGGGCGCGCGTTCGGCAGCGCATCGCCCGATCGCGAACAGCGTGTTACCGGGCGACGCAAGCCACTCAGGTCGGCCGTCTCCGATTGGGGTCGACGTCAGCTGCGCACGACCGAAACCCTGAAGATAGATCGCCTCGGCGATTGCGCCGCGCCACGTGGCGGTCGGCGCGCGCGTCATGCTTCTGTCCTCAGCACAGAAGGGCGCAGCGCGCACCAAGGCAAGCAGGGCTTTGCCCTCGGCTTCGCTACCCGGCTCAAGCGTCAAAAGCTGCCTCGCTCGCGTGGCTTCTCCATCGACAAGGCATGTCGCGGTGGACATGAACTTGCGATCGACCGATGCGCCTTTGCGCATTTCGGGCGGGTGGTCGAATTGCGCAGCCGCCGGGTTGGAAATGCCGATCGCGGCGCCGAACAGCAATATGGCAGCGCTGGCGTTTCTCATTCCGCAGCCTCCAAAGCGCCATTATCGCGAATACGCCGCTCCAGTTCAGGGCGAAAATGTTTGATCAACCCCTGGATCGGCCACGCCGCGGCATCGCCGAGCGCGCAGATGGTGTGGCCTTCGACCTGTTTGGTCACGTCGTAGAGCGTGTCGATCTCGCTGATGTCGGCGTCGCCGGTGCGCAACCGTTCCATCACGCGCCACATCCAGCCGGTGCCTTCGCGGCATGGGGTGCACTGACCGCAGCTTTCATGCTTGTAGAAATAGCTGATGCGGCTGATCGCCTGGACGACGTCGGTCGATTTATCCATCACGATCGCGGCGGCGGTGCCGAGGCCCGATCCGACGGCTTTCAGCCCGTCGAAGTCCATCGGCGCGTCCATGATTTCGGCCGCGGGGACAAGGGGCACCGACGATCCACCGGGGATCACCGCGAGCAAATTGTCCCAGCCGCCGCGGATGCCGCCGCAATGCTTGTCGACCAGTTCGCGGAAGGTGATGCCCATCTCTTCCTCGACGACGCACGGCGTGTTCACATGGCCGCTGATCTGGAACAGCTTGGTGCCCTTGTTATTCTCGCGCCCAAAGGACGAGAACCACGGCGCGCCGCGGCGCAGAATCGTCGGGACGACGGCGATGCTCTCGACATTGTTGACCGTCGTCGGGCAGCCATAAAGCCCCGCACCCGCCGGGAACGGCGGTTTCAGGCGGGGCTGGCCCTTTTTGCCCTCAAGACTTTCGATCATCGCGGTTTCTTCGCCGCAGATGTACGCGCCGGCGCCGCGATGGACGAACACGTCGAAATCATAGCCCGATTTCGCGGCATTCTTGCCGAGCAGGCCGGCGTCATACGCCTCCTGCACTGCGGCGAAGAGCGTCTCGGCCTCGCGGATGAATTCGCCGCGGATATAGATGTAGGCGGCGCGCGCGCGCATCGCGAAGCCCGCGATCAGCGCGCCTTCGATCAGCTTGTGCGGATCGTGGCGGATGATCTCGCGATCCTTGCACGACCCCGGTTCGGATTCATCGGCATTGATGACAAGGAAGCTCGGGCGGTCGGCGCGCGGCTCCTTGGGCATGAAGCTCCATTTGAGCCCGGTCGGGAAGCCCGCGCCGCCGCGACCGCGCAGCCCCGATGCCTTGATCTCTTCGATGATCGCGTCCTGGCCGCGCTTCATTAGATCCTTGGTCTTGTCCCAATCGCCGCGCATCTGCGCTGACTTCAGGTTCCACGGCTGGAAGCCATAGATGTTGGTGAAAATGCGGTCTTTGTCGTGGAGGCTCATGCGCCTTCCCCTACTTCGTCACCCCGGACTTGATCCGGGGTCCAAGCAACGCACGTGGTCATGGATGCCGGATCAAGTCCGGCATGACGAAGGAATGAAGCGTTGGTCATGCCCCCCACTCCTTCCGATAATCGTGGTTGGCCTTCACCATTTCCTTCAGCGTCGTCGGGCCGCCCTCGGGCTCGCTCGTATGGCGCCCGGCGATCTGCGTGCCCGCCTTCGGCGTCTCGCCCGCGGCGAGCGCGTCGAGGATCGCGGCCATGCGGTCGAAATCGAGGTCTTCGTAATTATCGTCGTTGATCTGAACCATCGGCGCGTTGGTGCAGGTGCCCATGCACTCGACCTCGGTCAGCGTGAACAGCCCGTCCGGCGTGGTCTTGCCCTTGGTCATGCCGCGGTTCTTGCACGCCGCCATCACATCGTCCGACCCGCGCAGCAGGCACGGCGTCGTGCCACAGACCTGGACATGATAGCGGCCGACCGGCGCCAGATTATACATCGTATAGAAGGACGCGACCTCATACGCGCGCATGAACGGCATATCGAGCTGCGCCGCGACAAATTCGATCACCGGCACAGGCAGCCAGCCCTGCGTCTGCGTCTCGGCGCCGACCTGCCGCTGCGCAAGGTCGAGCAGCGGCATCACCGCCGAACGCTGCCGCCCCGCAGGATAGCGCGCGATAACCGCCTTCGCCTTCTCGGCATTTTCTTTGGTCCAAGCGAAGGCGCCCCAGCGCGCGCGCACTTCTGATTCATCGGGAATTTGGGGTGCGTCAGCCACTGCTGGCTTCCTTTCTTCCGAATACTCGTCGATCGGTAAAAAAAAGTCGCAGAAGTCGACCGAGAACGAATACGCCTCCCAACAAAGCAATTTGGCCTATGCGGATCTCATCAGCGAAGAAGTAGGCGAGCAACGTTCCAACCGTAAAAAGCCAGCAAAACAGATTGCGACAATCTTCGATAATATCCCGAGCCCTCACCGATCACACTCCCCGAAGACGACATCGATCGCGCCGATGATCGCGGTGGTGTCGGCAAGCATGTGGCCCTTCGACATCATGTCCATCGCCTGCAGATGTGAAAACGCCGTCGGGCGGATCTTGCAGCGGTAAGGCTTGTTGGTGCCGTCGCTGACCAGATAGACGCCGAATTCGCCCTTGGGGCTTTCGGTCGCGACATAGACTTCGCCCGCGGGGACGTGGAAGCCCTCAGTGTAGAGCTTGAAGTGATGGATCAGCGATTCCATCGACTGCTTCATCTCGCCGCGCTTCGGCGGCACGACCTTGCGGTCGAGGCTCGCGATCGGGCCGCTCGGCATGTCGCGCAGGCACTGCTTGATGATCTTCGCCGACTGATAGACTTCCTCGACGCGGACCATGAAGCGGTCGTAGCAATCGCCGCGTGTGCCGACGGGGATGTCGAACTCCATCTTCGCATAGGCGTCATAGGGCTGCGACTTGCGCAAATCCCATGCGATGCCGCTGCCGCGGATCATTGGGCCGGAGAAACCCCATGCCAGCGCGTCTTCCTTGCTCACCGTCGCGATATCGACGTTGCGCTGTTTGAAGATGCGGTTGTCGATGACCAGACTCATCGCATCGCCGAACAGCTTCGGCAGGCGCGTTTCGACCCATTCGCCGATGTCGACGAGCAGCTTTTCGGGGACATCCTGATGGACGCCGCCCGGACGGAAATAGGCCGAGTGCATCCGTGCACCCGACGCGCGCTCGAAGAAGTTCAGGCAATCCTCGCGCAGCTCGAACACCCACAGGTTGGGGGTCATCGCGCCGACGTCCATGACGTGGCTGCCGATGTTGAGCATGTGATTGCAGATGCGCGTCAGCTCGGCGAACATCGTGCGGAGATATTGCGCGCGCGCCGGGACTTCGAGGTCGAGCAGCTTTTCGATCGCGAGCACATAGCTATGCTCCATGCCGAGCGGCGAGCAATAGTCGAGCCGGTCGAAATAGGGCAGCGCCTGCAAATAGGTCTTATATTCGATCAGCTTTTCAGTGCCGCGGTGCAGCAGCCCGACGTGCGGATCGACGCGCTCGATGATCTCGCCGTCCAGCTCCAGCACCAGCCGCAGCACGCCATGCGCCGCAGGGTGCTGCGGGCCGAAGTTGATCGTGTAGTTGGTGACCGCCTGATCGCCCGCCGTGTTGGCGGTATCGACCGGATAGCCTTCGAACATGTCGCCACCATGGTGGCGGATCGTCGGGGTGTCGGTCATGCGTCACCTCCCGTCTTGGGCTTGCGCGGCGCGCGCGGCTTGGCGGGCGCTTTTTCAGCCTTGGTCGTCGCGGGCGTTTTCGCCTCTTTGGTTGCGACTTTGGATTTCGCACCGTCGCGGCTCGTCTTCGATGCGGCCTTGTTGACCTTGGCGCCTGCGCCGGTCTGCGCCGGGATGTCGGTCGTCTTCGGGGTCGGCGGCGGCGATGCCTTCGCCTTGTCGTCCGACGCCTTCACTTCTTTCGCAGTCATCGGCGTCGGCGCGCCCTTGCCCGGTGCTTCGCCCGTTCCGCCAGCCTTTTCATCGCCGGGCAGCACATAATCGGCGCCTTCCCAGGGTGAGAGGAAGTCGAAGTTGCGGAAATCCTGCGCCAGCTTCACCGGCTCGTAAACGACGCGCTTGTCCTCTTCGCTGTAACGCAGCTCGATATAGCCGGTCAGCGGGAAGTCCTTGCGCTGCGGATGCCCCTGAAACCCATAGTCGGTCAGGATGCGGCGCAGGTCGGGATTGCCCGCGAACAGCACGCCATACATGTCGAACACTTCGCGTTCGAGCCAGCCGGCGTTCGGCCACACGGGGACGATCGTCGGCACCGGCGTCGCTTCGTCGGTCGACACACGAACGCGCAGACGGTGATTCCGCGTCACGCTAAGCAAATGATAGACGACCTCAAACCGCTCGGCGCGGTCGGGATAATCGACGCCGGCGATCTCCATCATCTGTTGGTATTCGAGGTTGTCGCGCAGCGCGATCATCACCCCGGCGATCGCATCGCGATCCACGGTGATGCTGTCTTCGTCGGCAGCAAAATCATGCGCCAGCAGATCGGCGCCAAGCAGTTTCTTGAGCTCGGCAGCGAGGGTTGCGCGCGGCGCGATCAGGGGAGCGGCGTGGGCCATCAGCGTTCGATCGTCCCGACGCGGCGGATCTTCCGCTGCAATTGCATCACGCCGTACAGTAGGGCTTCAGCGGTCGGCGGGCAGCCGGGGACATAAATGTCCACGGGCACGATACGATCGCAGCCACGCACCACCGAATAGCTGTAATGATAATAGCCGCCGCCATTGGCGCAGCTACCCATCGAAATTACATATTTCGGATTCGACATCTGGTCGTAAACGCGGCGCAGTGCGGGCGCCATCTTGTTGCACAGCGTGCCCGCGACGATCATGACGTCGCTCTGACGCGGCGACGCGCGCGGCGCGGCGCCGAAGCGTTCCATATCGTAACGCGGCATGTTGACGTGGATCATCTCGACCGCGCAGCACGCGAGACCAAAGGTCATCCACCAGAGCGAGCCGGTGCGCGCCCAGTTGAACAGATCCTCGGTCGAGGTGACGAGAAAGCCCTTGTCGCCAACCTCGCTGTTGAGGTCGTCGAAATAGGCCATGTCGGGGTTCGTCCCCGGAGCGACAGGGCTTGCAACCGGCATCTGGCCGGGCGGCAGGATGATCGAGCTGCTCATTCCCAGTCCAACGCCCCTTTCTTCCATGCATAAACAAGGCCGATCGCGAGTTCGGCGAGGAATATCATCATGGTGGCCCAACCGGCCCAGCCGATTTCCTTCAGGCTGACGGCCCAGGGAAACAGGAATGCGGCTTCGAGATCGAAAATGATGAACAGGATCGCGACGAGGTAAAAGCGCACGTCAAACTGGCTGCGCGCATCCTCGAACGCCGGGAAGCCGCATTCATATTCGGTCAGCTTCGCCGGGTCGGGCTGGTGCGCGCCGGTCAGCCGCGCCACGCCCATCGGCAGGAACACGAACGCCGAAGACAACCCGACCGCAATGACCAGGAATATCAGGATCGGCAGATATTGCGTCAGATCGACCATGGGAGCTCGCAGTCTTGTTTTGAGGTGTTTGCCACCCGTTATGCGGGCGCTTTAGGCCAGCATGTCGCCGGTCGCAAGCACTGCGGGCATGATTTTCGCCTACCCGGTGACCAAAAGCACAAAGGGTGCTGGTGACAGCCCCTATCGCTGTGATACGCCGCCTAGATGGGGTCGAATTGCCGCGCGTGGGTTGCGCTGTCGATAAAGGGGACAACATGATAAAAAACATATTTCGCGCCGCGCTCACGCTCGCGGCAGCCACCACAATCGCGGTCGGCCCCGCGCATGCCGAACTGATCAACGCCAAAAATCCGCAGACGATCAAAGCGATCGTCGAGTCGCAGGGCTGGCCCGCGACGTTGATCACCAAGCCCGACGAAAACCCCTATATCGAAAGCAGCCGCAACGGGCTGAAGTTCCTCGTCCTGTTCATGAACTGCGACGATGACGAGAAGAATTGCAAGACGCTGCAATATTATATGGGCTTCAGCGACGCGAAGGATGTCTCGCGCGACAAGCTCAACCAGTGGAACAAAGACAAACGCTTCGCACGCGCCTATCAGGATGACGAGGGTGACCCGGTGCTCGAAATGGACGTCGACCTCGACTTCGCGGGCATCCCGCGCGAAAATGTCGGGGAAAGCTTCAACACCTGGTCGGCGCTGATGGACAGCTTCCGCGAGTATGTTTTCGAGAAATAGGGTCGTTCCGTCACTTCCCGCTTGTTGCTTCACTGTCTTGTAAGGACAATACAGTGAAGCAACAAGCGGGAGAACGGGAATGATCAAGGCGGCTTTGGCGGGAACATTGCTGGCGCTAATTTATCCGGCGGTTGCGATGGCCGAGCACGCACCGAACGCGGCCGCCGCCGCTGTCGAAGAAAAGCTCATCGCCGGCTTCCCGCATGCCCGGCTCTATCGACTCGCCGGGTCCCAGCGTCGCCCAGTCGTCGTCATTCTTCCCGGCGCCGAGGGCGGCGACGGAGCCGGTCAGCGCTTTGGTCCCATTCTCGCGGAGCTGGGCTATGCTGCGGTCAGCCTCCCTTATTACTCGCCCAATTGGGGCAGCTACGGCCCGCCGCCCGAATATGCCGACCTGCCCGGCAGCTTCATCGACATCCGCGTCGACCAGCTCGCCGACCTGAAGAAAGCTCTTGCGACGTTTCAGGGCGTCGATACCGATCGATTTGGGCTCTTTGCAGGATCGAAGGGTTCCGAATTCGCCTTGATCGCGGCAAGCCGATATTCCTGGATCGATGCTGTCGTCGCTTATGCGCCGTCCGATCTGGTCTGGGAAGGCTGGGGCCTCGAAATGATCGAAGCCGAAGGCACGCGTTCATCCTTCGCGTTCGATGGCAAGCCACTGGCGTTCATGCCCTATCGCGGCTTTGTCGAAGGGCTGACGGCGGGGCCGAACGCCGACTTGCTCGCAATCCACGAAAACGGCCGCGCGGACCATCCCGATCGCGAAGCCGCGGCCAAAATTCCGGTCGATGCCTATCGCGGCCCGTTGATGCTCGTCGCCGGCGACAAGGATCGCCTGTGGAGTTCGGGTCGCATGGCGCAAAATATCGTCGCAACGCGGCAAGCCGCCGGCCTCGCAACCGAAGCGCTGATCTATCCCGACGCGGGGCACGATCTGGCGGGCGGCTCTGCCGAGCCACGCGACGACCCGCGCGGCGGCGGCAGTCCCGAAGCCAACGGCAAAGCGCGCGCCGATGCATGGCCGAAAGTCACGGCCTTCCTGAAGGCAGCTTTACGTCCCTGATCGCTCAGGCGTTGCGCAGTGCACCCGCGACCAGCTTTTGCAGCTTGGAATGCACCGCGGCACTGCCCGCGATGAATTCGCTGCGCTCGATCGCGCGGTCGCCGCCCCGGAAATCGCTGACAAAACCGCCGGCTTCGCGCACCAGCAGCATGCCGGCGGCGACGTCCCAGATCTTCAGATCGCTTTCCCAAAAGCCGTCGTAACGGCCTGCCGCAACCCAGGCGAGGTCAAGGCTGGCGGCACCAAAGCGGCGGATGCCCGCGACTTCGGGGGCGACAGCACCGAAAATGCGGCTCCACTGCGGCATGTTGCCATGGCCCATGAACGGAATACCTGTCGAAATCAGGCATTCGTTGAGTTGGCGGCGCGACGCCACCCGCAGGCGCCGGTCGTGCAGCCACGCGCCGCGGCCGCGTTCCGCCCAATAGCTTTCGTCGGTCACCGGCTGATAGATCAGGCACGACGTAATGTCGCCCCAGCCGCCGCCGATCTTCGGTTCCTGCACCGCAATCGAAATCGCGAAATGCGGAATGGCGTGCAGGAAGTTAGAGGTGCCGTCGAGCGGGTCAATGATGAAGCGCGGCTTGCCCGGATCGCCCTCGATCACCCCGCCCTCTTCGAGCACAAAGCCCCAGCCCGGACGGTCGCGGCCAAGCTCGTCATACAGCGTGCGTTCGGCGGCCTGATCGGCCTTCGACACGAAATCGGCCGGTCCCTTTTGCGAAACCTGCAGATGCTCAATCTCGCCGAAGTCGCGGCGCAGTTTGGTCCCCGCCTTGCGCGCGGCGCGTTCCATGACGGTGATGATGCCGGATATGGCCATTTTCGTGTCCCTCAACGCGTCGCCCTCGCGAAGGCGGGGGCCGCTGTCGGCAATATAAAACGCTAGAGGCCCCCGCCTTCGCGGGGGCGCCGCCAGTCAATCAGTCCGCGCGGCGGACATATTCGCGGTCGTACACATGCACGACAATCTTGGTGCCGCTGGTGATATGCGGCGGCACCATCACGCGCACGCCATTGTCGAGGATCGCAGGCTTGTACGACGACGAGGCCGTCTGCCCCTTCACCACCGCGTCGGCTTCGACGATCATCGCTTCGATCGTTTCGGGCAGTTCGACCGAGATCGGCCGCTCTTCCCACAGCTCGAGCACGACATCCATGCCGTCCTGCAGAAACTCGTGCGCCTCGCCGACGACATCCTTGGCAATCGAGATCTGTTCGAAACTGTCCTTGTCCATGAACACCAGGTCTTCGCCCTCGGCGTAAAGGAACTGGAAATCCTTGGTGTCGAGGCGGACCTTTTCGACCGTGTCGGCGCTGCGGAACCGGTTGTTCAGCTTGCGCCCGTCGATCAGATTCTTAGCTTCCACCTGCATATAGGCGCCGCCCTTGCCCGGCTGGGTGTGCTGGATCTTGGTGACCTTCCAGATCCCCTTTTCAAATTCGATAATATTGCCGGGACGGATTTCAACGCCGGTGATTTTCATCGCGCACACTCACAGTTCAAGGATGGAAAGAGCAAACCGACGCCCCGCAGGGCATCGGTATCAGGTGCGCGCCTTTAGCCGTGGATGCGGCGCAGGGCAAGTCAGGGCGTTGCGACGACCATCTGCCGCGTGCGGCGGTAGCTGAACCAGACGAGCCCAACGAACAGGATAAGCCCGACCCACGGCGCGAACGGGGCATAGCCTTCGCCCACCACCGCCAGCGGCGCATCGCTGCCGCTGCCCGCGACAATCCCGGCGTAGAGCACCCCGAACAGGCTTTCGCCGACGATCATCCCGGTGGCGGTCAGCACGCCCATTCGGTGCGCAAACCCGGCGTTCGAGCGCTTCGCCGCCCAGCGATCGTAAAACCAGCCGCCGACGGCGCCGATCACCACCGGCAGGATTACCGCCATCGGCAGATAGATGCCGATGCCGATCGCCAGCGGCGGCAGGCGCAGCTTGCCCGCGCGGCCGAGCAGCGCATCGACGATGATGAAGCCGACCCCGGCGAGCGCACCATAACCGAGCATCGTCCAGTTGAGATCGCCGCCCAGCACCCCCTGCGCCAGCGACGAGATCAGTCCCGCCTGCGGCGCAGCGAGCGCGTTTGGTCCGGCGCCCGGTACCCCGACAAAGCCAACAGTCTCGTTGAGTACGTTGAGCACCGGCGGCACGATCAGCGAACCGAAAATGACCCCGATGATCAGCGCGACCTGCTGCTTCCACGGCGTCGCGCCGACGAGCTGGCCGGTCTTCAAATCCTGCAAATTGTCGTTCGAAATCGTCGCAATGCCGAACACCAGCCCGGTCACGATCAGCGCATAGGCGACCATCGCGTCAATCTCGGCCTCCCCGCCGCCACGGCCGAGCAGGCCGAGCAGCAACAGCGACGAGGCGATGATTGCCAGGATACCGATTCCCGACACCGGCGAATTCGACGCACCGATCAGGCCTGCCATGTAGCCGGTAACCGAAGCAATCATCAGCCCGACAATAATGATGAACAGGATCGCGCCCGCAACCAGGATCATCGACGAGCCCGCGAGCGGTCCGCCCGCAAGCACCGACCAGAGCAGCCAGCCGATCGGCAGCATCAGCGCCAGCGAACCGCCAAACACCCAGCCGATCGACATATCCTGCTCTTCGATCGCCATCGCCGCACCGCCCTGCCGCGCCCGGCTCGCCGCCATCGCCGAGCGGATGCCGCCGAGCACCGGCCCGGCAATCTTGACGAGGGTCCAGATCGCCGCGACCGCGATCACTCCGGCGCCAAAGAAGCGCACATCGGCGCGGAACACGGTGTTCGCCAGCGTCTCGGCGTCGCCTGCCCCGCCTTGAGTCAGGATCGGCAGCAGCACCCACCAACCGGTCACCAGCCCGACAAGCTGCGCCATGCCGACCGACAGCCCGACCAGATGCCCGACGCCGAACAGCGCAAATGCCAGTCCGCCGGCAATGCCCGTCGCACCGCTGCCGACTGCGAACCAGCGCGCGACTTCGGCGCCGGCAAGTTTCATCTGGGTGAGCAGCGTAAAGACCGCCGCGATAATCGAATTCCACAGCAGCGCCGACAGGCCCGCCTTGTTTTCGGCCGCACCCTCGGCGCTCGCGGCGCCGACCTGCAACACTTCGGCGGCGGCGCGGCCCTCAGGATAGGGTAGATCCGAATCGACCACCAACGCGCGGCGCAGCGGGACCGAGAATAGCACGCCCAATATCCCGCCGAGCATCGTGATCGCGGTGGTTTCCAGCAGCGGAAAGCCCTGCCAATATCCCACCATCACCAGCCCCGGCAGCACGAAGATGATCGCCGCCAGCGTCCCCGCAGCGCTCGCGATCGTCTGCACGATATTATTCTCGAGGATCGTCGACCCGGCCATGTAGCGCAGCAGCGCCATCGAAATCACTGCGGCGGGGATCGAGGTCGCAAAGGTCAGTCCGACCTTCAGCCCCAGATAGACGTTCGCTGCCGTGAACATCAGCGTCAGGACGCCGCCCAAGATGATTGCGCGAAGCGTGAGTTCGCGTCCGCGTGCGGTCGTCGTGATGCTATCGGTCATGTGTCTCTCCCCGCCCCCTGTCTCGCGATCCGCCGCGCCTTGTGCAAGTCCAAATTTGGGCTACCCGAAAAGCGACGAACCGAAGCCGATTTGACGTATCGATCCAATATGGAGGCATTCGTTCCCGGCATATCGGCGGCATGATGAGTATCGATCTTTCCGATGTCACACCCCGACCACGCGGTAGCGGCGCCGTACCGCCGCGCCGTCCAGCGCCTTGCGCCGGCCTGTTTGGCTGGCGCAAGGATGCTGCGCTGCCGATTGCGTCTGCCGACCCGCCGAAAAAGCCGGGACGCGACTATCCCGCGGGCTGATCTTTCAACAGCGCATTGAACGCCCGCACGGCTGCGGCCGGACCCTCGGGGTGCGCCCACACCGCGCCCGAAACAGCCAGAAAATCCGCGCCCGCATCAACCAAGACGCGCGCATTTTCGACGGTGATCCCACCGATCGCGACGCACGGCAGTTCGAACATCCCCTGCCACCATTCCAAGATTTCGGGTTCGGCCTGATGCTCGACCGCCTTGGTGGTTGTCGGATAAAAGGCGCCAAACGCGACATAGTCTGCCCCCGCCTCGCCCGCTTCCATCGCCATATGGCGGCTCGCGTGACAAGTGACGCCGATCTGCGCCTGCGGGCCAAGCTCCTTACGCGCTTCGCGGGGATCCCCGTCGCCCTGCCCCAAATGGACGCCGTCGGCGTCCAGCCGCTTGGCCAACGCAACATCGTCATTGACGATGAACGCGACGTCGCGCGCCGCGCAGATTGCCTGCAACGGTTCGGCGAGCGCCGCTGCCTCATTCTGCTCGAGCCCCTTGACACGAAACTGGAACGCCGCGACCGGCCCGGCGTCGAGCGCCGCGGTCAACCGGTCGGGAAAATCGCCGTCGACGTCGAGCGGCGAGATGAGATAAAGCAGGCAGGGTGTACGGGTCATGGCGCGTTCATAGCGACGCGGTTAGCAACCGGCAAATGCAGAACATCACCCGCCTCGCCGCCCCCGTCGTCCTCGTTGCCCTCGGCGTGTCGGCGTGCGCCGCGACATCCACGCAAACGCCACTCGCCGATGCCAGTAATGTTGCGCTGGGCCAGCGAGCCTATGCCGACGGCCCGATCATTCAGCAGGTCGAAGTGCTGGAGGACAGCCGCTGCCCGATGAATGCACGCTGCGTGTGGGCGGGCCGGGTGCGCGTGAAAATGCTGTGGATTCGCGGCAACGGCGAGAAGCAGCCGTTCGAAGTCACACTGGGCGAATCGACGCCGCTGGCCGACGGCAGCATCACGCTGGAATCGGTGCGGCCGAATAAAATGACCAATGTCGAACTGAAGCCCAAGGACTATCGCTTCTCATTCCGTTTTGCGGGCGGGCTTTAGGCACTTCCAAGCCTCGTCATTGCGAGGAGCGAAGCGACGCGGCAATCCAGAGTAGGCGTAAACCGCTCTGGATTGCTTCGCTTCGCTCGCAATGACGAAGAGGGAAAGCGCCCGCTAACGTACCCGCGCCAGTACAAACCCGTCCCACTTTTTCGCGCCGACCGTCTGCACCGCGGTCGCGTCGAGCCCCGGTTCAGCGCTCAGCATGTCGAATAACGCCCGAGTGCCGACGATCCGTTCGTCGTCGCTATCGACCGCCAGCACCCCGCCTTCGCGCACGACATTGTCGACGATGATCGTCGTGCCGGGGCGCCCGAGCCGGATCGCCTCGGCGACATAAAGCGAATTGCTCTGCTTGTCGGCGTCGATGAAAACGAAATCGAACGGCGCTTCGTCGGTCATCGCGGAAAGGCTATCTACGGCCGGGCCGACGCGGATATCGACCTTGGCCGACACCCCCGCGCGTTCCAGGTTGACGCGCGCCACCGCTGCGTGGTGCGGTTCGAGTTCCAACGTGATAAGCCGACCGCCCTCGGGTAACGCGCGCGCGAGCCAGATCGTCGAATAGCCGCCGAGCGTGCCGATCTCGAGGATACGCCGTGCGCCCGCGACCTGCGCCAGCAGGAACAACATCTTGCCCTGCGCCGCCGAAACATCGATCGGCGGCAGGCCGTGTTTGGCGTTGTTGGCGAGGGTGGTGGCAAGCGCGTCGTCATCGCCGAGCAATTTGGCGGCGATATAGTCGTCGACGGCTTGCCACCCCCCACTCATTTTGGGCGCCCCATCACCTAGGCCACGGAGGCCGCGTGAATTTCGTGAATGGCACCGCCGAGCGATTTATCGAACTCGTCGTCGCTCATCTGGTGGCGCAGGTCCTCCAGCAAGGCACGGCTGAAGCTCGCGATTATGCCCGGGTTCTTCGCCAGCTCGGCGCACGCTTCGGGGCGCGCAAAGCCACCCGACAGCGCAACGACGCGCAGCACCTTGGTATGATCGACCAGCGGCTGGAACAGCCCGGCCTCGGTCGGCAGCGACAGCTTGAGCATCACCGGGGCGCCGTCCCATGCGTCGAGCGCGGCGAGCGTTTCGTTCAGCAGCAAGCGGTCGGCGCCATCGCGCTCGGCGCTTTTGATATTCACCTCAGGTTCGATGATCGGGACCAGCCCGTGCGCCGCGATGCGCTTCGCTTCGGCGAACTGCTGTTCGACGATCGCCTTGACCCCCGCCGGATTGGCAAGGTTGACGACGCTGCGCATCTTGGTGCCGAACACGCCCTTGGCGACGGCGCGCTGGCACAGTGCATCGAGGTCGGGGTTCGGCTTCATCAATTGAACACCGTCAACTTCGTCCTCAAGCCCCTTGTCGACCTTCAGAAACGGGACAACGCCGCGTTCCCAGAGCAGCGCCGGGACCGGCTTGCCGTTGGCGTCGCCATCCATCGTGCGCTCGAACAGGATCGCGCCGATCACCTTTTCACCGTTAAAGCACGGTGCGGTAACGATGCGGCTGCGCATCGCATGGATCAGCCCGAACATCTCTTCATCGTTCGAAAAAGCGTCGGCTTCGATGCCATAGCCCTTCAGCGCCTTGGGCGTCGAACCGCCGCTCTGGTCGAGCGCGGCGATAAAGCCCTGCCCCGATTTGATCTGCTCCAGCATGGCGGCATTGGCGGTGGTCATAACGTCTCCGATGGTTTGCATACGTATGTGGCGGCGCGCATAGCGATCCTGCGGACGGGATGCAAATATGCGCGGAAACTCAAGCTTTCAGTGCATCCACGCCCGGCAGCGGCTTGCCTTCCATCCATTCGAGGAAGGCGCCGCCAGCGGTCGAAACAAAGGTGAAATCCTTGCCCACTCCGGCATGGTTGAGCGCCGCGACGGTATCGCCGCCGCCTGCGACCGAGATCAGCGATCCTTCGCGGGTCAGCGCCGCGGCGGTTTTGGCCAGTGCAACGGTGGCGGTATCGAACGGTGGTGTCTCGAACGCGCCCAGCGGGCCATTCCAGACCAAAGTGCTGCAATTCTTCAGCACGTCAGCCAGCGCCTCGGTCGCGGCGGGGCCGATGTCGAGGATCATCTCGTCGGCCGCAACCTCATGGACGTTGACGGTGCGCGTCGGTGGATTGGGTGCGAACTGTTTTGCCACCACGACGTCATACGGCAGATGGATCGTGCAGCCTGCGGCGTCGGCGGCATCGAAGATCGCATTGGCGGTATCGACGAGTTCATGCTCGCACAGCGATTTACCGACATCGACCCCGCGCGCGGCGAGGAAGGTGTTAGCCATGCCGCCACCGATGATCAGATGATCGACCTTGGTGACTAGATGGCGCAGCACGTCGATCTTGCTCGACACCTTGGCGCCGCCGACGACCGCCGCGACCGGATGCGCCGGATTGCCGAGCGCGGCGTCGAGCGCCTTGAGTTCCGCTTCCATCGCGCGCCCCGCATAGGCGGGAAGCCGACGCGCGATGCCCTCGGTCGAGCCATGGGCGCGATGCGCCGCCGAAAAGGCGTCGTTGACATACAGATCGCCGATCTCGGCCAGGGCGTCCGCAAAGGCCGGGTCGTTGGTTTCCTCACCCGGATAGAAGCGCGTGTTTTCCAGCACCGCGACGTCGCCCGCGGCGAGCACCGCGATGCCCGCCTTGGCGCCTTCGCCGATGCATTCGGGGATGAACATGACCGAATGACCCAGCACATCCTCGACCCCGCCCATGACAAGGCTGAGCGACTGGGTCGGGTTTTTCGCGCCCTTCGGTCGTCCGAAATGCGCCAGTAACAAGACGATCGCGCCCTTGTCCGCCAGCTCGCGGATCGTCGGCATCGCCGCCTCGATCCGCGTCCGGTCGCCGACCGCGCCATCGTTCATCGGGACGTTCAGGTCGACGCGCACCAGCACGCGCTTGCCGGTGACGTCACCGATGTCGTCGAGGGTCTTGAACGCGGTCATCGACGTTTCCTTCGGGCTTTAGAGGAATTTGGCGATCACGCCCGCGGTGTCGATCATGCGGTTCGAGAAGCCCCATTCATTGTCGTACCAGCTGAGCACGCGCACCAGCTTGCCGTCGATCACTGCGGTTTCGAGGCTGTCGATGGTCGAGCTGGCCGCATCATGGTTGAAGTCAATCGAAACCAGCGGCTCGTCGGTATAGGCAAGGACGCCCTTCAGCGGGCCTTCGGCCGCCGCCTTGAGCAACGCGTTGACCTCTTCCTTTGTGGTGCCGCGCGATGGTGTGAACGTAAGATCGACCACCGACACGTTAGGGGTCGGAACGCGGATCGACGAGCCGTCGAGCTTGCCCTTGAGCTCAGGCAGCACCAGACCGACGGCAACCGCAGCGCCGGTGGAGGTCGGGATCATCGACATCGCGGCCGCGCGAGCACGGCGCGGATCGTCGTGGATCTGGTCGAGGATCTTCTGGTCGTTGGTATAGGCGTGGATCGTGGTCATCAGGCCGCGCTCGATACCGATCGCCTCGTGCAGCACCTTGGCAAAGGGAGCGAGGCAGTTGGTGGTGCAGGACGCGTTAGAGATGATCAGGTGATCGCCCGTGATCTTGTCGTCGTTGACGCCGAAAACGACGGTCAGGTCCACTTCCTTGGCGGGCGCCGAGATCAGCACGCGCTTGGCGCCGGCGTCGAGATGCTTCTGGCCGCCAGCCTTGTTGGTGAAAAAGCCGGTGCATTCCATCACGATGTCGATGCCGTTTGCGGCATGCGGCAGAGCGGCCGGATCGCGCTCGGCGGTCACCTGGATGCGCTTGCCGTTCACGATCAGATCATTGCCGTCGACCTCGACGCTGCCGTTGAAAGCGCCGTGAACCGAGTCATTGCGGAAAAGACGCGCATTCGCCTTGGCATCGCCCAAGTCGTTGATCGACACCAGTTCGAGATCATGATCGGTCCGTTCCAGAATCGCGCGCGCCACGTTGCGGCCGATGCGCCCGAAACCGTTGATTGCAACCTTCACTGCCATGTCGAAAATTCCTTTCTGCGGGGGGCCAGCCGGTCCTTAGTTGCCGAGCTTTGCCAAAATCTTGGAGGTGATCGCATCGACGGTCAGGCCGAAGTGCGCGTAAAGATCGTCGATCGGCGCCGAGGCGCCAAAGCTGTCGATGCCGAAACGCAGGCCGTCGCGGCCGGTATAGCGTTCCCAGCCGAAGGTCGTGCCGGCCTCGATCGAGACGGTCAGGACATCGCTCGGAAGGATGTCGGCCTGATAAGCGGCGGGCTGTTCGTCGAACAACTCGGTCGATACCATCGACACGACATCGGCGCCATGGCCAGCGGCCTCCAGCTTGTCGGCGACGTCCATCGCGAGCGACACTTCGGAGCCCGTGGCGACAAGCACGACCTTGCGTGCCGCAGAGGCATCACGGAGGCGGTAACCACCTTTCAAACAAAGATTTTCCGTGACGTCATGACGCAGCGGCGGGAGGTTCTGGCGGGTTAGCGCCAGCAGCGACGGACGATCCGTTTGTGCCAGAGCCAGCGCCCAACATTCGGCGGTTTCGACGGCGTCGGCGGGGCGCAGCACGAGCAGGTTCGGCATCGCGCGCAGCGACTGCAGATGCTCGATCGGCTGGTGGGTCGGACCGTCTTCGCCCAGCCCGATGCTGTCGTGCGTCATAACATAGACGACGCGCTGCTGCTGCAGTGCCGATAGGCGGATCGCGGCGCGGCAATAATCAGCGAATACAAGGAATGTGCCACCGTAAGGAACAACCCCGCCGTGCAGCGCCATGCCATTCATCGCCGCCGCCATGCCAAATTCGCGGATGCCATAATAGATATAGCGACCCGAATAATCGTCTTTTGTCAGCGGCTTGGTCGACGACGTTTTGGTGTTGTTCGAACCGGTAAGGTCGGCACTGCCTCCCACCAGCGCCGCAATATCAGCGGTCAACGCGCCCAGCGTATTTTCCGACGCCTTGCGCGTCGCGACCTTCGGCGGTTCGGCTACGAGCCCATCGAGGTAGGCTTTGAACGCATCGCCTAGCACGATCTTGCCACTCAACCGATCTTCAAATTCTCTTTTCTTTGCGTTGGTTGAAAGGCGATCCTTCCATTCGGAATGAATAACCTTGCCGCGCGCGCCGAAACCGGCCCATGCATCCACCACGTCGGCAGGAATGACGAACGGCTCAGACGTCCAACCCAGTTCCTTACGCGCCGCGGCAATCTCGTCGGCACCGAGCGGGGCGCCGTGCGTAGCCGAGGTACCCTGCTTGTTCGGCGCGCCAAAGCCAATGATCGTCCGGCAAGCGATCAGCGACGGGCGCGGATCGGCGAGCGCGGCGTCGAGCGCGCGGCGAATATCGGCGGAATCATGCCCGTCACAGCTTTCGACATGCCAGCCGGTTGCCGCATAGCGCGCCGCAATGTCCTCGCTGGTCGACAGGTCGGTTGATCCGTCGATGGTGATCTTGTTGTCGTCCCACAGCACGGTCATGCGGCCGAGCTGCAAATGCCCGGCCAGACCAATGGCTTCGTGGTTGATGCCCTCCATCAGACAGCCGTCACCAGCGACGACCCACGTGCGGTGATCGACCAGATCATCGCCATAAAGCGCGTTCAGATGGCGTTCGGCAATCGCCATGCCGACCGCCGTCGCCAGCCCCTGCCCCAGCGGCCCGGTCGTCGTTTCCACGCCTTCCAGCTCGAAATTCTCGGGATGCCCAGCGCACGGGCTGTGCAGCTGGCGGAAATTGCGGATGTCGTCGAGCGTCGGCCGCGCATAGCCTGCAAGGTGGAGCGTCGCATAGGCGAGCATCGAACCATGCCCCGCCGACAGCACGAATCGGTCGCGATCGGGCCATTTCGGGTCGGTCGGATCGAACTTCAGATAATCTGCGTAGAGCACCGTAGCGACGTCGGCCATGCCCATCGGCATCCCCGGATGGCCGCTGTTCGCGGCCTGGACGGCATCCATCGCAAGCGCGCGGATAGCATTGGCGAGCTGACGTTCGGGCAGTGTCATTGGTCCCCCGGAAATGGCTGGGCAGGCGCCGGACGCTACGTCCCGACTGGATGCGCACAGCCCTTTGCGGCGGTGGGGTCAGGAGTCAACCGCTGCGAACGGAAAATCGGCGCATTTTGGACCGAGAGGGCAATTGCACCCCCTTCCCTGCGCTGCTACCCATCGCATATGGAACTCGACCTCGACGAATCCAGCCTGGCCATCGGCCGTATCGAACGCGCGCTGAGCCGCATCGAAAAGGCGCTGGCCGACCAGCCTAACCGGCTTTCACCCACCGTAGCTGCGCCAGCACCCGACCAATCGGCACTCAAGGCCGAAGTCGCGGCGGTAATCGGCGAGCTCGACCGACTGATTGCGGAGGCTGACCGTGGCTGATGTGAAACTGATGATCGCCGGGCGCCCCTACGACGTCCATTGCGCCGACGGTGAGGAGGCACAGTTGCTTCAACTTGCCGCCGTCGTCGATGAAAAGGCGCGCGGGATTCAAGGCGGAACAGAGGTTCGCCAGCTGCTGTTCGCGGCGCTGATGCTCGCCGACGACGCGCAGGAAGCCAAGGGCAAGGTCGACAAGGCGGAACCGCAGTCCGATTCGCTGCGCGCCGCAGTGGCGCTTGCCGAAAGCCGCGAGGCCGCAGCGCGCGACGAACTGCGGGCGGCGGTCGTCCGCGAACAGGCAGCCCTGAAAGAGCTTGAGGCTGCGCGCGCCGCCCCGTCCGCGCCGGCGACCGGAAAGCCAGCGAACGACCGCGCCTTGCTCCAGATCGCCGACCGGATCGAGGCGCTGGCGACGAAAGTCGAGCAAATCTCTTGAGCGCGGCCACCCGCCCCCCTACATAGGAGGCGGCGGGTACTGCCCGGCACGAGCTTTTGCGAAAATCCCTGAGGCGATACATCATCCTAGGGAGCTGTCCCTGCCCGGACCCTGGTCCGACGTATATGGTTCCCACCTGACGTTACTGGCGTCAGAGGACTTTCCAGCAAACGACCTCGGCGGTCCCGCCAACCGACCCAAGCGCCCGGGCCTAAACCCGCACAGGAGGCGATGACCCACTTGTCCGCCGATCTGGTCCAGCAAAAGCAGCATTTGCGAGAGAAGCTGCGCTTTCGCCGCAAGCATTTCGCCGCTAATCTCGACGGGATGGCGCAGCTCGCGGCGTTTCGCGCGCTGCCTGCGCCGCTCACCGAGCTTTTGGCCGAGCATGCCGTGATCGGCGCCTATGCCGCGTGGGGCGACGAACCCGACATATTGCCGATGTTCGCCGACGTCGCTGCCGCGGGTGCGCTCGCCCTGCCCCATCACGCTGCGCGCATCGATACGATGGGTTTCCGGCGTTGGCAGACCGGTGAAGTACTCGAGAAGGGACCATGGGGTACGCAGCAGCCCATAGGCGACGCACCGGTGGCGGCCCCTGATCTCATTTTTTGCCCGCTCGTCGGGTTTGACCGTCAAGGCGGCCGCATCGGTCAGGGTGGCGGCCATTATGACCGCTATTTCGCAGCGCATCCTGCGGCGTTGCGGATCGGGGTCGGCTGGTCGGTGCAAGAAATCGACGCAATCCCGCGCGAATCGACCGACATGGCGCTCGACGCTATCCTGACCGAACAAGAATTCATTCTGTGTGGAGACCGTTTGTGAGCCAAGACCGCCAAGACACTGCTCAGGGCAACCCCGAGCCAAGCTGGCGCAAACCGGTCGGCATGCTGCTGATCCTGCTGCTGATCGCCGCGTGGACTGCGATCGTCGTCAGCTTGTCACCGTGGGTCGGCACCTGGCCGGTGCTGGTGCAGGGAGTATTTTACCTGGTTGCAGGGATCGTCTGGATATTGCCGCTGAAGCCGCTGCTACGCTGGATGGAATTGGGAACTTGGCGCCGCTAGCGAGCGGCGCCAAGTTCCCAATTTCCAGTGCTGGAAAATCCCAAGCCGCGGTCGCCATTCCGTCCATAAGGACAAAGAATGGCGCGAGTGACGGGGCTCGAACCCGCGACCTCCGGCGTGACAGGCCGGCACTCTAACCAACTGAGCTACACCCGCGTGTGCTTGGGAGCAGCGCCAATATGGCGCGCGCCCCGACCTGTCAACCGTCGCTTTCGGCTTCGCTTCGATTTAATCGATCGCGCATCTCGTCGACGGTCGTCAACGTCCCGCGTTCGAACAGGAAACCCGCCAGATCTGGCGTTCCGGTCGATTGCAATACGGTCTGCAAAATCAACAACAACGGCACCGCGAGCAAAGCCCCCGGCGCACCCCATACCCACCCCCAGAAACTGAGCGATACCAGGATCAGCAACGGATTGATCGTCAACCGCTTGCCCAGCACCAGCGGGGTAATCACATTGGCCTCAACCGTATGGACGCCGATGAACAGCAGCGCAGGCAGCAGCGCCAGTCCCACGGCGTCAAAGGTCATAAGCCCGCCCAGCCCGAGCAGGATCGCCGCCACAATCGGACCGACATAGGGCACGAAATTGCACAGCGACACGATGCCGCCCCACATGAAAGGCGACGGCATGCCAAGCGCCCATAAGAGCAGCGCGACCGACAATCCCAGAATCGCGTTGATCATCGTGATGGTCGCGAGATAGTCGGCGGTGGCATCGACGACATTCTGGATCACCCGGGCGGTCTGCATTGCGCCGTCAAAGCTTCCGCGCCGCCGGATCGTCCCCTTGCGTAACCGGGTCCAGCCCGAGAGGAAGAAAAAGATCACCAGCACCGCAAAGAATAGCTGGATCGCCGCCGCCGGCGCCGCCGAGATAAAATAGTCGACGACCGACGTCGGCGCCGTCGCCGCCACCGCCTGCGCCGTCGCCTCGCTCCCGCTCGCTACTGACAGCAGCGTCCGATCGACGAACCGTTGTAATGTTGAATAAAAATCGATCAGCGGCGCCAAATTGCTCTGAATCCGCGGAATCGAGTCAGGCAGCCGCGCGAACCAGCCCGTTGCTGGCAAGACAATGATCGCCAGCGCGGCGTTGATCAACATCAGGAACATCGCCAGCGAAAGGAAGGCAGCGAGCGCCGAAGGCACCCCGCGCCGTTCAAGCCACTCCAGCAACGGCACGAGGGCGATGGCGATAACGATCGCGGCGGTCAGCGGCAGGAAAAACTCGGCGCCGTGCTGCAAGGCAAAGGGCAGCCCTAGGCAAAAGCTCGCGCCAAAGATCAGCGTCAGTGCCGCCAGCAGTCGATCGCGGCGGAAATCATCGATTTCGATCTGGTGCAGCGGATTCGAACGCGGGCGCGCCTCTTTGCTCCCCCGATCTTCCGCCACCCCTGCTCTCCTGCGTTAACCGCCTCATCTTACGCGCGCTTTACCCTTTGCGCCAGTCGCCTCGTTTTGCGACGAACCGAGTGTTCATTCTGTCCCCGTCTGGGTCACAACGCGTCTTTCTCGCTGCTTTTTAACCAGAAATTACCCTTTTTCGTCGACTGAGGGCTCCAAGGACCAACCTTTTCGGAGTCAAAGTGATGATGAATGCGCCTGTGGGGGGCGCGAAGCATCAGCTTCTACCCTCTTGTTCGATTCTCGCTCTGCTGGCGGCGTTCGCGCTGCCTACGCAGGTTCAGGCCCAAGTTGCCACGCCGCCGCTGACGCGCGCGGGGACGACGATCAGCAACACCGCGAGTGCCACTTTCGACACCGGCGGCGGGTCGACCACGATCAATTCGAACCAGGTCGACTTGCTCGTCGACGAATTGCTCGATGTGACGGTTGATTCGAGCAATCCCGCCGATGTGCCAACCACCCCCGGGGCGACCGGGCAGGTGCTGACCTTTTCGGTGACGAATACCGGCAACGGCGTCGAAAATTTTGTGCTGAGCACGATCGCCAACGCCGGCGGTGACAATTACGACCCGGTCGTCACCCAAATCTACATCGACAATGGCGACGGCGTGTTCGACGCGGGTACCGACACGCTGTACACGCCGGGCGCCAACGATCCCGAACTCGATCCCGACGAAAGCGTGATTGTTTTCGTCGTCGCGACGACGCCGGGCGGCGTCGTCGACGGCAATCGCGGCATCGTCAGCTTGGTCGCCGCAGCGGTGACCGGCACCGGCGCGCCGGGAACCAGTTTTGCCGGACAGGGTGAAGGTGGCGGCGACGCCGTCGTCGGTTCGACCCGTGCCGATGGCACCGACGCCGGGGCGTTTATCGTGTCCGCGGCGGCGGTTACCCTCGTAAAATCGGCGGTGGTGACCAATCCGCTCGGCACCGCCGACCCGATCCCCGGCGCAACGATCACCTATACGATCGTTGCGACCGTCGCGGGTAGCGGATCGGTCAGCGGACTAGCGATCACCGATAATATACCGGCAGATACAAGCTATATCGCCGGTTCGATCACGCTCGGCGGCGTCGCGCAGTCCGACGCGGTCGATGCCGATGCCGGGGACTACAATGGAACGCGAATCAACGTCGCGCTTGGCACAATTGCCGGCGGCCAGACTCGCACCGTCACCTTCCGAACCACGATAGATTGATGGAGATGCGCATGCGCACGGCCCTTTTCTTGCTTCTCGCGGCGCTCTTGCCCGGTCAGGCGCTCGCCGCCAACCAAGTGGCGCTCGATAATAACGTGTTCGTAGAGCGTGTGACCACGGACGCTCAGGGCAGACAGAGAATTTTGCTCGAGGAACCCAAGGTGGTCGTCCCCGGCGACCGGCTCGTCTTCGTGCTCAATTATCGCAACGCCGGCGCGCAGCCCGCTGACAAGTTCGTCATCACCAATCCCCTGCCCGCGGCGGTAAGTTTCGCCGACGCCGGCGACACAAGGCCGCTCGTCTCGATCGACGGTGGCCGCGGCTGGGGACAATTGGAGCAGCTCACGATCGCGCAGCCCGACGGTACCCGCCGTGCGGCGCAGCCAGCCGACGTAACGCACATCCGCTGGGCTTTTCAAAAGCCGATTCCAGTCGGTGGCAGCGGCAAGCTTATGTTTCGAGGAGTCGTAAAATAACATAATTAATACAGCCGCTTAATGATTGCCAGCGGTGGGGAAACGGCAATCGACCAAAGCCAAGGAGCTCAGCGATGACCAGCAAGCTGAACACCGTGGGCATCATCGGTCTGGCGGCGATCACAAGTCTCGCCGCCACCCCGGCATTTGCTGCCGGAACGACCGCGGGTACCACGATCACGAATACCGCCACCGTCGACTATCAGGTCGGTGGCGTCGCGCAGGGACAGCAGTCGGCGTCGAATAATTTCACCGTCGACCGCAAGATCAACCTGCTCGTCGAAGAAGTTGGCACGGTAACGACCAATGTCGTGCCGGGCCAGACGAACGCAGTCACGACGTTCCAGCTAACCAATAGCTCGAACGAAGTGCTCGACTTCGCGCTTGTCGCGTCTCAGATCGTCGGCGGCACTGCAGCCCACGGCGGGACCGATACGTTCGATGCCACCAACATACGGATTTATCGCGATAATACCGTTACGGGTACAGTCGGCAGCTGGGATGTGGGCGATACGCTCCTGACCGGGTTTGTCGATGAAGTCGTCGTCGATACGGCGATCCGCCTGTTTGTCGTCGCCGATATTCCGGCGGGGCTCGCTAACAACGCCGTCGCTGGCGTAACCCTGCGCGCCACGGCGCGCGAAGGCGCGCTGCCGGGTACCCAAGGTGCGGTGATTACCGAAACCGCGGGCGCCAACACGGCAGGCAAGGACACAGTTTTTGCCGATATCGCGGGCGTTACCGGCGATGCGGCGCGCGACGGGTCGCATAGCGACAATGATGACTACACCATCCAGACAGCGACACTGGCAGTGGTCAAGAGCAGCCGGGTGATTTCGGATCCGTTCAACAACATCACGAATCCGAAACTGATCCCGGGTGCCGTTGTCGAATATTGCATCCAGGTGGCCAACAGCGGCAGCGTCGCGGCGACCTCCGTGGTCATCAACGACCCGGTTCCCGGGCAGTTGACGTTCAGCGCGGGTACGATCCTGTTGAACGGTACGTTCAGCGCCGGAACGTGCAACGCCGACGGCGTTGCGGGTGGCAGTTACACCGCTCCGAACGTGTCGGGAACCATCGCAACGATCGCAGCGGGCGCGACGCGCACGCTCGTCTTCCGCGCGACGGTCAACTGATCGGAGGACCGATAGAGCAGCGGGTGCGGCCCAAAAACCGTCTCCCGCTGCTCCATTCGGGGCTATCATGGCACTCGGAACCAAATATTTCGGCCTTGTGATCGCTCTGGTCGCAGCAGCGTTGCTGCCTGCGGCTCCCCGGGCGCACGCGCAGGTGATCACGAACACGGCTTCGGCACAGTGGACGCATGACGGGAACCCCGGGCAGGCGCTGTCGAACCGTGTCGATGTTACCGTGGCGCCGCGCCCGCCCGAACGGCCGACGATCACCACGTATAGGCTGACCAATGGGGGCGGCAACAAATCGGTGCCGCTGGCGCCGACGCAATGCAGCCGGGCCAATGGGCCGATTGCCGGCGCCCGCGGTATTGGTGCGAGCAGCGCCGCCAGTGCAGGCAGCGCCAGCAGCACGATCCCGCTCAGCGGCGTCTATGAAGGCATTTCGACCGCCCCCGCATCGCTACAGAGCACCGACAATTTCCGCGCTGGCGAAGTGCTCGTCGTCGGGGTCACGCTCGCATCGGCCAATGTCGATCCGCAGGCGCGTGACACCCTCGACGTCATCCTTGAGCTCGAAAATGGCGACCGAGAGCAGATTAGCTTGACGGAAACCACAAACAATAGCGGTGAATTTGTCGGCATTATCAACACGATCGGGGTTCCTCCCGTAGTGACTCAAGGCGACTGCCGCCTGTCGGTCAATCCCGGTGCGGCGCTGACGCTGCGAGTCACTGATCAGGCGAACGCCAGCTTGGTCGCGCTCGCGACGATCAATTTCCTTGTCGATCCGTTTGGCATCGTGTTCGACAGCGGCGACGGCGCGCCCGTCGCAGGCAGCCGTGTCACTCTGGTCGACGCCGCCACCGGCCAGCCTGCGCAGGTATTTGGTGACGACGGCGTCTCGACGTACCCATCCAGCGTCATCACTGGCCAGAGCGTTACCGATTCGGGCGGTACGACCTATAATTTTCCTCCGGGCGACTATCGTTTCCCGTTCGTGGCGCCGGGTACCTATCGCTTGGTCGTTCTGCCTCCCGCGCCCTTCACAGCGCCATCGCGGTCGGCTCCCGCTGAATTGGCCGCCTTCCGCCGCCCTGACGACGGCCTGCCGTTCGAAATCAGCCGCGCCAGCTATGGTAATCCGTTCACGCTGAACAGTCCGGCGCCGGTGCGCGTCGACATTCCGGTCGATCAACCCGGCCTGCCGCTGATCCTGCGCAAGACGACTTCAACACAGGTCGCCGTCCCCGGCGACGTGATCCAGTACCGCATCGAGGTCGCCAACCGCGACGCGCGGCGGAATACAGGCGCCGTGACGGTTAGTGACGTGTTGCCTGCCGGAATGCGCCTGCGCGCCGATACGGTGCGGATCGATAGCGTGCGCGTGACCGCCAATATCGCCGCCAACGGCCGCGAATTCAGCGTAGTGGTGCCCAGCATCGCCGCATCGCGCACCGCCTTGCTCACCTATCTCGCCGAAGTCATCGTGTCCGCGCAGCCGGGCAACGCGCTCAACCGCGCCTCCGCCACCGATAATCGCGGGTCGGCGAGCAATATTGCCGAGGCCACGATCTCGATCAAACGCGACCAGTTGGGCGATCGGATGACGATCATCGGCCGCATCACCGACGGTGGCTGCCGCGTCGATCCGCGCAAGGCCGACGGCATCGCCGGGGTGCGCGTGATGTTGCAGGACGGCAGCTACACCGTCACCGACGAAGATGGCCGTTACCATTTCGAAGGCGTGCGCCCCGGGCTGCATGTGGTCCAGATCGACCCGACGACGCTGCCGCTCGACCGCGAAGCCATCGACTGCGCCCGCTCGACGCAAAGCGCCGGCAGCGCGATCTCGCGCTTCGTCGAAGGCCGCGGCGGCGCGCTGAAACGCGCCGATTTCCGCGCTATTGCCAGCGCACCGCGCGCGGCGGCGAAAACCAGCGCCGTCGCGGCGCCGACCGTACTGAGCGACCCCGAAGCCGCAGGCTCCGGTCGCGACTGGCTGACGGGGCAAGCGCCGGGCATCGACTGGCTCTTCCCCGCCACCGATCACAACCCCCGCTCAAAAGCGATCCGCGCCGCGGTCAAGCACGCCCCCGGCCAGACCGTCACGCTGCGCGTCAACGGCAAAGCCGCCGATCCGCTGACCTTTGAAGGCACCAGCAAGTCTGCCGACGGCAGCGTCGCGGTCAGCCTGTGGCGCGGGCTGGAAATCCGCGAAGGCGAAAACCGCCTGATCGCCGACGTGAAAGATGTGAACGGCGTTATCATCGCGACGTTGGAGCGCCAGATCCACTATTCGATCACCCCAATGCGCGCCGCGCTGGTCCGCGAAAAATCGGTATTGGTTGCCGACGGCGTCACCCGTCCGGTGATCGCGGTGCGCCTGACCGACCGCGACGGCAAACCCATCCGCGCCGGGCTGACCGGCGATTTCAGCGTCCCTGCCCCCTATTATCCCGCCGTCGAAGCTGATGCGCAGCAGGCGCGCCAGCTCGCCGGGCTCGAACGCGCGCAGCCGCTGTGGAAAATCGATGGCGACGACGGCATCGCCTATATCGAACTCGAACCGACCACCGCGTCGGGCACGTTGGCCATGGATTTCACCTTCCGCGACGACAAGGTAACCCGCAAGCAGACGATCGAAACCTGGCTTGATCCCGGCGATCGCCCGTGGACCGTCGTTGGCTTTGCGGCAGGAACGCTCGGCTACAACACCCTCAACGACCGCATGGAAACGGCAGCGGAAACGCTCGACGATCTCAACGCCGATGCGCGTCTTGCGCTCTATGCCAAGGGCCGGGTGCGCGGCAAATGGCTGATGACGCTGGCGTATGACAGCGACAAGGACAAGGACGACGCCCGCTTTGGTGGCGTGATCGATCCGCGCGCCTATTACACCATCTACGCCGACCGCAATGAAACGCGCTACGACGCCGCGTCGGTGCGCAAACTCTACCTGCGGCTCGAACGCCCGCAATTCTATGCGATGTTTGGCGATATCGAGACTGGGATTTCGGAACCCCAGCTCGCCCGCTACCAGCGCGCGCTCAACGGCGGCAAGGCCGAGTATCGCGGGCGGAATTTCGCCGCCACCGCGTTTGTCGCCGACACCCCCTATCGCTTCCGCCGCGACGAGATCCAGGGCAATGGCCTGACCGGCCCGTATCAGCTTGGCGCGCGCGACATTCTGCCGAACAGCGAACGCATCGTTATCGAAACGCGCGACCGCCTGCAGAGCGAGCGCATAGTTAACAGCGTCAGCATGACGCGGCATGTTGATTATGACATCGACTATCTGTCGGGCACGATCCGCTTCCGCGGCCCGGTGCTCAGCCGCTCGTCGGATCTCGACCCGCAGTTCATCGTCGCTGAATATGAAGTCGACGGCATTGGCCAGCGCGTGCTCAACGCCGGCGGCCGCGTCAGCTATCAGTCGAATGACGAGAAATTGCGCGTCGGCGCGACCTTCATCCACGACGAGGACGGCAACGCCAAGACGAACCTGGGCGGCGTCGATGCGCGCTATCGCCCCAATATCGACACCGAAGTCCGCGCCGAACTGGCGGTCAGCGATGCCAAGGCGCAGAATGGCGGCACCGCAGCGGCATCTGCCACGGCCAAGGCGTGGCTGATCGAGGCCGAACATCACAGCAGCAACGCCGATTTCCTCGCCTATGTCCGCGAACGCGAGAGCGGCTTTGGGGCCGGACAGCTCAACCGCGGCGAGGATGGCACGCGCAAATTCGGCGTCGACGCCCGCCTGCGCGCGACGCGCACCCTGTCGCTGACCGGCAGCGCGTGGCAGGAAGAATTCCTTAACGTCGGCGCCCGCCGCCGCGCGGCGCGGGCACTCGCCGAATATGACAATGGCACCACCGTCGCCCGCGCCGGTCTAACCCATGCCGACGACCGGCTTTCGGATGGCACGCGGAACCGCTCGAACATCGTCCAGTTCGGCGCGACGCAGCGTCTGTTCGAAAAACGCCTCGAACTCGATGCGCAGACCGAATTTGCGCTGGGAGGAAAAGATGCGAGCATCGATTTCCCGACCCGTCACCGTCTCGGCGCGCGCTTTGCGATCAATCGCGACGTCAATCTGGTCGGCAGCTATGAAATTGCCGACGGTGACACGATCAAGGCGCGCACCGCGCGGCTGGGCTTCGACCTGACCCCTTGGTCGGGTGCCCGCCTGCTCGCCACCGCGAACCAACAGGAGATCGGCGAATATGGCCCGCGCAGCTTTGCCGCCTATGGCCTGTCGCAATCGCTGAAACTCGGCAAGCGCTGGTCGGTCGACGTGTCGGTCGACGGCAATCGCACCCTGGGCGGCATCCGCGCGGGCGATGTTATCAATGTTAACCAGCCGGTTGCCTCGGGCGGCTTCCTTGGCGACAACGGGACGCTGACCGAGGACTTTCTCGCGGTCAGCACTGGCGCTACCTATCGCGCCGATCGCTGGACGCTGACGGGGCGCGCCGAATATCGCGATGGTGAAATCGCCAATCGTTACGGCCTGACGCTCGGCGGCCTGCGTCAGCTCGGTGAAGGTCGCGCGCTCGGCGCCCTGTTCACCTATGCCAAAGCGAGCGGCAGCGGCACGACGCCGACGACCGAGGTCATCAATTTCGAGATGAGCTGGGCGCACCGCCCCGCCGATTCCAGCATTGCGTGGCTCAACAAGAGCGAATTCCGGTCGGACAAGGTGCGCGACGCGATTGCGGGCCAGCCCGGCCCGATCGGCGGCGGCGCACTGACGATCGACGGGGACGCGACGAGCCAGCGTGTGCTCAACAGCCTGTCGGTCAACTGGACCCCGCTTGGCGATCGTAGTGATCGCGGCGACGCGGGCCGCATGTGGTACGAACGCGGCGAATTCGGCTTTTTCTGGGGAACGCGTTATAATTTCGACAAATTTGGCGCCGACGACGTCAAGGGCTGGTCGAACCTGATCGGCGCCGACTTCCGCTTCAATCTGGGCGAACATGTCGATGTTGGTGCCTCAGGAACCGTGCGCATCGGCACCGATGCCGATACGGTCAACTGGGCAGGCGGTCCGACCGTGACGCTGGCGCCGATGAAGAATGCCAACGTCACCTTCGGCTATAATTTCGCGGGCTTCGACGACCGTGACTTCGAAGACGCGCGATACTCGCGGTCGGGCGCCTATGTCACGTTCAAGCTCAAGTTCGACCAGACGAGCTTTGCGGGGCTGGGGTTGTAGGCCTGCCGAAAACGCCGTCATTGCGAGCGAAGCGAAGCAATCCAGAGCGGTTACTGCGACTCTGGATTGCTTCGCTTCGCTCGCAATGACGAATGGACTAATCCGCGAACAGCAAAACCGGCGTCTCGACCAGCTTCTTCAGCGCCTGCACATAACTCGCCGCATCCCAGCCATCGACCACGCGGTGGTCGCAGCTGATCGACAGGTTCATCAGCTTCGCGCGGCGAATTTCGTCGCCCCCCTGAGGATTTTTGGCGAACACCGGGCGCTCGACAATCTTGTTCGGCCCGATGATTGCAACCTCGGGCCGGTTGATCACCGGGGTCGTCGCGATCCCGCCGAGCGGGCCAAGTGACGTGATCGTCAGCGTCGAACCAGAAAGTTCATCGACCTTGGCTTTGCCGGTGCGCGCGGCCTCGGCCAAACGCCCGATTTCGCTCGCCAATTGCCAGACGTTCATGTCCTGCGCGTCGCGGATCACCGGCACCATCAGTCCGGCATCGGTCTGCGTCGCCATGCCCAGATGCACCGCGCCATAGCGCGTCACCACGCCGGCTTCGTCGTCGTAGCGGGCATTGATCATCGGGAACTGCGGAATCGTCCGGCAAATCGCGACGATCAGGAAAGGTAACATCGTTAACTTGGGCCGCTGACCGCGGTTTGCGTTCAAATCGGCGCGCATCGCCTCCAGCGCGGTGACGTCCATTTCATCGACATAGGTGAAATGCGGAATCGCGCGCTTCGACGCCGCCATATTCTCGGCGATCTTGCGGCGCATCCCGATGACCTTGATCGGTTCGTCGGCGCGCGCGCGGCTTGTGCCGGGGGTATGATAGCCCTGCCCGCCGCTGTAGCGGAGATAGGCGTCGAGATCCGCGTGACGGATCCGATCGCCGTCGGCATGCACCTGACCCAAGTCGACGCCCAAATCCTTCGCACGGGCGCGGACTGCGGGGGATGCGAGTACCTTGGCATCATGCCCGGCAACGACGGTGGCGGCCACCGATACCGACGGTGTTTCGCGCGGCTGTACAGCCGTTTGTGGCTCCGCCGCGCTCGATGTTAACTCTGTCACCTTCGGCTCGGACACCTGATCTGCCCCGGGCGTTTCCGCCTCGATCTGCACCTCGACCGGAGTGTCCACCGGCGGCGCCTCGACATCGCCGTCCGCGTCGGTTTCGATCACCGCCAGCGTGGAGCCGATCGGGATCAGATCACCGACTTCGCCCGCCAATTCGACGACAATCCCCGAAACCGGCGATTCCATTTCAACCGTCGCCTTGTCGGTCATCATGTCGGCCAGCTGCGCGTCTTCTTCGACGCGTTCGCCGATTTTGACATGCCAGGCGACGATTTCGGCCTCGGCAATGCCTTCGCCGATGTCGGGCAGACGGAATGAATAGCGGGCCATGACGTCAGTCCTTCAAAATCTTGGTCAGCGCAGTCGCGATACGGACGGGACCGGGGAAATAGGCCCATTCCAGGCTGTGCGGATAGGGGGTGTCGAAGCCGGTGACACGCTCGACCGGCGCTTCGAGGTTATAAAAGCAGCGTTCCTGCACCAGCGCCGCCAGTTCGGCGCCAAAACCCGACGTCCGCGTCGCTTCGTGGATCACCAGACAGCGCCCGGTTTTCTTCACCGACGTCTCGATCGCGTCGATATCGAGCGGCAACAGCGTGCGCAGGTCGATGATCTCGGCATCGATGCCCATTTCCTCGACGATTGTCTTGGTGACATGGACCATCGTGCCATAGGCCAGGATGGTCAGCGCCTCGCCTTGGCGCACCGTCGCCGCTTTGCCGAGTTCGATGCGATAATAATCCTCAGGCACCGCGCTCGCGGCATGTTTCGACCAAGGTTCGACCGGGCGATCATAATAACCGCTGAACGGGCCGTTGTAGATACGCTTGGGTTCGAGGAAGACGACGGGATCATTGTCCTCGATCGCCGCGATCAACAGGCCTTTGGCGTCGTAAGGGTTTGAAGGAATAACGGTTTTTACGCCGCAAATGTGCGTCATAATGCTTTCGGGCGACTGGCTGTGCGTCTGGCCACCAAAAATCCCGCCGCCGAACGGTGTCCGCACCGTCATCGGACAGATGAAATCGGCCGCCGAGCGATAGCGCAGCCGCGCCGCTTCGCTGACCAACTGATCGAGCCCCGGATAGATATAGTCGGCAAACTGGATCTCCGGGACCGGGCGCAGCCCGTAGGCGCCCATGCCGACCGCGACGCCGATGATCCCGCATTCGTTGATCGGGGTGTCGAAAACCCGCGTTTTGCCGTGTTTTTTCTGCAAACCCGCGGTGGCGCGGAACACGCCGCCGAAAAAGCCAACATCTTCGCCCATCACGACGACATTGCTGTCGCGTTCGAGCATCACGTCCATCGCGCTGTTGATCGCCTCGATCATGTTCATGGTCTTGGTCGCGGTTTTGGTGTCAGTGCTCATCACTCGGGCTTCCAGTCGGGGCCGAACTTCGCTTCCTGTTCGGCGAGCATCTGCACACATTGTTCCTTGAGGTGCCATGGCATCTCTTCGAACACGTCTTCGAACATCGTCTCGAATGGCTGGTGCATGCCGTGTCCCAGAATACCGAGTTTTTCCGATTGCTTCTGGGTTGTCTTTACCAAGTTTTCGAGCTCGGTCCGCTGCGCCTCATGCCGTTCGTCATCCCATTCACCGAGCGTTTCAAGATGCTGCCGGAGCCGCGCGATCGGGTCGCCGAACGGCCAGATCGTCGGCTCCTCAGCGGGACGATAAGCGGTCGGATCATCCGACGTGCTGTGCCCTTCGCTGCGATAGGTGAAATGCTCGATCAGCGTCGGACCATTGTTGGTCCGCGCCCGATCGGCTGCCCATTGCGTCGCGGCATAGACCGCGAGGGGGTCATTGCCGTCGATGCGTAGCCCGGCGATGCCATAGCCCACCGCCCTTGCGGCAAAGGTCGTGCGCTCGCCGCCGGCAAAGCCCGAGAAACTGGAAATCGCCCACTGGTTGTTGACGACGTTGAAGATCACCGGCGCATTATACACGGTCGCAAAGGTCAGTGCCGAGTGGAAGTCGCCCTCCGCCGACGATCCTTCGCCGCACCACACGGTCGCGATGCGGCTGTCGCCCTTCGAGGCCGACGCCATCGCCCAACCCACCGCCTGCGGATATTGGGTCGCCAGATTGCCCGACACGCTGAAAAACCCATGCTCAGGCGCCGAATACATGATCGGCAGCTGGCGCCCCATCAGGTGATCGCCGCGGTTCGAGTAGATCTGGTTCATCATCTGGATGAGCGGATAGTCGCGCGCAATCAATATGCCCTGCTGGCGATAGCTCGGGAAACACATGTCACCGCGGTCTAGCGCCATCGTCGAGGCGACCGAAGTTGCCTCTTCGCCGGTGCATTTCATGTAAAAGCTGGTTTTGCCCTGGCGCTGAGCTCGGAACATTCGGTCGTCGAAAGCGCGGACGAGCATCATGTAGCGCAGCATCGTGCGCAGTCGCTCGGGGCTCAGCTTGGGATCCCACTGACCCTTGGCCTGCCCGTCGAAATCGAGCACGCGAACCAGGCCATAGCACAGGTCGCGCATCGCATCGGGCTTGGTCGCCTCGGATGGGCGGGGTGTCGCATCGACGGCCGGAACGACAATATCGCCAAAGTCGGGCGTGTCGCCCGGGCGATAGCGCGGTTCGGGGATATGAAGCGACAGCGGCGGCAGATTGCTCGCCGGGCGCCGATCCGTTTCGGGCATATCGTCTTCCCATTGCGGCGCGAATCAGCGCCTAGTTATATTTCAGCGTGGCGACATATTATTTCGGTCGCCATACGAATGCAACGCTAGCGATCAGACCGCCACCGGCGCCGCAATGTGCGCCTGCGGTGTATAAGCTTCGACCGCGAAGTCATCGAAATTATAAGCGAAAATGCTGTCTGGTTTCCGCAAAATCCGAAGCTTGGGTGCGCCATCGGGAATCCGGCCCATTTGCTGTTCGACCAGTTCGGCGTGATTCAGATAGAGATGCACGTCGCCGCCCGTCCAGACCAGCTCATGCGCGTGCAAGCCACACTGATCGGCGACCATCCGCGTCAGCAGCGCCGCCTCGAACACATTAAACGCAAAGCCGAGCCCTAGGTCGCACGAGCGCTGAAACAACAGGCACGACAGCCCGCCATCGCTACGGACATGGAACTGATAGGTCATATGGCATGGCGGGAGGGCCATGCGGTCGAGATCGGCGACATTCCAGCCGGTGAAGATATGCCGCCGCGATCCCGGATTGGTCTTCAATCCCTCGATCAGTGCCGCAATCTGGTTGTGTCCCTGCTTGGCGCGGCGGAACAGCCCCTCACCCGCCGGTTCATAGCGCGGCCAGTTGACCCATTGATGGCCATAGACTGGACCAAGGTCGCCCCATTGCGCGGCAAAAGCGTGATCGGCGATGATCCGCGCCTCGAAATCCTCGGCACTGATCGCCTCGCCCGTCGCCTCGCGATATTTATCAAGCGGCCAGTCGGTCCAGATCTTCACGCCCTGCGACACCAGCGAGCGGATATTGGTATCGCCGGTCAAGAACCAGAGTAGCTCGCGCAGCGCGGTCTTCCAATAAACACGCTTCGTCGTCAGCAACGGGATCGCGTCGTCTTTCAGCGAGAATCGCATCGTTTCGCCGAACAGCGACCGCGTCCCGACCCCGGTGCGGTCGATACGCTCGTCGCCTTCGGCCCAGATGCGGCGCATCAGGTCGAGATATTGCAGTTCATAATGGATGGACTCAGGCAAGACTCAGCTCCCGGCTTTGTCGTTCTTTGCTAGGCCGCGTGCGCGATGCCGACAAGGGCGCAACGGGGTTGGCGCCAATAAGTCTCCATAGCGGCGCAGTCACCGATTGGCGGTCATCGAACTCGCGCGCATGAGTATCGCTATGACCCTGCTCGCTCCTGTCGATCCAGCGGCCGATGCGCCTCCTCGCTCGGGCTACGTCCCGTGCGAGGCCGAAGACGATGTCGCGCGTCATCTGCTGCGCCCGCATTTTTCCGCCGATCGCGAAACGCTGCTCCTTGCCGGATTCGACCCGTTCGAACGGCTGGTGCGTCTCGAACGGGTTGGCGGTGAAGATGCCGGGCGCTGCGTCATTCCGCCGCGCTGCTGGCGCACCCTGATCGGCGGCGGCGTTGCGACTGTCATCATGGCGCACAACCACCCGTCGAATATCGCGCAGCCGAGCGACGCCGACATCGCCACGACCCGCGAACCCGCACTTTTCTTGCGGACGCTCGACATCGAACTGGTCGATCATCTGATTTTTGTAGCAAGCGGTCATTTCAGCTTTCGAAGTGCCGAAATGCTGTAGCTGCGGCAATCCCGTTGAATGTGCCGATTGGCGCTTGAAGTTCACCGATTGCGCGTCTAGAGGACCGCCCTGCCTTCGCGGCGACCCCGGTCGGCGCGCAGTTCGGTCGGGGAGTAGCTCAGCCTGGTAGAGCACTGTCTTCGGGAGGCAGGGGCCGGAGGTTCGAATCCTCTCTCCCCGACCAATTTCCTGCATATTGCAGATTCTGCACCGTCGCTTCTTGTAAGTCGGCGAACAACACCCTAGATTTGTTTTACGCCGCCATGGTTTTCCCCCTTTCCATCGCGGTGAGTGCCCCGTCACCTTGACGCGGGCGCGTCCTCCCTGGACCCTGGCCACCTCGTACTTCGGTACGGGGTGGTTTTTTATTCGGCAGCCTGAACTATGATTTCAGGGGCTGGGCGCGCTCGGGTGGCCTCGCTGACAAGATCGGCAAACCACCGTGACATGACGGCCATGCGATGAGAATCGGGCAGGCGGTCGGTGGTCAGATACAGTCGGCGATCGATCTCGATCTGCACCGCGTGAATCGCCTGCCCCGGATTGCCATGGCTTCGGATGATATGGCCGCCAGCATAGGGCTGGTTGCGCGAGACCGGCTCGTTCAAGCGGTTCGTCGCAGCCAGCACGAGATCGACGAGCCACTCGCCCGACGTCACGCCGAAATGATCGCCGATGACAATCCGCGCACCATGACCCGGCTGCCCGATCGGGATTGAAGGCATCGAATGGAGATCGAGGAGGATCGCGTAACCGAACCGGTCGCGCGCCGCCGCCAGAGCGTCGGACAACGCCGCATGATAAGGTCGATGAAAGGCTTCAAGCCGCCAATGCAAAGCTGCCTGATCGATCGGTCGCTTCCACAGCGGCCCGCAATCCGCCAATCGCGTCGGCACCACGCCCAACCCCGCCCGCTCCTTGCGGCCCGGCGCCGAAAACTGCGCGCGCAGCGGCACCGCCACTTCGCCTGGCGCCATCTGCCCCTCACCGCGATTGCAGTCGGCGACCGCACGCGCCCAGAGGCTCTGCACCACGGTTGCCCCCGCCTCAACCGCGCCCGCCGCGATTAAATCACACCAGCTATCCTCGAGTCGTTCAAGATCGGCCTGTCCGACCCGCGCCGCCGCCAAAATCTCGGTTGGATAGAGCCGTCCCGCGTGCGGCACCGAAACGACCACCGGGCCGATCGCCGCAGGCCGGTTGACAGCGATGGCGGCGGGCGGGATGGTGATGGATCGCATGGATCATGGGTGGCAAAAAAACCGCGGTGAATCCAGCACTGCCAAGTCAATTTGTTAAATCTCTGACGCTATGGCGGATTTCGCATTAAGCATGCCACCGACCGGAACCGGCCGCGTCGAGGGATCAGGGGATTGATTTCAATATGATTCGCATTCTTCTGGCCGAAGACGATGGCGTCATGCGCGAATATCTGGCGCGCGCGCTGACCAGCGCCGGTTATCACGTCACAGCGGTCGATCGCGGCACCGCCGCGGTCCCCTATATCGATTCGGGCACCTTCGACCTGCTGCTATCGGACATCGTCATGCCCGAAATGGACGGCATCGAACTCGCGCAGCACACAGCCAAGGTTGCGCCGCAGACGCAGGTCATGTTCATTACCGGATTTGCCGCCGTGTCGCTGCGCGCCGAGGAAAATGTGCCGCAGGCAAAGCTGCTGTCGAAGCCGTTCCACCTGAAAGACCTGGTCCGCGAAGTCGACAATCTGTTCGGCCGCGCCGACCGGTCGAGCCAACAATAACGACGGCATCGGACGCGAAGGGCTTGCCAAGCGTGGCCGGGGATATTAGGGGGCCGTCACCCCAAGGGATGGGCGTGTAGCTCAGTGGTAGAGCACTGTGTTGACATCGCAGGGGTCGCAAGTTCAATCCTTGCCACGCCCACCATTAAAAACGCCGCCACCCAGCCGGGTTGGCGGCGTTTTTGCTTTCAGGCCATCCCACGCGCCAGATCGCCGCGCGAGGCATCGCCGATCTGACTACCGCCGTCGCAGTCGAGGATCGTGCCGGTGATGTAGCCCGCCGCAGGCGAGCATAGGAATACCGCCGACTCGGCGACTTCTTCAACTTCGCCCCAGCGCTTCATGGCGATGCGATCAAAATGCGACTGGCGTGAAGCCGCGTCAGGCGCGAGGCGCGCCATGCCTTCGGTTCCGGCAATCGGCCCTGGAGAAATGCCGTTCACCCGGACCTCTGGCCCCCATTCCAGCGCCAGCACCCGAATCAATTGGTTGATCCCCGCCTTCGCCGCGCAGGCATGGACCTGCAGCGCCGAGGCGTTCACGGCCTGCCCCGCGGTGATCGCGATCAGCGAAGCGCCGGGGCGATTGAGCAGATCATGGCAGCCGCGGAATACGTTGAAGGTGCCGTTGAGGTCGATATCGACCACGGTGCGAAACGCGTTCGCCGACATGCCGAGCGCAGGCGCGAGAAAATTACCCGCAGCGCCCGAAATCACGATGTCCATCGGACCCAGCTGATCGGCGACCTGCTCCATCGCCCCGCGAATCGCCGCATAATCGCGCACATCGGCCGACAGGCCGATCGCCTCCGCGCCGATCTCCGCCGCTGCGCGCGCCGCTTTTTCGGGGTCGCGCCCCGCCACCGCGACCTTGGCGCCGAGCTGTGCAAAGCGTTTGGCGATGCCCAGATTGATGCCGCTCGTTCCCCCGGCGACAAAAGCCGTTTTACCGGCGAGCAGATTATCCCGGAATGTCGTCATACTTTTCTCCCTTGGCGTATATCGTCCACATATCGGTAATGATGCGGGGTTGACGGATAGCGATCAGTCGCCTTTTGAAACTGGAACAGACAGCAAGGACGAACCGATGGCAAGTGCCGGCCCCACCTCGAACAGCTTCATCTCGCAGCGGCTGAAGCTGCACTATGTCGATTGGGGCAATCGCGGCGCGCCGCCGCTACTGCTCGTCCACGGTGGCCGCGATCATTGCCGCAACTGGGACTGGGTCGCCGACAAGCTGCGCGATCGCTATCATATCATCGCCCCTGACTTGCGCGGCCATGGCGACAGCGCCTGGTCGCCCGATGGCAATTACGCGATGGACGGCTTCGTCTATGATCTCGCGCAGCTGATCCATCAGATCGATCTGGGACCAATCAGCATCGTCGCCCATTCGATGGGCGGCAATATCGCGCTGCGCTACACCGGCCTCTATCCCGAGAACGTCCGCAAGCTTGTCGCGATCGAGGGCCTCGGCCCGTCGCCCAAGATCATCGCCGAACGGGCGGCCAAGCCTTACGCCGAACGCTTCCGCAAATGGATCAACGACAAGCGCCAAGCCGCGGGACGCACGCCGCGTCGGTATGAAACGCTCGACGACGCGCTGGCGCGTATGATGGGTGAGAACAGCTATCTCACCGAGGCGCAGGCGCGCCACCTGACGATCCATGGCATCAGCCGTAATGAGGACGGCAGCTGGAGCTGGAAGTTCGACAATTATCTCAACGTCTGGCCCGCCTTCGACATGCCGCAGGACGACATAGCTGCGCTGTGGGGCGCGATCACCTGCCCCACCCTGCTGCTTTATGGCGCCAACAGCTGGGCGTCGAACCCCGAACGCGACGGACGCCTGGCGTCTTTCAAGGCCGCCAAGGTGATCGAGTTCGAAAATGCCGGGCACTGGCTGCACCACGACCAGTTCGACCGGTTCATGTCCACGCTAGACGATTTCCTCTAAACTAGCCGCCGTTGGCGCGTGACGACGCGCATTATGGGGCGAGCGATGGCCTATACCGGGCAGATTTCCATGCGGCAGCGGATCGCGTCGGGTGGCGGCGCGATGCTGGCCGTATTTGCGGTCGGTTTTGGCCTGGCCAGCGGCCTTGACCTCGATGTTGTCCGCAAGGTGAGCGAAGCCATCTCTGCCGTCGCCATTCCCGCACCGCGACCGCCCGAGCCTGCCGCGCCGCAAAAGATACCCAGCGACGCCGCGAGCGGCAGGGCTTCAGCGGCGAACCAGCATGCAAAGGCGGCACCGGTCGCGGCTCCCCAAACAAAGCTGCCGCCAATCATTCCCCCGATCACCGCTGCGCCGCTGCCCGGCATGGGCAATGACGCATCAGCGGGTGCCACGCCCAACCCCGGCGTCGGATCTGGCGCAGGCGGGCGCGGCGACGGTGCTGGCGCAGGCGGTTCGGGTAGCGGCACCGGCGGCGGCAGCAAAGCGGTGTGGCAAAGCGGCACCATCCGCGATCGTGACTATCCCGCCGCCGCCAGCCGGGCGCGCGTCGGCGGCGAGGTTGAGGTTCGCTTCACGATCCAACCGACGGGCCGCGTTACCGGATGCCGTGTGACGCGGTCGAGCGGCGATGCCGCGCTTGATGCCACGACTTGCCGCCTAATCGAGGACCGCTTTCGTTTCAAACCAGCGACCAACGCCGCGGGAGATGCGATCGTCAGTGCGTATGGATGGCGCCAGAACTGGTGGCTGGAATCGCGTCGCTGACAGCGCGCCGCGCCCACCGACGCAGTGGCCTCACGACATAATGCGACTGAGATGCGAGTAATTCGCAATATACATTGACTCTGCGATCGATTCTCAATAGCGGGCGCCCCAAGCCAATCACAAAACAGGGGTTTAACCGTGAAGCCATCGACATCCGCCTCGTTCCTCGCTCTCTCCTGCGTCGGCAGCCTGATCAGCGCGCCTGCCTTCGCTACCGAAACGGGAGCCGATGCCCAGGACGCGCCCGGTAGCCGGAGCGACATCGTTGTGACCGGCACGCTCGCGACCGAAGCGGAATCACCCAAATCGACGGCCCCGATCATCGATACCCCGCAAACGGTGACCGTTGTTTCGCAGGAACAGCTCCGTCAGCAGAATCTGCTGACGCTGCGCGATGCCCTCGCGACGATCCCCGGCATTACCTTTGGCGCGGGCGAAGGCGGCGGTGGTTACGGCGACTCGATCAACCTGCGCGGCTATTCGGCGAACAACGACCTGACGGTCGACGGCGTGCGCGACAGCGCCCAATATAGCCGCACCGATCCTTTCAACCTGCAGCAGATCGAGGTCTATAACGGCGCCAACTCGGTCTTTAACGGGTCGGGCAGCGTCGGCGGGACGATTAATCTCGTCAGCAAGATCCCCTTTGCACGCGACGCAACCACGGTGCAGGGCGCTGTCGGCACCGACAATTATTACCGTGCGTCGGTCGACAGCAACTGGCGCGTCAGCGACCTGATCGCGGTGCGCATCAACGCGATGTATCACGAGAATGACGTCCCGGGCCGCGACGTCGAATCCTACAAACGTTGGGGCGTTGCACCGTCGATCACGATCGGGGTCGACAGCGACACGAGCCTGACGCTGGCCTATATCCATCAGGATGACGACAACACGCCGATCTATGGCGTTCCTTACTTCCTGAGCACCGTCAACAATGGCCCGCTGGCGGGCGTCGACGACAGCGACTATTTCGGCATCGTCAATCTCGACGAACAGAAAACCAAGGTCGACCGCCTGACCGCGACCTTCCGCCACGCATTCAGCGACACCGTGTCGATCCGCAACCTGACGCGCTGGCAGCGCGTCCATCAATACAGCCAGACCAGTGCGCCCCAAGGCGTTTTCTGCCTTGGTAGCGGCCTGCAACCTGTTGGCGCCGGACCGAACTCGACCGTCGGGCTTGCCTGCCCCGCCGGGCAGAACGCGCCGGGCTTTTATTATCCCGCCGGCCCGCGCGGCCTGGTCCGTGACCAGGTCAACGACCTGCTGCACAACCAGACCGACCTGACGGTCATCAGCGGCGAAAAGGGCGGATTCTTCAACACGCTCGTCATCGGCGCGTCGGCAACGCAGGAAGATTATTCGATCGAGAATGCGCAGTTGCTGCGCAATGCGGGCGGCGCGTTGCCCAACCCGGCGCAACCCCCGATCAGCCTGTCTAACCCGAACACTGTTTACACCGGTCCGGTCAACTATGTCCGTACCGGCAACAGCTATGGCGACACCCGCAACCTCGCCATCTACGCCTTCGACACGCTCGAAATCTCGCCGATGTTCGAACTGAACGTCGGGGTACGTTATGAAAATGTGCGGACGATATTTCGCGCCGATACGGTGACGACGCCGGTCACCGGCGCGGCCTATGCTCGCGGCCCCGAGCAGGTGAGCGACGAAAGCCTGTTTTCCTATCGCGTCGGCGCAGTGTTTCATCCCGCCGACGACATCAGCCTGTACGCGGCCTATGGCAACGCCAAGACGCCGACGTCGGCAACGGTCCGCGCGGGTTGTGGCCTACCCGCCACACCGACGGCGGCCGATCCCTGCGCCGTCGCGCCGGAAAAAGCGCGCACCTTTGAAATCGGCGCAAAGGCATCGCTGGCGAACGACAAGCTGTTGTTGACCGCCGCGCTGTTCCGCAACGAGCGCACCAACTTCCGCACCCCGTCGAACGATCCGGCGCAGCCCAATTCGCTCCAGGTACTCGACGGTGAATCGCGCGTCGACGGGGTCGCGATCGGTGTCACCGGTAACGTCACGCCCGAATGGGCGATCTTCGCCAACTACACCTATCTCGACAGCGAAGTGCGACAGAGCGTCTCCGACTTCTGCCTCGCCACGCCGGGCACGACGGGCTGCCTCAACAACGCCGCCATTCCCGACCCGCAGCGCGGCGACCAGCTTATCCAGACGCCAAAGCATTCGGGCAGCCTGTTCACCACCTATGCCTTCCCGTTCGGCCTGCAAGTCGGTTACGGCGTGACCTATCAGGGCAAATTCGCGACCAACCAGCGCAATCTGGCGCAACGCACGCAGTTCATGGTCGATGATTATCTGATCCACCGCGCCTTCGTGTCTTATGACTTCAAGAACGGTCTGGTGGCGCAGCTCAACGTCAGCAACCTGACGAACAAGGATTATTACACCGGCGTGCGCAACAATGTCGGCGCGGCAACGGTATCCGGCGCGGGCGTGGTCGGCGGCGGCGCAGTGTCGGGCGGCTGGGCGACCCCCGGCGATGCACGCTCGGCGGTGTTCAGCCTCTTCTACAACTTCTGATCGAACGGGCGGGTACGGCGCATTGCCGTTCCCGCCCATTTCAGACTAGAACCGGCGCATGATCCGTATCATTCCCGATGTGCTCGACCCCGACGGTGTCGCCAAACTGCACGCCATCCTCGACGCCGCAGACTGGATCGACGGCAATGAGACATCGGGGCCGCAGGCGGCGCTCGCGAAACGCAACCAGCAGCTCCCCGAATTCGGTGAGGCCGCGGCCGAAGCGGGTCGTTTCGTGCTCGACGCCTTGGGCCGCAGCCCGTTGTTCATCGCCGCGGCGCTACCGCTCAAAATCTACCCGCCCTATTTCAACCGCTACAGCGGCGGCGAAAATTTCGGCGATCACATCGACAATGCGATCAGGATGCGGCGCGGCACCGAGTTCCGGATGCGCAGCGACCTCTCGGCAACGCTGTTCCTGACCGATCCCGGTGACTATGAGGGGGGCGGGTTGGTCGTCGAAGGTTTTTCCGAAGCCCCGGGGATCAAATTGCCCGCGGGGCATATGGTGCTCTACCCCGCCACTACCGTTCACCGCGTTGAACCTGTGACAGCGGGGACGCGCGTCGCGAGCTTTTTCTGGATCCAGTCGATGGTGCGCGACCAGGGGCAGCGCAACCTGCTCTTTGACCTCGATCTGGGCGTGCAGGGTGCGGCGATGGCACTGGGTCAAGGCGACCCGACGGTCGTTCGCCTGACCGGCGTCTATCATAATCTCCTGCGCCGCTGGGCCGACAGCTAGCCCAGCATATCGCGCCACGGACGTGACACATATTCGCGGTCACCCACGATGACACACACCGCCAGCTTTTGCGCGTTCGCGAGCGAGATCGCCGCCTGCGGCCCCAGCACCGTCAGCGCGGTCGCCCAGCCATCGGCGATCATGCAGCTGCGATGCAGCACGGTCACTGACGACACGCCATTGACGATCGGCTGGCCGGTGCGCGGGTCGAAGCTGTGTGAATAACGTCGACCATCGACGGTAAAGCCGCGGCGGTAATTGCCCGATGTAGCCGCCGACAAATCGTGCAGGGCGACACGATAGGGCGCCACCGACGACGACGGTGGAATCTCAACATCGACCCACCACGGCTGGCCATCGGGACGGATCCCCTCACCGCGCAATTCGCCGCCGACCTCAAGCAGGAAATGGCGCACCCCCTGCGCCAGCAGCCATTCGGCGGCGAGATCAACGCCATAGCCTTTGGCGATGCCCGACAAATCGAGGAGCGCGCCTCCGCTGCGCCGGATACGGCGGGTGTCAGGGTCGAATTCGATGCGGCGTTCGTCGTCGTCAGCATATTCTGGCGCGCGATCGACGGGGCCGCTGGCGCCAAAGCCCCATCGCTCGGTCAGCGCCCCCAGGCATGGATCGAACGCGCCGCCGCTCGCGCTTCCGATCGTCAGCGCGGCATGAACGACATGGGCGAACTCCGACGGCAGTTCGTTCCACACGCCCGCCGCGGCGCGATTGAACCGCGACAGGTCTGAATCAGACTCCCACTGGCTCATCTGCGCGACCACCCGGTCAAGCGCTGCCTGCACCCCATCGGCGAGCGATGGCGGCGCCGCGACGGCTTGCAGCGACCAGGCCGTCCCCATCGTTTCGCCGCTTAAGCTTGTGATCGCTGCCCCCGGGTCGCGCGCGGCAAAGGCCGCGGGCGTGAGCGCCCGGGGGATCAGGATACGATCGCTCAGGGCGCCAGCACCTCAAGCGTCGTGACATAGCTGGCACGGCGCGCGAGCGGCGGCGGTGCGCCATCGCCTTCTTCGCCATCGACCTGCGGGGTCGTGACGTTCAGCCAGTACATGCCGGGTTCGGCCCAGGTCACTTCGACCTTGCCGTCGGCGTCGGTCTTCAAATCGATCTGACCCAGCTGGTCGCGATAGCGGATGCCGCCATGGATCACCGTGACCGGCAGGCCCGCCGTCGGCTTGCCGTCGAACAGGAACTGAAATGTCGCTGCCTCACCCGCGATCAGGTCGTTGGGATGGGTCACCGGCGCCAGCTCGATGCCCTTGCCGACCGGTTTGAACAAAGTCGTCGTTGGCTCGCCCACCGTCACGAAAATCTCGTTGCGGTTGTTCGCCTCGGCGGTCTTCACATTGGTCGCGCCCGCTGGCACGCGCTCGGCCAGATTGGCGGCGGTCGTGCCGCGCGGCAGGCGCTCGGTTTTGCCGTTCAGGTCATAGCTGCCCATCAGCATGTCAGCGACCGACGCGATGCGCCACGTTCCCTTTTGCGTCAGATGGACGTCAAACGTGCTGCGATAGCGGCCGGTCGACTTGTTCTCGATGGTCGCCTCCGTCCCGTCGGGCGCCCACGCCTTCATCGCGTCAAGTCGCATCGGCTGATGCTCGAAATAGAACAGGTCGTTCGACACCGCAGCATCGACCGTCACCCACACATCGTCGCCCGACACTACCGTCGACGACGGCATCATCCACTGGCGGTGGGCGTTGGCCGGGACGGCGATGAGCGCGGCAAGCGCGGCGAAACCCAGAATTCTCTTTTTCATAATCCCTGTCCTTTTCAATCTCAGCGGAAGGCGACCGAAACGGTGCCCAGTTCGGTCTTTCCAGCGGCGCGTCCGCCTGCTCCAGCCTTGGCTGGCCAGGTAAAGGGAATGCGCAGGATTTCGCGGCCGCCCACCTCGCGCGCCGCCTCGATCACCAGCGTGTACTGGCCGGGCGCCGCCGCACCGAGCTGGGCGCGCGTGAAGGAGATTTTCTGCGCCCCGGGAGCGCGCGTGGCACCGGTGACGCCGTTGGCAGGGAATTTCATCGATCGGCCCGACGCGCGCCACCATTGACGAACATCGCGAAGCCACTTGGTGCCTTCATTCGCCTTCATGTCATGATCGTACCAAACCGCGACCGTCTTAGCGGTCGCACCGGGCTTCTCGACCCAGATGGCAACATAGGGCTTATGATATTCGGCAACCTTCAGCTGCGGAATGGTGATCGTCACATCCATCGTCGCCGGGTCGGCAGCGATCGACGGTACTGCGAAAACGGCGCCAAGGCCGATCGTGCCGCCAACAATGCGTACAGGGGTGGAAAGCGACATGCAGGAACTCCCTAGTGAATGAAGATGACGGCGATCGCAGCGGGAATTGCCAGACCCGCGCCAACGAGGGGCCATGTGCTCTTTCGTTTGGCGGAGTGCAGCCAGAGGAGGAACAGCCCGGTGAACGCAAAGACCAAGCAAGCAAAGGCAAAGATGTCGATGAACAGGCTCCACTCGCCGCCCGAATTGCGCCCCTTGTGGAGATCGTTGAGGTACGAGATCCAGCCACGACTGGTGACCTCGCTCGACACCTCGCCAGTCGCAAGATCGATCGCGATCCATGCGTCGCCGCCGGGGCGCGGCGCGGCGAGATAGACTTCGTCGGTCGACCATTCGGCCACGCCCGACGCTTTGACAGGGAAAGTTTCTTCCACCCAATCAGCAACCGGTTTGGGCAGCGGTGCCTTGGCGTCGGCCGGACTGGCAGCGGACAGACGGGTCCGCAGTGCGGGCGGCAGCTGCGCCGACTTTTCGGTAACAACCGGCGTGCCCTCTATATCGGCGGCGTGATTCAGCGTGAACCCTGTGATCGCAAACAGCAGCAGGCCGATCAAGCTGACAGCCGAGCTCATCCAGTGCCACATATGTAGCTGCTTCAGCCAAAAGGCTTTCCGGCTCTTCTTGATCGCCGGGCGCGGGGCATTGGGTGCGTGCATTGAGGGAATTCTAAAGAGGAATGATGATCAAGCATTATCGCGAACGCTTCGCAATTACAATAATTAATGAAGCGCCGTAGCGATTTATGACGCGCCGAAGGGCCGACCAGCTCGCCCCGAAGGGCTGGATCAAAAATAATGGAAAAGGTGGCGGAGACGGAGGGATTCGAACCCTCGGTGCCGCATTCACAGCACGACGGTTTAGCAAACCGTTGGTTTCAGCCACTCACCCACGTCTCCGCATGGTCTGTCGCGCTAACGACAGTTGGCCTAGGCGGGTCGCTATAGCCATGCACCTCGCGCCCCGCAACGCCTAAGATTGCGCAATATTTCGAGGTCGAGTGCCAATTCATCGCGCAATCGATTCGGTCTGGCGCAAAATCGACTCGGGTCATCGCCGGTTCATTGCCCCCCGCGCAAACCGAGTCATGATTAACGCCTGTTTCGGTGCGCACGCGCCGTTCGAATTTTGGGGGTCAGACATGCGAAAAACATTCACCAGCTTTGCCTTGGCGGCCATGGCCTCGCTCGGCCTTGCGCTTTCGCCGGTTCCCGCTGCGGCCCAGATGCGCGAGATCGATCCCAATACGACAATTGATTCAGACCTCGACAACCCCACCCCGCCCCCGCCGGTGTCGAGCGATTCCACCGACGAAGTCATCAACTACGATAGTGACCTGGCCACCGGTGACCAGCAGACAAGCACAGCTCCCGGCGATGGCACTGCAACCCCCAGCGACATGACGACGACGACCGTCATCACCGAGGATACCGCGACCTACAAGCAGGACGATCTGATCGGCGCTGCCGAGGGCGTGTTCGGCAAAGGCGCGCAAGGGCTCGCCGGGCTGATCGAAGACATCCTTAAAAAGCAGGGCGAACCCAACGCCTATATCGTGGGCCGCGAAGCCGGTGGCGCGCTGGTGCTCGGCGTGCGTTATGGTTCGGGCACGCTGCATCACAAGATCGAGGGCGAGCTGCCCGCATATTGGACCGGCCCGTCGATCGGTTTCGACGCGGGCGCCAACGCGGGCAACACCTTCGTCCTCGTCTATAATCTGTTCGACAGCGAAGAACTCTACAAGCGCTATCCCGCAGGCGAAGGCGCCGCCTATCTGCTCGGCGGCTTCAACGCCAGCTACCTGCGCCGCGGCGACGTCGTCCTGATCCCGATTCGCGTCGGCGTGGGTGCGCGGCTGGGCGCCAATGTTGGCTATATGAAGTTTCGCAAGAAGCAGAATTGGGTGCCGTTCTAGCCAATCCCGTCTTTTCAGCAGCAAAAGGCCCGCGCTCCAGCGCGGGTCTTTTCGTTGTCGGCAGATAGAGCGGTGGTCTGACGGTTCGCGGATCTTCAGACCTTTTGAAAACAGTCGACCCCCATCGCCAAGTCGGGGCACAGCGCCGCCTTGACAGTGTTACTTCACTAACACACAAAGCCGCATGGATGTTTTGGAAATCAATCAGCCCAGCATGGCCTCTTCACGCCTCGGAATTCTCACTGAGGTAGCAGGCTTCGTCGCTTTCGCATTCCTATCCAAATATCTGATGAGCCTTATTCTCTGGCGTTATGCGGGGCCAGTCTCGCTGCTGCTGACGCTCGCCCTGCTCACCCTCTATATGCGAGCGCGGGGTATGGACTGGTCCGCCATGGGGCTGCTCCCATTGCCGACCCTGAGGGCCAAGCTGATGGTCATACCACAGGCCTTGCTGACGTTGATCGCTTTCGCTGCGGTGGTAGCCGTCACAACGATCGGCGCCCCAGCAATCGGGTTGGATTTCATGAACGAAATGCCTGCGGGGATCGAGGATCGCTGGGGCGACGTTGCCGGGAGCTGGCCGCATTATATGCTGTGGCTCGCAATTGTGTGGACCGCGGCGGCATTCGGGGAAGAAATGTTCTTTCGTGGCTATTTGATCGGCAGACTGCAAACAGCATTCGCTGGCGGCACGGTTGCCACGACTGCTGCCGTGGTGATTTCCGCTCTGATCTTTGGCTACGGACATTACTATTATCAGGGTATGCGCGGCGCGATTGTCACCTGCGGTATTGGCCTGGCATTCGGCGCCATGTTCCTGCTGTTCAAACGCAACCTGTGGCCCCTGATCTTCCTTCACGGGGTGATCGACACCTTGACCTTTACCGCTCTTTTTCTGGACGCTGAGTAGCCGTCCCACGCAGATTAGGAGTCAAGCGACTTCAAGGATATGCCGCATCAATCCCCGTAGAAGACGATCAGCGTCTCACAATGCAATCCGGCAGCTGCCAGCCGCTGCGAACCGCCCAGATCGGGAAGGTCGATGACGAACAGCGCGGCGACCACCTCTGCCCCGACGCTGCGCATCAATTCTGCGGTCGCCAGGATTGTACCGCCCGTCGCGAGCAGATCATCGACCAGCACGACGCGGTGCCCGGGCAGCACCGCGCCTTCGTGCAGTTCCAGCCGGTCGATGCCGTATTCGAGTTCATAATCAACCCCGATCGTCACGCCGGGCAATTTGCCCGCCTTGCGCACGGGGACGAGGCCGAGCCCCATTGCCGTCGCCATCGCGGCGCCGAACAAAAAGCCGCGCGCCTCGACCGCCACGATAAAATCCGGGCGGTGCGCAGCAGCCAGTGCGCTCAATCGGCGCACGCTTTCGGCAAAACCGGCGGCGTCGCCGATCAAGGTCGTGATGTCGCGAAACTGAATGCCCGGCTTGGGGAAGTCCGGAATGGTGCGAACCAGCGACGCCAGGTCGAGGTCAGGCTGGGGCGGGAGGGCGATCATGTTGGTCGCCCTCCCCTTGTCCCTTAATGCTTCTTGTCGGCCCAGATGTTGCGGTACGACAGATAGGCAAGCACGGTGAAGATCAGCAGGAAGAAGAATACCGCCCAACCAACCTGCACGCGCTTCACCAGCTTCGGCTCGGCGGTCCAGACCAAGAACGCGGACACGTCCTTCGCCATCTGATCGACGCTCGCCTTGGTGCCATCGGCATAGGTCACCTGATTGTCCGACAGCGGCTTTGCCATCGCCAGGTTCAGGTTGGCGAAATAGGGGTTGTAGTGCAGCCCGGTGCTCGGCTTCAGCTCGGCAGGAAGGTTCGCCGGCGGGTTCTGGTAACCGGTCAGCAGCGAATAGACATAATTCTTGCCGCCTTCGCGAGCCTTCGTGATCAGCGAGAGATCTGGCGGGAGCGCATTGTTGTTCGCCGCACGCGCCGCGACTTCGTTCAAATAGGGCGCCGGGAAGTGATCCGACGACGCTCCATCGCGCGTCGCGACTTCGCCCGTGTCCGGGTTGATCGACGGCACCTGAAAGCCCTTGGCAAAGGTTTTCACTTGGCCTTCGGTATAGCCGAGATCCTCGATATTGCGGAACGCAACGAGGTTCAGGCTGTGGCAGGCCGAGCAGACCTCTTTGTAAACCTGCATCCCGCGCTGTAACTGTGCCTTGTCCCAGTGCGGCATCAGGCCATCACTCGCCAGCTTCAGATGGCGGGGATGCTTGTGAAACGAATGGGCGACATTCTCTTCATTGGTGAGCGGTGTCGTGAAGATCGCGAGCACCAGCGCGGTAATGAAACCGAGGCCGACGAGAAATCCGAGCGGGCGAACCATGGCTGTATCAGCTCCTGTTAAAGTCTGGCGCTCAGGCCGCTGCCGGACCCGACGCCGTGTCGGGGGCATGTTTGGCAAGAACCGCTTCGGTGATCGAGTTCGGCATCGGCAGCGGACGTTCGATCCGCGAGACGATCGGCAGAATGACCAGGAAGTGGGCGAAATAATAGATCGCGCCGATCTGGCTGAGGATCACCCACGGCTGTTCCGCGGGCTGCATGCCGCACCAGCCGAGGAGCAGCACGTCGGCGACGAGCACCCAGAAGAACCAGCGGTACAGCGGGCGATAGGTCGACGACTTGACCGGCGAGCTGTCCAGCCAAGGCAGGAAGAACAGCAGCGCGATCGAAGCGAACATCGCGATGACGCCCCACAGCTTCGCGTCGATCCACAGGAAGTTGAAGGTGAAGGCCTTCAAAATCGCGTAAAAGGGCAGGAAATACCATTCGGGAACGATATGCGCCGGCGTCGACAGCGAGTTCGCCGGGATATAGTTGTCGGCGTGACCCAGCATGTTCGGGCTGAAGAAGGTCAGCGCGACGAACACCAGCAGGAAGATGCCGAGCCCGAAGCCGTCCTTTGCGGTATAATAGGGGTGGAACGGGACTGTGTCCTGTTCGTCCTTCACCTCGATGCCGGTCGGGTTGTTCGACCCGGGAATGTGCAGCGCCCAGATGTGCAGGATGATGACACCCAGGATCACGAACGGCAGCAGATAATGCAGCGAGAAGAAGCGGTTCAGAGTCGCATTGTCGGGGACAAAGCCGCCGAGCAACCACTGGCGCACCGGCTCACCGACCAGCGGGATCGCCGAGAAGAATCCGGTGATGACCTGCGCGCCCCAGAAGCTCATCTGGCCCCACGGCAGCACATAGCCCATGAAGGCGGTCGCCATCATCAGCAGGAAGATCACGACGCCGAGCAGCCACACCATTTCGCGCGGCGCCTTGTACGAACCGTAATAAAGCCCGCGGAAAATGTGCAGATAGACAACGATGAAGAACATGCTCGCGCCGTTCATATGCGCGTAGCGGATGAACCAGCCGGCGTTCACGTCGCGCATGATATGCTCGACCGAATTGAACGCGACGCCGACGTTGGCGGCATAATGCATCGCCAGCACGATACCGGTGATGATCTGTATCATCAGCGCGGCGCCGGCAAGGACGCCGAAGTTCCAGAAATAGTTGAGGTTGCGCGGGACGGGATAGCCGGGACCGGTGGCGTTATACACCAAACGCGGGATCGGCAGTTTCTCGTCCATCCACTTCATCAGCGGATGCGTCGGCTCATAGGGTTTGGCCCAGGGAAAGCTCATCTTATCTCGCTCCTCAGCCGATCGTCACGACAGTGTCGCTGGTGAATTCATAGGGCGGCACAACCAGATTTTTGGGTGCCGGACCTTTGCGGATGCGCGCCGCGGTGTCGTAGTGTGAACCGTGGCAAGGGCAAAAATAGCCGCCGAAATCGCCCTTGTTCTCGCCTTCGGCAGCGCCAAGCGGCACGCAGCCCAGATGGGTGCAGACGCCCAGGGTGATCAGCCAGTTTTCCTTGCCCGGCTTGGTACGCTCGTCGATCGTCTGCGGATCGCGCAGATCGCTCAGCGGCACGGCCTTGGCCTCGGCGATTTCCTTTGCCACCAGGTTGCGGACAAACACCGGCTGCTTGCGCCAGCTCGTCTTGATCGCCTGCCCCGGCTGGATCGCCGAAATATCGATTTCGGTCGTCGAGAGCGCCAGCACGTCGGCCGACGGGTTCATCTGGTTGACGAGCGGCAGCACCACCGCCACCGCGCCAACCCCGGCGAAACTCACGGCCGCAATATTGATGAAGTCGCGGCGACGCACGCCATCTTCGATGCCGGCATTGAGTTCGGATTCACTGGCCATTCGACTGCCCTTGCATGGGTGAACTGACAAAGTTCTCGGAAACTCGGGTCGCCCTGCGGCGCGCGCACGAAAGGACGCGCCCCGGCGGCCCCTCCGGGAATTGCGGGCCTGATAGCCGCACATCCGGGGCTTGCCAACAGGCAATTTCCCCTTCGTGCGCCCCGTCGCCGCATAGCAGCAAAGCCCCTCGATTCCCGTCCCGCCCCTCGCTATGGCAATGTGATGGAAATCGCCCTGTTTCAGCCGGATATCGCCGGCAATGTCGGTACGACCTTGCGCACCGCTGCCTGTTTCGGAGTGGCCGCGCATATTATCGAGCCGTGCGGTTTTCCCTTCTCCGACGGCGCGCTCAAACGCGCCGGGATGGACTATGCGGTGCGCGCCAATGTTCGCCGTCACGCCGACTGGAACAGCTTTCGCGACTGGAGCGCCGAGGCTGGCCAGAGACTTGTGCTGCTGACCACCGCGGGCGCGACACCCCTGCCCGACTTCGCGTTTACGCCCGACGACGTGCTGTTGCTCGGCGCCGAATCCTCGGGCGTGCCCGCTTATGTCCATGATGCCGTAGCGGCGCGGGTCGCGATTCCGATGCAGGCGGACTTTCGCTCCTTGAATGTCGCGGTCGCGGCTGGCATCGCGCTCGCCGAGGCGCTCAGGCAAACGAAAGGCTTTCCGGCATGATCTCGCTCGATCCGCAACAACAGACGGCGCGCACTTGGTTCGAATCGCTGCGCGACCGGATCTGCGCCGAATTCGAGAGCATTGAGGCCGAGGCAGGTAGCGACGCGCGCTTTGCCTATACTCCGTGGGACCGCGAGGCCGAAGGGCTGGCGATCGGCGAAGGCGGCGGCGGGGTGCGCGGCGTGATGACCGGCAAGGTGTTCGAAAAGGTCGGGGTCAATGTCTCGACCGTCGGCGGCCAGTTCGCGCCCGATTTCGCCGCGTCAATCCACGGCGCGGGCGAAGACCCCAGCTTTTTTGCGACAGGCATCAGCCTCGTCGCACATATGGCGAATCCGCATGTCCCCGCGGTGCATATGAACACGCGCTTTTTGGTCACGACCAAGCGCTGGTTTGGCGGCGGCGCCGACCTCAACCCGCCGATTCCTTATCAGGAAGATACGGACGCCTTCCATGCCCGGCTGCGCGCTGCCTGCACGCCATTCGGGCCCGACGTCTATGAGCGCTACGCCAAATGGGCCGAGGATTATTTCTATATCCCGCACCGCGGCGTCCATCGCGGCGTCGGCGGTATTTTCTATGACCATCTCGAATGCGGCGACGATGCCGAGTTCGACCGCAATTTTCAGCTGACCCAGGCGGTCGGAGAGGCCTTCCTCGACGTCTTTCCGCAGATCGTGCGGCGCCGGATGAACCAAAGCTTCACCGATGCCGACCGCGAGGAACAGCTGATCTGGCGCGGCCGCTACGCCGAATTCAATCTGGTCTATGACCGCGGCACCCTGTTCGGCCTGAAGACCGGTGGCAATATCGACGCGATCCTGATGAGCCTGCCCCCGCTCGCCAAATGGAGCTGAGATAGCAGAAGGGCGCCCCGTTTCCGGAGCGCCCTCTCATTTCTGCTTCAAATCGTGCGATCAGGCGAAAACATCACCCGACGCGCGCGGCGCAATCGCGCGGTAAATGCCAATCGGCATCGAGAACGAGAACATCATGATCGGCAGATAGACGACTGCCGCCATCACAATCATCGTCAGGACCGCTCCGACCATCGAACCACCAAGGACAGCGCCCAAGATGCCGCCGAAGATCAGGCTGGCGACAAAGATATAGGCAATCATTGCCAGCGTGAAGAGCAGGTAGAAACCGACAATCTTCCACTGCGACGCTGCAGTAATCCGCCACGACTCGGCAAAGCCCGTGACTGGATTACGCGTTAGCCGATCGGCCATCACCGGTCCCGCGACCGCAAAGCGACCCTGTACCCACAGCATGAAGGCCAGCAGCGCGATGTACAGGATGACGATCAAAAAGATCGCTCCGCCGCCGACCGCGCCCGATGCCAGCGCGTCGGGCGACATCGACCCTACGCCACCCAATGCGGCGCCAAAGATGATGCCGAGGATCAGCATGATCACAATGATCACGATGTAGGCCGCGATCATCACCACAAACATGCCAAAGGCGAAAGCCGGTCCGGCCTGAAATGCCCAGGCAAAATTGGGCGCTTCGCCAGGATGCATCCCGCCGCGCCAGATCAGCATACAAACGCCGTAAAGAATGACCGACGCGATCAGGCCGAACAGGAAAATCTTGCCCAGCGCGCCGAACGCCGCCGACGGGTCGCCCGCCGACATCGCCATCGCAGTGAAGGTCGAACCGAGGAACAGATAACCCAGCAGCCCGACCACGACCAACGCGCCGCCAACCCACAACAGCATCTGCATCCAATTGGCCTTCAGAAACGCAAAGGTCTCTGAAAAGGCCGCCCCTATGCTCATCTTTATCATGTCACTTCCCCCGTTGTTAAACCCCATTCCCAAAAGGTCGTCCTGCAAGCTGGTGCTATTGAAACACGTCGGTCGATGTTCGCGTGGCAAGCTGGCGATACGCAGCCGCGGAAATAGCGACCGATACCAGACTGCCAAGCGCGCTGAACCCGGCCTCGACCACGCCGCCCAGCATCCGGCCAACACCATCGCCGGTCCCGGCGATGGCACCCACAACCAGCCCGACGATCATCGCCGCAATGAAGATCACGATCGTGACCAGAAACAGGAAGAAGAAAATCGCCCAGCCATTGTTGCGTGTTAGTTCCCAGCTGGTTTTCAGCGCTTCGAACGGGTTATACAGGCTGCGATCGGCAACGCTCGGCGCGGCCAGCGTCAATCGCCCGACCAGATACAGGCCGGGAATGATCAGCAGGATCAACCCCAGACCGATCGCGAGACCCGACAGAAACTGCACCGCGAACAAGGTCGGAAAGAACATCAGCCCGAATGTCAGTGCCTCACCGACGCTGATCCCGCTCCGCGCCAGCCATAGCCGGAGGATTGCGGCCGACCCGACGATGGTGGTCAGCGCGACGATGATCTGCCCCGGAATCATCTGCCGAAACGTCTGTTGAAGTGCCGCCATCGACTGTTCGACGCTGGCCCCTGCGGGCGGCTCGATCGGCACCGGGCCGAACCAGGCCACCGCGAGCGCCGGCAGGAAAAAGAACACCCCGGCGATCGTCCCGATCAAAGCGGTGTGCGATTTCAGCAATTGGACGCTGTCGTCCCACGCCGCGCCCATGTCGAATTTTACCATTGATACCCCGTCATTTTCTGATGTCCCGATTGCCCGCGAAGGTGCCGCTGTTCGGCGCTTCTGTCCACCCCTGTCGGCAATGGACGCACAGAGCCTTGCGCACAGCGGCGCGGCAAGGCAGGAACCCCGAGATGTCGAGCCCTCCGCCTCCCGAATGGACACTGTCCACCGGCCTTACCGACTACGCGGCCGCATTGGCCGATATGGAGGCGCGCGCCGCAGCCATTCATGCCGATGAACGCCGCGAACGCATCTGGTTGCTCGAGCATCCACCGCTCTACACCGCGGGAACCAGCGCAGATCCTGCCGAGCTGCTCGATCCGCAGTTCCCGGTTTACGACGCAGGTCGGGGCGGGCGTTATACTTATCATGGCCCCGGCCAACGGGTCGGCTATGTCCAGCTCGACCTGACCCGGCGCGGGCGGGACGTGCGCGCCTATGTTTCCGCGCTCGAAGGCTGGGTGATCGACACCTTGGCCTTGCTCGGCGTGGAAGCGCGGCGCGCAGAAGGCCGCATTGGCATCTGGACCGACGACCGCGATGGCCGCGAGGCCAAGATCGGCGCGATCGGGGTGCGGGTGAAACGCTGGGTCACGCTCCACGGATTTTCGCTGAACGTCGCGCCCGACCTCGCGCATTTCGGCGGCATTGTGCCGTGCGGCATTGCCGCATTTCCCGTCACTAGTCTGGCGGCGCTAGGCAATACAGCATCGTTTGGCGACGTCGATGCCGCGCTCGAAGCGTCGCTGCCCGCCTTTCTCGACAAGCTTCGACCGAGCGATTAGGAACGGCGCATGACCCGCATCCTCCTCGCTTCGCTCCCCCTCCTTGTCCTCGCCGCCTGCGGCAGCGGCGACCAAGCAGGTAAATCAACCACCAAGCTCGACGCGGTCGAGGTGCAGCCGGGGTCGGTCAGTGATTCGATGATCATCCTCGACGATGCTAGCGTCGACGGCACCGCGGTCGATAACAGCGTCCCCGACGACGGCACCAAGAAAGAAGCGGCGAAAACCGACACCGACAGCGCGGATGATGAAACCGCGGACGCCGAAGAGGACGAAAATCCCGACGCCGTTCCGGCCCCTGCCGCGAAAAAGGCGGTCACCACCGACAACGCGGCAAAGAAGGGCGACTGACGTCTAACGGAGCCCCAGGCTCTTGTGCGTCTGGAGCGAGAGCCGCCAGCGCGGGTCGGCCATCACCAGATCGATGCACTGCTGCACATTCGCGGCCGCGTTCGGATCGTCGAGCGGCTGAATCAGCCGGTGCGTGAATTCGAGTTTCGCGAGCCGTTCAACATCGCTACCCGGCTGCGGAAACACCAGCTTGAGTTCGTCACCGCTCATCTGAACCAGATCGCTGCCCGCCTTGGGGCTGACGCAGATCCAGTCGATGCTGCGAGGTACGGCGAACGTCCCGTTGGTTTCGATCGCGATCGTAAAACCCTGTTCGTGCAGTGCGTCGATCAGCGCCGCATCGACCTGCAACATCGGTTCGCCGCCGGTCAGCACGACATAACGATCGTCGCCGCCCTGCCCCCAACATTCGGCAATCGTCGTCGCCAGCGCCGCTGCGTCGGCATATTTCGCACCCAGCGTGCCGTCAGTGCCAACAAAATCGGTGTCGCAAAATTTGCAGATCGCCTTGGCGCGGTCTTGTTCGCGCCCGGTCCATAAATTGCATCCGGCAAAGCGGCAGAACACCGCGCGGCGACCCGCCTGCGCGCCTTCGCCTTGCAGGGTCAGGAAAATCTCTTTGACGGCGTAGGTCACCGATCAGGAGCCGATCGCGTAACGCGTCGGATCGGTTAGCCCCGCGTCGGCAAAGCCCTTGCTCCGCAAGCGGCAGCTGTCGCAATATCCGCAATGCAATCCATCCGGCGTCGGGTCGTAGCAAGACCAGCTCATCCCCGCGTCCATGCCCAGCCGCGCTGCCTCAGCCGCGATGTCGGCCTTGGTCATATGCTGCAGCGGCGCATGGATGCGGAAATCGACGCCTTGGTCGCCATCGCGCGTCGCGAGCCGCGCCAAGTCTTCGAACCCGGCGATGAAGTCGGGACGGCAATCGGGATAGCCCGAATAGTCGAGTGCGTTGACCCCGATGACGATGTCCTGCGCGCGCCGCGCTTCCGCCAGCCCCAGGGTCAGCGACAGAAAAATAAGATTGCGCGCCGGAACATACGTCACCGGGACATCGCTACCGACCCCGTCCTTCGGCACATCAATGTCCGCCGTCAGCGCCGAACCGCCAAAGCGGCGCAGGTCGAGCGGCAGGACGATATGTTCGGCCGCGCCGACAGTGGCAGCGATCCGCGCCGCCGACTCCAGTTCGACGCGGTGGCGCTGGTTATAGTCGATCGTCAGCGCCACGATGCGCGCACCGGCTTCGCGTGCGAGTCCCGCGCACACCATCGAATCGAGCCCGCCCGACAACAGGACGATCAGGGTTTTTCCAGCGACATCGTGCATCGGCGCCCGATACGCCCGCTCTCATATCGGCGCAAGGGGCGGTTTGCTGCGGCGCACCAAAAGAAACGGGCCGCGTGACGATCGTCACACGGCCCAGTGCGGCATGAAAGCCGTTAGGGAGAAGGACACACATCAGCGTGCCACCACTCCGAACTAGCGCAAGATGGTTAACAACTGGTTAGCGTCGCAACGCGTTTCAGCACGGGCCCGCGCGGCGCGCCTCGATCGCCTGCGAGAACGGCTTGCCATCGGCAATTCCCTGCGTGTCGATCTGGACCAGCCGGTTCGTTTCGCTGCGGATGCTGGTGCGGCCATGCCCCGCGCCGGGACAGGTGTAATGCACCGTCACCGATTTAGGCGTGTCCTCGATTATGTAGCGCGAGCAATTGGCCCGCGGATGCTGGATCTGGATCATCCGCCGCGCATCGCCGACGCAAACCGTGTGCAACACCGCGTCACTGCCACGCTCGCGTAGCTGCCAGCTGCCTTTTTCAAGCCCGTCGAGCATCGCTAGCGACGGCGCCTGCGCCGGTACCGCGGTGGCGCCAGCGAGCGCGGACGCGCCAAGCAAACATCGAAAAAAGGGAGCAGAGATCGCCATTTTCACCTATCCATCGGGCGCCCATATGCGGGCTATTGCGCGACCCCGTTTGAATAGAGATAACAATTCGGCGCGACCATTTCAACCGCTTGCCGCTGGGCTAGACCGTTTCGTCGTCAATTAGGCGCAGAAATCTCGCCGAGCGGGATAGGGAAAACCCGCGAGCAAAAGGCACAATCGACGACGATATGTCCGCTTTCGTCGGCCATATCCACCCGCTCGGTTTCCGGAAATTGCGCCAGCACGCCGGCGAAATAGTCGGGGCTGCATCGGCATCCGCGCGACACCCTGACCCCCGGTTCGACGCGCACCTCATCCTCATGGAACAACCGCCACGCCAGTGTTTCGAGCGAATGGGCGGGATCGGTCAGCTCTTCGGGCTTCAGCGTCGCCGCGATGGTGCGCGCATGGTCCCATTCGGGCGTGTCGTGGCGGACGTGCAGCCGGTCACGTCCAACCTCGCCCTCGGGCAGATGCTGAAGCAACAAGCCGCCGGCGACGCACCCCGCCTCATGGTCGTGCCGCGCAGAGAGCCGGATCAGGCTCGAAATCTGTTCGGATTGCTCGAAATAATGCTCGGCCGCTTCGCCAATCGACGCGCCTTCAAGCGGGACGATGCCCTGATAGCGTTCGGCGGTCGTCGCCTGATCGAAGGTGATCGCGAGGAAGCCTTCGCCGAATAGCGCGAACAGCGTCGGATCGGGACCGACCGCGGCTAGCCGCTCGGCATCGAATTTCAGATAGCCGCGCAGCTCGCCGCCGCGATAATCGCACACCAGCAGTTCGATCGGTCCGCCACCGGTCTGTGCTTGCAACGTCATCTGGCCGTTTTCGTCCTTGAGCGTCGAACCCAGCAGCACGGTCAGCACCAACGCCTCGCCGAGCAGCTTTTCTGCCACCGGCGGATAATTATGCGCCGCGATGATCGTGTTCAACGTCGGACCTAATCGCACCAGCCGCCCGCGCACATGGCGCGCGGCGATGGTGAACACCAATGGCTGGTCGAACCAGGTTTCGATAATCTCGTCGCTCACAATATCCAACTCACAGCTTGCCGAAAGCCCACAGCAGAATCGACTTCTGCGCGTGGACGCGATTCTCGGCCTCGTCCCACACCCGCGACTGCGACCCGTCGATCACTGCGTCGACAACTTCGTCGCCGCGGTGCGCAGGCAGGCAGTGGAGGAAAATCGCGTCGCTCTTGGCACCCGCCATCAACCGTTCGTCGACCTGAAACGGCGCCATCGCCGCGACCTTGTTGTGGGCGTGGTCCTGCCCCATCGACACCCACGTGTCGGTGACGACCAGATCGGCGCCAGCTACGGCTGCGCGTGCGTCGGCGGTGACATCGATGCGAACGCCCTTCGCCCGCGCTGCTGCGACAAAGCTGGCGTCGGGCTCATATCCCTGCGGACAGCCCGCGCGAACGTGGAAACCGAACAGCCCCGCCGCCTCGATCAGCGAGGACAGCACATTATTGCCATCGCCAAGCCAGGCCAGCTCCAGCCCGGGCAGCGCCTTGCCCTGCTCGACGATGGTGAGCAGGTCGGCAACGATCTGGCACGGATGCGACAGGTCGGTCAGGCCGTTGATCACCGGGACGCTCGCATATTCGGCGAGCTCCTCGATCTTCGCATGATCGTCGGTGCGGATCATGATCGCATCGGCATAGCGCGACAGGACGCGCGCGGTGTCCGCGATCGTTTCGCCTCGACCAAGCTGGGTCGTCCCGGCTTCGAGGATCATCGGCACCCCGCCCAGCTGACGGATCGCGACGTCGAACGACGCGCGGGTGCGGGTCGAATTCTTCTCGAATATCATCGCCAGCACATGATCGGCGAGCGGGGCATCGGCGTCGGGTTTCGCCTTTGGCCAACCGGCGCGCGCCGCCTTGCGATCAATCGCGTCGGCGATCATCGCCGCAACGGCATCGCCGCCCGCGTCGGACAGGTTCAGAAAATTGGGCATTAGGACTCAGGCGGCGTGTAGCTCGCCGCACCCGCTGACAATTTTTCGATGAACTCGTCGATATGGCTCTGTTCGATGTTCAGCGGCGGCAGCACACGGACAACATTCTCGCCCGCCGCGACGGTCAGCAGCCCGTGATTGTCGCGCAGATGTGCGACAAAAGCGCGGCTGTCCGACTTGAGCTTGAGTCCCAGCATCAGCCCCATGCCGCGCACGCTTTCGAACAGGTGATCGTGGTTCGGGATCAGCTGCTCGAGCGCACCGCGCAGCCGTTCGCCGGTCGCCTTGACCCCTTCGAGAAAGCCTTCCTCCAGTACGACATCAAGCACCGCCTGCCCCGCGGCGCACGCCAGCGGGTTGCCGCCATAGGTCGACCCATGCGTGCCAATAACCATCCCGCGCGCCGCTTTCTCGGTCGCGAGGCACGCCCCCATCGGAAAGCCGCCGCCGATGCCCTTGGCGCTCGCCATGATGTCGGGGGTGACGCCGAATTCCTGATAGGCATAAAGCGAGCCGGTGCGCGCGACGCCGCACTGGACTTCGTCGAACACCAGCATCAGGTCGCGTTCGTTACAGATGTCGCGCAGTCCCTGCAGGAACGGCTGCGACGCCGGACGGATGCCGCCCTCGCCCTGGATCGGTTCGATCAGGAACCCTGCGGTATTGTCATCGACCAGGTCGAGCGCGGCGTTGAGATCGTCGAACGGCGCATAGGCAAAGCCCGGTAGCAGCGGATCGAAACCCTTGCGCAGCTTTTCCTGATTGGTCGCCGAGATCGTCCCCAGGGTGCGGCCGTGAAAGGCGTTGTTGAAGGTGATCAGGTTGTGCTTTTCAGCGTTGCCCGCGCTCGAATGATAAGCGCGCGCGGTCTTGATCGCGCATTCGACCGCCTCGGCGCCCGAATTGGTCAGGAATACCGTGTCGGCAAAGGTGTTGTCGACCAGCCGCGCCGCATAGGCTTCGCCCTGCGGGCTGCCATACAAGTTCGACACATGCATCAGCGTCGCCGCCTGTTCCTGAATCGCTTTGGTCAGGTGCGGGTGGCCATGGCCGAGCAAGTTCACCGCAATGCCGCTGGCGAAATCCAGATAGCGCTCGCCGCGCTCACCGATCAGATAGGCACCCTCGCCGCGCACCGGACGCACACCGCACCGGGGATAAACGGGCATCAGCGGCGTGATCGACATGGCAGGCACCTTTCAGGCAAAAGTAAAAAGGCGACCCCGACGGGCCGCCCTTGGTCGGGTCGCCCCTATACTGCCGCAGCGCGAGGTGCGTCAACACGGCGCGCACGGTGCAACCATGCCAGAGCGCTTGCGTTCGCCGATGATGAAACCGCAGCTTTGGCCCCTTCCCTTTGCCCTCCTCGTGCTCACCGCTTGCGACAGCCTGCCGCGCGATGCGGCAGGCACGACCGATCGGACAGCGCGCAGCGGTGAAATGCGGATCGCCGTGATGCCAGCCACCCCCGATGCCATGCCTGCCCTTGCCGTGCTGCGCGACTATGCGCGGCGTCATGATGCGCGGCTCGCCCTCGTGTCGGCGCATGGCGAACATGCGCTGCACTGGCTGGAGGAAGGCGAGGTCGATGCTGTCGTCGGGCATTTTGCCAAGGCATCGCCGTGGCAGGCCGAGGTTGCGCTTTCCAAGCCCGTCGGGCGCAGCGAACCTGACGACGGCAAGCTGCCCGTCTTGCGTATCGCCCGCCGCAATGGCGAGAACGCGCTCATCCTCGCCACCGACCGCGCCATCGCCGAGATGGCGAAATGAGCCTCCACGGTGGCATACCCGCGGCGATCGCCGCCGACGTCCGCCACGGCGAGCGGCTCGAATGGTGGACGCTCGGCTGGATGATCAGCGTCATTGTCGTCATGTGGCTGGTGATGGGCAGCAGCCAGGCGATGAAGGCCGCGGTGATCGAGGATGTGCTCAGCCTCGTCCCGGCAATCGTCTTTCTGCTGTCGATCCACTGGGAGCGCAAGCATCCCAATCCACGCTTCCCGTTCGGCTATCGCCGCGCCAACAGCCTCGCCTTTCTGGTCGCCGCCACCGCCTTGCTCTCGGTTGGCGGTTTCCTCGCCTATGAAAGCGTCACCACGCTGGTGCGGCAGGAGCATCCGACGGTCGGCGGCATCACCCTCTTCGGCCAAACGTTCTGGCTCGGCTGGCTGATGATCGCAGCGCTCGCTTATTCGGTCGTCCCGCCGTTGATCCTCGGCCACATCAAGCATCCGATCGCGACCCGCATCCGCGACAAAGTGCTCCACACCGACGCGCTGATGCAGAAAGCCGACTGGCAAACCGGCTTGGCAGGCATCGCCGGAATCATCGGCATCGGGTTGGGCTGGTGGTGGGCCGACGCCGCCGCAGCGCTGTTCATTTCGTTGTCGATCATCAACGACGCAATCGGCGCCTTGGAAAAGGCGGTCGCCGAACTCCTCGACGGCACCCCCCGCGCGCTCGATTCGAATGAACCGTCTCAGGATGCCGAACAGCTGACCGTGGCACTGAAAAAGCGGTTCGGCGACGTCGAGGTGCGGCTCCGCGAGACTGGCCGCTATATCGCCGCCGAAGTCGATTGCGCGCCACCGAGCGTCATCCCCACCGCCGAGGACCTTATGGAAAAGGGATTGGCCTGGCGGCTGGCGAGCCTGACCTTCCGGCCCGAACCCGCCGATCCGCCGGTCAATTAATCCGTCATCCCGGCGAAGGCCGGGATCTCGCCCTAGGGTTATCTCGCGCCGGTGAGATCCCGGCCTTCGCCGGGATGACGAATAAACGCTAAAGCTGTTTCGCCGCCGCCATCGTCAGCGCCAGCGAGTGCTTGCGCGCGTCATGATCGTACATTGACGACGCGATGATCACCTCGTCAACGCGCGTCCGCGCGACAAAAGCCCGCAACCCGGCGGCAATATCATCGGCAGTGCCAACCGCCGAGCATTGCAGCACATGGTCGAGGATCGCGCGCGCGTTCGGCGGCAGGCTGTCCTTATAGCCCGCGAGCGGCGGCTTCATCTTGCCCGGATTGCCGGTGCGCAGCGCGACAAAAGCCTGCTGTTGTGACGAGGCGAGCAGTTCTGCCTCCTGGCGCGTATCGGCGGCAAAGCTATTGAACGCCGCGGCGACATAAGGCTCGGCAAGCTGCTCCGACGGCTTGAACTGGCGCCGGTAGATGTCGAGCGCCTCGTCAAGCGCGTCGGGCGCGAAGTGGCTGGCAAAGGCATAGGGCAGCCCGAGCATCGCCGCGAGCTGCGCGCCAAAGGTGCTCGATCCCAAAATCCACAGCGGGATATGCGTGCCAGCCCCCGGTACCGCGGTGATGCCAAGCTGATCGTCGCCCGCCAGAAAGGCTTGCAGCTCGAGCACATCCTGCGGAAACTGCCGCTCGTCGCTGGCGAGCGTGCGGCGCAGCGCGCGCGCGACCCGCTGGTCGGACCCCGGCGCGCGCCCGAGGCCCAAATCGATACGACCGGGGAACAAGGCTTCCAGCGTCCCGAACTGTTCGGCGATCACCATCGGCGCGTGGTTCGGCAGCATGATGCCCGCCGACCCGATCCGGATCGTCGATGTTGCCTGTCCGATATGCGCCAGCACGACCGCGGTCGCCGCGCTCGCAATCCCCGTCATGCCATGATGCTCGGCGACCCAATAGCGCCCATAGCCGAGCGCCTCGGCATGCCGCGCCAGATCGGCGGCGTTGGCGAGCGATTGCGCGATGCTGCCGGTGTCGGTCACGGGCACGAGGTCCAGGAAAGAAAGTTTCGTCATGAAACGGATATGCGGTGGCGGGGGACGAGGTTCAACCTCTCACCGTCATTTAAGCCCGCTCATCCTTTGTCGAATCCATCACCACATAGGTGCTGATCGAATGCACCTGCGGCAGAACTCCCAGCACTTCGGTGTGGAAATGCTTGTACGCCGCCAGATCCGCGGTCTCGATGCGCAGCAGATATTCAATCGCGCCGGTGATATTATGGCATTCGCGTACTTCGGGCGCGCCCGCCATCGCCGCCTCGAAATCGGCCTGCGCCTTCTTGGTGTGGGTTGACAGCCCGACCGTCACATAGGCGAGGAAGCTCAGCCCCAGCTTCGCCGGGTCGATGGTGGCGCGATAGCCGGTGATCACCCCGCTCCGCTCCAGCTCCTGCACCCGCCGCAGGCACGCCGAGGGCGACAGCCCGACGCGCTCGGCGAGTTCGAGGTTCGAGATTCGCCCGTCCTGCGACAGTTCGCGCAATATCCTGCGGCCAATATCGTCAATCTTGCTCATAGATTGCATCTGATAAGCGATCTGCGCCATTCTTTGCAACCTGTACCTCGCAGAAACGCATTATGTTGCGCGCATGAACCAGACCACCCTCCTCGCGCTCTCCGCCTTCGCGCTGGTTTCGTCGATCACGCCGGGGCCGAACAATATGATGCTGATGGCATCGGGCGCCAATTTCGGCCTGCGCCGCACGATCCCGCACGCCCTCGGCGTCGGCTTTGGCTTCACGCTGATGATCGTCCTCGTCGGGGTCGGCCTGATGGGGCTGTTCGACCTGTTCCCGATCCTCAATACCGTCCTCAAGGTCGCGAGCGTCGTATATCTGCTGTGGCTGGCGTGGAAGATCGCCAATGCTGCGGCCCCCGACACCGAAACCGGCGCGCGCGGCAAGCCGATGACCTTTGTCCAGGCAATGCTGTTCCAGTGGGTCAATCCGAAAGCCTGGTCGATGGCGCTGACCGCGATTGCGCTCTACGCCCCCGACCGCAATTTGGGCGCAGTGCTGCTCGTGGCGGTGGTGTTCGGGATCATCAACCTCCCCTCGACCAGCCTGTGGGCAGTGATGGGCCAAGTGCTCCGCGGCTGGTTGTCGAGCCCGGCGCGGCTGCGCGCTTTCAACTGGACGATGGCGGCCTTGCTCGTCGGCTCGCTCGCGCTGTTGATCTGATTGCAAGGTTGCATCCCGCAACCTATGCACGGCGCTCCCTTCCCCTGATCGGAGAACCGAACCATGCCAAGCCGCCGCCTGGGCCAGAGCGCCATCCATGTGTCCGACATCTGCATGGGGACGATGACCTTTGGCAGCCAGACCGACGAGGCCGCGGCGTTCCGCATTCTCGATCGCTGCTTCGACGCCGGGATCAATTTCTATGACACCGCCGAGGGCTATCCGGTGCCGCCCGACGTCAAATGGGTTGGCCGCACCGAAGAGATCGTCGGCCGCTGGCTGAAGACCAAGCCGCGCGATGCGATCATCCTCGCGACCAAGGTGTCGGGGCCGAGCCATGTCTGGTTCAAATCGCCATGCCGCAACGGCATGACCGCGCTCGACCGCAAGAATATCATGCAGGCCATCGACGACAGCCTGACGCGGCTCCAGACCGATTATATCGACCTCTACCAGACGCACTGGCCCGACCATGACGCGCCCTATGACGAGATGATGGATGCGCTCGACGAGCTGGTACGGATTGGCAAGGTTCGCATCCTCGGCTGCTCGAACGAAACGAGCTGGGGGCTGATGAAATCGCTCGCCGCGTCCGAGAAACTGGGCGTGGCGCGCTTTCACACGATCCAGAATAATTTCAGCCTCAACAACCGCCGTTTCGAGGATGAGCTGAAACAGGTTTGCCGTCAGGAAGGCGTCAGCCTGATCCCCTATTCGCCGCTCGCCGGCGGGGTGCTCTCGGGAAAATACCAGGGCGGTGCGACACCCGAGGGTGCGCGTTTCTCGCGGTACCTTGCGATGGAGGGGCGGCAGGCCGCGATGGGCCAGCGTTTTGTCAACGAAAAGAGCCTCGCTGCGACCGCGCGCTACCTGCAGATCGCCGAGGACGCCGGGCTGCACCCGGTGACGATGGCGACCGCCTGGTCGAAACAACATGATTTCGTCGCCTCGACGATCGTTGGGGTCAGTGCCGACGATCAGCTCCAGCCGATCCTCGATGCCATGGATCTCGTGCTGAGCGACGAGGTGATGACCGCATTGCATAAGGTGAGCAAAGACATCCTCTATCCGATGGGCTGAACCGCTTGTGCGGCGCGCCGCGGCTGCTAATCTTCATCCGAATTCAGCAAGGAACCCCGCCATGTCCCCCGCCCGCCGCGTCTTCTTCACCCTCGCCGCCTTCTCCGCCACCATCGGTGTCGCCCACGCCGCCAACCCGACGATGTTCCGCGACGCGGGCTGCGGCTGCTGCCTCAAATGGCTCGAACAGGTGAAGGCGTCGTTCGGGCAGAAGGCGGTGATCGTCAATTCGACCGACATGAATGCCATCAAGGACAAGCAGGGCGTGCCGCAGGCGTTGCGCAGCTGTCACACCGTGCTCGTCGGCGGCTATGTGATCGAGGGCCATGTCCCCGCCAAAGAGATCGCGCGCCTACTCCGCGAAAAGCCTAAGGGCGTCAAAGGCCTTGCCGTCGCCGGGATGCCGATGGGATCGCCCGGGATGGAACATGGCGACCACCGCGAGGCGTATAAGGTCATGACATTCGGCAGCGGCGGCCAGCGCGTTTATGCAAGCTATGCTGCGACCGGCGGCGCGCACGCGCATTGATCGGCAAAGCCTAACTCCTTTCCCGTTCGTGTCGAGCGAAGTCGAGACACTTATCTGTGGCGCAAGCCCTCACGGTGCCTCGACTTCGCTCGACACGAACGGATTTTGAGTGGTGGCCGCTACAAACTTGCCTTGAACAGCTCCAGCATTCGTCCCCACGCTTTTTCCGCCGCGGCCTCGTTATAGGCGCGGCCATCGGGCGGGCACCAGCCGTGCATCGCGCCCGCATAGACTTCAACCTCGTGCCACTGCTTGCGCGGTTCCAGCACGGCCTTCAGCAACAGCTTTTCGTTCGGTGCTTCCTTGTCGTCATTGTCGGCGATCGCGAACAGATAGCCCGCCTTGGTCCCGGGGATCAGCAGATGCGGGCTGTCAGGTTTGTCGGTTCCAACGCCGCCGCCATGGAAACTCGCCGCCGCGCCGACGCGATCGGGTTTCAAGGCCGCGGTATAGATCGTCATGGGGCCGCCCATGCAGTAACCGGTGGTGGCCAACTTGCGCGCCTTGTCGACCTCCTTCTGGGTGTCGAGGAACGCCAGATGCGCCGCCGCATCTGTTTCGACGACAGGTTTCGTCAATTGCTTCAAATAGCCGAACAGCTTTTCGCGCACCGCCGGATCGCCCCAATCATTTGCGGCATCGACGACTGGCGATTTCTGCCAACGGTAGAACGGGTTTACGCAAAGCACTGCATAGCCTTCGCCCGCCAGCCGGTCAGCCATCTGGCGAAAGGCGGGGCGCAACCCGCGGATGTCGGGCCAGATCAGCACGCCTGGATGCTTGCCGCTGGTGGGAGCAACGAAATAGGCATCGCAGATACCTGCCGCGGTCGTGATCTCGACATCGCGGCCCTTCACCGGCTTCCCCGCCATCGCTCGCGCTGGCAGCGCCGCGATCAATGCGCCAGCCCCCGCCAGCGCGGCAAAGCTGCGGCGACCAACGGCCATCCCGGCGCGGTCTAGATCGGCTTCGGTGTCTTCGGTGCACATGGCTCTCTCCTTGGGGCGTTTCGACAAAGCCGCAGAAAACTGCGCAACTTCACTCGCGATTTCATGTGTCGTCCCGTGGTCGGGATCGAACAGAGGGCAAGGCTAATCCAGCCGGATTTTGTAGGACAGCCTTTTTTTTCACGACCTATCCTCCCTGTGGCGAAGGCATGGGGAGGTGGCAGCGCGAAGCGCTGACGGAGGGGAGATGGTGCTGCCGTCGCTAGCCCCTCCACCATTCGTTCGCGAACGGTCCCCCTCCCCATGGCTCCGCCAAAGGGAGGATTAAGTGGTCAGGCGCTCAATTTCGCCAAAGGTCAGGGCGACATGATGCACCCCGACCGCGCGCAGCATCTCGCCATGCACCGTCCGATCGACGATATGCCCGGCACCGCAAAATCCGACCACGGTCATCCCCGCTGCCAGTGCCGCCTGCGCCCCCGTCGGCGAATCCTCGATCGCCAAGCACTGCGCTGGATCGACACCCAGCCCCTTGGCGGCGGCAAGATAGATGTCGGGAAACGGCTTGCCGCGATCCCACCCGTCGGCGCTGTAAACATGATCGCCGAAATGATGATCGAGCCCAAACAACCCGAGCGCCCAACCGATATATTCGGCGCGGCTGGATGAGGCGATCGCGCGCGGCAGCGGTCCCAGCGCTGCAAGGAAATCGGAAGCGCCGGGAACAGCGTTGAACCCCTCCATAAACCGGCCCCGCGCGCGCTCGCGATGCTGTTCGCGAAAGTCGGCGGGCAGCGCCCGCCCGAACCGCGCCTCGATCCGCCGCTGCGTCTCCTGCCAGTTGTGGCCATAATAATCGCGCAGGCACTCGTCATAGGTCGACGGCATCCCGGCCGCGGTCAGGCTCTCGGCGAGCGACAGGTTCGCGCGCACCTCGCTGTCGGCGATCACGCCGTCGAAATCGAAAATGATCGCGGCGAAGTTCATACGAATCCTACAATCTTCATACTTCGCACCTAGAGCCCCGACGAACAGGAGACATCGGCATGAAATTCATCGAACTCAAGTCGCGCGGCGGCAATTATCTGGTCGTCGCCGAAAATGTCGCCTGGCTCCGCGACTATGAAAATGGCCAAACGCAAGTCGGCATGGTCGGCGGTGCGCCGCTGCTGGTGGCGGGCAAGATCGAAGAAATCGCCGCGTCGATCTTGGCGCAGGCGAACGCGGTTAGCTAGCCGTCCGATCAGGGCATAACCGTTGCATCACGGACAAAGCCCCACGGCCCTTCACCAGACCAACCGCGTCCGTCGGGAAAGCTGAGCTTCATTCCACTGAGCTGCGCGGGATCGAACAGCCGCATGTTGACGCCCATCATATCAACCTCGCCGCCCATCCGCTCGAGCAACCCTGCGGTCGCCGACCAGTGCGTCACGCATCCGCATGACGCGCAAAAATGCAGGTCCGAGTTGGGGTTTGCACGGTCGGCGCGATTGTAAGTCCGCGTCGCACCCTCGATCACCACATCACGCGGCGAATAATAGGCCCAGAGGATGCCGTGCGAAAAGCAGAGCGAGCAATTACACTCGGCGATCTCTTCGGGCGCCTTGGCGAGCCGCACCGAGACGGCGCCGCAGTGGCAGGTGGTATTCCAGCTCACTCCACCGTCACCGATTTCGCCAAATTCCGCGGTTGATCCACGTCGGTCCCCTTCGCCACCGCCACATGATACGCCAGCAGCTGCACCGGCACTGCGTACACCAAAGGCGCGATCAGCGGGTGGACCTTGGGCATTTCGATTGTCGCCATGCAGCCGTCGCCCGCTTCGGCGATGCCGTCGGCGTCCGAAATCAGCACGACCTTGCCGCCGCGCGCCATCACTTCGTGCATGTTGCTGACGGTCTTTTCGAACAGCGGGCCGCTGGGCGCGAGGACGATGACCGGGACCGATTCGTCGATCAGCGCGATCGGGCCGTGCTTCATTTCACCCGACGCATAGCCTTCGGCGTGGATGTACGAGATTTCCTTGAGCTTGAGCGCGCCTTCCATCGCCAGCGGATAGTCGGGGCCGCGGCCGAGGTAGAGCACGTCGCGCGCCGGGGCGATCAGGTGCGCCATCGCGGCGATGTCGTCGTCATGACTGAGCGCCGCATTGAGCGCGGCGGGTGCTTCGATCAGATGTTTGACGATCTCATGCTCGTCGGCGGCGTTCAGCTTGCCCTTTTTGAGCGCCAAGTGCGCGGCGAGCGCCGCGAGTACCGCAAGCTGGCAGGTGAAGGCCTTGGTCGACGCGACGCCGATTTCGGGACCGGCGTGGGTTGGCAGCAGCAGGTTGGCCTCGCGCGCCATGCTGCTGGTCGGGACGTTGACGACGACCGCGATCGTCTGGCCGTTCGCCTTGCAATGGCGCAGCGCCGCGAGCGTGTCGGCGGTCTCGCCCGACTGCGAAATGAACAGCGCCAGTCCGCCGGGTTGCAGCACCGGGTCGCGGTAGCGAAACTCGCTGGCGACATCGATGTCGACGGGGACGCGGGCGAATGTCTCGAACCAATATTTGGCGACCATGCCCGCATAGAAACTGGTGCCGCACGCAACGATGGTGATGCGCTCGACGGTCGACAGGTCGAAATCCATCTGCGGCAGCGCGACGGTCTGTTCGAGCGGGCGGATGTAGGAGGAGAGCGTCTGCGCCACCACGGTCGGCTGCTCGAAAATCTCCTTCTGCATGAAGTGGCGGTAATTCCCCTTTTCGACCGCCGCCGCGGTGACACCGCTGGTCGTGATCTCGCGCGTCACCGGGTTGTTCGTGCTGTCGTAAATCTGTGCGCCTTCGCGGGTGATGACGACCCAGTCGCCTTCGTCGAGGTAGGCGATCTTTTGCGTCAGCGGCGCGAGCGCGAGCGCATCGCTACCCAAATAGGTTTCGCCCTCGCCATAACCGACGACGAGCGGCGAGCCGAGGCGCGCGCCGATGAGCAGGTCGGGGTGCTGGCGGAAGGCGATGGCGAGCGCGAACGCGCCGCGGAGCTGCGGCAGCACCGCCTGCACCGCTTCCTGCGGCGACATACCCGCTTCGACCTGTTCGCTCACCAGATGCGCAACAACCTCGGTGTCGGTCTCGCTTTCGAAGCTGCGGCCGCGCGCTTGGAGCGCTTCGCGCAACGGCTTGAAATTTTCGATAATCCCGTTGTGGACCAGCGCGACCTCGCCCGTCGCGTGCGGGTGCGCGTTGCTCGTCGTCGGCGCGCCGTGCGTCGCCCAGCGGGTGTGCGCGATACCGACAGTGCCGGAGGCGGGATTGCTTGCGAGCTCCTTGACCAGATTGGCCAGCTTGCCCTCGGCGCGGCGGCGGATCAGCTGGCCATCCTGCACGGTGCAGACGCCCGCGCTGTCATAGCCGCGATATTCCATCCGCTTCAGCCCGTCGACGAGGCGATCGGCGACCTGATCCTTGCCGATAATTCCGATAATTCCGCACATGAGGGTCTGGCTTTCGTCTTAGAGAATATAGGGGACGCGGATGCCCGGCATATTCGCCGGGAAATCCTTGGTATTGCGGGTGATGAGCACGCGGCCGCGGGTTTGGGCGGTGGCGAGAATGATGGCGTCTGGCGACTTTAAGCGTGGCCGGTCGCGGCGTAGCGCCGCCGCCCGCGCAGCGATTTCATCATCGATTTCGTCAAGACCGAAGTGCGTCAGAAAGGCCATGACTTCGGTCACCATGCGCTCGTCGCCTTTGGACAGCACCTCGATCCACGCCATGCGACTGATCCAGGGTCGGACACCGTTGCGCGTCGCGCGTTGAATCTCGGCCCTTGCCGGCGGATAACCGGCAAGTGCATCAATGACGATATTCGCGTCGAATGTATAACCGCTCACTTGGAATGCGGACTTTTGGGTTCGGGATATTTGCCGGCGATCATGTCCAGATAGATTTGCCGCTGACGATCATCCTCGGCGTCGAACATGTCCGGCGATTCTGCGCGCACTTCCTCATAATCGTCATCCCAGGGCCGCGTCCATTCGGCCCGGCGCTTCCGATCATAGTCATGCGGATCAACGGAAATGCCGTGGCGCGACCACAGCCCGAAACCCCGTTCAATCCAATCGCCATCGCCCTGATCCGGCTGAGCCTGATAGGCGGCCACGGCGTCGCGCAGTACCGACGCCCGGCTTTTGCCCTGTTCATAGGCGATACGGTCGAGACGTTTGATCTCTTCATCCGGCAGGTCGGCAAGAATGCGGGTCATTGATATACTGATATCATATCATGATATCATGTCAATCTTTCTGGAGATTCTTGTCGACGAAGAGATAGGCGAATTGCACCGGATCGGGCGCGGCACCGTTGCCTTTTTCGAAGCGCGCCTTGCCGTCGGTCCAGATCTTGCGGATCTGTGTGGGCAGTTCGGGACCGAATTTCATCTGCTGTTCGACGATCCGCTCCCAGCTCCCTTTCAAACCGAAACTCTGTTCAAGCTGCGGTACCATCGCCTTGCAATAGGTTTCGGTGGCGGGGTCAAGATGCCCGATCGCCTTTAGCACATAAGCGTCGACAAAGCGCAGGAAGGGCTTGTCGGTATAGCGGTCGGTCACAGGTTCTTCTCCATTGTCCATTCGTCGCGGAGCAAGCCAAAAATCAGCGAATCGCGCACGCCGATATGCGTCTCCCACTCACCGCGCAAACGGCCCTCGCGTTGAAAGCCCAAGCGTTCGAGAAGAGCGATCGAGCCAATGTTTTCGGGATCGGTATCGGCGAAGATGCGCCGCAGGTTCAGCTCGTCGAATCCATGGTCGATCACCCGCCCCACCGCTTCCCGCCCGACACCGGTACCCCAATGACGGCGGCGCAGGATGTAGCCGATTTCCTTCACGTCGGGCTTCCCGTCGATCAGGATCACCCAGCCGAGCGCATCATCATGGCCGACCAGCGTAATCGCCCAGCACTGATAGTCGCGCCCCTCGATCGCGTTGTAAGCGACATAGTCTTCGGTTTCCGCGAGCGACTGGTGCGGCCCGCTCGACCACCAGGTCATCACTTTGGGATCGGACAACACGGGGAACAGCGCAGCGGCGTCAGCTATTCGCAGCTGGCGCAGCACAAGGCGCGCAGTGGTCAGCGTCGGCGCGGGCATGATGCCTATTTGCCCGCCTTCTTTTTGCGCATGGCATCGTGGAAACGGTCGGCCCAGCCGGGTTTGACCAGTTGTTCGGCGCGGACCATGCGCAGGTCGCCTGCTGCGACGTCACGCGAAACGGCGCTGCCAGCAGCGACGATCGCATCGCGACCGATGGTGACGGGGGCGATCAACGCGCTGTTGCTGCCGATGAAGGCGTTTTCGCCGATCACCGTCTGATATTTGAAATAGCCGTCATAATTGCACGTAATCGTCCCCGCGCCGATGTTCGCGCCCGCGCCGACGGTGACATCGCCCAGATAGGTCAGGTGGTTCGCCTTGGCGCCCTTGCCGAGCACCGCCTTCTTGGTTTCGACGAAATTACCGATCTTGGCCTTTTCTCCGAGCACCGTGCCGGGGCGCAGCCGCGCGAAGGGTCCGACCTCGCAGCCGGAGCCGATGGCGGTGCCTTCGATATGGCAATTGCCGCGGATCTTCACATTGTCGGCGACGGTGACGCCGGGCCCGAAGAACACATTGGGCTCGATCAGCACATCGCGGCCGAGCTGCGTGTCCCAGGCTAACCACACCGTGTCGGGCGCAATCAGGCTGGCACCGTCGGCCATCGCCTGCACCCGCCGCCGCGCCTGCCACTCGCCTTCCATCGCCGCGAGTTCGCCGCGGCTGTTGATCCCGGCAACGTCATAGGGGTCGGTGACAACGACCGCGCAATGCCGCCCGTCGGCATTCGCGATATTGACGATATCGACGAGGTAATACTCCTTCGCCGCATTGTCGTCGGTCACCCGCGCCAGCAGCGTGAACAGGTCGCGCGCCTTTGCCGCCATCAATCCCGAATTGCAGAGACGCACGGCGCGTTCAGCTTCGGTCGCGTCCTTGTGCTCGACCATCTTGGTCACACGATCGCCCCCCTCGGAATCTTTGGCGGTGATGACGCGGCCATATTGTTGCGCATCGTCAGGCTCGAACGCGAGCACCACAACCGCGGGCGCGTCGGGGGCGTTCAGCCGGTCGATCATCGACTGCATCGTCGCGGCGGGGACGAAGGGGACGTCGCCGTAGAGGATCAGCACATCGCCGTCGAAACCGCTGAGCGCGCCTTCGGCCTGCTGCACCGCATGACCAGTACCGAGCTGCGGATCCTGCACCGCCAGGTCGGCGGTGCCGCTCAATGCGGCCTCCAGCTGATCGGCCTTGTCGCCGACGATCACCACCTTTTTCGCCGGGTTCAGCGCATCCACGCTGGCCATCAGGTGCAGCAGCATCGGCCGCCCGGCGATCGGGTGCAGCACCTTGTGCAGGTCGGATTTCATGCGGGTACCCTTGCCCGCGGCAAGGACGATGGCGGCGATGGGATTGCTCATGCGGGCTGCCATGCCAGCAAATGATTGCGGATTCCAGAGCTTCGCGCCATGCGCTTCCTCAAATCCGTTCACATCGAGCGCAGTCGAGATGCCTGTCGTCCATGCCCGGCTTATGGGTGTCTCGACTTCGCTCGACACGAACGGAAATCAGGAGGTGCCGTATGAGTTTCCCCTTCGCGATCGTCGGCTTCGACCTCGACGGCACGCTGGTCGATACCGCGGGCGACCTGACTGCCGCGATCAACCATGCGCTCGGCCTGGCCGCGCGCGCGCCGTTGACCGAGGCCGAGGTGCGGCCGATGATCGGGCTGGGCGCGCGGCACATGCTCGAACGGGGGTTCGCTGCGACCGGCGGCGTTCCCGGCGGCGATTTCGTGCGGCTCTACCGCGAGTTGCTGCGGTTTTACGAGGCCAATATTGCGGTCCACAGCCGTGTCTTCCCTGGCTTGATCGCAGCGCTCGACCGGCTCGATTCCTTGGGTGTGAAGACCGCAGTGGCCACCAACAAGCGTGAAGATATGGCACGCAAACTGCTCGGCGAGCTCGGGCTGGCCGACCGCATGGCGACGATCATCGGCGGCGACACGTTGGGGCCGGGGAACGCCAAGCCCTCCCCCGCGCCGATCCACGCCATGGCTGAGCGATGCGGCGGCGGGCGTGCGGCCTTTGTCGGTGACAGCATCTATGACGTGATGGCCGCGAACAGCGCCGGGGTGACCAGTGTGGCAGTCAGCTTCGGCTTTCTCGATCGGCCTGCCGACGAGCTTGGTGCGGATCATGTCATCGACCATTTCGACGAACTTGTGCCACTGCTGGCGCGCCTCTAACGCTTCCGCCATTTCGTCCACAGATGCTGCGCCAGCATCGTCGGCGGCATCCGCAACCAGTGCGAGCGGATGTAGAAGGCCTGTTCGAGCAACGGCCGCGTTACCCGCCCCCAATCGTCGCGGGCCAGCAGGCGCTGGTGAAACCAGCGGTCGGTCTTATCCTGCCCGTTCCATCCTGCGGGTAGCACCGCGCCGTACAGATCCCGCGACAGCCGCGCTGCTCGCTGCACCGCATTCTGCAACCCATGCAGCCGCGCGCGCGCATCGAGTTGCTGCCAAAACGCCGGTTCGGCGGCGGAAAAATCGCGTGTGATCAGGTGAAAGTCCCACAAATTCCTCAGCCCACCCTGCAAATCGCCGTCGGCCAGCATATGCGCGGCGCAGTGACACGCCATGTCGGCGGGGTTCAGCACTGCAAAGCCGTCGGTGCTCGTCATCGCATCGCTGACCAGCGCCAAAGCATCGGGGGTAATCCGGTGGGTGCGCGGCAGGATGGTATGGTGGACGTCGATCATCCGGTCGCGCGATTTGTGGATCAGCGGCGGCAGCTCGTGCATATGCTCGCGGTAGTAGAAATCGTCATAGGGGTCGGACTTGACCCATTCCCACCCTGCATTGAGCAAGGCATTCTCGGCCCGACGGATGTCCGATGCGAGCACCAATATGTCGAGGTCGCCGATCTGGCGCCCCGCCGCGCACGCCATGTTCGCGGCGGCATAGGCGGTGCCCTTGAGCAGCACAAACTCGATCCCGACCGGTGCCAGCGCGCGGCGTGCCATCTCGGCCTCCCACAGCGCCTGCCGCTGCGCGACCGCCGCAGCGGCGCGCTGATCGGCGAACAGCGCCGCTACCGTCGGCGGCAGATCGGCATGTTCCAGCCGGTGCGCGAGCGTGGGCAGCATCGCCTCGCTGCGCGCGACGCCGATCACGCCGTCCCAGTCTCGCGGCGCCAAAGCGGCGGCATCGCGGCGCCCGGCAAGCAGGTCGACGAAGGTCCGTACCGCGCTCACTTTGCCGCCTCAGCCCATAGCTGCTCGACCAATGCGATGCCGGTCGCACTGTCGGAATAGGATACACCGAACGCGGGGGTCTCGCGCACCAGTCGCGTGAGCGCCGCAAAGCCCGCCTCTCCCAGCGCAACATAATTGGTCGACGCTTCGGTCAGCCGCACAAATGCCTCGCCCTCGCCCATGGGCTCGATCGCCGCAGCGCCGCCAAATCGCGGGAACAGCAGCAGCGCGGGTCGCGCCGGTTCGTGCATCGCCGCAATGACATCGGCGCGCGGGATCAGGTGGCGGATGTCGCCCTTTGGCGTTCCAGCCATCAGCGGCCCCAGCCGCGCCGTATCGACCCGCGCCGCGACCGCAGCTATCGCTTCATTCTTCAGGCTGACCGCGCGCGGGAAGGCCAGTGCATCGCCGCTCACCGGCTCGATGAGCGTGAATTCGTCGCCCATCAGCCGCCAGTCGCCCTCGCCGAGCAGCGCCGCGAGCGTCGATTTCCCCGACCCGGATTCCCCGGACATGATGACCGCCCGGCCATCCCGCGCCACCGCGCTGGCGTGCAGCAGCATGTGCCGCCGCCAGCCCAGCGCGACCTGCAAATTCATCCCCATCTCGGCGGCGAGAAGCCCCATCGACAGCGGCAGCGGCAGCGCGTCGGGAACGACAAAATCGCCGCCGATATGCACCGACGGGCGTACCCAGCGCCGCCAGGGCCGCGCCGCGAACAGGCGCACGGTGGCGTCGGCGGGGCGCGCTTCATCCTGCGGATAGCTGGCGTAAAGCTGCTTGAGCGCCGCGATAGGTTGGGCCCAGTCGCTCCCGATGCGAAACTGCACCGGGCCGACTGCAATGCGAATGCTGTGCCTCACGCGCGCGCCACCAGCCCCATCGCCGCCAGCTCGCTCAATCGCTCGGCCAGGATCGGCTGCACATCGTCCACACCGTCGAAGTCGAAGCTTTCGGCGAGCCGCACCGCGAGCGTCACCGCGTCGCAATCGTCCGCGCCCATGGCTTCCAGGATTTCGGGCATCGGCGACACCACCAGATGCGTTTGCATCGACCGGCGGTCGAAAATTGCGGTCAGTTCGCCCAACGGCTCGACGCGTAGCGCGCCGGGTAGCGCAGCGCGATAGGCGGGGTCAGGCATAATCTTCGGCGGCAGCGGTGAGCTTGGCGAGGATCGCCATCATCGTCGCGCGCTCGGCCGCGGTGATGTTCGATTCGAGCTGCGCCTCGCTCGCCAGCGCCGCGGGAACGATCGCGTCGTACAGCGACCGCCCGGTTTCGGTGAGCTCGAGATGATGCGACCGGCCATCGACCGCATGCGCTTGCCGCGCAATCAATTGCCGCTCGGCGAGCGCCTTGGCGGCGCGGTTCACTGTCACCTTGTCCATCCGCGTCGCCTCGACCAGCTCGCGCTGCGTCTTGGGCGTCCCTTCACCCAGCACCGCCATCAATCGCCACTCGGGGATCTTCAGCCCAAAGCGGTTCTGATATTCGGCCGCGATCCGTTCGGACAAGGCGTTCGAGGCGATCGACAGGCGATAGGGCAGGAAATTGTCGAGGTTCAGTTTTTTGGCGACCATGCGCCGTTCTTATCGACAATCGGCGCCCTGTGAAGGTCAGAACGACACCCGCGCGCCAATCCACAAGGTCCGCGGCGTGGCGCGCTCGACGATCCCCGCCGACGAGATGGCGGCGGGCACCAATTCATCGAACAGATTTTCGCCGCGCGCTTCGATTTTCACGCGGTCGGCAACGGCCCATGTCACCCCGGCATCGAGCGTCAGCGCATCGCCAAGCTCGAGCAGACCCAGATCATCCTCATTCTGTTTACCGACATAGCGCAGCGTCGCGGATCCCTGAACAGGGCCGCGCGTATTGCTGCGCAGCGAAACGCTGCCGCCATGTTTGGCGATCTGGGCCGGACGGCGCCCGTCGAGCGTCGCCGCGCCGCCCGACGCATCGACCTTGGCATCGGTCAACGCATAGGTTGCGCGCAGCGTCAGAAAATCGATCCGCTGTTCGGCGCTAATCTCGATCCCCTTGCTGTCGATCGCATCCAGATTTTGCCGCTGGTTAAGGTTCGGCGCGAGGGTGACATTGGCGATGGCGCCCGTCAGGTGATTGGCGAACAGCGTCGCCGACAGCTTTGTGCCGCCGCTTTCCCAATCGCCCCCGACCTCGCCGCCCCACAATCGCTCGGGCTGCAGCATTTCGTTCGCGGTCGTCACCTCGGCACCGACACGAAACGGGCGATAGAGCTCGTTCAGCGTCGGCAAGCGCCAGCCGCGATAGGCGGCCGCACGCAGCGTTATCCTTTTGGCCGCTGTCCAACGTACCCCCGCACGGCCGCTGCCTTCCCATCCCTGCCGCGCCGAAAAGCGCAGGTCGGTGATCACGGGACCGCCGATATTGCGCTCCAGCCGAAAGCCCTCACCAAGCCACCAGCGATCGATCCGCCCGCTCAGCGTCCAGAGCCAACCCCCGCCACCAACGGGGGACGTCCATGACGTCCATTCGGCAAAAGCCCCCACGGTATCGCTGCTGCCACCCGCGACCCGATGACGACCGGGAACCGTGCCGGCAAAAAAGAAATCCTCCTCGGTGCGCCCCGTCGTGCGGCGCCAGTCGGCGCCGATGCGGATCGGATTGGTGCGTCCGATGAGCGGACGAAATTCGAACCGCGCGCCCATTCCGGTGGCGGGAACGCGCTGGAACAGCGCGGGGGCGATGCTGTTCCGTCCGGCCGCCACACTCGCAAAACCGCTCTCGAAATCGCGCAACTGAACATAGGTCAGCGCGGAGAACTGGTTTTCACCATAAGGGTCGTGGATGAAGCGTAGGCTGGCATCTACGCCATCAACCCGGCTGGTCGTGAAATCGGTCCCGCGGTCGCGCTGGTCGGAAAAACCGCGCACGCTCGCCTCGACCACGCTGGATTCCCCGGCATCGAAACGCAGCCGCAGCCCCAATCCGCCTTGCTCATAAGGCGCGGCGCGATCGACGCTGCCGCGCTGGCCGTTCGCAATCGGGATAAAGCCGTCGCCGCGGCTATAGCGCCCGTCGACCGCGACCTCGCCGCTACCCAGTTCGCCGCCGACCGAAGCCGACGTATCCCAGCTATCGCGGCTGCCATAGGCGAGACTGGCATCGACCCCATAATTCAGCTGGGAATGAAGCGCGATTGTTCCGGCCAGCGCGCCCGGCCCATCGGCGCCGCTGCCGCCGCCACGCGTAATCGTCGCGCCGCGCAGGTTGATGGCATCAAAAGCCGTCCAGGCGACCCAGCCGCCAAACGGATCGGCTTGCGGAATGCCGTCAAGCGTCACCAAGGCGCGGCTCGACGCATTGCCGCCCAATCCGCGCAACGTCACGCCCTGACTGGTCGGGTTCGCCGACCGTCCATCCGATCGGCGGAATTGCACCACCCCGGCCTCGTCGCGCAGGCGATTTTCGATGCGGGCGCCGCTACCGCGCTGCAAATCGTCGATCACGGCAATCGACTGAACCACATCGCCATAGGCTCGCGGCAACGCGCCCGAGGCAGTGACGACAATATCGATGCGGTCCTGCGTCGTCCGCGGACCGCAGACGATGACATCCTCGGCGATGTCGTCGTTCAACGTCGAGGTTGCTGCATCCTGCGCCATCGACGCGGCTGGCGTGACCAGCGCCGCAGCCCCCATCAGCAGGCGGATCACGCCGCCTTGACCGCGTCGGGATGCGCGTTTTGAAATGCCGCCAATTCCAAACACGCGGCGTCGATCGCGACCAGCCGCGGATAGTCATCCAGCGGCACCTCGAACCGGCGCGCATTATACATTTGCGGCACCAAACAGCAGTCGGCAATGCTCGGGGTGTCGCCGCCGAGATAAGTTCCTTCGCCGGCCATCGCCTCCAGCGCCTCGAACCCCTGCGCGATCCACGTCGCGATCCAGCGGTCCTTGGTCGTCTCGTTCAGCCCCAGATCGCGGGTCAGATATTTGAGGACACGGAGGTTATTGAGCGGGTGGATGTCGCTCGCCACCACCTGCGCCTGCGCCAGTGCGACGGCGCGCGGCATGGCATCTTCGGGGATCAGCCGCGGCTCGGGAAAGGCGCGGTCGAGCCAGTCGATGATCGCCATGCTCTGGATGATCGGTTCGCCATCAGCGACCAGCATCGGGACAAATCCCTGCGCGTTGAGTTCGAGATAGGCGTCGCTGCGCTGCTCGCCCGCGATCAGGCTGACCTCGACGCGCTCATAAGCGAGCCCTTTCAGGTTCAGCGCGATGCGCACGCGATAGCTGGCCGAGGAGCGGAAATAATCGTGGAGGACGAGCGACGCCATGGGAGAACCTTTTATCGTCATCCCGGCGAAGGCCGGGATCTCGACGGAGTATCGGGACGCACCGGAGAGATCCCGGCTTTCGCCGGGATGACGAATATGAGGGGGACGCAATTCATTCAAGGCCGAACGGGCAACTAGTTCCCGCCCTTGGGCATCTCGGCAATCCATTGCTGCAACAAAGCCGCGCCTTCCTTATGCACCGTCGATCGCCCAACCTCGGGCATCGCAATCCCCGGATCGGTGCTTTCGAGGCGATAGATCATGAAGCTGTGCGCGGGGTCGCCCGGCGCGATCGCGAAATCCATCCCGCCGCTACCGCGTCCCGCCGCGGTCGGGCGTTTGCCGATGCCATAGTTCACGCCCCTGGGATCGTCAGTCCAGCGCAGGAACAACCCGCTGTTCGACGCGCTGCCCGCCGGATTGTGGCAATGGGCGCAATTGACGTCGAGATACGCGCGGGCGCGGTCGGCGACGCTGCCGCTCTTGGGGTCGTCCCACACGGGCATCGTTGGTTTCAACGCAGCTGGATTCTCGAAATAGAGCGAGCGCACCGCTTTAGCGACCTCGGGCTCGAGAAGGAAGTTACGCGTCTTCGGACCAATAGGGACGATCACGCCATTCTTGCTGTGGCATTCCTTGCACTGATTCTTGTTCGGCACCGCGTAACGGATGCTGTTTGTCTCCCCGCCCGGGCTCTTGAACGTCACCGGCACGCGCCGTCCGCCGAGCGCCAGCGTTGCATCCTTGCCATCGGCATCCCAGATATAGGGCAAGGCGACCCAACCCGACGCGCGGTGGATCAACAGCCGTGTCTCGATCGGCCGTCCGTCGTTGACGTCGGGCCAGCCGAAGCTCTTGATCAGCACCGTGCCAACCGGAAATTCGATCGTCCCGTCAGCCAGCACCTTTGCCTGCTTGCCGTCGGGAATCGAAACGAAACGACGCTTGTCGGTATAATCGCTGAACAAAGGCGTGCGCAGCGTATAGCCGAAGCTCACCAGCGGCGCCTCGGGGCCGAACGGAAAAAAGCCGAACGCAGAAAGTTTCTGCGGGACCGCGTCACTTTCGATCAACCCCTGCTTTCCATTCGGCAACGGCACCGTCGCGCCGCCGCTGACGCAAAGCAGCACTGCGGCCAGCGCGGCGAGTACCCGTCTCACCGGACCTTCGCCTCCATCGCATCGGGCAACTTGATCGCGGGCAACGCCGCAGGCGGCGTCCCCTTCGACAGATCGGCGGGCGCCGGTTTCGCCGCGCTTCGCGGGGTCGCGACGTCGGGCAGGTTCAGCGACAGCACCCCGACCTTGTCGAGCACCACCGCATCGCCCGCGCCGTCCCACAGCACCGGCGGGATCGCCCCACCAAAAGCGGCGGCAATCTGCGCCCCGCCTTCGAACGCCGGGGCGTAGCCCGCCTTGCCGTGCTGGTTCCCGCGCACGACGATGTCGCGGGGCAGCGGCTGGTATTTCGGGTCTTTATGCTCGTAGCGATAACCGACGATCATCACATTCGCGGTGCCATTGTTGTCGAAGATGTTGTCGAAAATCTCGACATTACGGTTCGCCATGACCAGCACCCCGGTGCCGGTCGGCACGCTCGCGACGATATTGCCCTTCGGCGCAAAGTTCGGCGTGCTGTTGTCGTTGACGATATTTTCGAACACCCGGACATTATGCCCGCCCTGCATCGGCAGGCTGGGCAGATCGAAAACCAGGATGCCGCCGGTATTTTTGGTCGCGATATTGTCGTGGACGTCGGCGTCATAGCTGTTCTCGATCTCGATCCCCGCGACATTCTCGGTCGCGATCGAATCGCGGACGATGATATTCTTGGACTGGCCGACATAGATGCCCGCGTCGGACGCGCCGCGGACATAGACGCTGTCGATCAGCACGTCGGTGCTTTCGACCGGATAAATGCCGTAAGCGCCGTTGGTTTCTTTTGGCCCCGCGGTCCATTCGACGCGCAGCTGGTGATAGACGATGCGGTCAGCGCCCTTCGACTTGATCCCGTCACCCTTGGTGTTGAGCACCGCAAAATCGGTCAGCAGCACATCGTCTGAGGTGACAAGCAGCCCCTCGCCCGCGCCCTGCTGTCCGGTGAAGTCGAGGGTCGATCCACCCTCACCCGCCCCGGCGCCGCGCACCGTGACATTGGCGACGTCGAGCGACAGCCCATCGGCCAGCTTCCATACCCCAGCGCCCAGCTGCACCACATCGCCCGGCTCGGCCAGGATCAGCGCCTCTTGCAGCTTTTCATTGGCGTCGGGCGTTGTCGCACTGACGCTGATCGTCTTGGCGGTCGCCGGATTGGCGGCAAAGGCCGCCACGATGCACAGCGTTGCCGCGTGAAAGCCGTTGAATCGCATCATTCTCTCCCCTGATTTTGGGAGAACATGCGGCAAGACTTGACGGATGCCAAGCGGGTTGCTGACATGCGTGTAGCTAAAACCGGGGAGAGGTCGCTTTGCTTACCAGATTATCATTGGCGCTCGTTGCGCTTGTTGCCGTGCCGTCGATGGCCGCCGCGCCCGCGCCGATTGCGGGTCGCTGGAAAACCGACGACGGCAAAGGCGTCGTCGTTTTGGCCGCATGCGGCAACAAGATGTGCGGGCGGATCGAGCGGCTATTGGTGAAGCAGCCCGCAGGCGGCCAGCTGGACGAACGCAACCCCGACAAATCCAAGCGCGACCGCAAGGTGACCGGGCTGCAAATCTATTGGGATCTCGTCCCCAGCGGCGACGGCTGGAAAGGCGAAGGCTATAGCCCCGAGGACGGGCGCTATTACAAAGCCCATCTGCGCGTGAAGGGCGGCAAGCTGACGATGAAAGGCTGCGTCAGCGTGTTTTGCCGCACGGTGACGTGGACGAAAATGGGCTGATTTTATCCCCTCCCCCTTGCGCGAGGGGCAGCGAGACTTGCCAGCTTGCTGGCTAGTCGCAGCGGGGTGGGCAGGTCAGACGGTGCTGGCCCACCCCCAACCCCTCCCGCAAGCGGGAGGGGAGAAGATTACCCCTCATCCCCCAATATCCAGTCCACGCCCGCCGCGACGTGAATCCGTGTCGTGTCGTAAATCGGCAGCACATTGGCGTCGGGATCGACCAGCATCACCAGTTCGGTGCTGGCGAGGATGAGCGCCTGCACGTCCTGCTTCGCGATGTCGGTGATGAAGGTCTTCATCGTGCGACGCGAGTTTTCGATCACCTTGCCCTGCATCAGCTCTTCATAGATGATCCGGTCGATCTCGTCGGCGCGGCTCATGTCATAAGGTGCCAGCGCCAATCCGTGGCGCACCAACCGCTGGCGGAACCAGGGTTCGGTCATCACATTGCGTGTGCCGATGACCGCTGCCGTCTTGATCCCGTCGGCCTTCATCTTCTCGCCGGTTTCATCGACGATATGCAGGATCGGAATCGAGATCACGGCGCCAACATCCTCGGCGATCTTGTGCATCGAATTGGCCGCGATCATCAGCGCGGTTGCGCCCGCCGCCTCCAGCCGCTGCGCCGATGCGATCAGGACATCCTTGGCATGGGTCCATTGCTCGGGCGTCGTAAGTCGCGACAGGTCGCAATAATTCAGGCTTTCGAGCATGATCGGCGCCGAACAGGCGGTGCCGAGGCGCTTTTGCACGCCCTTGTTGAGATGCCGGTAATAAAGCTCGGTCGATGCCCAGCTCATGCCACCGATCAGGCCGATTTTACGCATAAAGCCCCTTATGGAAACACGTCGCCCCCGCGAAGGCGGGGGCCGTAGGCAGCGTGGCGCTACCTCGATAACGGCCCCCGCCTTCGCGGGGGCGACGGTTTATGTCAATGCCCCCCGCCATTCAGCGCCTTGACGATGTCGTCGGTCATCTTTTTGGCATCGCCCAGCAGCATCATCGTCTGGTCCATGTAGAAGACATCATTGTCGACCCCGGCATAACCGACCCCGCCCATCGACCGCTTCACGAACAGCACGGTTTTCGCCTTTTCGACGTCGAGCACCGGCATGCCGTAAATAGGTGACGTCTTGTCGGTCTTCGCCGACGGGTTGGTCACATCATTGGCGCCGATGACGAAAGCGACGTCGGCCTGCGCGAATTCGCCGTTGATGTCCTCCAACTCGAACACCTCGTCATAGGGCACATTCGCTTCGGCGAGCAGGACGTTCATATGGCCGGGCATGCGGCCAGCGACCGGATGGATCGCATATTTGACCGTTACGCCTTCCTTTTTCAGCAGGTCGCCCATTTCGCGCAACGCGTGCTGCGCCTGCGCGACCGCCATGCCGTAACCGGGGACGATAATCACGGTGTCGGCCTGGCTCATCAGGAACGCGGCATCGTCGGCACTGCCTGGTTTCCACGGCCGCTGTTCGGTCGACCCGCTGCTCGCCGCCAAGGTATCAGCGCCGAAGCCGCCCGCGATGACGCTGATGAAGCTGCGGTTCATCGCGCGGCACATGATGTACGACAGGATCGCGCCCGACGAACCGACCAGCGCGCCGGTGATGATCATCGCCGTGTTGCCGAGCGTGAAGCCCATCGCCGCCGCGGCCCAACCCGAATAGCTGTTGAGCATCGACACGACGACGGGCATGTCGGCGCCGCCGATCGGGATGATCAGCAGGAAGCCGATCAGGAAGCTCAAGCCCGTGACGGTCCAGAAGACCCACGGCGACTGATCGACGGTGAAATAAGCAACCAGCCCGATGATCGCGGCCAGCGTCCCCAGATTGATGATATGCCGCCCGGGCAGCATGATCGCGGCACCCGACATATTGCCGTTAAGCTTGAGGAAGGCGATGACCGATCCCGAGAAGGTGATCGCACCAATCGCGATGCCCAGCCCCATTTCGATCCGGCTGACGGTGAAGATCTGCCCCGCCGCGTCGGCGATGCCAAAGGCTTGCGGGTTGAGATAAGCCGCCGCTGCCACCGCAACCGCGGCGAGGCCGACAAGGCTGTGGAACGCCGCGACCAGCTGCGGCATCGCGGTCATTGCGATGCGGCGGGCCATGACGATACCGATGACGGCGCCGATACCGATGGCGACGAGGATTTCTGCCAACGCAACGGGATCGACACCGACATAGCTGTTCGTCGCGTCGCCAATCTTCATCGGCATATGCGTCAGCAGCGTGGTGACGACCGCGATCGTCATGCCCGCCATGCCGAAACGGTTACCGCTCTGCGCCGTCGCCGGGCTCGACAACCCGCGCAGCGCCATGATGAAAAGGATGCCCGACACCAGATAGGCGACGGCGGCCCAGGGATTTACGGCAAGGCCATGTTCGCCAGCGGCGGCGGAGAGGATCGACTGGATGTCCATCTCAGCGCACCTTTTTCTTGTACATCGCCAGCATGCGCGCAGTGACCGCAAAACCGCCGAAGATGTTGATGCTGGCCATCACCACGGCAGCAAGGCCGAGCCATTTCGACGATGCCGACCCAGCCGCGGCGCTGGCAATCAGCGCACCGACGATGATCACCGACGAAATGGCGTTGGTCACGCTCATCAACGGCGTGTGAAGAGCCGGGGTCACTGACCACACGACGAAATAACCGACGAAGCACGCCAGGATGAAAATCGAAAAAATTGCGATGAAATCCACGGTACGCTCCCCTGCTGATTCCGCTTGGCGCATCTCTTGCCGTCCCGGCGCCAGCCTGTCGACTCCTAACCGCCCAAAAGAAAGGCCCGCATCTCACCAAACAGGAGAAATGCGGGCCGATCGGGACATTATATGTCGCAGCGCCGGGGAAACCGGCGCCGGTCGTTACATTTTGGGGGTCAGCACCCCGTCGACGACGTGGATGACGCCATTCGACTGGTTGACATCGGCCTGCGTGACGGTCGCCTTGCTGCCGTCGGCACCCGCCAGCGTGATGACGTTGCCGGCCATTGTTGCGGTCAGATCCTGGCCATTGACCGTCTTGAGCATCGCCTTGCCGCCACCGTCGGTGATCTGCTTGGCCAGATCGGCGGCAGTCAGTTTGCCCGCGACAACGTGATATTTCAGGACATCGGCCAGCACGGTCTTTTGCGCGGGGCGCATCAGGCCGTCGAGAGTCGCCTTCGGCACCTTGGCAAAGGCGTCGTCGGTCGGGGCAAAGACGGTGAACGGACCAGTGCCCTTCAGCGTATCGACCAAGCCGGCCTGCGTCACCGCAGCGACCAAGGTCTTGTGGATCGGCGAGGCGATCGCGTTATCGACGATCGTCTTGGTCGGGAACATCTCGGCGCCGCCGACCATCGGATTGGCGCTGGCGACATCGGCGCCGGTGCCATCCGCCATCGCACCCTCATCGCCCGCGACGGTCGTCGTCTCGGTCGGTGGAGCTTCGGATTTTCCGCAGCCCGCCAAACCAAGGGCGGTGACGGCGACGGCCGTCAGCAGATAATGTTTCGTCATATACTCTCTCCTCATCGACGCTGGAATAAGCGTCAGTTAGTAGGTTCAGCGGGGTCAGTAGCGACGGGTCCGGTCGCCGCAGCGGCGGGATCCGCGGCGGCTGGGACGGCAGGCTCGGCTGCTGCGACAGGTTTCAGTTCGGGCATCAAAACACCGTTCAGGATGTGGATCATCCCGTTCGACTGCGCCACGTCAGCTTGCGTGACATAGCCACTGCTGCCCTGCGTGCCGTCGACTTTGATATTGCCCGAAACCTCGGTGAAGGTCAGCGGCTGGCCCTCGACCGTGGTCAACGTCGCCTTGCCGCCGCCCGCCTTGATCTTCGCGTAAAGATCAGCCGAGGTGATCGCGCCGGGGACGACATGATAGGTCAGCACCTGCGCCAAAGCAGCCTTGTTGCCCGGATCCATCAGATAGGCGGTCATCGGCTGCGGCACCGCGGCAAACGCCTGATCGGTGGGTGCGAACACCGTAAAAGGCCCGGCGCCCGACAGCGTTTCGGTCAACCCTGCAGCGGTCAGCGCCTGGACCAGCGTGGTATGTTCGGGGGATTTCGTCGCATTCTGGACGATGTTCCAGCTTTCCACCATTGCGCCAGAAGCCGCTTGAGCCTCGGCAACGGTCGCGTCGGCTTCGTCGGCGGCATGTGCCGGAACGGACAACGTCGCCGCGGTCAGAGCAAACAGGGGAAGAGCAAAAAACTTCGCACGCATTATCGAGTCTCCATTGCGTTGTGGCAGATACGGTTGGAACCAACCGAAAGACGCATGGCGACGGAGGATAGTTTCATCGGGCGCGCAATAACGCCGTTTTTTTAACGCTTTGATGACCGAAAAAGTGGAAAGCGGCTAGCGCTTGAGCAAGGTTTGCTCAGCCATGATCCGTTGAATGACGCGCGGATCGCTTTTGCGCGAAATCTTGACCTGCAAGGGTTCTGCGGCACCCGACACCCAGATTTTCATGTCCGCATCCAGATCGAATGTCCCCGCCGTTTCCAGCGAAAAGCGCACCACCGATCGCCATGGCACCGATTGAAACTCGACCTTCGATCCGGTGAGCCCTTGCACATTGATGTAGATGAGCCGCTGATCGGTCAGCAGCACCGAATCACGGATGGTGCGGAACGCAGCAAGGATGTTTTCGCCAGCAATCAGCGCGTGCCCGAACTCGGCCGAAGCCGATGTGACGTCGAGGTCGCTGGCGCTGAACAATCCCATCAGAGCAGGCGCTCGTTCACCACTTTGCCGCCCTGCGTCAGGCGGATCGCGTTGCCGATTTCTTCGTCCAGCACGGGCTTGCCCGCTTCCTTGTCCCAAAAGGCCGACAGGAAGTTGAACAAATTGCGGCTGAACAGCGCGCTGGTGTCGGCGGGCATCAATGCCGCGATGTTGCTCGCGCCGATCACGGTCACGCCGTGGATGCGCTTTGCTTCACCCGACACCGATCCTTCGACATTGCCGCCGCTTTCGGCCGCCATGTCGACGATCACGCTGCCGGTCCGCATCGTCGCCAGTTGCGCATCGGAAATCAGCCGCGGCGCCGGGCGCCCGGGGATCAGCGCGGTGGTGATGACGATGTCCTGCTTGGCGATATGCGACGATACCAGCTCGGCCTGCGCCGCCTTATATTCGTCGGACATTTCGGTGGCATAGCCGCCCGCGCCCTCGCCCTCGATCCCCGCGACACTCTCGACGAAGATCGGCTTGGCGCCGAGCGACATGATCTGTTCCTTGGTCGCGGCGCGCACGTCGGTCGCGCTAACCTGGGCGCCCAGGCGGCGGGCGGTCGCGATCGCCTGCAAGCCAGCAACCCCGACGCCCATGACAAACGCCTTGGCGGCGCTGACGGTCCCGGCGGCGGTCATCATCATCGGAAAGGCGCGGCCATAGGCATTCGCCGCCATCAACACGGCCTTATAACCGGCGAGATTTGCCTGGCTCGACAAGATGTCCATCGACTGCGCGCGGGTAATCCGTGGCATGAATTCCATCGCCAGGGCTTCGATGCCGAGCTTGGCATAGGCATCAACCCGCGCCCGCTCGCCGAACGGGTTGAGTCCCGCGGCCAGCCAGGCGCCGTCAGCGAAGCCTCTGAGCCCCTTGGGATCCGGCCCCTGAATCGCGAGGATGATGTTTGCGCCCTTCAGCACATCGGCGCGGCTGGCGACGGTGGCGCCCGCCGCGCTATAATCAGCGTCGGCGACCGAGGCCGCTACGCCTGCTCCCGATTCAACGGCAACTTCGGCGCCCAAGCCAATGAATTTCTTCACGGTTTCGGGTGTGGCGGCGACACGGGTCTCGCCGATGGCGAGCTCCTTCAGGACAGCGATGCGCATGCCGGTCCGGTCAGGACGCGATGAGGAGGACGACACCGATAACCACCACGGCGGTGATGATCGAGCCGACCTTAAACAGACTGATGAAACCCGTATAGGTTTCTTCCGCTGCTTTCATTTCCTGTTCCGCCATGACCTGTCCCCTTGCTCGTTTTCCAAAAGGACGCGCGGCCGCACGCCCAGAATCGTATGTCGCCCCGGTCTTAGCCACGCGCCGCGCCATGCTCAAGGGCCGGGTATGCGAAAACCGCGCCGCCGCAAAAGCCGAACGGCCTTAATCGCCCCTTTACCCGTGTGCCGTAGATCATAGCCCTTGAGCGGAGGAATCGGCACTACGGCGCCGAACAAGGGCAGATTCGAAAACGATGGCAACCACGCGCGACACGCGAACAGTGATGATCGTCGACAGCGAGCCGGCGCAGCAACGCTTTCTGGCGGCGCTGGTATCGCGCGGCGGTTGGCGCAGCGTTGTCGCGGGCGACACCGACACCGCGCTTGCCAAGCTCGGCACCCAAGAAGGCCTGACGCTCGATGCGGTGCTCGTCGATCAGGGTACGCCGGGCATGGACATGGCCGAATTTGTCGCCGAACTGCGCCGCTGGCGCCCGGCCCTCCCGCTCATCGTCATCACCATGCGCAACGGGGTCGAGGTTGCGGTCGGCGCAATGCGCGCCGGGGCGAGCGACTTCGTCCAGAAACCGATCGCCCCCGACCGCCTGCTCGAAGCACTCGATCGCATCGTGTCGACCAGCGGCCCACAAGGCGAACTCCGACCACTGACCGAAAAACTGCGCGCGCCGTTGGCGTTTGAAGAAATCATCGGGTCGAGCCCCAATTTCCGCAGCGCGCTGGCCATCGCCGCCAAGGCCGCCCGCGCGCGCGTACCGGTGATGATCAACGGCCGCCCGGGGACTGGCAAGGAAGTCTTCGCGCGCGCCATCCATAGCGCGTCCCCACGCGCCCGCGGCGCATTGGTGATGGTCGATTGTTCAGCGGTCTCGCCAGGACTGATCGGATCAGGCCTGTTCGGTCATGAACGCGGCGCCTTTGCCGGCGCCTTCGACCGTCAGGTCGGACGGCTGGTCCAAGCCGACGGCGGCAGCGTCATCATCGACCATGTCGAGTGCATCCCGCTCGAAACCCAGGCCAAGCTCGTCGAATTTCTGAGCAGCGGTGAAGTCCAGATGATCGGCGGCACGATCCGTCAGAGCGTCGACGTTCGGATCATTGCCACGAGCACCAGCCCGCTCGAAAAGCTGATCGAAGCGGGCCATTTCCGTGAGGATCTCTACTACGCGCTGTCGAGCGCGCAATTCACCCTGCCCTCGCTTTCGGAGCGCCGCGGCGACGTCGGCCCGCTCGCGCGCCACCTGCTCGCGCGTATCGGCGGATTGCCCGGCATGGGGCCGATCGGGGTGACCGACGACGCGCTGCGCCTGCTCGCCGCCTATGCCTGGCCGGGCAATGTCCGCCAGTTGCAGGATGTGTTGTTCCGCGCCGCGGTGAACAGCAAGACCGACGTGCTGACCAGCGCCGACTTCCGCGCCATCGAGGCGACGCTCGGCGGCGGCAGCCCCAGCGGCGAAGGCGAGATTGCGATCAACGGCGAAGCCATCGGGGTCACCCTCTACCTTCCCGACGGCAATCTGCGCCCGCTCGAAGAAATCGAGGCCGACGTCATCCGCCTTGCCATCGGTCATTATCGCGGGCGGATGAGCGAAGTGGCCCGCCGCCTCGGCATCGGCCGCTCGACGCTCTATCGCAAACTCAGCGATCTCGGGATCGACACCGCCGCCTGACGGCTTTACGCCGCGACCATGACCTATGATTTTTCCGGAAGAACCGCGCTTGTCACGGGCGATGCCTCGGGCATTGGCCTTGCGGTCGCGAACGCTTTGCGCGCCGCGGGCGCCACGGTCATCGGCATCGATCGCAGCCGCGGCGACGATGTCGCCGACCCCGACATGTGGTTGCAGCGCGCGGAAAGCCTCGCCGCGCTCGATCTCGCGGTCGTGAACGCCGGGATCAGCGACGCGGCGCCGATCGTCGATATCGATTTCATGGCTTGGCGGCGCTTGCTAGGGGTCAATCTCGACGGCGCCATGTTGAGTTTACAGGCAGCGATGCGCGCGATGACGGCGCACGGCCGCGGCGGCGCAATCGTGACCACAGCGTCGATTTCAGGCATCAAGGCCGAACCGGGCGTCGGCGCCTATGGCGCGTCGAAGGCGGCGCTGATCCAGCTCACCAAGGTCGCCGCCAAAGAGGGCGCGCCGCACCGCATCCGTGTCAACGCGATCGCGCCGGGCGGCGTCGATACGCCGATCTGGGACGACATGCCGTTTTTCACCGACCTGATCGCCAGCGAAGGGTCGCGCGATGCTGCGATGACGGCGATGGCCAAAATGGCGACGCCGCTCGGCCGCTATGCGACCGCGGAGGAAACTGCGGCGCAGATCCTGTTCCTGCTGTCTAATGCCGCCGCCACCATCACCGGCAGCGTGCTGACCAGCGACGGTGGCTACAGCCTCTAAACCGGTCAGGCGTTCGCAATCGATTTCAGAATATCGTCGGTCGACTGACCCGTCAGCGTCTTGGCGATCTCACCGACGAGCGCCGCCTCCAGCGTCTTGTGATACAATTTGCGCATTTCGCCCAGCGTGCTCGGATCGGCGATCACGACCAGATCCTTGATCTTGTTCGACAGCACGGCGGCGTTCAACGCCGACGCGACCGACGCGGCGTGGCCCGCTTCCTCATTCTGGCGCGGCGTATCGCCTTTTCCAGCGTTGTGCGCCGATTCGTCGCTCGTAGGCAGGTCGACGGCCTTCAGGCTGGGTTCCTGTTCGGTGCCGCTGTTGCGGAACAGCTGAAACTGGGTGCCGTCGGCGACGGCGACATGCGAGCCGGTGGGAAGGTGCATAAACTCTCCTGTGGGGGATCGGCGCCGAGCTGGCGCCATGGTCCCCGGAGATACGCGGGAGGTCGGTGAGAGTTGCCTCGGCTCGCCTCAGGCCGTCAACGCCGCATCGCGCAGCCCGCGCCATACGCGCAGCGCCTGCCGGTTTTCGGCAATGTCGTGGACACGCAGCAGTTGCGCGCCCTGCGCCCCCGCCTGGTAATGCAGCGCGACGGTGCCGCCGAGGCGTTGGTCGGCGGGCGCCTCATTGTCGAGCGCCCCGATCATCCGCTTGCGGCTCGCGCCGAACAGGATCGGGCAGCCGAGGCTGTGGAACAGCGCCAGTCCGTTGATCAGTGCCAGATTGTCAGCGACGCCTTTGCCGAACCCCAGCCCCGGATCGACGATGATCTTCGCCGGGTCGATCCCCGCCGCAACACATGCCGCAACGCGCGTTGCCAGCATGTCGTACACGTCGAACAGGACGTGACCATATTCGCCGCCCGCATGCGGGTCGCTCGTCGCCGATGGCGCATGCATCAGAACCACCGGACAGCCGGCGGTCGCCACGACCTCCATCGCACGATCGTCATAACGCAGCGCCGACACATCGTTGACGATTCGCGCGCCCGCAGCGAGCGCCGCTTCCATTACCGCGGCCTTGCGCGTGTCGATCGACACCGCGACCCCGCCCTTGACCAGCGCGGCGACGACGCCTTCGATGCGCTTGATCTCGTCGCCGTCCCAGATCAGCGGCGCGCCGGGGCGGGTGGATTCGCCGCCGACATCGACGATCGCGGCGCCCGCGCTCGCCATCGCAAAGCCCGCATCGGCGGCGGCCACGGCATCGACATGCTTGCCGCCGTCCGAAAAACTGTCGGGGGTGACGTTGAGGATGCCCATCAACTGCGGTTCGTTCAGTCGCACCGTCCGCTCGCCGAGTTGCAGGACACCGCGCGGTCGCTGCACGCCCGAACGCTGCGCGGTGGCCGCCTGCGCCAACCGGTCGGGCATCGCCGCGATCCACTCGGCCCATTCGGCCACCGTCACGATCGCCGATTTGACGCTGGCGCCATCGCGCAGGCTGATATGCCAGGCGGCGAACCAGACCATCGTGTCGGCGATCCGCAGGCAATTGTCGTCGAGCTCGTGCGGCCGGTCGACGAAGCAGGTCGGGCGGCAGTAGATTTTCGCGGTGGCCGACGCGGCGCCGAGGTCGGGTTTCGTTAGCGTTTGGAACATGCCTATCCCCTTACCCGTCATTGCGAGCGAAGCGAAGCAATCCAGAGTAGCGTAAACCGACCTGGATTGCTTCGCTTCGCTCGCAATGACGCTGTGATGTTACGCCTCGTTGGCCAGCAACCAATCCTGCCGCACCGCATCGATCACGCGCAATTCCTTGCCATTGTCGACATGCCAGAAGGTCCAGCCGTTGCAGCTCGGCGCACCCTGCACACCCGCGCCGACCTTGTGGATCGATCCCGCCGGCTGACCCTCGCAATCGAGCGAGCCGTCGACGCGCACCTTGGCTTTCCAACGGCGCTTGGCGTCGGTCAGCAGCGTTCCCGGGGCGATCAGGCCGTCCGAAACCAGCATGCCGAACGCGACCCGCGTCGATGCCTGGGGCGCCATCATCGTCTTCACCGCGCTTTCATCAAGCGGCAGCGCCATTTCGATACGCTCCAGCGCCGCGGCGATATAGTCATCCTCGCGCTCGATGCCGATGAAATGCCGCCCCAACCGCTTCGCCACCGCACCCGTGGTGCCGGTGCCGAAGAAGGGATCGAGGATCACGTCGCCGGGGTTCGAGCAAGCGAGCAGGATGCGATAGAGCAAAGCCTCGGGCTTCTGCGTCGGGTGCACTTTCGTGCCGCCCTTCTTCAGCCGCTCCTGACCACCGCAGATCGGGATCAGCCAGTCGCTGCGCATCTGCAATTCGTCGTTCAGCGTCTTCATCGCGCGATAGTTGAAGGTGTAGCGCGCCTTTTCGCCCATCGACGCCCAGATCAGCGTCTCATGCGCGTTGGTGAAGCGGGTGCCCTTGAAATTGGGCATCGGGTTCGCCTTGCGCCAGACGATGTCGTTGAGGATCCAATAACCTTGATCTTGCAGCGCCGCGCCGACGCGGAAGATATTGTGATAACTGCCGATAACCCACATGCTTCCGCCGGGTTTCAGGATGCGTTTGGCTTCCTTCAGCCACGCATGGGTGAATCGATCATAGGTGGCCAGGCTGTCAAACTTGTCCCATTCGTCGTTGACTGCATCGACCTGGCTGCCGTCGGGGCGATGCAGATCGCCGCCGAGCTGGAGGTTATACGGCGGATCGGCGAAAATCATGTCGATCGACGCTGCGGGAAGCGATCGCATCATTTCGATGCAATCGCCCTGCAGGATGGTGTCGAGCGGCAGGTCCACAGGCGCCGCTTTCGCCGCCCGCTGCTTGACCGCCGGGGTCTTCACCCGTTCCATCACACCCATGTTTTGCCCCCGCGAAGATCCGAAAGAAGCCCCTGATGAGTCCGGCGGAGTCCGCCGTCAAGCCCAGAACACTAGGGATTCCGCGTCACTAACTGGTTAACGGGATGAGAACGAAACGAGTCTGGCACAGCATATGGAGTCCGGCGCGACTCGGGGACTCAACGGGTGGTGGTGTGGCGATGAAGACTCACCAGCGAAAAAATTCGCAGCGGAGATCAGAGATCCGGATCGACGCCCGTCAGTTCGACCGACCGCTCCCACAGCTCGCGCGCCAGCTTGGGGTCGCGCGCGGTGCGCGTCGCGCGCGCCGGTCCCGACCGGCCCGACACCTCACCCAGCCCCTGCGGCCCCAGATAATCGCCGCCCTGGACATGCGCGCCGGTCGCGGCCTGCAATGTCGGCCATGCCCCGTGAGCCGCACTGTTGAAAAAAGGTGTCGCCAATGGGGTCATCCCGCGCAGCGGAAACGGCAAATGCCGCGTCAGTTCGGTAATCGCCACCCCGGGGTGACAGCCGATCGCCTGTGTCGCGCGCCCCGCGGCGCTCAACCGCCGGTCAAGCTCGAACATATGGAGCAGGTTGGCCAGCTTGCTCGCCTGATAGCGCGCCAATTTATGATAGCTCCGCGTCGCCGACAGGTCGCTGAAATCGATCTGCCCGCCCTTGTGTGCAAGGCTGCCGGTGATGACGATCCGGTCCTCGACATGGGGGTGGATCAGTCCCGTCAAGGCAAAGGTGCCAAGGTGATTGACCCCGAATTGCAGCTCATACCCCTGTTTGGTCAGCGTCTTGGGCGGGATCATCACTCCCGCGTTATTGACCAGCACGTCGATCCGCGGCCCCGCCAGCACCGCTTTCGCTGCCTCTCTCACTTGATCGAGATCGGCAAGGTCGAGCGGCTGGAACGACAATTCGGCCGCGGGAACATCGACGCGGATGCGGTCGATCGCCGCATTCGCCCGGTCGGCATCGCGGCACGCCAGGATCACATGCGCGCCGCGTGCGGCCAAAACCCTGCTGGTTTCGAACCCGATCCCGGCATTGGCACCGGTAACAAGAAAAGTGCGGCCGGTCTGGGCCGACACATCGTCGGCCGTGAATCCCTTGCTCATCGCCGTCTCCTGTTGGTCAGACCAGCTGCATTTGTGCGACCGGGGCAAAACTCGTCCGATGAAGCGGCGTCGGGCCATATTGGCGCAGCGCCGCGAGATGCTGAGCGGTACCATAGCCCATGTTGCGTTCCCAGCCAAAGCCGGGGAAATCCCGCGCGGCCGCCACCATGAAGCGATCCCGATGTTCCTTGGCAATGATACTCGCCGCCGAAATGCACGGGTGCAGCGCATCGCCGCCGACGATCGCGCGCGCGACGTAGCGCCACTTGGGCAGCCGGTTGCCGTCGACCAGCACCTCGGCGGGCTCGACCCCCAGCGCTTCGACGGCGCGGGTCATCGCGAGCAGCGTCGCCTGCAAGATGTTGATCCGGTCGATCTCCTCGACACTCGCCTCGCCGATCGCCCACCGGCAGCGCGCCTTGATCTGGGCTTCCAGCTCGGCGCGGCGTTTGGCGCTCAGCTTCTTGCTGTCGTCGAGACCGGCAATGCCACTGGGACACAGTATCACCGCTGCGGCGACAACGGGACCGGCCAGCGGCCCGCGCCCGGCCTCGTCGACCCCAACTATCATGATTCCGCTCCCTTCTTCAGGGAGGGGTTAGGGGTGGGTGCGAGCGGAGCGAGCTTTAGCAACGTCGAGCAGCTCGCTGCGCTCACACCCACCCCCGGCCCCTCCCTGGAAGGGAGGGGAGAAAGACCATTTACACCCGCCACGGCGGATACCTCCGATACTCCCCCGCCTGATACAGGCAAAGCCGGTTCCCCGCCGGATCGGACAACCGCGCTTCACGCCAGCCCCATGACTCATCCTGCGGCATCTGCTCGAACCGCACCCCGCGCCGCGCCAGATAGGCAACCCACGCGTCGAGCGCGCCGCTTTCCAGATAGGTTGTCGCCCCGCCCGCTCCACCGTCGCCAACATGGATCGACAGCGTCACACCGTTCGCAGCTTCAAACCGCGCATAACCATTGTCCGGGCTATCGACGATCTGGGTCAGCCCCATCTGCTTATAGAAGGCCACCGACGCTGTATAATCGCTCGCGGGCAAGGTGAATTGATTGAGCGCCGGCCCGGTGAACAGCCCGTCGTTGCGCACGAGCTGTTGCCCCATCGGACCATGACCTGCCCCCAGTCCCGGTGCGTCGAGCAGCGCCAGCCGCACGAAGTCGCGCGCGCGCGCGATGGCCGGTTCCAGCGGCATACCCTGCGCCAGCCCGGTCGCGATCGCGCTGGCGAGCGTACAGCCGGTGCCGTGGCTGTGCGGGGTGTCGATGCGCAGCGCTTCCCAGCGTGCAACTTCGCCCTCGCCGGTTTCAAGCAAGCGGTCGATCACCGTCTCGCCCGCGGCATGCCCGCCCTTGATCAGCAGCGAACAGCCGTGCGCGAGCACCGCGTCTTCGCCGCCCAGTGCGTCCAGTTCGGGTAGGTTCGGGGTGGCGACCATCGCGCGATCAAGCAACGCACGAAACGCGTCGATCGTCGCCGCGTCGGCTAGTACTGATCCGCTGGTCGCGACCATCACCGGGTCGAACACCAACGCCGCTTGCGCAAGGTCGGGCCGGGAAAGCCTCTCGGCGACTGCGGCAGCGGTTTCGGCGCTGCCGATCATCCCGATCTTGATTGCGTCGACCCCGAGGTCGGCGGCAACGCTGTCGATCTGTGCCAGCACCATCGCGGTCGGCACCGGATGGACGCCCTGCACCCCCAACGTATTCTGCGCCGTGATTGCGGTGATCGAGGTCATCGCATGGCCGCCGAGCATCGTCACCGTCTTGATGTCGGCCTGAATCCCCGCGCCGCCGCCGCTATCCGATCCGGCGATGATGAGGACGCGTGCGGTCACAATATAATCTCCACATCTTCGTCATGCCGGACTTGATCCGGCATCCCTCGCCGGGCAGGCGTCAAACCTTGTATTTCCGCACCGTCGAGCCGGGATATTTCGCCAGGATCGCGCCTTCACGCAGCGGCCGGTCGAGCAAATCGCCGCCGCAGTTCGGGCAACGCTCGTCCATCCGGTCGGCGCAATTCGCGCAAAAGGTGCACTCCATCGAGCAGATGAAGGCGCCATGGACGTTGGCGGGCAGATCGCGGCCGCATTTTTCGCAATCGGGTCGCATTTCAAGCATAGTCAGTCTCTTTCAGTTTTGATGAATTATGGATTTATGCCGTCGCCACGCGCACCGCGTCGCAAATCATGTCGACAACGCGCTCGACCTGTCCGGCATCGTCGCCTTCGGCCATCACGCGGATCAGCGGTTCGGTGCCCGAGGGACGGATGACGAGCCGCCCGCGCCCGGCAAGCATCGTCTCGCCCTCGGCGATCGCCGCCTGAACCTTGCTATCGTCCAGCGGTTTGCCGCCCGCAAAGCGGACGTTCTTCAAAAGCTGCGGCACCGGATCGAACTGGTGCAGCAATTCGCTCGCCGGCTTACCCGACGCGACCAGCTCGGCGAGTACCTGCAAGCCCGCCAGTGTGCCGTCGCCGGTCGTTGCATAATCCGACAGGATCATATGCCCCGACTGTTCGCCGCCAACGTTGAAGCCGCCTTCCTTCATCCGTTCGAGCACGTGACGGTCGCCGACCTTGGTCCGCTCAAGCCGCAGCCCCTCGCCTTCCAGAAAGCGTTCGAGGCCCAGGTTCGACATCACCGTCGCGACGACCCCGCCGCCCTTCAGCCGTCCTTGCCGTGCCCAGCTCGCGCCGATCAGCGCCATGATCTGGTCGCCATCGACAATCTTGCCCTTTTCATCGACGACGATCAGTCGGTCGGCGTCGCCGTCCAGCGCGATGCCGATATCGGCCCCGCTGGCGACCACCGTTTCCTGGAGCAGCGCGGGCGCAGTCGATCCGCATTTGTCGTTGATGTTGATGCCATTCGGTTCGACGCCGATCGCAACGACATCGGCGCCGAGCTCCCAAAATACTGTCGGCGCGCTGTTGTAGGCCGCACCATTGGCGCAATCGAGCACGATGCGCAGCCCGTCGAGCCGGACCGATTCGGGCAGGCTCTGTTTCACCGCATGAATATAGCGCCCGCGCGCATCGTCGATCCGCTTGGCGCGGCCGATATGCGCCGGTTCGGCTAGCTTTGGCTGCTGCGCGAGCAACAATTCGATCTGTACCTCGTCCTCGTCGGACAGCTTGTATCCGTCGGGACCGAACAGCTTGATGCCATTGTCGTAATAGGGATTATGGCTCGCCGACAGCATCACGCCCAGATCGGCGCGCATCGAGCGGGTCAGCATCGCGATCGCCGGGGTCGGCATCGGCCCGACCTGCACCACATCCATGCCGACACTGGTGAACCCCGCGACCAGCGCGTTCTCGAGCATATAGCCCGACAGCCGCGTGTCCTTGCCGATCACGACGCGATGCTTGTGGTCGCCGCGCAGGAAATGCGCGCCCGCCGCCATGCCGACGCGCATTGCGACCTCGACCGTCATCGGAATCTGGTTCGTCAGCCCGCGAATCCCGTCGGTTCCGAAAAACTTGCGCATGCCACCTCTGCTACTTAAGCCGAACCATAGACCAATGCCTTCCCGGCTTCTTCGGGATGGCCCTAAGTCACCCTCTTTTGCTTGGCAAGCTGGCCAGAAATATCGCCGGGAGAATATGGTTTGAAATCGGCATGGATCGTCCTCTCGGCGCTGGTTGCCGGGATGCTGCTGGGAATCGGCATCGAACTGGTCTCGCCCGACGCGGGAACCGCGTCGCTGCCCTTTGTCGAACCCATCGGCCTGCTCTGGCTCAACGCGCTCAAGATGACGATCGTCCCGCTCGTCGTCGCACTCCTGATCACGGGGATCACCGCGACCGCCGACGCGGCGCGCGCCGGCAAGCTCGCGGCGCGCGCGGTGATGACGTTCATGGGCGCAATCTTTCTCACCGGATCGATGTCGCTCCTGATGACACCGTTGTTGCTGCGGCTTTTTCCGCTCTCTGCCAGTGCCGCCGAAGCGCTGCGAAGTGGCCTCGGCGGCACCACCGAGGCGGGTCCGTCGCCGACCTTTGGCGACTTCCTGCTCTCGCTGATCCCGACCAATCCGATTGCCGCCGCGGCCGACACCGCGATCCTGCCGCTCATCGTTTTCACCACCATCTTCGCCTTTGCGATCACCAAACTCGAACCGGTGCAGCGCGCGACGCTCTCGGGCCTGTTCAAGGCGCTGGGCGATGCCATGCTGATCGTCATCGGCTGGGTGCTCGCCCTCGCCCCGATCGGCGTGTTCGCGCTGGGTTATGCGCTCGCGGTGAAGGCCGGGGTCGCCGCGTTCGGCGGGCTCATCCATTATGTCCTGATCCTGTCGGGCATCGGCATCTGCTGCCTGATCCTCGCTCTCCTCCTCGCGTGGCTAGTCGTCGGCATCCCGCTGCCGCGCTTCATCCGCGCGATGGTGCCGACGCTAGCGGTGGCGATCAGCACCCAAAGCTCGCTGGCGAGCCTGCCCGCGATGCTGAAATCGTCCGAGGAACTCGGCGTTGATCCCAAAAAGGCTGACGTCGTCCTGCCGCTCGCGGTCGCGCTGTTCCGCTTCACCAGCCCGGCGATGAACCTCGCGGTCGTCGTATATGTCGCCTGGTTGTTCGGAATCGAATTGACGCCGTGGGAGATGGCGGTCGGCCTCGCGGTGGCAATGGCGGCGGCGCTCAGTTCGGTCAGCCTGCCCGGCTCAATCAGTTTCGTGACCTCGATCGCCCCGATCGCGGTGTCGATGGGCGTTCCCGTCGCGCCGCTCGGGCTGCTCGTTGCGGTTGAAACCTTCCCCGATATTTTCCGCACCCTCGGCAATGTCGTCGGCGATGTCGCGGCAACCAAATTTGCTGCCGACGGCGTCGAAACAGCCGAACCCACAGGAGACACGCCATGAAATATCGCAAACTCGGCCACGGCCTTGAAGTGTCGGCAATCGGCATCGGCTGCATGCCGATGATCAAGGGCGGCAATATCCTCTATGGCGAGGCGGCTGACCTCGACGAATCGACCGCGACGATCCACCGCGCGATCGACATGGGCGTCACCTTTTTCGACACCGCGCAAATCTATGGCCCGTTCAGCAACGAGGAGCTGCTCGGCGCCGCGATCAAGGGCAAACGCGACGGGCTGGTCATCGCGACCAAATTCGGATTCAAATTCGACGGCAATCAGATTACCGGGGTCGACGGCTCCCCCGCCAATGCCCGCAAATCCTGCGAAGATTCGCTCCAGCGGCTCGGCATCGACACGATAGACCTGTTCTATCAGCACCGCGTCGACCCCGCGATCCCGATCGAGGAGGTCGTCGGCGGGATGATGGAGTTGGTCCACGAGGGCAAGGTCCGCCACATCGCGCTGTCCGAAGCTGGCCCCGAAACGCTGCGCCGCGCCGCCAAGGCCGCGCCGATCACCGCGTTGCAGAGCGAATATTCGATCTGGGAGCGGGATATCGAGGACGAAATCCTGGGCATATGCCGCGAAAACGGCATCGGCTTCGTCCCCTATTCACCGCTTGGCCGCGGCTTCCTCGCGGGCGCGGTGCGCAGCCGCGACGAGCTGCCCGAGAATGACTGGCGCCGCAACGACCCGCGCTATTCGGAAGAGAATTTCCCCGCCAACCTCGCGATCGTTGATGCGATCGGCGCGGTTGCCGACAAGCATGGTGTGTCAAAGGCGCAAGTCGCGCTAGCGTGGCTGCTCGCGCAGGGCGACGACATCGTCCCGATCCCCGGCACCAAGCGCCGCGTCACCATGGAAGACAGCGTCGGCGCGGCAGAGGTAACGCTGACCGCCGACGACCTCGCCGCGATCGAAGCGGCGGCGCCCAAGGGCGGCACGAGCGGCCCGCGTTATGGCGAAATGGGCATGCGGATGGTGCGGCTTTGATTGCGCGCTGGCTGGCAATCGCGCTGTCGCTTGTCGCGCCACCCTCTGTGGCAGCCGAAGCTCGCGGACCCGATTTTGCTGTCGGCCAAATCTGGTCGTACAAGCATCGAGCAATCGACGAGCATTCGTTGCTACGTATTGCCGTTATCGAAGAGGGGGCAGTCGGCAGGATTTTTCACGTCAGCCTGACAGGTGTAAAATTGACCTGCCAGTCCTCGCCCACCGCAATCGCACATTTGCCTGTTTCAGAAACAACCTTGCGTCAAAGTCTGACCGCGCTGGCGGTCGCCTCGGCCGAATTTCCTGACGCGGCCGCCGGCATAACCGAGTGGCGAACGGCAGAGGGTGGTGTGTTTACGATCAGCGTAACTGAAATCGTCGACATGCTCGAGAAGTCTATCTGCGGTCAGGCGAGCTAGGCCCACGTCGGTGCCTGCCTAGCGCTTCAAACCCTCAACCGCTGCGGTCAACGCATCGATCCGCTCCTCCAGCCGCTGCACCTGCAACGCATCGACCTTTTCATGCAACCGCATGATCTCCAGCTCGGCGCGCAAATTTATTTGGTAATCGAGGCTCGCCGCCAGTCGGTCCTTCGCCGCCTGCCGGTTCTGGCTCATCATGATCACCGGCGCCTGGATCGCCGCGATGGTCGAGAGCATCAGGTTCAGGAAAATGTAGGGAAAGGGATCAAACGCATCGTGCCAGCGGCCAAGGATTTCGCTGTTCAGGATCATCCAGCCAAACAGCACCAGCGAAAAGACGATGATGAAGCCCCATGAGCCTCCGACCCGCGCCACCCGGTCGGACAGGCGTTCGCCAAAGGTCGCCTGTTCGTCGGCGACATCCATGGCGTCGCGGCTGATCAGGCTGCGTTCGACAATCGACCGCAACACGCGTCGTTCTTCGGCATCGGCATCGGCGATGTCCTTGCCCAGCAGCTTGAGCGAGAGATCGGCCAGTGCCGTGTCGGGGCTCACCCCGTTCACCCCACCCAGCGCCAGATGCCCGCGACCATATAGCCGAGCGCGCCATGCCCCCAGGTCGCGGCCAGCCACAGCACGATGCCGCCGAACAGCGCGTGCGGCCGCGGGATCGTGTCACCCCATGGAGTCGCGCCGCTGATTTGCCGGGCAAAGGGGACAAAGCTCGTCCGCGCCGCCCAGTGCCGCCAGCTATCGCCCATCAACCGGGCTTTTTTGGCGTCCTGTCCCGCCGAACCGAACAGCGCCAGAAAGATGATCGTGCCCGACAATATGATCTGAGCCTCGGTCGGCATCACCATGACATGCGCCACCGCCCATAGCGCAAAGCCCCACATCATCGGATGGCGGGTGATTGCAAACACCCCGCGCGGCGCGCCCTGCGCCGCCGCCGCTGCGCCCGGAGCGGCCAGCGCCGGATTACCGATTAGCGACCCCATGAACAACACGCTCGCGAACAGCACCAGCACCGACGCGATGATCCACAGCGCGTCGCCGACCGCCCACAGCGGCGGTTCGGGTGGCATGCCGCGCCACGCCTGCACCAGCATGATGAAGGTCGCGATCGCGACGATCGAATAGACGATCTGGAACCCACGCTCGCCAAGGCGGCTCGCGAGTCCATGGCGGAGCGGATGCGACAACAACAGATGCGAGCCGACAAACAGCACGCAAGTCGTGATCAAAAGCGACATCGGTTGCATGGAAAAGCCCCCTTATACCAAGGGACGCCCATACCATGCTGTGTCATCCCGGCGAAGGCCGGGATCTCGCCGCTGCGTTATCGAGCGACGGTGAGATCCCGGCCTTCGCCGGGATGACGAGCAAACAGATTGGCGTCCAACCTAACGATCATAAGCCTTCGGCAACGCGCCCTCGCTCGGCGTCGCATAGCGGTCACGCAGCCGGTCCTGCCGCGTCGTCAGCGACTGCGCCTTGCCGTCGATCCAGATCGCGGTCGGGCGGCTGCCGAGTTCGAGCGGGTCATTGTCCCAGATCACGACGTCGCCGACGCGGCCGGGGCGCAGCGACCCGATGCTGGCCTCCATGCCGACGGCGCGTGCGGGTGCGCTGCTGATCGACGCGAACGCCTGATCCCACGTCATGCCGCTGGCCCCCGGCAGGCGCGCCAGCCCGACCAGATTGCCGGCATATTGCGTTGCATAGCCCATTTTGTGTGCGTCATCGTCGTCGAACACCCCGACCGACACATCGACCCCGGCAGCTTTCAACCGTCCGGCATTCGATTGCGTCGCACCCAGTTGCTCGAAGCTCGACGGCAGATCGGTCAGCGGCGACACCAGCACCGGCACCTTCGCCGCCGCCAGTTCGCGCGCGACCAGCCAGCCTTCGGTCACGCCGACCAGCACCAGCTTCAGCGCCGGGAACTCTTGTCGCAGCTTCAGCACATTAACGATATCGGACGCGCGATCGACGCGGACGAACAGCGGCGTCGTGCCATTGATCACCTGCACCAGCGCATCGGCATCGGCGCGCTGGATCATCGCGTCATTGCCCCATTCGGCGAGCGTCGCCGGGTTGCGGGCATAGCTGCGCGCCGCGAGCAATTGTTCGCGGAACAGCAGGAAAGTCGCGGCGCGGCTCCCCCCGGCCTTCGCCGACCCATCCTCGCCAAACGCCACAAATTGCAGCGCGCGCGGCTTGGTTACCATGTCCATGTCGTCGGCCAGATCGACGACCGCGCCCTGTCCGGCGAACAAATTGCTGCTGCCCCCCGGCGCGACGATCGCGCGAGTGACCCCCGAGGCGCGATTGACCGCGACCGGCGATCCCATCGGGTTGAGCGCAGGCGCGATGTCGAGCCCCGCCGAAAAGCGGGTGCGCGGCGCATTGCGATCGTTGGTCCCACCGACTGCATCGACCTCGACCAGCCCCACCCGGCTGAATGCCGCGACGATCCCCGGCGTGACATAGCGGCCCTGCGCATCGACGCGTTCGATGCCTGCGGGAACCGCAACCCCGGCACCCGCCGCGACAACCTTGCCGCCGCGCACGACGACAGTGCCGCCCTCGATCGGCGCGCTGCCGTCACCGATGACAAGCTTGGCGTTGGTGATGACGACATCCTGCGCCGCGGCAGGAACCGCGATCAGCGCGGCCGCGGAAAGAAACAGCGCGCGCATCATTTCACATCTCCCTCGCCGGGCTGGCCCAGCTCGAAATCACTCACCGGACGGCGCTTCGGATCGTTCGCATCGAACATCAACGCGCCATCGACCCACACCTTCTCAGGCCGCGTATAGGCGCTGAACGGATTGCCGTTCCACAGTACGACGTCGGCCATCTTGCCCGGCTTCAAGCTGCCCGTCTTGTCGCCGATCCCCAGCGCCTTGGCGGGGTTATACGACAGCCAGGTCCACGCCACTTCGTCGCTGACGTCGATCCCCATGCGGCGCCCCGCCGCGCGCGCTTTCGCCGCTTCCTGGTTGAGCCGCTGGATCTGGTTGGCATCGTCGGAATGGACGATCGTGCACGCGCCCGCCTTGTACACCAGCGGAATATTCTCGTTCACGCTGTCATAGGCTTCCATCTTGAAGCCCCACCAGTCGGCCCACATCGCCGAGCAAATGCCCTCTTTGGCCAGAATATCGGCGATCTTGTAGCTTTCGACCGCATGGTGAAAAGTCGATACCTTGTAACCGAACTCCTTCGACATATCGATCACCAGCGCCATCTCGTCGGCGCGGTAGCAGTGATTGTGGACAAGGATTTCGCCTGCAAGAACGCCCGTGAGCGTCTCCATCGCCAGGTCGCGATCGACGGCCTTCCCGTCGTCCATTTTCTTCTTGTAGGCGGCGGCTTTCTGCCAGGTCGCGCGATTGACCGCAAAATTGCCCATGCGGGTCGAGGGTGCGCGGCCCTTGCCGCCATAAACGCGCTTCGGATTCTCGCCGCACGCCATTTTCAGTCCGTAAGGGGCGCCGGGGAATTTCATTCCCTGCACCGTGCGCGACGGGACATTCTTCAGCGTGATCGAGCGTCCGCCCATCAAATTCGCGCTGCCCGGCAGCACCTGCAACGCCGTCACGCCGCCATTGGCGAGCGCACGGCTGAACCCCGGATCCTGCGGCCAGACGCTATGTTCGGACCAGACTTCGGGAGTCGTCGGCGAAGTCGCTTCATTGCCGTCCGAATGCGCCTCGACGCTGGGCGAGGGATAGTCGCCCAAATGGCTGTGAATATCGATCACCCCGGGGGTAACGAACTTGCCGGTCCCGTCGATCACATCATAGTCCGCCGGGATCGCGGTGTCGGCGCCTCCGATCGCCTCGACCTTGCCGCCCGCGAACAATACGACGCCATTGTCGATCCGCGCGCCTTCGCCGTCAAAGATCGTCACACCGCGTACCGCCGTCGGTCGCCCGCCATAGGGGCGATAGGTCGACGGATAGGGGTCTTTGTTGAACTTGACCGGCTTTTCGGCGGTAGCGGGTTTGTCGCCCGCCGATTTCGCTTCGCTGCTGCTCGTAGCACAGCCGACAAGCGCCAGCGATACCGCAGCCAGCAGGCTGCTTTTTACACAACGGATCATCGGTTACGCTCCCGGCTTCGGTGCAGGATGGACGCCCGCGGCCTGTGGTTCGGCTTCGCCGATGCCGGCCAGCCCATCGTCGCGGTCTTGCAGCGTGTCGAGGTGCATCCACTTCTTCACGATCGGCGACAGCAGCAGAATGACGACGCTGACGCCCAGCGTGATCCAGCCGATCTTGTCATAGATGGCCAGCGTCGCACTCTTCGTCATCTCGCCGCTTTCGCCGCCGGTCGCCTCGCCGATCTTGCCGGCGACGAAATTGCCGACCGCGGTCATATAGAACCACGCGCCCATGATCAGCGACGCCAGATAGGTGGGTGCCAGCCGGTTCATCGCGCTCAGGCCCACCGGCGACAGGCAGAGTTCGCCGGTCGTGTGGAGCATGTAGAGCAGGAAGACAAAGAGGACCGGCGTCGCGACCTCGGGACCGACGCTGTTGGCGCCCCAGACAAAGACAAGGAAGCCGAGGCCCACTTGCGCCAGCGCCAGCGCGAATTTGGCGGGCGCCGACGGTTCGAGCCCCTTTTTACCGAGCCACTGCCACAGCGCCGCAAAGATCGGCGCGAACAGGATGATGTAGATGGGATTGATCGACTGGAACAGCGACGCCGGAACCCCGCCCTCGCCTACGCCGGCCACATAGCGGTCGGTGTAAAGGTTGAAGCTGCCGCCCGCCTGTTCGAACAGGCCCCAGAACAGAGGGTTGAGCGCGATCAGAAACAGGATTGCGAACATGCGCTCGCGCGGCTCCTTGGGCAGCTTGAAGCTTTCGTAAAGGACGTAGCCGAGCAGCGCGAGTCCCGAGACGATCAGCAGGTTCTGGATGACATCCTGATACTGCACCAGTGCCCACATCACCGCCACGGCGCCAACGCCGATCGCGTAGATGGTGGTTTCCTTTTGCCGCGACAGCGGCGCCGGGGCTTCGCCAGCGCCGAGCAGGACGTTCTTGCCCAGAACAAAGACGATCAGGCCCGCTACCATGCCGATGCCGGCCAAGCCAAAGCCATAACCCCAGCCAATTTTCTGGCCGAGATAGCCGACGAGGATCGTGCCAAGCGCGGCGCCGACGTTAATTCCCATGTAGAAGATCGTATAAGCCGCGTCGCGCCGCATGTCGGTCAACCGATACAGCTGCCCGACCATCACCGAGATATTGGCCTTGAGAAAACCCGAGCCGACGATGATCAGCGCCAGCGCAAGCCAGAACACGTTGATCGTCGCATCTTCCTGTCCGCCGACCCCCTCAAACGCCATGAACAAATGGCCAAGCGCGAGTAGCACGCCGCCGAACAGGACCGCTTTGCGCTGTCCCAGATACCGATCGGCCAGATAGCCGCCAAGCACAGGCGTGATATAGACGAGACTGGTGTAAGCCCCATAGATCAGGTTCGATTTACCGTCGGAAAACAGCCAATGCTGGGTCAGGTAAAAGATCAGGATGGCACGCATGCCGTAATAAGAGAAACGCTCCCACATTTCCGCGAAAAAGAGCATGTAAAGGCCCTTGGGATGGCCAGCGAATTCGGGTTTCTTGCTACCGGCGATCAGCGCCCCGACGGTCAAAAACGCGCCCAATACGACGACCGCGATGACCGCGATCCAGTCGCCTTCATCCCAAAGGCCCATTTCTTTCATTCTTGCGTCCCTTTTCCCGTTTATCTTTTACGCGGCTTCCCGCCGCGCGAATGGGGCAACCTAGCGCGAAAATTGCGTATGGGAAGAATCTAATTGCGCGTGAAACCATCGGTCCGGCGTATTGCCGGGGTTGCGCAGTGCCGGATCGGCGGCCACATGGACGCCATGTTCAACGACACTTCCTCGCTCCGCGCTCACCTCGCCACCCGCCGCTCGGGCAAGGCGCGCGACATGGTCGCGCCCGGCCCCGACGCCGCGCAGTTGCACGACATCATTGCGCTGGCGCTGCGCACGCCCGACCATGGCAAGCTTGCCCCTTGGCGCATTGTCACCGTCGCCGCCGACCAACGCGCCGCGCTCGCGGCCTTGCTCAAGTCGGCATGGATTCAGGAAAATCCCGGCGCAGTCGGGCTCGACCTGTCGGCGCTCGATCAGTTCGCACATCAGGCACCAACTTTGCTCGTCCTCGTCTCGACCCCCGTCGCGGGGAGCAAAATCCCGGTGTGGGAACAACAGATGTCGGCGGGCGCGGTGGGCATGAACCTGCTCCACGCGGCCCACGCGCACGGCTTTGTCGGCAGCTGGCTGACCGGGTGGGCCGCATACAGCCCGCAAGTCGCCGCGGCGTTCGGCGCGGGCGATGGCGACACCATCGTTGGCTATTTCTTCCTAGGGACGCCCGTCCGCGACCTCGACGAACGCCCACGTCCTGAATATGACGGCGTTGTTCGGGCTTGGGATATTTAGTTACGCACCGAGATCCGATTTTGTAATTACCGGCATTTGACTGTGCTGCTGTCTTATGGCATTAAGGCGGCATGCTCGATCAATCCAAGCCCGTATATCAGCGTCTGCGCGACGTCATTGCCAACGCGATTCTCGATGGCAGCTTTGGCGATGGCGACATGTTGCCATCGGTCCGCTCGCTTGCGGCCGAAGAAGGCGCCAACCCGCTGACTGTCGCCAAGGCGTATCAGACTTTTCAGGATGAAGGGCTCGTCACGGTCAAGCGCGGGGTCGGCATGTTCGTCGCCGACGGTGCGACCGAGCGGTTGCGCACGCTGATGCGCGAAGATTTCCTGACCAATGTCTGGCCTCCCGTCGCCGACCAGATGCGCCGCATTGGTTTGGACGCACGGACCTTGCTGGATTTGACCGAGGCCTGAACCTTCTGTCCGTTTTGGGGTGGAGAGCGGCCCTTCTGTTCCCCGGCGAAAGCCGGGGTCCAGGGAATTTGAAAGCAAGCGTCGCTTGATGACGCTGGGCCCTGGCTGTCGCCGAGGAACCGCAACTTTTCGTCGTCAGCCGCCATTTCCACTACCGACCCACCTGCGCGGCCTTGTCACGCAAATCCGTCGCGGCCTGCCGGTCGCCGCGCTTCTCCAGCAGTTCCGCGTAAAACATCATAATCCCTGCATTCAATGGCTGCAGCCGATATGCGCGATCGATCAGCGCCAGCGCGCGAACCGCATCGCCCTTTGCCGCCCACGCGCGCGCCAGCTCGCGCAGGACCACGGCATCGCGGTTGCCGATCCGGCCGCGCACGCGCTCGAAATGACCGATCGCCTCGTCCCAATGCTCAATATCCATCGCCAGATGCCCCGCCAGCCGGTCGGCCGCGATGCTCGATGGCTGGCTGTCACGCAACGCCAGGATCGCGGCGCCCGACCCCGCAGCATCGCCGGCGCGGAACAGCGCATTGGCGAGCCGTAGCGTCGTGCGCTCCCCCGCATCCAGATCGCGGGCGGTACGATACGCCTGCACGGCGACATCGAACCGCCCTGCCGCCAGCGCCGCATCGCCCAGCAGGATGTGCGCATCGGCCACCCCGCGATTGGCGTCACGCAACCGCGTCGCCCGCGCCACCGCCTGCGCACCATTGCCATTCGTAATATCCGCCGCGATCGCTGGAATCGCCACCGCCGGGTTCAGCGGCTCGCCATCGGCTGATCGGCTCAGCAAGCCATAGTCGTAATTGGCCGCAAACGGCATCGCCTCGCCGCGCGTCAACCTCGCAGCACGCGTTAGATAATCGGCCGCCGCGCCGCCGCGCCCCAGCTCGCTCACTGCCCTCGCCGCGAGCAATAGCGACCAGCTATCGGCGTCGTCGCGATCGACGATCGGCAGCAGCGCCTCGATCGCGCCGTCGGCATCGCCATCGGCCCAGTTCGCGACCGCCAATACGCGGCGCGCGGTAAAATTATTCGGCTGTTCGACCAGCAGCCGATCGGCCCAGGTCGCCGCCACCGCCTCGCCGCCCAGTTCGAGTTCCACGACCGCGCTCAGCAGCATGAAGCCCGGCTGATCGTCGATTTCACCGCGCGTGCGCTGGAGCAGGCTACGCGCCAGCGGATAATTGTCGGCGCGCGCCGCCAATACCGCTTGCAGGTAGAAGAGCTGCGGATCGCGCGGTGCGATCGTCGCCGCGTGGCGCAATGCCGCCAACATATCGCGATAGCGGCCAAGATCGCCGAGCGTTGCTGCCTGATCAATCAGCGCGGCGGCATTGTCGGGATCGGCGGCGAGTGCGGCGTCATACCATTCGAGCGACGCCTTCAGCCCGTCCTCGGTACGGATCAGTTTTGCCTTGTACGCCAGCGCGGCGCTGTTCGCCTTGTCGAGCTCAATCGCATAATCGACCGCATCGCGCGCGCCTGCGGTGTCGGCGTTGGCATCGCGAAAACGCGCCACGTCGACCCACAGCGCCGAATTGCGCGGCAGCGCGCGCACCGCCCGGTCATAGGCGTCCCGCGCCGCATCCAAATCGCCGTTCGACAAATGCACGTCGCCCGCGACCCAGGCCGCCTCACCGATCATCTCGGGGATAATGGGGCCGCCGTCGATGGTTTCGAGCGCGCGCTGCCCCTCGCCCTGCATCGCAAAAGCCCGCGCCAGCAGCGGCCGCAGCGCCGCAGCATTGCCGCCTGCCGCCAACGCACCGTTGACCGCGGCTTCGGCGCCCACCCCATCGCCCAGCCCGATTGCTACCCGCGCCAGCTCAACGCGCTCGGCAATCGCCCGCGGATTATCGGCAATCGCGTCCTGCAATTCGGCGCGGCGCTCCGCGAGCGCCGCCCGCGGCGCTTCGGGACGCGCGTCGCCGCAGCCGGCCAGCACAACTGCCGCCAGCAGCGCGCCTGTCCAGACGCGGCCGCGACCCATTCAGGCCTGCATCCGATATTGTTTGAGCAGGTCGTACAGCGTCGGACGGCTGATCCCGAGCAGCTTGGCGGCGGCCGAAATATTGCCCTCGCTTTGCATCATCGCGCGGCGGATCGCGACGCGGTCGGCCGCCTCGCGCGCGCTGCGCAGGTTCAGCCACGCCTCCTCGCCGTCATCCGCAGCGCCATTCGCCAGGTCCAGATCGTCTTTCATCACCAGCTTGCCATCGGCCATGATCACCGCGCGCTTGATCCGGTTTTCCAGTTCGCGGACATTGCCCGGCCAGCGCCCCTCGTCGATCGCCTGCAACGCATCGGGCGCAAAACCGCGCACCGCGGGGTTCATGGTCGGCGCATATTGATGCAGGAAATGCCGCGCCAGCAGAACCGCATCGCCGGGCCGTTCGGCCAGCGATGGGATCTTCACCACCATCTCGGCGAGCCGGTAATAAAGATCGTCGCGGAAACTTTGTTCGGCAATCATCGCATCGAGGTCACGGTGCGTCGCGCACACGATGCGCGTATCGACCGCGATCGGCTTGCGTCCACCGATCCTTTCGATCGTCCGCTCCTGCAAAAAGCGCAGCAATTTGACCTGTAGCGGCAGCGGGATGTCGCCGACTTCATCGAGGAACAAGGTCCCGCCATGCGCCAGCTCGATCTTGCCCTCGGTCATCTTGACCGCGCCGGTGAACGCGCCCTTTTCGTGGCCGAACAATTCGCTTTCGAGCAGATTCTCGGGGATCGCCGCGCAGTTGATCGCAACGAATGCGCCGTCGCGGCGCCCGCTCGCTTCGTGCAAACCGCGCGCCAGCAATTCCTTGCCGGTGCCGCTCGCGCCGAGCAGCATGACACTGACATCCAGGTTCGCGACGCGCTCGATCGTCCGCGCGACCTTTTGCATTTCGGGCGCGCCGGTGATCATGCCGCCGAGGACGCGATTGTCGCTGCTCCCCTGCTGCGCCAGCCGCGCATTCTCGACCTCCAGTTCGCGAACATGGAACGCGCGCCGCACGATCAGCCCCAGCTCGTCGATGTCGATCGGCTTCTGGTAAAAATCCCACGCGCCGCTGGCGATCGCGGCCAGCGCGCTCGCGCGTTCGCCATGCCCCGACACAACGATGACCTTGGTGTCGGGCTTTACCTCAAGGATCGCGCTCAACGTGCGGAACCCCTCGCGCGTCCCATCGGGATCAGGGGGCAGCCCCAAGTCGAGCGTCACCACGTCGGGCTCCTCGGCGCGCAGCATCTCGATCGCGGCATCATGGTCGCCCGCGATCAACACCTGATAATCCTCATATGCCCATTTGAGCTGCGTCTGCAGCCCCGGGTCATCCTCGACCACCAGCAATTTTCGGATCTTGGCCCCGTTCTCGCTCATTGCGATGCTACTTTCATGATCGGGGTGTCGGCATCGACCTGCGCATCGGCCAGCGGCAACCACAGGGTAAAGCTGCTGCCCTTGCCGGGCTCGCTGTCGACATCAATGGCGCCCCCCATCGCCTGTGCTATGTTGAGCGCCTCGAACGCCCCCAAGCCAAAACCGCCGTCCTTGGTCGACACAAAGGGTTTGAACAATTCGTCGCGAATGAAGGCGCGCGTCATACCGCTGCCCTGATCAATCACGTCAATCCGCGCGCGGCCATGTTCGGACACCGCGACCACCTGCACCGGCGCATCGGGCGCAGTCGCGTCGATCGCATTGGCGACCAGATGCTGCACAATCTGCCGCACCGATGCCGCGTCGGCCCACGCCGCCAGCCCCGCCTGACAGCCGACGAACAGCACACGGCGCGGCCGCATTTCGGCGGCGATGTCGTTCAATATCGGCTCGATCAAAACTTTCGCCGCCTCCGCCGTCGCTCCGCGCGCGCGCGGGGCGAGCCGGACCAGCAGATCGCTCAGCCTTCCCGCCGAAATCTTCAGCGTTTCGACCATGTCGGCGCGAAACTCGGGGTTGTCGGCATGGCGCTCGGCATTGCGCGCCAGCAAACCAATCTGGCTCGCCAGATTTTTGATGTCGTGCATGATGAAGGCAAAGCGGCGGTTGAATTCATCGAACCGACGCGCCTCCGACAAGGCTTCCTGGCTTTGCGATTCAGCGAGATAGCTGGCCGCTTGCTGTCCCGCGATGCGCAGCACATCCAGATCTTCCCAGTCGAGCGCGCGCGACACCGGCGGACGGTGCAGCACGACGACCGCGATCATACGCTGGAAATGCAGGATCGGTACGACGACCCACGCGCGCGGGTCCGACAGCAGCCAGTCGGGCATCGCCAGATCTTCGCTCGCCATATCCTCACCCGCGGAGCCGCGCCGCTGCGTATCCAGATCGACGATGTGCCGCGTTTCCTGCAACATAAATGCCGATCGCAGCGACAGTGTCGCGCCATCACCCGCGACATCGACCGGCCAATGCCATTGCTCGGCGACGCCGAAGCTGCCCGCGGCAGTCGGCAGCATCAACAGCGCGCCCGGGCTGCCGGTCAGCTCGGCCAGCGCCTTGGCGACGCGGCGATGCAGGTTACGATCATCCTCTCCGCCCCGTTGGCCAAGCGTCGCGGTGAAACGCATCCACTCGGTACGATAATCGTAGCGATGCTCGAAAAAATGCTTCGAGATCATGACCGATAACCACGCGCGCACTCGCGCCGATACGATCAGCAATCCGCCCGCACCCAGCGCGACGACCAGCGACGCGCCTTGCGCAAGCTCGGCATAGTCACCGCCAACCAGTCGCGCGATCGCACCGGTCAGTCCAATCAGGATCAGGTACGCCGCGCCACCCAGCAGCACCAGCGTTCGCATCGCCGCGGTACGCGATAACCGCATCCGCTCACGTCCGACGTCCATCGCGGCGACGACATAGGTCGGTAGCGCCAGCAGCACCACCGCGGGCAATAATTCAATCAGCGTCGACGCCCGCTTGCCGGTCAACGCGCCGATCAGCTGGGCGTTAAGCTCATAGGCCCACAGCATCGCGAACCCGCCCGCAACCGCCATCACCGGCATCCGCAATCCGGCGCTCGCATGGCGAACCCCGCTATCGACGATCAGCAGACCGCCGATCGCTATGACCATCGCGGCAACGATCAGCGCGGGCGTGATCCACGCCCCCGCTTCCATCCCCACTCGCCAATACGCAGCGGCGCCGAACACGAACGTCACGACGCAAATCGTCATCAACATCCGCAGGATCAGGCGCAGCGGCCGCGTCATCGGCGCCGCTGCCGTCCAGAAGGTTACGCTCAGCCATCCCAGCATTGCCAGGTCGCGCAGCGTCTGCACCACAAATGCCTGCGATGATCCCGGCCCAAATAATGCAAGCGCTGCACACCACAGCGCCGTGGCAGCCGCCGTCAGCGTCAGCATCCGCGGCGCCGGCATCAGCACCGCCATCCGCGCTTTGGGCCGCGCCAGCAACCACAGTGCAACGACAGCAAAGCCGACGAGCGCCAGCACCGATAAAATTTTGGAAAGCCCGGTGAGCATAGTCAGCGCGCGCCGTCGGGCCACAGCACAACGCGCACCGTCTGCAACAGGATCAGCAGGTCGAGGAAGGGCGAGTAATTCTTCGCATAATACAGGTCATATTCCAGCTTCACCCGCGCATCCTCGACCGACGCGCCATAGGGATAGTTGATCTGCGCCCAACCGGTCAGCCCGGGCTTCACCATGTGTCGCTCGGCATAAAAGGGCATCTTCTGCTCAAGCTCTTCGACGAAGCTTGGCCGTTCGGGGCGCGGCCCGACAAAGCTCATCTCGCCCTTCAGTACGCACCACAGCTGCGGCAGTTCGTCGATGCGAAGCTGGCGGATGATCCGTCCGACGCGGGTGATGCGCGGATCATTCTCGCTCGCCCACACCGCCTTGCCCGCGGCTTCGGCATCGGTGCGCATCGAGCGGATCTTGTAGATGTCATAGGGCTCGCCGAACAGGCCGACGCGGGGCTGGCGGTAAAAAACCGGGCCGCGGCTGTCGAGCACCACCGCAATGCCCGCGACAGCGATCAGCGGCAGCCCAACGACCAGCACGATCAGGCTGGCAAGGATGTCGAACAAGCGTTTGCCAACCTTCGAAATCCGCTGCCCCGCCGAAAAACCATCCGAAAAAATCAGCCCGCTGGGGTTCGTCGTAGCCAGATCGACGCGCCCGGTCTCGCGCTCGATAAAGCTCGCGATGTCGTTGACATGCACCCCGGTCGTCTTGACGCGCAGCAGGTCATTCAGCGGTAGCGCGTTGCGCCGTTCCTCCAGCGCCAGCACGACCTCGCCCGCGCGCAGCGCTACCACATGCTCGGACAGATTGGGGATCGCCTCGCGTGGCACGGCGCTGGGGACCTTTTTCTCGGCACCGCTCATCGCGACAAAGCCGACGATCTCCAGCCCGCTACCCGGTTCATCCGCCAGCGCCGCCAGCCGCGCCGCTCGCGCGCCTGCGCCCAGCACGAGGATCCTGCGCCGAAACGCCTCGGCGCCCGCCGACTGTGTCAGCGCCAGCCGGATCACGAACAACGCCGAAATCGCCAATGCCATCGCATACAGGCTGTTGGCGCGCCACAGCGTCGCAGTCGGCAACAGAAACCCCAGCACCGACAGAAAAATTACACCCAGCGAAATAGCCGCAAGCAGGCGAGCGGTGACAAAACGCATCGAACGCAGCCCCTCGTTCCCGTACATCCCCGTCGCCATCATCGCGAGCGAGTTGGACATGGCAAAGGTCGCCAGGGGCAGCCAGCGGTCGGCCAACGGCCCGGCGTCGAACCCCGCCTGATTGGCATAAAGATGCCACGCCGCCTCGGCCGAGCCGAGCAGCGCCAGAAATTCGATCAGCGCCAGCCAGACGACGGCGTGCGGCACATAATGTTTGAACAGCCGGAACATCGAGAATGCAAAGCCCTTTCGCGTCGCGCAATACTACAGCCGAGGCGTGTACTGTCGGTTAATTTTACACATCCGATCCGCGCAATCGGGGATGACCAGCGGCGCTGCACGCGATAAACGATGGTGATGACCAACATGATTCAACCCGTAATATTATGCGGCGGCGCCGGCACGCGCCTGTGGCCCGAATCGCGCGGCCACCGCGCCAAACAGTTCCTGCCGCTGACCGGGCCGCACAGCCTGTTTCAGCAAACCGTCGCGCGCACCCCCGCGAGCGTTGCTTTCCTGCTCCCAATCATCCTGTGCGGCGAGGGCCATGTCGCCGCAGTGCGCGAACAGATGGGCGCGGGCGAAGCATCGCTGCTCGTCGAACCGATGCCGCGCAACACCGCCGCAGCCATAGCCCTTGCCGTCGCGCGCGCCGATGCCGACACGCTGCTGCTGGTGATGCCCAGCGATCACGTCATCGCCGACGTTGCCGCCTTCCACGCCGCGATTGCCAAGGGCGCGCGGCTCGCGCGGCAGGACTGGATCGTCACCTTCGGCATCGCCCCGACCGGCCCCGAAACCGGTTTCGGTTATATCGCCAATGGCGGCGCGCTTGGCGAAGACGGCTTTGCGGTTGACCGCTTCATCGAAAAGCCACCGCTCGCGGACGCAGAGGCGATGCTCGCCGCAGGCGGCTACAGCTGGAACGCCGGGATCTTTCTGTTCCGTGCCGGGCGGATGCGCGATGCAATGCTCACCCATTGTCGCGCGATTTTCGAAGCCGCCGATCGCGCGGTTGCGTCGGGTTTGATCGACGGCGAAGCGCTCCATGCCGACGCCGTGCATTTCGCCCAGGCACCATCGGAATCAATCGATTATGCCGTGATGGAAAAGGACGACCGCGTCGCCGTCGTCCCCGCGTCGATGGGCTGGTCCGACCTCGGCAGCTGGCAGGCGGTCCACGCCCTTGCGCCGAAGGACGCCGCGAGCAACGCCGTCACCGGTGACGCTTTCCTCCACGACAGCCATGGCAATCTCGTCCGCACTGGCGGCAAGCGTGTGTCACTCGTCGGCATGGACAATGTTGCGGTGATCGTCGACGGCGACGACATCCTCGTCATGCCGCTCGCCCGTTCGCAAGATGTCCGCGCGGCAGCCAAGGCGCGCGAATAGCGATTTGCCCCCTGACAGACGGTACACCGGCGCGCTTGCGCGACGTGCGATTGGCTACAATAGTCGTGCCATTCTATCGTTTCCGGGAGATCGCCGATGCTCGACCGCCGTACCCTGCTCGCCGCCGTTGCCACCTCGTCCATGCTTGCCGCGGTGCGTTCGCCTGCCCGGGCGATGCTGGCGAACACTCCCGCCGAAGAGGGCGCGCGTCTGACCGCGCTCTATGATCGCATCTATGACATGCTGCTCGACCTCGATCCCGAATTCGCGACCTCGCTCGGGTCGGATAAGGGTAACCGCGCCGCCGCGAAATCGCGCCTCGCCGACCGGTCGCCAGCCGGCATTGCGCGCGGCCAGGATCTTTACCGCCAAGGGCTGGCTGAACTGAAGACATTCGACCCGGCGAAGCTTGGCGGCATGGACCGCATCAATTACGACACCTTCCGCGGACCGTGGGAAACCTATGTCAACGCTTACGACACCTTCAGCTACGGCCTGCACAGTTGGCCCGAACCGCATCCGGTGACCCAGCTCGGCGGCATCTACCGCCTGATCCCCGATTTCCTTATCAACCAGCACAGCATCGCCGACGCCGCGGATGCCGAGGCCTATCTGGCGCGCTGCACCGCGTTCGCCGCCGAGCTCGACAATGAAACGGCGCGGATCAAGGCCGAACATGCCGCGGGCATCATTCCGCCCGATTTCATCATCGACCGCACGCTACAGCAATATGTCGCCGTCATGGCACCGACCGCCGAGGCGAACGGTCTGACCACCAATCTGGCCGCCAAGACGAAAGATGTTCCCGGCGATTGGGCGGGCCGCTGCACCGCGATCGTCAAAGACAAAATCTATCCCGCGATGCAGCGACAGGTCGCCGAACTGCGCGCCGTCCGCCCGCGTTCGACCCACGACGCCGGGGTCTGGCGGCTGCCCAAGGGCGACGAATATTATACCTACGCGCTGGCCTATGCGACGACGACCAACAAGACCGCCGCGGAAATCCACCAGCTCGGGCTCGACCGTATCGCCGAACTGTCGGCCCGCGCCGATGCGATCTTCCGCAAACAGGGGATGACTAAGGGTAGTGTAGCGCAGCGGCTGCGCGCGCTCGCCAAGGATCCGCGCTTCATCTTCGCCAACACTGACGACGGCAAGGCCAAGCTGATCGCGTCGCTCAACGACCAGATCCAGAAAATGCAGACGCGGCTCCCCGAAATGTTCGGGCGTTTGCCCAAGGCGAAGGTCGATATCCGCCGCGTCCCGCCCGACACGGAGGCGGGCTCGCCCGGCGGCTATTATCAGGTTCCGGCGCTCGACGGCTCGCGCCCCGGTGCCTATTATATCAACCTGCGCGATACCGCCGAAACGCCGTCGTGGACGCTGCCTACCCTGACCTATCATGAAGCGACCCCCGGGCATCACCACCAGATCGCGCTGGCACAGGAGGCGGAGGGCATCCCGCGCCTGCGCCGCCTGCCCGCCTATTCGGTCTATACCGAGGGTTGGGGCATGTACGCCGAACAGCTCGCCGACGAAATGGGTGCTTATGCCGACGATCCCTTCGGTCAGCTCGGCTATCTGCAATCCTATATGTTCCGCGCCGCGCGGCTCGTCGTCGACACCGGGCTTCACCACTTCCGCTGGAGCCGCGAAAAGGCGGTCGCTTATTATAACGAAGTGCTCGGTACGTCCGAGGCGTCGAACGTGACCGAGATCGAGCGCTATTGCGTCTGGCCGGGTCAGGCGACCAGCTATATGGTCGGCCAGATCAGCTGGGTCGAAATCCGCGAAAAGGCGCGCCGCGCGCTGGGCGACAAATTCGACTATCGCTGCTTTCACGATACCGCACTGGCCGCGGGCGCTATGCCGATTTCGGTACTCGCGTCGGTAATCGACCGCTGGGTCGCCGAGCAAAAAACCTGATCGAACGGGCGCCGCACCGCTGATCTAAGGCCGGGCGTCGCCCTCCGGTTTCGCCGCCAGCACCCGCGCCACCACCGCGGGCCAGTCGTCGAAGCGCCAGAATTTCTGGCTCGCGCGTCCGATGATCTGCGGCTCGCGCGTCGTCGGTGCGATCTCGCAGTCGAACGGCGGACATTCGGTCAGCAGGTCGCAATCGAAAAACGCCCGCACCGCGATCGCCTCGCCATTGTCACCCGCGCTGCCGATAACGATGCCCAGCACGCCATTCGACAGCGTGACCAACGTGCCGACCGGAAAAATCCCCAGGCTGTCGGCAAATCGGTCGAGCAATTGCGGATCGAAATGGCCATCCCAGCTTTGCATTGCCGTCAGCGCCTCGCACGGCGTCCACGCCGCCTTATACGGCCGGTCGGACGTCACCGCGTCATAGACGTCGCAGATTGCCCCCATCCGCGCATAGAGCGACAAATCGTTACCCCCCAGCCCGCCGGGATAGCCAGACGCGTCCATCTTTTCGTGATGGCGCAAACACACCTCCAGCGCCGCCGCCGGAATGTCCGATGATTGCGCCAGCAACGCATGCCCCGCCAATGGATGCCCCTCGACCGAGCTCCGCTCGCGCAATGTCAGCTTGCCCGGTTTCAGCAGCACATCGTCGGCAATCGCGACCTTGCCGACATCGTGCAGCAACCCTGCGACCCCCAGCGCCTGCACCTCGGCCTCCTCTAACTTCAGGTGGCGCGCAAAATTGATCATCAGCGCGCACACCGCGACCGAATGGAGATAGGTATATTCGTCCTTCTGCTTCAGCCGCACTAGGTTGATCAGTGCCCGCGAATGGCGCGTGATCGAATCGCCGATCGCTTCGGCCAGCGGCGCAATCTTGCTGCCATCGACCGCACGGCCCAGCCGTGCAGACCCGAACAGGTCGATCACCGCACGCCGCGATTTGTCGATCACCCGCGCCGCCCGGCGGCGTTCCTGGGCATAGGTTGCGGGACGCACCGGACGCTCGCGCGGCGGCGGTGCAAATATTCTCGCGCGGCGCCGCTCGACGCCGCGATAGGGCGGCGCCATGCCGCCCACTGCTTTGCGACGATCGTCGGCAAACGCTTTTTCTTCAGCGCCCGCCGCCGTCCGACTGCGGCTGCGATCGACGATCACCGCCGTCACCTCGGACTGTCGGATCCGCGCCAGTTGCTCCGCCGTTTCAACCAGGAAGCGGCTGCGCCAGAACGGATGATCGATCCAGCGCCCGTCGAACCCGTCAACGAACATGCCGATTTCGACTTGTTCGGGTTTGAGATGAAGCAACATGGGTTCGGTCCTGTTCGGGTGGCCGCGACAGCCCCGACATTCAGTTAACGTCCGGAATGGATGATGTTTTAGGTGAAGCGCCGCAATGCCAGGCAAGGCATGCAAACTTTGCCTGCCTGTGATGCAACTGCGCCGGGTGCGGCGGGTTGATGGAAGGTCGCCTTCTGCGGCGGAGGAACGATCGATGCCCAAAAAACCAGCCCCCTCGCCCGCAACCGACAATCAACTCGGCGACCACCAGCCGGGGTCCGGACATAGCGCGTTCAAGACCGCGAAGGGCAACGGCGGCGAGCTGCATCAAACCGCCACTGCCGACGACGCCGCGGCCTACCTGACCGACAATTTCGGCCACCGCATTTCCGACAACCAGAACTCGCTGCGCGCGGGCGAACGCGGGCCGACCCTGCTCGAGGACTTCGTCCTCCGCGAAAAAATCTTCCACTTCGATCATGAACGCATTCCCGAACGCATCGTCCACGCGCGCGGATCGGGCGCGCATGGCGTGTTTGAATGCACGAAGGCGATCCCCGGGCTGACCAAGGCGTCGATTTTCCAGACCGAAGGCGCAAGCTGCCCCGTCTTCGTCCGCTTCTCGACCGTTGCTGGCGGCGCCGGGTCGGTCGATACGCCGCGCGATGTGCGCGGCTTTGCGGTCAAGCTCTACACCGACAGCGGCAATTGGGATCTGGTCGGCAACAACATCCCGGTCTTCTTCATCCAGGATGCGATAAAATTTCCCGACCTGGTCCACAGCGTCAAGATGGAGGCCGACCGCGGCTATCCGCAGGCGGGCAGCGCGCACGACACCTTCTGGGATTTCATCGGCCTGATGCCAGAGGCGATGCACATGATCATGTGGGCGATGTCCGACCGCACGATCCCGCGCAGCCTGCGCATGATCGAGGGTTTCGGCGTCCACACCTTCCGCTTCGTCAATGAAAAGGGCGACGGGAAATTTGTCAAATTCCACTGGAAGCCGGTGCTCGGTATCCAGTCGACGACGTGGGACGAGGCGGTCAAGATCGCCGGGGCAGATCCCGATTTCCATCGCCGCGACCTGTTCGAGGCGATCGACGCGGGCGACTTCCCGGCGTGGGATCTCGGCGTCCAGGTCTTCGACGAAGCCTTTGCCGCCAAGCAGCCTTATGACGTCCTCGACGCCACCAAGCTGATCCCGGAGGAAGATGTTCCGGTCGAGATCGTCGGGCGCATGACGCTCAACCGCAACGTCGATAATTTCTTCGCCGAAACCGAACAGGTCGCCTTCCTGCCGTCGAACATCATTCCCGGGATCGACTTCAGCAACGACCCGCTGCTTCAAGGCCGTCTCTTCTCTTACCTCGACACGCAAAAGTCGCGGCTGGGCACGACAAATTTCCACCAGATCCCGATCAACGCGCCCAAATGCCCGTTCCACAATTTCCAGCGCGACGGGATGATGCAGACGCTGGTGCCGACCGGGCGCGCCAATTACGAACCCAACAGCCTGGCCGAAGCGGGCGAGAACGGCGGGCCGCGGCCCAGCCCCGGGACGGGCTTCAATAGCTTCACGACCAACGACGAACGCAACGACCCGACCCAGAAGCTCCGCATTCGCGCCGAACTCTTCGCCGATCATTTCAGCCAGGCGCGGATGTTCTACCTGTCGCAGACCGAAAATGAGCAGGCGCATATCGCCTCGGCGCTGGTGTTCGAACTGTCGAAGGTCACGCTCGATCATGTTCGCGTTCGAGTCGTCGGCCAGCTGCGCAACATCGACGAAGACCTTGCCAAGCGCGTCGCCGACGGCCTCGCGATCGACCTGCCGACGAAGGAAAAGGCGGCGCGCGCGCCCGTCGAACTCAAACCCTCCGACGCGCTGTCGATCCAGAAGAATGCCGACGACACGATGGAAGGGCGCAAAGTCGCGATCCTGTTCGCCGAAGGATCGGACAAGGCCGCGATCGACGCGCTGAAAGCCACGATCGAAAAGGCGGGCGGCACCGCCTTCCTTGTCGCGCCCAAGGTCGGCGGCATCAAGGTCAAGGGCGGCACGCTCAAGGCCGACGGCCAGCTCGCCGGATCGCCCTCAATATTGTTCGACGCGGTCGCGTCGATCCTGACCGACGATCAGGCCACGACGCTGTCGAAACAGGGCGCCGCGGTGCAATGGTTCATGGACGCCTTTGGCCATTGCAAGACGATTGCCCACGACGAAGCCACCCAGATCCTTCTCGACAAGGCGGGCGTGGAAAAAGACGGCGGCATCGTTGCGCTCGACGGTTTTGCCAAGGTCGGCACGCGCCGCCATTGGGGGCGCGAAGCGAAGGTGCGCGATCTGGCCTGACGGGAAATCGAGCGAACCGGGACAAATGGGAATATCGCACGCCCCGCGCGTGCGATATTCCCCGCGACCACGGGCATCGCGCCCGATCGAGTCTGGAGCCATCGAATGACGTCGCCAAATGTCCGCGCCCCGCATTATTCGCCGTTCACGCGCGGCGCTGGCCTGATCTTCACATCGGGCCAGCTGCCGCTGCGACCGGGCCGCGACACTTCACTGGCCAGCGCGTCGTTCAAAGACCAAGCGCAGCAAGCGCTCGCCAATTTGCAATCTGTCCTCAGCGAGGCCGGGGCCGACCTGTCGCAGGTGGTCAAGACGACCGTCTATCTCAGCGACATGGCCGACTGGGCGGAACTCGATGAAGTGTACGGCCAATTTTTCGGCGCGGCGCGTCCGGCCCGGAGCGTCGTGCCAACGGGACCGCTCCACTTTGGTTTCCGGATCGAAATCGAGGCGATTGCCCTCGCGTCGGACTAAGGTTTGGGCCGATATATCTGGCCATTCAGCGCATTCGAGGCGGCGAGAAAACCGCCTCCCTCGACTCGTCATCCCGGCGAAGGCCGGGATCTCGCCGGTGCGTTATTACGATAGGGTGAGATCCCGGCCTTCGCCGGGATGACGATGAAAATGATAGCTTTGGCCCTAAGCGGCCCCGACGCCCTCAATCCCCTGCGAAATCGAACGCGCTCACCCCGCGCTCGCCATCCTTGAACCGCAAGGGCCGACCCAGCGGCGGCATCGACCGTTGCACACATCCCGTGCGCGTGCAGCGGCGGCAGCCCAGCCCGATCGGGGTCGCGCGCTCGCGCATCAGGTCGATACCGCGCGCCGCGATCAAGGGCGCCGCGACCTTGGCATCGACCCCGACGCACACCGCAAAGCGCGCAGGCGTGCCGCTGCCTGTCGCACCCGGAGCCGCAACGCTGCGCGATTGCGTGAACCAGCGCGACCCGTCCTCCAGCTCGACCAGATCGGCGATCACCTCGCCGGGGCGCGCAAAGGCTTCGTGGACGCCCCACAGCGGGCAGCGCGTATCGCCGTCAACCAGCGGCGACTGGCTCGCCCCGGCATAGCGTTTGCTGCCCTGCCCGGCGCGGTCGATGCGCAGCATGAAGAACGGCAGCCCCCGCGCGCCGACGCGCTGCAACGTCGTCAGCCGGTGCGCGACCTGCTCATAGCCCGCGCCGAACCGCCGCTGGAGCAACAGCAAATCATAACCCGTCGCATCGCACGCGCGCAGGAACCGGCTGTACGGCATCATCAGCGCCGCGGCGAAATAATGGACCAGGTGCCGCTCGAACAAGCGTGCCGCAGCCGCCTCGGCAAATTCGGCGCCCGTGACGAGCGCGTCGATCTCGGCTTTTGCCTCGATCTGCGCCAGCGTCGCGGCCGCCTGAAAGGTTCGCGACGCGGGGCGCAGCAATTCGCTCAGCATCAATTGCCGCGCGTGCCAGTCGAGCCAGCGCAGCCGGTCGGGCATCACATCGCTCGGCAGGATGCGAATACCCAGCTGGTGCCGCGTCCGCAAACGCTCTGAGATCGTGCCATAAAGATCGCCGCCCGCCAGCCGCAATTCGTCGGCCAGTTCCTCGGCCTTTGCGTCCAGATCGGCAAAATGGTTGCGCCATTTCTCGATCGCGCGGCGCACCGCCGCAACTTCGGGCGCTTCCTCCTGTAAAGTTGCAGCACCTTCCGGCGCCGCATCGAACAGCCGGGCAAAGGCCGCGGCGGTCGTCGGTGCGGCCTGGAGCCACTCCTCGACCTCCTGCGCCCCGATCCCCAGATCGGCAAAGCGCGCGTCGGACAATCGCCGCCGCAGTCCCGCCAGCCCGCCCGGCACCGCATCGGTGCCCAACGTCGCCGCATCGAACCCGAACCGCTCGGCCAGCTTCACAATTACCGTAGCGCTGAGCGGCCGCTGGCCATGCTCGATCAGATTGAGGTAGCTTGGCGAAATATCCAAGGCCTCGGCCATCGCCGCCTGCGTCATCCCCGCCTCGCGCCGCACCTTGCGCACCGCCGGTCCCGCAAACACCCGTCGCTCCGCCATCGTCTGTAACTTTCTTTACTAATTTACACGCCAATTTACACCGATACGCCTTATTTCACAAATATTATTGACAAACCTTTTCACTTTGTGCGGCACCTTCGCCATCATCCACCCATCACCTCCTCTCAAGGACAAAGACGATGGGTTATCAGGAAGACATGGCACAGGCAGGCCGCCTCATCCGCGACTACGACGGCACATGGGACGGCATCAGCGGCGAAAGCATCGCCCGCATGCGCGCCCAGAACAAGTTCAAGACCGGCCTCGACGTCGCCCGCTACACCGCGCGCATCATGCGTGCTGACATGGCCGCCTATGACGCCGACCCCGCGAACTACACCCAGTCCTTGGGCTGCTGGCACGGCTTTATCGCGCAGCAGAAGATGATCTCGATCAAGAAGCATTTCGGTACCACCAAGGGCCGCTACATCTACCTCTCGGGCTGGATGATCGCCGCGCTGCGCAGCGAATTCGGCCCTCTGCCCGATCAGTCGATGCACGAAAAGACCAGCGTCCCGGCGCTGATCGAGGAAATCTACACCTTCCTGCGCCAGGCCGACGCGCGCGAACTCGGCGGGCTGTTCCGCGAACTCGACGCCGCGCGCGATGAAGGCGACGAACTCAAGGCCAAGCAGATTCAGGCGAGCATCGACAATCATGAAACGCATGTCGTGCCGATCATCGCCGACATCGACGCGGGCTTCGGCAATGCCGAGGCGACGTACCTCCTCGCCAAGAAGATGATCGAGGCCGGCGCCTGCGCGCTGCAGATCGAAAATCAGGTTTCGGACGAAAAGCAGTGCGGTCATCAGGACGGCAAGGTCACCGTGCCGCACGAGGATTTCATCGCGAAGATCCGCGCCTGCCGCTACGCCTTCATGGAATTGGGCGTCGAGGACGGCATCATCGTGACGCGCACCGACAGCCTGGGCGCGGGTCTGACCAAGCAGATCGCTTTCTCGAAAGAGCCCGGCGACTTGGGTGACCAGTATAATAGCTTCCTCGATTGCGAAGAGGTCGACGGCGCAGGCAACCCCGGCGACGTCCTGATCAACCGCGACGGCAAGCTGATGCGCCCCAAGCGTCTGCCCTCGAACCTCTATCAGTTTCGCGCCGGGACCGGCGAGGACCGCTGCGTGATGGATTGCATCGCGTCCTTGCAGAACGGCGCCGACCTGCTCTGGATCGAGACCGAAAAGCCGCACATCGAACAGATCGCCGGTATGGTCGACCGCATCCGCGAAGTCGTCCCCAATGCGAAGCTCGCGTATAACAATTCGCCCAGCTTTAACTGGACGCTGAACTTCCGTCAGCAGGTGTATGATGCCTGGGAGCAGGACGGCCAAGACGTCAGCGCCTATGATCGCGCCCGTTTGATGAGCGTCGATTACGACGGCACCGCGCTCGGCGACGAAGCCGACAACCGTATCCGCACCTTCCAGCGCGATTCGGCCAAGCGGGCGGGTATCTTCCACCACCTCATCACCCTGCCGACTTATCACACCGCGGCGCTGTCGACCGACAACCTTGCCAAGGAATATTTCGGCGACGAGGCGATGCTGGGCTACGTCAAGGGCGTCCAGCGCGCCGAGATCCGCCAGGGTATCGCCTGCGTCAAGCACCAGAACATGTCGGGCAGCGACCTCGGCGACGATCACAAGGAATATTTCGCCGGCGACGCCGCGCTGAAGGCCGGCGGCAAGCACAACACGATGAACCAGTTCGCCGCATAATCCACGAGTTCGGCGCGAGGGGCCCGTTGCACCCCCTCGCGTCACCCCTCTTGGTACGGGGGCTAGCGATCCAGCCCCCGTACCTCCCGAGCTTTCCTGGGGAGGAAAGCCTGTCCGTCGGAAGCCGCAAGGCCTCCGGCGGACATTTTATTGCGGCAATACCGCCTCCTCCTCGCGCGTCTTGACCAGTGACCAGATGATGCCGCCCGCGATCAACCCGACCGTCACGCCCAAGCTCACCAGCGGCGGGAACTTGTCGCCGCCGAGGATGAAATCGGCGACGAAAATCTTCGATCCGATGAACACCAGCACCAACGCGAGTGCATATTTGAGGTAGTGGAAGCGGTGCACCATCGCCGACAGCGCGAAATACAGCGCGCGCAGGCCCAGGATCGCCATGATGTTCGACGTATAGACGATGAACGTATCGGTGGTGATCGCGAAGATCGCCGGGACGCTGTCGACCGCGAACACCAGGTCAGCGAGGTTGATGACGACGAGCGCAAGGAACAAAGGCGTCGCGGCGCGCACCAGCTTGCCGGTTTTGGTATCGGGCACCCGGACGAAGAATTTTTCGCCGTGCAACTCGTCGGTGATCGGCATCCGGCGCGATAGCCATTTGACGACGGGGTTGCCCGCGACATCCATCGGCTTTTCGCTCGCGAACAGCATCTTCACGCCGGTAAACACCAGAAACGCCGCAAAGATATAGAGTAGCCATTCATATTCGGTGACCAGCGCCGCGCCGCCCGCTATCATGATCCCGCGCAGCACGATGACCGCGACAATCCCCCACAAGAGCGCGCGATACTGATAGCGCGGCGGGATCGCAAAGGTGGTGAAGATCAGCGAGATGACGAAGATATTGTCGATCGACAGCGCCTTCTCGATAAAGAAGCCGGTGTAATATTGCAGCCCCGCCTCGCCGCCCTTCGCGGCCCAGACCCAGGCGCCGAACGCCATCGCGATGCCGATGTAGAAGGCCGAGAGCTTCAGACTCTCGCCGATCCCCATCTCCTTGTTTTCTTTGTTGAGCACGCCAAGGTCAAACGCGGTGAGCGTGACCACGAGCGCGATGAACGACAGCCAGAACCAGGCGGGGGTTCCCAGCCAGTCGGCAAACAGAAATTCCATTGTGATGATCCCTGGACATGCCGAGAGGCGCCACCTTTCGGCAGCGCTCCCGGTCGTGAAGTTGATGGATTAGCGCGCGAGCGCGGGGCGCAGCGTGAGCACGGCAAGCCGCTCTTTCACCGCCAGTTTCAGCGTTTTTAATCGCAACAGGCGAAACGGGTCCGCACGGCGCTGCCGCACCTCGCGGCGCTCGGCATCGTCGAGCTGGCGATGCAGCACGGTCAGGCGATAAAGATTCGGATTAAGCGTCATAAAAGGGCCTCCTGATTGGAAAAATCAAGCAGGTGACGCCGATGCCAGGACCCCGGGTTCAGGGGGGAGGTAGGGCCAGAGCATCGGAGTCACCCGATGCGGTCCGACATCACGTGGCAGGAAATATCCCGCCAGCGCCAGAGGGGCCCGGCCCGCACATCTTTTATTTAGGGAGCCGCCGCGCCGCTTGCAAGTCCCCTCGCCTCCCGCCACGCTGCGTCAGCGCCAAAGGAGGGTTTGAATGTCCGTGCTTGTCGACCGCGACGGCCCCGTCACCATCGTCACCATCGATCGCCCCGCGCGCCGCAACGCGGTCGGTCCAGACACCGCCGCGGCGCTCCGCGATGCTTTCACCACCTTCGCCGCCGACGATAGCGCGCGGGTCGCCATCCTGACCGGCAGCGAAGGGCATTTCTGCGCCGGCTTCGACCTCAATGCCGTCGGCGCATCACGCTACGATCCCGACGGCCCCGGCCCGATGGGACCGACGCGGATGCTGCTGGAAAAGCCGGTGATCGCGGCGGTCGAGGGGCATGCCGTCGCCGGCGGGCTCGAACTCGCGCTCTGGTGCGACCTGCGCGTCGCCGCCGCCAGCGCCGTATTCGGCGTCTATTGCCGCCGCTGGGGCGTGCCGCTGATCGACGGCGGCACCGTCCGCCTGCCGCGCATCGTGGGGCAAGGCCGCGCGCTCGACATGATCCTGACCGGTCGCCCGGTCGATGCCGACGAAGCGCACCGCATCGGCCTTGCCGACCGCATCGTCGCCGATGGCCAGGCGCTGCCCGCCGCGATCGAGCTCGCAAAGCAAATCGCCGCCTTTCCGCAGCTGTGCATGACCAGCGACCGGCTCAGCGCCTATCGCCAATGGGATTTCGATCTGGCCGGTGCGCTGGCGGACGAAGCCCACGCCGGCGTCGCCCCGCTGCGCGAAGGCGCTGCGGCAGGCGCCAAAAGATTTACCGACGGCGAAGGCCGCAGCGGCAGCTTCGTCGTGCTTCAGGGGGAATGACGATGAAGATATGGATTGCCGCCGCGTTGCTCGCCCTGCCCCCAATGCTCACCGGCGCTGCGCTCGCGCAAAGCCCCGACCTCCCCGCCGCTATCTATACCGACCCACCCGCCGATAAAGCGCATCCGGCGGCGATGGAGGTCGTCCATATCCCCAGCGGCGGCGTCGAGATCAACGGCGTCGTCTATATCCCCGCCGGCGCCGGTCCGCACCCGACCGCGGTCCTCTGCCACGGCCTGCCCGGCAACGAAAAGAGCCTCGACCTGGCGCAGGCGATGCGCCGCGCAGGATGGACCGTCATCACCTTCAACTATCGCGGCTCGTGGGGCAGCCCCGGCGACTATCGCTTTGCGCAGAATTTGCAGGACGCCGACGCCGTCCTCGCCTTCGCCCGCGACCCCGCCAACGCCGCAAAGCTGCGCATCGACCCGAAACGCCTTGTGATCATCGGCCACAGCATGGGCGGCTGGGTCACCGCGCTGACCGCAGCAAAGGACAAGGGGCTGATCGGCGCGGCAATGATCTCCGCCGCCAATCTCGGCCGCTTCGCCCAGATGCCGCGCGACCAGCTCGCCGCAGGCATGAAGGCCAACGGCCAGGAAGCGCTGACCGGCACCTCGCCCGAAATCATGGCCGACGAACTGATCGCCAATGCCGCGGCGTTCGACCTGATGACCGCGGCCCAGAAACTGGCCGCGACCGACCTCCTCATCCTGTCCTCCGACGACGGGCTCGCCCCTGGCACCGACGCGCTGGCCGCCGCGATCCGCAAGGGTGGCGGGACAAGGGTGAAAACGCTCCACGTCGCGACCGACCATAGCTGGTCGGACGCGCGGGTGCGGTTGCAGGTGGAGGTTTTGGGGTGGTTGGGGACGCTGGCGCGAACGAATTGAGCGCGATGCGGAATTGCAGCTCTGATCGCCGCGATCGGCACGGCAATCGTTTCGAATGTGGCACCAAAAGTCCGGCACGATGGACAAGTTAAAAATGGTACGTTCATGACCAACCAGCTATGGGCAGCACGCCGCGACCAGGGGAACATGATGACAACCGAAAAAGCCGACCAGATAGAGACGCTGCTGGATACCCCGAATCTCGCGGAAGCGCTCGAGAGTGATCGTTTCAAACAGTTTCTCGATTATGTGCCGGTTGCCGTCGCAGTTTCCGAACTTCATCCCTCGGAAATTATCACTTATGCGAATCGCGAGTTCGAGCGCCTGACCGGTCATCCGATTGCCGATATCGAAGGAAAAAGCTGGCGGGCGTTGCCCGGCGTCGCTGCGCCGATCGACGACGATCGACTCCTGCGCGACGCGGTCCAGGCCGACGTCGATTATATCGGCGAATTCAGGATCGAGCAGGCGGCGGGCGCCATTGTCGTGGATGCCTGGTCGAACACGATCGAGGATGAAGATGGCACGCCGTTATACCGCCTCGTCGCTCTGGCGCCGACGGGAAACGAACGCGAAGCGGATGCGCAAACCACGGCGCTTGCGGCGAAAGACGCCCAGCTTCGCGAGCTTCAGCATCGGGTCAAAAACAACCTGCAGATGATCACGGCGCTGATCCGGCTCGAAGCGCGCAACATCCCCGACGGCGACACAGGCGAGCGCTTCGATCGGCTTGCGGGCCGCATCGGCGCTTTGGGGGTGCTTTACGACACCTTGTCCCGAGAGAATGCCGACGACAGCATCGATCTGGGAATATACCTTGGACAAATCGCCACATCGGTGATGGCGGCCCATGCCACCGACGGCGTGCGGCTGGACATGAAGCTCGACAGCTGGCCAGCCTCGGTCAATGTCGCGATGCCGGCAGGGCTAGTGGTCAATGAATTGCTGACGAACGCGCTCAAGCACGCATTCGTCGGCCGTGACGGCGGCACGATCACCCTCCACAGCCTGATCGACGATGTGGGTTGCCATATCACCATCGCTGACGATGGCGTCGGTCTGGCCGATGGCGTTGCATGGCCGAAGCCCGGCAAGCTTGGCGCCATCATTGTCCAGTCGTTGAAGCAGAATGCGTCGGCCAAAGTTGCGGTCTGTTCAGAACCGGGCAACGGGCTGAAAGTCATCATTTCCTTTTCAAAGGCTGCTGCTGCGCCCACTGCTTAAGGGGGCGGGGCGGTCGGTTCCCGCCTACTCTTTCCCCATCAACTTCATCGCCATCGCCGTCAGCGCCTCGGTCGCCGTCGCAATCACCTTATCCGCCTCGGGCGCCCAGAACGGCGAGTGCAGGCTCGGCAACGTCCGGCCTTCCTTTTTGGCGGCGTCATATTCGGCCTGCGGCACCCCGCCGACCCAGATGATCAGGCTCTTGATGTCCTTGTCGTCGCGCGAAAAGCGGCCGAAATCTTCGCCGCCCATCACCGGCGGGATCTGCATCACGCGCTTGTCGCCAAAACTGGTTTTGAGATACGCCGCCATTTCTTCGGTGAAGTCTGGCGTGTTGAATGTCGACGGCGTGAACTCGTCCTTTTCGACATGCACCACCGGCATCTTGTCTTCGGGCATCCCCGCCGCGATCGCCTCTCCTTTCGCGATGCGCGCGATCCCATCGAGCAAATGACCCCGCACCTCGTCGGAATAGCTGCGCACCGTCAGTTGCAGCTTCGCTTCGTCGGAAATGATATTATGCTTGGCCCCGGCGTGAAAACTGCCGACGGTCACCACCGCACTGTCGAGCGGACTGATCTCGCGCGATACCAACGTCTGTAGCGCGCCGACGATGCGGGCGGCGAGCACGATGGGATCCTTGGTCGTCTGGGGATAGGCGCCGTGGCCGCCAACGCCCTTCACGGTGATGTCGACGCTGTCGACATTGGCGAGCGCATAGCCCGGCGTATAGCCGATCATCCCCGCAGGGAACTGCGCCGCGTCGTGGAACGCGAGCGCGTATTGGGGTTTCGGAAAGCGCGAATAGAGCCCGTCCGCCAGCATCATCCGCGCACCCGCGCCGCGTTCTTCGGCGGGCTGGCCGATCATTACCAGCGTCCCCGACCAGTTCGCCTTGTTCGCCGCCATCAACCGCGCGACGCCGATCCACGCCGTCATATGCGTGTCGTGGCCGCACGCGTGCATGACCCCGGTCTCGACGCCTTCCTTGGTGGTCACGCGCACTTTCGATGCGCCCGCCAGTCCGGTCTGTTCGGTCACCGGCAGCCCGTCCATGTCGGCGCGGATCAGCACCACCGGCCCGGGGCCGTTCTTCATCACCGCGACGATGCCGGTGCCTCCGACTTTTTCGGTGACGGTGAAGCCCAGTTTGCGCGCCTCGGCGGCCAAAATGCCCGCCGAACGCACCTCCATGAAGCTGAGTTCGGGGTTGGCGTGCAGATCGTCATAGATCTTCATCAGCGACGGCATCTGCTTCTGCACCTCGCCGCCCAGCGGCTGCGCCGCCGCGGGGGTGGCTCCCGATAGTGCAAGCGCAAGCGCCGCGGCTCCCGTCCACAAATTCCGCATTGTCATTCCCCTGCACCAAGCTCTCATGAGCCGAACCTAATCCCTTCGTGTCGAGCGCAGTCGAGACACCCCGCGGCGTAGCGCGTCCCAAGCGTGTCTCGACACGAAGGGGAATGAAGTGCCTTCCCAAACGACGGTTATCAGCCCGCCGGGACCAGTTCGATCACGTCAACCAAGGATTCATACGCGGGTGCGGGCAGAACAAGCCGCCAGCGATTGTCGCCAATCCGTTCGACCAGCCCCGCCATGTCGCGCATCCGGTCGCTGCCGTAATTGACCGCCATCTTTTCGTCGCCCAGCTCGAGCGTGCCGAGGAAAATCTGGCGTTTCAGATTGTCGGGAAAGATCAGGCCGACGGGGCGCTGCGACCCGGTCAGCTTGGTCAGGCTCGACAGCCCCTGTTCCGGCGCCACGCGGCAGCGGAACCAGTCATAGGCGATATAGTTCAGGCCACCGCGGCCCTTCGCCCCGACCTTGACCGTCCGGCAGCGATAATCGCCCGCGGGCAGAAACGCGTTCGGCAGCGCCGCCATCGGCTGCAGCAGCACCCCTTCGCGGTCGATGTCGGCGCCATGACCTTTCGCCCGCGCGTCGGCGAGCGCCGCTTCCCAGCTGGCGTACCAGCCGCGAATCCGCTCCTTGTCCGGATCGGTCGCCGTCGCGCGCCAGCTGCCCGCCGCGGGCGGCGCATCGGCCGCCGACGGCGGCAGCGCCGGCACCACCGGCACCGACTGGCACCCCGCGACCGTCAGCCCCAGCACAATGGCAAAAATATAGTTGGTGCGACCCATCATTCTCCGTCTCTCCCCTGATCCGGTTCCGTTAACCTTAGGAGGGCAAAGGAGAATGCTCAAGGCTTGCGGCGCATTAGGCCGCAGTCCACCCGCCATCGACGCTCAGGTTCGCGCCGGTGATGTTCGCCGCCTCGTCGCGGGTCAGGAACGACGCCAGCGCCGCGACCTGTTCGACGGTGACGAACTGCTTGGTCGGCTGCCCCGCCAGCAGCACGTCGTTGATCACCTGCTCGCGCGTCATCCCGCGCGCTTTCATCGTGTCGGGGATCTGCCCCTCGACCAGCGGCGTCCACACATAGCCCGGGCTGATACAGTTCGCGGTGATCCCCGCATCGGCCACTTCCAGCGCGACGGTCTTGGTCAGCCCGACCAGCCCGTGCTTCGCCGCGACATAGGCCGACTTGAACGGCGAGGCGACCAGCGAGTGCGCCGATGCGGTGCCGATGATCCGGCCCCATTTTTTCTTGCGCATGCCCGGGATCGCATGACGAATGGTGTAGAACGCCGACGTCAGGTTCAGCGCCAGGATCAAATCCCATTTCTCGACCGGGAAATCCTCGATCGGCGACACGAACTGCGTCCCGGCATTGTTCACCAATATGTCCACCCCGCCCATATCGGCATCGGCGCGCGCGAACATCTCGGTGATGGCATCGACCTTGGTCAGGTCGGCGCCGTCATAAATCGCCTTACCACCGCTCAGTCCTGCAAGCGCGACGCGCTCGGTCTCGATCGCCGCGGCGTCGCCGAACCCGTTGATGATGACATTCGCGCCCTCGCTGGCCAACGCCTTGGCGATGCCCAGCCCGATGCCCGACGTCGATCCGGTGACGAGCGCGGTTTTTCCTTGCAGACGCATGTTCGAAATTCCTTGTTTTGGGAATGTGTCAGTGGATATCGGGTTCGATTTTCGGCTTCAACATGTTGGCTTGCAACGCAAAACTGCCCGAACGCCCCTCGGCGATACTTTCCGCGAGCAAATGACCGTCCTTCATCGCAGCCTCGACCGCTTCGTGGCCGAGCGCCCAGTTGACCTCCATTGTCGAGCGCGAAAACTCGAAATCGCGCACGCCCGTCTGCCATTTCGGCGGTTGATGGATCAGCTGCACGACGTTGAGCGCCTTGCTGTCGACCATCTTCTTGACCGCCTTCACTTCGGGCAGGTCGGCGGCGCTGGGCGGCAACTTCGCCAACATCCGGTCGATCAGCTGATGTTCCTTGCGCCGCCGCACCAGCCCGTCCGAAATTCGCCGCGTGCGGCTCGAATAGCGAATGTCCTTTTCGCGCGACCATGCCTCTTCCATATCGTGCGGCCGCTCGCCGCGCGCGGGAAACAGGTCGACCTGAAACACCAGCATATCCTCATGCGCTGCATCGACGACATGCTCGAGCGGCGTGTTCGACACCAGTCCGCCGTCCCAATACCAGATGCCGTCGATCTCGACCGGCGGCAAACCCGGCGGCAGCGCGCCCGATGCCAAAATATGCCGCGCATCGAGCGTTTCCGACTTGGTGTCGAAGTATCGGAAATTCCCAGTCTCGACCGCCACCGCGCCGACCGACAGGCGCACATTGCCGGTGTTCACCCGGTCCCAATCAACCAGCCGGTCGAGCGTCTCGACCAGCGGCTTGGTGTCGTAAAAGCTCACCGCCTCTGGCGTCTGCCGCTCGGCAAAGCTCGGCGGCGGGAAGCGCGGGGTGAAAAAGCCGGGGACGCCGAACGCCATCACCTGCCCCGCCGCGACCATATGCGCCCATTCGCGCGCCCGGTCGTTGTCGGCGACCGGCAGCGACGGCATCGCAGACGACACGCCGTTCCAGAATTCGCGCAGCTTGCCCACCGCCTGATCGCGCGGATTGCCGGCGATGATCGCCGCGTTGACCGCGCCGATCGAAATCCCCGCCACCCAGTCGAGCTCGATGCCAAGGTCGATCATCGCCTCATACACGCCCGCCTGAAACGCGCCCAGCGCGCCGCCGCCCTGCAGGACAAGCACGACGAGGTCGGGAAGCGGAAGCGCTGCGGGAGCGGCACGGCGTGGCATGAAGTTGAGGGTCCTTCGGTTCGCATCAACGCGATTGGTGCGTCGCAGCATAAACCATTGCAAAGGCTTCGTCCAACGCGAAGCCTCTTTCAATTGCCCGTCGCTGCTGTAACTATCGAAATGAAACGGACACTTTAGCGGCGGAGAACCCCCATGCGCCTCGACGATTATGATCCCGGCGACGATATTCGCGACCTCGGCCGCGGCGGTGGTGGCGGCTTTGGCGGCGGCGGCGGTGGCGGTCTCGGCGGACTGCTCATCGGTTTCCTGCCGATGCTGCTCGGGCGCAAGATGGGCTGCGGCACAATCCTGCTGATCGGTGTGGCCGCCTTTTTCCTGCTCGGTCCCGGCGCCAACATGCTCAGCAGCGGGGGCGGCACCGCCGATCCGGCAGCGGACAGCCGCGTTGGCGGAAATGTCTCCTGTGACACCGAGAGCGAACGCTTCGCGTGCAATGTTTTCAGCTCGACGAACAAACTTTGGGGCGGATTGATCGAGGGCTATCGCGAACCGAAACTGCGTTTCTATTCGAATAGCGTCGATCAAACCGCCTGTGGTTCTGCAAGCTCTGCGATGGGGCCGTTCTATTGCCCGGGCGACCAAGGCATCTATCTCGACACCGATTTCTTCCGCGAACTCGAGCAGAAATTCGGTGCGGCGGGCGACGCGGCGCAGGCCTATGTGATCGCACATGAAGTCGGCCACCATATCCAGACGATTACAGGCATTTCGGACAAGGTCCGCCAGGCGCAGCAACGCGGATCGCAGGCTGAGGGCAACCAGTTGCAGGTGCGCATGGAATTGCAGGCCGACTGCTACGCCGGCGTCTGGGCGGCGCGCGCCAAGACCGCTGCGGGGCAACCGGTGATGGAGGCGGGCGACATGGAGGAAGCCATGCGCGCTGCCAACGCAATCGGCGACGACACGCTGATGCGCTCTGCCGGCCAGCGCCCGGTTCCCGAAAGCTTTACCCACGGCACCAGCGAGCAACGCATGAGCTGGCTGCGCCGCGGCCTGCAATCGGGGGATCCGCGCCAGTGCGACGCCTTCGCCAGCGGCGCCTGATCGCGCTGCTCGCGGCGACGTTCGCCGCGAGCAGCGCATCGGCGCAAACGCTGTATGTGGAAACCGGGCGCCTGATCGATGGCGTAACCGATACGGTGCGCACCGGTCAGTGCATCACGGTCGAGGCCGAGCGGATCAAGGCGGTCGCGCCGTGCGGCAAGACCCCCGACGGGGCGACGCGGCTCGACTGGTCGGGCTTCACCGTCCTGCCCGGCCTGATCGATCTCCACACCCACCTCGCCGACCTCGGCCAGAGCGCCGATCTGGCCGCGCCGATGAAGGCATCGCCCGCCGAAACCGCTCTCGTTGGCGCCCGCAACGCCCGCGTCACCCTGAACGCCGGCTTCACCAGCGTCCGCGACGTCGGGACCTATCGCGGACTGACCGACGTAACCCTGCGCAACGCGATCGAGCGCGGCGACGTGCCGGGACCGCGGATGTGGGTCGCGGGTGCCTACCTGACCGTTCCGAAGGGCGGCGGCGAACTCAACGGCGTCGTCCCCAACGAGGAACTGCCGCCGGACATGCGGCTCGGCGTCGCCGCGACGCCTGCGGAAGCCGCGGCGAAGACGACCTACCTGCTCGACCATGGCGCCGATTTCATCAAGACGATCGCCACCGGCGCGGTGCTGGCGATCGGCACCGAACCCGGCGCGCCCGAACTGACCGTCGATCAACTGCGCGCGATTGTGACGGTCGCCCATGCGCGCGGCAAACGGGTCACCGCGCATGCCCACGGCGCGATCGGCATCCAGAACGCGATCAACGCCGGGGTCGACAGCATCGAACACGCCAGCCTGGCCGACGAGGCGACGCTTCAGCTGGCCAAAAAACACGGCACTTGGCTCGCGATGGACATCTACAACGGCGACTATATCGACGACATCGGCACCAAAGAAGGCTGGCCCGCCGAATATCTGCGCAAGAACCGCGAGACCACCGACGCCCAGCGCGCGGCGTTTAAGCGCGCGGTCGAACTGGGCATCAACATCGGTTTTGCGACCGATGCGGGCGTCTATCCACACGGCCTGAACGCCCGACAGTTTGCCTATATGGTCCGCTATGGCATGACCCCGATGCAGGCGATCCAGTCCGCCACCGGCCGCGCCGCGATCGAGATGGGCCGCGATGACATCGGCGCGATCGTGCCGGGCCGCTTTGCCGACATGGTTGCGGTCAAGGCCGACCCGCTCGCCGACATCGCGGTGCTCGAAAAGATCGACCATGTGATGAAGGGCGGCACTCTCGTGCGGTAGCGTTCGCCTTATCGCTTCCCCGCCCGCGCCGCCGCATGAACCTCGGCGCGTTCGAGCAGCAGCGCGAGATCCTCGCGGCTGATGTCAAAGGTTTCGCCAAGGTCGTCGAGCGCCGCGTCGATATCGCTCATCGACAAGCCCGAACCTGCGGCCCGCGTCAGTGGCTTTCCTTCGACGGGTTTGGCCCGGTGCGGATAGGAATGGCCTGAAAAGCGATGGAAGGCCCAGCCGATCGCCACGAGCAACAGCGAGTTGACGAGCACGACGACCAGAAAATCGACGACATGCGCAGAGAACAGCGCATAGCCGCCAAGCACCGCGCTGAGTGCCGCTGCGCCGCCCGGCGGATGCAGGCAGCGGAGCAGCGACATGGTCAGGATCGCGCCCGAAACGGCAACCGCCGCCGCGATCGCCGGATCGGGGATCACTTGCGCCGTACCCGCGCCGACGATCGCCGAAATGACATTGCCGCCGGCGATTGACCAGGGCTGGGCCAGCGGACTGGCCGGAACGGCAAACAACAGTACCGCCGACGCCCCCATCGGCGCGACGATCCACGGCATCGACGATGGGAACAGGGCGGCGCATATCAGCCCGACGAAACCGATCCCGATCACCGCGCCGATGCTGGCAATGACACGGTCGCGCAGGCTCGCCCCCGCAAGCAGCGGAACAAACAAACGGCTGGTGTTCAAAATGGCGCGGAACATTGCTTACCCCACTCGCTTGACCATCGGCGCGATGAGGCCTTTGCCGCCGCGCCGCCAGAGAGGTTTCGTTGCCCGCCCGCAAGCCAGAATATGGCCCGCCCGCCAACGATGATGATTTGCCGCGCGTTCGTCCTTGAACCCACGCGCCACGCCGCTAAACCCCTTTCATGCGAAACCATATCCTTTGCAGCGCCGCCGCGCTCGCCGTCGCCCTTTCCGCCCCCGCCTTTGCCCGGCCGATGACCGAGGTCGACCTCGCGACGCTGAAGCGTGTCGCCGCGCCGACCGCGTCGCCCGATGGGCGCTGGGTGGTGTTTCAGATGACCGAGACCGAGGCCGCGACCTACAAGCGCTCGACCGGTCTGTGGCTGATCGATCGTAATGCCAAGGACGCCGCCCCGGTGCGCATCGCCGACACCGCGGGCAAGAACGAGACGGCACCGGCGTTCGACAAGGACGGCACGCTGTTCTTCATCTCGAACGCATCGGGCAGCGACCAAATCTGGCGCATTGATCCCAAGGCCGCCGGGGCCACGGCAACGCAGGTCACCAGCGCCAAGGCAGATGTGTCGGGCTTCAAGATTTCGCCCGACGGAAGCAAACTACTCGCATGGGGCGATGTACCGCGCGAATGCACCGACTTCGGCTGCGACGCGAAGGACAAGGGCGCGCTTCCCGGCCCCGGCACCGGCCGCCTGTACAAAGACGGCGCGGGCTTTGTGCGCCATTGGGACAGCTGGGAAACCCCCGGCACCTACAGCCGCCCGTTCGTCTTCAACCTCGACGGCGGCAAAGCGACCGTGGCGCGGGCGGTCGATGGCGGCTTGACCGGCGACAGCCCGTCGAAACCCTTTGGCGGGGGCGAGGAACTTGCGTGGGGCGCCGACAGCCGCACCGTCTTTTTCACGCTGCGCAAGGCGGACAAGGACGAGCCGACTTCGACCAACCTCGATATCTACAGCTGGCTGGTCGACAGCCGGATGATGCCGCAGAATTTGACCGCGGATAACAAGGCAACCGACACGCTGCCGACCCCTTCGCCCGACGGCAAATGGCTGGCCTATGCCGCCATGGCGCGCCCGGGGTACGAGGCCGATCGGCAGGTGTTGATGCTGCGCAACCTCGAAAGCGGCGAAACGAAGAAGCTCACCGACGCCTGGGACCGGTCGGTCGCCTCGATCGCTTGGGCACCCGACGGCAAATCGCTGCTCGTCACCGCGCAGGACACGCTCGAACATCCGGTGTTCCGCGTCAACGCCGCCAACGGCAAAGTGGAAAAGCTTAAGGCATCGACCGAAGCCTTCGACGGCAATGTCGGCGACGTCACCCCGCTCCCCGGCGGCGCTTTGCTCTATTCGCGCAACACCGCCCTCGCGCCGACTGACCTGTACGTCAGCGATGCCAAGGGCAAGGTGAAACAGCTGACCGCGGTCAACGCCGCCGCGCTCGCCGAATTCGACCCGGTCAAGCTCGACCGTCTGCAATTCGCTGGCGCGGGCGGCGACAAAGTGTGGGGCATGATCCTGAAACCCGCCGCCGGCACCGCTAAACTGCCGGTCGCCTTCATCGTCCATGGCGGCCCGCAGGGCAGCTTTGGCAACAGCTGGTCGACGCGCTGGAACCCGCGGCTGTTCGCGCAGCAGGGTTACGGCGTCGTCACCGTCGATTTCCACGGTTCGACCGGCTATGGTCAGGACTTCACCGACAGCATCAACAAGGATTGGGGCGGCAAACCGCTCGAAGACCTCAAGCTCGGCCTCGCCGCGGCGGGCAAGCAGGACGCCCGGCTCGACCTCAACAACGCTTGCGCCCTCGGCGCCTCCTATGGCGGTTACATGATGAACTGGATCGCCGGGCAGTGGACTGACGGCTTCAAATGCCTGGTCCAGCACGACGGCGTGTTCGACCTGCGCGCGATGGCGTTCGAAACCGAGGAATTGTGGTTCGACGAATGGGATCATGGCGGCGCGTGGTGGGAACGCACCGACCCCGAAAAATGGAACCCGGTCAATCACGTCACCAAGTGGAAAGCCCCGATGCTGGTCATCACCAGCGAGAAGGATTATCGCATCCCCTACAGCCAAGGCCTCGCCGCCTTCACCGCGCTCCAGCGCCGCGGCGTCGAAAGCCAGCTGCTCGTGTTCCCCGACGAAAACCATTGGGTACTGAAGGGCGCCAACAGCGTCCAGTGGCACCGCACCGTGTTCGACTGGATGGGCAGCCATTTGAAGAAGTAGCGCTTCTCAATCCCGTTCGTTTCGAGCGAAGTCGAGACACCCCGAAGGCGTGCGCAATCGATGGGCATCTCGACTTCGCTCGATGCGAACGGGAAAGTAGGCGGGTTCCCCCTTGCCGCCTCGCCCCCCGGCTGGCAAAGCGCGGCGCATTATGCCGATGGAAAAAACATTCGATCCCGCTGCGATTGAGGCGAAATGGGCTCACGCATGGGAAAGTCGCGGGCTGTTTCGCCCGCATCGCCCCGACGCCACCCCCTTCACGATCGTCAATCCGCCGCCGAACGTCACGGGCGCGCTGCACATCGGCCATGCGCTCGACAACACGCTGCAGGACGTCCTGGTCCGCTACGAACGGCTGCGCGGCAAAGATGCCTTGTGGGTCGTCGGCATGGATCATGCCGGCATCGCGACGCAGATGGTCGTCGAGCGCCAGCTGGAGGCGCAGCAGGACAAACGCACCAATTACAGCCGCGAAGATTTCATCGACAAGGTGTGGCAGTGGAAGGCCGAAAGCGGCGGCCAGATCACCGGCCAGCTCCGCCGCCTTGGCTGCTCGATGGACTGGTCACGCGAACAGTTCACGATGGATCCGCATTTCACCGCCGCGGTGGTCAAGGTGTTCGTCGACCTCCACAAAAAGGGGCTGATCTACCGCGACAAGCGTCTCGTGAACTGGGATCCGAAGCTCAAGACCGCGATCTCGGACCTCGAGGTCGAAACGCACGAGATTCAGGGCGGCTTCTGGCACTTCAAATATCCGCTCGCCGACGGCGTGACGCTGGACGATGGCCGCGATTATATCGAGGTCGCGACGACGCGCCCCGAAACGATGCTCGCCGATATGGCGGTCGCGGTGCACCCCGATGATGCGCGTTACCGGAGCGTGATCGGCAAGGACATTCTCCAGCCGCTGACGGGCCGCCGCTTCAAGATTGTCGCCGACGAACATGCCGATCCCGAGCTGGGGTCGGGCGCGGTGAAGATCACGCCGGGGCATGATTTCAACGACTTCGACGTCGGCAAGCGCGCCGGGTTCAAGCCCGGCGAGATGCTCAACATGCTCGATGGCGATGCGAACGTCATCCAGACGAGCGACGGGCTGATTCCGCAAGAGTATCTTGGCCTCCATCGCTTCAAACGCGACGGCATCGACGGCGCTCGCGAACTCGTCGTGCAGCGGATGAAGGAAGCGGGCTTCCTGATCCCTCACATCGTGACTTCAAAAGAGGGGGACGGCAACGTGCACGACGCCGAACCGCGCACGATCCAGACCCCGTTCGGCGACCGCGGCGGCGTGGTGATCGAGCCCTGGCTGACCGACCAATGGTATGTCGACGCTGGAACGCTCGCGCAGCCGCCGATGGCGGCGGTCCGCGACGGGCGCATCAACATCGTCCCCAAGACCTGGGAAAAGACCTTCTTCAACTGGATGGAGAATATCCAGCCGTGGTGTGTAAGCCGCCAGTTGTGGTGGGGACATAGGATTCCGGCTTGGTATGGACCGATAAAGGGCGAGAACGGCGAACTTTATCTGACCCAGCCAAAGAACAAGATTTTGCCGTCCGAACCAGAGGTTTTCGTTGCAGACAATGTTGACGATGCCCTCATTCTAGCAGCCGAATTCTATTCAGATGTTGGCAGTATGTACGTGAAAGCGTTCGACAGCCGTGAAGAGGCAGAAAACGCGAGCAACGGCGACGCGACATTAATTCCAATTTGGCGCGACCCCGATGTCCTCGACACATGGTTCTCCTCCGCGCTCTGGCCCTTCGCCACCCTCGGCTGGCCCGAAGACACCGACCTCGTCAAACGCCACTACCCCAACGACGTCCTCATCTCCGGCTTCGACATCCTGTTCTTCTGGGATGCGCGCATGGCGATGCAGGGGATGGAGTTCATGGGCGACGTGCCGTGGAAGACGCTCTACCTTCACGGCCTCGTCCGCGCGCCCGACGGCGCAAAGATGTCGAAGTCGAAGGGCAATGTCGTCGACCCGCTCGGGCTGATCGACCAGTACGGCGCCGACGCGCTGCGTTTCTTCATGGCCGCGATGGAAAGCCAGGGCCGCGACATCAAGATGGATGACGCGCGCCTCGCGGGTTATCGCAACTTCGCAACCAAGCTGTGGAATGCTGCGCGCTTCTGCGAAGCCAATGGCATTTCGGCTTCGACCACCCTCACCGCCCCCGCCGCGACGCTGCCGGTCAACCGCTGGATCATCGGCGAAGTCGTCACCGCCGTCGCCGCGATGGACAAATCGCTCGCAGACTATCGCTTCGACGAAGCCGCGAACACGATCTACAGCTTTGCGTGGGATCGGTTCTGCGACTGGTATCTCGAACTGATCAAGCCTGCCTCGAGCGAAGTCGAGAGGGGCGCGATCGACGACGAGACCAAGGCCGTCGCCGGTTGGGTGCTCGACCAGATCCTCGTCATGCTCCACCCCTTCATGCCCTTTATCACCGAAGAGCTGTGGACGGGGCTTGGCGACCGTGCCGATTATCCGCTGATCACCGCCAAATGGCCCGAACCGGGCGCCGCGCGCGATGCGGATGCGAGCGCCGACATCGACTGGCTGATCAAGCTGGTGAGCGAATTGCGCGCGGCCAAGGCCGAACTCGGCCTTCCCCCGGGGGCGCGCCTGACGGCGCATTTCCCGGCGGCGCTGAAAGGTCGCACCGACAAGCTCGCGGCGCAGCTCGACCGCTTGGCGCGCCTGGAGTCCGTGAGCTTCGACTCCGCGCCCGCTGGCGCCTCGGCGCAGCTCGTTGTCGAGCGCGAGACCATCACCGTCCCGCTCGAAGGCGTGATCGACATCGCCGCCGAACGCGATCGCCTGACCAAGGCGCTCGCCGCCGCAGCGAAGGAACGCGACGGCCTTGCGGGTCGCCTCAACAACCCGTCGTTCGTCGAGCGCGCCAAGCCCGAGGCGGTCGACAAGGCACGCGCCGATCACGCCGCGAAAGATGCCGAGGCCGAACGCCTGACCGCTGCCTTGGCAAGGCTGGGGTGACCGAAGGACCGCCCGTCACGCCGACCCCGGTCGCGGTCGCCAGCGATCCAGCGTCGGCGCCGGTCCCGCCGCGCCAGACCGCGCGCGGCGGCATGGACCTGACCAGCGGGCCGATCGCGAAGACACTGATCGTCTTTGCACTTCCGACGCTCGCGTCGAATGTGCTCCAGACGCTGTCAGGATCGGTCAATTCGATCTGGGTCGGGCAGTTTCTGGGCAACAGCGCGCTCGCCGCGACCGCCAACGCCAACATCATCATGTTCCTGATGTTCGCGACCTTTTTCGGCTTCGGCATGGCGGCGACGGTGCTGATCGGTCAGTCGATCGGGCGCGGCGACATCGACGCCGCGCGCCGCGCGGCAGGCGGCGCAATCGGGCTCGCGGCGCTGTTCGCGGTCGTCATCGCGGTCGTCGGCTGGTTTACCTCCGACGCGATCTTGCGCCTGCTCGAAACCCCGCCCGAAGCCTTTGCGCTGGCGCATGATTACCTCCGCGTCACCTTTGTCGCGATTCCCGCCAGCATGATTTCGGTGACGCTGATGATGGCGTCGCGCGGTGCCGGCGACGCGGTCACCCCGCTGCGCTTCATGGTGTTGACCGTCGTCATCGACATCATCCTGAACCCGGTGCTGATCCTCGGGCTCGGCCCCGTCCCGCGCCTCGGCATCGCGGGCAGCGCGCTGGCAACCGCGATTGCCGGGACGATCAGCCTGATTGGCATGATCATCTGGTTCTATGCCAAGGATCATCCACTCCGCCTGCGCAGCCGCGAGCTTGCCTATCTGGCGCCCAGCTGGCGCGAGCTGCGCTTCATCATCGTGCGCGGGCTGCCGATGGGGGCGCAGATGCTGGTCATTTCGGGCGCGGGACTCGTCATGGTCGGGCTCGTCAATCGCGAAGGCCTTGTCACCGCTGCCGCCTATGGCGCGACGCTGCAATTGTGGAACTATATCCAGATGCCCGCGCTCGCGGTCGGCGCCGCGGTTAGCGCGATGGCGGCGCAGAATATCGGGGCAAAGCGCTGGGACCGCGTCTCGACGATCACCAACAGCGGCATCACAATCAATCTCGCGATGACCGGCGTGCTGATCGCGCTGCTCCTGCTGTTCGATCGCGCCGCACTCACGTTATTCCTCGGCAGCGGCAGCGAGGCGATCGAAGTGTCGCGACATATCCAGTATATCGCCACCTGGACCTTCCTGCCCTTTGGCACCACCATCGTCATTATCGGCACCCTGCGCGCGAATGGCTCGGTCGTCCCACCGCTGATCATCCTGGCGCTGTCGATGTTTCCGATCCGCTTCGGCATCTATTATTTCGCCTATCCGGCGCTCGGCGCTGACGCGATCTGGTGGAGCTTTCCGCTCTCGTCGCTTGCCTCGCTGGCGATGGCGTGGGCGGTGTATCAGCGCGGCGGCTGGCGCCGCGCGTTGCCGCAACCGGGCGCGCGATAGACGCCCGGCTTTCGACCAATGCGCGCGCGCCTTCGACTGGCGACCCGGTGTCTGCTATCCTTGATGCCGGTTTTGACGCTAAAGCAGGCGCAATGAACATGACCCTTCGCAAAGACGCGCTGCGTGACCAACGCGCAAAAATGCTGGCGGCAGCGCCCGACTGGCGCGCCTCCGACGCCCGCGTCAATCCGCGCGTCGCGATCGGATCGATCATCGCGATGTGGCTGCTCTATTTCCTGATCACCACCGGGCTCGGCCTGCTCACCGGCGTACCCGAACAATGGGCATCGGCCGGACGGCGCGGGATCGTCGTCGTTGCGGGCATCCTGTGCACCTTTGTGCTCTACCAATTGCTTCAGCGCGCCCAGCCGCAAAGCTTTGGCGCCCGCCTTGCCGCCGCACTGGGCGCGGCGGTGCCGCTGGTCATTGTCTATGCCTCGGTCAATCTGCTCGTCTTCTATTACTGGTTCCCGGTGTCCGATGCGGCGAAGATCATCGAAGAAATGCAGGCAAAATTCCCCGGCGCGTGGGAAACCGTGTTGATCCTCGACAGCTCGATCCGCTGGTATTTCTTTTTTGCGGTGTGGGCGGCGCTCTACGTCGCCTTTGGCTATGCCAGCGAGATGCAGGCGGTCGAACGACGCGCCAATCATTTCCGGCTCGAAGCCAAAAATGCGCAGCTGCGCGCGCTGCATTATCAGGTCAATCCGCACTTCCTGTTCAACACGCTCAACTCGCTGTCGGCGCTGGTGATGCGCGGGTCGAAAAGCGAGGCCGAGACGATGATCATGAATCTGGCGTCCTTCCTGCGCTCCAGCCTCGCGATCGATCCCGAACAGCTGGTCAGCCTTGACGAAGAAATCGCGCTGCAACGCCTGTATCTCGACATCGAACAGACGCGCTTTCCCGATCGCTTGCAGGTCGAGGTGACGATGCCCGACGAGCTGAAAAATGCCTGTGTCCCGGTGCTGATCCTGCAACCGATCATCGAAAATGCGATCAAATATGGCGTCGCGCCGACCAAGGGAAAAATCGCGATCCGCCTGCACGCCAGCGCCGAATATGGGCTGCTGGTGCTGCGCATCGACAATGACATCGACGCCAAGGCGCCGACGCCGGCGTCGGGGACGGGACTCGGCCTCGGCAATGTTCGCGAGCGACTGCTCACCCGCTATGGTCCAACGGCGGGGTGTGATTGGGGGCCATCGGACGATGGCGGCTTTGTCGTCTCGCTATGGCTGCCGCTTTCACGGGAGGCCCGTTGATGATCCAGACGCTTCGCACCTTGATCGTCGATGATGAACCGCTGGCGATCGAACGCTTACAGATATTGACCGGGCAGCAAGACGGCGTGTCGCTGGTCGGCACCGCGAGCGACGGCGCCTCGGCGCTGCGCATGGTCGATGCCCTCGCGCCCGATCTGGTGCTCTGCGACATTGCGATGCCTGACCTCAACGGGTTGGAGGTTGCCGCCGCGATCGATCGGCTCGACAATCCGCCGGCCGTGATCTTTGTGACGGCGTTCGACCAATATGCTGTCGCCGCCTTCGATGTTGCGGCGGTCGACTATCTGCTCAAACCCGTCTCGCCCGACCGCCTGGCCCGCGCGCTCGCACGGGTGCGCGAATGGCGCGCGACCGAACGGGCGCCGAGCCAGAAAAGCAAATGGATCAACGAATTCTGGGTCCAGAACCGCGGCGAAATGCTGCGCATCGATGCGGGCCAGGTCGATCTGATCGAGGCTGAGCGCGACTATATGCGCCTGCACGTCGGCGCCCGCAGCTGGTTGATCCACCAGACGATCAAATCATTGGAAGCGCGGATGAACCCCGATCAGTTCATGCGGATTCACCGCTCGAAAATGGTGCGTCGCGACGGCATCGTCGGGCTCAAACACCATGGCGACGGAGCGTGGAGCGTCGATTTGGGCGAAGGCGGCGTCCACCGCGTCGGGCGCACTTATCTCCACGACGTCAAGGCGATCATGCACGCTTGAAATCAAAAAGGCGGCCAATGCTGTCCCAGCCTGACCGCCTTTGTTGATGAATTGGCCGCGCCGTCAGGGCGCCGAAACCATGATCGTCTGGCCACGGTCGGCCAGCCGCGTGCCATCACCGTTCAACAGGCTCGCCAGCTTGACGTCGGCATCGGCCATCGTGACCTTCTCGCAATTCTGCGATTGCGCGCGCTCGCCCAGCGTCACGCGGTAGTTGGGTCGGCTGTTACACACCGTGCGTACGGCCAGCTTCACGCGCGAATTAAGACGCTCGCGTCCTTCGACGCTTGCCAGATTCAAGTCGTTGTAGCGGACGATGACGGTTCGCCGCTCGCCGTCGTCTTGGGCCGCGGCCGGAACGCTCAGGCCGATACACGCGATCGGCGCGCTCAGCAGGATCAAGGATAATTTCGCCATGGGGGAGTCCTCTCTGGGGGATGATGCGGGACACGAGGGCTCCGGACCGGGGAGACCAGAACCCCCGCATCCCGCAAGTTGGTGATACCCCCTAGACGTCATCAGAATCGCGTTTGTATCGATCGGCGCAAACGCCGGCTCGATTACCGGACGAAAGCTGTTTACCCATCGACGAACGGTCGGCTGACGGGCAATTTCATGGCGTCAAGCTTGCATCGGACGCTCGCACATGGCCAAATCGGCGAATGGAGCGGAAATTATCTTTCGCCGTGAGTCGGCATCGCGGTGTGCGGCTGTTCCGCTGGTCCTTACTGGCGCTTGCCGGGGTGACCAGCGGAATGCTTCTCGGCGAGATGGCGGCGGGAACAAGATTGGGCGGCGGAATAGGCGAACCGGCAACCTATTCACACCTCAGCGCCAATCCCGACGCGGCGGCGCCACCCGCCGGGGGCGCTGCGCCATGCCTCGATTGCCGCGACAGTTACGGTGTCGCCGCGCGTCTGCGCGCCGATCACGAAAGCCGGATGAGCCACGAATTTCGGGAACTGGGCGCGGTGGACCTCAACCCGCCAGCGCCCGGCGAGCCCGATGACGGTTATCGCTATGGCGGCCGATTTCCCGACCCACCGCGGGACGCGAGTAAACAGCAGCCCGACGCCCAGGTTGCGCCCGCCGCTGCGGCGGACGAAAACCCGCTTGTCGTCGAACCTCCGGTGCCCGCGACCGACTATTGACCTGTTAGCGCGGCTCCGGCGCGACAGGCTTGGCGCAGCGCGTCGTATCACCCGCCTTGCATGCCGCGACATCGGACTCCCATTTCATCCGCTCTTCGGCCGACATGGCGGCAACGCGCGCCTTCTCGGCTTCATAGATCGCGGTTTCGTCGGCGAACTCGGTTTGGTCGTGCGCGACTTGCTGCGCCGCTGCCGACACTTCCTGCTCATAGGTCGTGGTTTCCGCCTTGGCGCGCGACGCCTGTTCGGCGTTCAGCCGCGCGGTGTTCGACCGTTCTTCGGGCGTTGTGCCGTCGGGCAGCTTCTTTTCGGTCACCGGAGCCTCGGTCGAAACTGCCGCTGGGGCTTGGAACGCCGCCGCCTGCCCGCTCGCGATCAGCGCCAACGCCGTGGCTGCCGCCAAAATCATTCTGCTCATCGAACTGTCTCCTGTAATCCAAAGCTTTGGCGGTCTAACGCGTGGCCCGATGGGGCGTTCCCGCTAGCGAATTGACCTCGGCAAGCACACGGGTCATGCTCGCCCGCCGTACCTTGTCCGATCGGACGCCGATTTGCCAGCACCGCCGAAACATCCGCTCAATCGCCCAGTCTTTTTCACCCCGCTCGCGGTCCTGCTCGCCGCGGTGCTCCTCAGCCTGTGGCAAGGCGCCGCTGTTCTCGCCACCGAAACGGCGATCAACGACTGGATCCTGCGCCATTTCTCGCCGCTATTCGCCTGGTCGGGGCTCGCCTTTCTGGCGCTGCTCGCGGGCATTGCCGTATCGCCGCTGGGAGGCCAGATCATTGGCGGGGTCGGGGCAAAGCCCATCCTGACCCGCTGGCGCTGGTTCGCGGTCACTCTCTGCACCACGATTGCGACCGGCATATTGTTCTGGGGCGCCGCCGAGCCGTTGTTCCACCTCAACGATCCGCCCGCGATGCTGGGGCTACAGCCCGGCAGCGACGCCGCCGCGACCTTTGCCATGTCGACGATGTTCCTGCACTGGACGCTGACTCCCTACGCCATTTACACCGTCGCCGGGCTCGCCTTCGCGCTCGTCTATTACAACCGCCGCGAACCATTCAGCCTGTCGTCGCTGTTCGTCCCGCTGCTCGGCCAGCGCGCGCACGGACCGGTCGGCACCGGCATCGACATCATCTGCCTGTACGCGCTCGTCGCCGGCATGGCGGCGTCGATGGGCGCCGGCATCCTCGCCTTGGCCGGCGGGATAGAGGGGATCGGCGGCTTCGTCGGCGGCACCCCGCTGCGTTGGGCGATCGCCGCGGCGATCGTTGGCAGCTTCCTGATCTCCGCCGCAACCGGCCTGCAAAAGGGGATCGCCGGCCTTTCGGTGCTAAACACCTGGTTGTTCTTTGCGATCATCGCCTTCGTCCTGATCGCCGGCCCCACCGCGCAAATGTTCGACCTCACGCTACGCGGCACCTTCGACTACTTCCAAACCTTCATTCCCCGCAACCTCGGCCTCGACGTCGATACCGACTGGCATCGCCAATGGACGATCTTCAACTGGGCCAACTGGTTCGCCTGGGCGCCCGTCACCGCGCTGTTCCTCGGCCGCCTCGCCGTCGGTTACAGCGTCCGCGCCTTCATCCTCTATAATCTGATCCTGCCGTCGCTGTTCGGCGCGGTGTGGATGACCGCGATCGCGGGCGCCACCATTGCGCTCGACCAGCAGAGCGGCGCGAGCCTCTACGCGATCCTGACCGCGCAAGGGCCGGACCCGGTGCTGTTCCGGCTGTTCAGCGCCCTGGGCGGCGGACCCGGGGTTGCCGCGATCGTTCTGTTCGCGATCTTTCTCTCTTACGTGGCTGGCGCCGATGCCAATGTCTCGGCGATGAGCGCGCTGTCGACCCGCGGCATAAGCCCCGATGCCCCCGAAGCGCCGCTCGGGGTGCAGGCGGTGTGGGGCATCACTGTTGGGCTGGTCGCGCTGGTGCTCGTGGCGAGCGGCGGCATCGACGGTATCCGCATGATGTCGGTATTGGGCGGCTTTCCCGCTCTGTTCGTTATCATCGGCGCGGCGCTGTCGCTCGCCGTTATGGCGGTACGGGGACGGCACGAAGCCGCCCCCGCCCGGTCCTGAGAAAGGGGTCTCAGGACTTACCAGATTTTCGTACGTTGCTCGGGCTTCAGATAATATTTCGCGCCCGCCTGAACGCTGAACGCCTTGTACCAGGCATCGACGTTTCGGACCGGACCGATGATGCGCCAGCGCGCCGGACTGTGCGGATCGCTTGCCACCTGCTGCTTGACCGCGTCTTCACGCTGTTTGGCGCGCCACGCCTGCGCAAAGGCCAGGAAAAAGCGTTGATCGCCGGTCAGCCCGTCGATCACCGGCGCGGGCTTGCCGCCAAGCGAGCGATGATAGGCGTCATAGGCGACCTCCAACCCCGCGAGATCGGCGATATTCTCACCCATCGTCAGGTCGGGATTGATGAACGCGCCAGGAGCAGCTTCATAGGTCGCATATTGCGCCCCAAAGGCCTTCGCTGCGGCGTCGAACTTCGCGGCATCCTCGGCGGTCCACCAATCGCGCACCGCGCCGTCGGCATCGATTTTGCGTCCCTGATCATCGAAACCGTGTATAATCTCGTGGCCGATGACGGCACCGATCGCGCCATAGTTGACGGCGTCGTCGACGCTCTCGCTGAAATAGGGTGCCTGCAAGATGCCCGCCGGGAACACGATCTTGTTCTCCAGCCCGCCATTATAGGCGTTTACTTCCTGCGGATTCATCGCCCATTTTTTGCGATCGACGGGCTTGTTGAGGTCACCCAGCGCATAGGCATATTCGAACGCCGAACTGCGCTTCACATTGCCATACAAATCGGTCGGATCGATCTTGAGCGCCGAATAATCGCGCCATTTGTCGGGATAGCCGACCATGACATCCATCTTCGCCAGCTTCGCCAGCGCGGCGTCCTTGGTCGCCGGGGCCATCCAGCCGTTGGCGCGAATACGGTCGCCCATTGCGAGCTTCAGGTTAGCGACCAGCACCTCCATCTTCGCTTTCGCGCTCGCCGGGAAATATTGGGTGGAATAGGTTTCGCCGACCAGCTCGCCCAAACTTCCGTCGACCAAAGTCAGCCCGCGCTTCCAACGCGGCCGCAGTTCGGACACGCCGCTCAGCGCTTTGCTATATTCGAAGCGGCTGTCCACGAACGCCTTCGACAAATAGGGCGCGGCGTTATCGGCGACATGGAACTGCTGCCAGAGCTTGATCGTATCGAGCGGCGTTTTGGTATAGAGCGCGGCGATGTCGCGCACCGCCGTCTTTTCGGTCACGATCAGACGCTTTTGCGGTCCGATTCCAGCGCCCGCGAACCATGCGCTCCAATCCAGGCCGGGAGCATAGGTGGCCAGCTCATCCGACGACATGGGATTGTTGACCTTGCCAACATCGCGGCGGTCGGCGACCGCCCAGCTGACTTTGGCAATTTCGGTTTCGAACGCCATGATCGCATCAGCCGCCTTATCTGGATCGGCAGTGCCGACCATCTTCAACGTCCGCGCGACATAGGCGCGATAGGCATCGCGCTGCGGCTTGAAGCCGTCCGTCAAATAATAGTCGCGATCGGGAAGCCCGATCCCCGCCTGACCCAGCCACAGGACATTGACGGTGGGATCGGCGGTGTCCGCATAAGGACTGCCGCTCACCACCGTCGATCCGAACGTCCCCTGTGTCGCGCCCATGAAGCGCGCCATTTGGGCTTTGTCCTTGATCGCAGCGACCGCGGCAATATCCGCCATCAACGGCTTGGCACCCAGCGCGTCAACTCGCGCTTCGTCCATAAAGCTCTGATACAGTCCGCCAACCTGGCTCGTCGCGGGTGCGCCGGCGACCACGTTGCGAAGCTGGCGCTGGGTCAGGTTATAGACATCATATCCGACCCCCGCTGACGCCTGATCCGACGGGATTTCGGTGCGCGCGAACCAGCCGCCATTGGCGTATTTGTCGAAATCGTCGCCGGGCTTCACCGACGGATCGCGCGCGTCGAGGTCGACGCCCCATTTCCCAAAGGTGAGCGCGTTCACCGACGCATCGTCGGCACTGGCTGCCGCTGTCTCCATGGTCGTCGTTAGCGATGCGGCTGCGTCGCGCGCTGCGGCTGGTGCTGCCAGAACTGCCGCAATCGCCAACGATGCCGCGCCCAAATATCCCGTTTTCATTCCCCGTCTCCTTTTCCCCGCGCCGATCCAGAGGATCGACGACGCTGGCCCTCACTGTCCGCTCGCGCCGTCAAGCCGTCAAGCGATGAGAATACCGCTGGTCGAAGCCTTTGTGATGTTGGTGGAAAGTCGCCGCATTGCGGGCCGTACCCGTACAACCTATCTATACTGCAATGCCGGGCCGAAACGCCCCCTTGCGCCATAAGAACAAATCTGGAACATGCATCTCCCATGAGTCTGACCCATATCTCCGTGCGCGGTGCGCGCGAACACAACCTTAAGGGCGTCAACGTCGACCTGCCGCGCGATGCACTGATCGTCATCACCGGCCTGTCGGGCAGCGGAAAATCGTCGCTCGCGTTCGACACGATTTATGCCGAAGGCCAGCGGCGCTACGTGGAATCGCTGAGCGCCTATGCCCGCCAGTTCCTCGAAATGATGCAAAAGCCTGATGTCGAGCATATCGACGGGCTGTCGCCGGCGATCAGCATCGAGCAGAAGACGACGTCGCGCAATCCGCGCTCGACCGTCGCAACGGTCACCGAAATCTATGACTATATGCGCCTGCTGTGGGCGCGCGTCGGTATCCCCTATTCGCCCGCCACCGGCGAACCGATTGCCGCACAAACGGTCAGCCAGATGGTCGATCGCGTGATGGACCTGCCCGAAGGTACGCGCGCCTATCTGCTCGCCCCCGTCGTGCGTGGGCGCAAGGGCGAGTATAAGAAGGAGCTCGCGCAGTGGCAGAAGGACGGCTTTACCCGCGTCCGCATCGACGGCGAGTTTTACGAGATTGGCGAGGCGCCTGCGCTCGACAAGAAGTACAAGCATGACGTCGAAGTCGTCGTCGATCGCATCGCGGTCCGCGAAGGGCTCGGCGCGCGGCTCGCGGACAGTTTCGAAACCGCGCTGAAGCTCGCCGAAGGGTTGGCCTATGTCGATCTCGCCGATGGTCCGGTGCCGGGGCGCGAGGAGGAGGATAGCGGCGGCGCGATGAAGGGCGCGGGCATTCCCGCAAACCGCCTGATCTTCAGCGAGAAATTTTCTTGCCCGGTCAGTGGCTTCACGATCGCCGAGATCGAACCGCGCTTGTTCAGTTTCAACGCCCCGCAGGGCGCCTGCCCCGCGTGCGATGGCCTCGGCGAGCGGCAGGAGTTCGATCCCGACCTCGTCGTTCCCAACCACGCATTGAGCCTGAAAAAAGGTGCGGTCGTGCCGTGGGCGAAATCGAACCCGCCATCGCCTTATTATATGCAGGTGCTCGAAAGCCTGGGCAAAGCCTATGGCTTCGACCTGACAACGCCGTGGCAGGATCTGCCCGGCGAGGTGCAACTGGTGATCCTTTACGGCAGCGGCGGCAAACCCGTCGAGCTGACCTTCAAGGACGGGCGCCGCAGCTACACGACGCACAAGGCGTTTGAGGGTGTGATCGGCAACCTCAACCGCCGCCTGCTCCAGACCGAAAGCGCGTGGATGCGCGAGGAGCTGAGCAAATATCAGACCCCGCAACCGTGCGAGACGTGCCACGGCGCGCGCCTGCGCCCCGAACCGCTCGCGGTGAAGATCGCGGGCGAGGACATCAGCATGTCGGCGCAGCGCTCGGTTGCCGACGCGCTGGCGTGGTTCTCCACCCTCGACGAGAAATTGAACGACACCCAGCAACAGATCGCGAAGGCGATCCTCAAGGAAATCAACGCGCGGCTGGGCTTCCTCAACAATGTCGGGCTCGATTATATCAACCTCAACCGCACCAGCGGAACGCTGAGCGGCGGCGAGAGCCAGCGCATCCGCCTCGCATCGCAGATCGGTTCGGGCCTCTCGGGCGTGCTCTACGTCCTCGACGAACCGAGCATCGGCCTCCACCAGCGCGACAACGACCGGCTGCTCGCGACGCTCAAGCGTCTTCGCGACCTCGGCAACACGGTGATCGTCGTCGAGCATGACGAGGACGCGATCCGTCATGCCGACTATATCGTCGACATGGGCCCTGGCGCGGGTCTGCACGGCGGCGAGATCGTCGCCGAGGGGACGCTGGAACAGGTGCTCGCGAATGAGAACAGCCTGACCGCGGCTTACCTCACCGGCGCGAAGAAAATCGACATCCCCAAGCATCGCCGCAAGGGCAATGGCTTCGACCTCGTGCTGAAGGGCGCGCGCGCCAACAACCTCAACAATGTGACCGCGAAAATCCCGCTCGGCACCTTCACCTGCGTCACCGGCCTGTCGGGATCGGGCAAGTCGAGCCTGATCATCGACACGCTCTATGCCAGCGCGGCGCGGGTGCTCAACGGCGCGCGGATGATCGCGGGGCCGCACGACAGCCTGAAGGGGCTGGAGCATTGCGACAAGGTGATCGACATCGACCAGTCGCCGATCGGCCGTACCCCGCGATCAAACCCCGCGACCTATACGGGCGCCTTCACGATCATCCGCGACTGGTTCGCGGGGCTGCCCGAAAGTCAGGCGCGCGGGTACAAGCCCGGGCGATTCAGCTTTAACGTCAAGGGCGGGCGGTGCGAGACGTGCACCGGCGACGGGCTGATCAAGATCGAGATGCACTTCCTGCCCGACGTCTATGTGACGTGCGAGACGTGCCACGGCAAACGCTACAACCGCGAAACGCTCGAGGTGAAATTCAAGGGCCACAGCATCGCCGACGTGCTCGACATGACGGTCGAGGATGCGGCGGAGTTCTTCAAGGCGGTGCCGTCGATCCGCGAGAAGATGGCGATGCTGGTGCGCGTTGGGCTCGGCTATATCAAGGTCGGGCAGCAGGCGACGACGCTGTCGGGCGGCGAAGCGCAGCGGGTGAAGCTGGCCAAGGAATTGTCGCGACGCTCGACCGGGCAGACGCTGTATATCCTCGACGAACCCACCACCGGGCTGCATTTCGAGGATGTCCGCAAGCTGCTCGAAGTGCTGCAGGCGCTGGTCGAACAGGGCAACAGCGTGATCGTGATCGAGCATAATCTGGATGTCATCAAGACCGCCGACTATATCCTCGACCTCGGCCCCGAGGGCGGCGTCAAGGGCGGCGAAATCGTCGCAAGCGGGACGCCCGAGCAGGTCGCGAAGAACCCGCGCAGTTTCACGGGGCAGTATCTGGCGCCGATGTTGAAATAGGCCTCACCGCGCTTTCCCGTATCGTCGCGTTTCCCGGCATCGTCGCCCCCTCCCCTGTATCGTCACCCCGGGCTTGACCCGGGGTCCATGACCACCTCGGTCGCTTGGGCCCCGGGTCAAGCCCGGGGTGACGAAATTGGGGTGCGGTTCTTCGGCATCATGACCCGGTGCTTTGCCCGCCTTTCCGGGCCTCGTCGCGCGGCGCTACGGTGACCGTCTTTGCGCGAAGGAACGGATCCCGATGGCGGCTGGCAAATCGATATTCGGCAAAGTGATCGGCTTTGCGGCGGGCCTGATGGGCGCGGGATCTGGCGATGCCGCGGCGCAGACCGCCGATGAAACCGCCGCAAGGGCGCAGGCCGAGGCCGAGCACGAGCGCATCTTGCGCAGCTTGCGGCTGGTCGTCCGCGACGCTGGTTACGCGGCGCATCGCAACCGGATCCTCGCCGATCGCGGTGCCCAACCCGACGATGTCATCTTTGCCACTCCCCTTGCCAACGGACTGGAGCTGATCCTTGTCGCCGACGAGCCGACCACCAGCAAGCCGTGGATGCTGCGCGACCTTGACCTGTACAAGGTCACGCAGGACGAGATCATGGCGCTCGGCCGTCGTCAGGTGCTGGCGATCCTGCCGTCGCTGCCGCCCGCGGAGGCGGTTGCGGGCGGGGTCGTGATGGTCCCGAAGATGGACTATCTCGCCAGCCTGCTGCTCGCCGACGGGTGGGACGAGCTGGACGCGGCGCTGGGCGGCAACCTGCTGGTCGCGGTGCCGTCGGACGATGTGCTGATCGTCGCCGACGGGCGCGCGGCGGACATCGGCGCCAAGCTGCCCGGCTTTGTCAAAGCGCAATATGACGATGCCAACCGGTCGGTGTCGCCGCTGGTATATCGGCGGCTGGGCGGCGCGTGGGTGGCGGTGGAGTGAGCCTCTTCTGCGCCTTACTATTCCCGTTCGTGTCGAGCGAAGTCGAGATATGCCGGGTCCGCGCTCGACTTCATGTGTCTCGACTTCGCTCGACATGAACGGGTTTGGGGCGGCCCGTCCGGCCTAATGCCACAACGCCGACAGCGGGTAGAGTGCGATCAGCCAGATGAGGCACCCCACCACCACGCGGCGGTCCTTTGCCGCGATCGCCAGCAGCGCGATGGGGAAGAAGGACCAGGCGATGATGAAGGCGCGCAGGCTGGTTGGGGCGGGCATGCCGACCAGCCACGCGACCGTCGTCACCAACACGACATTGCACAGGAACACCCCCGCGATCACCGTGCGCCGGTGCTTGTCGAAATGGGCGTTGAGGTCGCTCCATCCCTCGGGATCGTCGGGGAACACCAGCGATGCGGCGACATAATAGAGCGCGGTGACGACGAAGCCGCCGAACAGCACCGGCCAGGTCAGCGGCAGTGTGTCGCGCAGCGCCCAGCCATAACTCCAGAAGGTGACAACGTCGCACGACACGAACAGCCCGAGCAGCGCGGTCGGCCAGCCGATGCGGACGCGGTGGCTGGCCTTCAGCGCGCGCGCCAGCCCGCCCAGCCCCTCGGCCAGCGCGAGGCCGAGGATCAGCCCGAACAGCGAAAAGATGAATTCAAACCCGCTCATATGGCCCCCCGTTTGCCCGCACCGATGCTGTGGCAAAAAGCGATGGGGGGCAAGCGGGGGCGTGCGGAACTTGTCAAACTTGTCACCTGGTGCCACCCGGAAACAACGACTTGCGCGATAGGGCGCATAGGGTCGAGGGGCCGACGATGCGAAAGAGCGGCGGTTATGCTGGCATGGCCGGATAATGTAGGAAAGCGGCGATTTTCCTACATCGTCACTGCGGCCGAAGCACGGGAGTCGGCCGACTTGCCCCCGGGTCCAGCTGGCAAGGCGGCGCCGAAAAAGGCGTTTCACGCGAAGCCTGTCGTGCGCCGGGGCAAAGGAGCGCGACGCAGGAAGGAAGAAGGAAGAGGGTTTCGCACAAAGACACAAAGCCACGAAGGGGGCGGTGTCAGGCGCGACCAAGGCGCAGAGTCGCGGCGGCTGGATCTGGCCGCCGGACTTTGTCCGGCCTTCAAATGGCAAAGGTCGATTGGGTCACATCGTTGGCGGCCCGGAACCGCAATCTTTGTGCCTTTGTGTCTTTGTGCGAGAAATCTCTTTCTCTCTTCCTTCTTCGCGCCCCTTCGACACGCTCAGGGCAGGCTTTGCGTGAGACTCCTTTATCCCACCACCCGCGCCGTCACATCTTCGCCCGAGAAAATCCGCATCACCGGCGGCTGCGGCGAGAGGGCGCGCATTTCGGCGACGAAGGCGCCCGACGCGGGGACTGCGAAATGGGCGCGCACCGCGGCCATATCCGCCCACTCCTCAACAAAGACGAGGCGGTCGGGCTGTTCGACATCGACATGGCAGTTGTGCGCCAGACACCCCGCCTCGCCGCGCGACCGCGCGCTATGTTCGGCGCCGAGCGCGATCATGCGCTCGCGATGCTCGGGGGTGAGGATGACGTGGCCGGTGATGAGGATCATGAAATTGGCAAATCCGTTGCAAAGGAGGAAACGCCGTTCTTCGCTTAGAAAAACGATGCTCGGCGCAAATTTAGCAGTCGGGATCTGCGAAAAGCGCCAAATTAGGCATAGGTAATCCGAATAATTGACGTTGAACCGAGATTCCTGCACAATATGGGTCGCGAGGGGATGTGCAAATATGGATAGTTCGAATGTGATCGAAGATGTGCGCCTCACGCTGCAAGAGATCGTTAGAGCGGGCCTAGAAACTCGTCCTAACGGCGTACATCTCACGTATATCGGATCGGAATTTATCAGAAGGAAGCGTGCGCCTTTCGAACAGTACTTAACAGTATTATCTATAAATGGCGATATTTCTATACCAGTCCAAGATAGAAAGCTAACTCAGTTTATCGAGAAGCATTGCAAAGACATTCTTAGTATTTCGAAGAATGAGAAAGAATCACTTTTGATTTCTATAAAGGATGAAAATTTAGAGAAATCTTTATTAAGCAATTCAGAAGCATCTCCAACTTCAGCCGACTACAGATTCAAAAAATCTGTTTGGGCTGCGTTCGTCCGACCGCTGCCGGAGGGCTTTCAACGCTACCTAAGTCTTGATAATTTTGGTTTCACCGACGCCAAGGAGAAGCCTGACGGTACATGGCTGGAAATCGAAAAATTGCATATCAACGAAACTCCAACAACCGAAGCAATTGATGGACCAAAAACTCAAGCCTTAATTCAAGACTGGTCTAGCAAGAACAAAATTAGTATGAAAACACTAATAGAGCCCGCAAGGTCGAAAAGAAACTCACAAAGCGATTTAGATTCTCTGCTTGGGATTATAGAAAGATTGCCCTCAGAACTTGCCCAAAGATGGCTGATTCCGGCAGACGTACTAAAACATCTTATGGTGTAATCTGTGTCCGTCTTGTTGGCCGTTGCTGGCTTCCCCAACGCTCATGCGCTTGTCGAGAAGCTTCGACATAGTGGCTTACAGGATGTCTCCTATTTGCCTGTAAACTTGTCCGCGGCGATCCCGTGCGCTAGCTATGACTATCTTAGCACCGTAGCGATAGCGTTGGTCGAAAGGATATTTGGGCGTCGCTCAAGCCTAGGGTCAGGACCCATTGATTTGAGCAAGCCGCTGTGATTCAGGCTCACAGCGAGGAGCCTGAATGATGCGTGATTTGTATTGGCTGACGGACGAGCAGATGGCGCGTCTTCAGCCCTATTTTC
>JAESGH010000136.1_pt1 | contig 207274 bp, 187 predicted proteins | sample 9269641 | NCBI WGS metagenome assembly JAESGH01 (sample SAMN14515345, study PRJNA621665) | algae metagenome | isolation source: Phormidium tanganyikae FI6-MK23 and co-occurring heterotrophs from granitic... | place: USA: Fort Irwin, California | collected 1998-05-24
CCCGCTCGACTTGGCATCGGGCGATGCTGCACCGGTTGCACTGTCTGCTCCTGCTATCAACGGTTAGGTCTTGAATCAACTGAATTGAGCGAAGAGAAAGCCCCTCGGATTCCGAGGGGCTTTTTCGCGTTTAAAGCGTTCTCAATGTTGACAACGTTACTTTGATTGATCTATAGCGATCGCTTTACCAACCGTGCAGTCTGCTCAGCACTATCCATTACTGCGATCGATTTCGCTTGGTTCGCCATCTTCTTTAATCGATCGCGATCTTCTAACAATGCCAGCACCGAGCGCTGAAGTTGTTCGACACTCAGTTCCGACTGTCGAAACATCTCCGCTGCACCTGCATTTACCATCACTTTCGCGTTAAAGGCTTGGTGGTCTTCTGCCGCAAATGGAAACGGAATCAGAATTGCAGGTGTTCCAGTGACGGTCAGCTCTGTAACAGTTCCGGCTCCTGCTCGACTGATGGCTAAGTTCGATCGCATAAATAGCGCCGCCATATTCTGATAAAACGGCAGCGCTAAATATTGTGGATGCTGCAAGCTATTTGCATCCGGGTCATTTTCCCCAGTGAGATGAACAACCCAAGCCCCCTTTTCAAACCAAGCAGGTGAAGCTTGCCGCACAAGTTGATTCATTGCGACTGCGCCTTGGCTTCCACCCACGACAACAATTAACGGAACACCTTCAGGAATGGATAAGCCTAATGGTTCTGAAAGAGCGGTTCTAAACTGCGATCGTACTGGCGTTCCGACCACAAAAGTTTTCGCTTTCGGTAATGATTTTGCGGCGACATCAAAGCCGATCGCGACTGCCGTACACCAAGGGGCAAAAAATCGCGTCACTTTCCCCGGTAAAGCATTCGATTCATGCAAAATCACGGGCAATCCAAGTGATCGAGCCGCAATGATCGCTGGTGCAGAAATATAACCGCCTGTGGTGAAAACACCCTCGAATTGTCCTTTTTGCAAGATTTGTCGAACGTTCCAGATTGACCGAATCAAGCGAGATAAAACTTTAAGAGTTCCAAATCCGAGTTTCTGTTGAAATCCTGCAACTGAGATGTAGTGGATGGGATAGCGATCGCCAACAAGCTGAGACTCTAAGCGATCGGGGACTCCGAGCCATTCGATTTCAAATTCTGGGAGTTGTTCTGCAACTGCGATCGCGGGAAAGACATGACCGCCTGTACCACTTGCAGCAATCAGGAGGCGGCGCGACTTCTTTTCTGGCTGGCTTAAGGACGATTGCACAACAAATTCTCAGCAATTCACGAAGGGCATTCTACCGCACTCAGAGAAGCAAGTAACTTTTTTGTTGTTTGGTTATGCGATCGCGAAATCTGTATATTGCCGCACATCAGGCAGTTGAAATCCCAAAACGATATCTGTTGCAGGAATTCCTGCTGCGAGTAAGTCGTTCACAACTTCTAAATCGGTCAAATCCTCTTCAACCCAGACCTTGCCGTTTTTAATCCGAATATAGATCGTGATATGTCGCACTCTTGTTTTATTTTGCCAACCAGAACGGAACCAGAGATATTGATCTCGTTCCTCGTCGAATGCAAGTAACTGTTCAGCTTCGTCATCGGAAGCAGGAGGAACTAAATTTTGATAATTCTTCAAGACTTCCTTAATAATCTTGCGATATTGATCTAGCTTGTCCATTGCACAATGACCTCGTTTGTAGTGTCAATCACAATCAAAAGAATCTGATTTTGCTTAATTATGGTTTGAATCGCTTTGAGTTGAAAGAAGGCGTTAAAAACTTCTTCACGAATCGCCATATAAACTTGTCGATCGGGATCAGTGAGCGAGAGAAAGCCTCGGTAGATGATGTATTGTCCCAGTGCAGTTTCTAGATCTCGAACTGGAGAGAGGCTAATAAAGCTTTTAACTTCTACTGCAATCCTCCTTGCATCTTGCTCAGCCGCAAATAATTTTGTTGCCGCCATGTCCGCAGAAACTTGAATTTCCTCATATCGAATTCTTAAGGGATCGCTTGTAATTATCCAGCCATCTTTGCTTAAAGCATTTCTCATAGCATCGTGATACAAGTCTTAGCGGGCATGGCAGTCAGTTTTTCTCAGTTGTATGAAGAATTTGAGAATAAAAAAGCGCGATCGCTCCTTCACAAGAACGATCGCGCTTTCATTTTACAGACTCAGATTAGTAATCGAAGTCGCCCATACCACCGCCAGCACCAGCGCCAGCCGCAGCACCATCTTTCGGTTCGGGCTTGTCCACAACGATACATTCGGTCGTCAGAACCATTGCCGCGATCGATGCCGCATTCTGCAGTGCAGAACGAGTCACCTTCGCCGGGTCAACGATACCTGCTTCGAGCATGTCCACGAATTCGCCTGTCGCTGCGTTGTAGCCCACGTTGAATTCTTTCTCTTTGACGCGCTCAGCAATCACCGCACCGTTTTGACCTGCGTTTTCAGCAATCCGCTTCAGAGGAGCCGTTAATGCACGAGCTACGATTTGCGCTCCAATCAACTCTTCGCCGCTGAGGTTGCCCGATGCCCAAGATTCGAGTTCGGGAGCCAAGTGAGCCAAGGTTGTACCGCCACCAGGAACGATACCTTCTTCGACGGCTGCTTTGGTTGCGTTGATCGCGTCTTCTAGACGAAGCTTACGATCCTTCATTTCGGTTTCGGTTGCAGCACCGACTTTAATAACGGCAACGCCACCTGCTAATTTAGCCAAGCGCTCTTGCAGCTTTTCCTTATCGTAGGAAGAATCGGTTTCGTCCATTTGACGGCGGATTTGCTCCACGCGAGCTTTCACTTGCGCTTCATTGCCTTCTGCGACGATCGTTGTACTGTCCTTGGTAATCGTGACGCGACGCGCTTTACCTAACGAATCAAGCTTTGCGGTGTCGAGTTTTAGACCTGCATCTTCGGTGATCAACTGTCCACCGGTTAGAACTGCGATATCTTCGAGCATTGCTTTCCGACGATCGCCAAATCCAGGAGCTTTCACCGCAGCGACGTTCAATACGCCGCGCAGACGGTTTACAACTAAGGTTGCAAGTGCTTCTTTCTCGATGTCTTCTGCAATGATGATCAGTGGACGACCTGCACGCGCGACTTGTTCGAGAACGGGAACGAGGTCTTGAACTAAGGTGATCTTCTTGTCGGTGATTAACAAGAACGGCTCATCAAATACAGCTTCCATCCGCTCGGTGTCGGTTGCGAAGTAAGGCGAGATGTAACCTTTGTCGAAGCGCATTCCTTCGGTGACTTCGAGTTCAGTCGTCATCGACTTGCCTTCTTCGAGCGAGATAACGCCTTCTTTGCCGACTTTATCCATTGCGGAAGCGATCATTTGACCGACTTCTTCATCGTTTCCAGCCGAGATCGTTCCGACTTGTGCGATCGCTTTGGAGTCCTCAACCGGACGAGCATGAGCCGCGATTTTTTCGACTAAGAAAGTCGTCGCTTTGTCCATACCGCGCTTGAGCAAGATTGCGTTTGCGCCTGCGGCAACGTTTCGCATTCCTTCTTTAACGATCGCGTGTGCCAAAACAGTTGCGGTCGTGGTTCCGTCTCCAGCCGCATCGTTGGTTCTGGAAGCCGCTTGACGAATCAAGGCAACACCCGTGTTTTCGACGTGATCTTCGAGTTCGATTTCTTTTGCGATCGTCACACCGTCATTCACGATTTGAGGTGCGCCGAACTTCTTCTCAAGCACGACGTTACGACCTTTCGGGCCTAAAGTAACTGCAACGGCTTCTGCCAGGATATCCATGCCGCGCTCTAAAGCACGACGAGCGTTTTCGTTGTAAATGATGCGCTTAGCCATAGGAGTTGAAAACTTGTGTAAGGTTGACAGAGAGAGTTTAGAAAACTATGAAACGACTGCAAGAATGTCTTTTTCAGACAGAAGAACGTAGTCGTCGCCACCGAGTTTGATATCGGTTCCTGCGTACTTGGAGTACAGCACTTTGTTGCCGACTTCGACTTCCATCGGTTGACGATCGCCTTTTTCGTTGAGCTTGCCAGAACCGACGGCAACGATTTCACCGATTTGGGGCTTTTCTTTGGCGTTGTCGGGCAGAATGATGCCGCCTGCGGTTTTTTCTTCAGCTTCGCTTACTTTTACGAAGACGCGATCGCCCAACGGTTTGACGGTGGACACGGTTAGAGATACGGCTGCCATACAAATTCTCCAAACAATCTAAAGGGACAAGAAACGATCAAATACTGTTGGCTGGATCAATGGCTGCAAACGCAGGATGCCAACCGAATCGCCTCAGTACCTGGTAATTTTTTCAACGTTTACCAGTCTACAGGCATTTGGATCTTTGAGTTAGCACTCTCGTCTCCTGAGTGCTAATTTAGCCGAAACGAGTGTAAGAATGCAACTTTGGAAGGAGTACGGCTTACCGAACGGGGGCAGAAAGAATGCGCGATCGTGTCGAATCGATTTGCATCTAACGTATGATGTGGCTCAAACATTTGGACTTATTCATGCCTTCTGTATCTCGGCTCATCACCTTTCGGATTAGTCACTACTGCGAGAAAGCACGATGGGCATTAGATCGATTGGGGTCTTCTTACGTTGAGGAGTGCCATTTGCCGCCACTTCACCGTTTCACAACAACTCCGTTAGGCGGAAGTAGTGTTCCTGTTTTAGTAACAGAGGCAGGAGTATTCAAAGATTCGGCTGAGATTTTGAACTATGCTGACGAGCTTACCTCTGTAGACTCAAAGTTGTACCCGCCTGCGTCAGAGCTACGGCAGGAAGTTGAACAATTAGAAGCAAAATTCAATCATCGGTTGGGCATTGTAACTCGACAATGGGGCTATTTTTACGGGTTGCAGGATCGCGAACTCATGCAGCGGCTCTGGTGTGAGAGCGTTCCGAAATGGGATCGAGTGTTATTTCCCGTAGTTTTTCCAGTGACGAAGTATTTAGCCCATCGAAGCTATCACATTAGTGCTGAAAGCGCGAATACTGCATACCGTCAAACCCAACAGATTTTTAAGACTGTTAGCGATCGTCTTGCTGATGGGCGCAAATATCTAGTGGGAGAACGCTTCTCAGCAGCGGATTTGACCTTTGCTTGTTTAGCGGCTCCGATGCTGCTTCCGGCTGAGTATGGTGGAGTGTTTCCGACGTTGAATCAACTACCAAATGAAATGACAGAGCAGATTCAATTTCTGCGTGAAACCGTTGCGGGAAGCTATGTTCTACGTCTTTACAGGGAAGAACGCCATGCGCCAAAATGCAGATGAGGCGTTCATGGTGCTGGAGTTGTAAAGCGGTGCGTTAAATGGCGTGCCGGAACGGTGAAATATAGATCGGAGTTCAACGATCTGGAATAGAAGTCATCTCTTGATAAATATCAATCAGGTTCTCTTGTAGTTCTTTTTCGGTTTCTCCTTGAGTCCAATAATCAGGAAACTCTTCAAGGTAACCCAACCACATATCTTTCTCTTGCCATTAGATATATCTTTTCTTCATTGCAAGTTCCTCCTAAAAAACTGACCAAACTCAAAGCTCGATCGAAGCTTTAAATCTGGTCAGTTCCAATTTGAAAGTTAAGCGCAAACCTGATTTAATGCCGCTGCGACTTCTTCCATCGATTGATCGCCATTAACCGTGACTAACTTCTCACGCGATTCGTAATAGCTGATCAACGGCGCGGTCTGCTCTCGGTAGACTTCGAGACGGCGACGAATCGTTTCTTCGTTGTCGTCTTTGCGTCCTCGGCTCAGCATTCGGGTGACGAGAACTTCGTCTGGCACATCGAAATTAATTACGCGATCGCAGCCTTGACTCAATTCATCGAGCAGCACATCGAGGAATTCTGCCTGTGCGACGTTGCGCGGAAAACCGTCGAGAATCCAACCGGATTGAGCATCGGATTTCCCTAAGCGTTCGCGAATCAAATCAATCACCAGTTGATCTGGCACGAGTTCGCCGCGATCCATGTAGCCTTGAGCCTTCACACCGAGCGACGTTTGTGCAGCCACAGACTCCCGGAGAATGTCCCCGGTCGAGATATGCGGAATCTGGTGGGAATCAGCCAAAAATTTCGATTGAGTCCCTTTCCCGGCTCCGGGAGGTCCGACAAAAATCAGTCGCGCCACTATTCTTTCACCATTCCTTCGTATCGTTGAGAGATCACATATGTTTGGATCTGTTTCGCCGTGTCGATCGCCACACCCACGAGAATCAACAATGAAGTCGCTCCGAAGCCTTGGAAGACTTTTACCGGAGTTGCATTCTCGATGATCGAGGGCACGATCGCAACGATAGCTAAGAAGATAGCACCTAAGAAGGTCAAACGATTCAAAACGCGCTCAACATACTCAGTGGTCGCCTTTCCAGGTCGAATGCCCGGAATGCTCGATCCCATTTTTTTCAGGTTCTTCGACATATCATCAGGCTGCATAATCAGCGAAGCGTAGAAGAAGCTGAAGAACAGAATCAGCACGAAATAGAGTAGATTGTGCCAAATGGAAGCTGGACCGAGATAGGTACTGACAAAGTTGGCTACGGCTGCATTGTTGAACGATTGTGCAACGATCACTGGAATCGTCAACACGGTCGAAGCGAAAATGATTGGCATCACGCCGCCTTGGTTGAGACGCAAAGGTAGATAGCTGCTTCTTTCGAGCATCATGCGTTTTCCAACTTGCCGACGAGCGGAAATAATTGGAATTCGTCGCGTTCCTTCTTGTACGAATACAATTCCGACAACCATTGCTAGGAAGACGAGCAACAGAATTACGACGCTGCTAACGACTGCTCGATCGCCTGTTTGCGCCAAATCAAACGCTTTTCCTAATGTCTGCGGCAGGGTTGCCACAATGTTGAGGAAAATCAACAGTGACGCACCATTACCAACACCGCGTTCTGTGATCAGTTCTCCTGCCCACATGACAAACATCGATCCAGCGGTCAGTGCGAGAACCGTTTCAGCAACAAACAGTGGACTCCAAGATTCTGCAAACGGACGCAGTAATCCAACAGTTAGCAATGTACTTTGAACCACTGCCCAACCTGCTGAGACATAGCGCGTAATCTGTGAAATCTTGCGTCGTCCCGCTTCCCCTTCATTTTTCTGCAAATCTTCGAGCGAGGGAATCGCCGCTGTGAGCAGTTGAATAATAATCGAGGCGTTAATAAACGGCAGAATTCCGAGGGCGAATAGACCCAGCGTTTTCAAACCGCCACCTGCAAATAAATCCACGAAACTCAAAGCGCTGTTGCCCTCAATCGCTTGTGAAAAAGCGGCTCGATCGATGCCCGGAATCGGGATAAAAATCCCTAATCGGACGAAGATTAAAAGCCCGATCGTTAAAAGTAAGCGTCCCCGCAGTCCAGCCGCCTGTGCCATTTGGACAAAGGTTTCCTGAGCGGTGGGCGTTCTATCTCGACTTTCGACCATATAAGGAATTCCTCGTGACAGCAATCTGGACTTGCAAGCGGCTGACTCACAAACCCGATTGAATTAAAGTGGGTTTTAAGCGTTCTCACAGCACAATTTTGAACTGAAGAACGACGAACATCCTATATTTTAGCGGTTCGCGCGTGAAGGCTGACAGAATTCCGTCAAGATAGAGGGGCGGAGGTGAGTATGACCCAAACGGCAATTTCAAAAGCAATGACAACGATCGCGCAAGCTGAACAGCGATTGGGATTGAGTCGGACTGAGGATGAGCAGTTTTTTCTGGAGTGGCAAGTGGGATTGCCGGAGTTGAGCCAAGTCGATCTCTCAGAATTACAAACGATGCGGCGACGGTATCTTTATCACCGGACTGAGGATTATTTACTTGAAGGAGCAGTGACGCTACTGTTGGTTTCGCCGTTGTTAACGATCGCTGGATTTTACGATCCACCGTTCCGAATGAAAGCGGAAACTTCGGTTCAACTTTCCCCGATGAAATTTTGATGATGAAAGTGCGATCGACTCAGTATGCGCTATCTCGAATTTTTACCCCGTTTGTTTCATTCAGCGAACTAGAGCAAGTCACACAAGTTCTAAGAAGTATTGGACAAGTTGTGATCGCAGCTTAAGGTTTCTTTTCGGAGTATGTTCAGTCCTGTGTGCCATTTATTTCGATTCACTGCGGCTTAGTCCAGTTAAGATTGCAATCCTCAAAATGCGAGAGGGCACTCTCAGTGAATCATTGTTTAGACATAAAAGCCCCCTATGGACAGCACTGTGCAGTTTTCAGTTTTCGTCGCCCTGATGCAATCCTGTTGGAATCTTTTGTTAGGTTATATTCCTGCCTTGATCGTTGGATTAATCCTTGGGGGTGCAGTGGCATGGAATCGAGTTTTGTATGAAATTGGTATCCGAGCCTTTCAGTTACCTGCATCGATTCCCTTTTTGGTCTATATTCCGGTCGGGCTGCACCTGTTTCAACGTAATGATTCTCCCTTAGGACCGGTAATCGTCAGTTTTATCAGTGTTTGGTTCATCGCGATTTACACTGCGATCGGTGTCCGAAAAGCAATTCAAAATGACCGACAGTGGCATTTCGCAATCCCAAAGATTTTTCTTGGAATCCGATTTGGTCTAACAATCGCTTGGTCAGTTCTGATTTTGGCTGAACGCTTAGTAGGATTAAGGGGCATTGGCTTCTACATCTGGAACGCTTACAATGCCGGTAATGAAGATTCGTTCAAACAGATCCTCAATGCTGCGATCGCAGTCACCATCACAGCATTTCTATTGGATCAACTTCTAGACGGATTCGGTATTCTGCTCAAACGTGCCCTTCGTTTTCACTCACTTCAGAGCGATCGTGAATCATAATCCAGATCCCCTGCGGAGAAAGCTTTATGCTTCTCCTTCTTTCCAACGATCGACACCGACACAATCAATTTCAAACTGATCCAATGCTCGCGCCACGACGAAATCGACTAGATCTTCGATCGATTGGGGATTGTGATACCAAGCCGGAATCGCCGGAACAATCCGCGCTCCTGCTTCTGCAAGAGTTGTCAGATTGCGTAAATGAATCAAGCTAAACGGCGTTTCGCGTGGCACGATCACCAATTTTCGTCCTTCTTTAAGCTGCACATCTGCTGCCCGTTCGAGTAAATCTGAGCTTAGACCTGCCGCGAGTTTCCCGACTGTACTCATACTGCACGGAATGACCAGCATTCCCATCGTTCGGAATGAGCCACTTGCGATGTTTGCGCCGACATCGCCCCAAGGATGACAGGTGAGCTTACCATCGAATTCGACCCCGGCTTGGGTACGCCAGAATTGTTCTTGCTGGATGGGTTCCGGAGGCATCCGAATTCCTAATTCTGCCTGCCAAACCATGTAGGTTGCTTTGGAAGCGACAAGCTCGATCGCATAATCGGCTGATAAAAGATGCTTTAACGCCCGAACTGCATAAATTAAGCCCGAAGCTCCGGACACACCGATAATCAGAGGACGTTTAATCACAGCGAAATCCTAAGTAAAAAGTGCGGGTGTGTTGTCCCGCACCTTCTATTATTCCTCACCAAATTCCTCATCTGGTAGAGCAGGCTCAGATTGAAACTCTTCTGGTCGCTCTTCTGATTCAAAGTCTTCGTCTGTTGCTTCGCTGCCACCACCCACCGCGATTAGATCAATCTGTTGGCGGTAGTAATCGACACTCTTGACTTGAACTTCGATACGATCGCCTAATCGATATTGTTTGCGATTTTTGCGACCGACGAGGGTTTGCTGACGCGATCGGAATTCATACCAGTCGTCTTTGAGCGAACTGACGTGGACTAAGCCTTCGACTAAGAGTTCTTCGAGTTCGACGAACAATCCGTAGGATTGAACTCCGGTAATCAAACCGTGGAAGACTTCGCCTGTCCGCTCTTTCATCAGTTCGGCTTTTTTCAAGCCTTCAAGATCGTTTTCGGCATCTTGAGCGATTTTCTCGCGTTCGGTTAGGTGAACGACGATCGCACCGAAATGGCTTTCGAGTTCTTGATGTAAGTCGGTTGGGAGAACGTTCCAGTTGATTTGACCGTGACAGGAACTATGGCGCAAATCGACGCTATCTTTCACGCGCGAAGAACGTCGATCGCGTCCTTCTTCAAATACGGCATGAAGCGCTCGGTGAACAAGCAAATCAGGATAACGACGAACCGGAGAGGTGAAATGCGTGTAGCCTTGCTCTAACGCTAAACCGAAATGGGGTTTCGGTAGGGTGCTGTAGAAAGCAGGCTTCATTGTTGAAAGCAGCAGGTAAGTTAGAACGCGCTCGGCATTCGATTCTGCAAACGCATGAGTGAAGTTCTGATAGTCCTGCGGGCGGACTTCTTCTTCCTGTTCGAGTTTCAATTCGATGCCCATGCTGACGGCAAGTTTCACCAGTTCTTGCACTTCTTCGAGATCAGGTGTGGGATGCACTCGATATACGCTGGGAATTCCTAATGCTTGTAAGTGCGAGGCAACAGTTTGATTCGCTAGTAGCATCAACTCAACGATCATTGAGTGAATGGGTAGCGTGGAAGAAACGACAACTGCACCGAGAACGCCTTCGTCATCGTAGTGGAACTTGCTGAAGGTGAACTTACCCGCTTCTTCTGGCGATTCTGTTCCGTCTGGACGCGCATAGATTTTTTCAGGCAGGTTCAGTTCAAACGCGCCCCGTGTGCGTCGTTGATCTTTGATCGCGTGACTTAATCGATCGAGTTGCGCCAACAGTTCAAAAATTGGCTCGAACTCTTTCAATTCTTCGGTGTGTTGATCCGCTAGAATCGCTTCCGCTTGCGGGTAGCTCAGTTTGTAATCGACTTGAATCACTGAGGGTTGAATCTCGAATTCCACGACTTGCCCAGATTCATCCAGCGTGATCAAGACTGAAATCGCGAGGCGATCTTTTCCAGGTTGCAGCGAACAAAGATTTTCGGTCAATTGTTCCGGCAGCATCGGAATTACCAATTCGCCCAAATAAGCGGAAGTTCCGCGTCGTTGAGCTTCTCGATCGAGCGATGATCCTGCCTCGACATATCGCGCCACATCCGCAATGTGGATTCCTAAACGCCAGTTACCCGCTTTCGTTTTCTCTAGCGTGATCGCATCATCCGCGCTGTCTTCGTTGCTGGCTTTAATTGTCAGTGTCGTCAATCCACGCAGATCAACGCGCATTTTCATTTCCGCTTTCGTGACTTTGTTCGGCAACTCTTTTTCAGCAACTAAAACGGTTTCCGAGAATTCGCGCGGCAAGTCATGTTTACAGCAAACGATGTCAATATCAGCCGCATCATCATCAGCACCCAAAACTTTTGCAACTTTACCTAACGGGGCGTGTTGTCCGATTGGGTAACGTTTGATCTGCACATGAGCGAGATGATCGATCGATTCGTTAAGTGCAAGCCCGTTTTCATTCACTTGCAGTTCAAACAACAAGCGATCGTCTAACGGAACCGCGCGAAATTCACCTGCTTCGGTCTTTTTAATTCGGGCTAGAACCGATGGATTTGCTCGCTCTAAAATCAAGCGAACTTCTCCTTCGGGACTGCGACGACGACTGCCTTCTTTTGTCACGCGCACCAAAACACGATCACCATTCCAAGCGTGATTCAGTTGGCTTTCGCGGATGTAGATATCTTCCGAGCCTTCGACATCTTGAATCGCGAAACAGAAGCCTTTACTCGAACAGCGTAACTTTCCTTCGACTACGCCATCTTCGGTGACTCGGCGATATTTTCCGCGCTCTTTGACCAAGACACCAATCTTTTCTAAAGCATCAAGCGCGATCTGTAAGCGACGTAAACTCGGTTCGTCGTTGCACTCTAGCTTTTTCTCTAAAGCTTTGGGAGCGACTAATTTATCGTCTATGAAGTTAGCAATTAACTCGGCGATCGAGAATTCCATGAAGCGATTTGTCCTCGTGTGTTCAGCTTGGGGTGGTCAGGGTCATTGGCTTTGAATTCGTCACTCTATCGCGTGCGGTCGTTTGAAGCAGTTCTACAGTCGGTACTAGCTTCAGTGCGATCGCGCTAGATAAATCAACAAGCCGATGAGATTCCCAGTTTTAGCAGGTGGGAAACTGCGAACGGTTGCAGGTGGCTGACAGGACGTTGATGAAGCTCCGAAGTTGACCAAAATCAACGGTTTCAGAAGTTCTGTTCCTGAATGAGAACACGCTGCTTGGGGTTGCTGGATGCTATAAAGTTGCCGCTCACCGCTGCAAGCTGGATGGAGTGGCAAACTTTTGCGCGACTGCTCGACAGCCATGCGTCACATAGCCAAATTATCCCCTTTCTATTCTTACTCAGGTTGGGCACGATGACACATCGATTCTGCGAGTGTTTCTAGTTGTTACAGTTGTAGCCGTGGAATTTCCTCGATCGTGCCTCACGCGATCGTTAGGTAAAGATTAGAAAACCTGTAATCAAACCTGCGTTCGTTCAAACAGAACTTATATTTGAAGTGATAAATACTGATTTTGCCCGAACGAATTTCGATTTCGTCGTGATAAATATTGATTTCGTCGTAGCGAATGTTGATTTCGTCGCGATAGATGCTGATTTTGTCCTGATAAATATTGATTTCGTTGTAACGAATCCCAATTTTGCCCTAACAAATATCGATTCTGCTGCGATAAATATCGATTCTGCTTTGGCAAATTCGCTACAGGTTTTCTACTCGTTCTCCAAGCGCGAACATGAGCTATAGTGCGAGGGCAGATTTTAGAACAAGGACGTAATGAGAAGGCTAAAACAATTCGCAGGCTGGTTATTGATAAGCCTGATTTTATTTAGCTGTTCTTCTCCCGTGAAGGCAGACCCCAAAATTGATCCAAATTTTGAAGCTCAAGTTTTACAAGTCATTCGAAAAAATCCACAGGCACTTCTCGACTCGGTACAGGCTTATCAGCGTGAGCAACAGGACACACAACGAAAAGCCCAACAGTCTTTTATTCAAGAATTGCAGCAAAACCCGAAAGCGGTGATCGCTCAGTCGCCGACAAAAGGAGCCGGAAAAGTCGTTTTAGTCGAGTTTTCTGATTTTCAATGTCCGTACTGTCAAGCAGCCGCCACGACGATTCGACAGTTTGTGACAAAGAACCGCGATCGCGTCACACTGGTTTATAAGCATTTACCGTTAACGAGCATTCACGGTCAGGCACTTCCGGCAGCAAAAGCTGCTTGGGCAGCCGGGCAGCAAGGAAAATTCTGGGAATTTCATGATGCGTTGTTCGAGCAGCAGAAACAGTTAGGTGAGCCGCTCTATTCCAGTTTGGCAAAAAGCTTGAAATTGGATGTAGCGAAATTTGATCGCGATCGCAATTCCAAAACGGCAGAAGCGGCGATCAATCAGGATCTGCAACTGGCGGAGAAGCTTGGCATCAATGGAACACCGTTCTTTGTGATGAATGGTCGCGTGTTTTCAGGAGATGTTGACATTGCTGCGTTAGAGCAGGTTCTAAACCCAGCGCAATAGATCAGAAGTGAGAAGTGAACATGAAACGATGGATGTCTTGGCTCTGTGTGGTTCCTGTTGCAGTGTCGGTTTCAACGAGTGCAGTCGCACAAACGCCGAATCGACCCTATGCCCCGATTCCGCTGACATCGGGAAAAGAAGTCAACGATCGCTTATCAGATACGGACATTCCGACCGGGCAGGGCAACTTTGCGCGGGATTACGTGGTGCAATTGCAGGGGGGTGATCAAATCTCGATCGATTTGTCCTCGGATAACTTCGATACGATCGTGATGCTGATGACCACACAAGGCGCAACGGTCGCGGAGAATGATGATGGCCCTGACGGAACGACAAATTCGCTCCTGTTTACCCGAATTGCGCGAACTGGAAACTATATTGTGCGGGTGAAAGCGTTCGGAGAAACCGCAGGCGGCTCGTTCAAGCTTAAACTGACGCGATTAAAACCCGTCCAATAAGCAAAAGAGGCAATCCGATCGGATTGCCTCTTTTGTTTGAATTGATTAAAGAGGGCTGTCGTTAAACCGCCTCAAAGTTTTTCTCACCCGTCCGAATCCGCACGACTTGATCGACGGGAGTGATGAAGATCTTACCGTCTCCAATTTCTCCGGTTCTAGCTGCCACGATGATTTTATCAACCACCATATCCACCTGATCATCTTCGACCACAATTTCGATTTTGAGCTTTTGCAAAAACTCAACCGTGTATTCAGATCCCCGGTAACGTTCGGTTTGACCTTTCTGCCGTCCAAAGCCTCGGACTTCAGAAACCGTCATTCCCACAATTCCAGCATTGACTAATGCAATTTTGACTTCATCGAGTTTAAATGGGCGAACAATCGCTTCAACCTTTTTCAAGCGCCTACACTCCTTAATCCTAATTTCTATCGTTCGGGCATGACACTATCTATCATTGTTTACAAAAGGAATTTTGTAACAACGGATACGATCGATAACGAGTCTGCCCGATCGTAGTGCTATCTCCGAGTTTCGCATGAGGTACTCAAAATCGGAATTCCCTAGTAGCAATTCGTAATTTCAAGCTTACTTTGCGTTACGAAAAAATTATTTTGATGAAGGAGCTAGCAACGGACGCACTAGCAAAAAGCCTGCGCCAAAGGCGCTGACAATAATTAGCCCAATCACCACAGCAAGCATCCAGCCGTTTAGCTCGATGTGATTGTCTTTTTCGAGTTTGACTTTGCGACGGGGCTTGCTGTCTTGTTCGATCACGAGTTTTTCTTCGATCGGCTCTAGCGGAGAGAGTTCGAGGTGCGGCGGGAGTGGCTCGGCTCTCAGTTCAGCAGGCATCCGAGGCGGCATCACGGGAATTTGAAACGTGGGTTCTTCTAACGTGAGATCAACGCGAGGAGGAGCAGGAGGAGCCGCATTGATCGTCGGAATGGTGTTGGAAAATTTGCGAAGTTGCAGAGCTGACTGTACCGCTTTTTCGATTTCCTGACGCAATTGCTGATTTTGCTGTGCCAACTGCTGATTTTGGGTTTTCATTGACTCGATCGCGGTTTTAGTTGCTTGAAGTTCGGCAACGACTTCGCGATACACCGAGATCGGAACGGCAGGGGAATAGCCGATCGAGGGTGTTTGGGGCAAATTAACCGATCGAGGAGGCGTTTTTTGCGTCATGGGGTTCATAGCTGTAAAGTAATCTGAATGCGCGAAATTGTGATGCCCTCAGAATAGCTGCAATTGAAGCAATCAACGCACTTCTAGTCAAGGTTTTTTCGGAAAAATTTTCATTTGGGGATCGATTTCGGGGATTGCTGAGAGAATCGCAAAGAAATTACAAAATGCGATCGCGCTTCAGTGCAATTTCGATTGCTAAGATCGATCAGGTTATTTTCTCTAAATTCAACATGATGCCAGCGCAAGAACACCCGGAAGTGAAGTACGGGGAACGCCTGATCGAAGAGGGCAAGTTAATCACATTTCCAAATCCAAGACCGGGACGACGCTATACGATCGCGATTCAACTCCCGGAATTCACCTGCAAATGTCCGTTTTCGGGTTATCCAGATTTCGGCATAATTTATGTGACCTATGTTCCTGATCAGCGCGTGGTGGAACTGAAAGCGATTAAGCTCTATATCAATAGCTACCGCGATCGCTACATTTCGCATGAGGAAGCCGCAAATCAAATTCTCGATGACATTGTGGAAGCTTGCGATCCATTAGAAGTCACGGTGAAAGCGGACTATACGCCTCGCGGCAATGTGCATACGATTGTAGAAGTTACTCATGTGAAATCGCTTTAACGCGAATGCGATCGCTTTTCGCTACGTTGAGAGCGGATAGCTGCCCCCTAAGTTCCCCAGAATGGGGAACTTTGAAAGAAGGGGATTTGATGACTTCGCAAGATTTTCCCATGCACAAATTATTTTCTGTTCTGGAAGTCCCCCAGAATGGGGGACTTAGGGGGCTTCCAAGACTGCAGGAGGATCGAGCATTCATTGAATTCGTATCAGTTTAAGACCGCGCATCCAAAGCCAACCCGCAACGTTTCCGATCGCGTAAGGCGGAAAGTCTGCCCACAAAAAGGTATTTCCGAGAACTAATCGCCCTGGAAGCGTTGCGCGGATGGCTTGAAGAAACGGAGGTTTCCAGAGTTGTAGAAATTCGATCGCACAAGAAAACAGGAAAACCCCGATCGCAGTTTTAACGATCAAGAATTTTGGAAAGCAAAACTGAACCAGTGCGATAAAGAAAATCTGATAAGCAATGCTACCGAACACATCACTGAACCAGTCGGGAAAAATTGGCGAGAATCGAACAAAGTAACCGAGTGGAACGATGAGAACGATTGTTAGCAGCAAAGAAATGCGATAGGGCATGAATTAGGTTTAAGCGAGCTGGCTGGTCGGAGTCGAGGCGGATGCACCTTGATCGATCGTGTCCAGAATGCCCAGAAATTCCCGCTCGAATGTAACCTGAGCGCGATTGGTTCTGCCCCCAATATAAATCGCGCCATCTTTCTCTAAGCCCCAGATCTGAGAGTGAGAAATATAGCTCATCACTACACCCAACATCAGTAAACCGAAACCGAGATAGACGATCGGAATTCCTGGATCGGCTTTGATTTGCAGCCCGGTACTACCGATCAGATCAACGATCGACAATCGCAGCCCTTTGACTTCAACTGCCATTCCCTTACGAACGGTTGCAATCAGCTTTCCATCCATGTCATAAACCAGCAGCAAGCCCTGTAAATCTTTTGCAACTAGAGAAACACCATCGCTCAGATCGGGTTTCAAAGGGAGCCAAGTGCCCCAGACTCGACCCCCTACCGCATCGAGCTTTGCCATTGGTGATTGAAGAACTGGACTATTGTTAAGTCGGACTTGAATTGCAGCGATCGACCAATCCGCCTGATACATCGTCACGCCGTTGTGTTTCATTGGTTCATTGACGTGAATGGTTTTACGATCGACTTCTTTTCCATCCTTATCTAACACCGACAAATCTGAATAGAACTGATCAATCTCGCCTGTGGGTAAGTAATCAATCCAAAACCGATTCACTTTCACCGACCAATCTTTAGGAACCTGCGGAGCTGCCCAAATTCCCGCATCGACTACGTTATCAATCTTAAACGTGCCGCCGCTTGGAACCATTTCTTGAGCAATAAAGCCCGTCATCGCACCGATAACACCACCGACTAGAACCAAAATCATCGCCGCATGAACAATGACGGGGCCAATTCGCCCGACAATTCCTTTGTGTGCATAAAGCTTTTCGCCTTCTCGAAAAATCTTGTATTTGCGTTGTTCGAGCAGCGTCGCCATCTGATCCAAATTACCCTTGGGAAACTCCGCACTCAGAGCAAACTTGCGAAATTGGCGCGGCTGACTGTAGAAGTTCCAGGTGCGTGAAAACCAGCGCAGTGCAGGCAATTGGCGCGTAAAAGTACAAGCCATTAGACTTGCACCAAACAGAATCAGTAATGCTAAGTACCACCAAGTTCGATAGACGTGATCCAATCCTGCGGTGAGGAGTACTTTCCAAGTGAGAAAGCCGAAGAGTGCGGGATGTTCGGGGTAATTCGCTTGATAAAACGCGATCGATTGTCCTTGCTCGATCACAGTTCCCGTAATACTAAATACTGCGATCGAGAGGAGAAGTACGATCGCGAGTTTCAGATCTGCTAAAACCGGAAGTAATTCTTTTTTGAAATACCGTTTTGGAACGTTCACGAATTCTGTAAAAGTCATAATTCTAAAATACGAATCGTGTCATTAATGAAAACACACCAAACCCAACTAACAAAGCACCACTTGCAGGCGTAATCCAACTCGACCAACGACGCAACTCTAATAGTTTCCTAATCGCTGCTGTGAACGTTCCCGCTAATATCAACGGTGCAACATATCCGGCGGTATAACAAAGCAAAAGTGAACCGCCTAAAACCGGATCTTTTGTCGTGGCAATCCAAGTCAAAATCGTTGCTAAAACTGGCGTACTACAAGGCGAGGCAACCAATCCGAAGGTCACACCCAGAAGATACGATCGCACTCCCGCAGGCAGTTCTTTAGAAATCCATTCCGTTCCCCCAATCGACGGCAGCGCAAACGGTAACGCTTCGAGTAAATTCAGCCCCATCAGAATCGCGACGATGCTAACCACGATCGGTAAACCCGTCCCAACCTGCCCGTAAACTTTCCCCAGCAGCGTCGCCCCAATTCCCAATCCTGCCAGTGTCGTCGCCAATCCCAGCGAAAACCAGGTCGATTGAGCCGACGCTTGCCAGCGAGATTTTGCTTCATAGCCGCCGATATACCCGATCGTAATCGGCAACATCGATAACGTGCAGGGAGTTAAACTCGTCAGCAATCCCGCCGCAAAAATCACTCCAATGCTTACAGGCGTTAGGTGTGCAAGCTGGGTCGAAACTAATCGATCGGCAAACTGCGACAGTTCATAAAGTTGGGTTTGGAACGTCTCGAACATAGAACTAACCGCGAAATATGAAGCGATTTGAAGCGCTTTTCATATTCTACGATTTAGCGAGACGGTCTGGGTTTCATCCGACGAGTTCGCGCTTCTGCAAACGAGATCACTTTGGGTTGCTCGATCGACATCACACTCGCTTCACTACTTTCACGCGCCACTCGAATCAACAACGCGGCACACACCAAACTCGAAAGCATCGAACTTCCGCCATAACTGAACAGAGGTAATGGTAATCCGGTTGTGGGTAAAGCTCCGGTTGCAACGCCGATATTAAGAAGCGACTGACCCACCATGATCACCATCACGCCGATCGCGACTAATCGATGAATCGCATTCTTCGCCTGACGCGCCACAATCAACGCCAAAGTTGCATACGCAACCAACATCACCATGAACAAAGTACAGCCAATCAAACCGAATTCTTCTGCAAACACCGCAAAAATAAAATCGGTGTACTGAATCGGCAGATAAAACAGCTTTTGTTGCGATAAACCAAATCCAACTCCGGTCAATCCACCTGACCCGATCGCTAACAAACTCTGAATCAACTGATAGCCATCCTGAAGCGGATCAGACCAAGGATTCAGAAATGACATCACCCGTCGCCGCTGATACTCACGAATACTAATACTCAAAGTCGCCAGAATCAGACCACCCGCCGCCGTTCCACCCAAATAGATGTAAGGCAATCCCGCCGCAAGTGCAACCAACCACAACGTCATGCCACAAAGCGCCGTAGTACTCAAGTTCGGCTGAAGCAAGATCCCCACTAACAGCAAACAAAACAGCGCAATCCAAGTCAATCGAACTCGCCAAGTCAACCGCTCCCACTGTCCAAAAATTCGCGCACTCTGCAACACCAAAAATGGCTTGATCAACTCAGATGGCTGAATCAAAAATGGCCCTGCTTCAAACCAGCGCTGACCGCCATTCACCTCACGTCCAATGATCGTCGTGAGCAAGATCCCACCGAGTAGCCCAATAAACCCAAAGCTCGAAATGCCTTGGATATAACGCAACGGAGTATGAATCAAAACATTGAAAAGAATCATTCCCAACGCGATCGCGATCAGTTGCCGCTTAAAGTAGTACAACCCATCGCCGACCGCGTCTCCGACTGCATACGAAGCACTGTACATCACCGCCAATCCGACAAACAACCAGACAAAAGTGAGCCAGCGCAATAATCGGGGAGTCGCTGCCCAATCCATTGCAGTTGTGTCAAAAAATGGAATGAAGTGCCGCCAGTTCATCGATTTGCTAACTCCGATCGCAGTTTTTCCAAGTCATCGAGTAGAAACACCGTCAATTGTCCCGAATAGGCTTTGCCGTTCTCGGTTTGAGCAACCTCAAGCCAGTAAGCAAAGCGTTCCCCCTGTCGCAGTTCTCCCTGCTGTGCGGCAAGTTGAGCATTCTGCTTTGTCACCGCTTCTTGAATTCGCGCCTCAGTCGGGTAGGTTTTGACGATCGCACTTTGAGCGAAATCTTGTGCAATGTCCAATCCGTAGATCGATCTCACCGATTCCCACAGTCGAGCCAATGTCACCCCGTTTCGCATATCAAACAATGACAGCGTTTCACTGCGAATGATACGTCCTCCAGGTGCAAGTCGAGTCAACTTTCCAGGCGACATCACCGACGCATTAAATGTAAGCTGTTGTGCCGCTGTGTTGACCCGTCGCACTAAAAACTTTTCATTTGCGCTAGGGCGAACCGTGGAATTTGACTGCATCCAGACTGCTGCTTCGTCGATCGTTTGTCCGGGGATCGCGTGTGCAGGAGTCGCCATCAGCATCAATCCACCCATTATCAAGCCAATCTTTTTCATTGTTCTACTCCAAAGAAGACAGGCTTATCATTCACCGTTCATTTGGCTCAATTGCAACTTTGATCACTTTGCGCTGTTTCATATCCTGAAAGACTTGTTCCAAGTTTTGCAGCGGTTGTCGATCGCTAATCAGTAACTCAAAGGGAATCGTTCCACTTGCTAGAAGATCGAGCGCCGATCGCACAAACTTTGGCGTATTGTGAAACACTCCTTTCAGAGTCAGTTCATTGTAATGGAGTTGTTCGGTATTGACAGGAATTGCTGTATTGCGAGGACAACCTCCGAATAAATTGACCGTCGCACCCGGACGAGCGCAAGCGATCGCGGTTTCCCACGCACTCGGAATTCCCGTTGCTTCGATCACAACATCCGCGCCCCATCCATCCGTTAGTTCTTTCACTAGCTCTGGAACATCTGAAACTTGTCGATAATTAAACGTTTTCGCGGCTCCAAACTTTTTTGCAATTTCTAATCGATCGTCATTCCCACCAAACACATAGAATTCTGTTTTCGGAGCCATCGCTGCGACGAACATTAAGCCGATCGCACCATCACCGAGTAAGACAATACGATCGCCAATTTTGTAATTCGATCGCGCAACACCGTGCAACACACACGCTAATGGTTCTGTCATTGCTGCGATCGCATCTGGAACATGATCCGGGATCGGTAAAAGATTGTGTTGTACGATCGCGCTCGGAATTCTTAAATACTGTGCAAATGTGCCGTTATTAAAGCTCAAATCCGTGCAGAGTGAGAATTCTTGGCGTTTGCAGAAGAAGCACTGCATACAAGGCGCGGAATTGTTGGCAACAACGCGATCGCCTATTTTCCAGTTTTTTACGGATTTATCGATCTCAACAATTCGCCCCGCTGCTTCATGTCCAAACAACGTCGGCAGTTTCAACATCTTCGCGTGTCCGCCGCGCCGCCACACTTTCAAATCTGTTCCACAAGTCGTTGCGACTCCCACTTCGATCACAACTTCCCCATCTCCGGGAGTCGGATCATCCACCGTTTCCAATCGCAAATCTTCTTGTCCGTAAAGTAATGCAGCTAACACAGCGATTTTCCCATCTCAACCGACGACTGAATCTTACAATGTCAGTAGCGCTCAGGAGAATCAAGAATGACGCAATCTCTTCCCCAAACGTCTCTTTACCAACAAGACTTTGCATTGTGGGCTGAGGACACGATCGCAAAACTCAAAGCTGGAAAGTTTGAACAGCTTGATATTGAGAATTTAGCGGAGGAGATCGAGGCTTTGGTTAGTTCAGAAAAGCGTGAATTAAGAAATCGCTTAGTCGTTCTCATCGCTCATATCCTCAAACGGATTTATGTCGATAGTACATACGATAATCGAGGCTGGATGCTGACAATTGAAGAACAACGTGACGCGATTGAATTGTTATTAGAAGATTCTCCCAGTCTAAATAGTCTTTTCACAGACAGCCTTTCAAAGTTGTATCTCGATGCCTTGAAGAAGGTGCGCTCAGAATATAGAGGTGTTGATTTCCCTGCGGAGTGGCAATTTAGCCGAGAGATTGATTCCATTTTGAATGAGAGTTTTTGGAAGGAGTAGGAGTTATCTATCGGTTTAGAAAGAGCCACTTAAAACCTGTTCTACGGTCAAATTGAGTTCGGGAAAGGTCAGAGACACGATCGTATCTTCCCTTTCAATCTCCTCTGATTTATATAATCCATCGATCAGCGTACAGACTGTTACTCTCTGAGAGGATGTTTCAGAAGTGAGTGAATCGGTAAAAAAGCTCTCTCGGCATAAGCTGTAAGTATCAACAAGACAGCACCGATGAGACCAATGAGTAAAGCATGCTCCAGCAAGTTGAGCGCAGAACAATGGCAACTGATTGAACCGTTAATTCCTTCAGCAAAATCTGGTGGAAGACCGCGTGAGGTAGACGTATGGGATGTGCTGAATACGATTTTTTATCTCTTGACCCAAGGCTGCACGTGGCGCAACTTGCCTGGAGATTTTCCCGCATGGCAGACGGTCTATCGCTACTTTCGGGCTTGGCGCAAAGATGGAACTTGGCTGGTGCTGCATAACCGACTTAGAGTATGGGTAAGAGTGGCTTCAGAGCGATCTGCGAGTCCATCGGAAGCGATTGCCGATAGTCAAAGCGTCAAAAGCGCGGCGATGGTGAATCAAGCAGTCGGATATGACGCAGTCAAAGTGATCAAAGGGCGCAAACGCTTTCTAACGGTGGATACGTTGGGACTCATCCTGCGAGTCTACGTCATGGCGGCGAGTGTCCCAGAACGTGAGGGCGGCAGACAAGTCCTTCAAAGAGTTCACCGCATGGGAAACGCCGTGTCTCGATTACATACGATTTGGGTCGATGGGGGATTTGATGGCGACCCGTTGATGCACTGGGTAATCACGACCTGTCGGTGGATCGTCCAAGTCGTGTTGCGACCGGAGCAAACTAAAGGGTTTGTCTTGCTGAAAAAGCGCTGGGTCGTTGAACGCAGGTTCGGGTGGTTCATGGGATGCCGCCGATTAGTTAGGGACTATGAACGCCTGCCAGAAAATTCAGAAGCGCTGATTTATCTAGCGATGATTCGGATCATCATCCGTCGCTTGGCGTAAAATCTCACTCCCTATCACTTCTAAAACATCCTCTTACATCGATGAAACTTGTACGGTTTTAGGAGACTCGCATCGACTTCAACAAATTGTTTGGAAGCTTCAAAACGGAGCAAATTTACATCAAAAAATGGTCGAATTGAAGTTTTCCTATCACGAATTAAAGCGGGATCCTCGATCGCCCAAATCACAGTTCGAGACGATGAAATTGAATTCAAACCTGAAATTTCTGCCTTATGTTTTTGATCACTTTCGACAGGCAGATGGAAGCAGTACCAGAGAGTTTGACGGTTTAGGACTGGGACTCGCGATCTCTTCGAGTTACCCGCAAGGGGTCGTGCAGCATCTCGTTGAGTTACAAGGTGGAACGGTGCGCGCGGAAAGCGAGGGAGAAAGCAAAGGGGCAACCTTTATTGTTGAATTGCCTGTACTGGAATTTGCGAACTTAAAACAGCTTAGGTGGCTTCAGAAACAGCCAGCCAATGAAGAAAAATGAGGCAGTAAACAGTTGAGCGATGTCAAGCGCGGAAAGATAGCCGTCCATTAAAGCGGCGATCGAACGATCAGCAATGCCAAACAGCCAAGACGAAATCCCGAAAATCCAAATCCCAGACCGGAGCCGTGAGAGAAATGTAACCAATTCAGCGGACGGTTGACGAATCATAGTGCGTCCCAATAGGTGGGCTTGTGGGTTCATTATGACGTATATGTTAAAAAATATTATTAATTCTTGCCATAAGTTCCCCGATATACATTAGAGTTTCCTGACGCAGAATAAAAAACACTGCCAGCCTGACAAATCTTGCTTTGGAGACAGCAATTATGGTTTGGTGAATTGGTATACCTGATTTACGCCCATCTACTTGCTGTCAGAATGCCTTACGCGATCGACTTCGGAACCAGTAACACCGTGATTACTCGCTGGAACGCAGCGACCCAACAGCCGGAAACCCTTTCACTTCCTGGAGTTTCCCAGCGACTAGCACAGAACCCACCTTTGATTCCCAGTTTGGTGTACGTCGAGAATGCAATGCAGGGAAAGGTGACGATCGGGCAACAAGTGCGCGATCGAGCGCTCGATGTCGGCAGCGATTCCCGTTTTTTCCGTAACTTCAAGCGCGGAATTGGGACGGATGTACAGGGATTTTTGCCCGAATTGGATGGTCAAACCGTTCGATTCGAGCAGGTTGGCGGCTGGTTCTTAACTCAGATTATTAATCAGTTAAAAACCACTGATCCGGAGATTGCAGAATCGATCGTGTTCACGGTTCCAGTCGATAGCTTTGAGGCGTATCGGTTGTGGTTGGGTCAGATTTGCGAATCGCTGGATATCAATCAAGTCAGAATGATCGATGAACCGACTGCGGCAGCGTTGGGATATGGATTAAGAGATCGACAAACCTTACTCGTGATCGATTTTGGGGGCGGAACGCTGGATTTATCGATCGTTCAAATCAACGCGAACGAAATTGCTCAATCGAAGCCAATGGGATTCATTCTGAAATGGGGACAGAAATCATTTAAGGAACAGTCAGGACAAAAAGCGAAGATTGCAAGAGTGATTGCAAAAGCAGGACAAAATTTAGGTGGATCAGATCTAGATAATTGGATTGTGGATTATTTTGTCAATACTCAAGGACTCGCAGCAACACCACTAATTGCAAGACTTTCGGAACGCTTGAAAATTCAGCTCTCACTTTCGGCTCAAGCACAGGAAGTTTTCTTTAACGATGAAACGTTTGAAAGTTATGACTTGTCGTTAACTCGATCGCAGTTTGAGCAGATTTTGAGCGATCGAGGTTTCTTCACCCAACTTGATGAATCGATGGAACAAGTGTTGCAACAAGCTCGCCGTCAAGGGCTTGCAACAAGCGATATCGATGCCGTTCTATTAGTCGGCGGAACGGTTCAAATTCCAGCGGTTCAGAACTGGGTAAGACAATATTTTGATGCGAGTTTGATTCGATGTGAGAAACCGTTTGAAGCGATCGCACAAGGCGCATTACAACTCAGTCAAGGCGTTCAGCTTAAAGACTTTCTCTATCACGGTTACGGGATTCGCTATTGGGATCGGCGACAAAACTCCCACAACTGGCATTCGTTAGTCAAAGCGGGACAGACTTATCCGATGGAGAAGCCCGTTGAATTGATTCTTGGAGCATCGATCGACAATCAGCCTAGTATTGAACTCATCATCGGGGAACTGGGAACCGAAACGGCTCAGACCGAAGTTTATTTTGATGGCGATCGCTTAGTCACTCGGAATCTCACCCGTTCTCAAACTCCGGTACAGCCATTAAACGATCGAGACGGATCGCGCAGTATTGCCGAGCTTGATCCACCGGGAGTACCGGGAAGTGATCGAATCAAAGTGCAGTTTCAAGTGGATAGCGATCGATTCCTCAAAATTACAGTTGAGGACTTGCTAACGGCTCGAACACTGGTCGAAGATCAGCCTGTCGTGCAACTGAGTTAAATTACGGTGTTAAATTACGATTTGCGTTTGCGTTGGCTCCAAGTTGCGCCCACTGCCGCACCCGCACCCGCCAACATTCCTGCCATCATGCCTTCGCCCGTTTTTCTTACCGGATTTTCGGTTAAGCACTGATTTGTTACCACTTTATCCTGCATACACTGAGAGCTTTCCGCCCAGCTTGCCGATCCGCCTAGCACAACGCCAGCAGCACTACAAACCAGCACTACAATCCAAACCGGGGGCTGTTTTTTTCTGCTCATAACAATTCCTAGGGTGTAACGCTATTGGAGGAGTACACATTACTTTACCCGTAGACCGGACGGTTACTCACGCTTTTTGTGAAGTTTTCGTGTAAATCTTCTAACAAATTTAATCTACCAAAAGGTAGAAATACGGAAACGCTGAATCTGTCTGGTGTTGCTCAGATTTCTCGAAAACTGACTAAGATTGAGGAGAGCTTAACATTTGAACATGATTAAGCTCGATCTCACTTAGAGGAATTCTCAGTATGGATGCGGAAACAATTAAAGAACGGATAAAGCTAATCGAAAGCAAGCGGGAATCTCTGTTGAAGCTGATGGAGCAACCGAATCTAGGAACATTGCGGATCGATGTCAATCAGGCACTCGAAGAGATGGACATTCTGATCGACGAGTTTAAGCAAACTTTTCCAGAGGCTTAGTCTTCGGTCGATCTTAGCTGCCAATAAACCAATAAAAGGGCGATCAGCAAAAGTAACGTTGCCGCCGCTGCTGCATAACCAAAATCGAATTGGGCGAACGCTTGATCGTAAATAAAGTAAACGAGCAGGTTTGTGGAATTCATTGGGCCTCCGCCCGTGATTACGTAAACTTGCTCGAAACTTCGCAGCGTAAAAATCGCGGTTGTGACGGTAACAAATACGATCGTCGACCGCAATCCCGGCAGGGTGACATATCGAAATTTCTGCCAAGCATTCGCCCCGTCTAATTCTGCGGCTTCATACCGACTGATCGGAATCGTTTGCAGTCCCGCTAAGAAAACCACCATATTGAATCCAATCTGCTTCCAAACGCTGAGTAAGATCAGAACTGGCATCGCCCAAACCGTACTTTGAAGCCAAGGAACTGCGGGAATATTGATCGCGTTGAGCCATTGATTCACTACGCCATCTGTTTGAAACAGCCAGCGAAATCCTAATCCCACTGCCACTAAAGAAGTAATCGACGGAATAAAGTAAGCGGCTCTAAGCAATCCACGAAACCGAATCGATCGATTTAGCAACACAGCTAAACTCAATGGAATGATCAAACTGGGAATTACTGTTGCGATCGTAAAATACAATGTATTCCCCATCACTTGCCAAAAATCTGGGCTAAGTAACAATCGCCAATAATTCCGCAATCCCACCCAGCGAACACCAGCCCGTGTAAAGCTTCCCGTCGTAAAGCTGAGGTAGCACAGATACGCGATCGGGTACAGCACAAACACACCGAGCAAAATCAGTGCAGGCGTGAGGAAGATCCAAGCCGCGATCGCTTCTCGATCCAATAAACGAGAAATTCCGGAATCTGATTGAGATTTGGTGTCAGAGGAACTAAAGAGCATCAGCCTCACTCAAGAGAATAACGGATATTTTAGGACAACCCGGATGACTCGACGAATTGGATGGATGAGCGTTTTGGTTTTTGCGATCGCTTCACCCGCCTTCATCGCACCCCCGCAACCTGCATCAGCGCTCAGCGTCGCCGTACCCTCTAATGCTGACGAGATGATTCGGAAATCTGACTTCATCGTAATTGGCGATGTAGAGCAGTCGATCGAGAATGCCAAGACGAGATGGGTACGAAACTCGCGCGGAGAAGTGACCAGCGCATATTCTGAAGTCCGGGTGAAAGTTCGCAAAGTGTTCAAAGGCAATCCCAAGGTAAAAGAAATTCTAGTTGGGCAGCACGTCGTCTGGGCAACCAACCGAGGCGGAAAGCGCTATGTTCAGTTGATCGATGAAGATGTTAAGCCCTTCAAAAAAGCGCGATATTTACTTTTCCTACAGAAAGGTTTGGGAGTTGATACGTATTTTCCGGCCGGCATCGTGTATGGAAAGTACAATCTAGATGGCAAAGACCCATCTGAGGAAGATCCCCATCTCCGGTGGGCAGGTTTTGAAGAAATACGGAAAGTGGTTCGGCAACAGTTTAAGGCAAACTGAATAGATTGGAGTTTTAAGAAAGTGTTTCTATGCTCGATCGCTTTAACCGCGATAAACTGAGAACCTGTTTTTTAAGATGGCTCTCATGGTTGCGCTGATTTCACCTGAACACGCTAAATTTCCGCCACATCCGCGCATCAAGCTCGGCGTAATGGCATCAGGAAGCGGGAGCAATTTTGAAGCGATCGCACAATCGATTCAAGATGGACATCTCAATGCAGAAGTTCAAGTCGTGATTTATAACAATCCGGGCGCGAAAGTCGTCGATCGAGCGAACCGATTTGATGTTCCAGCAGTCTTACTCAATCATCGAGAGTTTGCGAGTCGGGAGGATTTGGATCGCGCGATCGTTGAAACTCTAAAACAGCATTCAGTTGAATGGGTCATCATGGCGGGTTGGATGCGGATCGTAACCCCGGTTTTGATTGAGGCATTTCGCGATCGTATTCTCAACATTCATCCCAGTTTGTTACCGAGCTTTAAAGGAAATCGTGCCGTTGAGCAAGCCCTAGAAGCGGGAGTTAAAATCACCGGATGCACCGTTCATTTAGTCGTTCCAGAAGTGGATAGCGGCGAAATTATCATACAAGCGGCAGTTCCCGTACTCGTAGATGATACCGTCGAAATCTTACAGGGTCGGATTCACGAACAAGAACACCGAATCTATCCTTCCGCAATTGCGATCGCTGCGATACACGCGACTACTGATGATAATGGGCATCAGTCTTAGGGATGATGTGAATCTAGTTTGGGGACGGCATGATATACACAGATTGAGAAGCTCATCGTCTAACACAAGGGCAGTCCAAACCGGGTAGGGGCTGCTTTTTTATTGCCAAAATTTCTGACGGGTCTCTTCCCAAACTTCCCCACTTCAGGCACAATCAAGCGATATCGTGATTAAGTGCCGCGCATGGATGTTTTTGCTCAGTTCGTGCAGTTAGTTGTGAATGGAATCTCTGTGGGGAGCATTATTGCGCTCTCTGCTGTGGGACTGACCCTAACTTATGGGATTCTGCGATTATCGAATTTTGCTCACGGCGATTTCATGACAATGGGCGCATATTTTACGCTGTTGTTTAATGCGATCGGGATTAATATCTGGGTGTCGATGTTGCTGTCTTCGATTTCAACTGTTGGAGTCACTTTGCTCGGTGAGAAATTGCTTTGGTCGCCGATGCGAAAAAAACGCGCCACGGCAACGACGCTGATCATTATCTCGATCGGGCTTGCCTTGTTTATTCGCAACGGAATTATTTTAATTTGGGGCGGCGGAAATCAACGATACGATCTTCCTGTACTTCGCGCTCTATCATTCTTCGGAATCACGATCGCATTTAACAGAATATTGGTGATTCTGTTCGCGATCGCCGCGATCGCTGGATTGCATTACCTGTTGCAAAATACCAAAATTGGGAAAGCAATGCGGGCAGTTGCAGACGATTTGGATTTGGCGCGAACGACGGGAATTAATGTCGATCGTGTCGTAATCTGGACTTGGGTGATTGCAGGAAGCTTGACGGCGTTGGGCGGCAGTATGTTGGGATTGGTCGAAGCGGTACGCCCGAATATGGGATGGTTCTTGATTTTGCCGCTGTTCGCGTCCGTGATCTTGGGTGGAATTGGTAATCCTTATGGTGCGATCGCGGGTGGATTGGTGATCGGAATCGCGCAGGAAGTTGGAGCCGGACTATCTGATTTGCTCACGCCGTTTGCCTCAAATCCGATCGCGGCATTTATCATCAATACGCGCTTATTTACAGCCCAGTACAAACTTGGATTTGCGCTATTGATTATGGTGCTTGTGCTGTTAGTACGTCCGCAAGGGTTGTTCAAGGGAACGGCTTAGAATGAGATCGTGAATACAATCACGAACCTCAAAGAAATCATTCCAAGGAATAAATGGTTTATTTCGTTCTTGTAAATAGCGTGTGAGTGGTGAACGAGCAAATACGATCGAGGATGCCAAAGCAAGATTAAGATCAGTGATTGAATCTCCGATCGTGATCGATTGATCCGCGTTATAGTTCGCCATAATTTGCGCCTTTGCAACGATTTCCGTTCCACTTTCATATGCAGAATGGACTTGCAGAAACTGTCCTCTCGTATCGACTTGCATTGCATGAATCGCCTGAATTCGATTTCTGAATGGATTTAGCACCGATTCCACCATGCCTTGCAATCCGCCAGAAATCACCACAAAAGGAATATTTTCGGCTTCGAGAAAGTCAAGAAGTTCTAACAGTCCGGGGCGAATCGGTTGCGATCGCGTAAGTTCAATCATCTCGCTGTATCGAACGGATGGAATCGATTGAATTAATTGCCGTACTCCGTTGCGTAGTGTCAAACGTTTCGCATAAATTTCTGGAAGTAATCGTTCTGCTAATACGGGTGTAAAGTATTTCAGCATTGCGACAAATGTTTCCGATTGTGTGATTGTGCCATCAAAATCGCAGAATACAATGCGTTTCATGCTTTTTTCCTTCGCGTTGTTATTTCGATTATTCTCGCAATCCAATACTTTTTTATACCGCGTTTTTTGGGTCGATGTTCGCTCACAGACAGCAAATTATTGACTAAAGCTAGAGGTTTCTCATTTCTGCATCTCAGAAACTCAGACTATTGGTAAACCCCGTTTGAGAACTGATTATGAATTTCCAAGTTAAACTGCCTCAAGAAGCCCTGAGCCACTTTGCTCATCGTGCGATCGAGAAACATTTTCGTAAAGCGATGAAGCACGAAGAAGAGGTGCTTGTCGATCGCGCTCCTGAAGCGCTTCATCAAATGCGGGTCGGGTTGCGTCGCCTCAGAACTGCGATTCAAGTATTTGGATTTGCCGCAGAGTTACCGAAATCGGTAAGTGAAGCAAGAATTCGTAAATTTGCTCAAATTCTCGGAGCGGTGCGCGATTTGGACGTTTTACAACTTGAGCTAACCTCACAAGCTGATTTACCAGACACAGAACAAAAGGCACTCAAGCAAGCATTAAAGAAACTGCACCACCAACGATCGCAAGATTTTCATCGGTTGCAAAAGACTCTGCAATCACACAAATACGAAGAGTTCAAGCAAAGCATGGAAGATTGGTTAGCTTTGCCGAAATTTGGAGCGATCGCGCAATTTCCCATTCAAGACGTGCTACCAGATATCCTGCTGCCATTGATCAGCAGCATTCTTTTACATCCTGCATGGCTGATTGGGGCTGAGTTTGAATTCGATCACAAGGTCTTTGCGCCGATCACGTCCGAATCGATTCGCGAACAGTTAAAGCAAGATGAACTGCTCCACGATTTACGCAAGCAAATGAAGCGACTGCGCTATCAAACTGAGCTATTCACTGATTTCTATCGCGAAGCCTACAAAGCGCAGGTTGATGAATTTCGCCAAGTTCAGGAAGTTTTAGGACAGATTCAAGACAGCGTAGTCCTGCAAAATTTCTTAGATAAATATTTGGATCAATCGATCGAGAAACTCTGCCCGATTTTCTCGAATCAATTCGACCAAAAAAGAACAATCTCCTGGAAAGAATGGCGATCGCTGCAAGAGAAATATCTAGATTCAGAATTTCGGATTCGTTTACGTCAGCTTGTATTGTTGAACGATCGCCAGCACAACGAAAACTAGCGATACATCTGATCCAAGCGCAAAAACGTTTGTAGCAGCACGTTCGTTCCTTGGGCGCATTCCTCCGGCGAAGTGTATTCTTCTTCGGAGTGACTAATTCCCGCTTGGCTTGGAATAAAAATCATGCCCATATCTGTAATGCGCCCAACCTCTTGAGCATCGTGCCCCGCACGACTCGGAAGCTGCATCTGCGGCAAATCTAGATCCTGACAAACTTGCTCGATCGCAGTCATAATTTCCGGTGCTGCTAAGGTCGGGAGAATGTGCAACGTCTGACGCGTCTCGATTTCGGTTCCGGTGGAATCTGCGATCGCATCAATTTCCGCTTTCAACTGCTCAACCAATTGTTCTAGATGCGACTGCGATAAATCCCGTAGATCGATTCTCAGATCCACTTCTCCGGGTACAGTGTTCGTCGCATTCGGGGAAACCGTTAGATAGCCCACAGTTGCGACCTGATCTCCTGGTGTGTCTAAAGCGAGTCGATTTACAGCTAAAACAATCTGTGCGCCTGCAACCAAAGCATCTTTTCTCATGTGCATTGGAGTGGTTCCGGCATGGTTTGGGCGACCTTTGATTTTGACCGCAAAACGATACTGTCCGACGACACCACTGACAACCCCGATCAACAGTTTGGAATGTTCCAAAACGCCACCTTGCTCGACGTGCAGTTCGACAAATGCAGCGATGTCATCCCGTTTCGCGGTCGCAATCTTCGACCAATCACCGCCGACTTTGGTTAAACAGGTGTGAATCGGTGTCCCATCCAAGCGGACATAGTAAGCCGGATCTTCATGCACTTCACCCGCGATCGCTTTACTTCCAATCACCGATCGTTCTTCGTCGCTGAAGACGATGACTTCGATCGAGTGATCCAATCGAATGTTATTTTCTCGCAGTGTCCGAACCACTTCGATCCCTGCGAGTACCCCTAAACAGCCATCAAACGCGCCTGCAACTGGAACCGTATCAATGTGTGATCCCGTTGCTAACACAGGAGCATTCTCGAACCTACCTGCATAACGTCCGATCACATTTCCAGCAGCATCGATTCTAGTCGTCATGCCCGCATCTTCCATCCAAGCTTGAACCTGTTGCCGCGCTTGCAAATCAGCATCAGTAAAAGCGATTCGACAGACTCCGCCATTTTTGAGTCTGCCGATCGAGGCAAGGTCAGCAATACTGCGATTTAAACGATCTCGGTTGATTGCTAAACGGACTGTAGATAAGGGGGTCATTGTCATGCTGGCACCTGTTGTAAAAGTCGAAAGTAAGCAATTTGGGAAATTTCTGCGATCGCTTGTCGCATTTCGGTCGGTTGGGAATGCTGGAGCCGGGTTTCAAACGCTTTTAGAATGCTGGTTTTCGTATGATTCTTCACCGCAACGATGAAAGGAAACCCAAACTGCGATTTGTATTGCTCATTCAATCGGTGAAAGCGATCGTATTCTTCAGCAGTCAAGCGATCGAGTCCGGCTCCGGCTTGCTCTTGCACAGAGGCTTCCGCCATTTTTGCTTTACTGCCGAGATCCGGATGGGCACGAATCAAGGCTAACTGTTGCTCATCGCTCATCGAATTGACGACCGTGAGCATTTTCTGATGGAGATCGTCCACATCCGCAAAGGGTCGCTTCTCCCACGCTTGTGATGCGATCGTGGGAGTCTGCTCAAAAATTCCGCTAAGTGCTTCGGTAAAGGCGGATTGTTCCATCTGATTGAGTTCAGTCAACGAATGAGGCATTAGTGCAACGGCCCTGTCAAAATAGTTTTCGCGATCGCGCCTGTAACATCACTCGGCGATTCTTGCCGGAGTTGGTCGTACCATTGAGCGGTGATTTTAGGATCTTTGCCGTGAATGACTTCGGCACGATTTCGGGCTTTTTCAACGATCGAGCGGGTGCGATCTTTCCGCGCTTTTTCGTATCGCGTCAGAGCATCCTCAACGCCAATGTTCGTCGTGACTAAAAAATGATTCAGCATATAGACATCTTCAAGCGCTTGACAGCCTCCTTGACCGAGATCGGGACAGGTGGCATGAGCCGCATCGCCTAAGAGTGCCACTCGTCCGCGCACCATTCGATCGACTGGGCCCACATCTGAGATTTCCAAACGATTTGTCTTTTCGGGATCAATTCGTTGAATCAAGGTTTGAACCGGATCAGCCCAACCTTTGAAGTGTTCTGCTAACTCAGAGCGAATCAGATCAGGAGGCGCAGTGGTTCCGATCGGAAGCGGCACATCGAAAAAGAAGTACAGCCGATTTTCACCCACAGGCATCATCGAAGCGCGTTGATGATTGCCGACGTAGATCGTCCAAGTATTTGGCGGGGTAATGGCTTCATCCGCGTCAACCAGCCCATTCCAGTTGACATAATCGCGGTAGGTCGGCTGCACTTTATGTTCAAGGACATATTCTCGTAAGGTCGATCGCACTCCATCGGCTGCAATCACCAAATCTCCTGTCGCTTCATGTCCGTTTTCAAACTTTGCCGTAACTTGTTCGCCATGTTCTTCTACTGCAACACAGCGATATCCGAGATTCACCGTTCCCCCAAACCCCTCAAGCAACATGGCTTGCAGGTCTGCCCGCGCGACTGGATAAGGGCGCTGTCCCACTTCGTCGATCAACGGCTGAAGCTGAATGTGGTTCATCACTTCGCCTTGGGTGCTGAGGTACTGCATATAGTCCATCTGACCTCCGATCGCGGCAATCTTTTCGCCCAGTCCAAAGCGATTGAGAACTTTCACGCCATTCGACCACAGCGAAATCCCTGCACCACGCGGACGAAGCTCCTGTGCCCGTTCGTAAACTTCCACTTCGTAACCAGACTGAGAAAGCGCGATCGCGGCTGTCAATCCTCCAATTCCCGCGCCGATGATGACGACTTTTAAGCGATACATATCTATTTCCCCTAGAGACTGAGCGGATTTTATCCTTGACTTCAGCGACGCGAATTGCTTCTAGCTATGGATTTTCACCTCTTGATTGTTACAGAGATCAAGCATACTGTATACAATTAGATCTGACATTCGGCATTGAGAAAGATCTATTTTTTCGATCGAGGGTTGGTAACACAACGCTGCCAGAATGGAGAGTTGCTCACTTGAATCGATCCGGTTGGATCGTTCCTCTAAAAGTTCTATAACATTACACAAGGAGTGTTGGTATCGTGACGAGCAAAGTGACCCCCGGAAATCGGCGTGTATTTATTTGTGGGTCTGCCCTACGTGGACAGCCCGATCACCAAAATCTCAAAGGTGCGGAATTTGTCCAGTCTGCGGCGACTCAGCTCCGCTATCGGCTGCACGTTGCCGGAGAAGACTGGCATCCCGCCATTCATGAGGTGGAATCGGGCGGAATTTCCATTCCCGGAGAAGTGTACGAAATGACACAAGAGCAGTTCGACTACCTTGCGGCAAATGAACCCCCAAATATGTATCCAGCCGATGTGCATTTGGACAATGGCGAGGTTGTGACCGCTTTCTTGTATCCCAAAGCACTGATCGATCAGCACAATTTGCCCGACATTTCTAATACTTACGGCGGTTGGGCAGCTTACAAAGCGAGAGTTGCCAAAGTTTAACTTAACTAAATTCTCATGATGACTCAGGCGTTCGAGAATCGATTGTTTCTCACTCTCAACGGCGATCGCATTTCCCTTAAAAACGTTTCGCCTTCGATGACTCTGCTGCAATATCTCCAGCAATCCCGACGCACCGGAACCAAAGAAGGCTGTGGGGACGGGGATTGTGGAGCTTGTACAGTCGCGATCGTCGGTCGTGATCCAGCAGGAAATCCGACCTATCAAGCAGTGAATAGTTGTTTGATTCCGTTAGGTGCGATCGCGGGTCGAGAAATCGTCACCGTGGAGGGAATCGCGAACGGGAAACTGCACCCAGTTCAAGCTGCAATGGTTGAAACGGGTGGTTCGCAGTGCGGTTACTGTACGCCTGGTTTCATCATGAGCTTATTTGCCGATTACTACACAGGCAACGTTGACGATTATTCGGTTGAAGGGAATTTGTGCCGTTGTACGGGCTATATTCCGATTCGACGAGCCGCGCAATTGGTGACGAACGCTCAACCTTCGGATCAGTTCTCAGAGCAGTTAAAGCAGGCGAATTTAGTTCTAAATTCAGTGACATACAGGAATGATGAGCAACAGTTCTACCGCCCCACACAACTATCGGAAGCTTTGGAACTATTGCAACAGCATCCCGATGCAACATTAGTCGCAGGTGCAACGGATTTAGGCTTAGAAATGAGCCATTATCGTCAAACATTCCCAATTTTAATTTCGATCGAAGGAGTGACGGAACTTCAGCACATCGAACAAACGATCGATCTCGTCACAATCGGGGCAGCCGTTCCACTCCATACGATCGAATCAAACCTACACGGCGTTTTCCCCAACCTCGATGAAATGCTGCATTGGTTTGCAGCGCGGCAAGTCAGAAATCGAGCCACGATCGGCGGCAATATTGGAACCGCTTCCCCGATCGGTGATTTGCCTCCGGTATTGTTGTCACTCGATGCGGAATTGACGATCGCAAATTTAACCGGAACGAGAACGATTCCATTGATCGATTTTTTCAAGGGCTATCGTCAAACTGATCTCAAACTCGGTGAAATTATTGTTTCAGTTACGATTTCAAAAAGTATTTCTGAAAATGCTGTCCAACGTTTAGCTCAATCTTACAAAATCGGAAAACGCGGAACCGATGACATTAGCATTGTCGCTGCGGCTTTCGTGATTGATCTCGATTCTGATAACAATATTATTCATGCTCGGTTGGGATATGGCGGCGTTGCGGCAACTCCAGTCAGAGCGATCGCAGTCGAAAACACGCTCATCGGTCAGCCTTGGACAATGGCGACGATTCAACAAGTCAAACCGCTTTTAAGAGAAGCCTTTACACCGCTTACAGACTTGCGCGGCAGTGCCGATTATCGAAAACTCTTAGTTGCAAATTTGTTTGAGAAATTTTTTGTAGAAATGGAGGGCGAATCATGAGTGTTGGCAAACAGCGATCGCACGAAAGCGCAGAACTCCACGTCACCGGAAAAGCCATCTACACCGATGAGCAGCGCCTACCTGCGGGAATGCTTTCTGTTTATCCGGTAATGGCTCCTCACGCCAAAGCAAAGATTCTCAAAATCGATCACTCTGCCGCATCGGAAGTCGAAGGCTTTGTCACAGTAATTACTGCTGATGATGTTCCCGGTGTGAACAATACAGGCGTAATTGTTCATGATGAAATTCTCTTACCTACAGAAGAAATTAGTTACTGGGGTCAAGCGGTTGTTTGGGCAGTTGGAGAAACCGAAGATGCAGCCCGACAAGCGGCTTCTAAGATCAAAATCGACTACGAATCGATCGAACCGATTTTGAGCATCAAAGACGCGATCGCAAAAGATAGCTTTCACTCAAAACTTCCATCGATCAAACGCGGTGATTCACAAAACGCCCTTTCAACTTCCGCCTTCACACTCAGCGGCGAAGTTTCGATGAATGGACAAGATCACTTTTATCTTGAAACCCAAGCGAGTTGGGTTATTCCAGACGGTGAAGGTAACTATCAAATCTATTCTTCAACGCAGCACCCAACTGAGACGCAAATCATCATCGGTCGTGTCTTAAATCTGCCATCCAATCAAGTCACAGTCACTTGTATTCGCATGGGTGGCGGATTCGGTGGAAAAGAATCTCAGGCAAATCCATACGCCGCGATCGCTGCCATTGCCGCTCATAAAACAGGTCGCCCCGTGCGCGTGAAACTCAAGCGATCGCATGACATGACACTAACCGGAAAACGTCACGGTTTCCTCGGAACTTACCAAGTCGGCTTTACCGAAACCGGGAAAATCACAGCGATCGATGTGGATCTCTATGCCGATGGCGGTTGGAGCTTAGATCTCTCGCCGCCTGTGTTGCTACGCGCGATGCTGCACGTCGATAACGCTTACTACATTCCGAATCTCGAAGTTCGAGGCGCGATCGCCAATACCAATAAAGTCTCAAACACCGCTTATCGAGGCTTCGGCGGGCCTCAAGGCATGGTCGTGATCGAAGAGATTGTCGATCGCATTGCCCGCACTCTAAATCTCGCCCCCGAACTCGTCCGAGAACGCAATTTCTACCACGGTTCCGGCGAAACGAACACCACACACTACGGTCAAGAAATCTTTGATAACCGACTCGATCGCGTCTGGAGCGAAGTACAGGAAAAATCCAACTTCTCAGAGCGGAAATATGCGATCGCCCAATTCAATCAATCTCACCGCTACAAGAAGCGCGGACTCGCAATCACTCCAGTAAAATTCGGCATCTCCTTTAACAAAACCCAATACAATCAAGCAGGCGCACTGGTTCACATCTACACCGATGGCAGCATCCAACTCAACCACGGCGGAACCGAAATGGGTCAAGGGTTACATACCAAAATGCTTCAGGTTGCAGCAAAAACTTTGGGCGTGAATCTCGATCGCATCCGCATGATGCACACCAGCACCGACAAAGTTCCCAACACTTCCGCAACTGCAGCTTCAAGTGGTGCCGATCTCAACGGTCAAGCGGTGAGAAATGCTTGTGAAACCTTAAAAGCTCGAATTGCGATCGTTGCCGCACAGTTACTCGAACTCGATACACCCAGCGATTTGGTATTCGAGGACGATTGGATCTACTGCCGAACTTATCCGAGTGCCCGAATCGAATTTGACACCGTAGTCAAAGAAGCTTACGGCTACCGCGTTTCACTCTCAGCCACCGGATACTATCGAACTCCAAATCTCTCTTGGGATGCCGAAACCGGGAAAGGTAGACCGTTCTACTACTTCTCCTATGGTGCAGCAGTCAGCGAAGTCGAAGTCGATGGCTTAACTGGAATGTTCAAACTACGCCAAGTCGATATCGTGCATGATGTCGGAGAATCACTAAATCCATTAGTCGATCGAGGCCAAATCGAAGGCGGCTTCGTTCAAGGAATGGGCTGGCTCACAATGGAAGAACTAGTCTGGGATGCTCAAGGACGACTCCGCACCGATGCCCCCAGTACTTACAAAATTCCAACCATCTGCGAAGTTCCTGAAGCTTTCACGGTTCATCTATTACAGCGAGCCGCACAAGACGGTGTGATCTACGGCAGCAAAGCAGTCGGAGAACCACCGTTCATGTTAGCGATGTCAGTTCGAGAAGCGATTCGATCCGCGATCGCAGCATTTGGTCAAGTCGGTTCCATGCCGCTTCCTTCTCCCGCGACTCCTGAAACGATCCTCTGGGCGATCGAGCAAGTCCGCGCACGCTCCATTCAACCCGCACTCAGCGAAGTGCATTAATCATCCTCAACATTCAACAACTGTTCATCGATCGCTTTCAATCGCGATCTCACAACTTCCTCTGACAAAATCCGTTTTCTCAAGGCATCGCTTAAAGCATTTTTCTCAGCCAGCAACAATCGCCGCCGCACCGCATCAAACCGTGAATCTTGAATTGCAATCACCGTCACCTTTTCCGATCGACGATTGTAAAAGTCTCGCAGAGATCGTTCCGCTGCCGCTACTTTAATCTGATAGCTCGATCGCAGTTCCTCATATACCGATTTTGGCAACACTCCACTCTTGAGCAGCGTATCAAGCTCATCCTGTGCAGCCTTTGCGGTCATAAGTTGCGACTGCAATCCTTCAATCCATCGTTGCGTTTCCGAAGTATGAGACAACTTCAATCGCTGAACAATCAACGGCAATCCGACCGCTTGACCGACCAGCGACAAAAGAACGGCTCCGAATACGATCGCAATCAGCGACTCTCTCCCCGGAATGTTTGACGGCAAACTCAACACCAACGCCATCGACAGCGATCCCTTGATATTTCCAAGAAACAAAACGTGCTGCCACTTCAGCGGGATTGGTCGATCGAACATTCTCACCAACGCCAACACCGGATAAACCGCTAACATTCGCCCCATCTGATACGCCAACACTGCCAACAGCACCGCTGGCAAAGTCCGCCCCAACGTATCCAACCGAAGCTCCAATCCAATCAGCAGAAAAATAAACGTATTCACCCCGAACCCGGCATATTCCCAGAAACTCAGCACCGTAATCCGACTCGAAGCCGAAACACTCTGCGATCTCTCCAAATTCCCCACCATCAGCCCCGCAATCACCACCGCCACCACACCCGACACTTGGAGAAACTGGCAAAGCTGAAACGCACTCAACGCGATCGCCACCGTCAACAAAATGCTACTCAGCGGATCATCTTCCGATTGCAAATACAACTCCACGCCCAAATAACCCAACACAAGACCAACTGCCACCCCTCCCGCAATCACGATCACCAACTCACGAACGCCATCCACGACGGTAATATTTCCAGTCGCATTAAATTTCAAAATCAAACTAAACAAGACAAGCGCGATCCCGTCATTAAATAAACTTTCACCCTCAACGATCGTGATTAATCGCGACGGAACCGCAACTTCTTTAAACACAGCAATCACCGACACCGTATCCGTGATTGCCAAAATCACCCCCGCCAATAATGCCGGAATCCACTCCAACGCCAGCCCGAACTTTAACCCGATCGCTGTCACCCCCACCGCAATCAAAACCCCAGGCCCCGCCAGCAGCAAAATCGGCATCAACGTACTTCGCAACCGTCGAATATCCGTATTAATCGCCGCCTCAAACAGCAAAATCGGCAAAAACAAATTAATAATCAGAGCCGAATCCAGCCCAATTTTACGCGGCAGAAATTCCGCGATCGCGACTCCTGCCAGCACCAAACCCGTGATATATGGAACCCGCAACCGTCGCGACAACAACGCCACGATCGTCGCCACCAGCAGCAAAATGATCAGCACCGTCACCAACTGCGCGAACTGCCCCTGATCGCCTGTCGCGATCGCCAAAATTTGCTGTGTCATCATTTTTTGACCATCTCGCCCCGATTCGCCACTAAAGACCATACTGGATTTAGGCAGAATTGCGTCGGTCAGCTTTGCTGTGCCGAAGGCAACCCATCTCCCGCTCCAGAAAAACTTCCATTAAGATGTTCTTTTCACCGCGCATTTGAGGATTAAAGCTAGTGAGTCCAGAAACCCTTGTAAAACTCTCCACCACCGCCCCTTTTTCCACCGCAGAATTTGACGAATACGTGATGACCACGTATGCCCGCTTCCCGTTGACCCTAGTTCGTGGATCAGGCTCTCATGTGTGGGATGACCAAGGACGAGAATATCTGGATTTCGTCGCCGGAATCGCTACCTGCACTCTCGGTCACGCTCACCCAGCAATGATCGCTGCTGTCACCGAGCAAGCCCAAACCCTCGTTCACGTTTCCAACCTCTACTACAACACACCCCAAGGCGAACTGGCGAAATGGCTGGTCGAGCATTCCTGTGCCGATCGCGCTTTCTTTTGTAACTCCGGAGCCGAAGCCAACGAAGCCGCGATCAAACTCGCCCGCAAATACGCCCACACCGTCCGTAATATCACTAATCCCATCATCATCACAGCAAACGCGAGTTTCCACGGACGTACCCTCGCAACCATCACCGCAACGGGACAACCGAAATATCAGCAAAACTTCAGTCCGCTGGTTCCCGGCTTCCACTACGTTCCCTACAACGACGCTGAAGCGCTGAAAAATACGATCGCCCAACTCGACCAATCCGAACCTCAAGTCGCCGCGATCATGCTCGAAGGCTTACAAGGCGAAGGCGGTGTTCGTCCCGGTGATCTCGCATACTTCCAAACCGTCCGCCAACTCTGCGACGAAAAAGGCATTCTCCTGATCATGGATGAAGTCCAAGTTGGCATGGGACGCAGTGGCAAGCTCTGGGGCTACGAAAATCTTGGCATTGAGCCAGACATCTTCACCTCCGCAAAAGGTTTAGGCGGCGGAATCCCGATCGGCGCGATGCTCTGCAAATCTCACTGCAATGTCTTCAACCCCGGAGATCACGCCAGCACCTTTGGCGGCAATCCTTTCGCCTGTGCTGTCGCCCTCGCGGTCTGCCACACGATCGAAAACGAAAACCTCCTTGCTCACGTCCAAGCGCGAGGTGAACAACTCCGCGCCGGACTCACCCAACTCGCCCACAAATTCCCCCGACTAATCTTAGAAGTGCGTGGATGGGGACTGATCTGTGGTCTAGAACTGAGTGCCGACAGCAACTTTACCGCCGCCGACATTGTAAAAGTCGCCATCCAAGAAGGCGTTCTTCTCGTTCCGGCAGGTCTGAAAGTCTTACGTTTCGTCCCCCCACTCATCGTCACCGCCGAGGAAATTGATCGCGCTCTTGTCGCTGTCGATCGCGCCCTCACTCTCTTGAGCTAATCGATTTTTTGCCAAAAGTCCTCTATTACTTATAATAGAGGACTGTAATAAATCCTAATCTGAACCAATCGGAGATCAAATTATGTCACGTCGATGTCAACTCACTGGTAAAAAAGCCAACAATGCGATGGCAGTGTCTCACTCTCACCGTCGCACCAAAAAACTTCAAGAAGTCAACCTGCAAGTCAAACGCATCTGGTGGGAAGGCGGTAAGCGCTGGGTCAAACTCCGCATTTCCACTAAAGCGATCAAAACCTTAGAAAATAAGAGCCTTGAAGCTTTTGCAAAAGAAGCAGGAATCGATCTCAGTCGTCTATAAAATCCTGATCAAAACTCAATAGACAGATTCGCAATTGTCGATTTTTGCACCGCAAGGATTGATTCTCCGATCGCTTAGGTGTTCCTGCGGTGCTGTCTACAACCCTAAAACTGGGGCAAGCTATCCACGGCTTACCCCAGTTTTGCTATCTTCGTCACAAAATTCTTTCCCTGATACTATCTCCTATCGAAGTGGGTAACATACCTGCATCACACCTTCTCTCATCGAGAAGTACCAAGTCTCCAGAAACACCTGAGAACTGGGGCCGTCTTACGTAGCTTACCGGAGTCATCCTTCCACATAGCCCACCTAAGCGCGTGTCTTCTCGGTTGACCCTGCTTCCAATTGTGAAGACAGTAAAGGAAGCAACTCAGCAAAGATAGAGTTTTGATGAATTTCAAAATCTCCATCTTGACCATTCCACGGGCAAATGTTGGACGATATCTAGTAATAGGTTTCGTCGATTTAGCATTAGTTGCCCCTGCGAATGCTCATTTGCGATCGTGAATTCCCCTTCCGATCGAGTCTCGCACGATCGTCACTTTTGTTTCTGCCAACTCAGCAGCTATGTCAAATCGCAAACTCTCACTCCAGGGCTTCTTCCACAAACTCGGAAGTCTCTACCGCAAGATCACAAAATCCTCTGTCAACAGCGTTCTCCGCTACGTTTTGCTATATCAACGTCGGGGCAAACTCTCTACCGCAGGCTTCATCTTGCCGACCACAGTTCTGTTGATTTTGGTCGTAGCGCTGACAGTCGGCGCACTCACCTTCCGGGCATACAACCGCAACATTCAGGTAATTGGCGACGCACAGCAGCGAGTCATTTACAACGCCGCAACCCCCGCCATCGATCGCGCCCGTTCCAAGCTTGAATTCCTATTTGACTCGACTAAAGATACGCGCTTACCCAGTGGTGTGCCGTCACAAGTGACGCTAGAAGCAATGTTGCTCAATGACCGCAATGGCGATGGAAAGTTTCCAGCTCTTCCCTACAAGAATGCAGCAGGTAATCAAACCGATGCCTACACCTTTCCAGATGAAACCCCGATCGACATCAACGGCGGTGGTCTCGATAATGCCTGGTACTTCCGCACTGATACAAACGGCGATGGCACAATTGACGATAGAGATGCTACCACAGTCTACTCGATTGTGCTGAAAACACCTCCCGCAGTTGATAAGAGTAGCAATAATCCAGCAGCGAAGACGATCGCTACTACCCTGCTGACGACAAAAGATACAGATAAAGCTAAAAATCTTTGGGTGAGACAAGCACCACTCAGTGTAGATGGTGCATTGGGATGTGCAACCAATAGCAGCGGTGGTAATGCAGGCCCCGATGGCTGGTTTGAAGATAAAACTTCAACCGCTATTTTGAGGAAAAATTTTCAGGTTGATGCCCTTGTGATTCCAGGTAGCTCAGGTGGAACAAAAGCGACCTTAGAATTTACTCAAGATCGTCAACTCGATCGAGGAAACAAGTGGGGAGCTTGGTTCCGCCATGATTTAGAAATATATCCTGGTGCTACATTCAATTGGAATGGAGCAATGCACACCGAAGGAAGTTTAATCGTCGGTAACAACAAGTTTACAGCTTATCTAATTAGCTCTCCAAGTTCATGTCTGTACAATCCACCCTCAAACTCTGAAATTACAGTTACAAACGTGCAAGGTGGAACTGAAAAGAAAGATTTGCTTGGACTTGTTGCAGCAGGTGTTGTCAGATTTGGAGAGGTCAGAAATGATGACAAAGCATCGATTCACCTTCACAGCAGCAACCCAGTATCCAACTCAGTAGAACTTAACAGAAACACTGCATCAAGCGCTGCTACTAATCCTATTGACATCACGATTGATCCAGAGACCGTTCTCTTGGACAACGGTTATACAAACCTTCCACCCGCATCAGGTTCACCGAGAACAGATCGGAACAATCGTGGTGCAAACCGCAAGACCGATGCAAATGGAAGTTTAGCTGCATTTGGTAAAAATCAAGGTCTTCCACAGCGAATTGATGCGAAATCTGAATCTGCACCCTATGTCGATGACTTATATCGAGCAGACGATCGATGGGGGCCTAAGGCTGAATACAAAAGTACGAAAGTTGCTACAAGCGATTTTGGTAAACAAATTCCGTCTACTAATCTGGATCTAATAAACAACACTGTTTCCCCCGGAGATCCAGAAGGCGCAGGTGTGGGACTAGATGGGTACTGGGAACGACGCGCCCGCGTGAGAGGGCTAAGAATTCTAGTAGGACAACGGCTAGAATTGGGCAATCTATTCACCTGGTACGCACCTCAGAACAAAGATACCAATCCAGACTATGTTGCAAATGACAGCGCAGATGTTGATCAGGCTGCCTACGAACATGAGGGCGACCCGCTTTATCCAGTGACCGTCAAGCCTTATCCTGTAACTCCAACAGGACGGCTCTCTCACGTCGATCTCCAGCGTCGAACTCTGCGAGATAATTTATCTGCTGTTCAAAGCACTGCAATCTATCATGCTTCTGCTGATGATCAGAAAGATTACCCCATTGCTTGTCTCGCGACGACTTCACATCCGGGTACATTCTGGACACTTCGACAAGCGATCACATTCCGCCCTTTCAATTTTGCAGGCACAGACGATAGTGGTGCCATTGATCCCAACCCTTCTCTTCTGACCAATTTCTTCACAGGAGTTGGTACGAATGGCTGGGAGTTTGCGCCTCCCGCCGGGGACTATGCCACCTTTAAGGGACAGATCGAGGATGCTAGTAGTCCCTTGCGTAAAGCATTACAAAACCTTGCTAATTTTGCAGGCGATCACCAAGGAAGTCTCAAAAGTGGAGCTTTTCCTCCCACTCCAAACGATTCGGTAATTCATCCTTATCCGGCCCTTTCGATGTGGGGAGACTACTCAAACTTAAAGCGAGCATTGAGCAATCTTGGTACGAATTTTGACAACCTCAGTGTTGCAGACAAAACGTATATCCAGACTGCGGCTTGTACCCTTGGAATGCTGGCTTACAACATCGATCAGATTCAGAAATTTGATCCTAGTGCGATCTCTGGAAGCGATGCTGCAAGCAATGCTGCAAACGATAGAGAGCTTCTCCCTAGAAGCTCAACCAAAACAAAACGGCTCATGGCTAGGCTGGGACGGGATCTTTGGCTACTCATGGATGGAAGAAATGATGGACCCACAAGCGATAATCCAGAAGTACTATCGAGAGAGCAGCTTAAAACCTATAACTACAGTGCTTCTGGCTATCCTCCTACAGGTAGCCCATCGCGAAATGATAGACTTTCGGAGTACAATCCTGAAGATTACAGAAATGTAACTCCTGAAGCCTTGATCGCAGCGTTGAGACAATACCTGCTCGCCAAAGGAACAGCAGCAGATGGAACACGGCTGAAACCTGACCATCCACAATTTATCGATGAAATGCGGATGGCAGAGATGATTATGCTGAATCATCAAATTCGCCGCGATCGCACTTTTGGATTCAAGCCATCGCCTAGATTCGGTGAATACCGTGTCTCCGTAAGCGGTCGGTTGCAGCCTGATTCTATGGCAACAGCTTGCGATCCCGATCAGTTTGTATTCACAAATGGAACAGAAGCAGATACGGACTTTATCACCTTAATGCGATCCGATAGAATCCTCTCTAAGGCTTCGACAGTGCTGACTTCCAGCGGCTTGAATGCTGTGCCCCTACCTTCAAATCCTGCGGATTACACCAAGTTTTTCCCCGAACCGGAAGACAGAGCTACCAACGGTAAGCGTGAGTTGTCCCAGTATAGATTCGCGCTGTCGAAGCTCTGCGGTACGCTTGATGCCAGCGGAACAGCAATTTTACCTAAGTTTCCTGCACTCTACTATTTGTTTCCAGAAGTTGCTCACGACTACAAGGGTGCTCAATCAGTTGGAGGCTACGACCATCAGCAACCCTCTAACGAGCCATATATTGCTGACAACTACGTTGCTTCGATAAATGCTTCGTTTGAGCCAATTAGTACAACATTAGCAACGGGTCGAGCAAAGTATCCGAGTGCGGTATTTTCTATCCCAGCTAGCGATGCTGCCTATGATCAGTTAAGCCGTAAGCCTGACCTTGATCCTACTAAGTCAACTCGTGAGTCTGTTAGAGTCTTTCCAATTCCAGATTACTCCGTTAGTAGCATTGCTCTAACTCCACGAAATCTTGATCAGTGGCAGCTTCCGAAGCTTGATCCACCCAAACCTTACGTTACGGCTTCACCGCTCGACCCAAACTCTCAGGACAAAGCTAACTTCTCACCCAACATTATTCTCGCTGATTCAAATCTGAAGCCTATCGCAGTCCCATTTTTAGACCGTGCTTTCTTTGATGGGCGACAGTTGATGTTAGCACGCACTCTGGATATTGATTTAGGAATGCTTCGCAGTACCAGACTTGGCTCGAAGAATGATACTTGGCTTCCAGTGAGCGGAATTGTCTACGCTTTTCGGGAAGACGCAGTTCGAGAAGACGCAATTTCTAGACCACCTTGCACAGGTACAAACTGCGAAATGGATCTGCGAGATCCTGCTAATCCTGTTGATCCAAGAGTCAAACCAGCCAATTCCACCAACACAACACTCAACGCAGGGGAAAACGGCATCTCGACAAAAGCGATCGACAGGTATCCCGACCCAGACCGACGAATTCATGGCTTCCGACTCCGCAATGGTGTTCAGCTTATGCGAAATCGCAAATTTGAAGCAGGAGGAAGCGATAACTTCATGGATAAAGCCGACAACAGTAAGGGACTGTCGCTGTTTACTGATCAACCTGTTTACATTGAGGGCGATTTCAACCTTCATCAAACGGGCGATGATGACACGATGGGAACAATTCTGGAGGAATTCAAAGAGGCATTACCCTCTATCTACAATGCGACTCAGTTCTACATAGACCGCAAGACTCTCAATACTGACACTTTTGCCACTCTAGACAAAGACCGCTGGCGACCCTCGGAAATCCTAGCAGATAGCATTTCTGTCCTATCTAATGGGTTCTGCGACGGCACGATCGCTGATGTCTTTCTTCAATATCAGAAAGACCCCATCATTCAGGCATTCAGCAACGACCCATCAAAACGGTATCCAGTTCCTGATGGACGGATGATAAGACTGACTTCCATGACAGATGCAAGTGGAGATCGTAATTACTATCACGAGGTCAGCGGGTTGTTCGATCCAGGCTGTGTAGCAGCGAACTATACATCCTTTCACAATCAAAATCGTCCTGCTCGACAAATGAATGGGAAGACTGCGGGCAACAAAGATGGATGGGATTGGGTTCGAGAGAATTCTCGATACGATGCAATCTCAAGTCGGCGTAGTGACCAGGGCGGGGCAGACAGCACGGGGCATTGGGTTGACATTACTTCCCCTATCAAGATTTCTCGTGCTGGACAACCTCTCGTGGTTCGCCCTAGGGATGCGACGGTTGATGATAACAGTTCTGTTATGCGAGGTAAAGTGAGACCGCCTGTTCCATACAATGTTGCTGTATCGCCAGATCCAGCTTACTACAACTATGGTAATGACGTTGACGGCGACAACAATCTCAATGCTAATTATGGTGGTAACAGAGATAACAACCTGATTCGCGCCCTATCATCACGCATCAACTCGATCATTGTGAGTGGTATTAGTCCCTCACGTCCAAAACAAGGATACGGAGGGCTGCATAATTTCCCACGATTCCTTGAGTTCTGGCAGGGCGAAGATCTCAGCTTCTCTGGCTCCTTCATTCAACTGAGCTATACCAACTATGCAACTTCTCCTTTTGAACTTGAGAACATAGAACCGTGGAGCGGCACTAAAATGCCATCCGATCCTGAAAAAGAGAACATTGTGTACTATCAGCCACCAACCCGACGTTGGGGTTATGATGTTGCGCTACAATTTAGTCCCGCAGGGCCAGCCGCCGCTCGATTTGTGACTCAAGGCAAAGACCGCAGCGAGTATTATGTTGAACCACCTGCGAATGATCCTTACATCGCCAATCTCTGTCAGGCAGTAAAAAAATTGCCTCTCGGTCTTAATACAAACTGCCCTACTCCTAAGCCATGAGGAAGCTGAAATGTTAATCAATTCACATCCTGTGAAGCGGCAAACAACTGCCTTCCCGTTCGCAGGAAAGCTAGCACTAAGGCTGATTCAGAAGCAAGCGATTTCTCAATCCTCACATCAGGGACTGACGCTGATTGAAAGTCTGATCGCGATGGTCATTATAGCGATCACAATGGTCAGCATCACTCCGCCGATCTTCTGGGCGGTCGCGACACGAGTGCAGACTCAACGGGCAGAGCAAGCCTTGAAAATCGCGCAAGGCGAAATCGATCGAGTCCGAACGATCATAGAGAGAGGCGAAACAGCAGATCTCCCTCGCGATGTAGCGGATGCAACGATCAATGTGCGAATTAATGTTGCTGCTCCCAATGTTTCTGGAACGGGAGTAATATCCACAAGAGATTGTGGCGGAACACCGGGCACAATTCCCCCAGCGAACATCGCAACCTTTGCCCAAATTGACACCAATGGCGACTGTACAGCCGACTATCTGCTTCAAACATTTCGCAGCCAAGGACTTGATCAAAATGGAAATCCATTCACAAGTGCTACAGGGCAGGTTCTTTCAGGGTTTGTCATGGGTGTCCGAGTGTATTCATCTGTGGCGAGACCTGAGCTAACTGCGGGGCGAGGCAGTACTCAACCTGCTGCTTTACGAGCAACAAACGGACTTGGCAATCAGCTTAATCGTCCTTTGGCTGTCTTGTATTCCACGATCGTTCGCAGCAATGAAAGCCAGAATCTAGAGCTTTATCGGAAGCTCTGCCCAGCAGCAAGCAAAACCACTGGAGCTTGCTAATACTTTGGACAACCTTACATTAGAGAAAGATGGTTAAGTCATTTTTGAAGCGATACCGAAAGGTTAATTTTCTCCCCGATTCGGGTGGCTTTACGCTTGTAGAACTTCTTGTTGCGATGGTCGTTGGTTCGCTCATTTCGGCTGGACTACTTTTTATCGTTGTACAGCTTGTGCAGACGAACCTGCGTGAATCGGCGCGGAGTGATACACAACGAGACTTACAAGCTGCTATCGACTACATTGCGCGTGACGTGCGTGAAGCTGTTTATGTTTATGATGCCACTTGCCTTCTCGATCGACCATCTGGAGATGCTGCACTCTGTCCAGGACTGAGAAGTTACTTACCCGAGTCAATTACTGGAACGAGCGGTTTCGGAACAAGCGATAATGTCCCGGTTCTAGCATTTTGGCGAGTTGACTCATTGCCTGAAAATCTACGTACTTCTTGCGAAGACAAAGCGATCTCTTACTCAGTTCCTCCACTGCCTGCTGAGATTCAAGGTGTTCCTTGTCTCTCTGGACGTATGTACACGCTGGTAGTGTACTCCTTAAACAAAGAATCAGGGCGAGCAGTCTCCCGTGGTCGCGCCAGGATCATGCGCTACAAACTGCCACAATTTACTTCTGGAAGTGTTAGGACTGGTACATCTCCTCAGTCTCCTGCCAGCACTCAAGGGTGGGTAGACCCAAGAGGGCAAGCGACTAGCTTTTTAGCTTGGCCTGTCGATAAGTCGACCTTGCTTCCTGGTGCGACCCTTAGTTCATTACAAACAGCTAGACCTGAGGCTGACAATTCTCCTCTCACGGATTTTGTAGATTGGGATGGTCTCTATAATCTGTCAACGAATCCGGTAAGTAGAGGACGAGCACCAAACAGAAGTTCTGAGGGTCTCATTCTGACTCCACAAAATGCCACAGGCACAACAACGGATCCCCCACGAGGCTTCTATGTCTACGTCAAGGGAGCAAGGAGCGGGGGCAATCTCAATCAGGAAGTATTGATTCGCATTCAAGGGGATGCAGCACGCAGACCAGGCATCCCCGACACTGCGGCGAATCGCCCTATAGTGCCCATATCCTTGGAAACTCGCGTACTGACTCGTGGTGTAACCAACAAAACGCAGTGATGCCTTACTCCAAATTAAATTTATGAAAAGGCGAAGTTCTCTCAAATCTAGTTCTGTTACAGATGGTTTCACTTTGATCGAAGTGCTGGTCACTGTTATTCTCATTGGGATACTGTTTGCGATCGCCGCTCCAAACTGGGTCGCGTTCATCAACCAACAGCGAGTAGGCTCAGCTCGGAATCAAGTGTCTCAAGCGCTCCGAAGTGCCCAATCTGAAGCTCAACGTACAAAAGTAAGTCGTGCTGTCGTATTTGATACTAGTAGTAATCCGCCCCGGTATGCGATCGTGGCCGCACCCAACAACACAGTTGATCGCTCTACGATTAACAATTGGCAAACTTTGGGCGATGGAACAATTCAATCAGGTACAATTCGCCTTTCGGTCAATCAGGGGACGGTCAATGACCCACCTTCACTTGTCTTCGACTCCTATGGGGCTGTTCTAACCACAACTCAAATACCCTATACGGTTACAATTGGATCAACATTGAGTAGAAATCCAAGGCGATGTGTTGCCGTTGAGAGTTTACTAGGTGCAATTAGAGAGGCATCAGATGGGACATTGCCTGATGGTTGCCCAGATAGTAGATCGTAAGCAGTAAAAGATCTGAGTTTCTCTGACCCTTGAATCAGAGTAAATTGATGATGTAGAAGTTGGATGTCTGTCCCGTTATGAATGTTTTTGATTATAAGAGTCAGACTGAGCGATTCAGAATGCTTCAAGCTGTTTTGATGGCTTTGCACCGGAAGCAACGAGATTCAAGACGTGGTTTTACACTCTTGGAGGCAATTGTTGTGGTCGCGCTAATAGGCATACTGACTGCGATCTCTGCTCCTAGTTGGTTAGCATATGTCAACACCCAACGTTTAAATGCAGCTAGGAGCGAAACAGTGAATGTTTTAACGGAGGCAAAAACTCGCGCGAAACAGCAGCATATTGCTTATGAAGCGGGGTTTCGTCAGCAAGGACAGCAAGCCCAGTGGGCGGTTTATCCGGTTAATGCAGATCCGCTAAGTCAAAACTGGCAGAATCTGCCTGACGGAGTGAAGTTGCTAGAAGGGGAAGAAACTACGTTTACAAAAAAGGACAATATTTATCGAATTCAATTCAACCATTATGGGGGAGTGAATGGGCAATGGGGACGGGTGACTTTTTCTCCTACGTCGGGAGGCGCAATCAAACGCTGTGTTATTGTTTCTAACCTGCTCGGCACAGTGCGAGAGGGCGAAAACCGTTCTGGTCAGAACGGCAATCGCTGTGATTGATGGTCTTTTTACCGCTTTGTGGCTTGAGTTTTTTGGCGATCGAGTTTGAAGATCAGGGTAGAGAGAGGCGGTAGGCACAAGTCGATCGAGTACGAATAGTTGTGGTATGCCCATTCGTTCGTCCATTTACCGCCGAGATTGCCCATATTACCGCCGCCGAATTCACGGGCATCGCTGTTGAGCAGTTCTGTGTAAAATCCTGGTTCTGGGACACCTACTCTGTAATGACTATGGGGTTGCGGGGTGAAATTGCAGACGGTTACGATGAAGTCACCTGAGTCTTTATCTCGGCGGATAAAGGAAACGACGCTGTGGCGATTGTCACTACAATCGATCCAATCAAAGCCTTCCTCGGAGAAGTCTTGAGCGTAGAGCGATGGCTCAGATTGATAGAGCGAATTTAGAGCCGTAAGAAAATGCTTTAGTTTTTCATGGGGTTCGTATTGAAGAAGATGCCAGTCTAGATCGCTCCAGACATTCCACTCATTCCACTGTCCAAATTCCATGCTCATGAAGAGCGTTTTTTTGCCAGGGTGAGCAAACATATACCCATACAAGCAGCGGAGATTGGCGAATTTTTGCCACTCGTCTCCCGGCATTTTGCCGATCATGTTGCTTTTGCCGTGAACTACTTCATCGTGGGACAGCGCCAACATAAAGTTTTCGCTGTGGTGATACCAGATGCTGAAAGTGAGGTTATTTTGGTGGAATTGGCGGAACCAAGGATCCATGTGGAAGTAGTCCAGCATATCGTGCATCCAGCCCATGTTCCATTTGAGGTTGAAACCTAAGCCGCCGACGTAGGTGGGCCAGGAAACCATCGGCCAAGAGGTAGACTCTTCAGCGATCGATAAGCTTCCGGGAAAATAGCTGAACAGAAGATGATTCATCTGGCGAAGGAACTCGGCCGCTTCGATGTTTTCTCGTCCTCCGTATTGGTTTGTGACCCATTCTCCGTCTTTGCGGCAGTAGTCGAGGTAGAGCATTGAAGCAACGGCATCGACGCGAATTCCATCAATGTGATATTTGTCGAACCAGAAGAGGGCGTTGGCAACAAGATAATTGCGGACTTCGTTGCGCCCGTAGTTGAAGACGAGCGTTCCCCATTCTTTGTGTTCGCCTTTGCGGGGGTCGGCGTGTTCGTAGAGATGAGTACCATCGAAGAAAGCGAGTCCGTGTCCGTCTTTGGGGAAGTGGCCGGGAACCCAGTCTACGATCACACCGATGCCGTTGAGGTGGCATTGATCGACGAAGTACATGAATTCTTGAGGAGTTCCGTAGCGGGAGGTGCAGGCGTAGTGTCCGACCACTTGGTAGCCCCATGAACCGTCGAAGGGGTGTTCTGCGATCGGTAACAGTTCAATGTGAGTGAAGCCGAGTTCTTTGACATAGGGAATCAGTTTGTCAGCGAGTTCTCGATAGGTGAGAAAACGCGCTCCGGGTTTGAGTTCGGAGACAATCACGGGCGAGGAGATTTCGCCGTTGGGGAGGTGAGCGGGTTCAGCAGAGGAGGCATGAAGCCAAGAACCTAAGTGAACTTCGTAAACCGAAATGGGATTGGTAAGAGGTTCGGTGTGGCGGCGCTTTTCTAGCCACTCTTGATCGTTCCAGGTATAATCGTTCAGATCGGTGACGATCGAGGCGGTTTTCGGGCGGGGTTCTTGCTGGAATCCGTAAGGATCGGATTTTTCGTAGATGTGTCCAGCTTGATTCTTGATTTCGTATTTGTAGTGCGTGCCGAAGCCGAGTTCCGGGATGAAGAGTTCCCAAACTCCGGTTGAGCCGCGTCGCATTTGGTGCTGTCGTCCGTCCCAGTGGTTGAAGTCGCCGAGAACGGAAACATTGCGGGCGTTGGGTGCCCAGATTGCGAAGTAAACGCCGGAGATGCCGTTTTGGGTGGTGAAGTGTGCGCCGAGCTTTTCGTAAATGCGGTGGTGATTGCCTTCACCGAAAAGGTGTAGATCGAGGTCGGTGAGGAAGGCGGAACGGAAAGCATAGGGATCATGGATGACGCGATCGTGTTCACCGTTTTGAATACGGAGTTGATAGTTTGCCAGTTCGGGAGTGTCGATCGTACATTCAAAAAAGTGAGGGTGATGCAGCGATTTCATCGGGTATTCGGCGCGTGATTCTGGCACGATCACGGAAACGGCATCGGCAGTCGGCTGATAGGCTCTCACGACCCAGACGGTTTTGCCATCTTGCTCGATCGGATGGGAACCTAGCACCTCGAATGGATCATGATGTTGGTTTCCTACAATCCGCTCTACCTGGTCTGGGGCGATCGTCATCGACATGAAGCTACCTGCCTTAAATGGGTTGTGTCAATTCGTTTGGAATCGGAGCTTGTGAGACTCTAAATGTAAAAGTTCTGTAATAAACGGTAGCAAATCATTGTAAAAGTCTCAATTTTTCTGACTGCGGCTTCCTAGTGCATCATAGACAGAATTGGTAACATTAGGGCGATTTTCGTGGATCAGCTCTTTCTAATTTTCCAACGAAATAACTCCCAACTTGCGAGATCGAAGTCGGGAGTTATTCAGTCATACCCTCAATTTGGAGCAATCAAATTCAGGCGCTACCCGTGAACGCGACTTCTGGAAACTTCGATTGGGCTTCTGCCATAGGGCGATTTTTGCCTTCTTCTTGCCAGTAGTTGATGACTTCGGTTGCTTTGTTGAGCAACTCAACGCGATCGACTTCTGAAATCCAGTGTTTTTTCTCTAACTCAGTCTTGAGTTGTTCCCAGGCATCGTTGCGGGGCCAGAAGAAATAGGAAGTCAGCGGGCTTGTACCCTTACCAACCACTTGATCGACCGCCAGCGCAACGTTCTCATCGAGCCACAAAACTTTTAAAATAAACTTCGTCAAATTCCAACCTCCAGCGCCGTCCCAAGCTTGAATTACTACGATCAGCTATTCTACCGCACAGTTTCGGTAGATGATGGAAATTGCGAAAAAGCGGGGGAAAGTACGGTGGCGATCGTGGTGTTTGATATCGATGGAGTGGTGCGGGATGTCAGCGGATCGTATCGACGGGCGTTGGCGGATACGGTGGAAAACTTTACGGCAGGTCGGTATCGCCCTTCGTCGCAAGAGATTGATGTGCTGAAGGGTGAGGGGGTTTGGAATAACGATTGGGAAGCGTCGCAGGAATTGATTTATCGATATTTTGAGACGCAGGGACAGGAGCGCGATCGCACCAGTTTAGATTATTCAACGATCGTGCAGTTTTTTCAGTCGCGCTATCGGGGAAGCGATCCTGAGAATTGGACGGGCTACATTTGTCACGAGCCGTTGCTGCTAGAAGCGGCTTATCTCGATCGATTGTCGCAGGCTGGAATTCGGTGGGGATTTTTTAGCGGTGCGACTCAAGGATCAGCCCGATACGTACTGGAAAAAAGATTGGGATTAGAAAATCCGGTGTTGATTGCGATGGAGGATGCACCGGGGAAGCCTGATCCGACGGGTTTATTTTTGACGTTGAAGCGGTTGGGGGATGCTTCGCGGGCGGTAATTTATGTCGGGGATACGGTGGCGGATATGTATACGACCGTTCAAGCGAGAGAAGTGAAGCCGGAGCGATCGTGGATTGGGGTTGGGGTTTTGCCGCCTCATGTGCAGGAAACGGAGGCGCGGAAATCAGCTTACCGGGAAACGTTAAGACAGGCGGGAGCGGCGATCGTTTTAGATAACGTGCAGGAGTTAGAACCGGAGCTTGTAAATCAGCTAGTCGCGGAAAATTAGTCGCAACTTTCAGAGTTTGTTCAAAATCGTGTGCCAGTTGCCTCGAATTGCAGAAATTCAATTCGCTCGGAAATGATTTCCGGGCGGATCATTGGGTTAACGAGCAGGGCTAGAGTTACGATCGCTGATTTACACGAATTCTTTCACTACTTGCCCGTCTCGATCGTGACTTCTGCCGACATCCCTGGCGTGATCGCTTGTTCAAATCCTCGAACACTTTCATGATCGAAGACAATCCGCACCGGAATCCGCTGTACGACCTTTGTGAAGTTTCCGGTGGCATTATCCGGCGGCAATAGAGCAAACTGAGCGCCCGATGCCGGAGATAAGCTTTCTACTCGTCCGGTAAACGTATGATGCGGGAACGAATCGAGCTTAATCTCTGCCGCTTGTCCCGAACGCATTTTCTCTAACTGCGTCTCCTTGAAATTCGCAGTCACCCAATATTGATCATCAACGATCGCTAAAAGCGGGGTTCCCGGCTGGACTTGCTGACCCACTTGCACGTTTTTACGTCCCACTCGTCCATTTACCGGAGCCGTAATTGAAGTGTAAGCCAACTGCTGTTGAGCATTTTTCAACGCTGCTTGAGCTTGCACGATCGCGGCTTGTGCCGTTTGATAATCGGCGCGGCTGACTTCAGTCTGAACGCCTTTCGCTTGGGCTTGTTCGATTCCGCCTTGTGAAGTGTTCAAGCCTGATTCAGCGGTTGCAACCGTTTGTTGAGCTTGGGCAACTTTCGCTTGGGCTTGTCGAACGCCTTGTGAAGCTGAGTCTCTTTGCGCTCTCGCGACTTCATACGCCTGACGCGCTGCATCTAAATTGCTTTGAGAAATCGCACCAGAACTGTAGAGCGACTGATAGCGGTTGTAGTCTGCTTGTGATTTTTGTAAAGTCGCGTCTGCTTGGGCTAGGGCAGCTTGTGCGGCAGGAACGCCTGCTTGGGCTTCAGACACTTGTGCTTGTGCCGATGCGATCGCGGCTTGTGCCTGCCCGATTCCACCTTGCGCCTGACTGTTTGCAGCTTCTGCGTTCTTCGAGGAGAGGGCAATATTCACCTGAGCCGAATTCGCTTTGCGACGCGCGGATTCAAGATCAGCTTGGGCTTGACTGAGCTTAATTTGATAATCGCTTTGATCCAGTTGGATTAGCGGCTGTCCGGTTTTGACTTCTTGGTTGTCATCGACGAAAACACGATCGACCGTTCCTGAAATCCGTGAACCGACGGGGTGAATGTTTCCAGTGACGGTGGCGTTATCCGTGGATTGGTGAGCCGAGGTGAATTGCCAGTAGTCATAGCCGAATATCCCTGCTGCGATCGCACCGCCAACTCCCAAACCTGCCAGCGCCATCTTCAAGCCTTTTCGATTCTTAGGCGCTTTGGGGCTTTCTAGGACGGAACCGTCTTGAACGGGTGCGGGTTGCGGTTCAGCGGTCACGCTTGCGTGTGCCGGGGGCAGCGGAGCTTGTCTTAGCTCGACAACTTCCGTTTCAGCTTGTTGGGGTTGATGACCGTTTAACGAAGCGGCTTTCATGGTAAATCTCGCAGTGAATCGTTGGAACAGAGATAAAGAGAATTGATATAACCGGTTATTTAGCGTGCTAAATATTCAACTACAATCATCATAATTGAGATTTGCTTAGAACCCGTACTATTTTTGGCAGAGAAAACCGAAGATTTAAGTCGGTTCTCCGAAAGATGAAACAGGTGTTTGAGCGACGGATTTGAAAGATGCATCACCCTTTCGGGTTAATGTCGGCTGGTAAGCTCAAAGGCAATTAAAACTTTGGTAGAGTTTCGTAAAGCCTATGGAATTCACCTGGTATGGACGAGACTTTAGACCCGAATTGTCCTGAACTAATCTCGCGCATCCGTGTGTTTAAAACACAAGTTCAGGAATTTCAACGCGCGATCGAGGATCTGCCGCACCCCATACAACCGTCGATCGAGCAGTCGCTCTCGACTGTTCTCACACAACTCGAAACCGCTCTGAATCCGCAGTCTGCTTCGCTCTTAATTGCAACGCATCACACCGAAGAACAATGGTTAGCTCTAAGCGATTGTTTGCCCTTTGGAATTTTTAGTTGTGATGTGCAGGGACAGGTCACTTATATCAATTCTCGATGTGCAGAAATTGTTGGGCATACCCTTGAAGAATCGATCGGCAATCGATGGCTTAGTTATGTACATCTGGAAGACCGCGATCGCATCTTGTCGCCTTGGATCGAAGATGCCAAAGCAGGACGACCCCACAGAGATCAGTTTCGCGTGATTACTTTCGCACAAGAAGTCCGCTGGCTAAATGTGCGAACTGCGCCGATGTTCTCAGAACAAGGAGAACTGATCGGGCATACGGGAACGATCGAAGACATTACCATCCAAAAACTTACAGAGGAACAAATTCAAGCTTCTTTAGAAGAGAAAGAAGCCTTACTCAAAGAAATTCATCATCGGGTTAAAAACAACTTACAAATTATTTCGAGCTTGATTTATTTGCAGGCGCAGCGAATCGATGATCCTAAAGTCAGACAAATCTTTGAAGATAGTCAAAGCCGAATTAGCTCAATGGCTTTAGTTCACGATAGTTTGTACCGCTCTCAAGACTTCGCACGGGTGAATCTGTCCGAATATGTGCAAACCCTAACATCGAGTTTGTTTCATACCTATCGTGTGCAGCCTGAAGCTGTCAACTTAGCGGTGAACGTTGATCCAGATGTGGTGGTGAGCTTAGAAAAGGCAATTCCCTGCGGTTTAATTTTGAACGAACTGATGACAAACGCTTTGAAACACGGATTTATCGGTGAAGAAACCGGAGAAGTAACGGTGACTTTATTCAGTCATTGTTCTCAAGTTTGTTTGATGGTAGAAAACGATGGGAAAATTCTTCCTGAGAGTTTTGAACTACAAAAAATTAGATCGATGGGTTTACGTTTAGTAAATGCCTTAGTCGATCAACTTAATGGACAAGTTGCAGTTGAAAAATCGCAAAAAACTCGATTTAAAGTGACGTTTGACTGTGCTTAAATCTATTGCTTAAAAAATCGCAACACACCCTACAATGATGGGGATTATTGAGCGGTTAGAACGTTGAGAGTAGCTAGAATTCTCGTTGTTGAAGATGAAAGCGTTGTGGCTTGGCACGTACAAGAAGCCCTGCAAACGCTAGGACATCAAGTGATTGCGATCGCAACAAGCGCCCGTCAAGCGATTCAAATCGCAACGGATCAGCGCCCCGACTTAGTGTTAATGGATATCTGCTTGCAAGGAAAAAACGACGGTGTTTCTGCGGCAGAGTACTTATACTTAAATCTCAATCTTCCAGTGGTTTATCTCACCGCTCACGCAGACGAATACACCCTTAAACGAGCGACTGAAACTTCTCCATTTGGCTATTTGATCAAACCCTTTCAAGAAGCAGATTTACACACAACGATTCAAGTGGCGTTACGTCGTCACCAAATGGAAGTCGCGCTCAAAGACACGCAGCAATGGTATGCAACCACTTTAGTTAGTATCGGAGATGCCACGATCGCAACCGATATCGATGGGTTTATCACCTTTATGAATCCGGCGGCAGAATTCTTCACGGGTTGGACGCAAGAGCAAGCGTTAGGAGAATTTGCGGGGCGTGTGTTGGACCTGATCGATGACGAAACCGGAGGCGCGATCGACAATCCGATTCTGGCGGCTTTGTGTCAGGGTGATACAATTACTCTGCCAGCGCGCGCAGTTTTACGATCGCGGGATGGAACAAACCGTCCTGTGGGTGATAGTGCTTCCCCGATTCGCAATCGAGACGGAGAGATTATTGGTGGCGTTATGGTGTTTCAGGATATGAGCGATCGCCGCCAGCGCGAATCGAGTTTGGATGCCCAACGGCAAATTTTAGAAACGACCCAATCGCTGCTGTGTGCCCAACTCAAAGAGCGCACCGAACAACTTCAATTCGCGATCGCGGTTGATCGATTACGTCAGTGGATTTTTAATCAGTGTGATGGCGATCGGACGGAATTTCTCCAATGGATGCTGCAAGAAATTGGGCAAGCGCTGAAGATTGATTACAGTTGGATTGCTTTTCACGATCGAGCAGCAGCCATCTCAACGGTCGTGGCAGAGTTCAATTTGGCAGAGGCGGAACCGCGATCGATGATTCGCCGCGCGATCGAAATTGCAAAGTTCTCGCCGTTCTATTTGCGGTTGTTTCAACGTCAGTGCTGGATTTGTCCGGCGGTTGAAATCTTGCCGCCGCTGTATGCTGCTTCGGCTCAAGTGATCGTATGTCCGATTCAGGGAGAGCAAGGCACGATCGGAGAGGTTGGCATTGTGTTGCCAGATTATCCATGCTGGAGCGGGTTTCAGGCTGATGCGATTTCACAACTGGTCAGCCAAGCGATTAGAACTTATCAATCGTCCCGGCAAAATCAGGCAGCACAGACGAAAATCGCGGAATTGCAGCATCTTAAGACGCTCCAAGATGACTTTATTGAGGCGCTTTCTCATGAACTGCGAACGCCGTTGACGAATATGCGAATGGCGATCGAGCTGATGCAGCGCATGGTTACTTCTCTTAAAGATCCCGAAGTTCTTGATCCTCAAGTTCAGCGATTAGATCAGTATTTGAAAATTCTTCAGCAAGAATGGCACGAGGAATTTAGCTTGGTGAATGATCTGTTAGCGTTTCAGAATGCCTCTGGTGCGTCGGAAGCGATTCCGTTGAGCGAAGTTCGGATTCAGGACTGGTTGACGATCGCCGTTGAGCGGTTTTCGGCACAAACTGCGATCTCGATTCAGATTGAATTCGCTTCAGAACCGATTCCTAAAGTGCTGATTCACTTACCCACACTGGAAAAAACGCTGATCCAGCTTTTCACACACCTAAATCACGCGAGTCCAGAATTGCCGATTCAACTGCGGACATTTGCCGATTCGGGAAACTTTTGTATATCAGCAAATTGCGGTTTAGCAGAGGAACCGAATGCTGAGGAAACTTTACCGAGACGCAAACAGAACGTATCGAATTTACGACTGGCGTTGCTGCGACGATATGCGATCGACTTAAACGCGACTGTGACGGTAGAACAGCGATCGGGAAATACTGTTTTGACGCTGAACCTACCGATTAGGACTGCTTAGAACTTCTCCCCGAAGCCAAACTGAAAGCGTCCTTCGCCTTGGTCGTTGATTCCATACCCTGCCCGAATCGTGCCCAGCGGCGACTTCACCCGAATTCCCAAGCCAAACCCAAATCCTGTACCTGGCTTATCCCGCACAATTCCTGGCGCTCCTAACACCGCATTTGCTGACCCCAAATCCGAGCCAAAATCAGCAAACACTGCCCCTCCGATAATGCTGTAAATCGGAAAACGATACTCTGCGGAAGCTAAAACAAAACTGCGACCCACAGCTACATCTCCGATTCCGTAGCCCCGTACCGAGTTTGGCCCGCCTAATGTATAAGCATTGTACGGCGGCAAATCTCCGATCGTCGTTCCCGCCTGCACATTAAACGCTAGCACTTCTGGCTGTTGCTGCGTTTTCTCTAAGTTGAAGAAATTGACCGGCACGTACTGTGAATAGTTTGCTTGCAGGCGATTCGAGAGGATGTTACCGCGCCCGATCGGAATCGATTGTTCAGTGGTCAGGGTTAATAGAGAACCACTCGACGGATCAGATGGATTATTTCGCTGATCGCGCACTGCCGTAAAATTCAGCGTGGTCAAATCATCGATTCCAGTACCGCTAAAAGAGAGCGGTGCGCCATTACGATCGCGTTTTGCAATATCGCCATCTCGATCGCGCAAACTCACCCGCGTATAGTTCAAGCCCAGCGTTCCGTCCCAGCCGTCTCCGATCGGACGATTGACCGCGACGGTTCCTCCAAAGCGACCTTCTCGAACACGATCGCCGTTTGCGAGTTCGCTCGTATCGTCATCAAACACGCGCGAAACTCCGCGTCTTCGGAATCCACTCACGCTGTAGCCTAATTTGTCGGGTTCGGTCGCGCGGTAGGGACTGACAAATCGCCCATCAAACTGTACGTCTCGCGTTCCGACTGAGACATTTCCGCCGAGCTGCTGTCCGACTCCATTGAAGTTGCTGTCGTTGTAGTTAAAGCTGCCAAATAGTCCTAGATCGTCGTTAAGCCCGCCGCTGACATTGAGTGCACGACTCCGGGCTTCGGTGAGGTTATAAACAACGGTTGTGCGACGGGCATCCCCTTCGAGCGCGATCCGCCCGTTGGTAAAGAGTCCCGTTTGTAGAATGCGCTGGAGGTCTTGACGGGCGGCAGATTCTTGAAAAATTTGACCAGGTTTGAGTTGAATTTGGCTTTGTAAAAAGCTTTCTCTGGTTCTTCCTCGAATCGGTTCCCCTTTGTCGTTTGTCGGTCTGCCTTGCTCATCGGTAAAGCGGATTTGAATCGCTCCGACTGTCCCTTCTGCGACTTCCACCGACAATACGCCTTCTCGATTTGGCACAACGCCGATCACCCGCGCTAGGCTAAATCCGTTTTGACGATACCAAGTATTGATCTGGCGAATGCTTTCGTTAATTGCCGTGGGGCTGACGGGTGCGCCGAATTGGGTTTGAAAGAATTGATTCGCAATCGCGGGAGTGAGCGCTTGAGCATTCACTAAGTTAAGAGCGCGAACGGTGGTCGGCTGCACTTGAAAGGTGACGCTCAAACCATCGGGGTTGGCGCTTGTGGTGAAGGTAGCAGTACTGAATAAGCCCGTTTCCAGAATGGCGGCGATGTCGCTTTGAAGTTGGGGAGTGCTGACGTTGCCACCAGGTTGAGTTTGAATGCGAGAGCGAACTAATTGCTGGAGTTCAGTAGATGCGCCGACAACTTGGACATCGGTGGCGGTAAGGACGAGATTAGAGGGTGTTTGAGCAGCGCGGGGCATTTGCGGTTGGGGCGACGCTGGCACTCGCGCTGGAGTTTGGGCGGTTGGTGAAATGCGATCGGGAACAATCCATTCTGGTTGAGCCACTGGACTGGCTTGGGCGAGTTGGCTTGATTTGCGAGTGCGAGAAAATTCTGGAGTAGTGCGAGGTTCTTCGATCGCTACAGTTGGGACGGTGCGAGAAGGTGTAATCGGAGATGTCGCACTTTTTGCAGGGCTTGCGATCGCATGAATTGGAGCAGTCTGAGGAGATGCGACTGCTACCGGAATTTTCGTAGGGCTTGCGATCGCGGTAATTGGAACAGTTTGAGAGACTTTGCTGTTCGGAAGATTCGCGACCTTTGGCGTTTTATTCTCAACTGCTGAAATCCCTGCTTCAGTAGGCACAACAGTATCCTGAGCCGTTGCTTTTTGTGCCAAATTAGAGGCAGCAATTAACCCGATCGTACAAGCTGTTAGTGTAGAAAAACGCATCGCTAAACCCGCAGAATAGAGCTTCAAATTGAATCAAACAAACTCAAGATTTAAAAATAGTTGTATCAGAAAATTCAGCGAATAAAACCTGCAAGAAATGATTTTGATTCCAAATTCGTAATCTGATAAACAGCTTTATGTGAAACAGTTGTAGTACCTATTGAAGAACAATCTTAAATCAGAGTTCCCCGCTTTATGAATCAATCCTTGCATCCGCTCGGTGTTCCTCCTAATGCTTGGTATGTGAACGAATCGATCGCAGATCTCACTCGACCAGAGATGCCCGCCCGATCGATTACGCTCCAAACTGCAACAAAAATATTGCGTCTAGATCTAAACAAATCTGCGCTGATTATCGTAGATATGCAGAACGATTTTTGTCATCCCGACGGGTGGTTATCGCATATCGGAGTCGATGTCACGCCTGCACGATCGCCAATTGTTCCGATCCAGCAATTGCTGCCAATTTTGCGACAAATTGGAATGTCGATCGTTTGGATCAATTGGGGAAATCGCCCGGATTTGTTCAACATTAGTCCTGCCACTCGTTATGTGTACAATCCTACTGGAACGGGAGTCGGACTCGGTGATCCCTTACCGAAAAATCAGGCTCCAGTGCTTGAAAAAGAAAGTTGGGCAGCCGCGATCGTTGATGAGCTTGAACCACCCGAAAGCGATATCAAGATTGATAAGTACCGCATGAGTGGATTTTGGGATACACCGCTGGATAGTATTCTGCGGAACTTGGGAAAGACAACGCTATTCTTTGCGGGTGTGAATGCGGACCAGTGTGTGATGGCTACGCTACAAGATGCGAATTTTCTCGGCTATGACTGCATTTTGTTAGAGGACTGTACCGCAACGACTTCACCAGAATTTTGCCTTCAAGCAACCTTGTATAATGTGAAACAATGCTTCGGGTTTGTGAGCGATTCAATTCAACTTTTAGACGGAATTAAAACGAGTATAAAGGTTAAAAATTAGCGGCTCAATTGCCATACTGTTATTTATCTTCTCACTAAATTTTCCTGGTGGTGAAAGACCCAGAATGAAGACATGGTATAGTGTTGCGATTTCTTGGAAGAGAATACAGTATGGCAATTCCTGATAGTTTAAATCCGCTAGGAGTCCCTGATTTTAATGGCGATGGTCGTACTGATTTATTCAGTTTTAACGCCAATATTCGTACGCCAGAAATCATGTTAATGTCTGGAGTTCGATCGCTCAGTTCAAGTTCTTTTTCTTTCACTCTTGATGACTGGCAAGACCCCAAATTTGGAGATTTTAATGGAGATCGCAAAACTGATTCAATCTGGCGCAATGACAAAGTTGGAGCCAATGCAATTTGGTTGATGAATGGGACTACGATCGAGTCGGCAGCATTTCTCGAACCGCTGCAAGGCGTTTGGACAGATGTAGTGGGCGATTTTGACGGCAACGGGAAAAGCGATCTACTCTGGTACAACCCCAACACCGGAGACTACCAAGTCTGGCTGATGGACGGGCTGCAACGAGTGAAACAGACGAGCGGCAAGATCCAGCAAGGTTGGCAAGCTACGATCGCAGATTTCAACAACGACAATCGCAGCGACGTATTTTGGCGCAACCCGACGACTGGAGAAAATGGAGTGTGGACATTCGATCCTCAGACATTAGCAATTTACGGCGAATTCATTCCTTTTAAGTCTCCAACTTGGACACCCGAAATTATTGACTACAACGGCAACGGGCGCAGTGATACCTATTGGCGCGATCGTTTAACCGGACAGAACCAAGTCTGGACTTGGACGGTGAGCGGTTTACAGCCAAATTCTACGCCGATTGAGCTTCCCAATGTGGGCGGTGACTTTGTGATCAAAACGGCTGATTTTGAAGGCAATGGCAGAACCGATTTCTTAGTTCGGAATCCGAGTGCTGGAGAAGACCAAATTTGGTTGTCAGAAGATACAGGCGTGCAGATCTTGCCGTTTGCTACTCAGTCCGCTGGGTTTCAAGCTGAGATCGGGGACTATAACGGCGATCGCTTTTCCGATATTCGCTGGACAAGCACAAACGGAGTGCAGGGCACTATTTGGTTTAGCAATGGCATCTTGCCTCGCGCAATGGTGGCATAAATTGCAAAGCGATCGCATCAATCCATTCTCAATGCGATCGCTTTGTAACTCTGACTTCTTCCCGACCTTATCGAACAATCGTCAAAGCGGCTGAGGGCTGAACTGAAGCAGTCGATCGACGAGCTTCCAAATCGTCTTTCAGCAATACTTCTCGAATCAATCGCGCTGCCAATCGCTGACCAAAATCACTGAAGATTTGCTGCCCCATTTTCTGAGTTTCAGGCTTTGCCAACAAACGCGGAATCAGCGAGAGAATCTTAGTCTGATCGAAGCCACGCGTTTCTCTTAGAATGTTCCACACTCGTTTGAGATGATCCAGCGTCGCTTGATTTTCAGGCGGTAACGGCGGACGTTCGACGGCTAAACCGACTCGTTCGCGGAAACCGTAAGAGATGCTTCTCCAAGCCGTTTGGCTGAGCGAATCTAAACCTTTAACAACTTCGTTGACTAAGCTGACGCGGATGAATTCACCCCGATCGCTAAACAGATAATCTGCTGCTTGATCCAGTGCTTGGTCTAAGTTGTAGTCTGAATTGTCTCGCGCATTTTTCAGCAAGTTTTCTAACCGATTCCAGCGGAAACTGCCATCCTTGAACAACAAATCGCGCAATGATGCCCGCAGTTCTGGAGCTGGATCAGTTAACAACCGCTTGGAAACATAAGGATACGCTTTGCTCAGAACCTTGAAATTGGGATCGACATTGATTGCAATTCCTTCAAGCGTGACGAGCGATCGGATAATTAAGGCAAAGAAGGCAGGAACCTGAAACGGATACTCGTACATCAACGCCGATAGCTTATCGGTAATGCTTTTGATGTTGATTTCAGCCACAGAAGCGCCCAATGCTTCGTTAAACACTTCGGCAAATGCTGGAATGATCGGAGTCAGATCCATCGTCGGAGAAAGGAAACCAAGATTCACGTAGTCTTGTGCTAAACCTTCAAAATCTCGGTTGACTAAATGCACGATCGCTTCGATCAAGCCATACCGCTGATACGGTTCGACCTCGCTCATCATGCCAAAGTCAAGATACGCCAAACGACCATCCGGCATTGCGAGTAGGTTTCCAGGATGCGGATCGGCGTGAAAGAATCCATGTTCTAGAAGCTGTCTGAGCGAACATTGCACCCCCACCTCAATCAAATGTGTCGCATCAATGCCCTGAGCACGAATCGCTTCCAATTGAGTCAGCTTCATTCCGGTGATCCATTCCATCGTCAGAACTCGCCGTCCGGTATATTCCCAATAGATTTTAGGAACATAGATTTCCGGCAGATATCCGTAGAGTTCCGCAAATCGTTCGGCGTTGTGTCCCTCGTGGGTGTAGTCCATCTCCTCAAAGATGCGAGTCGCAAGTTCGTCTGCGATCGCAACTAGGTTACTCCGAATCTGCTTAATGTTCTTCATCGCCCATCCTGACAAGCGCCGCAGAATGAACATATCCAGTGCAATACTTCCTGCCAGCCCTGGACGCTGGACTTTCACCGCAACCGTTTCGCCTGTTTTCAGCTTGGCTTTATAAACCTGACCCAAAGAAGCGGCCGCGATCGGCATCGGACTCATTTCGTCGTAAATCTGATCCGGCGTTTTGCCCAGTTCTTCTCGAATGAATTGAAACGCAACTTCGTTTGGAAACGGCGGCAACTGATCTTGAAGCTTGGTTAATTCTTCTAAATAAGCTGGCGGCACTAAATCCGGTCGGGTTGAGAGTGCCTGCCCAATTTTGATAAAAGCAGGGCCTAAATTCGTCAACATCTCGCGCAGATGGATTGCTTGCTGTTGTTGACGCTCGACGCTGTTTCCGGTGAACCGATCCCACCACAGTCGAACGGCAAAAAACAGAAAAGGCAGAAAGATTCCAAACGTCCGTCGCCAAACTTTCAGCGATCGAGTCCGATAATATGCCGCAATCAAATCAGGGTCATATCGCAGCGTGGTCATATCGCCCTGATTGGGAACTAATGCCAGCTCTGAAGTGATCATGCCATCCTCGGTGCGAATAAACGGAAGCGTATCCGAAGACTGAGACACATCAGCAATAGAGCGGGACGGAGTGGAGGTTGCGTTCATCGATCAACACCGGAGGCGATTATATAAAGTATTGTAACAAGAAGCTTGAAAGGGTTTACTGTTCTCAGTTAATCATTTTGTCAAAGCTTTGAGGAGAGTCTCGATCGCCAGATTACCGAATCACTCCCATCAGGAAATCCTCACCTAGAACGAGAAGCCGCGCAGAAATCCTAATCTGCCTCCCTCTTGACGCTGACTTAGAACGCATTTACTATAAACAAAACGAAATCTCCCTTGTACTCCGTCCCGTCCTCGTTAACATGGAAAGAAGTGCAGATCGTTGTTTTGTGAGTCTTCATGCTATTGTCCCTGCGGATCGAAAATTTTGCGCTGATTGATCACCTCGACTTGACGTTTGGGGCAGGACTGCACGTTCTGACCGGAGAAACGGGTGCAGGCAAATCGATTATTTTGGATGCGATCGATGCTGCGCTGGGTGGCAGGGTCACAGGTCGAGCGGTGCGAACCGGAGAAGAACGCGCCTCGATCGAAGCGACTTTCAAAGTGAATGATCTACTGAAAGCCTGGTTTGAGCAGCAACAGATTGATTTGCTTGATGATGAGCTTGCAGTTTGTACTCGTGAAATTGTGGCGCTGGGGAGCGGTCAGCGGAATCGATCGAGAATTAACGGCGTTCTGGTGAATAAGCAGCAGATGGAAGCGTTGCGCGATCGCTTAGTCGAAATCACCGCGCAGGGGCAGACCGTTCAACTCGGACAGCCTAGCCTCCAGCGAGATTGGCTCGATAGTTACGGCGGTGTGGCACTGCTCAAACAGCGAGAAGTCGTGGGTCAAACATTTTCGAGCTATCAGCAAGCCGCTCAAGCGCTAGAAAAGCGCCGACATTCTGAACAACAACGCTTACAGCAGCTTGATTTATTCGAGTATCAATTGCGTGAGTTAAATGCTGCGAATCTCAACGATCCCGATGAACTAGAACAATTGGAGCAAGAACGCAAGCGGCTGAGTCATAGCGTGGAATTGCAGCAGCAAAGCTATCAAGTCTATCAGGCGCTTTATCAAAACGAGAATGGGGATGATGCTTGTGCGGACTTACTCGGCAAAGCGGAAAGTTTGCTCACTGATATGGTGCGATATGACGAGCAAATTCAGCCGATTCTCGATATCGTGTCTTCTGCACTCTCACAAGTCGAAGAAGCAGGACAACAAATCAACGCTTACGGAGATGATCTTGAAACTGATCCGCAGCGGCTCCAAGAAGTCGAAGAACGATTCGTCGAATTAAAGCAGATTTGTCGAAAGTACGGCCCGAATTTGAGCGATGCGATCGCGCTTCAACAATCGCTCCAAACCGAACTCGAAGAACTCACGGGAGCAGGGCAATCAATCGAGGAACTCGCCACCCTCACCGAATCCCGCAAAACTCAACTGACTGAAGCCTCAGCACTTCTGACTCAATTGCGCCAATCGACCGCCCAAGGTTTAGAATCGCGCCTGATCGCAGAACTCAAACCGCTGGCAATGGAAAAAGTGAAATTTCAAGTGGGAATTACACCGATCGCGCCTACAGCAGCGGGAAGCGATCGTATTACCTATCTCTTCAGCCCGAACCCTGGCGAACCCTTGCAACCGCTCACCGAAATTGCATCGGGCGGGGAAATGAGCCGATTTCTCTTAGCGCTGCAAGCTTGTTTCTCTCAAGTTGATTCGGCTGAAACGCTTATATTTGACGAAATCGATGTCGGTGTCTCCGGTCGAGTCGCTCAAGCGATCGCAGAAAAACTCTACCAACTCGGTCGGCATCATCAAGTATTGTGTGTGACTCACCAGCCGATCGTGGCAGCAATGGCGGATCAGCATTTCAACGTGGCGAAACAAGTAATCGAACTGAGCAACGGATCGCAAAATGGCAACGGAGCCAGCGCGGATCTGAGAACGATTGTGCGAGTGAATCCGCTCAATCAAGAACAGCGTCGTCAAGAACTCGCCCAGTTAGCCGGCGGTGCTGGATCGTCTGAGAATGGGACGACTGAGGCGGCAGCGATCGCGTTTGCGGATTCATTGTTAGCGCAGGCGACGAGTTTGAGAAATGGTGCGGCTCCGGTTGAGGAGCTACCCGAGCCCGTGGAAGTGCCCAAGAGAAAAGCTCGATCGACTCGAAAGCGGTAAGGGAGTTGCTGATTGATAAAATCGCAGAGAAACTTTCTCTGCGATGATCTACTTACGCTTCTCTAGTAGGTTTCTCGCTGGGGTGCGTTGTCCCTCGTAGAATCTGCGCTCTAGATTGTGCAATACAAGCCAAGCGGAACCTGCAATCACAGGCACGATTGCGGCAAATATTGCAATAAACAAAGAGGAAGGTTGAAAGACGATCGACATTAACGGTAACAACGCCCAAGACAATCCGCCCATGATCGCGATCGCGATTTTGAGTTGTTGAATTCGCTTCAAAGCAGTGCGACAGCTTGAACAATGAATCGTATGAGAGTGATATCGATCGAGCAATTGTTCGATCGATTGCAATGGCGGTAATGCTTCACCTGGAAATGGATCAGCTTCAAACTCATTCACCCACTTGCGTAAGCTTGATACAAACGAATCTGCACGAGTCGGCAAGTAGAAAGCTTTCGCGAAGTTCGGACTTCCACCTTTTTCTGTTAAATAACGTTCTTGATAGTGCAAAAAGATTTGATCGTCCTCAAGCACTGTATTGTTACCTAAATGCGAATACCAACGCGGGGTGAGCTTGATAAAAAAGCTAGGTAGCTTTGAAGCAAACTTAAAGGGAAATCGAGCAAAGACGCGACATTCACCTTTTCTCATTGGAGTTGCATACACAACGGTGAGTGTTCGACCAAATTGTTTCGAGGTCAAATCATGCCACATCAATGCAGGAGCAATGAACCTGGTATGCTGCGATCCTAATGTTCCTTTGCGCGGCCCTTCTTGCCAGAAGCCTGTAAAGCCTTGTTTATCAGACTCTAAAATTTCGAGTTCAACCGGGGAAGCATTCGATCGATTACCTACGGATTTGTGATGCGTAAACGGCACATGACTCGCATCAAGCACATTCTCTAACAAAGTCAAAGCATCGTAAGGCAAATCGCGAAAGGTATTCAAACACACCCATTCATCGGGAGATTCTTCCATCGGTTCAATGATTGGGATTTTGACTTGCTCCGGGTTGTTCTTACCGGGATAAATGAAGAGTAATCCTTGACGTTCAGCGGTGGCATAGGACGCAACACACGCGCGTTTGGATTCGTTGGCTAGAGTTCCTTCGGGTTGTTGGGGAATACGATCGCACTTTCCATCCCCTTGAAATGCCCATCCGTGATACGGACATTCAAGCAGTCCATCTTCTGCGATTCTGCCTTCTGAGAGCGGTGCTAATCGATGCGGACATTGATCTTCAAAGGCTCGCCAGCTTTGAGCCGCTGCATCCCACCAAATCACCAGATCTTGTTCTAGAAGCGTGAACTTTGTGGGCTTCGTTTTGTCCAAATCTTGAATATAGGAAACGGGATACCAAGCTTCTTTCCAATCAAAGCGGGTCGGGTCAGTTCCACCAGCGGGAAGTGCATTCGCTTGAGTCGATGGAAGATGTTGATCGATCAGCATGAGCTAGCCCTTTGAAGATTCTCTTTACATATCTTAATGTAAATGGCTCTGTTTTGCCTCGAACCCGTGTGGCTCAAAGTTTAATTCGATTGCCTCATGGGGAGCGAGTTCCTGTGGCAGTATGAAGAGAGCATATTGAGTTCAGGTGGATCAGTGCAGATTACATTTTTGGGCACGAGTTCTGGGGTTCCCACTCGATCGCGTAATGTTTCTGCGATCGCGCTTCGGTTGCCGCAGCGGGCTGAGGTGTGGCTATTTGACTGCGGGGAAGGAACGCAACATCAATTTCTCAGAAGCGATTTGCGAGTCAGCCAGATTCGTCGGATCTTCGTGACCCACGTTCACGGCGATCACATTTTTGGTTTGATGGGATTGTTGGCAAGCTGTGGACTCGCAGGAAATCCAGACCAAATCGATATCTACGGCCCACCTGAATTAGATCAGTATCTCAAGGCGTGTAAGCGCTACTCGCAGACGCATTTTTCGTATCCGGTAAAATTTCACCCGGTTAGTCCTGGATTGGTGTTTGAAGATGAAGAATTCACGGTGACTTGCACGTTACTGAAGCATCGCGTTCCAGCGTTTGGGTATCGGATTGCAGAGAAAGATCGTCCGGGACATTTCAAGGCTGAGATTGCAAAAGAATTGGGGATTCCGTCGGGGCCGATTTATGGAAAGTTGAAGCGTGGCGAAACGGTGACGCTTGCAGACGGACGCACGATCGATGGAAAAACGCTCTGCGGCGAAACGGAGATCGGGCGCAAAATGGCTTATTGCACAGACACGGTTTTTTGTGAAAGCGCGATCGAGCTTGCTCGTGATGCGGATGTGTTAATTCATGAAGCCACTTTTGCCCACCAAGATGCAGAGCTTGCCTTTCAGCGACTTCATTCCACTTCGACAATGGCGGCTCAAACTGCGTTATTGGCACAAGCGAAGACGCTGATCATGACGCATTTTAGTCCGAGATATGCGCCCGGAAATGCGATCGAGATTCGAGATCTTCTCGCTGAAGCCCGCGCTATTTTTCCAAATACTGAACTGGCATCGGATTTCTGGACGTATGAAGTTCCGAGGCGGGTTGAACAGCCAGAAGAGATCGTGCGTTGATCTAACGTTATTGTTGCGGCAGAAGACGCCTGTCTTGAAGCAGATGCTAAAAGCTCCTACATCCTGTACGATCGCGAAATTCAACAGTTAGGGGTGTTGTATTGGCTCAATCGATCGAAGACAATCCCGCATCAATGGCTTCACTCAAGCGAGTGCTGCAAGGCTTGAACGCTCATCGATTTGTTGCGATCGGAGCTGTTTTAAGTCTGCTACTGCTAACGGCTGCAACCGCTGTAACTCCGCAGATCTTTCGGTGGGGCATTGATCAAGGAATTGCGGCAAAGAATTTTACCGTGGTGTGGGAGAGTGCAGCCTTAATGGTGATTGCAGCGATCGCGCGGGGGCTGTTTAACTTTGGGCAAACATTTTGGTCAGAATCAACCTCGCAAGGTCTAGCCTATGATTTGCGTAATCAAATTTTTACCAAAATCGAAACCCTTAGCTTTAGTTATCACGATCGCGCTCAAACTTCACAGTTGATTACTCGTGCGACCAGCGACATTGAGCAGATTCGATCATTTATCGGAACCAGTTTGATTCAGGTGATCGGAGCCGTCGTCACGCTGATTACGATCGCAACCATTTTGCTGATTATGAATTGGCAATTAGCGCTGATCACGCTGACCTCAGTCCCGATCGCAGCGTGGCTATTAGCGCGATTTTTTAGTCGTAATGGCAGCGTGTTTCAGCGAGTCCAGCAGCAACTTGGCGATCTCAATGCTGTACTGCAAGAAAATCTACTCGGCGTGCGGGTTGTAAAAGCATTTGTGCGGGAATCGCAAGAGGAAGCGCGATACACAGCTTTGAACAACGAATTAGTTGCAGTCAGCATGAAAACGCTGCATGCGATTCGGAATACGTTTCCGTTAATTTTTCTGTTGAGCAATTTGATCACGATCGCAGTTATTGGATATGGTGGCGCACAAGTGATCAATCGACAATTTTCGATTGGTGAACTGGTTGCGTTTAATTCGTACTTACTATTTATTCTTCAGCCGATTTTGCTGCTCGGATTTGCTGCACCTGCGATCGCGCAAGCGGCAGCATCAGCACAGCGAGTCTATGAAGTGCTGGATTCAGAAATTGAAATTCGCGATCGACCGCGTGCCATTCCGTTTGAGAAATGTGGCGGCAGAGTTACGTTTGAAAACGTCTCGTTTCGCTATCCGGGCGCAACCGTCGAAGCGCTAAAAAATGTCTCCTTTGAAACCAAGCCAAACGAACTGATTGCGATCTTAGGAATGACTGGATCAGGCAAAAGTACGATCGTGAATCTGCTTCCTCGGTTTTACGACCCAACGCGGGGAGCGGTGCGAATCGATGGACACGATGTTCGAGATTTCACTTTAATGAGCTTACGATCGCGGATCGGCGTTGTGTTTCAAGAAACAACGCTGTTTTCCGGTACGCTGCGAGAAAATATCGCTTACGCAAAATCTGAAGCCTCAATCGCAGAAATTATCGAGGCAGCAAAAACCGCTCAAATTCATGACTTTATCGCAGGTCTGCCCGATGGCTATGAGACGATCGTGGGAGAACGCGGAGTTGGATTATCGGGCGGACAAAAGCAGCGAATCGCGATCGCGCGGACGCTCTTGACTGACTACCGCATTTTAATTCTCGATGACAGCACCTCAGCCGTAGATGCTAAAACCGCTGCGCAAATTCAGGATGCACTCGATCACTTGATGCACCAAAAAACTTGTACTGCGTTTGTGATCGCGCAGCGCATTACGACCGTTCGGAACGCCGATCGTATTTTGCTGATGGATCAAGGCTTGTTAGTGGCACAGGGAACTCACGAAGAACTGATGCACACTAGCCCACTGTACAGCGCGATTTTAGAATCTCAGGTAAAACGAGCATGAGCAATTCTTTTGCAGCAACCGAAAAGTCAACTCGCCAAGTGTCAACATTGAGGCGGTTTTTGCAGTATGTACAGCCGTACCATAAAGAAGTTCCGATCGCATTGTTCTGTGTGTTGATTGGAGCCGCAACACAGGCTATCGGGCCGTTTTTTATCGGATGGTCGATCGACCACTTTATTGCCCAAGGCGATCTGCAAAGCTTATTGTTCGTTCTGCTTGCGCTCACAGTCATCTACATCATCGGCGTTCAGGCAATTCGTGAACAGATTGTGCGCGTCGGTTGGATTGTGCAGCACGTTCTGGCACAACTGCGGCAAGATATCTTTACTAAGGTGCAAAGTTTACCCTTGAGCTATTTCGATCGCAGTGAAGCGGGTGATTTGATGAGCCGTTTGCTCAATGATGTCAGCACTGTGAATCAAGCCTTTGGACAAACGATCGCACAAATGCTGGGCAACCTGTTTAGCTTAGTTGGCATTATTATTGCCATGTTGTTGATCAATCTACAGCTTGGATTGGTGAGTAATTTCGTCGTGCCGTTGATGATTTTGACAACAGCGATCTTTTCACGCTGGGCGCGATCGCGGTTTCGAGTCACACGCAAAACGATCGGAGAACTCTCTACCAAGCTGGAAGAAGATATTAGCAGTGTGCGTGAAGCTCAAGCGTTCAATCGCGTTCAGCTTAACATTGACGAATTTGATCACCTAAATGCTGCAAATCGTGATGCCAATATTCAAGCGGTTGCAATCACGGCAGCGTTTTTACCCTCGATCGATTTTCTGAATACGTTAGCGACTGCGGGCGTGTTGGCGTATGGCGGTTATTTAGCAGTAAGCGGACAAGCAACGGTCGGAGTCGTCACTGCATTCTTGATCTATGTTCAACAATTTTTCAGACCGATTCAGATTTTGAGCCAGTTTTATACCCAAGCACAATCGGCATTAGCCGGACTCGAACGAATTTTCAGCTTACTCGATGAACCTTCGCAGCTCAATGATGCAGAGAATGCGATCGAGATGCCGCCCATTCAGGGAGAAGTCCGATTTCAAAACGTTTCTTTTGGCTACACTCCGAATCAGCGAGTGTTGAATCAGGTGAATCTGCTGGCGAAACCTGGACAAACGATCGCGCTTGTAGGGGCAACTGGAGCCGGAAAAAGCACGATCATTAACCTAATTCTTCGCTTTTATGATGTGACAAGCGGAGCGGTCACGATCGACGGAACCGATGTCAGATCGGTGACTCAGGCAAGTCTACGCCGTCAAATTGGCATCGTTTTACAAGACACGATTTTATTTAGCGGAACTGTTGCCGAAAATATTGCGTTTGGCAATCCGAAAGCGACTCACGCAGAGATTGAAAAAGCCGCACAGGTTGCAAACCTGCATGAACTGATTACAACCTTGCCACAAGGATATTCTACTTATCTGGGTGAACGAGGAGCGATGCTCAGTCAAGGACAGCGACAGTTGATTAGTATTGCGCGAGCGGTGCTAATTCAGCCTCGAATTTTGATCCTAGACGAAGCGACGAGCAGCATTGATACGCGCACCGAAGCGCTGGTACAAGATGCGATCGCCAAGTTGCTTCAAAATCGCACAAGTTTCGTGATTGCTCATCGCCTCAGTACGGTAACTCAAGCCGATCAAGTGCTAGTCGTGCAAGGCGGACAAATTGTAGAACACGGGACGCATACGGAATTACTTGCACAGCAAGGGATCTACGCGAATCTCTATGCGCTACAACTTGGCTCAAGTACTTCTACGTCGATCGCGCCTGCCTATAGCAATCCTGATTGATTTGTGGAGCGGACATCTTGCCCGGACAGGCTAGAAGCCCGTCCCACATGATTTCTAAATGCAATCAGATCATGAATTGCTTGATCAACTTCACTTAAAAACCGAGCTTGTCGATCGCAATACCACTGCTGTGCTTCTTTAAAAGCTTCAGGGGATTGCTCGGCAGATACCACTGCTGTGAGCAGTTGAGCAAATTGCTGAGGTTCATCCGCGATCGACACAGTTTGAGGTGGATTTGCAACGCCTCTGAGCGAAGTCGTTGTCGAAACAATGCAGGTTCCAGATGCGATCGCGTCGAGCGTTTTGATCTGAATCCCGCCTCCACTCAGCACCGGGATTGCCATCACTCGTGCTTGCATCATAAATTCTTGCGAATCCCCGACAAATCCTCGATATCGAATGTTCGGATAGCTATCCATTAGCCAGTCTGCACCTCGTCCCGCGACATGAATCGTTAAAGACTGCGGTAAATGAGGATACACGGTTTGCAGAAACCATCGCAGCCCTTCTTCGTTCGGTTTCCAAGACCAGCTTCCGATAATTCCAATATCAAAAGTTTTGGTGATCGGTTCATCGTGCATTTTTACAAAACCGGATGGTAAGTTGAGCGTTCTCGCCTTCGTGAATTTGGCGAAATAGTTCGCATCATGTTGAGTTAACGCCCAGACTTCTGTAGCCGATGATGCTAGCCGAGCTTCTCGCGCCTCCACTAACGCAGCTTCGCGTCGATACACCCATTTTGCCAGTCGATTCTGCGATCGCTGATAATGCTGACGATAAATCTCGTGTTCTAGATTGTGAGCAACCAGAATGATCTTTGGATGATCAATCACATCGAGCAACCAGCCAACCTGAGAGTGGTCAATGACGATCGCATCATACGATTGCGTGTTCAACAGCGACTGAACCTGCTGAATATAGCGCCTCGAAACATACTTAACTTCGGAGTAGGGCAACTGTTTGATCAAGCTGAGTGCAAACCAGCCGACCGCTTGAAATCGGGCTTTCTTCGTCTCAACCGAACGGTCAGCCACTAAGATTTCATGCTCTGCTTTGTGCAAAGCACCATCTTCTTTGCGACCATATCCCAGGACGGTCACTGCACATCCAGCTTGCTGGAGTGCATCAATGATGTTTTGAGAAGCAATTTCGCTTCCATGAAGCTTTCGGGCGGGGAGTACGGTCGTGAGAAACAGGATCTTCATTGTGCTGATTCAAAGAAATAAATACAGATAAAGGACAGCAAACTAAGTCTGCTGCGGGTAAGAATGTTGCGCTAGGCTTGGGTTTTCGTCGTAGTCCATTGGTGGAGTGCTAAATCGATCGTCAATTTTCAAACGGCGATACTGAATCGCGATCGCAGTCACAAACGAAACATAGAGGCTCCATTCCCCCCCTCCAGTTCCCACGCTTAAACTATCGGCACAACTCACCAACGCTGTGAGTACCAGCGTCTCAAGTACCCAGAATATTTCTACCGTTTTGAGCCGCAGCAGCAAATAAAACGCTTTGATGAACACAGTGACTAAGCTCAACAGATAGAGTCCTAGCCCAACAATTCCAAGCTGCAAGAACAAATCAAGGTAGCCATTGTGAGCATTGAATCGAATGCCTAATCGATACGCCTGAACTGCCCAGGTTTCTGTCAAAATTTGATAAGCCGCACCAGAAGTCCAAAATGCCGCGTAGCCATGACCAAACCAAAAATGATCGAGTCCTTTTTCGAGCATCATGCGCCAGATCGGTAGTCGTCCATTAAACTCCAAATTCTTACCCAACACATCGACGACGATGTACTGCAAATTCAGGAATATTAGTAGAGCGAATCCCAAACTGAAGATCAGTGCAAACGCAACGGAGATTACTCGCGTCTTATAGTACTGTTTGACAATGCCGTGTAATGGTAAGAGATAAAGCGTGATCAGGAGCGATGCGAGTGCGGTTCTCCCCCGACTTAGCAACAGTAGCGCAACTGCGATCGCACACAAGCTCCAGATCAACCAGCGCCACTTCGGACGATTGAGTCCAAGCAGCACGAACAACAAAACCGAAAGCGCCATATTAGACGCGAACAAGTTCTTAAATTCAAAAATCCCTTTCCAAGATCCAGCAAATTCACCCGTTGTTTCAATCCCCTGTGATGGAAAGACAACGCCCGCAATTAAGCTCAAGACGATGCTAATTCCGAGAACGCGAGCGAGTAGCTTCATTTCTCCACTCAGCCCAAAGCGCACCGCGACGTAAACGCCAAAAATTCCGGCTCGCACAAATGATTTTGTTTCATCCCCAGTGAAATCAGGAGCCACTGACCAAAAGACGGATACTACTGCCATCAGATGCAGCAGCAGCAGCGGGATATCTTTTGTCATCGCAAACAGAATTTGTCGCCAACAGCCTGATATCACAATCAAACCGAGAAGAACGACATAACTAAGAGTATTGCCGATGCGAATTGCTGGAGCCGGAAGAGCAAGGCCCAAAAAGTACACGAAATACAGCCCAGCCAACCAGGGTTCGACTTTTTTAGCTAGAAGTTGTAAGTCTCTGAGTTTCAAGGGTTTGTCTCCAAATCTTTGCTTTGATATTGGTTCGGAATCGCATCGATCCCTGGTTTATCGTCGTTTTCGCTGTAGCACGTCCTCGAATAGCGATCGATATCGATGCGCTTGTCGAGATTGGGTGAATTCCTGTTCGACTTTTTCGCGACAGCGGGCACTCAATCGACGATGGCGATCGACATCCTCGATCGTCCAGGCAATCCCTTGTGCCAAATCATCGACCCAATAAGGTTGAGCGAGATATCCTGTTTTCTGATGCTCGATCAAATCAGGCATCCCGCCGATCTCAAACGTCACACAGGGAGTTCCGCACGCCATCGCTTCCATGACCGTATTTGCCAAGTTTTCCTGCGTCGATGGCAAAATGAATACATCTGCCGCCGAGTAAAGCAAAGAGAGCGACAAATCATCTTGAAAAGTTCCCAGGTAATGAACTTTCATGCCAAATTCTGGGGGATGTTGCGGTCGGTCTGCCCCAAAAACGACTAGCTCTAATGAGTCATTCCATTTCGACTGAGCCAGGCTTTGTAAAGCAGGCTGTAAGAGATGAAAACCTTTACGTCGATCGCTGGTTGCTGCCATTGCCCCAAACAAGGCGAGATGCTTATCTTGAGGTAAACCGAGTGCTTCACGAGCAAAGGCTTGATTGATCGGTCGATAGCGCGTGGTATCCAATCCATTCGGAATCACTTCGATGCGCGAATCGCGAAACAGCGAACTCGATCGCGCACAGTCTGCTAACCATTGGCTCAGGGCGACGATCGTTAAATCTGCAGATTTCCAAGCTTTCGATTTTCGCTGCCAGATTGAATGTGACAAATCCCGGATGTTCTGGCTTTGAAGCTGTGGACAGCTCCCACAAGATTGAGTGTAGCGATCGCACTCGTCGGTGTAGTGACACCCCCCCGTGAATGCCCACATATCGTGCATCGACCAGACGATCGGGCGCTTTAGCTTTGCAATCGATTCGACTTGGATAAACGCATCATTAATCCAATGTAAGTTCACGACATCTGGATTGAGTCGAGCAATTTGAGCCGCGATCGTTTCTGGCAACCATTGAACTGAGAAGATTGCCGATTGGCGATTTCGGTAGCGCTTGAGCGGCAGTGCGTCGAAGGTGAGTCTTGCTTTTGCGATGCCTTGTTCGATTTGGGTTCTCGGTGCAAGGATGGATCGATCTCCACTCGTTTTTGCCTGCACGAGCATTTGCGAAGAGGCTCCAATTTGCTGCAATCCTTGATGCAGTCGATAGGCTGCCCGCGCTGCACCTCCATCAATATCCCGACTACTGGCAAGTAAGATTTTCATGCTACCTCCATAAGTGCGGCAATTTCCTCGGCGGATAGCGCAGATCGATCTCCAATTTTTTTAGCAGGATTCCCCGCCCAAACTTCGTTTTCGGGAATGTTTTCAGTAATGACACTATCCGCAGCAACGATCGAGTATTTGCCGATCGCACATCCCGATCGCACTGCGACTCTAGCCCCAAGCCAGACCTGATCACCCAGATAAATCCCCAGACCCGGATTAAACCCCGTTGGTTGCGATCGAGGTTCTTCAGGGAGATCAGAACTTGAGGCAATGAGTGAAACTCGCTCTGCAATCTGGCAGTTCTGCCCGATAAAGATTTTTTCACCCAGGGCAAAGAGTTTTGCATGAGGCGCGATCGTGGTTCCGCCTGCGATCGTTAAGCGCCCTTGATGGACTCCGTCAACATTAGTCACTGTGATCTCGGACGACCCGCCAATCTTGACCTTCGCTCCGATCCTGATTGCCTGAATATCATCGTAATTGAGTAAGGTCGAAGCATCGATTGTCAAGCTCTGATAGCGTCGTTTTAGTTGACGATGCCGCTTGAGCTGCGAGGGGAATCGACTCAATGATCTGGAAACGGTTGCAATTCGGTTTGTAGCTTCAGGCTCACCGTTTGCGGATTGCGAAAATTTCAACGGGTTCGGAACGATTCCCAACGTTTGATAAGTGCGGAGGCTGAAGAATAGTCCTCTCATGATAATGCTCGTAGCAGTTGCGATCGAGGCTCCTTCTAGCCCAAATTTGGGAATTAACAGCGCGTTGAGAAACACATTGAGAACCGCCGTGATCCCGGTTCCGATCGCGGTATCTCGCTCTCGTCCGGTCATGAGTAACAGCAAGCCCGATAGCTCAAACGGCGCACTGATCATATAGCCAAGACAAAGGATTGTTAGTGCGGTTTGTCCTTGAACGAAGGCTGCCCCGAAAATTAGCAAAAACCAGTATCCGACCGCGATCAGCGAGGTAGAGATAGCAGCACAGGAAAACCACAGCAGTCGAGCGCTACTGTGAGCCACCTGCTCGACCTGTGCTAAATTTCTTGTCGCATACAGTTGAGCGATCGTGGGACCCGTCGCCGCAGAAACTGCCGTTAAACTGAACTGAATCAGTTGCGCTCCTCGCCCAACCACGGTATAAATCCCTGCGGCACTAGTTCCCTTGATAGCTCCCAACATCAACACATCGATTTGCTGATTGATCGCAAACATCGCCACGATCATTAAAAATGGAAGGCTGCCGCGAAACCAGTGTTGGGTACGATAAATCGATGACACTTCCTTGATTGGAGTGGGTAAAGCAGTCCGAAGCTGCCGCACTCCTACCCAGAACGCAACCCCAACGGTGAGGACATAAACGCCCATCATCGAGTACACCGTCAGATACGAAGGCTGAAACACAACAATCATTCCAAGCAGTGCCAGGAATAAGAGCGGCTTGATTAACAACTCAGGAAAGTCACTTTTGACAACCTGATTCAGACCTCTCATGCTTCCTTGTCGCAGTGAAGTTAAGGTTGCAAATGGCAGCGACAACAGCGAAATCCAGAACACCACCAGTAGTTGAAAATTGGCGTGAGCAACCCACGCGGCGGTAATTGCGGCGATCGCACCGACCACGACCGACAAAATTAGCGTGATCTCATTCGATCGTCGTAACAGACCTTTGAGCAGTCCCCACTCCGCTTTTGCGTTGTAGATTGCGACCTCACGCACCAAATATTCGGGGAGTCCCAAGCAGGCGGGCACTCCTAGAAAGCCGACCCAGGTAATGGCATAGATATAGTCTCCATATCCAGACGCGCCGAGGGTTCGAGCCAAGCAAATATTCGTGATGAAGGCGATGCCAAGCGAGAACACTTTGACAGCAAACGATCCAGCAGCTTTGCGAACAACTGGATTTTGAACTGCGATCGTCTTGATTTTGCTTAAGACTTTCATCAGCGGGTTTTTGGTCGAAACTCGATGCGTCTCCATGATTTAAATACCACTCAGTCAATCTGTAGTTAGAAAAAACAATCCGGTTTGCTCAATGATCGCACTCAGAAGCATTCGCTTGATGAGTCATTCTGTCGCTGAGTTGATGAAGATACGCTTCACGCTGCTGCATTTCTGCGGTTGGTGACAGTCCCGCTGTTGCGAGGATCTTTTTCCAACGGTAAACCCAGTCATGCTTTTGCAATGATCCCACAACGTTATTTAGCCTAATTCGATCGAGCCGCTCCGGTTGAGCATCAAGATCAGCAATCACCTGCGCGATTTCTGGTGCATTAAATGGCATCGGAATCACCGCATCGTCCCAATCAAAAGACTGGCGAAAAAGCTCAGATGCTGGGGGACAACCGATCATCACTGTTCCGGCGGCGGCTCCTTCAAAAAAGCGGTAGCCGATTTCTTGATTGCCCTTCACTTTGGCTGGCTCATCGACACAAGAGTAATTTGCAATGAAATAGCGACTTCGTTTGAGTAGGTTAGCATACATGATTCGATGCTCTTGCGGCTTCATTGTCCTTAGATTTGCGGCGGTGTCGTAGTAATAAAAGAAATCTGTGGATTGGCTTAGATTGAGTAACGCCGTGTGAGTAATAGACGATCGCCGTCCGAGTGATGCTAAGTCGATGCCTCGTTCTGGAAAACTTGGAAACGGACAAAATCTCAGCGTATCGACCCCAAAAGGCAGATACACACAAGGACACTGAGTATAGTTCGCAATCTCGTTTGTGCTATTGTTCGTGACCAAATAGATGGCATCAAAATGCTTCAAGGGTTCCAACAAATAAAGACGATTTTGCAGCCATTCGTCGTTGTTCCAGGATTCCATGATGTAGCAAATCGCCTTCTTGCACCGACTGCGCCAGTTTTTCAGCGATTTTAATGCTTGTAGCTCAAAAATATTTCTGAACACTACAAAAAATAAATCATAGTGGTGTTCAAGCTCTTGCACAGCATTAAATCCGGGTGTAATCCAGTTCGATAAACGTCGCGATCGCGTAATTTGATAAGCAGTCGTGTAAACCTGACGGGAGAGATCAGGAGAACGCTCATAGGTCAACAAGTCAGCATGATCAAATTCGCGAATCAGGTCTTCGATCTCATAGATTGCGGCATCGGTGACGCGATCACGGGTTTTACGAGCGGATAACAAACAAACACGGGCTAATTGTTTTGTTTCAGTCTCCGCACAGGCTAATCTATCTTCTACAACCAAGCTCATCGTCTCTATCTACTCGTTACCGGGTTAACTCACATTGCTCAATGGATGCACCGTTCGCACACAGCCAGACGTACAAAATCGGAGAGCTAATATGCGCCAGTTTTCTGGAGCACAACCCTCACCGTCTGTAAGATGATTTTTAAGTCCAGCCAAAGCGACCAATCTTTGATGTAAACCATGTCCAATCTGAGAACTTCGTCAAAGTTGTCGATCTCCGATCGACCCGAAACTTGCCACATTCCGGTGATTCCAGGCAAAACGGCGTGGCGGATGAAATCATGTTCTGAGAACTTCTCGACATCTCGCATTGGGAGCGGTCGAGGACCCACAAAACTCATCTCACCAAACAACACATTGAACACCTGCGGCAGTTCGTCCAGGCTATAACGGCGCAAGAATTTACCCACACGAGTCACGCGGGGATCGTCTTTCATCTTGAAGAGAACGCCATCGCGATTTTCGTTCTGGCTTTCTAGTTCTCGTTGTAGTTCAGCCGCGTTGATGACCATGGTGCGGAATTTCCAGACGCTAAACGGGCGATTTTGTAAGCCAATGCGCGTTTGGCGAAAGAAAATCGGTCCTGGAGAATCTAGCTTAATCAGAATGGCGATCGCCAAGTAAACCGGGAAAGTCAACAACAAAAACAGAACAGACGCGAGAAAATCAAAACCGCGTTTTACCTGAAACTCAATTCCAGCGATCGTAGGAGGGGCAAACGTTGCTGTGTAGAGTTCTGGAAGCTGCCAAACCTGTGAATTAGAGGAACAGATATTGCTAGACAACAAAACACAGATGTGAAGCGTGATGCCTGCATTGCGAAGATCCCAGTAGATCAGCATCAATTCTCTTGCAGGAAACTGGGCGCACAAAAAGACCTCAGAAACTCCTAATCGGCACAGACGCTGAATAGCTGCTGCGCGGTTTTCGTCGCTGAGTTGCTGCGGGTCATTCCATCCCGCTACCGTATAGTGAGGTTTTCGCCCTAGCACGGGAACGACTCGCTTCGCTTGATCCGGTTGACAGAAGATGAAAACAGGATGGCGAACTGTTCCAATTTTCCGTGCGCCCTGAATGGCAAGATCGATCGAGAATCGACTCAACAGCACAAAGACTAAGCCCAGAAATACAAACCAAGCAAATGGAATAAGCGAATGGGCTTCTGATGGATCTGGAACTAAAGTGGTTAACGCGATCGCACCATCCACCAGCAGGAGTGTTGTGATCAGCTTGGTCGAATCGCGCCAGGAGTCACCTTCTCGATAAAGTCCAACTACGGCGAAAATGCCGATCGTCAAAAGCGCTGTAGGGGTAAAGGAGATGACTCGTTCATGAACGTGGAGAGAAACGCTTAAATCGGTTCCGCTCACCTGCGCTATCCGCCACGCCAGAAATAGCATTGAAAAATCAAGCGCTAGCAGAATCAAGATACGCAGCCAACCAATGACGCTTCCCTGACGAAACTGATAAGAGACAGGAGATCGTAAATCTCTTGCTCGTTGTGTATTCGAGGGCGGTAAGGCGCGATTGAATGATTCCGCCGGAGGAGAAACTTGAGAAGCCATAAGTGTCTGAATCTCGCAGAAATGGAAATCAAAATAAATATTTCAGGAACATATCGTTGCACCACCAGCAGAGTAGTGAGGCAATTTTTCAGTAGAGATGCACAAACTTGCCTATCGGAACCACCCTAATCACCTTGAGAAGTAGTCTTGTCAGTCTAAACACTCGGTCAATCTGGACATTTATAGCGACTCCGAATATATACAGAGGATTAGAGTAGCTTTCCTTGAGTATCGTCGTTGGAGCGAATCTTAATATAGTTAGACCTAAGTAGCCAAGCAGACTCCACCCGGTTTTACATAAGCTTCACGCAGAAGCGATATAAAAAGGACACGACTCCATAGTTTTACGCAGATTGAGCTTCATGCTCTAATTTAGAATCTAGTCGTACTTTATACTTCCAACACTGGCTCAATCGCCAGGGCAGAATTCGTAGATGTTCTGCTGCTGCTGAATCTTGATCGGCTCAATTCATTACAGTCTGCGGTCTTCAGAGTTCGGATAATCTGAGGGATTAGATTTTCATATTCGATGAAAAATAAATACTGAGGATGTTGAGTTTTCAGTTTTACTTTTGTTTTATCTAATTCTACCGAGACGACGAATATTCGTCCTGCCGCTAATTTCATTGATTTCACGGTTTCACTTCTCTTAAAGGAAAGATGAACTTGCGAAAAACTGCTTGATTTATACTGAGGAAATTATCTAGACTCCACCTACGTTTAATGTCACAGCAAGACGAGACCTGATCACATGAAAGTATTGATTACTGGCTCTAGTGGCTTGATTGGTTCGGAAGCGGTGGAGTACTACGATCGCGCCGGACATCAGGTAATCGGAATCGACAACAACATGAGAGCCAAGTTTTTTGGCGCTCAGGGCGATACACTTTGGAATCTCAAGCGACTGCAAAGCCGTACCGCTCAGTTTGAGCATTACAGCATCGATATTCGAGATCGTGAGAGTGTCTTCGAGCTGTTTCAAGCACATTCGTTTGCTCTAATCATCCACTGTGCAGCGCAGCCCTCGCACGACAAAGCTTGTCAAATTCCCCTGTTAGATTTTGAGGTAAACGCGCTCGGAACAGTCAATCTACTCGAAGCAACGCGCCAGTTTTGCCCAGAGGCAGTATTCATTCACATGAGTACGAACAAAGTATACGGCGATTCGCCTAACGAAATCCCTCGAACCGAGCTAGAGAAGCGGTATGACTATGCAAACGCTGAGGACTTTCACGGTGTTGCTGAAACCTGCCGCATCGATCGAACCCTGCATTCGCTCTTTGGCGCTTCCAAGACCGCAGCCGATGTCGTCGCGCAGGAGTACGGTCGATATTTTGGTATGAAAGTCGGTGTGTTTCGCGGCGGTTGTCTCACTGGTCCTTCGCATTCAGGGGTTGAGTTGCACGGATTCTTGTCGTACTTAGTCAAAGTCGCGCTGACCGGAGGAACCTACAAAGTCTTTGGTTATCAAGGGAAGCAAGTCCGCGACAACATTCATAGCTATGACGTGATTCAAGCGTTTGAGGCGTTTCGTCACAGTCCAAAACCTGGAGAAGTCTATAACTTGGGTGGTGGACGCGAAAACAGTGTTTCAGTGTTAGAAGCTTTTGACTGGGTTGAGTCCATCAGTGGTCGAAAAGTGAATTGGGTGTATGTCGATCAGAATCGGATTGGTGATCACATTTGCTATATCTCTGACTTACGCAAAATGAAAGCCGATTTTCCGGATTGGTCGATTACGCGCAGTTTGTCCAACATCTTTGAAGAGATGGTTGCGGCAGAAGTCGAGCGACTGGCAGTGACAGTCTAATTTCTCGATCGAGGGAAACAGTTAAACGCTACAGCATCTACAACAATTGCACTGCAACTTAAGAGCTGGTGCGAATCCGAGCAGAATCCCTTGCACAAAATGGTTTGACTGCTCATTAGCTAGGATTTGGGGTTGCAAATTCTTTTGGAGCGATGCCCTGCTTTGAAGCTTGCGTAGCAATTGCTCCTGCAATCTTGTCGTGCTGCATAAGTCAAATTACAACGCTGTGAAGGTTAAGGTGCTTATTTATGTCAGAACTGTATGCGATGCAATCTATGACAAGTTCAAGGCAGCCGAGAGATCACGATCGATTTATGATCTTTGATCTTGATGCTCGTGGTCATCATCCAGGCTACATTCAGCACTTAATTCGGTATTGGTGCGACCATGATCTTCCTGGGCATCTAGATGTGCTAGTTTCGCAAAAATTTGTGCAGCGGCACCCGAATATTGTTGACATCGCGACCAACCATCCCAAAATTCGGTTTGTGACGATCACCAAGGTTGAGCAAGCGAAGCTATTCGATAGTGATGCGTTAGCGGATTCATTCAAAGGTCGGATTATTCGCGCTTTTCAAGAATGGCGGTTGTTACGCAGGTATGCAGTTTCGCTAGGTACGACTCACATTCTGTTGATGTATCTCGATAAGATCCTGCTGCGCTTGGCGTTTGGTGTGAAACTTCCCTGTGCGGTGAGCGCTATTTATTTCCGTCCGTTGCTGCACTATGCTTTCTTTCCAAACTATAGCCTTGAAGGAAAGGAAGGATTTTGGCAGTGGCGCGATCGAGTCTGTCTGGCGCGATTCTTACCCCAGCGCAAGCTGCAAACGCTGTTCTGTCTCGATCAGTTTGCAGCCGATTACATCAATCAAGTGTATGGCACCACAAAAGCCGTTCATCTTGCTGATCCAGTCCAGCGCTATGCTCATGCGGATACTGAAGCTGAACAACTAAAAACTCGCTTAGGAATTGAGCCAGATCGCAGCGTGTTTCTGATGTTTGGAGCCTTGGAAAACGATCGCAAAGGATTGAGTCAAACCTTAGATGCGATCGAACACTTGCCACCTGCATTGTGTCGGCGGATGACGATTGTTCTCGCTGGGACAATCACGCCCGAAAAACGTAGGGAACTCGACGCGCGAATCGCTCAAGTGACTCAAACTTACCCGATTCAGATTGTGACTCAGTACGAATTTGTTCCGGATGAAGCGATTCATCCTTACTTTCAAATGTCTGATGTCATTTTAGTTCCCTATCAGCGTCACATTGGCATGAGTGCGATCTTAGTCCGCGCGGCTGCGGCTCAAAAACCTGTACTTGCCTCAGATTTTGGCGTGACCGGAGAACTGACTCGACGCTATCAGTTGGGATTAGCGATCGATGCTGCTTCACCCGAAGCCATTAGTAAAGCCATGATGCGCTTTTTGCTCGAAATTCCCAATGAGTTGTGCAACCCAGTCAAGCAAAAGCAGTTTGCCGATCGCAATACGGCTGACCAATTCGCCAGCCAGATCTTTCAGGCTTTGTACGACACCCGTTCTCGTGATGGTCGCAAGTTTGCAAACCCCCTATCTGATTCCGCGCAACTCAGCCAATCCTATAGACCATGACTCCTGCAACTTCTCTCGACAAACAATTCGAGGAAATCGTCCTCCTAAACACCCGGTTTCATAAGCTTACTGTCCACGATTTGATCGCATCGATTGTTCAAGCTGCTAAGTCAAGCGAAAAAACGACCATTGCTCATGTCAATGTGCGGGGTATGAATTTCGCCTGCTCAATGCCTTGGTATCGTCGCTTTATCAATCAGGCGAATTTGGTCTTCTGTGACGGATTCGGAGTGCTGCTTGGGGCGAAACTCAATGGGCATAAAGTGTGTTCCTGCCATCGCATGACTTGTCCCGACTACATTGAATCCTTAGCAAAAGCCTGCGAGCAGCAAGGGGTTTCATTGTTTTTGTTAGCGGGTGAACCTGGCGTAACGGATCGCGCGATCGCGAAGCTTACTGCGATCGCGCCGAATCTGAAAATTCAAGGTCATCATGGCTATTTTGCAAAAATCGGAGCCGAAAACGATGCAGTGATCGAGCAGATTAACCGCTTCCAGCCTGATGTTTTGTACGTTGGGTTTGGAATGCCGCTGCAAGAACGCTGGATCGCAGACAACTACGATCGCGTTGATACTCGCGTCTTTTTGCCACTTGGAGCCTGCCTCGACTTTTATACAGGGGCAGTGTATCGCGGACCGCAATGGTTGACCGATTTAGGATTTGAGTGGTTAACGCGACTGATCACAAAACCCGGTCAACTCTGGCAGCGCTACATTTTGGGCAATCCTCTCTTTCTGAGCCGAATCTTGATTGAGTCTTTTAGAAGACATCTTGGTTTTAGTAAGTCCTAGCGTTAGACCATTCTGAGCTTTTCAATCTATCCCGTTTTTCATTGGCATCAATCTACTAATTTCTGTGTTCTTCGATGAGGTTTCTATGTTACTTTCTCAGTCCCCAAGCACGATCAAAGTTATCCGGGAGCCGTTTCCCTACATCATTATTGACAACCTGCTTGATGATGATCTCGCGCATCAAGTCGAGCATGAATTTCCCAAGCTAGAAGAAATGCCCCGTCACTCTCCCGACTATCAGTTGTTAGATGGGTGGCACTCGAATCCGCATGATGCAGCGCTTGCCCATCGTCCAGGTCTAAAACGCCTATTTAAACTGCTCGAATCATCGGAGTTCAGAGCGCAGTTGGGCGAAGTGTTCGGGGTTGAGCAGCCTTTGTTTTGTGATCCAGAGTATCAAGGAGCCGGATTGTTAGCGGCGAAGAAAGGAGGAGTTCATAAAATCCACCGCGATCGCAATCGCCATCTAACCACGCATTTCTATCGGCGTTTAACCTTACTCGTTTACTTCAACATCGGTTGGCAGCAGGGGTATGGCGGTGAACTGAATTTGTGGGACAAGAAGATCCGGGAAAACGTTACTCTGCCGCCGCTGTTCAACCGCTGTGTCGTATTTGAGAACACGCGGCACGCTTTTCACAGTGTCTCTGATGTGAATTTGCCGGAGGGAATGATCCGTAAAGCCGTTAACTTCTATTACTACACCGAGCATCCTGCTCCTTCTGAGCGACACACGCACGTTCATGATACTGAGTTCTTTGCCTCGCCCGGAGAGAAGCTCAAGTTTTGGCGGTATGTTGCGACTACCCGCTTTCCGTTGCTCTTGATAGATACTGCGATCAATCGCAACGAGTTCGCCTCGAAGTTTCTTCAAAAGAGTGGAATACGATCGACTTCTCTCCGATTAGCAGCCGCATTCTTCAAGGCGACTTCTCCAGCAAAATACCAGAAGCTCATGCGATCAGGTCGATGGAACCTATCCCAGAAGCCCAATCCCAAACTGATTCAATACTGGAAGGACTACAACAGGGCATAATTCTGGTTCTGTTGCAAAAAGAGTGAGGTGGCTTGCGAGAATGACAGATTGTGTTGTTCTCGCAGGTCTGTTAACTGGCGAGTTCGATAGAAGTGGTTCGCTTCGGTTGTAACTCCGGGAAGCCCCCTAAATCCCCCATTCTGGGAGACTTTGAATCGGAATCTTTGGCTTGAAGTCCCCCAGAATGGGGGATTTAGGGGGCAGAAGCCGTCAACACCGGAGCGAGAGAACCCGTCGAACTGGCGTTCTGTTAACTGACGAGTTAACCGCAGAAGAGTATCCGATCGGGGTTCGATTTTTAGGAGGCACGTATGACCCTTTCTAGGCGACGAACATTACAACTCGGTTTAGGTGCGTTCGCCAGTGCAGGCTGTGCGGGAATGCACAACCCTGGTGAAGCATCGAACGATCCGCCGCAAAATTTTTCGGTTAGCGGACAGATGCAATTAAAGCAGCGAGCAGCAGCCAAAGGACTAATCTACGGAGCAGCAGGAAGCTACCCGTCGCTGTCTCAGAACCCGGAGTATGCCAAGCTGTTTGCTCAAGCCTGCGGCATCTTAGTCACAGAAAACGAATTGAAATGGTTAGCGCTGCGTCCTGAACCCGATTGCTATGACTTTACGAAAAGCGATTGGCTTGCTCAATTTGCCCAACAGAATGGATTGCTGTTTCGGGGACATACGCTTGCTTGGAATCAGGCAAACCCAGATTGGTTAAAGCAAGTTTCTCGACAAGATGCTGAGAAAGTTTTGACTCAGCATATCAGCACCGTGGTCAAGCACTACGCTGGGAAAATTCATTCTTGGGACGTGGTGAACGAAGCGATCGCAGGTGTACTGAGTGAGCGATCGGACGGACTGCAAACTTCACCCTGGCTAGCACTGCTCGATAAGGAGTACATTGATATCGCTTTTCGAGCGGCTGCGGCGGCCGATCCTAAAGCTTTGCTCGTTTACAACGATACTGCACTCGACTACGACACCCCTGAAGACAACAGAACTAGATCGGCAGTCCTTGACTTACTGCAATCGCTCAAATCCCGCAATGTTCCGGTTCAAGCGCTCGGCATTCAAGCGCATTTGGAAGCTGCGGAAACGCGGTTTAACGCGAAAAAATTGAGGCAATTTCTCAGCGAGATTGCGAGTATGGGTCTCAAAATTTTGATCACAGAATTGGATGTTAGCGATCGCGGTCTGCCCGGAGATATCGCGATGCGCGATCGTGCGGTCGCTCATGCGTATGAAGAATACCTCTCGGTTGTTTTGGATGAACCTGCGGTGATTGCGGTGTTAACCTGGGGGATCAGCGATCGCTATACTTGGCTTGCCGATTTTGCGCCTCGGAGCGATGGTCAGCCAGTACGGACGCTGCCATATACGGATGATTTGCGTCCTAAGCTAGCGTGGAATGCGATCGCGCGGGCGTTTGATGGCGCACCCAAGCGGAGTGCTTCAATTTGACCCGATCAATCGAGCAACTCGAAGCGCGGAGGTGATTGCTCCTTCATGTAAGCCATCTCCGAGATAAGCGCCTGCATGATATGTATGATGCTCTCCGTTCATTTCAATCACTTCATCGCGATATTGAAATGCATCCGTTGTGTATAACGGGGTGTAATGTTGCTGCTGGTGAATCATGCGATCGCGATCGATCATCTCTTCTAGCTGAAACGACAAGAAATGATGTTGGGATGACGAAAGACCACAAAGCTGATTGAGATAGCTGTTGTATCCCCAATGATTGTTCGTTTGGAAAAAGTCGAATTCTGAAGGGTGGTGAATGCGAAAATTTTCATACACAGAGGTATCAGTATGAATGGTCGTGACCGCAACGTTCGCTTTCCAACCTGAGAACCGCCTGATTTCAGCTTCAGTTGGATCTGCTAACAGTGTCATTACTTGGTCGGGTGGTGTCGCAAACACCACTTTATCAAACTCTTGAGCTTCACCATTGGATTGCTCAATTTTCACCTGATCGGCGCTTCTATAAATATGAGCAATTTCTACATCTAGTAGAACTTTTCCCTTGAAGCGCTCTAGAATTTTTTCAATGTAGCTATACACACCCCCTTTCACTCTAAGCCAACTAACCGCTATGTAATCTCGTAGCATTGGAATCGCTAGTTTTGCTGGAAAATCATCAATTAAATCGAGCGGGATCGAGTAGCTATATAGGGTTAGTAGCTTGAGCCAGAGACTAGCAATACTGTGATCTCCAAGATACTGGGAGAGGGGCTGATTGTCAGTATTCTGCACGCTTGCAAATCGCGTTTTTAACCACAATGGAGCAGAACGAGCATGGAGTAGATTGAATCGGATTGTTTCGATCAAGCGTTGGAGACCTGCAAAATTCTGATGCGTTGCAACCTTTGATAAAATGCGATCACCATTCTTAAAAAATAAAGCAGAACCAATGTCGATCGGCTCTAGTTCTACATCCAACTCTTGCATCAATGCAATAAAATTGTGAAATGCAGTCGGAAATTCGAGTGCTCCACTTTCTAAAATATCAGTGCATTCAGCACAGTTCGGCTTCACGTTTTTATTCAGCGTCCGAATGTGTCCTCCTAACATAGGTTGCCGCTCGAACACCGTTACAGAATGTCCTTGCTTGTCGAGCAGATAGGCTGTTACCATGCCACTCGCACCACCCCCGATCACAGCGATTTTCATAGTGACCTCTTAATTGATCAACTTGCACAATCGTTCGATCAGCCATCGCCTAAAATTACATCGCCAGACAAACGTTGATAAAGCAGTGCCCCTGTCCAAATCGTTGGAGCAAAGCCCGGATAGCCCGACGAAGCATTGCAGAAATAGAATTGATTGAGCGAAGTCTCATGATTTAGCCGTCCTAGTCCCATATTGCGCGGCGTGAGATTAGAACCGTAAGAATTGCCCTGGGGACACCAGCAATAGCGCTCATTTGTGGTTGGACTACCCGTGATCTGAAAGACTAAATGCTTTCTGAAATTTGGAACATAGTGAGCCTCTACTACATCGAGCATTGAATCTAAGATTTCCTGCTTCTTTTTGTTGTAGGCTTTACGATCGCGATCGCGCAATTGCCGAAAATAGTCATAGTTCGCAACGGTGAGAAATTCAACGACTTGGCAATCTTCGGGACAGTCTCGACTCGCATCGGTTAGCAATGTCGGCGTTGTGATGGCGAAACTAGGATTAGAAAAGTCATGTCGATCGTACATCTGTGCGAAGGCTTCATTTAAGCTCTGATGTCCGGTGTGTGAGACATTCCACTTACCAAATCCGTAGTCTCGTAGGTCAAGATCTTTAACCACACAGTAAGCCATAAAATTCGATGCAGAATACTCATAGTTGAGCTTTCGACGAACGGTTTTAGAGAACTTTTCTTCACCGATCATTTTGGCGGCTTTCTGGGGATCAATGTTGCAAATGATCGTGTTTCCGGTAAATTCAGCGGTTTGGTGCGTTGTCAAATCCATTGCTTCAACGCCCGTTACCGTTTTACCTGTGACTCTGAAGTTGGTGACTTCGTGATTGAGCAGCACTTTTCCACCTTGCGATTCGATCACCTTCACAAATGCGTTAACTACATCTTCAAAGTGGTTCGTGGCGTAAAATGCACCTGCTTGATAGCCTCGAAATAATGCAACCCAGGCGTAGAACGAAAGTTGATCTGGGGGGAGTAGAAAATCGAGCCATTGCAGCGCGAGTAAGGTTTGGGCTGCTTGGGGAAGCTTGAACTTATCAAAGACATCTTGAAGCGTACTATTGAGATGTTGAGCCGCGCAGAGTACTTCACTCGCAGATTGCAATAGTTCAGCGGGCTTGACCGGAGGAGCAAGTTTTTTCAAGCCTGCACCTGTTTTTTCAACCTCTTGAACGAATCCACGAATGCGATCGCGATCATTTGGAAACAATACCGACAATCGCTGAATGAGTTCTTCTGGCTCGGATGGAATATCTAACGAATATCCTGGCATCCGCATATGATCAAAGCCCTTTGGGTCATACCGTTCAAAGGTCACACTCTGTTCTAAGCCCAGTTTTTTCAGGACTCGATTCACCGTTTGCCCTTCACCACAGTCCCAAACGTAGTGCAGTTGAGCATTAAAGGTATATTGTTTTGCCAGGGTAAACGTATGCCCAAAGCCTCCTGGATGCTCATGAGCTTCAAGGATTTGCACCGTTTTCCCAGCGTTCGCCATCAAAGCGCCGAAGACTAATGCTGATAGACCGCTGCCAACAATCAGGTAATCCGGTTGCATGGAATGATTCCCCAAACGATAATGTCGTGTCGCTATCGTGTCGGTGACTGTGTACGTTCGTCAAATATTCGGATGAACTTTAAGTTATCCAACCGCAGCAATATAAAAATCTACCTTTCGAGTTAGGTCAGAATCAGAACTGTAAAAGAAATGACTCTACCTCGGTGCAATGAGAGGGTTGATTTTTCTAAAATAGTCTTTTAATGGAAGGGTTCGCTTCTAATTGGTATGGCTACAATGCATGATCGTGCAGACTCACAAGCACAAGGATTTTTGAAATGGGCGATCGCGCTTACTGCCTCGCTTGGCGCGATTCTTGAAGTGATTGATACCAGCATTGTGAATGTTGCCTTAACGGACATTCAAGCGACGCTGGGTGCAACGGTGAGTGAAGTCGGATGGGTAGTGACAGGATATGCGATCGCCAACGTCGTTTTGATTCCGCTGTCTGCTTGGTTGGGCGATGTATTTGGGAAGAAAACGTACTTTGTGTTTTCGATGGTGGGGTTTACCTTGGCTTCGGTGCTGTGTGGCTTTGCAGCCAATCTGCCCATGTTGATCGTGGCTAGAATTCTGCAAGGGTTGTTTGGGGGTGGATTGTTGGCGAAGGCGCAGGCGATTTTGTTTGAAACCTTTCCACCCGCAGAACAGGGATTAGCCCAAGCAGTGTTTGGTGTGGGGGTGATCGCAGGCCCAGCGATCGGACCAACATTGGGCGGATATCTGACGGATAGTTTAGGGTGGCGCTGGATTTTCTTTATTAACTTGCCCGTTGGGATTATAGCGGTCATGATGGCGATCGTATTTCTGCCACCTGATCAAATGCTGGGTCAAAAAAATCGTCAGCGAGTCGATTGGCTAGGAATTGCGTTGTTAGTGGTTGCGGTCGGCAGCTTACAGACCTTCTTAGAAGAAGGGGAGCAAGATGACTGGTTTAATTCTCAGTTCATTACAACCTTAGCGATCGCCGCAGTGGTTGGACTGGTCTTATTTGTCTGGCACGAACTAAGGACAAAAAATTCGGCAGTAGATTTACGAGTGTTGCGACATCGATCGCTGGCTGCAGGAAGCCTTTACTCTGGCATTTTGGGCATGGGGCTTTATGGTGCATTGTTTGCTGTGCCGCTGTTTGCTCAAAGCGTATTGCGATTTACAGCCACGCAAACAGGTTGGTTACTCGCTCCAGGTGCGCTGGCATCTGCGATCGTGATGGTGATTTTGGGCAAGATTTCGACCAAGGTTGATGCGCGAATTCTAATTGCGATCGGAGCCGTTGGAACGACGTTGGTGATGTTCCAACTCTCCAGCATTACGCCGCAAACAGGTCGAGATGATTTGTTTATTCCTTTACTTTGGCGGGGAGCAGTCACGGTTTTGATGTTCTTGCCGTTGAGTTTAGCGACCTTGGGGTCATTGCCGAAGCAGGATATTTCTGCGGGGTCAGGCTTTTATAATCTGACGCGCCAACTTGGAGGTAGTATTGGGATTGCAATCTTGACGACGCTGTTGGCTCAAAGAGAAGCATTTCACAAAGCGAATTTACTAGAGAATCTGAGTGCGTATAATCCACAAACGATCGAGCGACTGAATTCGATCTCAGGTGCATTACAAAGCCGTGGATCAAATGCCGCCTCTGCTTCTCAACAAGCATTGTCTTCGCTGAATCAATTGGTAAATTTGCAGGCAGCGATATTGTCTTATGCAGACATTTTTCGCTTTGTTGGCATTGTCTTTTTAGCTTCCTTACCGTTATTGCTCTTTCTCGGAAAAGGCGGGGGAAAACCTTCGATCGGGCATTGAGCATCTGAATTTGACCGAAGTTTTTTGCCACAAAGTTAGACTTCTCGATCGCGCTTTGCTGCCGGATTGATGGTTTGCTCTTGCACTGAAACCGCATGGCTCGAAGGCTCGATCGGTCTTCCTCGATATTTAGAATAAACCTGGGTGAACTCTGCACCAAATAGTAAAATTTGCGCTGAATAAAACACCCAAAGCAACACAACAACTAACGATCCAGCCGCACCATAAGTAGAACCTACGCTACTGTTACCGAGATAAAGACCGATCAAAAATTTACCAATATTAAAGAGAAGGGCAGTAACAGCAGATCCAACCCACAAATTTTTCCAGGGAACTTTCACATCAGGAAGAAACTTATAGATTGAAGCAAACAGTACAGTAACCAATGCAAACGAGATTGCAAAATTAAGAAAACGCCCGACCTGAAACGCTTCAGGGAGAAAACCACCAAAATAAGAACTAACTCCCGAAAATGCTGCGGACAACACTAACGAAACCAGCAGGAGAAATCCAATCACCAACACCATCGCAAACGACAAAAACCGAGCCTGCACAAAGCTTTTAACCGCTCGTCCCGGCTTTGGTTTCACTTCCCAAATCGTGTTTAATGCCGTCTGCAACTGACCAAAAACACCCGATGCCCCAAAGATCAAAAATCCAACCCCAATCAGCGTCGCAACTCCGCCCCCTGATCCTGGCTTATTCGCATTCTGGATCATCGATTGAATAAACTCTGCACCCTCTCGACCGACTAATCCTTGAATCTGCCGAACAATCTCACCGCGAGCCGCTTCCTCACCATAGACTGCACCCGCGATCGCAATCACAATAATCAACAACGGCGCTAAAGAAAACATCGTGTAATACGCCAACGCTGCTGCAAGTAACGGAACATTATCTTCGTTCCATTCCGTCACCGTATCGCGCACCAATCGCACAATCGTTTTAAATCTCATCGTCTTTAAATTCTAAAAGTGCTTATAGGAGATCGACTCTACACGAAAACGCGATCGCACGTCATCGCTCACAGGGCAGAACTAAGTTCTATCCTGTGATTGAGGGCGATCGAGAAATTCCTCTAACTGTTTCAAGCTGCGAATCCATCTTCAGAAGGGTACAAACGATACAATCACTCTGGTAAGTTGTACACATGAAACGTTGCTCTAAGAAGATCGTTTTTGAAGCATCAAAATGATTATTCTGTCAATCTTAGAGTGAATTCATTATTTCCAATTTATTAAACAGTAAGGAGAATACTATGAATATCTTAGCTTGGGTCGTTTTGGGACTGTTGGCAGGCGCGATCGCAAAAGCAATTTATCCAGGTCATCAAGGCGGCGGGCTGCTCACCACAATGCTTTTAGGAATTGTGGGTGCATTCCTTGGCGGAACCTTGGTGTCAGTTCTTGAAACAGGATCACTCGCATTTACTGCCACTTCACTCAGCATTCCCGGCGTAGTTGTCGCAGTATTGGGCGCAATGTTGGCAATCTTTATCTACCAAAAGTTTGCTCGTCGCGCTTACTAAAGTTCGGTTACATACTGCAAACTGTACGATGAGGAAAATGTGATGAGTCAAGATAGACAAGTTGCGACCGATAGCTCCGATCGCGCTCAAAGCGATGCCTACGATCCGCATATTATTCCCGCTGAGACTGCTGCTCGCAAAGAACGCGAAGGTGGCGAATTCAAAACCGTTCCGACTGAAGAGCGTGAAGCCTCCGCACCAACAGATGATCAAACTGATCCAGAAAGCATTCACACCACGGGCGGGTATACCGTGGATCAAGAAGGCTTGCTGAACAACTATGCGATCGAGCCGGAAATATATTACGAAGTTCCGGGCGATGCGCGTCAAGTGGAAGAAGAACTTCACGAAGAGCGCGTTGAGGAATACCGCGAAATGAATCAGGACGAAGAAGGAAAGCTGACGATGGAAGGCGATCAGCGCGGTCGAGGAACCGGAGCCGTCTAGTTTTAGTGTCATGGTCATGTCGATCAATGGGTGATTTGGAGCAATCTGAATCACCCATTTTTTCAACGATCAGCGCTTCGATATCGATCGACCTTCTTCTACGGCTCTAAACCGTTCTCCAACATAGGTCAACGAATCCGCCAAATGTTTATGCCAAAATCCCCAGCCCACATCTTGCCCCTTCACGCCATGCCCACCGGGAAATTCATTAAACTGATTTTCCACCTCAAGCTGATTGAGGACTTGATGAAACTCCCGCGATTGGTCTAAATATTTGCCGTCTCCTTCACCTGCATCGAGATAGATTGCCAGCGATCGACGAGTTTGCGGATCAAGCGTTTTAACAAACTCGATCGGGCTATTTTCCGTGCCGCTCTTATCAATGAAATAGCCGCTATGACTGAATAGTGTCTTAAAAATCTGCGGATGATGCAAGCCAACGTTTAGCGCACCCCATCCTCCCGAAGACAATCCCCCGATCGCCCAAAATCCCGGATCAGATTGTGTTCGATAGCGCGTTTTGATTTCCTGAACTAACTCCTCCCCGATCGCGCTTACCACATCGCCATATCGCCCATTGATATACTCCGGATCCCAGAGCGCGCTCGTTCCCCGGCTATCATTTCCGTCCGGTGTCACAATAATCGACAGCGGCAGCTTTCCACTCGCGTACAAACCTTCAATCACCTTCAACGCTTTGCCTTTGATAAACCAAGCGGTCGGATCGCCATGTCCACCATGCAACAGAAAAATAACCGGATATTGATCTTGCGGCTGTTGATCATATCCTGGTGGTAGAACAATCCCATAAGTGCGATCGCTGCCAAACACCTGACTCTGATAAGTCTCAATCTGATAGTTCAGCGTTGATTTTACAGGCGGCTTCAGGATTTTAAGTTGCGAGACTGTTTGAGAGGCAGAAGGTGCGGGAATCGGTGCTGAGGGTTTGGGTGGCGAGTTGATCGAGTTAGATGCTGACAGTGAGCATCCAATTAACAGCGTGAAAGAAGCAGCGCTCAGAAGTCTTTTTAAGCTCATAACAGCGCGTTTGAGGGGCGACAGCAGAGGAGACGCAGAATCTCGACCGCAAGTACCGTAGCAAAGCCGATCGGGGATTCACAGTTTTCTTTAATTGGACGATTAGCACAATCATCCTACCGTATGCCTCCGAGGATGGAGCAGCGAAAGGTAAAGAAATCAGAAAGAATGCCAAAGCTACGGGAGTTGTCGCCAATTCTCAATTTGTAGAAATTCTTTGTGCTTCTATCAATCCGATTTTGATCAAATCACAGAACTGCAAACGCTCGATTGGTCAAAAGAATGACGAGATTAGATCGATCATATCTCTAATTTATGTGTACCTCGATCGTGATTTGAATCAGCTTCTTCTCTCACAAACTTTGCACTTCTTTTCTCAAAAACATCCGTCTCGGTCTTCCCAAAAACCAATCCCAACTCGGCTGAATTTCTTCCAACCGATACTCCAACTTAAAATAAAGCCGTTTCGCCGCCTCATTCGTTTCCAAGACGTGCAGATAAATATGACGATAGCCCCACTCGCGCACAAACGGTTCACACGCCAATAGCAACTGTTGAGCGACTCCCTGCCGCCTCACCTCTTCCCGTACCGCCAAATTTGACAGATAAAGATATTGGCTAGTGTGCGGCTGCCAAGGATTCGACGGGCGTAAGCCGAGTTCGACCGTTCCCACAATTCGTTCTGCGCGATCACTCGTATCGATCGCGACCAAGCACACATAATTCGGCACCGGGATGCGCGTCCGACTGCGAAGATCCTCGTGAATTCCGACTCGAATAATCGGACTCAGCCACGGCAAAAACGACGGATACAGCGGAAAGCTGTCTACCAAAATTCCCGCAATCTCATACAAATCCGAAGGCTGCACTGCCCGAATTCGATAGCGAGTAGGACTCGAAAAATCTGTTTGACGCGAAGAAACGCTCACAAGCACCGACTAACCCAACATTCACATCCTAAATCAGCTTGTCCGAAACGGTTGTAAAAAACCATCGCAGCAGGTCAAATCACCGAAACGTGCGCGGCGATCACACGCCATCCGTCGGATGTCCGCATCCAGGTTTGGCTTTGTCGTCCTAATTTGCCCGATCGCATAAATTCTGTGTTCGCGGTTGCAAAATCCTGCCCATAAGTCGTAATCACCGTGTTTTGCAACGTGCGATCGAGTCCTGTGGAAGATCGACCTGCACGAAATTGTGCGATCGCATTGTAACCGTACAAATTCTCGGTTGCCCCATAGCGAATCGTGTGCGGACTTTGCCAAAAAAGCTGATCCAAAACCGCAACATCATTGTTGATCAATGCCTTTTCGTATTGCTCAAACACAGCGGTTACTTCCGCCAACACATCAGGCAGATTAATTTCCATCGGTTTTACGTCTCAACCTTTAAGACTATACTCCCCTGTAGATTTCAAATCTCGTTGAATTCGCTACGGTTTGACTATTCCGACTTCGCGATTTGAAATGATGAATTTAGCCGTTGAAGAGCTTCCTACCGAAATTCCAACCGCTCCGATCGAGTCTGCCGAAGCGGTCGGATTGCAATATGTCAATGACGAAATGCCCGGAATTCGACGGAAGCGATCGGGAAAAAGCTTTCTTTATTTTGATCCAAATGGCGATCGAATTAAAGATGAGAAAACGATTCAGCGGATCAATTCTCTCGCGATTCCGCCTGCTTATAAAGATGTGTGGATTTGTCCGCTCGATAATGGACATCTGCAGGCGACCGGACGAGATGCAAAAGGGCGAAAGCAGTATCGATATCATCCGCTTTGGCGATCGATTCGCGATCAGACAAAATTCTCTCGCATGATTGCCTTTAGTCAGGCACTCCCTGAGATCCGCCGCCGATTGGATCAGGATCTCGCACAAACTGGATTACCAAAACAAAAAGTTTTAGCAACCGTTCTAAAACTGATGGAATTAACGCGAATTCGGGTGGGAAACGAAGAATACGCGAAAACCAATCATTCCTATGGTTTAACGACACTGCACAATGATCATGTGAATATTCGCGGATCAAAAGTACAGTTTCAATTTCGAGGAAAAAGTGGCGTTGATCATGAGATCGAAGTGAGCGATAAGCGACTGGCAAAAATTGTCAAACGTTGCCAAGATCTTCCTGGTCAAGAACTTTTTCAATATTTGGGCGAGAATAATCAACCACAAGATATCAAATCGAGCGACGTGAATGATTATTTGAGGGAAATTACGGGACAAGATTTTACTGCAAAAGATTTTCGGACTTGGGCAGGAACCGTTTTAGCGGCTTCTCATTTAGCTGAGATTGGAAAATTCACCTCTCAAACGGCGGCAAAAAAGAATATTACCCAAGCGATCAAAACCGTTTCATCTTATTTAGGAAATCGCCCTGCAACGTGCCGAAAGTATTACATTCATCCGAACATTTTAGAAGCCTATTTAGATGAATCGCTGCATGATTTTGTGGAAAAACATAGCGCGATCGTCATCGAAGACAGGCACGCACTCCGGACAGAAGAACTGATCGTCGTTGCCTTACTGACCGAGAAACCATAGAACTGCTCACACCCAAGTTCGATAGAATCGGTCGTCTGAAACACCGGACTCACGGTAAAGTAGGGGAAGATTTATTAAGAAGCATTACATCGGGTTCATGGATCTGCGATTTCTGTACAGTCAGCTACTCGTTCAATGCCTCCTCGGAATCTCTGCGATTGTCCTTGCAGAACTGATACGGGACGCTTACCACCTTGCCGGACACTACTGGCAACCCCTGAGACGATTTCATAATTTACATCACAAAGCCTATCGTCCTGATTTGACGATCGCGAGTTTGGAAGTGTACCAGCGAGCGCAGCTTTATAATGATGTCCCCGAAGCGATGGCGATGTTTAGTGCCACAGTGCTACTGGCTGGACTGACCGAAATGCCGGGATTCTGGCTCGGAGCGCTGTACTCAGTGGCATTTTTGATCCCGGCACTGGCACGATCGCAAGGGCTACTTTTACAAACTGATGTCACTCACAAACCCGGCGATCTAATCGACATTCCGAAGCCGTGGGTTGTGAACCGGACGTATCACTGGCGGCATCATTTTGATCAGCCGAATGCTTATTTCTGTGGTCACTTTACGATCGTAGATAAAATGCTTGGAACCAGTTTGGCACTCAAAGATAAAGTGGTAGCGGTAACGGGCGCATCAGGCGCACTCGGACAGGCGCTAGTCGCAGAATTGACGCAGCAAGGGGCAAGAGTGGTGGCGCTGACGACCAGCGAGACTGCAAGATTTGATTCTAAAGTCGAGGTGTTGCGCTGGCAGATTGGAGCCGAAGAAGAACTGCGATCGCGCCTTCAGAAAGTGGATATTTTCATTTTGAATCATGGCGTGAATGTGTACGGAGATCGATCTGCGGAAGCGATTCAGACTTCTTACGAGGTCAATACTTTCTCGACTTGGAAGCTGGCGGAATTGTTTTTGGATACGGTTAATCAGTCTTCGCACAAGGCAATTAAAGAGCTTTGGATCAATACTTCAGAAGCAGAAGTGAATCCCGCTTTTAGCCCGCTTTATGAATTGTCGAAGCGCACTTTAGGCGACTTAATTACGTTGCGCCGATTAGATGCACCTTGTATTATTCGCAAGCTGATTTTAGGCCCGTTTAAGAGTGACCTAAATCCTCATGGTGTGATGTCACCTTCCGGAGTAGCTTGGGCGATCGTTGCTTTAGCAAAACGGGATTTTCGAGACATTATTGTAACGATTAATCCGCTCACCTATGCTCTATTTCCAGTTAAAGAGGCGTTGCAGTCGATTTACTTTCGGTTATTTACTCGATCGAATTCCTAATCGTCTTTTGGATTTCTGATGGTGTGAGAACTCCGATTCTTCTAAAAAGGTCGGAGTTCTGTCGTTTCTGTAGAATTAAGCAGAAGCAGGCGAGGAAAGCTTATAACGATCAATGAAGTGTTCACCGCAAGGGTAATTCGATCGAGAGTTCTGTGCCTTGATTCTCGATCGACTGACACCGTAATTCCCCGTGATGCCGCTCTCTGATGATTTGATAGGCGATCGATAATCCTAATCCGGTTCCTTTCCCGATCGGTTTTGTCGTAAAAAACGGATCGAAGATTTGCGTCTGAATTTCTTTAGGGATTTCAGTTCCGTTGTCTGCAATGCACACTCGAATCTGATGTCCGTTCACCTCGGTGCGAATCGTAATCATTGGCTGCCAGTTTACTGTGTTCGATCGACTTTCCAACGCATCGATCGCATTACTCAGCAAGTTCATAAACACCTGGTTTAATGCCCCGGCAGAACACTCAATCTTCGGTAAATTGCCATAGTGCTTTATCACTTGGATCTCTGGCTTCAAGCGGGAGCCTAAAATCATCAAAGTACTATCTAGCCCTTCGTGCAAATCAACGGTTTTGAGTTCCGCCTCATCGAGTCTCGAAAATGTTCGCAGCAGTCCTACAATTTCTTCGATGCATTCTGCTCCGGTTTGCATCGATTGCAAAACTTTAGACAAGTCCTCCATCACAAAGGGCAGATCAACTTCTTCGATCAAAGCATCCACTTCAGCTTCTTCGCTTTGATATGCCTGAACTACTTGCATCAAAGTACTTGCATACTGCTGGGCATGAAGGAGATTTCCATAGATAAAGTTAATCGGATTGTTGATCTCGTGCGCTACTCCAGCCACTAACTGACCCAAACTCAACATTTTTTCGCTTTGAACCAGTTGAGTCTGCGTGCATTTGAGTTTCGATAGGGCTTGCTCTAACTCTGCGGCTTGATGCTGGAGTGTTTCATGATTGCTCTGAATCGTCGCGCGGGACTGCTGCAAATCCCTGATCGCTTTTCGCAAAAGTGCTTCTTTACGATCGTTGGTTTGCTCTAGCTCAACCTGACTATTTTGCGATCGCTGCAACTTTTTCTGCAAGATGCGATTTTCTTTTTCGAGGCTCTGAATGCGCTGCTGAAGCTCAGTAAGTTCCATGACTAAGTTCCTAGAAGGAGCGTTACAAGCGTGTGATTGTGTAACCGACTGATGCCGAATTCGCTCGAAGGCGAGAGTTCTCCATAGGTGTAGAAACCGCTACAGCTAATGGTGTCGGGCAAGCACGATCGCATCAATTCATACTCTTCGCGCACTCGGCTCCCTAGGATTTTGAAGCGACAGTCACAACTGAAAACCAATGCAATGTGAGGATTGCTTCCCGGATACGATTGCACTGCCTGAAAAATTGCAGTTTTAGAAGCAGTGAGAATATCATCGCGACTTGCGGTACTCACTTGCACGATCGCACCTTCGGGAACCCCTGCAAGGCATTGCAAAACACCCTCGGATGAATTTGGCAAACAGCCACGTAGATAGAACGAAGAATCTTCTGGCTCAAGAACAGCTAGGGGATGTTCTGGAACCGGATTTAAACCACCGAGATGCTTTTGATAAAAGGGTAAAGCGGGCTGATCGTCGATCGTATAAATTTCGCTGCCTGCTGATTTCGTGACCTGCCCCGGCGTACTAATTGGCTGCCACCCGCTCGAAATGCCATGCGAAAATTTTAGTGCTTCACCATAGAACAGCAAAACGGGAACTGCATCAGTTAGAACTTCGGTTTTATAGAACTGGTAGGTTGCCTGAAAGCGGTAGTCATCAGTTGCCATTCCACCAAAAATTGGAAAATGCTTTCCTAATGCTGTGTGTAGTGCATTCAAAATTACAGAACCATTTACGCTCAGTCCGTCTGGAACCGTAATACATAACCGAGCAGGACGATCTCTTTTCGCGTGTTCGATCGCACTTTGCGCCGCTGCGATCGCATCCTCACTCATGTTCCGCCCCACACCCGCCCGAATCTCAATTTCATCTGAGCAAAAGAGCGTTAATACGACCGAATCTTGCTGAAATCGCAATTCATCTGACATCTCTGCATCGCTGGTGCAGCCGATCAACTCTAAGTTTGGAAAGGCTTGATTGATAGCTTGCAGCATCAGCGCGTGGTCAAAATCGATTGCGGCAAAGAGTAATCCAGCTTGAGGCATGAATCCATCAAGAGCGGTTTTGCACTGGGTAATCACTTCTGCGATCGCGCTTTGTGAATCTGGATCGTCGCTGTGTCCAAAAACGGCTTCTAGCATGATGAACTGGGGGCTTGAAACTACTCCTAAAGTTCCCGATCGCTGAATGAACGAAACAGATTTTTTTTACAGTTCGTAATCTTGCGGCGTTCCTATCCGGCGACGTTTTAGACTTGTAAAGGATTGCTGTTTATTTCCTCCGCTGTGACAGTCTATGTTTCCAAATCATCGCCCTCGTCGGTTACGCAACCACCCCCAACTGCGCCGCATGGTGCGGGAAAACGTTTTAACAATCAGTGATTTGATTTATCCTTTATTTGCTGTGCCGGGTGAGAGCATCGCGAATGAAGTGAGATCGATGCCGGGGGTTTATCAGTTATCGATCGATAAAATCGTCGAAGAAGCAAAGCAGGTTTACGATCTCGGCATTCCGTCGATTATTTTGTTTGGTATTCCAGACGATAAGGATATTGAAGCAACCGGAGCCTGGCACGATTGCGGCATTGTGCAAAAAGCAGCAACTGCGGTTAAAGAAGCGGTTCCAGAACTGATCGTGATTGCGGACACTTGTTTGTGTGAGTACACTTCACATGGGCATTGTGGCTATTTGCAAGTGGGTGATTTGACTGGGCGCGTTCTCAACGATCCGACTTTGGAACTGTTGAAGAAAACCGCAGTCTCGCAAGCAAAAGCGGGAGCCGATATCATTGCGCCTTCGGGAATGATGGATGGCTTTGTGGGTGCGATTCGGGAGGGACTGGACGAAGCGGGATTTCAAGATATTCCGATTTTGTCTTATGCGGCGAAGTATGCGTCGGCTTATTATGGCCCGTTCCGAGATGCGGCAGATTCAACTCCGCAATTTGGCGATCGACGCACTTATCAGATGGATCCTGGCAACGCACGAGAAGCAATTAAGGAAATTGAACTCGATATCGCAGAAGGTGCGGATATGCTGATGGTTAAGCCTGCTTTGGCTTACATGGATATCATTCACCAAGTCAAGCAAGCCTCAAATCTTCCGGTCGCGGCTTACAATGTGTCGGGTGAGTACGCCATGGTGAAAGCCGCTGCGCTCAATGGCTGGATTGATGAAGAACGAGTCGTGATGGAGACGTTGCTTGGCTTCAAGCGGGCGGGAGCAGATTTGATTCTGACTTATCACGCGAAAGATGCAGCACGTTGGTTGGGTGCTTGATTAGTTTGATCTGAAAAAAGATAGATAAAGAGCGATCGAGAAGCTTCTCGATCGCTCTTTATCTACTACGCCGAAGTGATGTTTTTACGATCGCTTCTTGTTACCACCACGACACAAGGTTTCGGCGCGGCGTTGGCAGTTTTAGTTGGGAAATTCGAGCCGATCGGAACTTGGCGCATTTGGGTGTAATCCTTACCGTCTGCGCTTTTCATTGCAAATTTTCGGGTTTCGGATTTCAGGTTTTGGCGAATGCCGTTGCTTTCTCCGGGATGTTGGACTGAGAGAAAAAGCGTTTGTCGATCGTGGCTCAAAAAGGAACCAGTGAGTTCTGCTTCCATTGGAGCCATAGCAAACAGATAAGCATTTCCAGCATTTGCGCCCGATGTTGGAATAAACCATAAGCTATTGTTGCCAAACAATCCGCGTAGATTCGATTGGCTGATCGGGGCTCCATTCTTACCAATCCGTTTCGGAACCGCTTTATTGAGCTTGTCAGAGGACATATCAGTCACAATCCACACATGACCATCTGGATCAATCAGAAGGTTATCAGGATTCGAGAAACCTGCTCCACCCGCAGTCGGTTCGCCACCCATTGCCATCATTTTCCAGCGAAAAGTCATCGCAGCAGGATCATTGTTGTCTTCGGTAACGTGCATCACGAAGCCATATTCGTAAGGTGCTTCACCGTTTGGCCCTTTGAACACGCGCTTATCGGGGCCGCCATCTTTGCTATCGGGTGATCCAGAAGTAAAGGAAATGTACAGAGAGCCATCGGGTGCGATCTCAGTGTCTTCGGGTCGCGCTGTACAGGTTGCACCACAAGCATTTGCAGCATAGTGAGCATCAATCAGAATCGCACCTTGTTTCTCGGTAGGATTGCCTTCGTAGAGGTCGCTCAAGGTTTTGAATTGCTGCTTGTATTTATCGATCGCGCTCTTGTTCCGAACGCTCATAAACCCACCATCGGGGCGTTTTGGAAGATTGATCATGCCACCAACGATCGTAGAGGGATCTTCAGGCGCGATCGAAGTCTCCGGTTTTAGTGCAATCCAGCGTCCTGTGCCGTCTTCGTTGAATTTTGCAGCGTAGAGCATTCCATCCGCAAGCAGGCGAGAATTAGCTTTATCTTGTGGATCAGTGACCGAATCGCGGCTGACAAACTTATAGATATGCCCGCTCCGTCGATCGCATCCGGAATAGAAGGCTAACGGTTTTCCTGCTTCCACTCGTACCCCGACCGCTTCATGACGGTAGCGACCGAGCCAAGTATGCTTCGTCCCAAAGTCATTCGGATTTGCTGGATCGACTTCAACAATCCAGCCGTATTTATTCCCTGCTAAACCGAAGACGTTCCCTTGTCCAGAGACTTCCTCTTCATCGATTTTGAACATCGCGCGATCGGGTGGAAAAGAGGTTCCATCGGCATGAACCGGATCAGGAACTTGGTTCTGAATGTTTTCTTCTGCACTGAGAACGGTTCCCCAAGGAGTCGTGCCGCCTGCACAGTTGCCAAACGTACCAATAATGCGATCGCCCAATTGATCTAAATAGCCTTTGCCAGATTTCTTCTCAAATACTGCTTTTGCGGCTCCGGTGCATTTGAGATAGCGATCGTCTTCTAGTCCTGAGATTCCGGTGATTCGTCGATCGACCTTCGAGAAAGTCCGCTCCCACTGACCTGCTGCATTCTTGCGAATCGAAATCACGCCCATTCCTTGATCGATCAAAGCTTCTTTAGAAATGGTCTTGATCTGAGCTTTGAGCGGGTTTTTTTCAGGGAGTGCGAAGGCATTTAAACCTGTTCCCTTAGTCTTTTTGAGTGCTTTCTCAACGACTGCGCTCGGAAGTTCTTTACCAAGAACTTTGGAGTAGGTTTGCAGCCAGGGAATAGCACTGATGTACTCAAAGTTAATGGTTAGAAAACCTTCGTTCGGAACAGTTTCCACAAAAGAGAGGTAATCATTGTTGTAGCCAAACCGCGAATCTCCGATTTTATCGCCCCAAGCACCAATCACATCGTAGGAAAAGCCTTCTGGAACAATCAGATCATCCGCAATTTCAAACTGATTAATGGTGCTACTTTTAGCATCTGTGAGCAGCGACATCGGACTTTGAATCGGCTTAAAGCTAATATTTGTGAGAGTTCCAGTTGTTTCTGCGGACTGAAACGGCATTGAAAACTTCTGGCTATTTTTTGTCAAGCTTGCGATCGCAGTGGTTCCAGCAGCAGCACCCAAGAAAAGTAAGAGATTCCGGCGTTTCATCGGCATATGGGTAGAATTCCAGTAGAGATTCGCCTCAGTCTTAACAAAAGTTTGGCACTCAGAGGTTAAGGCGGGGTAAAAGATGGGCGTGCTAGAGCAGCACGATCGCTGGTTCACAGATTTAGTAACAAGGTGCTAAACCCAAAACTAGTAGATTGTGTTGGTGCAAAGCACAGCTTTTCAAAGATGAGAGCAACAAAAGCGACTAATCACACTACAATCAAATTAACTGCGCTTCAAATCAAGGAACTTACAGTGCCAACTATCCTCAACGAAACCCTCAAAGCTGAACTAGAACAAACGCGCGCGCGTTTGTTGAGTGAGCAAGACACGATCGCTCAAACGGTTAGCAAACAAGCAGAAGAAGAAATCGATCGAGTGCTAGGCTACATCAATTCTCTACTTGGAGAAGATGCTCCTAGCACCCCCGCTAGCAAGCCAGATAGCAAACCAAAAGCTGCTCCCTCAGAGCCAAAAACAGCCCCTCCTGCTTCCAAAACAGGTCAGTCCTATGATGCCTCAGCACTCAAGGCAAAATTCAAAGGACTCAAACCCATGGAAGCCATTCTGAAAGTTTTGGCAGATGAGAAGCATCCTTTATCGATCGATGATCTGATCAATCAGCTTTACGATGCTTTTGATCAAGTGGACATTGCTAAAGCAAGAAGAAGTGTCGCGATCACGACAAAACACGCCGAACGACGCGGATTACTTCGGAAGGTTCAAGATAATCCTTCGCGATTTGAAAGCGTCTAATCGCGAACCGTCTGTAGAATAGGCACGATTAAAGCGGTTCTATCTCCAATGTCCAAGAGATAGAACCGCTTTGATCGAAGTTCTAAGCAAGCGGAAAACCTGCGGCTAAGAGCCACGCGAAAAGGAATGCACTCGCGATCGCAACACTCCAACTTTCTCGGACTTGAGACGATACGATCGATAATAGAGTGATCAGCACCGGAAACAAGGGCAGCAGTAAAAACATAAATCCAAGCTGTGGCAAAAATTGCAGTACTAACACAAATCCACCAATCAGCGCAGTACTTTGTGCAACTCCCCAAATCATGCGCTGTCCAGCATTTCGATTTTGTTGAGCGATTTCAGTCGCTAAAAACCACGGGAGCGACGCGATCGCAATGATTCCCCACACGCCCAACCGTGCTGGAATCAACACCGACTGCAACCACACTATCTGCGCCATTGCTCCTACTGCAATCCAGAGCGCTGTAAACACACCAATACCCAGCAGAACTGACCGCAAACCCAGATGTGGAACCTGGCGCAAAACAAGTAGCCAAATGGTTCCCGCCATCAAAAACCAAAGCGCTACTGCTCCACCCACTTGAACGCCGCCTAAAGTTTGTAAGTCGATCGCTCGATCGAGCAAAACCAGTCCAGCAGTCGGGACAATCGAAGAAAGAGCTAATCCACCCCAACGCTGTAACGCCGAGATCGATAAAGGTGCGATCTCAATCTGCAAACTCGGCATCACCGCAGCAAGACCGATCAGCCAGCCAATTAGATGAACCCCTTGCCAGAGCATTCGACGATCGACATACTGATTTTGCTGTTGCTGTCCAAAAGTACGATCGAGCCATTGTCGCGCCGCATCATGACTGACAGAGTTAAACAAAATCGTAATGTGTTCTACGTTAGGGACAAGAACAAACTCGCGCCCTCTTCCCAATGCAACATCAGCATTGATGCCGCCTGCTTGCTGAAGGATACGTTCCGCATTGCGAATAAATCCCCCTTCCCAGCTTCCGGCTTGTAGCTGCAAATTGCGGGGCTGTTCGGGGGTGACAGTTGCGCCTGTGGGAGAGATTGCAACGGTAGCAAAAAAATCACCGGCATGGTCGATCGCAGCAGTCATGACAGCACCACTCCCCATCGAATGTCCGAGTACTGCGAGTCGAGTTTGATCAACTTTGGGCTGTTGTGCGATCGCGTTCCAGGCGGTTTCAAAGTTGCGCTGAAGTGAATCGGACTGCAAGCGATTTGGGTTTGCTCCGTGACCATCCCAATCCCAAAGCATCACCGCATAACCTGCTCGTGCTAACACATGACCATAAGTGAGCATGAGTTGTTTTGAGCCAGAGTAACCGTGTGCCACCAACACCCCCGGAACCAACCGCACTGATTTTGGAGCGAGATAGAGCAAGGGAATTCCTTCTCGATCGAACGATCGCACAATCAGCCCTGAACGCGCCGTAAAAATGCCCCACCAGGAGAGAGCAATGAGCAGTCCCGCTACGACTAGCAGTCCGATTTGGCGTGGCTTCAATTTGGATTTCCTCAGCGAAATGTGAACGTCGATCGTGACGCAGATATCTGCAATGTAAGCGACTTACACGATCGCTTCAAGCCCGAAAACGACGATCATTTAAGCTTTTTTTTCTTCTAATTCAGCTTTGTGCCGCATTGAGAGCAAAAGCGATCGTCTTCTTTTACTTCTCTGCCACACTGCGAACAAAAGCGCGAAGTCGAATGACTAGACTGCGAAGTTGAAGTCGCCATGCTCAGGTTCAGATTCCCCATGTTCATCTCCATCGGCTCCATTCGCATCGACATATTGCCCATGCGAAGCGGCTCTAGAGGCTTCATCTCTGGCGCTTTAGAGTCTGCCACATATCGCAGCGGAACCTCTAGCGCTCCCAACATTAAGGGAACCTCGCTTAACAAGCTAATACTATTGGATTGCAGCCGGACATAATACGATCGCTGATTTGACTCAACCTGCAAAATAAAACCAGAAGTCGTTTTGAACACCATCGGAGAGGCAGACCACTTGCCGAGGGACAGACTCATCTGCTGACTTTGTTGCTGTCCAGCGCTGCGGCTTTCCCAGGTAATCAGGGTTTGAGTGCCTGCATTCTCGATCGCTAACGATTGCCCCTGTCCCAAATTTGCTATGTACGTCATCGCAACCTTGGCAGAATTCCACTTCTTCACCTTGCAACGTTCATCAGTCGATCGAACCGTTTCGTTATATTTCTTGATTACATTCGTGACAAATTTCGTATTCAGCTTTACAGCTTAGAAGGTTCAGTCAATTCTATTAATCAAGTAGCTTGATAAGGTGATTGGCTGTGAAGTTAGCAAATTATGATCCAGGGCACTTTTACGATGAGTTGTTTGACGCACCCGGATCGCCTCGAAAAGAAGTGATTCCGCTAGTTGATCGCATTAATTCACTCTCGATCGAGGAAATTCAGCGTCGGCAGCAAGCTGCTCAGGTTGCATTGTTCAAAATGGGCGTGACCTTCAACGTTTACAGCGACAATCAAGGAACCGAGAAGATCTTTCCGTTTGATATTTTGCCAAGAACGATCGCGGCTGCGGAATGGCAAGTTTTGGAAAAAGGACTGAAGCAGCGAATTTACGCGCTGAATCAATTTCTCGCGGATGTGTATGGGGATCAGAAGATTATCAGCGATGGCGTGATTCCCGCAGATGTGGTGTATTCGTCTCAAGGATTTCTCAAGCCTTGTGTGGGTTTGAAGCCACCGAAAGGAATCTGGTCGCACATTAGCGGGATGGATTTGGTGCGCGATCGAGACGGTCAGTGGTACATCCTCGAAGACAATTTGCGCTGTCCGTCTGGCGTGTCTTATGTGCTAGAAGGGCGGCGGATTATGAAAAGTACGCTGCCACTGGTCTTTGATCGAATGCAAATTCAGCCCGTGGAAGAGTATCCGAGTCATTTGCTTGAGACATTGCTGAATCTTGCACCTGATTATATTGATGATCCGACGGTTGTTTTACTCACGCCGGGGATTTATAACTCTGCTTATTTTGAACATTCTTATCTGGCTCAACAGATGGGAGTTGAATTAGTCGAAGGGCGCGATTTGGTCGTGTCTGATGGTTATCTTCAGATGCGAACGACAAAGGGTTTGAAGCGGGTCGATGTGATTTATCGTCGGATTGATGATGAGTTTATTGATCCGCTGGCGTTTCGTCCCGATTCGCTGTTGGGCATTCCAGGATTGATGGAAGTTTATCGATCGGGTCGCTTGGGTCTTGCGAACGCGCTAGGAACTGGAGTCGCAGACGATAAAGTGATTTATGCTTATGTGCCGCAGATGATTCGGTACTACTTGGGCGAAGATGCAATTCTCGCGAATGTGCCGACTTATCTCTGTTGGGAGCCATCGCAGTTAGATCATGTGCTGGCGAATCTCGATAAATTGGTGGTCAAGGCTGCGAATGAATCGGGCGGCTATGGAATGCTGATCGGGACACAATCGACTCAAGCAGAGCGAGAAGTATTCGCGGCAAAGATTAAAGCGGCTCCACGAAACTATATTGCTCAACCGACGCTTTCTTTATCGCGCGTTCCGGCTTTGATGGGCGACGAGTTTGAAGGCTGTCATGTGGATTTGCGCCCCTACATTTTGTATGGGGAGGATATCTATGTGACTCCGGGTGGTTTGACTCGTGTGGCGCTGAAGAAGGGATCGCTTGTAGTGAATTCCTCTCAGGGCGGTGGCTATAAAGATACTTGGATTGTGAGTTGAGGTGGGCTTGTTGCACGTAAGACGCTCTTCGCTTCGTTTTAGTCGGATAGCTGCCCCCTAAATTCCCCATTCTGGGGGACTTTGAAAAGATGAAGCGATGTTGTGATTAAGTGAACGTGCTTTTGAAAGACACCACCTAAATTCGACTTCTACAGTCTTGTCTATCTACTCAATTCATTTTCAATTCTCAAAGTCCCCCATCCTGGGGGATTTAGGGGGCGAACCCCTAACAATCTGAACTCAAAGTTGTTTTATTAGAGACCAAAAATGTTAAGTCGAGTAGCAGATTCGATCTATTGGATGAATCGATATGTGGAACGTGCAGAAAACATTGCGCGATTCATTGATGTGAATCTAACCTTGCTGTTAGATGTACCGATCGGGGTTTCGCAGCAGTGGAAACCGTTAATTCTGACGACGGGCGATTTGCCCATTTTTGAAGAACGATACGGAGAAGCAAACGCGGCGAATGTGATCCGATTTTTGACCTTCGATCGTACTTATCCGAATTCGATTATTTCCTGTCTTCATGCCGCCCGCGAAAATGCGCGATCGATGCGTGAAATCATTTCTTCAGAGATGTGGCAACAAATCAATGCGTTTTATCACTTTGTCAATGATGCTGCAAACGAAGAGACACTTAATTTTCAGACCTTTTTCAGGGAGGTTAAGCTATCCAGTCACTTGTTTGCGGGAATTGCGAGTGCAACGATGACGCATAACGAAGGGTGGCATTTTGGACTGATAGGGCGCTGGCTAGAACGAGCAGACAAAACCAGTCGAATCGTGGATGTGAAGTACTTTATTCTATTGCCATCAGTGCGCGATGTCGGGACAACCTTGGATCAGTTGCAGTGGATTGCATTACTACGATCGACAAGTGCGTATGAAATGTATCGGAAACGTGGACTGCATCGAATTACACCCACTTCAGTCGCAGAATTCTTAGTCCTCGATCGAGAATTTCCTCGATCGATTCGCTACTGCATTCGACAAACAGAGCGATCTTTGCATCAAATCACTGGAACCCCTCAAGGCTCGTGGAATACAGGCGTTGAGCGTTGTCTTGGAAAACTGCGATCGGACTTGGATTATTTAACGATCGACGATGTGATGGAAGCTGGACTGCATGAATTTCTCGACGATCTACAGCGACGCACAAACGAAGTTGGAATCAAACTTTCTGAAACCTTTTTTGCAGTGCAACCTGTTTAATGAAATTTAGAATTGAAAGAAATGCCTTTTGCCATTCGGTAAGAGGCTTCAATTCAACACAAGCTTGGCATTCTGAGACTGCGGTACACAGATAGCAAGATCTCGATGAACTTTAGCAATGATCTGGTGATTATTTAACGTCAGTTCGACAGAAGTGGCTTGCTCCGTTTGGGAATCCAGGAAGCCCCCTAAATCCCCCAGAATGGGGGACTTCAAGCCAAAGCTTCCGGTTCAAAGTCCCCCATTCTGGGGGATTTAGGGGGCAGAAGCCGCTTGCAACGAAGCGAAAAAACTCGTCGAACTGACGTTTATTTAAGCCCCAAGAGATCGCAACATATGCAGGATAAAGCCAAGCTATCCTCTGGTTTAGCAAGTCAGTCCAGCATCAAGTAAAGCAGTTCTTAGTTGCGCGATCGCTTCTGATTGCAAATTTGCCTGCTTTGAGAGAACTGCGACCACGCGCGTTTGAGTCAGTTGTTTCAATTCTGTCGCACTTACCTGTTTTGAGGTCATGATGATCACCGGAATTGCGCGAGTGGCTGAGTCGGCTTTTAGCTGCTCTAACACTTCAAAGCCATCAATTCCGGGCATCAATAGATCAAGTACGATCGCGTTAGGTTGCTCAGTTTTGGCGCGGTAAAGTCCTTCGTATCCATCTTTTGCTTCTATCGCTGTGCAGGATAGCTGAGAGAGCAAATGAGCGATCGTATAGCGAGAAGTCGCTTCATCATCAATGATGAGAACTTTCTGAGCAAATTGATCTACTTCAGATGGGTTGATTGATGCTGTACTTTGAGCTTTGGGATCGTTTGGTTGCGGTAAGGAAGCTGTCTGATAGCGAATGGGCAAGGTAACACAGAACGTAGAGCCACCTTCTAAGGAACTACTCACACCGATGCTTCCTCCGAGTAGCTCTGCTAATCTTTTACACAGCGGTAGTCCAAGTCCGGTTCCCTTAAATCGACGTTGCAGCGGGTGATCGATTTGAACGAATTCTTCAAAAATGCGCTGCTGATCTTCGATCGCAATTCCAATTCCAGTATCTGAAACGGTAAATACGATCGTTTGATCGGCTCCTGGTTTTGCGCTCACTCGGACTTCTCCGCATTCGGTAAATTTCAGCGCATTAGAAACAAAGTTCCGCAGAATTTGAGAGATCTTGCCTTCATCCGTGTATAAAACAGGTAGATTTGCACCATCCTCAAAGACTAATTTTACTGCACTATTTTGACTGAGTAGCGGACGCAGCATTCCCCGTAAAGCACCAAATAGCTCCTCAACTTGAAAAGTAGTTACATTGACTTCAACTTTGCCCGCTTCCACTTTTGCTAGATCCAGCAAATCATTGACTAATTCAGTCAGCGATTCTGCCGATCGACGAATGAAGGTGACTTGCTTCTCTTGCTCTTCGCCCAAATCGCCGTCTAAGTGATCGAGCAACATATCAGAGAGATTGAGAATGCCATTGAGCGGAGTGCGAAACTCATGACTGAGATCTGCAAGAAATCGCGTCTTTAGTTCACTTGCTTTTTGGAGTGACTCAGCACGATCGTTTAACTCTGCATACAGCGCCACAACGCCACGGTTGGTGTCTTCTAGCTCTTGATTTAATCGAGTGAGTTCCTCTTGTTGTTGTCGAAGTTCTTCTAATGCGGTTAATAGTTCCTGATTTTGTTGCTGAACTTCAGCGTAAGGGTTTTGAGGATCTTGACGTAAAAGTTGATCAACGAGTTGTCCGATCTGCTGTTGAGTCAGAATTGCACTGTGCTTGGGAAGATATTTGAGCAGATAAACGATAGTTCCTCTTCCCGCTTGAGAGTCAATCTCTACAGCATCCATTAACCGTTTTGTACCGATTAGGCCTAGTCCCATTCCAGTTGTCGATCGATGGTTTCCGCTCAAAATTGCAGGTAAATTGTCGATGCCAGATCCAGAGTCCGAAACGCGCATTAACAAGGCTTGGGAAGGCTCTTTGGTGATGGAAAACTCAGCTTTTCCGCCTCCAGCATACAAAAAGGCATTCCTAACAATTTCGGAAATCGCAGTCGAAATGCGAGTTTGCTCCTGAGTATCAAAACCAAGCTGATCAGCAATCTGGCGGGCACGTTGACGCGCTAAAACAACATCTTGCTCATAGCGAATCTCGACGGTAAGGATCGCTAGCTTTGATAGTTCAGAGAGGTTGTTTTGCTTGCGATCGAAAAAATTCATCACGCCTCCTCATTTCTCAACTTCGCGACGAGAACAGCAACATCATCTGGCGCTCCTGCGGGGTTCCGCACACCAGATCGCTGAAAATCTCGATATAGAATCGCCGCAATCAAAGCAGGATGCCGATTGATCAAACCAGGATAGCGATCGAGCATCCATTGTGTTCCTAATCCATCTGAGTGCATCACGAGCAAAGATTCGGCTGACCAAGGGTAGGAAAACTCAGCCACTTTACGAACCGTTAACCCCAGTGTGCCGTTGTAAGACACCATACTGCGGCTCGAACTTCTAGTAACGATCGCTCCAAAAATGTTGCCGATCCCCGCATATCGAATCAGTTGTGCGCTTGGTAGAATTTCAGCGATCGCGGCGACTGCTCCTCGTGTACTGCGTAATCCTGCATGAATTTTGTCTAAAATCTCTGCGGGATGTAAGTCTGCATGGGCTCGAAAAATCTTCACCGCTGTTCGTGATGCTTCAGCGGCTAAAGTACCCGATCCTAATCCATCTGCAACGAGAATCAGAGCGCGATCGCGCTGTTGTTCGATCGCCCAAGCATCTCCAGAGATTTCTCCTCGGCGTTTCGGCAGATTCACAGTTCCCACTTCAAAAGGTGCATTTGCTTCCTCATGCTGCGCCCACAATCGCGAAACTAGAGCCGTTCCCACTTGAGGCAAAGAATAGATATCGAACATTGCAGAGAGTCGCTGAATTGCGCCTAACCCAGTTCCAGGCGTTCCCGCTGTCGAAAAGCCATCTTGCAAGCATTGACTAACATTCTGAACGCCGGGAGCTGAATCCAGCGCAATGATTTCGATGCCGACCCCTTCAGCAGTCTTAAGCGGTTGGATTAAGAGTTCTCCGTTTTGCGCGTGTTTGAGTAAGTTCCTAGTTGCTTCGGTGACGATCAGCGCAACTCTTCCGCGATCGGTTTCATCAAATCCAAGCTCGATCGAGAGCGTTACAGCAAGTCGTCTTGCTTCACCCACTTGGCTATCTTCGGTAATTGGTAATGCGATCGGTTTTCTAGTCATCAATGATAGGTGAAGTGAACGATGCGCGACTTAACCTCCGATGAAGAGCTTTTAGCGTTAGAAAATAACAAGGCGAGTCGGCTTTAACAGTACTGCGAGTTGTGGCTGAGTTCAGACTATCTTTGGAGAGATTATCGCTGCCACCGAATGACTTTGATCCAGGTTCCTTTACCGATCGCTGAAGTGATTTCAAACTCACTTACCAATCGCTTTGCGCCTCCTAGCCCGAGTCCTAACCCTTTCCCAGTGGTATAGCCATCTTGCAATGCTAGATCAATATTCGCAATGCCAGGGCCTTGATCCTCAAAGCTGAGTTGGAGTCCGGTTTGAAGATCGCGCTTTACTTCTTCTAGCGTCACCGTTCCACCGTTGCCATATGTGAGCGTATTCCGAGCTAGTTCACTCGCAGCGGTAACAATCTTCGTTTGCTCAACCAAGCTAAATTTGAGGCCGATCGCCCACGATCGCACTTTTTGACACACTAAAACAACATCGGACTGCGATCGAATCTCGACCACTTCAGGGCTGAACATGGTTGCCGTTCTCCTGGGATGGCAATCCAAGCGAGTTTTGTAAAAGTGCTATGCCCCTATCTACGCTCAAAGCGGTGCGAATTCCTGTGAGAGATAGCCCCAACTCGACTAAAGTGATCGCCACCGCAGGCTGCATTCCGACAACAACGGTTTCTGCATCTAAAAGTTGAGAGACCGTTGCAATATTGCTCAACACCCGCCCGATGAAGGAGTCTACAATCTCTAGCCCAGAAATGTCGATTAGCACGCCTTTGGCTTCGGTTTTGACAATGCGATTGGTGAGATCATCTTGCAGTGTTAAGGCCAAACGATCGTGCATATCCACCTGAATGGTCACCAAAAGAAACTGACCCACTTTCAGAATTGGGATTTTTTCCACCACGCTACCTCAATGCAAAGAATTGCATGACTTAATCTTGTTTTGGAACGACTTTTAATCCTTGCTGCTTGAGCGCGATCGCAAACGCATCGGCTAGAGTCGCTTTCGTAATCACAGCGGAAAGGTCTACTCCTAAATGTACGATCGTTTGCGCGATTTGGGGACGAATGCCGCTGATGATACAGTCAGTTCCCATCAATCGAGCGGCAGCAACCGTTTTAAGTAGGTGCTGTGCGACGAGTGTATCGACCGTAGGCACTCCGGTGATGTCAATAATCACAACTTGCGCTCCCGTTTCGACAATCTGCTGAAGCAGAGATTCCATCACGATTTGAGTTCGGGTGCTGTCTAGCGTCCCAATCATCGGCAGCGCGAGAATGCCTTGCCAGAGCTTGACCACGGGCGTAGAGAGTTCTAGAAGTTCTTCTTGCTGGCGCAGAATGGTTTCTTCACGGGCTTTTTGATAAACCTCCATTGTCCAGAGTCCGAGCTGATCGAGCAGCGTAGTTAAAGACGCGATCGCATCAGTAAAGAGATCGCCCTGCTGAGAAACTCCCTGCCGCAAGCGATCAAACAATGGTTTTTTGAAGGAGAACACAAACAGCGCCACTTCTGAGGGTGTAAAGCCTTGCTGCACACGAGAGCGAGAAATATCAGCCAAAAACTGACGTACACTGCTCCATTCTGGAGCTTGAACATCGCTTAAGTTGTAATGCTGAACGGCACTGCGTAACAGGCGTAAAAACTCTATACATTGCTGATCGAGTTCGCCTTTGCGAATCAAATCGCGCCGCAACAGCTCAGACGTTTCTAGCTCTGTTTGCCATTCTTGCAGGAGTCCGGCTTCGTCTTGTTCCAGAATCTCGGCAATTTTGCTGGCACTACTGATTGGCATTCTCGATCGCTCCATTCCACACTCTAAGTTCTAGCTAACCGTAGGAGTTCGTTCTTACGGAATACATCCTGGGACAGATCTGTTGAAGTCTTTCTAATTTTGAATGAGAAACAATGTAGGTAATTGATGATTCTTTGGTTCTTTATCTTATAAGTGCAACGATCGCTTCGATGAGTTGTTCAACATCTAGCGGCTTTGAGAGATGAATGCGATATCCAACAGCAAACGCTTGCTGCTTCACCGATTCATCAAGATAGGCAGTCAGCGCGATCGCAGGGATCGACTGATCTGGAATTAGACCGCGAATTTCACGCAGCAGCATATACCCATCCTTTCCGGGCATTGCAATATCACTGACTAGAATCGCGGGACAAAACGCCTGAAATTGCTTGATCGCTTCGTCTGCCGAAGTCGCGATCGCAACGATCGCACCTTGATCCTCTAAGACAAATCTGACAAATTCGAGGCTATCAAAGTCATCATCTACGAGTAGAACTTTTAGCCCGTTTAAGCCGTCCTGAACTTGCAAACTGGGCGGAGAACTATCGATCAGCGGCAATGTGACAGCAAAGGTCGCGCCTTGTTCTGCGCCTCGACTGGTTGCAGTAATTGTGCCTTCGTGCAATTCAACTAGCTCACGCGAGATCGCAAGTCCGAGTCCCAATCCATCCTGCGATCTCGGTGCATTCGTTTGGGCTTGTCGAAAGCGATCAAACACAAACGGCAAAAACTCTGCACTAATCCCTTTCCCGGTGTCACTGACGCAAATTTCGATGTGTGCATCTCGACGGGTTAAGGCAATTTCGACTCGCCCCTGCTCAGGCGTGAATTTGATTGCATTCGTAAGCAGGTTCCAAACCACTTGCTGCAAACGGTTTGGATCTCCTAACACTTCATTCACAGCGTGATCAATGTTCGATTCGATTTGAATCTGTTTTACTTCAGCGAGTGGACGAACCATATCGATCGCGGCTTCAATCACGAGCGGCAAACTGAGCGGAACGCGATCGATTCGCAAATTGCCTTGCACCATGCGGGAAACATCTAGCAAATCCTCGATGAGCTGCAATTGATTTTTTGCACTACGTTCGATCGATTGCAATGCACGAGTCAAAGTCGCGGAATCGGGGGCTTTTGATTGCAATAGTTTTGACCAACCAAAGATAGAATTGAGCGGCGATCGTAGTTCATGCGCCACGATTGCAAGAAATTCATCTTTGCTATGGTTTGCAGTTTCGGCTTCTGTACGTGCGACTTGAGCTTGATGTAATAGTTCATCGCGTTCGGCTTGAGCTTGTACTCGATCGGTGACATCGCGCCACGCGGAAACAAATCCATCCTCTAGTTTTGACGATCGAATGTCATAAAACCGCGCGAGATCCTGATCCCCAACCGTATCAGAATACTCAAATGATTCTTTAATGAGTGGTTCCCCAGTTTCCACGATTCGACAATGTTCTGCAAATGCACCGCTTTCACGATAGTGCGGAAACGTTTCAGAAAGTGTTTTCCCAATCGCGTCTTCGCTCAACCGATTACTTTCAAGAGCAATCCGATTCCAGTAGTCAATCCGAAAGTCGATAATTTGTCCGGTGTCGTCTCGAACTGTGGAACAGATGCCAAAGCAATCGAGCAAGTTTTCGATCGAAGTCCGAAACCGTTCTTCGCTCTGTTGAAGTTTGCGGCGCAGATCAGCATTTTCGATCGCGCTTCGCATTGCCGATCTCATTTCTTCCGGTACGGTTTGCCCTTTCACAAAATAATCTTCAGCACCATGCTTAAAGGCAGTTGCAGCCGTTACCGCATCGTCATAACAACTCACCACAACGACAGGCGGACAAGCTCCCTGCGTCTGCGCTTTCAGTCGGTTTAAAAACTCAAATCCATCCAAGTCGGGCAGCTTGATATCTAACAAAATTCCGTCCGGTAGCTGCGTTCGGCAAAGCGCTAATCCTTCTGCTGCGGAGGTGCTTTCAAGAATGGTATAGGAGACCTGAGAGTCAGCCAGCAAATACCGTCTGAAGATATAACGATCGGTTTCAGAATCTTCGACGATCAAGACGGTTCGGTGCTGTATCATATGATCTCCAGCGTACATAGCGGCGAAATTGAATTGCGCTATGTGAATTTAAACAGGGATAGCATAATCCTATGAGAAATGGTTTTTTATTAATCGAAGCAATACAAATCGAAGCGATACAGAAAGTATTAATTTGAAGTGCGATCGCCTTTTCAAAACGGTTAATCTTAAATCTGCTGATTCTTCGTACCCATTTCGGCAAATTCAGCGTTTAAGAAGCTTTGCCTCCTCACTTTAGTTCTCACACGGAAGTAAATGAGGAGGGTTGGTCTTGTTTGTTAATTTCATCTTCAACTTACCAAAGTATTTCGCGCTTAAGTCGGAGTCACACCGAAACATTACCGTGATCGCTTTTGACGTGCTATCGATCGCCCGTTCGTGGTTTGAACACGGACGGGACAGAAACAAGCTCAAAAGCATCACGCACTTGCATTAAAAATCTGCTTCACCACATCCAACCGCGAACAATCCCAGTAATCCAAATGAGACGAAATCAATCCCTCTGAATTGACCTTCAGCTCACTTTTCCCCGAAATCGCCATTCGCGGCTTCCAAGGCAATGGAGCATTCCAGCTCAACGTCCAACGAGTTTGAATCTCATCTTCAACTTGCTCGATCGAATGCAAATCCATTCGCACATTGATAAACGTCGTCCGAATAAACTTGATCATCGCGCGATATCGATCGACTCCGCGAAACCGATTCGTCGGATCTTGAAAAAACACATCCGAGGCATAGATGCTATAGGTCTGATCGACTGGAAATCGTGCATAATCCTCGCGCAACACTTCCACTAAATTCACGACTCCACCTCGTCCCACAATCGTCTTAACTGTCGCTGCCAAGCCTCCATCGTCTCAGACCGCGACTGCGATCCCATCGCCAAATCCCCCATGACCCCCTCTTGATAAAAGCGATCGAGCGTTTGCATCGTCGCCTCTAAAGATTGTCCCTGCCGTTTTGCCCCTTGCACAATCTGCCGAATTCGCTTGTCCACAAACGTATTAAAGATTTCATCCAATCCCTGTTGCCGCAAAGCTAACAATCGCTGAATTACAGATTGCAAATCCTCGATCGACAATCCCGCCATCGAATGCTGAAACACTGTCCAAAGCACTCCTTGATGCAGTGCGTAGCGCGTTTCTTGAGTCAGATCAAAATTCGACTCTAAAAGCTGTTCCCAATATGGTTCAGCATCTTGAGCAGGCGCGATCGGCAACAACACGCGCAGCCAACTCTGATCGTCTGATAACAATACCAATAATCGAAACTGCGGCGTTTCAATCTGAAACGATCCCGCAGCCAGCGATTGAACCTGCTCCCCAAATAGAGCACTCAACGTCGAGGTCAATTCATCTAAAGTCATAATCAATAGAGCACAGATAGATTAGAGAGCAAACCAACTGCAAAGTAGGCTGCTCTCTCCTTTAATGTAATCCCAACACTCCCACAAAAAAACCTGACCAATCACTTGATCAGGTTGGAAGGGAGAACTCCGAGAAGGATGAAAGACTCGGTTTGATCATCCTTCGTCGTTTAATTTAAGCCAGCCATTCTTCGACGGCTTCTTCTTTCGCATTGGTGCGACGTGCAGGCGTTTCACGCTCAAACTTCATGTGAATCTCGCGATTCTGTTCGCCATCTGCCGCGACCGCCATGATCGGGAAGTCGATCAACCCATCCTGGAAGGACATTTGGAAGCGGAAGGTTCCGTCCGAGTTGAGCTTGACTGGGCGACCGCCGATCGTCACAGTCGCATCCGGTTCTGTTGCGCCATAGACGATCAGTTCGGCATCTGCAATCAGCCAGAATTTACGCGGACGAATCGGAGGTGCAGAAGCCGAGAAGCCGACACCCGACATCGTTAGACCGGAAGCAGTCGGAAGCGCCCACATTCCCACACCCGACGGGAACACATAAGAACTAATCGTTTCTAGATGCGGTGCTGCGGCAGAATGCTGCATCGAACCGTAAAGCGATCCCGCGATTCGCATCGCTTCGGTCGTTTGTGCCATGCCGAAGATTTGATCGTAAATCGGGTTTCCGCCTTGAACGCCACCGTTAACGCCCGCAACCGAGGACTTCTGGGCTGGGGGAACCAATTCTGCAAAGGTCTGTCCGCGCAGATCTTCATCCCACGCTAAGGTGATGAACTGATCTTCGATCCAGTCAGAAGGATAGACCGGAGGCACTCGCACCGGAGCCGATCGCGCTAATAGGAGCCAGCGTCCATCTGCCGCACGGTAGCCCACTTCGATCGCATAATCTCGATCGCTCAACGGAACAGGTAAATACCATTCCCGCGCCATCTCATCACAGGGATACTCTTGCACACTGTGCGGACTTTGGTACTCCAGATTGACATCTGTGACATCGTATACGCGCAGGGCTAACTGTTGTCCACCTTGGCGGCGCAACTCCTGCTTGTGGTCGTTGGGAATATCCCAATACGTATACGCCCACTGGGGATCACGCGGCATTAAAACAATTCGGCTTTCTCCGTATCCTTCCGGGAGATCAATCAGGTCGGCATCGACCATTGATAAAATATTTGCGCTTACAACAGGCTCTAATTGAGGATCATCTTGTCCAACGTCGAATTTGGTTGCTTCCACGGCTTCTTGTGCCTCTAGGGTACGGGACGGGGTAGGGGTTGAAAATCGAGTCCGTTCAATCTCCTGAATTGATGCGAGCAGTTGATCTTTCCGCATCCGGCTATAGCGCGATACGCCATATTCGCTGGCAACTCGACGTAGTTGTCGCAGCGTCATTTCAGTGAGAGGGGGACGTTCTGTAGCCATATCACTTCTCCGTGATTTGTGTGTCAGTCCTTTCTCAAGCGGTCAGGCATCTCTTTGAGCGCATATTCGCGGTCAGGGGATCACCAAAACTAGGTTTACTAATTTTCGGGGATCGCAAGATGCTTCATATACTGCAACAAACCCTCAGATCGATCAAGGGGTGGGAGCGCTTGATTGATCTGGCTTTTACGAGTTTGCAGGCGGTTGAGGGATCGTTTTGTCAGAATTCCATGACAATTGTAGCGATCTGGGATCGGTCATTGGCGCAAGTGGGATCACGATTTGGAACTTTTTATCGAGGTTTCCTGACAATTAGGAGAAGGAATTGCTTTCCTGTACACTGCTGTAAACAATCCTTGATTAACCTCGTATGACTTTGGGCGATCGCGAAACCACCGAATCTGAAGAAATGACCCCAGAATCGATCGAGCCTTCTGGCAAAGGGAGCCGATTGATCAGTAAAGTCCTCGCGCCAGCGGTTCGTCTCTGGCTGCGATCGCAGGTCGAACAAGTCGAAGCGCTACAAGTCGAGATCACGGCAGGCGATCGCCAAATTCTTTCTGGCTATATTCAGCAAATCGCGATCTCTGCAAAAAACGCGATTTATCAAGGACTAGCCCTGAATCAAATTCAACTGACTGGACAAAATATTCGAGTCAACGCAGGTCAGATCGTGCGAGGCAAGCCGTTACAATTGCTAGAACCGATCCGAATTCAGGGATCAGTTTTGCTCGAAGAAGCTGACTTGAATGCGTCTCTCAAAGCTCCTTTATTAAAAGCAGGCGTAACAGAATTTTTACTGACGCTGCTGCGCTCTGGTGCAGCGGGCATTGGCAGCAATCGAGACTTGAATCTGCAAAATTTCACGATTCAATTGAGATCGCAGCAAGTCGTTCTCGGTGCAACCTTAGTGTCAGACAGCGGCAACGAAACCCCGATCGCGATTCGGACTGGATTTGCTCTCGCCGCCCCAAACTTACTCAAACTCGTGAACCCTCAATGGCTTCCTCATGCCACCGCAAAACGAGGATTACCGCTTTCTGATCTCGATGGCTACACCTTTAATTTGGGAGATGAAACTGAGATTCACGAATTGGCGATCGACCCCGAAAAAGTGACCTGCCAAGGAAAACTAATCGTTCTTCCAGCGTAGACTTCGCAGAATACCCATCTGAAGATGCAGGCTAACAAGACAACCGAAATCTTTGAGAGTCGCTACTGTTCGACTAAATTTCGCTGAATTTTCTACAGCTTCACCTGAAATATCGAATCCGTTGTGGCTACACTGCTTGATGAAGTAGCTCCACCGAATAATGACGACAATTCTTGTTGCAAAAGGAAATTCCAAACGAAGCCGCCCGCGACGCTGGAACTTTCTTGCGTCATGACTGATATTCCCAATCACCCAACTCCCGCCATGATTTGCTGGAAAACTTACGTTCAATTTGCAGCACTGCGATCGAGAAAACTCCTCTCACAGCGCAATATTGAACCTGAACCGCCCGACGAAAAAGAAATCGAAACGGGGGTCGATTGTCGCCCTCGATTGCTGTTGCGACTTCCAGACGGCATGATTTATTTCTGGTTACACAACCAGCAGAATTGGCGAATTGGGCGCAGCAAAGACTGTGATATCGTGCTGGCGGATCAGTGCGTATCGAGATATCACGCTACGGTACAGAGGGTCGAACCGGGTGAGTTCTACTTGATGGATCTAAACAGCTATAACGGGTCGTTTATCAACGGGCGACGAGTGCGAGAGATTTCCCGAATTCATTCCGGTGATCGCTTAAATTTTGGGCAGATCGAGCTTGAGTTTTACGATGGAACGTTCAGCCGAGTCGAACCCTCTAAACCTGAGGAAGTAACGGCAGAACTAAAGTCACAAAGTAGTAGACCAATGGTGCGGTAAAGACGTAGCTATCCGCACGATCGAGAATGCCGCCGTGTCCCGGAATTAACTGACCTGAATCTTTCACACCCGCATCGCGTTTCATCATCGATTCGGTTAAGTCTCCGAGCAAGCTGGCAATCCCGACCAACAAGCCGAGTGATACTCCCGTGATGGGCCATCCTGACCAGTTGAGATACCAGGACCCAACGACCGCAACCGTTACACTAGCAGACACTCCAAAGACTGCACCTTCGACGGTCTTTTTGGGGCTGATATCGGAAAGGCGAGTGCGACCAATCCAGCGACCGACGGTATAGGCTCCAATGTCTGCTGCCCACATACAGACAAAGGCCAACAGCGTGTGAGTCAGCCCTTGAGGAAGTGCGTCCAAGCCTTGCCATGAGGTAAGCCAGAAGCCATCAAGCGGAAGATTACTCATATCCGCTTGTTCAAGCGATCGCAATCGAATCCAAAAGCTCGGCAAATATCCCACATAAAACAGCCCCAAAATCGAGGCGGAAATATCTGCGATCGTGGCAAATTTTGGCTGAAAGAGGAGATAGAAACAGATCAGCGTTCCGGCAACGGGGAAGATCGCGTCTGCTAGAGCGGGATTGAGATTCGAGATGAAGAGAAGGATCTGCGTCACAACGAGCGTCGTTTTGACGGCTGGGGCGATTCCTTTGGCGCGGACAAGTTCAAAATACTCTAGCTGTCCCAGGTAGATGATGACAGCGAAAAAGGCAGTGAAATACCACCCGCCTAGTAAGAACATTACCAAAGCGACGGCGATCGCGACAATGCCACTGAGAATGCGAGACCAAGGCATAAGATTTTCAGCGTTCACAACAGAAACTTGGTCTAACTGTCCCTTTCTCAACCTGCGAAGTCGGTGTTGTTCAGAGTTACATTCAGGTTAAGAAGGTTAAGAGTCATTTGGATCACTTTATCAGAGTGCAGCATGAAATTTCATTCGAGCTTTTCGCCGCTGAGGACGAAGATCGGATCGACAGCCACAAAGGATTGGCTGGTGCCACGAGTTTCGAGGCGATTTATTGCAGATTGCACAACTTCGATATTTCGGGCGTGAAGTTCGGCAAAGCTTTCTGAAATTTTGTACAGATTCTCTAGGTTCGCGGCAGTTGCGACGATTCGACCTTGGGGTTTGAGCAGTCGCCACACTTCAGCCAAAATTTCTTTGATCGATCGACCGCCTTCGATACAAACGCGATCGGGCATTTGTTTCAAATTTTTCAAACACTCCGGAGCGCTCCCTTCAATGATTTCAACGTTTTTTACTCCGAAGCGATCGCAGTTTCGTTGAATTAGCGTTGCGACTTCTTCATCTCGCTCGATCGCGACAATGTGACCTTGCGGACAGAGCAATCCCGCTTCGACGGGAATCGTTCCGGTTCCGGCTCCGATGTCCCAAAATACCGAGTTCGATCGGAGGCGAAGCTGACACAGCAGTAATAGCCGAATTTCGCGCTGACTCATCGGGATTCCCGGCAAGTTTTCAAATAACTCATCGGGAATTCCAGGGGTGACATAAGACCAGAGGGGAGAGGGCATATACAATTCAGCGGAACAGGGGCGTACTTCTATTGTGATTCAGGAAACGATTTTTAATCGGTTTAGAGTCGGGTCGCTGCATCCGCTGATAAATCCGCCCGCTTGCAGAGTGGTCTGAAGCAGCGCGATCGCGTCTCGTGTAATCCGCTCACCGGGCAGTAAGACTGGAATTCCGGGCGGATAGGGACAAATTAACTCGGCGCTAATTTGGTCGATCGCGCTTTCGGTGGGAACGGATTGGGTTGAGGAGAAAAATGCCTGTCGAGGAGACATTTCAGCTGGGGGAAGAAGAGAGAGATCAAACGGCGGGAAAAGGGGAGGCGGGTGTGAGACGGAAGGACTAGCGGAAAGAATTTTGAAGGCGTGAATGAGTCGATCGATATCGCTCTGAGTATTTCCCAGGCTGATGATAAAGGTGAGGTGCTGAAGCGATGGAAATTCAGCCGTCACGCCAAGGTTTTGATGGAGCAGTTCATCTGCAGTAAAGCCGTCAATGTCGAGCTTAGACAGCGTGACCGTAAGCCGAGTACGATCGAGCGCAAAACAACCGGGAGATTGAGGCGGCTGAAAGACCGAGAGATTTGGAATCGATGTGAGTCGCGATCGCGCTTGATCGGCAAGCTGAAGCGTTTCTGCCATCAAGATTCTGCCTTGAGTCGCCATTTGTTCTCGTGCAGCATCTAGCGAGGCTAAAAGCAAATAATTAGGACTCGTAGACTGAACAAGCTGAAGTGATCGAGAAACGCGATCGCGATCGATGCGATTTCCTTGAACATGAAGCATCGAAGCTTGAGTGAGAGCCGATAGCGTTTTATGCGTGGATTGTACGGCGAGATCTGCGCCTGCTGCCATTGCGGAAATTGGAAAGTCGGGATGAAACGCGAAATGTGTCCCGTGTGCTTCATCCACGAGCAGCGGAATACCAGCGGCGTGAGTCAGATTCGCGATCGTACTCAAATCGCCACAGATGCCATAATACGTGGGGTGAATGACTAAAACCGCTTTGGCATCGGGATGTTGTTTGAGTGCGATCGCAACTGTTTCGGGTGTAACACTGTGAGCAATGTCGAGAATTGGATCATATTCAGGCTGCAAAAAGATCGGCATCGCACCCGATAGAATTAACCCGGAAATCGCGGATTGATGAACGTTTCGAGGCAGAAGAATTTTATCGCCAGGATCACAAGTCGCTAGGATTGCCGCGATAATTCCGCAGGTCGAACCATTGATCAAGAACCAAGTTTGCTCGGCTTTGAAGGTTTCTGCGGCTAACGTTTGGGCTTCGTCGATCGCACCCTGGGGAGCGAACAGATTATCGAGTTCTGGCAATTCGGGTAAGTCAGCCCGAAGCGCTCGATCGCCAATTAATTCCCGGAATGCCTGAAAACTCCCCTGACCGCGCTTGTGTCCTGGGGTATGAAATGCAGCGTTTTGGCTTTGAGCGCATTTTGTCAGCATTTCGAGTAATGGAACGCGCACCCTTCGGGAATCGAAGCTATCGTCAAATTGCATCAACCTTTCCCCATGACAGATGAATCTCGATTCTTCATTCTCTAGGTTAGGGGAGCCAAATTATCGTTAGGATGTTCTATGGTTTATTCGCCACCGAATCCGCTCCCGTCGCCGTTGCCAAATCCGACTCCAGAACCGAGTCCGATCCCTGCACCCATTCCCGACCCAACTCCGGAGACCCTTCCCGGAAACGAGCCGATTCCTGAACCTGTACCCTCTCCGTCTTAACCTTTATATTTCACATACTGATCATGCTAAGAGCCGGGATTGTTGGACTGCCCAACGTTGGAAAATCAACTTTATTTAATGCGGTCGTCGCCAATGCAAAAGCCCAAGCCGCCAACTATCCCTTTTGTACGATCGAACCGAATGTCGGGACGGTTGCCGTTCCTGACGATCGCCTGAATGTACTGACCAAAATCTCTAAATCGACTGAAACCATTCCTGCACGAGTTGAGTTTGTAGACATTGCAGGCTTGGTCAAAGGCGCTTCAAAGGGTGAAGGCTTGGGCAATCAATTTTTGGCAAATATTCGAGAAGTCGATGCGATCGTTCATGTGGTTCGCTGTTTTGATGATGACGACATTATTCATGTGGCAGGGTCGGTTGATCCTGCCCGTGATATTGAAATCATCAATTTAGAGCTTGGGCTGGCGGATCTCGATCAAATCGATCGAAGAATTGAGAGAGCGCGCAAACAAGCCCGTACCAGTAAAGAAGCACAGCAAGAAGTCGAAGCTCTAGAGCGATTGAGCGCAGTGCTGAATGAAGGAAAATCTGCTCGTCAAGTGCCGCTGAACGAAGAAGAAGAGGCGATGATCAAACCGTTGGGGTTGCTGTCTCGTAAGCCTGTGATTTATGCCTGCAATGTTTCAGAAGAAGATTTAGCGACTGGAAATGATTGGGTTGAACAGGTTCGGGGATTGGCATCTCAGGAAGATGCTCAAGTTGTGGTGATTTCGGCGCAGGTGGAAGCTGAGCTAGTGGAGTTACCGGAAGACGATCGAGCTGATTTTCTCGCTTCTCTAGGAGTGGAAGAAGGAGGCTTGAAGTCGTTAATTCGCGCGACTTACCAACTTTTGGGTCTGCAAACTTACTTCACGACTGGACCGAAAGAAACTCGCGCTTGGACAATCAAAACCGGAATGCTTGCTCCTCAAGCCGCAGGGGTAATTCACACCGATTTTGAACGAGGCTTTATTCGAGCCGAAACGGTTGCGTATAAGGATCTCGTCGAGTTTGGATCAATGAACGGGGCGAAGGAAAAGGGATTGGTTCGCAGTGAAGGGAAAGAATACCTCGTGCAAGATGGCGATGTGATGCTGTTCCGATTCAATGTGTAGTTTTTGTGAGTTCCGTATAATCACATAAGCTGAAGTATAATTATAGACATAAGGACTTGCGGGAACTTCTACGCCTACCCTCAAAGAACTGCCTTGGTGAAACCCTCGATCGTTGGATCGAGGGTTTTTAATGTCCAAAAACGCTAGAATCAAGTTAACGAATGTAAAGCAATTCTCAGACAGGACTTGATCACCATGCGCGTAATTCTAATGACGGGAAAAGGCGGCGTAGGTAAAACTTCGGTCGCGGCTGCAACCGGGCTGCGTTGTGCGGAATTAGGATACCGGACTTTGGTGCTGAGTACTGATCCGGCTCACTCGCTTGCTGATAGTTTTGATCTCGAACTCGGACATGAGCCGAAACAGGTTCGCCCGAATCTTTGGGGGGCTGAACTCGACGCGCTGATGGAATTAGAGGGCAATTGGGGAGCAGTGAAGCGCTACATCACTCAAGTCTTGCAGGCGCGTGGATTGGATGGTGTGCAGGCGGAAGAGTTGGCGATTTTGCCGGGAATGGATGAGATCTTTGGGTTAGTGCGAATGAAGCGGCACTATGACGAAGGCGAATTTGATGTGTTGATTATCGATTCGGCTCCGACGGGGACAGCGCTGCGGTTGCTGAGTTTGCCGGAAGTCGGGGGCTGGTATATGCGGAAGTTTTACAAGCCGTTTCAGGGAATTTCGGTTGCGTTGCGTCCGTTGGTTGAACCGATTTTTCGCCCGCTTGCTGGTTTTTCACTTCCCGATAAAGAAGTGATGGATGCGCCTTACGAGTTTTATGAACAGATCGAAGCGTTGGAAAAGGTGCTAACTGATCCGACTCAAACGACGGTGCGGTTGGTGATGAATCCCGAAAAAATGGTGATCAAAGAATCGCTCCGCGCCCATGCTTATTTGAGTTTATACAACGTTGCGACTGATTTGGTGGTGGCAAATCGGATTATTCCGGATTCGGTTTCTGATCCATTTTTCCAACAGTGGAAAGAGAATCAGCGGCAGTATCGCGATGAGATTCACGCAAATTTTTCACCGTTGCCGATTAAGGAAGTCCCGCTATATTCCAAGGAAATGTGTGGATTGGAGGCGCTCGATCGCTTAAAGGAAACGCTTTATCCGGGCGATGAAGATCCTTCGCAGGTGTACTACAAAGAAACGACGCTGCGAGTGGTTCAAGAACAGAATCAGTACAGTTTAGAGATATATTTGCCGGGGATTGAAAAGAGTCAAATTGAACTGAGTAAGACGGGCGATGAGTTGAATGTGCGGATTGGAAATCATCGGCGCAATTTGGTTCTACCCCAAGCGTTGGCGGCGTTGCAGCCTTCTAGCGCAAAAATGGAGGAAGATTATCTCAAAATTCGCTTTACTGATCCGGCAAGAGTTTAGGTTCGGTTCGATCGAGTATTACAAACTGCGGATGAAATGCTCGATCGAGCTTGTAAACGGAAGCTCGATCGCAAGTTTTCTTAGTGTAGAAGCGTTAGGTTTCGCAGATTGCAAACAACATTGTCCAATACCCTCAACAATTTGAGCAATCTGCTAAATTTCTTGCTGGCGAAATCCAATGGCAAAATAGAGAGATAAGCAGATAAGGAGGAAGCATTGTGGAAATTGCATCTCATATCACTGTAGACTCCGCGATTCATCATGGCACTCCTGTTATTACAGGAACTCGTGTTCCCATTTCTATCATCATCGGCTCTCTTGCAGGCGGTATGAGCAAGGAAGAAGTCATGCAAGAGTATGAATTGACCAAGAACCAAGTCGAAGCCGCACTTAGTTACGCTGCTGATTTGGTCAAACATACGGAAGTCACTGTGATCGGAGCTTAACCTTTGAACTTCCTGGTTGATGAAAATATGCCTCGCTCCCTTGCACCTCAAATCGCTTCTCTCGGATTCACGGTACAAGATGTACGAGATATCGGCTTACGCGGTCATCCTGACACTGAGGTTATGGAAGCGGCTGTTGTTGCGGATGCAATTATTATTACGCGCGATCGAGGACTTGCTGATCCCAGAGGTTGGTCAGAAGATTTTACTGCTGGAACAATTTTCATTAATCTTCCTGACGACACGCCCGCTAGCGCTGTTAACGCCAAAATTTTAGAACTGCTAGCGAACCGTTTACCTGTTTCCCTTTTGGGTGCTTTTACAACGCTTTTACAACGCTTGAATCCCGTCGGGCGCTTTCTCGCTCCATTCGTCGCAGATCCTAAGTTACGCTCGCTCACCTCGAATACTTACAGAATGATGCTGATTCGTCGCGCGATCGATCTTTTTGCGCGTAATCTTTCTCAGAAATGCCCAAAACATAAGCGCGATCGCATAAAACGATTAGAAAAACCTATATCACAAGCATTTTTTATGTCTGTCACTTCTAGTTTTTTGCTTGTGATTTGTCTGAATCATGCAAAATCTTCTGTTTCTGTTGCTGTGAAACGTTCGATCGCAGAAATCATTCCTCGAATTTCACATGGCACTGATCTGTTTCAAGCTGTGTTTTGTGGTTTCGTGAATGATTTTTGCGATCGTCGTTTTGATCTTTAGCAAATCGATCGTGATTAGCGGCTTTACCAGTTTCGCCAGCCGCCGCTCGATGTTTCTTTGCCGGAATCCTTCGATCGTTCATTGATCAAAGATTGATATTCTTGTGAACTTGCCCAGCGATCGATTTCTCGCGCTCTGAGAACCGGAACCGGATGCGAAAGCTGTGCAGTTTGGAGTTGCTTGAGCATTTCGCCCATTTCAGTTTTGCTGATTTCATCGTAAGCGCGGGCTTGAGCGATGAACGCATCCAGGTTTAACTGCTTTGCTAAAGTCGGTGATCCGCCCGTGAGCTTCATCATCACAGACATCGTGATTTTTGGATCTTGAGTTGCAAGTAGAGCAGCACGATCGCAGGTAAATTCTGCACAACGCACCCAGTTCATAATCTGAGCCTGCAATCCTTGAGTAATCACACCGCCGATCGGAAACGGAAGCTGTCCTGCGGCTAAAACTAATACATTCGCCAACGTGAGATAAACACTGTGATCACATTTGAGATGTCCCAACTCGTGAGCAATCACCGCTTGAATTTCTTCTGGGGTGAGCAATTCGATCAGCGAAGTGTGCATCACGATAAACGGCTGTCTTCCGCGCATTGCGAAGGTGTAAGCGTTGGGGGCGGGATGCTGGCGCACATAAAGCTGAGGCGCTTCGAGATCTAAAATTCGGCTGGCTTCGATCAGAAGTTTGTGTAGATCGGGAAGCTGTTGTTCGCTGACGAGAATGCTAGACGCAATGTTTTCTAGATAGAAGAATTGTTCTGCGATCGGGCCTAATAGATTGCGGATCGCAAGATCCAATCCGGGCAACTGTTTTAATGCGTTCGTTGCTTCGAGATCGAGCGGATGACGGAACTGGTCGGCTTTTAGCCCGATGAGCGTTGACTTTGAAAAGGACATAAGCCACCGTGATAGTACAGACTGTCGCAGATTTTCAGTATAGCGATTCGTAAGGGATCTTACGATCGCAAACAAGCCTCGATCGTTGCCACGACCGAGCGCCCTAATGTGTCAAAGTCATATCCGCCTTCTAACCCAAACACAATCCGCCGAGTCACCTGCAAACACTCTTCTGTAAACACTCGGAAATCTTCTGGCTTCAGCGAAATTCCCGCCAGTGGATCAGCATGATTAGCATCGTATCCGGCGCTAACGATGAGCAAATCTGGCTGAAATTCGCTTAGAAATGGGATGACTTTTTTCTCAAACAACGGTTGATAATCTTCGATCGTACTTCCCGGAGCGATCGGTAAATTCAGCACGTTTTGATACAGTCCCGTTTCTGCTGGATGTCCAGTGCCGGGATATTGAGGCGATTCGTGCAGCGAACAAAATCGGATTTTCGGATTCGTTTCGACGATCGCTTGGGTTCCATTTCCGTGATGCACGTCCCAATCGAGAATACACACGCGATCGAGTCCCTGCGCCAAGGCAAAATAAGCCGCGATCGCAGCATTGCTAAACAAACAAAAGCCCATCCCTTCATCCGCAACCGCATGATGCCCCGGTGGACGCGCCAACACGAAGCAAGGTTCATTCGATGCGATCGCTAAATCTACTCCATCGATCCAAGCATTCACCGCTAAGAGCGCGACTTCAAAACTTCGAGGAGAAACGGGCGTATCGCCATCGAGATGACCACCGCCATGATTCGCTAATTGCCGAACTTGTTCGAGATAGCGTTGATCGTGAACCGTTTCGATCAGAGGTAAAGGAGATCGCGTCTCGACTGAAATGGGCGATCGCCATTCCAGTTGGTTTGCCCAAGGTGCAGATTTGAGTGCGGTTTGAATTGCGGTTAGTCGTCCAGGTTTTTCGGGATGAAAATAGCCTGTGTCGTGCAGCAGAAACTCATCGGAATAGATCACCGGAAACATAGGTCGATCGAGATTTGGGGCAAGATTTCAATATAGCAATCTCCCTTAAACAGCGATACAGCCCGATCGATCGAGCAATTCGATTTCCAATTCGTCACCATTCCAGTTCAATTCGGTTTTGCCGTAGACCACTCGATTCGGCTTTGTTTTCAATCCCGTTTTCGTCCAATCGATCGAGATTTTTGCCGGAACTGTTCCCACATTCACCGCAACGATCAACGCTTGATCCTCTAAAGTTCGCGCAAAAACATAAGTCGTTCCTTCCGCATACAACACTTTGTAATCCCCAATTCTCAAAGCCGGATAAGTGTGACGGACTGCGACTAACTGACGATGACATTCATAGATTTTGTAATCCCAATTTGCCTCTAACGGGAAACCGCGTCGAGAATCGGGATCAATTGCACCCGGTAATCCAACTTCATCGCCATAGTAAATACTCGGCGCACCAGGAAAGGTCATGAGAAGCAATGTACAAAGTTCAATACTGGCGCGATCGCTTCCTGCAATCGTCATTAATCGCGCCGTATCATGACTTGCTAATAGATTGAGTTGCGTAAGCTGAATCTCCCAAGGATACAGTTCCAATAAGTCCTGCATCTTTCGCGCATACTCACCTGCAAACATCGGCGGATACGGTTGATAATCGCGACCTTGAACTTGATCCAAGACCACTCGATCGCCTGCTGCAAATGCGATCGTAGGGCCCGCAAATAGATAATTCATCACGCCATCAAACTGAGTACCATCAAGCCATTCGCGCGAATCTCCCCAGACTTCTCCGACGATGTACGCTTCAGGATTTGCGGCTTTCACTCGATCGCGAAATTCCTGCCAAAATCCCGGCGTTCTAATCTCAAACGGCACATCCAACCGCCAACCATCCACACCAAATTTGATCCAATATTCCGCAATCTCCATGATGTACTCGCGCACTTCGGGATTGTCGTGATTGAACACAGGCAAAGCGCGATTGTTATCCCATCCTTCGTAACCTGCGGGAGACTCTCCAGTATAAGGATGCAGCGGAAAATCATGAATTCTAAACCAATCGATCCAGGGAGAATTCCCGCCGTTTTCTAAGACATCATGGAAAAAGAAGAATCCTCGACTAGAGTGATTGAACACGCCATCTAGCACGATTTTGATATCCCGATCGTGTGCTGCTTCAAGCAAATCGCGAAACGCCTCATTTCCACCTAGCATCGGATCGACTTGATAATAATCGTGTGTGTGATAGCGGTGATTGCTAGCAGATTGAAAAATTGGCGTAAAGTAAATCGCATTCACGCCCAAATCCTGGATGTAGTCCAACTTCTCCATCACGCCCCAAAGATCGCCCCCTTTGTAGCCTTGTAGCGTCGGGGTCGCTTCCCAGTCTTCCCATCGCATCGATTTGAGAAGTTTTTTATGGGGTTGTTTGGCGCGGGCAAAGCGATCGGGGAAAATTTGATAGAAGACAGCGTGTTTTACCCAGTCTGGCGTTTGAATCTGCATAAGTCTTATGGATCACATCATTAGTACGGTACTGATCCCCCTGTCGATCGCTCTCTAACCATCGATAGAAGTTTGGAAACTTCTCAAACGGTCATTTATAATACAGATATGACCGTTCATCCCTGGTATGTGACCGGGGACGGAAGTAAGGAGTTCTCCTGAAGGAACGCGCCTCACTCACTTCATTTTTACTTTCCAGAGGCGACTATGAGACTGATGTACCGTGGTGTTGAATACGAATACGACCCAACCCAAGGCAGACACGGCACGAACGATAGCATTTCGCAGTTTCGTGAGCCGATCATGCTAACCTATCGCGGCAACCGCTACCAACTCGATCCGAATCGCCCCGCTCGATCGACTGTTGAACAGGAACCGCGCGAATTGATTTATCGCGGCAATCGCTATTGGGTGGGATATCCCGATGGCAAGCCGACCTTGAGCAATGTCAGCCAGCCGAAGCCCGTGGAGAATTTGGCTCTGACGCATCGCGCCAACCTGCAACGGAATTTACAGCATCGCATTGAGATTGCGCGTCAGAAAGGCGATAACGCTCTAATATCGCTGCTTGAAGCTGAAAGCCGTCAGCTTGTTTAACTAACTTACTCTTCACGCACTGGGAGTCTCGATCGAGGCTCCTTTTTTTATTAAAAAGTCGATCGTGTACATATAAGTCGTTTGTCTGTCGCTCCGTTTCAGTCGGCTTCTGCCCCCTAAATCCCCCAGGTCGATCGATTCCCCGAAGCTTAGATTTCAAGCATTACAAGGCTTTTAGACAATCAGAGCCGAAGAGTGCTTCGGGGAAGACTCGCGCTCTAAGCTAAGGTCATCAAAACAAAAGGACAAGAACCCATGCCTTACGACCTCTTAAACGTCTCTACCGATAAACCCGTTTTATCCTGGGCAAATCACGAACTCGGTACTGCTGAAACCAAAATGGCAAAGAATGTTGCCGCTCTGCCGTTTGTGTTCAAGCACGTTTCCCTCATGCCCAATGTGCATTTAGGAAAAGGGCTTACGATTGGGCAACTAAGCAGCAATTCAAAGCAGATCTCTTTTGCTTCTGGACAGACTGTGAAAGCTGGGCAGGACGGCGACATCCGAGCCAAGCGTTAGCAGACTACCGCCGCAAAGTGAATCCGAATGCGAAAGCTGTTTACATCTCTCTGGCTCCATACAATATCTCGCTAGTTGATCCACAAGATCCGCTCTCTTAGGATATTGCTGGATTTGATCCAGGAACGCCGCGCTTGATTCAAATGCTGGCAACGGGCGAACTCTGATGCGCTTACAAACAACCCCTCGTGATTTGTGCTAGATTTGCCAGCATTGCGAGGGGTTTTCGTGGATAGAGTTAGCGATGCAAGAATATTTAAATGCAAGTGACGTGATTGATTGGCAGCATTCTGAAATTATGCAGCTTGCTGATCAGATTGCATTAAGCTGTGAAACATCGACTGCTACTGCCAAAGCTTGCTTTGAGTGGGTACGGGACAACATTTATCACAGCGTTGACTATCAAATGAATCCCGTTACCTGTCGTGCTTCGGATGTGCTGAAGTACAAAACTGGCTATTGTTTTGCGAAAAGTCATCTTCTGGCTGCACTCCTTCGAGCCAAGCAAATTCCAGCAGGGTTTTGCTATCAGCGCTTGAGTTTCAATCATAAGGGTGCGCCCTACACCTTGCACGGGTTTAACGCCGTTTATCTGCCCGAAATCGGTTGGTATCGCATCGATCCAAGAGGTAACAAAGCAGGAGTCAATGCTCAATTTATTCCACCTCAAGAACAATTAGCTTACCAGCCGGAGCCTCCGGAAGAGGTTGATTTTTCTGCAATTCTGGCTGAACCACTTTCGATTGTTGTAGATATCCTGCAAAATCAGACAACCTGGAGCAGCGTCTTACGGGATCTTCCAGATATGCCATTGGAGGCTGCGAAAGATTATGGCTTGGTGTGAGCTTCTCCAAATCTAGTCAGACTTCTCACATTTCTGTAGAAACATATACGAGAATAGATCTGTCTGCTGTCGAATTGCTCAGAGAGAAGAACACTGTGTCTCATACGATCGTTACAAATACCTGTGAAGGGGTCGCGGATTGCGTCGATGCGTGTCCGGTCGCCTGTATTCACGACGGCCCTGGAAAAAATACCAAAGGAACAGACTGGTACTGGATTGATTTTTCGACCTGTATCGATTGCGGCATTTGTTTGCAAGTCTGTCCGGTCGAAGGCGCGATCGTACCCGAAGAACGCCCCGACCTCCAAACCACACCGAACTAATATTTTGCAGGAAATTCTATCGTTTCAAAAAGGGGAGCTTTGTACTCCCTTTTTTTGTTGCTAGGATGAATCACACGAATTCCAAAGGAAGAACAGGCAATGCTCGAATTGGCGACTACTCTTCAAGGTCAAACGATTCAAAATCGAGTGCGCGAAGTCGGAATTAATCCCAATCACTGGTATGCCGTCGCGTGGGCGCATGATCTGAAAGCCGAAAAAATTCTCTCGGTTCGCATTTGGAATCAGCCCATCGCACTGTTCCGCGATTCCCAAAATCAAGTTCAAGCCGTTGAAAATGTCTGCCCGCATAAAGGCGTGGCGATGGATAAAGGCAAAGTCCAAGGAGATACGATCGCGTGTGGCTATCATGGCTGGGAATTTAACGGACAAGGCGACTGTGTTGGAATTCCTTATTGGAATGAAGGTCAAAAGCTTCCCTGTGCCCAAATGCGGAGCTATCCGGTTCAGGAGAAGTATGGATTGATTTGGCTGTTTCCTGGCGATCGCACTTTATCCGAACTCGAAACGCCTCCCAATATTCCCGAATACGACGATCCGAAGTGTTTGATGATTCCGATCGGCGCTGAGTTCAAAGCCCATTTCTCGATCTGCAACGAAAACACAATGGATGTGTTTCACGGCTATTTGCACCAAAATCTTCAAGGCTGGTTTGATCCCGTTCTGCTCAAACTGCGCGAAACCGAACACGCTGTCACGGCAGAATATCAGGTGTCTTACAAAGGCGTTTTGACTAAGCTTCTCGGATTGAGCGAATCAGGCGGCATGACGACCAAAATCATCTCGGTTGACTATCAATATCCCAACTACATCAACAAGCTCGAAGGCGTGTCCTCGCTGTATTTGATGCGATTGCCGATCTCTGAAACAGAAAGTCGATCGTTTGCCATGATGTTTCTGCGCCTTCCAATCCCAGTTTGGTTGCTCACACCATTGCGCCGAACATTACAGCCTGTGATCCTACACTTACTTTTCTTGCCGTTCCTACATCAAGACATCGAAATGATCGAAAGCGAACAAGAAAACTATTTAAAAGATCCACAGCGGCGCTATGTCGAAGTGAACCCCGCGATTATTGCCGTGCAGCGATTGATCGTGAAGCAATTCGATCGCTATCGGAAAACCCTTCAGTAGATTTTCTTTTTTCCGTGCAATTTGCAAAAATCCCTTTACAGTGGCAAGTGGGACATCTGACTTTGTAGCAGTCACTGCAAAATCTAACCTAAGTCGGTTGCAGCAAATCAGGTGTCATCGTAAATCATTCAGTGAAGTACTATTTTCAGCACACCTATGAGACACTCATCATTGACTTTACCGAACTGGCGGCGTGGCGTAGTTGCCATGATGTTAGCGATCGCGCTTTTTATCTCAGGCTGTCAAGCAAAAGCGCCTTCTCAATTCTCAGAGGCGCAAAAAGAAAGCAGTAAGCCCGGAGTCGTTGCCGTTGCCAAAGATGCAACCCAGGGCAGCCAGTTTAACAAATTCTTTCCGAAACCTGGGGCTGGCTACGAGCGCGTTTACAGCCAAGAGAAAAAAGGCTTTACCGAAGCAAAACTGAAGAAAGACGGCAAAGAATTGGCGATGTTGTCGATCTCCGATACCTCTAGCTTGCCTGCTGCGGCTGCAAAGTATCAAAACAGCACCGAAAAAATCAATGGCTTTCCCGCAATGACGATGGGAAATACTCAAACGGGCGTTTTGGTCGGCAAGTACCAAGTCAAAGTCCTCTCGCGCGATCCGTCCTTCACCAAAGCCGATCGCGAACAGTGGCTCTCAAAATTTGACCTCAGAGGATTGTCACAGCTTAAAGGCTAATCAGCGAATACTGAACTACTAATTAATTGCAGGATTTTTCATGAGTAAAGCAATTTTTGAACTGGTGGACGAACTCCCCACCGGTGGCACAACCGTGAAAGCGTTAAATACGCTCGATTTCATCGTGCCGGGACAGTGGCAGAATCTCACCGGATTCAACACCACTATTCGCGCTGTCACAGGCGAAACCGATGAAAGCATGATTCAAGCGATTGGGGAACGCGCCGTGTATCTCTACAACGACGAATCCCAAGGCTATCAACGCGCTATGTGGCTCTATCAAACCGTTGACAATGCAGCGGGCGCACTCGGAACCGCCGCACTCGCTAACAAAATCGGTCAGGATGTCTCATTCTTAGGCTTCCTCAGCAATCTCACCCCCAAGCCCGAAAAACTTCAAAGCCTTGACCTCTGCGTCAAACTCGTCGTCGAACTCGTCTCATTCTGTCAAATCAACGGCATCCCCGGCGATAGTATCGGTGACTTTCTTGCGGCACTGGGCGACTACAGCGGAGAATCGCTGATGCGGATGGCAGCACTGGTCAGCTTTGACGGATTGATCCCGCTCGGCGGCGATTTTATTCAAAAAGGCTTATCTACCATTAGCCAAACCACTCCCGACGAACTCGAAAAAAATCAATCGTTCAAAAGCGTTAAACCGCTGATTCCAGGCGGAGATTCTGCTGGGCAGTTGAACTTTATCGGACAGAGTTTTGATTCGGTTAAAGGCTGGATGGGCGATTTTGTCTCCTCGCGCAATCTGAGCCAGCAAACCCTGCTCGATCGCGTTCGGGGGGTGGTCGATGTTTCCGCTGATAAACTCGATTATGTGGGCGCTTTTCTCGATGTTTCAGTGAAGTATTACACCCACACGGGAACGCAAACTTTAGCGCGTCGTCTCGTAGAACGGGCAGTCGCAGAAATCTAGGAGCGGCAAACTCTAGAAAACAGCGATCGTGTTCAGAAGCGCGATCGCTGTTTTTTTTCGATTTCTGTCACTCCTGATAAGCTGTTATCACGTCTTAATATTTTGAGACAAGCCAATCAGAATTCCGCCTTACATGAGCGAAATTCATCTTAGGCAAATATACTGTTGAGTCAGAAGCAAATTGCGAACGTCAAGCAGGTGAGAGGAGTAAACTGTGCAAGTTGTTAAGGAATATGTGCGGCGTTGGTATGAAAGTGAACTCGACCCGGATGAGTATCTCTGTCATCAGCGCCAGGGAAACATGGTGGAAATTGAGGAGGCTGAAACCGGACAGCGGCGCACTGTTCTTACTTTTTGCACAAACGATGTCTTGGGACTGACCCAAAACGAATCGGTGAAACAAGCCGCGATCGATGCAATTTTCCAATACGGAACCTCGAATAGTTCAACTTCGGTGTTGAGTGGTCGAATTGGTCTACATCGCCAGCTTGAGAACGAGGTGTCGAGCTTCAAGCATTTACCGCATACTCAGCTTTTTCTCAATGCGTGGATGGGAATGCAGGCGTTAATGGATGCCTTTTGCCATTTGGCGATTCCGGTTCCGGGATTTGAGCATACGCGCGAAACGTTGATTATGACCGATGTGCTAAATCACGGCTGTATCGTGTCTGCATTAGCTCATGCGGGAACGCGATCGGGAAAACTTTTCGGCTATAGTCCTAGAGTTCGAGTCAAAGCTTACCGCCACTGCGATATGGAAGATCTAGCACGAAAATTGAAGCGCTATGTTCAGCCCGGCGATCGGATCATGGTCGTATCAGATGCGGTGTTTTCGATGGACGGCGATATCGCACCGCTGCCAGAAATGATCGAAATTCTGTCGAACTACCCTGATAGCACCTTGCTGATGGACGAAGCCCACGCGACGGGTGCGCTCGGAGCGACAGGACGTGGGATTTATGAGCATTTTGGACTGAAGCCGCAGGATGCGATCGATCGAGGAATCAATCCGCTGATTCTTTCAACCTTTGCGAAGTTTGGTGCATCGGTGGGAGCGGCAATCAGTACGCACGTTGAAGAACTGAAGCCGTTGATGAACTGTTCACCGACTTCGATCGGGACTTGTTCGCTCGCGCCTCCTTTGACCGCAGCAGCGTTGCAGAGTTTCCGTACTGTGCAGGAGCAACCGGAATTAGTATCGCGCTTGCAGGAAAGTACGCGGTATCTACGGTCGCGTTTAGCGGCTCAAGGATTTGAAGCTATCGGTGAAACGAATGTAGTTCCCGTGCTTTTGCCGACTGAACTCAATCCGAAAACATTCGCGCGTGAGCTACTAGATTTGGGAATTTGGGTGTCTCCGATTTGGTTTATTGCCAAGCCGAGAATTCGAATTACGGTGAATGCACTGCACACTCGCGAGGAGATGGATTGTCTGGTCACAGGAATGCTGAAGGTGCGAGAGTTGATGTATAAGCAAGAAACCGCGACGATCAGCGCGTAGATTCTTGTGAGTGCATTCTTCGTTCTTATCGCGCCTGTGAGTCAAATTCGGGCTAACAGAACAAAGTCCACTGAAGGGACTGTCACTCGTCTTAGTCCCTTCAGTGGACTTTTTGGTCGATCGCAGCATTCCCTCGCACAATGGAATTAGCTTAATGGATTTTTTGATATGGCTGAATGGTTAGAAAATACGGCTCAAGTCGAAGTCGAAACTCCGATCGATCAAGTGTGGCAATTTTGGGCGGATTTGGAGCAATTGCCGAACTGGATGAATTGGATTACATCGGTCAAGCTTTTAGAAGGTCAGCCCGAACTCTCACGCTGGACACTCTCAACCACAGGATTTCAATTTAGCTGGAAGTCTCGCATCACAAAGCAAATTCCCAATCAGATCATTCAGTGGGAATCGATCGATGGTTTGCCAAATCGAGGAGCCATCCGATTTTACGATCGCGCTGAAAGTACGATCGTGAAAATGACCATTTCCTATGCAGTTCCTGAGATCCTTGCACGGGTGATCAACGCTCCTTTTGTCGGTCGGTTTGTCGAATCGACCATTCAGGCAGACCTCGATCGATTTCGAGACTATGCGCTAGCTAACCGCGACCGCGCTCCAAAAGAATCATCATCATCAAACTGAGCAAGATTTGCGTTTGTTCTCGATCGTGGACTTGATCGACTTGATGAATGATGAATTTGCGTGACCAAAACGTAGGACGCTTCGACAGCTTCATCACGACCCCTGCACCCGAACGGCTCACCAAATAAGTTGGATTGAACAGGTAGCCCGTCACGAAGCTACCAAAAGGCAAATCTGCAACCAATGAATCAATCACTTTCACCCAGGGGTTTTCTTCTTCGATCGTGAAAGCAATATTCTCGCCGTCAAAGATATCAAAATGAGCTTTCCACAGCGATTTCATTCCGCGCCGCTTCACCGCCCCAATCACTTTCCCCGTCGGATCTGAGAAGTTATAGCGGGCAGAAAAATCGATAATACGATCGGCTTTAATCGTGAACAGTTCTTGCGATCGTTCGACATCTGCAAAAACGTTGATCACTTCTTTGAGCTTGAAAATTTTTTGCCGCACGTAGAACAGCGGATTCCCTTGAGCATCCGCGATCGTCATTTGCGGGGTGAGCGACCAAAATTTGAACGTGAAATCTAATGGGTACTGCATGAATTCAAAGACTGAGAAAACTAACGGCTAGTGTCCCCAAAAAACGCCCATCGATACGATCTACCAAGTTGGATCATAGAAAAGATTGATCGTTAGCGCCTCGCGTCCGGGCGGAACGGAAGCAATACAGCTCCGCACCGTTTCACCATCATCTAGCTCAACTTCGCAGGCATGACACGATCCCATCAGGCATCCTGTCGGAATCGAAACGCCTGCTCGATCGGCAACTTGCAGCAGCGGTTCGCCCACTTCAGCATCGACAAAAACATCGTCAGGTAAAAATCGAATGCGAACACTCATATCAAAATCTAAAGGCAAAATTCTAAAGAATATCTAAACGCTAAAGGATTTGGGAAATTTTGCCTTTAGTGTATGAATTAAGGACAAACGGGTACGTTGCACCGAAAGGGTTAGGGATAAAAGCGCATTCAGATTATCTGGTGCGCTTGTTTTTTTGAAGTTTACGGCAGAATCTGCGTGAGGTCGAGATGTGGCTCGATCGAGTCTGCGAGTTGGTCGAGCATCTGTTCGCGCTGTTCTCGATAGTTGGCAACTCCGGTCGGCAGCGATCGCAATCCCCGCTGTTGGCGCAGACGATTGAGCCAGGCACGCCGCCAAGGCCCGTTGTCGAAGATGCCATGTAGATAAGTGCCCCAAACGGATTGAGATTCATCGACGACACCCAGATTTGGATCATCAAATAATGCTTTTGTACCTTCGGACTCTTCGAGCAAGCGAGTTCTGCCTTGATGAATTTCATACCCAGAGACAGGAAGACCTTCTTGCGGGAAGTTAGAAGTTACACTGCGCTGACGGGCGACTTTTTGACCTGCAATTACCGTTTTAAGCGGCAACAGTCCTAAGCCGCGATAGCGTCCTTCCTGACCTTCGATGCCTTCTGGATCAGCGAGAATCTTACCGAGCATCTGAAATCCGCCACAAATGCCGAGAACTGTTCCTCCGGCTGAAATGTAGTTGTGAAGTTCTTCTGCCATCCCGGATTTATGGAGCGTGATCAGATCCGCGATCGTGGTTTTCGATCCTGGAATAATCACTGCATCCGGATGCCCCAAGGATTGCTTCGGATGGAGGTATTTCACATTTACCGAGGGTTCTGATTCGAGCGGGTCAAAGTCGGTAAAGTTGGAAATACGCGGCAAACGAACAATGCCGATCGTAATATCGCCCTTATTATTCGATGAAGGATTGCGATCAAATAAAGAAAGTGAATCTTCCGCCGGGAAAACCTGTTCAAGCCAGGGAATCACACCGATCACGGGAATACCCGTCTTCTTTTCTAACCATTCGATTCCTGAATCGAGCAGCGATCGCTGACCCCGGAACTTATTAATCACTACGCCTTTAATCAGCGCTCGTTCATCTGGATCAAGCAGTTCTAACGTCCCGACCACATGAGCGAAAGCGCCCCCTCGATCGATATCTACAACCAAAATTGTCGGCGCATTCAAATACTTTGCGACTCGCATATTGGTTAAGTCGCGATGCTTTAAGTTGATTTCCGCCGGACTTCCTGCCCCTTCACAAACGACAAGATCGAATTCTTCGCTGATGCGTTTGAGAGAATCTTCGATCGCGCTCCAGCCCGCCTCAAAGAAATTCTCGTAATAATCGACGGCAGTGGTTCGCCCAACGACGCGCCCCTTGACAATCACTTGAGAAGTCATATCGCCTTGAGGCTTGAGCAAAATCGGATTCATCTCGACCCAAGGCTGAACTCCTGCTGCCCAAGCTTGCACCGCTTGAGCGTATCCAATCTCGCCTCCGTTTGCGGTGACGTAAGAGTTAAGCGCCATATTTTGCCCCTTAAACGGAGCGACTCGGAACCCTCTACGCGACAGAATCCGACAGAGCGCGGTAGCGACCATCGATTTTCCTGCGTGAGACGTGGTTCCTACTACCATGACTGCTTTCATTAATTCACCTCCGGATAGGGTAAGGATTGATCTAAAACGGGAGTCGGAGCCAGCGGTTTAGGGCATTGAGAAGACGATCGCCAAAATTTGCTTTGCCATATCCACCGACGGATTGCCATTGCTGAACGAGATGCCGACCGAGCGGCGTGAGGCGAAAACTATCGGTCAGTCCTTGCCCGTCTACTTCGCGCCGCAGAATTCCGACTTGAATCAGCCAGAGCAGTTCACCGTCTGCCGCAAGTTCTGAGAGCGATCGCTTACTGTATTGGTTGCGAATCCCGGCTGTGCCTGCGACAGCGCCGAGTGCGACACTGTGATCCAGCATGATCGCGTAAAACTTGAGCCGAAAGGGGGCACAACGAACGGCCCGATTCGCCCGATCGAGGGTTTTCTGCGGATAGTGAAAGGCGGGATTGGAAGTCGTCGGGGTCATCAGTAATCGTGACTAAGTTTGATAAAGCTGTGATGAATTTCTAACAGATTCAGCCTCTATTATTGACAAAAATAATTTTTATTTGCGAGGTTTGAATGATCGAGTTTTCTAACCCAAGCAAATCCACAACATTTTTCTCAACTTTTGGCACTGAATCCGGGCGAAGTTCGCTTATTAACTCAGTAATTTTGCCAGTTAATCGATGTTTTTTGTAAAAGAGTGTGGTTTGGGGATTTGTCGATCGCGAATTAGCGAGTTTTACGATCGACAAATTCATTTAATCCCTCGCCAAATAACGACAGCCCCACGACCAAAAAAGTCATGGCTAATCCGGGAAACAATGCTGTCCACCAGATTCCCCCGGTCGAGAGCGCGTCTAATGCTTCTCTCAAATCGTGTCCCCACTCTGGCACTTCATCGGGCAATCCCAATCCCAAAAATCCCAATCCGCCCAAGGTTAAAATTGCATCCGCCGCATTCAATGTAAATAAAACTGGAACGCTTTGAATGACATTAGCAAATAGATACTTTGACAACACTCGCCAAGTAGAAGCGCCCATCGCTTGAGCCGCTTCGATGAAGAGTTCAGTCTTGACGCTCACGGTTTGATTGCGAACCACTCGATAATACTGCGGTATGTAGGCGATACTCAGCGCGATCGCAGCATTAAACACCCCCCGCCCAACCACAAATGCCAACGTAACCGAGAGCAATAATCCAGGCAGCGTGTAGATCGTATCCATCAGAAACAACAAAGCTCGATCGAGCTTTCCGCCCCGATATCCACTGAGCATTCCCAAGGGCACACCGACGACCAGACTCAATGCGGTTGCGAGAATTACGACTTGAATCGCTGCTTGCGTACCAAATAAGGTGCGTGAAAAGACATCGTAGCCTAAGCTCGATGTACCAAACCAATGTCTCATGTTGGGTGCGACATGAGGGGGATTATCGAGGAATTCAGTTGGATTTTGGATTAGCCCGATCGCTTGAAGAATCGGTGCAAGGAAAGCAATGGCGATAAACACGAGAACGATCACCGCTCCAATTCGCATCATTTGACGAGAGAGCGAGGGGCGTTCTGTGGCGTTAAAGAAGCGGGGGAGACGAATCGAGGTCATAACGTGAGGAGGGGAAGCACGATCGTAAATTGATTCGCCTATCATACTGGCATTGGATCAAGCTGCGATCGCATCCAAAGACTTGCTTGAGAAAAACGGCAAATCTTTATTCGATGCAATCTACACCAGAAACTTTCAGCTTTCTACTACAGTCAGGAAAGAACTCTTGAATCAATACGATCGATGATTTGGACTTTTCTTATCGCTCTTTACGGGTTATTCGTTGCGATCGGCGGCATTATTGGCTACTCAAAAGCGAGAAGCCGCGTTTCTCTGATCACAGGATTGGGTAGCGCGGTTGGTCTGTGGATTGCTGCTTATGCGACGTTAAGCAATCGAGTGAGTGGGTTGCTGCTTGCGACGTTGATTGCGATTTCGCTTGCGATCTTTTTTAGTTTTCGCTGGTCAACGACTCGTAAATTTATGCCTGCCGGATTGATGACGCTTCTGAGTGCGATCGCGACGATCGGGTTTGCTGCTGGCGTGGTGATGACTTGGGTAATGGCGCTGGATGTCCGATCATATTAGCTTTGATCGACAAAAAACCAGATCTAGAACTGCGATCGTCCTAATCCACGTACCCAAGTCCCCAAATGATCACGTTTGAAATCGCCCAAGTCACCCCAGACACAATCAAGCCAGCCACAAAATAAGGCATCGCTTTTGAGAAGTTCAGCCAGCCGAAGAGAAACGTTAGCATTCCCGCTGCGATCGCGATTCCCGTCGCCAGCATTAGCAAACGAGCCTCCCCCACGATATGCAAAAAGAAATTACGCTGTGGATATTGTTCTCTCAAATTCTCGATCTGTTCAGCAATCAAGCCTAAATTGCTCTCTGTTTTGAGTACAGGCATCCAACCGCCAATAATCAGCGCGTGAAACTCTCCCTTACAATCGGCAGTTTGACCTGCATAAGATAACTGGCACTGCTTCACTTCTTGCGATCGCGATGTCAGCGTCAATTCTAAAGGACGACCCAAAAGCGAAATTTGACATTGATCCTGCTGTCCGATTTGAGTACAAGAAATCGCTTGTCCTGGAATAAACAGAGATCGAATCTGTACCCCTGCAACTCGTCCACCGAGCGGCATCGGCGCATGAAGCATCAACTGAATCATCAACGCATTCACGAAAACGACGAAAATTGCGATCGTAGAGTACAAAAAGAAGCGAACCGTTCGACGCATAGGATTTTTCCGCCAATAATGAACTTCTGGATCACTCTTGCCCGCTCAAAGTTCCGTGATCAGGTCGAGATACACCTAATTTTTATTCAGGCTGCCTTAATTGCTGAATTTCTGCGATCGTTAAATCTGTCATTTGCGAGATCGCGGCATCGTCCATCACCTCAAGCATTCGCCGAGCAATCTCTCGTCTTGCTTGTTGATCGCCCTGCTGTTTACCCTGCTGAATTCCCTGCTTCAAAGCTTGATTCGTTGCTTTGACGATCGCGCCTCGCTGATCCTGAATGAAAAATTCCTGATGCTCTAATTCGTCTAACTCTTCTGGAGTCAGCCGCGCCTGATTTGCAATCTCAAACGCCTGCTGAATTTCTAGCACTGCTCCCATCGCCTCCGGCACAGTGCGTAAATCCGGCGCGTGTTGCAGAAAATAAATCCACTTATCCGTCAGTGTCTCTAACTCCTCTAAGCTGCGCTTGAACTTCGGTAATTCAACAAACGCCAACTCTAAATCTCCGATCGGATAATTCACCAAACACTCTTTCTCCTTCAATGCAAAGTGAGAAATCGGTGTCTCAATGTCATCAAACATCTCGAAATCTGTAATCGTCAGCGCAATCACTGGATTCAGACTTGAATACGCTGCGCCTGCTCCCAATTGAATTGAATACGCTTTTGCAGCATTGTAGAGAATCCGCTTTTCAAACCCCTCAACGTTTAGAACTTGCATTTCAATGATCACCGTCTCCCCTGTGCTGAGAAGCGCCTTGACATCAAGATAAGTCTCTTTAACACCGCGAATTTTGGGAGCCTGGTAGGGATTGAGAATCGTTAGGTCTTTTATCGTTGGCTGACCTTGAAACAGAATCGCATTCAAGAAGCTGATCAAAATCGCGTGACTCTGATCAGAGCCGAAAATCTTTTTGAAGGCGAAGTCCGTTTTAGGATTGATGAAAACCACGATCGTTCTCCTATTAAGGAATGTGGATTCACGAATGCCGAGATCTTCGCCCTCATCCCCTAGCCCCTTCTCCCAAATTGGGAGAAGGGGAATCGGACTCTTGCTCCCTCTCCCAAATTGGGAGAGGGTTGGGGTGAGGGCGAGATAACCCCGCAATGATGGAATCTATTTTCGATCCTAAGCTGCCCAATGGATTCAGCTTACCGCATGGAAAAGCTAGGGTTTCGCCGCAGTCTTACACGCTGCATCAGTTTGCACAGGCGGCATCAACGCAACAATATGCGGAACCGGACGCGGCTTGTAGCTCATCATCGATTCCCCTTTAAATGCCAGTGACGCACTCGCCCCCGAATCCAACATCACCGCCTCTTTGAGTCCCGCTTTTGCCAGTGCCTCACCCAACGCCACCGAATTCACATAATCCCCCGATACCCCGACCACGGGACGATCGGCTTGATCAATTCCCCAAAACGCTCGATCGCGTTCCGCATCAAATCCAAACAGTCCGCGAAATGTTTCCGCTGTTTGCGGTTGTCCACCCTTCACAAGCCACGCTCCCGCCACGAACGCATCTTGCACATCGCTCATTTCTGCCGCGATTCCCTCGCGCGTATTGTGTTTCAGCGGCTCGAAGGGGACATATTTAATCGTGCGATCGTTAATCAAAACGAGCGGTCGTCCTTCTAGTTTTTGCAATGAGCCTTGAGGAGCCGGAGCAAAGGTTCCCGATTGAGCGCTCATCACCGGGCCAATCATCTTGTTTGAGTCCAGCATTTCCAGCGAGAAGAAACCACCATCGACTCCAGCAATCGCGGGTGTGTCTTTCATAATTTCCGCAACCTGAAACCGACTTTTCGCGTGAATTGTAGTAGGCTTTCCGCCCGCCGCCATGATCAACGGCACTTTATTCACCGTTGTTTTCATCAACTCCACAGGCGCACTGAAATTCAAGCCATTTTCGATAAAAGCAACGGGCGGCCCTCCATTTGCTGCTTCTAACACCTTTTCAGTCTGAGATTGTCCAATCCGCGAAATGTTGAACAAATTATCTGATTCAGCGGCAAAGAGGTTTGCTTCATCGCTCATCGTCCAAGCGGCTTGATATCCGGCTGCGATCGCGGCTTGCTGCACGCGCTCATCATTCTTGCCTTCGGGATAAACGAAATATTTAATCGGAATGCCTAGATTGGCTTCTAGCACTCGCTTCGATTCGGTCATTTCAAGCGCCAATTTTGCATCGTCTTTGATCTCGCGCAGATCCGCCGGATGATTGACGCTGTGAGACTCGATCGTTACCAGCGGATCAGCCGACATTTCCTTAATTTGCTCCCAAGTCATTCCTGGACGACCTCTCGGCTTATCGATCTTGGCGGGATAAATCGCAAATGCGGCGGGATAGCGGTACTTTTTCAGCAACGGATAGACAAATTTATAATGTCCCAAATAGCCATCATCGAAAGTGAGAACGATCGGTTTTGCAGGCAGCGGAATCCCCGTTTTGAGATGCTCAACTAACTGATCCAAACTGATCGGAGTCAGCCCATTTTTCTGAATTAGCTGCAAATGCGCTTCAAACTCTTCGGGCGTGACATCGAAAAAAACTTCTTTCTGCGCCACGATGTCGTGATACATCATGATCGGCACTTTCGCCAGTCGCGCTCTCGGATTGATTTGCGGAAAAGGTGCTTCAGCGAATTCTGCTTTCCAGGCTTCAGCGAATTGCTTCGATTCTGCGCTAAAGCTGACAGGCTTAAAATCGGTGGAAACAGAAGTCGAGGCTTGATAGCCGATCTGAGTTCCTTGAGTGCAAACAGGCGCGATCGCAACATTCAAACTCGATTGCAGCGTCGGAGGCTTCTCAGAGACGTTCAACAAAGGGGGTGTGATCGTTGACATCTGAGTCGGTGTCATTCCATCGCAAGCTGCAATCGTGACGGTTGCGGCGAAGGATAACCCACCCAGCGCGAACCATTTCCAGAACGATCGAGGAGCAACTCTTTTAGAGAGGCTCAGAAAGCGTGTCCAAGGCGGCAATTTCATGGTGAAGGTGGGGTTAGGGTCACTTGCTATATGTACTCGATCGGACTAGCATCCCTAAGTCATGCAAATTACACAATTACAGGGAGGCTTGTCAATCTTTTTCGTAGTAACCTTTGACCCATCCGGCTAAACCGATTCGGGATCGCTCAATCGCTTCAAAGCAATCCGCGCCGCTTCTGCCACATTTGAATTGCTATCTTTTTCCATATAGTGCAGGGCGGAAATGCTCTTGTCGCTCGGTAAATTGCCCAAAGCTTCCGCAAGTCGTTGCCGCACGAGCCAATCCTCAGATTGAGCAAATCTGAGGATTGGCTCGACTACATCTACTGCTTTAATTTCTCCCAAAGCTGCGATCGCGGCTTGCTGCACGACAATTTCTTCGCTCTCTAGCGCCTGCAACAGAACTTCCCGTGCCCGTTGATCTTTTAGATTCCCCAACGCCACTGCCGCACTAAATCGCACCAGCCAATCCGTATCTTCGTAAAAGATCCGAACGAGCGGTTCAAAGGCTCTAATGTCTTCGAGATAGCCCAAAGCACCTGCCGCATCTGCCCGAATTCCGTAATCTTTCTCAGTTTCGAGGATGTTGAGCAAAATCGGAAAACACTCGTCAGTTTGCTTGATTCCCAGAGCGAAGACTGCCATCGATCGGATTTGCAGACTCTCATCGTTCAGCACCTTTTTGATCAGCGGTACGGCATCTTCAGCCGGAACTTCACGCAGGTTCGCCAGCGCAATCATGCGATCGCGAGTGCTTTCACTATCGAGTTGTTGGGCAATCTGCTCTAAACTGAGATTCATATTTTTCACAAATCTTAAAGGTTCCGATCTCATTGTGGCAGAATTACGCAGCTACGGGGGATCGAGCGAGCGAATCCGCTTAAAATCATCTGCCTGATACAAATACCGTCCTCGGCGCACGGTTGCAAGGACATCATCGGGAGTAACGCGCGTCACGATCGGGGCAACAATGTTTCGACTTGCCCGCAGATGAGGACGAGTAAAAGTTGCAATAGTATAAAAGGTGAACCCTACCTCGATCTGTGCTGCTTTGTCATACTATCGCCGGCAATCTCAAGCCTTTTCTGCTCAATATTTAAGCGAACTGCAAGGTCAAATCTTCGCCTGTCCTTACTTCGCGGTGAACAACCTCAATCGAGACTTTGTGGGAACGAAAGGGTTTTCGATCGTCTTTCGTCGATCGCATATTGAATCAGTCACCCAACGCTTTCCTTATTTCAAGCTTTATCTCGATCGAGCATTACAACCTGAATGCAATGCTTTTTATCTCAATCCATTGTTATTACAATCTGGATCGCGCGTTGATCCGCATATTGATCGATCCTTGCGCTCTTACTGCAAGACGATTGCTCCGCCAACGTTGGTCAGTGTGCTTTACGTGACTGTGCCCAGTGATTTAGTTGGCGGCGAATTAGTCTTACGATCGCACAAACATCAAGTCGGCAAAATCACGCCCCAAGCCAATCATTTAGTATTCTTTCAAGGCGACCTCACTCATTCAGTCAATGCAGTAACAAGTCCGAGTGTGCGACTTAGTTTAGTTTGCGAACAATACAACTTAGAAGAAACTGAGCTTCGTGATATTCCAGAATTCACACTAGAATCGAGAGCAAAACAAAGCGAGAAAGCGCGATCGACCAAGCGAAAATGACGGAATGCTTTAGCTCCCGCCATTGCTTTAAGCTTGATTTCTAACTCTGTAAATCAACTCGCTGACCCTTGTTATCTTCGTAATACATCGGCGGCTCAACCGCAAAGTTATTGAGCTGACCGGACTCCGTGATCACATATCCATCAGTCGTCTTCAAATCTGTGTCAGATTCTGCCTCGACTGCGGCTTCTAGATCATGAACATTTCTTTCGACATCAACACCAGATGGAATCCGTTCGTCAGGTGCATTTACATCGGTAGGCTGTGCAGTCTGAACCGCCCAATGATCATTTCCTGCTGCGCCTCTTCCGGGTTCTGCCGAGGACGGAGATGACAAATCTGATTGGTTTGACATAATGTTTCACTCTGAAATTCACTTCTGATTTTGAAGATATCCCGATCGACTTCCGTAAGATTCCCTCGATCGAAATACCTTGCCAAACCTAAAGACAGAATGATTCAATCCGCCCACATCTCTCGGTCATATTGCGATCGACAAGGCGATCCCCAACACACTGATTGAGCAGGCATCGATTTCAACACCGTACTCCGCGCCCCGATCACCGCATTCGAGCCAATCTGAACCCCAGGCGCAATAAAGCAATCTGTTGCAATCCAAACCCCATGACCTAGCTCGATCGCATTTGTTTCTAGCCCAAAAGCTCGATCGCCTAAATCATGACTTCCTGTGCAAAGGTAACTCTTTTGAGAAATGACACAGTGATTACCAATCGAAATGCGATCGAGACTGTAAAAGACAACATTATCGCCAATCCAACTGTGATCGCCGATTTCAACTTTCCAGGGGTAAGTAAATCGAGCCGTTGGACGAATCAAAACCCCTTGACCGACCTTTGCTCCAAACCCTCGCAGAATGGAGCATCGAATCGAATTGAACGGCTGAGGCGTGATTGGAAATACGATCGCTTGCACCAGCCACCACAACAAAACATACCAACCCGGACGACCTCGATCGAACCAAGACTGATCATACTTCCGCAAATCGACGAGCGAAGGCGCGTAAATGTCGATCGGAGACTGTCGAATTTGCGTCATGATTCCGGTTGTACGATCGGTTGAGCAACAGGTTTCGGAGTGTTCAACGTGCCACCAAACTGCCGCAATTCAAACAGTTTCACCCCAATTTGAAATTCATATTGACTCAGCAAACGCGCATAAATATAGCCCGCTCTGCCATCGAGAAATCCCAACCGAATCACATACGCCAAGAGAAATCGCAACGTCGGCTTAAACGGCAATCTCACCCAAATTCGTTTCAAGAAGCGCTTACGCTGCACAGAATTCCCGAACAAATTTGCTTCGATCGTGCCATTCTCTCCCTGACCCGTCAGCAAATTCAAATAAACCTGCGCTTCCCAATTCGAGTAGCGATTGTGGCGTTCTAGCCAGTGATACAAATCCTTGAAGTCAATGTGCAGCATATCGTTCTTCAGATAGCCGACTTTTCCTGATAAAACAACGTGCTCGTGAACTTCGTTATCGCCTGTGTTCCGAATCGCTTCAGTGCTGAGATTCTCGTAGCGTCCTTTCTGATGCTGAAACAGCCTTAGATTCCAGTCTGGATACTTCCCACCGAACCGAATCCATTGACCCAAAAAGAACACTCTACGATTGAGATAATAGCCCTCAAACTCTGGATTCTGAATCGCTGCTTCAATCTCATCCCACAGTTCCGGCGTAATTCGCTCATCACAATCAACAATCAGTACCCACTCATTCCGAAACGGCAGATTTTCCAGCGACCAGTTCTTTTTCTTGGGCCATCGTCCGTTGAAGTGAAACTGCACAACCGATGCACCGTAGCTTTCTGCAATCGCAACTGATCGATCGCTACTTTGCGAATCCACGACGAACACTTCATCGGCTCTCGCAACACTTTCGAGACAGGCGGGCAGATTCGCTTCTTCGTTGCGCGCAGGAATCAGAACCGAAACGGGGAGTTTAGAGAAAGTCATAATCTGAGTACAGTGAGGGCATGACACAGCTAAAAGCAGCCATGACAGCCCCAGTGTTCCCATTCAAGCTGGAGAGAACACCGAAAAAAATCGGAGCCGTAGAGACTCCGATCGACAAATTCGCAAGATCAAACGCGAAAACTTAGCTACTTGACTTAACTACTTGACTTATCCACGCTGAATCGATAGGCAGGCTTTACATTCGGAAGGTTTGCAACTTTCTCAAACAGCGCTTCATAGTGTGTTAGCGCCTGCTCGAATGAATAGCGTTCGATCGCGTATTGTCTGCCTTGTCTTCCCAGCCGAGCGGCAAACTCTGGATTGTGGTACAGTTCCAAAATTTGATTCGCCAGCGCCTCTGGATTCTCTGGCTCTACTACAACGCCACCGTGACTTTTCTCGATCGCTTTTGCCGCACTCCCCGTACTCGGAACCGATGCGATTACTGCCCGTCCGCTAGCCAGTAAGACCTGAGTTTTCGACGGCATATTAAACGAAACCACATTTCGCTTCTGCACAATTAACCCAACATCCGCTGCCGCTAACATTTCAGGCAATTTTTCTCTCGGCTGAAACGGCAGTAATTTCACGTTGTCCGCGCCGTGTATTTCACAATGCTGTTTGAGTTTCGCGATCGCTTTTGGCTCTCCTACGATCGCAAACGCAATCTCTGGAACGTCGCCCAATCTAGCCGCCGCTTCGATCACGGTTTCTAAGCCTTGGGTCAGCGCAATATTTCCAGAATAAAGAACGACAAATTTTCCATCGAGTCCATGCTCGATCCGAAACGCATTGTCTTCTTTGGACATTGGACGAATGAAACTCGTATCGACCCAATTTGGAATACAGGTGAGTTTACTCGATGGCACTCCTTTATTTTCTAAATTTTCAACAAATCCATCCGCGATCACACTAATCGTATGAGCAGTGCGGTAAGCAAATTTTTCTAACGCTTCAAACACCCGAATCATCGTTTTATTTTTTAGCAGTCCGACGTGAACCGCTGCTTCTGGCAAAATATCCTGCACATTTAGCACGATCGGGCAATTGTGGAGCCAGCTTAGAAGCGCCGCCGGAACGCACACTGGAAGCGGCGGCACTGTCAGCAAAATGATATCCGGTCGCCAACCTCGAAGCGCTTGAAAGAAACTGGTAAACATAAAACTACTGTCGAGCAAAACGCGATCGATCAAACTCGGTTTGGGTTTGACCCACATATAACTGCGCTGAATGGTCACGCCGTTGCGTTCTTCAGTTGTGTAAAGCTTGCCTCGATAGCCTTCGTAGATCTGACGTTGCGGGTAGTTTGGCATTCCGGTGATGACCCTGACTTGATGCCCTCGTCTGACCAACCCTTCAGCGAGTTCGGTCATCAAAGGCGCGATGCCAATCGGTTCTGGATGATAGTTATAGGAATAGATCAAAACACGCATAGCTTTGTGAACCCAAACGGCAATGGTCGCGGTGTAAAAACTCAGCCGCCAAGCGTCCAGAAGTCACTAGATGACTTGAACCTGCTCGATATGGAGATGTGCTAGGGGAGTCACATATTGCAGATTGAGATCTGCGATCGTGTTCAGGAAAAAGAGTCCTGTGAGTTCTGGGCTGAACGTTCGTAGCAAATTTAGGGACGCTGCTTCTAGGTTGCCCAGAAAACCATCGTCTTCACATTGCTGTACTAGAGGGCACTAGATTCAGCTTTTCCATCATGTGTAAATTCGGGCAAATGTAATCGGAACGACCTTTTACGGGGGCGGTCTATATTAGATTTCAACCTCAAAAGTACGAGTCCGGAAAGTGTTTATTGTTACAAGCTTAAAGTGTTTAGAGAAAAAATATATTTGAGTTAGTGATCGTGAATCTCTTGCGGACAAACGATCGAGAACAAAGCCGCATAATCGAGATCGGCTAAATTCTCAGCGATCGCACGATTCAATATTTCTCTCACGCCTTCTACTGAAGCCACACCAAGATTTGACGATCGCGCACTTTCAATAAACAAACCAATATCTTTCTGTAAATGCTTTGTGGGAAAGTTCGGGTTTTCAAAATCTCGATCGAGCATTCGCTGCAATTTCTTATCAAAAGTCGGCGCATACAAAGCGCTCTGCCGCAAAATTTGCATGAATGCTTCCACATCCACGTTTTGGCGCAGTACCAATCCGAGACTGGCAGCAAACGCGCTCGTAAGTGATCCAATCAGTTGATTTAATGCAAGCTTTACAGTCGCAGCGGAACCCACTGATCCGAGCAAAACCGGATTTTCGCCAAAGGTTTGAAGCAGCGATCGCCATTTTTCAAACTGCTTCAACTCCGCGCCCACCATCACGATTAATTTACCCGATCGCGCTTCTGGAATACTGCCAAGAACCGGAGCTTCTAAATAACTTCCGCCCGCAGCAACGACTCGATCGCAAATCGCTTGACTCTCATCAGGTGCGATCGTACTCATTTGAATCACAGTGCGATCGCGTAAAACAGTTGGATCTGCAAAAAGGGTTTCTCCGATCGCTTGAGCATTCGTGAGCACGAGAATCACGCACTCAGAAGCCGCGATCGCTTCCGAAGCAGAAGTAGCGATCGCGGCTCCAGTCAATGATTCTAATTTTGCGGCAGTGCGATTGTAAGCGGTGACAGAATGACCTGCGGCAATCAGACGCTGTGCCATCGGTAAGCCCATCAATCCTGTGCCGATAAACCCAATTTTCGCCATTGCCCAACTCCAGACTGTTCTATCTCACAGTCTAAAGGCAAACAAACTATTGAATCGCTTTCATAATAAACTCAGCAATTTCGATCAGTTCCGATTTATTAAACGCTTCCAAAAGCGATCGAGCAGCGGCTCTTGGCTCCAACGGAATCGAAATTTGTTGTTTTGCGGCAGGAGTCGCGGGAGCGGAAGATTTTGCAGGCGGATTGACTAGAGTTTGCAGATTCGCGCTGACTGCAATTCGGTTGGCGCTTCCGGTGAGAAGAAGATCACTTGCTTGCTTCAGATTCTTAATCACAACTGGGGCAAGCGTTGCGTAACCGTTTCTGGGATTTGTGATCGCGCGTTGAGCCGTTTGCAGCAGTGTGACCCAATTCGGTGTAGTGCTACTGATTTGAATCAAACGATTGCAGAGTGCGACGAGTTGCTGCCGCCCTTTTTGAGAATCGCCCTGTTTGAACAATTGCAGCATCGCTCTGAGAACCGCTGTAATTTGAGTCGCAGCAGCTTGAGATGAAGCGGAAGCTTTTGAAGCGGCACTTTTGCCTGAAATCAAGGTGCTGAGATACCCTTGCAGTTCCCGAAAAGTAGGCTCTGAGGCGGAAACTGCTTGTTGAGCATCTTCCTCGCGCAGACCAAAGGGGCTTTGAAGCGCTTCGATCAGTTCTTTGAGCGTGTCAAAGCCTTTGAGAAACAGATCTTCTAAACGCTGATCGATCTTAACGGGATGCTCTTTGAGGATTTTGAAGCAGTCTTCAAAATGGTGTGCGGTTCTCTGAATGCCATCAAAGCCAAGCATTGCCGCCCCGCCTTTGACCGAGTGAGCCGCGCGAAAAAGTTCATTGACTCGCTCTGAATCTGCCATCGTTGCCGCGAGATCGACCAAGCCTTGCTCGATCGTATCTAGATGTTCTTTCGCTTCTTCGATGAAGTAGCCGAGAATTTGCTGTTGCTTAACAGATTGCACCGCCCTGCTCCTGAAGTGACAGATTCACAAAATCCTGGGACAAGTTGCCCTTATGATCTGAGTGTTCCCCACAGCGGTGAGAATTCACGGTGAAAATAGGCTAAATTGCTGTAAGCACAAATCTTTGCCGCAGTTTGATCAAAAGCCGTCTTAATGTTAATTCCTTGTTTGAAACATAGAAATTTTCCAACCAAGGCGGTTCTGATCCTGAACGATCAACGATTGATGTGAATGATTAGACAGAACTGAGATGTCGGCGGTAAAGTAAGGCAGTTCGTAAGGATGCCCGTTTGGAGTTGAGCGTTAAGCCAGTGTGTCTATGGAACAGTCGAACCTGTTAGAACTCGCGAAGCAAGGTGAACCCAATGCGATCGCAGCATTGATGAATGCGGTGTTGTCTCCAAAAGGCATCACGGCACGCGCGAGAATGGATGAGGACTGTTTGTGTATCTTTTTGGAGTCTCAGAAGCCGCTGAATCAAGAGACGCTTGTGGCATTTATTCAAAAGGGACTGTTGGAGTTGGGGAATGACTCGATCCGATCGGTTCGGGCACAAGGGAAGCGAATTGGGGAAGAGGGCTTTGCTTGGACACGAGAGTTTTCACTGCGATCATCTGAGTCGTCCCGCGTGGCAACTTTAACGCCGCCGATAGAAGCTGAATTGCCTGTCGATCGAGATCTCGAAGATCAAGAAGAGATTGAGGACGAGGTTGAGGAAGAAGAATCGCTATCGTTTCGAGGATGGCTGAAAACGCGATGGCGGGTGTATGCGATTCCGGTCGTGCTGGTGGTGATTGGTGGTTTTGTGGCGGGTGGGACGACCGCATTTTGGTCAACCGCGAAAAGTCAGTCTCAAAGCTCGGTCAATACCGGAATCAAGCCGCCTCAAGATAGCGCTGAAGCGAAACAAAAAGAAGCAGAAATTTATCTCAAAGCGATGACCAAAGCGCAAGAGAAGTTTTATCAACAGAACAATCGATTCGCCAGCAGTCTAGAAGAATTAGAGCGATCGGCAAATATTATTTCTCAAAGCTACAGTTACGCTTATCGGCTGCGAGCCGGAACGGATTCGGTGATGAGTGCTGCACCGCGCGAGACTGATTTGAGGAGCTACATTGGCATCGTTGCTGTGACATCATCAGGAACAGATAGTTTGATCTGCCAATCCCTGAAGCCATCGGTGCAAGCTCCCGAAAAGCCCAAGATCGTTAAAGCAAGTAAGAAACTCGCTTGTCCTGCTCGATCGCTAAAACTCTAAGAGCGCGATTCTTCAGGCAACTGAAGCGTAAAACAGCTCCCTTCGCGGGGCGTTGAATTGACCGTAAAGTGCATTGCCCAGATCGCCAGCCCCAACACAATTCCGCTTCCGATCAGCCAATATTGGCGCGGGTGTTCCTGGCCGATCGAGATTTGTTCAGCGATATCAAGCGCGGTGTAGGAACCGATACAAGAAACCAGAACTGACAAAACAATTAGGCGAAAGTCCGAGTTGGCAACCAAATCTTCGGTGTGAGGAGGCATTGCATAGGGAGGAGTTGTCGCAGTCAGAATCGCAATTGTAGACGCAGCACGAAGTTAATCGAAATACAAATCAAGCTCGATCGACATCGTTCCTAAGACGGGAAATGCACGATCGAGCTTGAATGATGATTTAATTCTCAGCCTGCTTGCTAAACAACCACTTTAGAGAAGATTACTGGTTTGAAGGAGTTGGGCTTGTTGTTGCTTCAGGGGACGGAGAAGGCTCGGCTGATTTTGGTTGCTCGGTAGCAGGTTTGGTCTGTGAATTGCTCGGTGTCGCAGGGGAAACTTGGGGAGCAGGAGCCACTGGCGAAGGTTTAGGAGCCTCGATTTTGATCGTCGGAGCAGGAATGACAGTAGGTGAACTCTGCTGCGGTTGCGGAACTGGAACAATACGATCGCGCTCGATTACTCGTTCTCTCACTTCGGGCGACGGAGACGGAGAAGGCGACGCGCTTGGAACAACGATCGTGCGCTGAATGGTAGGAGTTCGATCGCGTTGTGTCACAAAATACGCAAGTGCAGCGCCGCCTAACACTAACCCAGTTAACAAAATTCCGATCAAGAAACCATTCGCTGTATTGTTCTCATCTCTGACTTGCTGCGTGGTTTCATAACGTTGCCGTTCGACTGCTCGACCTTGGGTATAACCGCTACCAGAAACTTCTGGACTCGGCTCGACGAAGCTGTTTTCGCTGGAAAGATTGGCGGGATCTGGAGTTGAGCCAGCGTAATTTGTGCGATCGTGTTGATCACCGGGGTTTGTATTTGCCATTTTGAATAATCCTTGTTGATTTGTCGAGCGCTGCAATTCTTTCAGCGAGAAGTACTGTGATGAAAAATTCGGTCTTGCCTAGGTAGATGCTCTAATGCAACTAAACTAACCGAAGCAAGCTACCTCGTCACTCTGTCCAGGGGGGAACATTTGGACGAGAAATAATTTCTTCCTCTGTCATCAGATAGAGAATCGCGGAATTATTGCAGGGCTTCTTCTAATTTGTTTTGATCCCACAACGATCGGTAAAGTCCCGATTGATCAATTAGTTCTCCGTGTGTGCCCATTTGCACAATGCGCCCTTGTTCCATCACAAAGATTCGATCTGCCATCGCTGCCGCTGAAAGTTGGTGCGAAATAAATACAACAGTTTTACGAACGGTTCCTTCTGACAGATTTTTCAAAATTCGTGTTGCAGTCTGATTGTCCACGCTCGACAGCGCATCATCCAAAATTAGAATCGGACTATCCACCAAAAGCGCTCGTGCTAATGCGGTTCTCTGCCGCTGTCCGCCGGATAAGGTGATGCCACGCTCTCCTACGATCGTGTCATAGTGCTGCGGAAAGTTCAGCACTTCCCCATGAATCTGAGCAATTTTTGCTGCAAGTTCAACCTCGTCTTGTTCAGCTAAAGGCTTGCCATATCGAATGTTATTGCGGATCGTCGTACTGAAGAGGAAGCTTTCCTGGGGCACATACGCGATCGCGCCTCTCAAATCCTGCAATCGCAAGTCTGTAATGTCATAACCATCAAGAAAAAGCTGATTCGGGGCAATATCCAACAGTCGCGGTAACGCATTCGCTAACGTCGATTTCCCTGATCCGATCGCGCCGACGATCGCTACGGATTCACCAGGAGCGATCGCAAAACTGATTTGGTCTAACGCAGGCTGAGACATTCCAGGATAGTGAAATGTTAAATTCTCAGCACTTAACTTGCCTCTCACTTGCGCTAATGGTAGGGGAATCGCATCTGCACTATCCTGAATTTTCGGTTCAACAGATAAGATTGCTTCGATTCGATCGATACTCACTTCCCCACGTTGATAAGCGGTAATCGTGAATCCTAGTAGTGCAGTCGGAAACGCCAATCGCTCGACGAAGATCAGGAGTGCAATGAAATCTCCGACCGTGATTTCTCCTCGTGCGATCGAGTCGCCTCCAAACCATAGCAAAATCAATGCACTCCCGTAGGCAATTCCTTGCAAGATTGGAAACAAAATGTTTCGAGTTAGAGCAAGTTTGAGATTTGCATTCAATAGCGATCGATTAAGTTCTCTAAAAGCGCCCCGCTCGTTCTCTTCCTGACCGTAGATCTTAATCAGTGCAATTCCGCTCATATCTTCTTGCACTAGTTCGCTCAATGTCGAGAGTTCTTCTTGGACATCTAGCTGCTGCGATCGCAGTTTGTTACTAAACAAACTCACTAAGATCAACATGAACGGATATACAGAAAGCGCTAACAAACTCAATTTGGCGTTGATTGCCACCATTGCAGGTAACGTCAACGTATAAGCGAATAGCGTATTTGCCAAACTGAGAACCGCAAACCCTAATAAGCGGCGGATATTATCGACATCACTAGTAGCACGGTTAATCAAATCACCTACCGTATTCGCAGCGAAATACGCAGGTTCTAACTTGAGTAAGTGGTTAAAGATTCTCTGCTTGAGATCAAATTCAACCTGTCGCCCAACGCCAAACAGTAACGTTCGGGATGCCATTCGCATGACCCACATTACCGAAGCCAACACCAAGATCAGAACAGCATACATCAAGATCTGATCAACGCTAAAGGCAACGCCAAGCGTATCCACTGCGTCGCGAATTTGTAGCGGGATATAAATCCCGATCGCATTTACCACCAACAACGCCAAAACTCCTAGCGTGGCATCCCGCCAATGCGGGCGAAGATATGCCCCTAGTTTTTGAAGTTGCCCCCGCGATCGCGCCATGATTCTGCCTACTATCGAAACCTTCCTATGGTAGCGCGATTGAAAAAGCAAATTTCAACAGAAAAGGGGTAGAAGCGATTCGCCTCTACCCCTCATTCTTAGAGCTGTTCTAGAGCGTCGTCCGCACAGGTCGAATCCATCCCCTCAAGAAGTAATAGATCGATGTAACGTACTCATTAATCACTTTGGAACTGAGCGAAAACGCATCAATGCTAGGGATCAGATCTGCGAGTTGGAAATTGCGCTCAACCACATCGCGCCCTTGTGCCCGACCTCTTAGCGCTTCTCTCGCTGGCAGCGTGAAAAAATTCGTCGGACGGGGAATCACCGTTAGCGGCACATTATTACTGTTGAATTCCCGATTAAACGTTAATGCGGCTCGGTTCATCTCGATCGCAGAACTCACCAAAATCAACTGATTGCCAAAATTGATCCCTCTGCGCCGCAATTCCTGACGCACATTCACCGCGCTACTCTGAATCGTCGGACTATTGGAATCTCCAATAATATCGCCCTCTGGAATTCCCAAATCCTGGAGGAAACGCCGCGCATCTGCCGCTTCTGAAACTTCATTCTGAGTTTCTCCGGTTCTGCGAAGGCGCTCTGGTCGATCGCCCGCCGTTACAATCACCAAGGGAGCTGTTCCCCGCGCCCGCTCTTCTTGATAGACCTGATTCGTGTAGGTCAAAATGTCGCCGCGCTCGGTCAGTTGGACAGGCTGATCGGTCAGTAGCGTCAAGGTTCCAGCCGGAATCGGGGAAGGCGGTGGAATCAGTTGCGGCGCAGTCGGAGCGGGAGCCGCCGGAATCGGCTGCGTTCTGGGTCGAAGTTGCAGTCGAGTGGTGTCTTGCGCCAAAGACACAATCACGCGCCGCGCGCCGGCGGGGAGAGCTTGGGCTGCAACAGGTCGAGCAATGTCGATCGCTTCCGCTTCGGCTCTTTGAGCCAAGAAATAGGACACCGCAGGAATACTGAGAATTAACAGTGCTGGAATCGCAATTCGCAGCAAAATCAATCCCGTCCTCGATAATTTGCCGCCGCGCAGCAGTTCGGAAAATGCAATCAGTAGCAAAATTAGAATGATGCCGAGCGGACTAAACGGAATGGCAATCAACCGAAAAATATCGCCAACCAGTCCTTGTTCTGGAGAACCCCGATAAAACGTAAAAGCTGCCACTCCCAGCAAGAGCAGCAACACCAATCCACCCAGAAACGCTCTTGGCAGCGCCCGCAGCAGGACATACCAAGCAAATAGACCCACCACAACCCAGAGCAACACCTGAGTCAGTAGAACGAATACATCAGTTACTAATAAAACCATCTATTCAATCCTATGTATCGCGCTAATACCCCTCACCACCAAATACGATCTTCAAACGATTAAATTCAGCGTGAAACTTCATCGCTTCAAGATTACCCGCAGGTATCAAATTTGCACACGGAAGTTGTTCGTAATTTGAATGACCTGATGGATGGCAATTGAACTCCTTAAATTTAGACTTGCACTAAAAAAATAAACCGTTTCAAGATTAGGATTGTACCGAAAATTGCCGGGTTGTAGGGACTTTTTCGCGCTGAATCGCAGATTTTTTCTTAAATTTGTTGAAGCACAAACCGTTTTCTCTAAAATGAAATTGCTTGGATGGGTCTGAACGATCAAAAAATCAGGCAAAATGCAAGATCGATCCGTCTCTAGAACGATTTAATCACATTGGCAACCTCAGTCGCGGGTATTAGGAGGAACATTCAGTGGAACTAATTTTGGCAGGTATCGTCTTTGCGGTGGTTTTATTTTTGCTAACGCGCGATATCTTCAAGTAAAGCGCTTCACTCAGACCTTGAATCAATTCGCGTCCTTACTCCTGGATGTAGAAGCGCTTTCTTGAAATGGGAATTGTCTTAACGCTGGATGAGGATTTATCGTGTCATCTGAAAAGCCGATCGTATTAGTCACTGGGGGAGCCGGATATATCGGTTCTCATGCGGTTCTCGCACTGCAAAAGGCAGGTTATGAAGTCGTCGTCTTCGATAATTTGGTCTACGGGCATCGCGATATCGTTGAATCTGTGCTGAAAGTTGAATTGATCGAGGGCGATACGAACGATCGCGAATTGCTCGATCGACTATTTGCCTCACGATCGTTTAGTGCAGTGATGCACTTTGCGGCGTATGCGTATGTTGGGGAATCGGTGAGTCATCCCGATAAGTATTACCGGAATAATGTGACGGGAACGCTGACGCTGTTAGAAGCGATGGTTGCGGCTGGAATTAAAAACTTCGTCTTTTCTTCAACCTGTGCAACCTACGGCGTTCCAAAAATTGTGCCGATTCCAGAAGATCATCCTCAAGACCCGATTAATCCGTATGGTGCGACGAAGCTCATGGTTGAGCGGATTTTATCGGATTTCGATCAGGCGTATGATTTCAAATCGGTAGTGTTTCGGTATTTCAATGCGGCTGGAGCCGATCCAGAAGGTCGCTTGGGTGAAGATCACCAACCAGAAACGCACTTAATTCCGCTCGTTTTGATGGCTGCTCTCGGACATCGCGACTCGATTTCGATTTTTGGAACGGACTACCCGACACCGGATGGAACCTGCGTTCGTGATTATATCCACGTTACGGACTTGGCGGAAGCTCACGTTCTCGGCTTGGATTATTTGCTCAAAGGCGGCGATTCGCAGCAGTTCAATTTGGGCAATGGAAACGGGTTTTCGGTGCGCGAAGTGATCGAGGCGGCGCGTAAAGTGACGGGTCGCTCGATTAAGGCGATCGAGTGCGATCGTCGTCCGGGTGATCCGCCTGCACTGGTCGGAAGTGCGGGAAAAGCGAGATCGACGCTTGGCTGGAATCCTCAGTATGCAGATATTGAAAAGATTCTCACGCACGCTTGGGTATGGCATCAAAAACGGCACGCCTAGAGGTTCTATGAGACGCGGTGGGAGAATTCGGCGAATTCTCCCATCTACTTTAAATCCACGATCGCAACCACATCCGCCATTGATAGTCCGATTGCGACAACGGCAATCCTAAATAAATTGGCATCCAAAACACAAACGAGATCGCGCAAATCGCGATGACTCCAATCCCGATCAAGCGAAATTCGCGGGTGCGGAACCAGCGATCGACAAACCAAGCTAGTCCCATCGTGGCGTAAACCGATGACCCCATGTAGTGATATAAAAATACACATCGCGATACGGGCATCCAGGGCAGCAGATTCGCAATATAGCTGACGAACAGAAACAGCACGATCCACAACTCTTGAGGCGGCAAAAAACTTAGCCTCGGTGCATGAATGCTGGCAAGACTCGGCAGAATCTCCCAGTGTTCGATCAGTATCCAAATCAGAAATACGATCGCAACTGCCGAAAACCACCACAACACCGGATTTCCCATCGCATGAACATCGTAAACAACCCGCCCTGGTTCAAGAACCAGGGCAGAGTTTCCGTTTGAGATTGGGTCGGTGATTGAATTTGCAACTTGGTAATAATACGCAACTGGACGAAGCATCAGTATCCAACTGTACCAAGTTGAACAGTAAGGATGAATATTCGTACCGCTTCCGACTCGCTGATGGTACAACAAGATTTGCCTTTGAACTTCGACGAAATTAAACTCCGGATTGAGGTGAAGATGCGGTAGCCAAATTAACCAATAAAACAGCGCCGGAACACCCGCAAAACAAAGTAAAAAATAGAACAAGTTAATTTGTGTAAGACGATATAGCGGCGAAGTTGGTAATGAATTGCTCGGAATTTCTGTAGATAGTTTCGAGCGTTGTCTCGTCCAGTTTAAGAAGCGAAATATCCAACCCATTCCCCACAAGAAGTAGACGCTCATCAAGAACCATAATCCGTTCCATTTAATTGAAACAGAGGCGGCAAAGAATACCCCAGAGATGACTAGAAACGAGTTCAATCTTTTCGGCGATCGTAAACTAAATAACAAACACCATTGCCCGATTAATCCGAATATCACGAGGTAGACATTGTTGAGTGCATAACGCGACTCAACTAAGAACAAACCATCCATCGCAGCAAGGGTTCCAGCGATTAGAGCATAGCTTCGACGGCGACTAAGTTGGAACGCGATCGCAGAAATTACCAGCGGAATAAATGACCCAGTAAGCGCATTTAGCCAGCGGTAACTCCAAGTACTGAGTGTCGAACCCGCCATGTTATTTACAGCGTCTTGACCGATCAGAAGATGACTGCCAATCCAAATCCCGATCGCGATTAAATACTTGCTTAAAGGGGGATGACCGTCGAAAAACTTTATTCCGGTCAGGTAGTTATTTGCGAACTTTGCGTAGTAGACTTCATCAAAGACCAGAGTGTTGAATCGTCCGAGTCCCCAGAAACGGAGGCTCAACGAGATGAGAAATATTCCAATAATTCCGAGCCGAAACCAGGGAATCGGCTTGATGGATTGCTCAGTCTTCCGCATCACTACTTTTTCAGTGCCAATTTCTAGTCTTTCAGCATACTGACTTCTCCTTTAATTTGGTAAATTTCTGTCACAACTGGCTTGATTTATTTCTGTAAAGACTAAAAGACGGTTTGGTAAAGTTTTACAAAATATTTAACGAAATACGAATTTTCAACATTGCTTTATTCCCGGTTTATTGCATTCAGGAGTCTACCGATCGCCCCGTCTCCAAACTCCGTCTCTGAAAATCTCCTGTCAAGAGGAAACCAATATCATGATTCGCGTATTGTTAGCAGATGATCAGAATCTCATTCGGGAAGGACTGAAAGCGCTTCTAGAGCAGGAGCCTGACCTACAGGTGGTGGCAGATGTCGATAATGGGTGCGATGCGGTACAGCAAGCCGAGGCGCTTCAGCCCGATGTGGTGCTGATGGATTTGAAGATGCCGAGAATGGATGGGATCACCGCGACACAGACGATATGTGAACGCTGCCCAGACACGCGCGTTCTGGTGTTGACGGCTTCAGACGACGAACTTTCGGTGCGGGCTGCGCTACAAGTCGGGGCACGTGGCTATCTGCTCAAAGATATGTCACCGGATGAACTGGCAAACGCAGTTCGTACCGCGCACAAAGGCTTTACCCAGTTGAGTCCTGGAATCTTGCAGAAAGCGCTGGCTTCCTCGATCGACACCTCTCCGATCGAATCGATCGAAGCGCTCGCAACGAATGTTCTCCCGTTCATGCCGTCCCAACGTCGCGCCCCTGCTGCCAATCTCCCGCCCGGATTTGCCAAGCTGACCGCGCGGGAACGTCAGGTCTTGAGGCTGATTGCAGAAGGTTCAAGCAATCGAGAAATTGCGCGATCGCTTGATATCTCAGAAGGCACGGTGAAAAACCACGTTGCGAGTATTTTAGGACGTTTGAATTTACGCGATCGTACGCAAGCTGCCATCATTGCAACCTCAGTGATGCCGCTGTTGAACTAGCATTTTCTCGGACTCTCTGAATTTATCCATATGGTAATACTGTGCTGAAAGCCACTTCAGCATACAGAGAGCGACCATGATTCACTTTGTTTTAGATTTATCCACTTGGTTCGATCAGACGACTCACTTGAGTGATTTTGTTCAATCGATCGACGTGACAGTTTTGGCGCAAGAATTTAAGCAAACCGATATCGCGGGTAACGTGGGCAAAAGTTGGAATCACTTTGTCAAAACGGGTCAGGTGTGGGCGTTTGTGATGGGAATTGGATTGGGATATTTTGTCAGAACTTTTACTTCGTTCGGCTAACTCTTAATTGGGGGTGAAAAAATAATTTGCACTTCATCCCTTCTTTTTGACTGTTTGCGGTAGGCTTAGAACTTGCAGTCGATCGAGATAAATTTCTCTTGAGTCAGCAGTTCCCTGAATCTAAATCTCCCCAAGCGGGTCAGCCCACCACTTGGAGTCAGCGATTTGAATCCGCATTGCATCCTGCGATCGCGCAATTCAACGCCAGCATCGGGTTTGATATTGAGCTAATCGAGTACGACCTGACCGGATCGCAAGCACACGCGAAGATGCTGGCGAAAACCGGCATTATTTCTGCTGAAGAAGGCGATCAGTTGGTCAATGGACTGGAGCAAATCCGCCAAGAATATCGCCAAGGACAGTTTCAGCCCGGTGTCGATGCCGAAGATGTGCATTTTGCTGTAGAACGCCGTTTGACCGAAATTGCAGGCGATGTCGGTAAGAAATTACATACGGCTCGATCGCGCAATGATCAAGTGGGAACCGATACCCGCCTTTATTTGCGTTCTCAAATTCAGGAGATTCGCCAGCAGATTCGAGAATTCCAAAGCGTTTTGATTGGACTTGCTGAACAGCACGTTAAAACGCTGATTCCGGGCTACACGCATTTACAGCGAGCGCAGCCGATTAGTCTCGCGCATCATCTACTGGCGTATTTTGAGATGACGCAGCGCGATTGGACGCGATTGGGTGAGATTTATCAGCGGGTGAATGTTTCGCCGTTGGGATCGGGTGCGCTAGCGGGAACGACGTTTCCCATCGATCGACATTACACAGCGGAACTGCTCGAATTTGGTGGGCTGTACGAAAATAGTTTGGATGGCGTAAGCGATCGAGATTTCGCGATCGAATTTCTCTGCGCTGCTAGTTTGATCATGGTTCACCTCAGCCGTTTATCGGAAGAAGTGATTTTTTGGGCTTCTCAAGAATTTAGCTTTGTAACGCTGAAAGATAGCTGCGCCACGGGTTCCAGCATTATGCCGCAGAAGAAGAATCCCGATGTGCCGGAACTGGTACGCGGTAAAACGGGACGGGTTTTCGGGCATTTGCAGGGAATGTTGGTGCTGATGAAAGGTCTGCCACTGGCGTACAACAAAGACTTGCAGGAAGACAAAGAAGCTTTGTTCGATGGCGTGAAAACGGTCAAGGCGTGTCTGGAAGCGATGACAATTCTGTTTCGAGAAGGGTTGGAGTTTCGGACAGCACGATTGAACGAAGCGGTCGCAGAAGATTTTTCTAACGCCACTGATGTCGCGGATTATCTAGCCACAAAAGGCGTTCCGTTCCGCGAGGCTTACAACTTAGTTGGGAAAGTCGTGCGATCGTGCATTTCTCAAAACAAGCTGCTCAAAGATCTGTCACTGGCAGAATGGCAAGACCTTCATCCCGCGTTTGAGCCAGATATTTATGACGCGATCGCGCCTGAACAAGTCGTTGCGGCTCGAAACAGTTTCGGCGGTACAGGATTTGAGCAAATTGATCGCGCGATCAATTCTGCAAAACAACGATTTCAGCAAGGATGAGTATGGCTTTGAACATTGGCGATCGCGCTCCTGACTTTTCCTTACCCGATACGCAGGGAAATCTGGTCAATCTTGCAGATCTTAAAGGAAAGCGGGTGGTGTTGTACTTCTATCCGCGTGATAACACGCCCGGATGTACCAAGGAGGCGTGCGGCTTTCGGGATACATATGATCAATATCAGGCGCAAGATGTCGTGCTGTTGGGTGTCAGTACGGACGATGCAAAATCGCATGAGAAATTCGTGAAAAAGTACGACTTACCGTTTCCATTGCTGTGTGATGAAGGCGGCAAAGTTGCAGAGACTTACGAAAGTTACGGATTGAAAAAATTTATGGGGAAAGAGTATTTAGGGATTACTCGAAATACCTTTGTCATCAGTCCAGATGGTACGATCGAAAAAATCTACCGCAAAGTCAAGCCTGATCTTCACGCGACTCAAATTCTCGCTGATCTCACCTGAAATCGTTCTGCTCTAGCGATTTGCATCTGCCAAACGATCTCACTTCTGGATCTTCTTGTGCTGATAGCTGTTAGACGGATCATTCCTTACATTTTGTTTCCTGAGCTTATGCGTCGGTTTTGGCGATATTTTCAAGCTGTTTTGGGTGTCATGTTCCGACATCCAATCACTGGCACAAGTATCATCACTGTTTTGCCGGGCGATCGCATTGTGTTGATTCGGCGGCGGGATAACGGGCTGTGGAGTCTTCCGGGCGGCATCGTCGATTGGGGCGAGGACTTGCCGACAGCGATTCGACGAGAATTGGCAGAAGAAACGGGTTTGGAGCTTACCAAAATTCGGCGCTTGGTGGGAATTTACTCGGCTCCCGATCGCGATCCGAGAATGCACTCGATTTGCGTGGTCGTTGAAGTGGAAGCGACTGGAGCCTTTAATCCACAGGATGTCGATGAGGTTGCAGACGTGCAGGCATTCCAATGTTCGCATTTGCCACCCGGTCAGCTTTCTCATGATCACGGCAAACAGCTACAAGATTATTTTGAGGGCAGAACCACGATCGCTTAGTCCAAAGCGCAGCAAGCAACCTGATTTCCTGGTAGATTGGGCGATGTACACCGCGCAGAGGCAGGGAATATGCAGCCGAAAATCATTGTTCTCGATGATGATCCAACTGGATCGCAGACGGTGCATAGTTGCCTGCTTCTGATGCAGTGGGATGTCGAAACTCTAAGAGTAGGATTACGCGATCAGGCTCCGATCTTCTTTGTTTTGACGAATACTCGATCGCTGACTCCCGAAGCTGCAAAAGCGGTCACTCAGGAAGTTTGTTGCAATCTAAAAAGCGCGATCGCACAAGAATTGATCCAAGATTTTCTTGTGGTGAGTCGATCAGATTCAACTTTAAGAGGACATTACCCGATCGAAACAGATGCGATCGCGGAAGAACTCGGTTCATTCGATGCTCATTTCCTTGTGCCCGCATTTTTTGAAGGTGGGCGAACAACTCGCGATAGTGTGCATTATCTCAAAGTCAACGGGGTCGATACTCCGGTTCACGAAACTGAGTTTGCAAAGGATTCGGTGTTTGGGTATCAGCATAGCTATCTACCCGATTACGTCGAAGAGAAAACACAAGGGCGAATCCATGCGAATCAAGTCGAGCGATTCTTGCTGGCGGATCTACGATCGGGGATTCAATCCAAATTGAAGAATTTACACGATAACCAATGCTGTGTTGTTGATGCAGAAACACAGACAGACATGGATCGATTTGCATCGGATGTATTAACTGTTGCATCGGAAGGAAAACGCTTTTTATTTCGCAGTGCGGCAAGTTTGCTGACTTCATTGGCAAATTTGGGAGCGCAACCGATCGCACAAGCAGAAATGGCGCGATATGTCCGAGAAGGCAAGCCCGGAGCCGTAATCGTTGGATCTCATGTAAAGAAAACAACCGAACAGCTACAGAAATTACTCGAAGCCCCAGGAACAGTTGGCGTTGAAATCGAAGTTGGGCAATTAGCTCGATCGAATGAAGCTCACACTGCTTTGTTAAACAGCGCAGTCGAAAAGATCAACGAAATTCACAACGCTGGAAAGACTCCTGTAATCTACACCAGTCGGCAAGAATTGACCTTTAACGATGCTCAAACTCGCTTAAATTTTGGCGAATCTGTCTCAACGCTTTTAATGGATATTTTGCAGCATCTTCCGTCAGACATTGGTTTTCTAATTAGCAAAGGTGGCATCACCTCAAACGATACTTTGAGCAAAGGATTAGCGCTCAGAACTGCGCGACTTTTGGGACAAGTTTTAGCAGGCGTTTCGATGGTCAGAACCGCAGAAGATCACCCACAGTTCCCAAATCTGCCCGTCGTCCTATTCCCCGGAAATGTCGGAGATGAAACCGCACTCGCAACCGTATATCAACGCCTAAACCAACACATTTAATCACATGGAACGCATTGGATTTATTGGACTTGGCATCATGGGAAAGCCAATGGTGCAGAACTTGTTAAAGGCTAGATATGGCGTGACGGTGTTTAATCGATCGACAACCGCGATCAATAATCTCGCTACCCAAGGCGCAACCCCCGCAACCTCACCGAAACAAGTCGCCGAACAATCCGACATTGTGATCACCTGTCTCCCCGATTCTCCAGACGTGGAATCAGTTGTATTAGGACAAAACGGAATCTTAGCAGGATCGCGATCGGGAATGTTGTTGATCGATATGTCTACGATCGCGCCTGCGACTTCCAAGAAAATCTACTCAGAACTTCAAACCCACGGAATTCAATCGCTTGATGCTCCCGTTTCAGGCGGCGATATTGGCGCACAGCAAGGAACCTTATCGATCATGGTCGGGGGAGAGAAATCGGCATTCGATCGCGCTTTACCCGTCCTGCAAGCGATGGGAAAAAACATTGTTCACATTGGCGAAGCAGGTGCGGGACAAGTCACTAAAGCCTGCAATCAAATCGTAGTCGCAATGACCGTTCAAGCGGTTGCAGAGGCGTTAACACTGGCGAAAAAGTCAGGCGTTGATCCTGCAAAAGTTCGTGATGCGTTACTGGGTGGCTTCGCTCAAAGTCGAGTGTTAGAAGTTCACGGACAGCGAATCTTAGATAATAGCTTTCAGCCTGGATTTAAGCTCGATCTGCACCGCAAAGATATGAATATTGTGTTGCAGACTGGGCGAGAAGTGGGAGTGCCTTTACTCGGAAGCGCTCAGGTCACAGCATTGATGGATTCGCTGATTGCTCAAGGGAAAGGTCAGCTTGATAATGCTGCGATCGCGCTTTTATACGAATTGCTTTCAACACCAAATTAGCAATCGATCGCACGTAGAGTCTTTTAAGCCTCAAAAACAGCAATATCCTTTTGTACATGAGTCAATCCGCAACACTAATCCTTTTTATATCCAGTCTTCTTGCGTTCTACCTTGCCTGGAATTTAGGTGCAAATGATGTCGCAAATGCGATGGGAACTTCGGTCGGTTCCAAAGCAGTCACCTTAAAGCAAGCTTTGATCATTGCTGGCATTCTAGAATTTACTGGTGCAGTTCTGTTTGGTAGTCATGTTTCTCAAACGCTAATTACAGGCATTCTCGATCCAACACAGTTCACGCCGCAGATTTTACTGCTCGGCATGATTGCAGTTCTCGTTGCAGCGGGACTTTGGCTAAATGTTGCAACGCTCTTTGGTTTCCCGGTGTCGTCCTCTCATGCAACTGTGGGCGCGATCGCGGGAGTCGGTTCTCTCGCGTTTGGACTAGATGCAGTTCATTGGAACGCGATCGCATTGATTTCAATGACGTGGGTTATCACTCCAGCGGTGAGCGGTTTAATTGCCGCCGCATTCTACAGCACAATCAAATACTGGATTCTGGATCAACCGAATGCGATCGCACAACTACAACAATGGATTCCTTGGCTTAGTACGATGCTCATTGGAATTTTCGGCGTGATTGTCTTCCCAACGATCGCACAACCGATTCAAAGTCTGATTGGTCTACCCATTCAAGACATTTCTCTGATGCTAGGCGCGATCGCAATCACTGGACTCTCAATTTCAGCCTTGCAGAACCTACAGTCGGTAGAATCGACAATCGGACGATTTCAAGTGGTTAGCGCTTGCTTTGTTGCGTTCGCTCATGGCTCGAACGATGTGGGAAATGCGATCGCTCCCTTCGCTGCGATTGTCTCTGTTTTACAAACAGGTAAGGTTCCGACAGAAGGGTTTCAAATTCCGCTCTGGACATTGGTTTTAGGCGGGGTTGGCATTGTGGCAGGTTTAGCGGTTTTGGGCAAAAAAGTGATTTCAACGATCGGAGAAGGCATCATTTCTCTGCAGCCGAGCGGCGGACTCTGTGCAGAACTCGCGACGGCAACCACAATTTTGATTGCTTCTCGGTTTGGTCTACCCGTTTCGACTTCTCATGCGCTGGTAGGTGGGGTGGTTGGCGTGGGCTTAGTGCAAGGTTTGAAGTCGATTCAATTTCAAACGCTCCGATCGATCGCGCTAACTTGGCTCGTGACAATTCCGATTTCGGCAGCTTTGAGTGGGATTTTATTTGTGATTCTACGATCGATTTTTGTGCGTTAGGAACTTCGTTGACTAAGATGATCGCCGTTGCAAAACACCCGATCGCTTTAATTCCTCTAAATCCTTCGTTCCCGTACAAAACAGCACCGTCGTAATCTCCGCCTGCAAAATCTCCATCAACAAATGCAGTGCTTCTTCCGACTCATTCGCCGCTTGCAAAAACGGCAGCGCTAGCCCAGCCAGATCCGCCCCAAGCGCGATCGTTTTCGCAATCTCTAATCCGTTTCGCAATCCACCCGACGCAATCAGCGGCATCGTTGGCGAAAAATGCCGAATTTGAGTAATACAATCGGCGGTTGGAATTCCCCAATCCGCAAACGTCATTCCCAAACGTCGCTGTATTGGATCTTGAGCGCGACTACTTTCCACTTTCGCCCAAGAAGTCCCGCCTGCACCCGCTACATCGATCGCAGACACCCCCGCCGCAATCAATTTCTCTGCCATTGCCTTCGAGATCCCATTCCCCACTTCTTTCGCAATCACGGGAACCGGAAGCATGTCACAAAGTTGAGCAATTTTATCGAACAGCCCGCGAAAGTTTTTGTCGCCTCGTGTTTGCACCGCTTCCTGTAGTGGATTGAGATGCAAAATCAACGCATCCGCTTCGAGCAGATCCACTGCCTTCAAACACTGCTCAATTCCATAAGTGTAATTGAGTTGAACCGCGCCCAAATTTGCAAACAACACCGCATCCGGTGCAATCGCTCTCAACGCAAAAGAATCAGAAACACCAGGATTCTCGATCGCGACTCGCTGAGATCCAACGCCCATGGCAAGCCGATATTCTTGCGCGATCGCAGCTAAACGGTAATTGATCGTTTTCGCCAATTCTGTACCGCCCGTCATCGAGGAAATCAAAATCGGAGCGTTGAGCGGCTTGCTTAAAAAAGTCGTGCGAATATCAATATCTGCTCGATCGAGTTCCGGTAAGCAGCAGTGCGTAAAGTGATAGTTTTCGAGTCCTGTCGTGGTTTCTCGGCACTGCACATCGTCTTCTAGACAAACTCTTAAATGATCGGCTTTGCGATTTTGGGTTTCTGTCGCTCCATTCATAAAACGATTTCTCTAACGATTTCTCTATCCTTTCACAAGCTCGACCCCATCTCGCCCGTCAGTTTCTTGCAGATACACCTTGATCATTTCTTCCTTGGCGGTCGGAAGCTGTTTTCCAATATAGTCTGGATGAATCGGCACTTCCCGATGTCCTCGATCGATTAACACCGCTAACCGAATTACTTCCGGTCGCCCATAATCATTCACCGCATCCAATGCCGCACGAATTGTTCGCCCTTTGTAAATGACATCATCGATCAGCACCACAGTCTTTCCGGTCAGATCAAAGGAAATCTCAGTTTTAGCCGGAGTGCGAACCCCGATCGTATCAAAATCATCCCGGTAAAACGTAATATCGATCGCACCCAGCGGAACCTCAATCTGTTCCAAAGCGTTAATCTGTTCCATGATCGTTTTCGCCAATGGAACGCCTCTCGTGTAAATTCCCAGCAAAACCAACTTTGATAAATCTCCCGATCGCTCAACAATTTGCGAAGCGAGACGATTTACCGTTCGGCGTAATTCTTCAGCAGACAAAATCTCAATTCGTTCTAGCGGCATGAGCGATCGTCAAAACAGGTATAGCGCTAGCGTACAAGGAAATTTGATCCACCTGTCGTCAATTTTGTATTTGATCCAGCATTCTCGACAGGTTGATCATCTTGCAACGTCGAATCGACTTTCTGTAAAACTACGTTAAAAAAGGTTGCAGAAGTCAGAAGAACGAGAGCGCGATCGAGGACTTAACGCTACGTTTAGAGAACCGCTTAAATCGTTTTGCCTTCAGAAACCATGAATAATATGCAACGGTATCGGTTATCTTGCACACTTTCATTCGGCGATGTTTACGGTCAGATCATCGTCTGGCTGATTGTCATTTTCCTTAGTTTAGCCTCAGCAATGGCAATGATGGGCGCAAGCCGTCCAGTCTACGCGCTTGCAACCGTCGGACTCATCCTCGTTTTATCTCTACCATTCCTGCTCTTCGCCTTCGTCACCACTCTGTTAAATCACATCGAAATCACAGAACTCGACTCGGCAAAAGAAACTCGATCGATGCCCAACCCTTCGGCTCCGCGTCAAACGGCTCAAGCATAATTAAAAACTGGGGGACAAACCATCAAATCCCCCCTCACTGCTCCCATTTCACAACTTTGCGCTATCGTTGAATCTGCTAACTCAGTCTTAGCTGTTCCATTCTGCGAAAAATTGTGAGGTAATCCTGTGACCGAACCACGGAAAAATCGTTGGCTGCTCAACCTCGTCCTGATCGTGGCAACCGTCGGCTTATTAGGTGTCACAATGTTGCCCCTGATTACCTCCGCGATCGGCAGCAATTCCCAAGCCAATAATAAGCCAAGTCCGTCTCCCTCTGAAGCCGCGACTCCCCAAAAAGCGGATATCGAAGCGCAAGCTAGAGGCTATGAAGAAGTCCTCAAGCGCGAACCCGAAAATCCAACAGCTCTACGCGGACTGGTCGAAGCGCGACTGCGATTAAATGATGTCAAAGGAGTCGTCGATCCGCTAGAGAAACTCGCAAAATTAAATCCGAATATGACCGAATACGGCGTTCTACTCGCTCAGGCAAAACAGCAGTTGAACGACCCTGAAGGTGCAGCACAGGCTTATCGATCGATTCTGCAAGCCAAACCTGGCGACCTCAACGCCCTCGCTGGACTTTCTGATTTATTAATCAAACAGCAGCGACCCGAAGCCGCGATCGGACTTTTGCAAGATACAGTTAAACAAGCTCCGAGCGCCAACAAAACACAGCCGAATGCAGTAGATGCAACAGCGGTACAAGTCCTTTTAGGCAAAGTTTTCGCGTCTCAAAAACGCTACGATGATGCCCTTGCAACCTTTGACGAAGCCTCAAAAGGCAACGCGAATGATTTCCAACCCGTTCTCTACAAAGCCCTGGTATTGAAAGAGCAAGGGAAAAATGATGAAGCGAAACCTCTGTTCGATAAAGCAGCTTCTCTCGCACCCGCTCAATTTAAGGATCAAATTACTCGCTTAAGCACAGATCAACCTGCTGCGCCGGATGCCAGCACAACCAGTCCCACCACTCCCCCGCCTGGTGTCACTCCGACAAGTCCTGCTCCGAAAAACTAATTTCAACCTTCTAATTAAAAAGCCAGGAATGCGGGAGAAATCCTTTTGAATTCCTGGCTTTTTTAATTGCTTCTATTAGTAGTCTAGATTACCAAAATGCGCTTTCTGCCCGGATTCCAGCCAAAATTTGTCAAACTTCTTGTCTCCACAATTTGTCGCGACTTTTTACGCCATCTGTCCGACTTAACTGGTGAATATCATCAATTTCTCATCCAGAAAAATCGCGATTTGGTGACAAAGTAGCAGTTTTCATCTAACTTTGGGGAGATGCTCGGAGGTAATTAGAATATCTAATGCTTCAACTTGCTCTTTGGATCATTAAGAAATCGTATATAAGGAGTAACACGCAAATTTTCCGATACGGTTATGCTCTCTCGACCCCTCTTTCACGATTCGATTCATGCCTAAAGTCGTTCTTGTTCATCCTCAAATTCCTCCCAATACCGGAAATATTGCTCGCACTTGTGCCGCAACCCAAACAGAACTGCACCTTGTCGCCCCGCTCGGCTTTGAAATCAGCGATCGCTATCTCAAACGCGCCGGACTCGACTACTGGGAGTTCGTCACGCTCAAAGTCCACGACTCGATCGCCGATTTCTATGCCTATTCGCAAACCCAAGGCGGACGCTGGATCGGCTTCAGCGCCAAAGCCACCCAGAATTACACCCAAATCGAATATCAAGACACCGATTGGCTCCTGTTCGGCAGCGAAACCGCAGGACTCCCCGCCGAAGTCCTGAAAATCTGCCCGATGCTTGCCTACATTCCCATGAGTCAGCCGGGTGTCCGCAGCCTCAACCTTTCGGTTAGCGCCGCGATCGGGCTATTCGAGGCACGTCGCCAACTCGGATACCTCAGCTAAACCATCTATATATAAATATGTGGAAAAAACGCGATCGTTGCTCAAATTACATCGTCGATTGCTCTATCACTCCACTGCTTCCATAACAGCAAGATGCAAATTTGCCACGACAAATTAGTTATCTGGATCACTAATTTGCAGTTTTTAGATAAGAAATCCATATCGCGAATTTCATACTTCGCGCCCGTAATTCTGCGAATTTTCTATCAACTAGATTTAACAGTACACAAGGCTGAAAGAGCGTTTAAGCCTTTGATAGGGCAAGATTTAAGAGATTCTAATGAGAGGTTTAAAAAAATCAAATCTCAATCCCTTGCATGAATTTACGGTTGAGCGATGATATTGTTTACATTAACTTCTTGTCATCAAATACGAACAAGAACCATCTTGACTAGAATCTTGAAATTGTTCTAAAAGATTTCAGTCGGATCATTCACACAAGCCCACCCGAAAAACTCGTTAGATGCTGATCAATCCGCCGAATTCCAGTTTTAGCTCCCAGACTGTCCAGGATTTTCAAAATTCGGTTCAGCCTTGTGGCATGGGAACTTCAGCCCATCAGCTTCACCTTAGCGAGTTGACAGTCACTCAGCGAATCTGCTATCGATTCTTTCGGATAGATACAGCAACACTGAGCAACACAGATTTCCCGAAAGTCTAAAAGTAGGGTAGTCTTGCTTGGGAGTGATCCCTGATTAAGGTCAAATTGCCTGATAGAAACTAAATCGAGTGACTGGCAACAAGTTTCGACTCGATGACAGTTAAATGCTGCACACTTTAGGAGGTCGTTTTTTTGAAACGAGCAGTTCCGCAAGACGTAAACTCAGTTCCTTTTAGCGCCCTCGACTCCGAGAACGCTGAAGAACACCCCCGGCAGACGCTTCCAGAGGCAAATCGAACCGTTCGTACCTCTGCTGCCATGCTTGGACTCGCCTTTTCAGTTGGCGCATATGGTCTAGCCGCTCCTCAACAAGCGGAAGCCGCCACCGCCAATGAACCCGCGACATCCGACTTGACACCTAGCACTTCTGCTTCGGCGGACGCACCCACCGCGTCTGAGCCAATCGCCTCGCCCGCTTCCACGACGACTTACACCGTCCAAGAAGGTCAAACACTCTGGAAAATTGCAGAACTTTACGGCATTGATGCTGCGAAGCTGGCAAATCTGAATGGCTTGCAAACCACCGCAGTTCTATCGGTCGGTCAAACCCTGCAAGTGCCAGCCACAAACCGTACCGCAATCAGTGGCGTGCCGATTCAATCGCTCCCTGATCTCAAAGCAGTTCCCGTCATTCCTCCGCAGGCAAGCGCCCCTCAAGGCGTTTCGTCTGTCGTCAAGCGCAAGCAAACGGCACTCGAAGGATTGCAGCAGAACCGCGATCGATTAAAGCAAAGCCTGGCGGAGTTGAAGTCTGAGGAGCCTTCTAAGTCCCAATCTACCCCGGCGCAAACTGTGGCAATGATGCCCCAACCGAGTACGCCCAACCTTGCATCGTATCGAGTGAATCCCGGTGAGACACTTTCCTCGATCGCTCAAGTCCACGGCATCTCAGCCCGTGACCTTGCTGAACTCAACCGCCTGAGCAACCCAAATCTGGTGCAGGCAAACCAGTTCATCAAAGTTCCTCAAAAAATCGCACAGGCGCTTTCTCAGCCCGTCGCAACCGTTCAGCCTCAAGCTCCTACCGTTGCAGATGTTCAAGTGCTCACGGTTCCGAGCCTTGCCTCAACTCAGAACCCCGTCAATCCCAGCATTCCGCTGGCAATTGGTGGAGATGCGCGTCAGTTTGCATTCGCCAACCCGTCTCGCAACCGCGCTCCTGAAGCGCGTGGAGATGCGCGCCGAAATGATGACCAGTATGTCAATACGCTGATGTCGGAAATTTCGCGTCTGCGTGAGCGCTACCAGTCTCGATCTGCAAACCGCGAAGCTCCTAGAGCCGCTGTTTCTGAGACTCCGTCACGCCGCGTGAACCCGCAGTTCAACCCTAATCGCCCTGTCGCCGCGCTTCGCACCGAAAGCCGCAGCGCTGTAGCTCCTTCGGGTCAAACTCGGTTAGAGCGGATGTTAGCAGATGCCCCCAAGCCGAAATCTCAGGTCATTGCAACTGCAACCCTCGGCTCAGAGTCCTACACTCCGATGCTGCGTTCTCCAGTCGGTAAAACGGTTTCGCCGAATCTTCCTTCTCTGGGTCGTCCAGATGCCTACATACCAGGCGATCGCTTCAAAGGCTATATGTGGCCCGCGAAAGGTACCCTGACTTCGCCCTACGGCTGGCGCTGGGGACGGATGCACAAAGGTATCGATATCGCGGCTCCTGTAGGAACCCCGATCATGGCAGCGGCTTCTGGTAAAGTTGTCACCGCAGGTTGGAATGATGGCGGCTATGGAAACTTGGTTGAAGTGAAACACGCGGATGGAAGTGTGACTCTCTATGCTCACAACAGCCGACTACTGGTTCGAGTGGGTCAGCAAGTACGCCAAGGACAGCATATCGCTGACATGGGCAGTACTGGGTTCAGTACGGGCCCTCACTCTCACTTTGAAGTGCATGTGCCGGGTCGAGGAGCAGTCAACCCGATCGCATTACTGCCTCAATCTCGGAGTTAGTCGATCGATCTGACATTTGGAATGGGGAAGGATATGTGCCTTCCCTGTTTCGTTTTTTAGAGCGATCGCTTTATTCGCTTCCTCAATTGTGGTATTCTTATAATGTACGGCTCAGTAGCTCAGTGGTTAGAGCAGGGGACTCATAAGCCCAAGGTCGCAAGTTCAAATCTCGCCTGAGCCATCGTTTCAGCAATTAAAGGGTGTAAGTTTTGAAGAGAATTTACATCTCTTCGGGCAAATAGAATTCGGGTAATTCCGAGCTTGGTTTTCTTGCTGCATAGTGCTGATAGGCAACATGCAGCAAGAAAACCAACTAACGCTGTAATGTCTCTCACTTCGATTCCAGTTTCTAGAGCCATCGTGATGAAGATGTAAGGGTAGTACTTTATCGGCAAATATTCGGGCAGTTGCGATTCATCGACTAACTCTTCGAGTACAGATCGCACAGATAAACAAAGATTTGAGCTTCTATAGCTATAAATTCACGAAACTTAGAGTCGATAACGCTCATGGTGTTGCTCCTCACAAACCGACTTTGTTACTCGCTGTGATTGAGCTATTTGAGCAAAAGAAGGTCGAACACAATCAAGTTTATCTATCTCCAGAACTCATCGCAACTTTTCTCAAGTACTGGTCGAACTTAGTCACAAGTAAGCATCGATCAGATATTGCTTTACCTTTCTTCCATCTCACAGGAGGAAGATTGGGGACTGTTGGACGATTGGGAAAAGTTCGCGATCGACGTGGCTGGCTCAAATGCCCCGAAGACCACTGTGCTGAGTTGAAGGGGTATTGAGTGGTTTGGCGAGTGGCGAGAGAATGCTGACCCGTACCGAATGAAACTGGTGAAAGCTGCGCGTTGTCAGAGGATGAAATACAACCAAAATTTTGAGCGCTACTGATTACAGATGAGCAAACTGACATTTAAGCAGTAAAGAATCATTGGAAATGCACAGCTATGCCACTATTTGAGATCCCTTCCGCAGATGGGTGTGACGCAGATATAGTTTTTGTCAGGGATCAAGAAAACCCAAATGATCCTGTTTACACTCACTATGCGTTTACGAGGGGATCTACCGCCAGCAATAATGAAATTAGGCAGCGACGAGGCATTCCATTAGACAACTTCCGAAGCTGGGAAAGGTTTATCAGGGAGTTTCCAGAAATTGAAGAACGGCTATCTAACTCAATAGAGTATTCACCAGGAGAGAGCGTTCTCAGTTCTGCATCTGATGATCCAAATTTTCATATAAACACTGTTATGCGCCTTGGTGCGCTTGAAGTACTTGCTAACATTTTTTCAGGTCGTATTACTGCTAACGACAAAGATCCATTTCCACATTAACTTGCACTACAACAGTATGTAAGGGCAAATTCAGCCAGAGTTGAGCGTTTATTGATTGCTGATGAGGTTGGTCTTGGAAAAACGATTGAGATTGGGTAGTCCTATTTTGGAAAGGCTAAAGAATAAACGACCATCATCAGAAGCTTTGCAATTGTAAACTGTCTGTCCTAACCCATTTTTCTTTGTCCTTTCTTAAATGGCACCACCCTGTTTTGCTACACTCCCCTGCTGAGTTTCATCTCAAAGGTCAAACCCGAAAGACCACAGAATAGAGAGTTTACATCCACTCGCATGACTAGATCGAGCATTTGAATTGGCAAGGTTTCAGGAGGCAGTTTATCACTCACACTCACAGTACTGCCGTGAATCAGTAAACTATCGAGTTCAAAGATCCCAAACTCTAGCGATCGTACCCACTCTACTAAGTTACACGGTACGGAATCCCGAAGCTTTTTCGTCATGTTGATGCCATGGCGATCGCAATAGAACTTGGCAAAGTCGAGCGCATTATCGGTTTTGTAGACGAGTGTTGCTGTTTTACAATCCATTGTTACTTCCTTACACAAGTTGATGCGCCCATATTCTCAAGCCATCACTAAGACTTCAGTCTTAGTGATGGCTTGAGAATAATCATGCTTGATCTCAAAGTGAGATCAAGCATGATTTACATTATGTTGTGATTTACTAAAAACATTCGTAACCTGCTTACTAATCCAGCGTACCTGAGCAAACTTGAACTACTGCGATCGCTCCTCCCCAGTCGGTAGAGGCGGCAACACTGCATAGAGCTTTTGCTTAATCAGATTGGGACGTTCTTTGTAGGGAACTTTGCCGCTCGGAGCAACGACATACTGCTGACTAAATTGCAGCAATTCGGGAACAGACTGAATGGGAGAGACTTGACTCAGCATAAATGTCAGCTTGTTTGGAGCCGAAAATGCTAAGGCGCAGGCGTGTTGGCAAGCTGCCATGCACCGCACAGGCTGTAAAACGATTTCGTCCTGATTGTCAGCGAGCGCTTCATTCAGTCGATCAAAGAGAGCTTGCCCCGCAGGCTGTTTAACAGTTAATTCAGCTTCTGAGGAACGGCAAAGCACACAAACGAATAAGGTGTGTTGAGTCATGGCAGGTTTGTAGTTTCAGAGCTTTGATAGGAGTAGAGAAACTGCTCAATGCTTAGATTGAACTGAGCTTACTGCTTTCACATTCGTCACGCACCCCAATTTTTCAAGACCTTGAATCATCAGCCAAACGAGATCGATTTCCCACCAGTGCCAGCCGAATCTTGCCGAAGCTTGACTCGCATGATGATTGTTGTGCCATCCTTCGCCAAATGTCAGCAAGGCAACCCACCAACAGTTTGTGGAGCGATCGCTACTTTCAACATTGCGATACCCGAACTGATGACAGGCACTATTGACAAAACAAGTACTGTGAAATCCCACAAATAGCCGAGCAAAAATGCCCCAAACTACAAAAGGCATTCCGCCCAAGACGTACAGTACAACTGCAAGAACAAGTTGCAGTGCGATATAGTGCTGATGACAAAATTGGTAGAATCGATCGTCTGCAATATCTTTAGTAAAGCGTCGCAGCTCCGTTTTCATTGGGACTTCGTGCATCAGCCAACTGATATGACTCCACCAAAATCCTTGCGTCGAATCATGTGGATCTCCTGCGCGATCGACATACTGATGGTGCATCCGATGATATCCCACCCAACCCATTACAGCCCCTTGACCTGCTAAAGTGCCGCAAAGAATTAGACTATATTCCAGCCATTGCGGAGCCTTAAAACTGCGATGAGAAGCTAAACGGTGAAAGCCTAGAGAGATTCCTAGCCCAATGGTAAGACAATGCAAAAAGATAGCAACTCCAATGGCGCTCCAATTAAAGTAGGCGGGAAATAGAGCAAGTAATGCACCAAGATGCAATCCCAGCGTAGGGATGATTACAACCCAACGAGGGCGAGGCTTCGATCGAACATCAATCATGTTGTTAGTTTTCAAATTGCTCTAGCTTTTATCGATTCGATGCTTGAGGGTGCAATCAAAATTTGACTCTCAAATCATTTGCTTGCGGTTGGAACTCTTCCCAACGTCGCCGCACTTGTTTAGCACAATCTACAGGAGAGATAGCTAAATTTTGGAGCAGGTTGATTTCTAGTTCCTGATTTCCATGAATGAGAAGAACGATCGCTTGAGCCGGATTGTAAGTTGCGATCGCACTTTCCACTCCGGCGACTACCGTTTGCTCCAGTTGCAATTCCCCTAAATACCCTGCAACTTGGACTTGAGGAATAAACATCTGGTTGAAACTGACAAAATCAACCTGCCAATCAATAGACGGCAGAATTGGATCAACGACATCACAAACGAGCAACCCTCGTCCCCGCTGAAGATATCCATTCCACGCACCATATCCAAGGGTCAGAATATTGTGATGGATCAATTGGTGCTGCCAGTGACGATTGTCTTTCTGCCGGCAATCATTTCGTATGTGCATTCGCGTTCTCTGTAAAAACATCAAAATGGGAACCACTTGTCTACACAAAGCAGCACCTCTGCCATACTTGCCTCATCGACGCAATGGCAATTTAATCCGACGCAATTCAAGCAAGAACGCTACAACACTAAATCTGCAAACAAAGTTTGATCGCAAACGAATCGCAAAAAATTGGGATTTCCCATCATCCGTACCTCGCAGATGAAAAATAACAGATTAGCGACTTCGGCGGGCATCCTGACTAAGAGATCTCGGATCTCATCACAGTTGCGGGACAGCGCCGGACTTGCACCGGACTTTCCCCCTTGCGTTTGATGGCTGAACCCCATCAAAACCAACGTCGTTCTGAAAGATACCACACTCTAAAGACGGCATCACACAAATCTTTCCTCAGCCTATAATCTTCGAGCCTTGGGAGATTCAATTCCACGATCGCTGAATTGCTTTCTGAATCGGGGCGTAAGTTCGACGATGATGAGGTGTGATTCCAAACGTTTCGATCGCTTCAAGATGCTGTTTTGTTCCATAGCCTGCATTGCGTTCCCAGCCGTAGTTCGGAAATCGGGTTGCAAGTCGCTGCATAAATCGATCTCGTCTGACTTTTGCAATGATTGAGGCGCAGGCGATCGCATAACAAGTTGCATCCCCATCCACGATCGCCGTGTGTGAACCGAGATCGGCTTGTTTAATCGGTCGTCCATCAATGAGCGCATGATCGTAAGGCAGGATTCGAGAGAGCGCTCGCTGCATGGCGAGATAAGAGGCTCGTAATACATTGATTTGCTCAATTTCTTGAACCGTTGCGATTCCGACTCCGACCGCGATCGCGTTTGCTTTGACTGGATTGAATAACCGCGATCGTGCAGATGCAGACAAGAGTTTGGAATCTCGAACGCCTTCTAGCATTTCGCACTCAGTCGGTAAAAGAACTGCCGCTGCAACAATCGGGCCTGCAAGACAGCCTAAACCCGCTTCGTCTACACCTGCAACACGAAGCAGCCCTTGCTTCCACAAAGACTGCTCCATTTCTAGCGTCGGATTCTGAGGCAAGTTATTCGTTTGCTGTTGCTGACGATCGCCGCCGTCTTCGTCTTACCGGAGCATCCTCTTCTGGCTCTGGTGCTGCTTCTGGTTCGGGCGGTTGGACTTCTGCCACGACTGGGAGAGCTTCGACTTCTGCCGCGATCAAAGGAGTCTCTTCTTCAAACGGAAACTCCACAATCTCATCGTCAGGTGCTTCTGGAATCTCTGGTGCAACAGTTTCCTCAATCGGAGGCGCTTGAACTGCTTCGGGCGGCGCTTCTCCAGGAAGCAAGACGGAAACGATCGCAGATTTCGGATTCTTGACTTCTTGACTGGACAGAATCAGCGGCGAAATTCCCATCCAAGCGTAAACATCTTGCTCATCAGGAGTCATTTCGACGTAAATCGTTTCGGGCGGTTCAGCCGGAGTTTTGCTAAACCGATCGCGTCTCGGAGAACGATTGTTTCGGCGCTCTTCGTAGCGATTTTCGCGGGGGGCTTCTTCGACGGGCGGTTCTGCAACAGGTTCGGGCGCAAATTCCGTCGATCGTGAAACCAAAGTAGGCGCTGGCGTTGAAGATCCATTCGGGCGTGTGCCTGACTCTTCCCATCGGCTCGGTTTGGGAGGGGCTTCGCGCACTGGGGCTTCGTTCCGAGTAAGCTCGCGGGGAGCTTCTTCACCGATTCGACGTTTCCGGCGACGAGTTGCCGTCGATCGACCGCGTTCTTGATAGCTCGGATGATGCAGAAGTTCTAGGTCTGACTCACCGCCATCGCCCTCCAAATCGTCCCCTTCCCAAAACGCTTCGGTTGCGGCTGGAATTTCGCGGCGGGGTTCAGCGCGACGAGGTGTGCCTTCTGATGGTGCGGATCGAGCAGCGGGGCGTTGTTCTAAGCTCTCACCTTCTTCAACAGAATCAACTTCCCCAGGGAGGTGAACGACATGACCCAAACCGCCACAAGTCGGACAGGGACGACCAAACAACTCGTAAATGTTTTTCCCTTGCCGTTTCCGGGTCAGTTCGACTAATCCGAGTTCGGAAAGTTGAGAAATTTGTGGTTTCGCTTTGTCCGATCGCAGTGCTTTATTGAAATGCTCTAGAACTTGCAGTTGGTCGCGGCGGGACTCCATATCGATGAAGTCTACGATGATCACGCCTGCAATATTTCTTAGGCGTAACTGCCGCGCGATTTCGGTTGCGGCTTCGCAGTTTGTCCAGAGGACGGTTTCTCTTGCGGTTGCCGATCTCGTAAATGAACCAGAGTTGACATCGATTACCGTCAGCGCTTCAGTTCGCTCGATGATGATGTATCCGCCGGAAGGAAGATCGACTCTCGGTTTGAGCGCTTCTCGGATTGCGGCATTGACGCGGAAATAATCGAGGATGGAAATACGATCGCGGTGATGATCGATTAGGATTCCTTGCGGTGCTTTTCCGCTACCCCAGTTTAATAACTGCTGCTTGACGCGCTTTAGTCCAGTGTGTGAATCGACTACAATCCGGTTGACATCAGCACTGTAGACATCGCGCAGAACCTTTTGAATGAAGTCGTCATCGCGGTTTAAGAGCGCAGGCGCACGAGTCGAACCTGCTTCTTGCAAAATCGCTTCCCACTGCTTCTGGAGGGTTTCTAGATCCTCCATGATTGCCTCTTCGGGCATTCCTTCAGCTTCGGTGCGGATCACAATTCCCATGCCTGCGGGCTTGATGAGAATCGCTAAAGCTCTCAGTCGGTTGCGTTCGTTTTCGTTGCGAATTCGGCGGGACAGATTTACCCCACGTCCATTCGGCATCAAAACGAGATAGCGACCGGGCATCGAAATATTTCCGGTGAGGCGCGGGCCTTTGTTGCCCGTAGGCTCTTTCATCACCTGCACGAGAACTTTTTGCTGAGGTGCAAGGAGTTCTGTGATCGACCCTGCTGATCGCTTTAATCTCAGGGGGCCTAAATCCGAAACGTGAATAAATCCGTTTCGCTCAGAATCACCGATATTGACAAATGCGGCATCGATTCCGGGTAAAACGTTCTCAACAATTCCTAAATAGATGTCGCTGACCTGATGACTTCCGGTAGCAACAATTAATTCTTGAATCTGATCTTCTGAAAATACAGCAGCAATTCGATGCTGCTCAGCAATCACAATTTGCTTTGGCATTCAACTTCCTCAAAACTGGGGCGCGATCGAAGCTTTGAAGTTTCGCTTCTTTCGCGATAACGGTCAAAAACACAGGAGCGTGAAATCTCTAGATCGCACAAGTCTGAGCAGTGTTCAGCCTGAGAGGTTCTAAAAAACCGAAAATCCCAAACCGATCCTCACTCTGACGCTGGACAGTCAATGAGTGAACTTCGATCAAGCAGGCAGCGATCGCGGTCGTTCACTGCATCCGGATGAAGAATAACGAAAATCTGGCTAACAACCTGAGTAAGACTCTAAGACCAACACCCGACAGCATCTACGGGGATTCTTAGCTCACTACAAGCTGTGATGCAAAGCATTATAACGTGCGGATCTGCATCCGTACCAGTTTTGACGATTTGATTTTGAGCAGGTAGTTAAAAGAAAGTTTGACTACGCCAAAAATAGCTGGGTGCGATGAATAGTTAGAAGATGTAATTCTTGCTCAGAGACTTGTTCAAGAATTGTAACCATTTGTTCTGGACGCAATAGGGTTCCGTCGTTTTGACAGCTACCGATGTATCGAAGTGTCGCTTTTTGGGGACTAGATTCGATTAAGTGCAGTTCAAATAAGCGATCGCGCAGATTTAACGGATAAGTTTTTCCCGATTTCGTCGTTTGCTCTAGCCAAATTTCGGATTTTGCCAAAACTTGATCGATTAAAGCTGTCCAATAGGTTTCGATGTCGGATGCAACCTCAATTCGGTATTCTGCTTTTTGCAGTAAAACTGCTGCTGCGGGTTGTTGCGCGTCAACTTCTTCGATCGAGTAAATCGGGATTTCAGCCGGAAGCTGGGCGGTGAGACGGGCGCGAAATTCTTCGATCTCCATCGATTGCGTGAGTTCAAAATCCACAATTTCACCGGAACTGCTGACCCCAAGCGGTAACGCACTCGCGGGCACAATCCGGGGCGAAGGATGAAATCCGCCTGTAAACGTGAGCGGAATCGAAGCGCGACGGACTGCACGATCGAACAATCGCATCATGTCGAGATGGCTGAGTAGCGCCATTTCTCCTTCTTTTCCCATTCGTACCCGTAACCGCTGCGCTTTGGTTTGATTCGGCTCAAAATGTCCCGTAAATCCAGGAATTTCAGGCGGCGGAATCACAATATTGTGTCCAAAATCAACGCCACACACGCCGCAGTGAGAACAGCCCTCAAATGAGCAATCGGGGACGATCGCCGCTTCAAGTGCCTTTTGGAGATCTTCCTTCAACCATTTCTTATCGATCCCGGTGTCCAAGTGATCCCAAGGCAAGGGAGCATCGAGCGAAATCGATTCGTTCGCCTCAAAAATATTCCATTCGCCGCTTTCGACTTGGCGATATTTCCAGGCGACTCCTGCTTCCTCGATCGCTTGTGTCCACGCACCAAACGCTTTTTCGAGACTTTCCCACCAAGAATCCATTCCCGCGCCAAGTTCCCAAGCGCGTTGGACAACCGGGGCTAATCGTCGATCTCCTCGTCCGACAAAATCTTCCATTGCCGAAATTCGGGTATCGGTGAAATTGATTTTGACTCCTCTTATCGATCGAAAGGCTTCTCTTAGTAGCGCTTGTTTTCGCTTAAATTCAGTCGTTGAAACCGAGTGCCACTGAAACGGCGTATGGGGTTTCGGTGTGAAGTTAGAAATCGTGACGTTGAAATCTAATCGTCTGCGTCCTTGCTTAGTGCATTCCCGACGGAGCCAGCGAATCGTATCGGCAATTCCCAACACATCTGGATCAGTTTCGCCCGGAAGCCCGATCATAAAGTACAGCTTGATTTTGTCCCAGCCTTTGTCGAAGGCGGTTTTGACACCGCGCAAAAGTTCTTCGTTGGTTAAACCTTTGTTGATAATGTCGCGCATTCGTTGGGTTCCAGCTTCCGGTGCAAACGTGATGCCTGTCTGACGAGTGCCCCCGATGATATTGGCGATGTTCTCGTCAAAGCGATCGACTCTTTGACTCGGCAACGATAGCGAGACGTTTTCTCCTTTCAGCCGATTTTTGATCTCGACTCCGACCGCAGGCAAGGCTAAATAATCCGAACAACTTAAAGACAGCAGCGAAAATTCGTTATATCCAGTGGCTCTCATGCCTTCTTGGATCGCGTCTACTACTTGCTCTGGTTCGACATCGCGAGCGGGACGAGTCAGCATTCCAGGCTGGCAAAATCGACAGCCTCTCGTACAGCCGCGCCGAATTTCGATCGTTAAGCGATCGTGTACCGTTTGGATGTATGGAACAAGCCCGATCGAGTAAGCCGGAATCGGTGTTGCAACCCGTCGGAGAATCCGTTTCGGCACATCTGGGCGATTTGGGTGAACGGAGCCATCCGGAGCCATGTCATAGAATCGCGGCACATAAACGCCCGGAACTTGAGCCAGATCGAGCAAAAGTTCTTCACGGCTCAATCCTGCTACTTTCCCTTCTTCGATCACTAATCCGATTTCTGGTAAAAGTTCCTCACCATCGCCCAGTGCCACAAAATCGAAGAAATCGGCATACGGTTCAGGATTTGAGGTTGCAGTTTGTCCGCCTGCAAAAATTAGAGGGTCAGTTTGCGATCGCGCTTTCCAAGTCAGCGGAATCCCCGCGAGATCGAGCATTTCGAGAATGTTCGTCGCTCCGAGTTCGTAACTTAGGCTAAATCCAAGAATGTCGAAATCCGTGAGCGGGCGACGAGACTCGACAGCGAATAAAGGTGTTTCAGTTTCTCGAAGTTTCGCGGCAAGGTCGGATGCAGGGAGATATGCCCGATCGCATAACTGGCGAGGCTGTGTATTGAGAATGCTGTAGAGGATGATGTGACCGAGATTCGATGCCCCGACTTCGTAGATTTCGGGGTAGGTCAAGACCCATCGAACCGCTGCTTCATTCCAAGGTTTGTGAACTGCTCCTAACTCATTGCCAAGATATCGAGCCGGACGCAGAATATCAGTTGTCAGAAGAGATTCGACTGCAATTGTCACGGTTCACCTTGCCTTTCTTGAGCGCGATCGACTTCTTAGTATAGGCGCGATCGCCAAATGACTGAGCGAAAAGCAAGGTGAATCAAACAAATCTAAGCGGTTGCGAGTTCAAACGCGGAAAGGCTCTCGAAAATCTCGAAAACGCGATCGAGTTGGGTTAGTTCAAATACGATCCGAATCGATACCGTAACTGAACAGAGGCTCAATCGCTTCTGATTCGCTTGTGCCAGATTTAAGGTGGAAACAAGTGCCATCAAGCCAGCGCTGTCCAAAGATTCAACCTGGCTCATGTCGATCAGAAGGGCGCTATTTTGCTCGGAAAGTACCGCTGTATGGAATTGTTGTTGGCATTCTGCGGCATTTGCAGCGTTGAGGGAACCGCAAGGACGAACGATGGCAGCTTGGGGACGGACGAGCAAACTCTGCATAACTTTTCTTACCCTTTTCGATCTCAAACAATTTTTTCCGGTGGATGCTCTGACGATAACTGCCTTCGCTTCAGAACGACTAGGGAAGCTTTGCGGTTTCGCAGAAACTTTATTCGATCGCGGGGGGTATTTAAACTTTCTGGTAAGTAGTTTCACTAATATTGTGCGGAAATATACAGATTCCTTCGGTACGCTTCTCGCCCGCGCGGGCTGATTGATAACTCTATTGCGATTCAGAAAGAGGTGATGCCATGTAATATTCAAAACATCACTTAGGTTGATTTATTTTCAAATACATCGGGGCGTGCTTGCCAAATGTGCTGAATAAATTGGTGCAACTGGCGATGAGAAAGCGGATTTCTGTCTTTGGATTCGGAGCCGAGCCGAGCGAACAAAGGTAATACCTCCATATCTAACGCCTCTCGAAATAACGCGGCAGGGCACATCAAATCAGAACCGTTTTGGAGATCTTGCAGAGTTAAGCGATCGTATTCCGTCCAGGCTTCCGTTTCTGAAGCTGTGACCAGCACGATCGGGCGAACCCAACAAAGTCGCCTCGATTCCACAAATTGCACCACTTCAGCGTAAAGTCGGGAGCCGTTGTGTTCGAGAAAAACGATCTGAGAAGGTTGAAACCGCTGAAAGTCGGCAGCCATAGAGGTTATGAAGGTTTTATCAAAGCATTTCTCAATTCTAAAATTTTGTGCCAATAAACCGCTACTCTTCGATCTGATTGATCAATTCTCGACGGAATGGCTAGAATGAGACGAACGCGCATCGTGAAGAAACGATAAGCTGGAGACGATCGCTAAAATTCTTTTCTGCCCGGAAGCTGTGTTGTACTGATGTTTCAGTTCACAATTGAAATCATTAAAATCGATTGGGTAGAAATTTTCTGTCCATCAAATTGACCCCTAGTCGCTAACGGAGAGGATAGAACTGTGTCTGTTGAAACCATTGAAAAGCGTTCAACAACTCGAAAAATTGCCCCGCGCTACCGCGTTTTACTGCACAACGACGACTACAACTCGATGGAATATGTAGTACAGGCGTTGATTGAAACGGTTCCGAGCCTGACTCAGCCTCAAGCCGTCGATATCATGATGGAAACTCACAATAGTGGAGTGGGGCTTGTGATTACTTGCGCTCAGGAACACGCGGAGTTTTATAGCGAAACGCTAAAAATGAAGGGCTTGGAGAGTACGATCGAGCCTGAAGAATAACCCCCAACTGCCGCTTGAAACTCAATTTTGCCGCTATTTCTCATCGCCCAACTCCGATTCGGATTGGGCTATTTGTATTGATGCTGTTGGTGATGTGGCTGCCGCTGAAGATTCCGATCGAGTGGGCGGTCAGTATCTTCTATGGGGCAACGGATGCCGCGCGAAACTTGGCTTCGATTCTGACCTACATCGTTTTGTATGCAGAGTTCATTGTGCTTGTGAAACTGTGGGGGCGATTCGTTTATCGTGAGCCTTTATTTAGAGCCTATGGATTGAGACAGCCACGCCAGAGTTTGCGAAATTTTCTGCAAGGATTAGCGATCGGGCTTGGAAGTTTGCTGCTGATGTTCGCGCTGCAAGGGATTTTAGGCTGGGTGAAATGGCAAGTCCCTGCCAATACGTTTCCGCGAATCTTGCTCGAAGGGGGCTTGATGGCGATCGCGGTTGGCTTTGTCGAGGAATTGCTGTTTCGCGGTTGGCTATTGAATGAACTCGATCGAGAGTATTCTCCTCGTGTTTCGCTTGCAGTGACTAGTCTGATTTATGCGCTTTTGCATGGAATTCGACCCCAGTTATTTGCTTTGGTGATTTTGGGATCAATTTTGGTCTGGGCGAAACGAGCCACACGGGGACGCTTAGGATTGTCGATCGGGTTTCATGCGGGCATCGTTTGGGGCTATTACTTAGTGAATGTGGGGCAATTGGTGACAGTCACGAATCGGGTTCCGGCTTGGGTAACAGGAATCGATCTCAATCCGTTAGCTGGAGTGGTGGGAGTTTTGGCGCTGAGTGCGATCGCGCTTGGAATGCGATCAGCAGCGTTGAGAGAAAATAGAAGCCACTGAGCTAAGACGATTGCAGCAGATTCTTGAGTTCCTGTTCTCGATGTTCAAGCCGTTCGGCTAGCAAATTTACTATAAATCGGTGAACATTCGCAGCTAGCAATGAATCAGAAGCTTCAATCTGCTCGAATGCTTCAGACGAGAGAAAGTACACCGTACTCGGCTTATCTGCGACCACCGAGGCCATTCTCACCGCTTGACGATATAACCCCATTTCACCGATCGTATTCCCGATTGTATAAGTCCGAATCCGCTTTGTCTGACCTTGACCGAGTTCTAGCACGACGCTTACTTGCCCCGATCCCACAAAATACAATCCATCAAACGGATCGCCCTGGCTAAATAGATATTCTCCCGGTTGAAGCGAACAAGTTTTCAGCAAAGACATCAAGCGATCGACTTGTGCAGGGTCGAGAAAAACGGACTTGAGATAACGATTCAAAGCGCGATCGGGAGATTCTGGATCAGGTTCAAGCTGCGCTAAAGGCTGAGTCTGGAGAATCTGCTGTTCGCACCATTCCAAACCGCGATCGAGATCATCAAATCGATGGCAGAGCGGATTAAATTCATCGAGACAATCGCCTTGACTCAATCGCTCTTTTGCCTCTTTGGAGAGTTGGGTAAACAATAGATGTAACTGTTTTTGATTCGCAAGCTGTTCGAGTTTGGCGAAGCTTAACACTGCAGAAGCATCGAGTCCGCTGACTAATCGAAAATCTAAAATCACAAACTTCACTTTTGCAGTGTGAGCCAAGCGATCGCGAATTTGATTGATCAATTTATTTGCTGTTCCAAAAAAGATCAGTCCTTGTAGTTCTAGAACTAAGACTTGTTCGCCTTCTGCTTGGAGAATGTCCGTTTCTTCGGGCGCTCGTAGTACATTGCTGTGATAGTAGCTTCCCGAACTCACCCGCTTTGTGACCGCAAGCCGACTATAGTTGATCACAAATAGCACGATCGCTGCCATCAACCCGACTGCAATACCTTGTAAATATCCCGCTGTTGCTGTCACCGCTACAATGAGCAGGATGATTGCATAGTCCGATCGAGAAAACTTAAACCAAGCTTGGTAAATCCACTCGTAAAGCGGCTCCATGCCATACAGAAGCGGCAATCCAACTAGGACGAACTTCGGGAAATAGGCTAGGCTTTCCGCACTGCCGAATGCGATCGCAAAACACATCACCGCAATGATTCGCCCGACTGATCTCGAAGTTCCTCCTAATTGTTTCACCAATGCAGTCTCGTTTAGGCTAGAAAAGCCGCCCGCACCGCCGCCCAGACCGGATACGATTGAGGCTGCTCCTGCGATCTTTAACTCTCGATTAAGGTCAAAATCGCGCTTTACTAGCAGTTCAATCCCATTTGCATTAAGCAAAAGCGCGATCGAGTCAATTAGCCATAACGCCGCAAGAGTTGGAACTTGCTTAGAAACAACAGACCAATCGGCATGAATCACGGCTGGAATGGTATTGAATTGGAACAATCCGCCTGCTGGCATTGCTCCTAGTAACAACTGTTGTGCATCTGCTTGTGCAATCGAGGTTCCGGTTAGCGCAAGTCCAGCATAAAAAAGCGCGATCGAGGCTGCAATAATGCCCGGAAGCAATAAAAAATGCTGGATCGACTTTGGGAGAACATACATTGCTAGCGCGAAAAAGACCGCAGGCAACCATTGAAATAAGACACTCGGCTGTAAAAAGACTGATAGCGTTAGATGGTCATAATCTACGCCGCTCAGAGATTGGAACGCGCCTTCAACTAACAACAGTCCCGTACTGGCAATGAAGCCACCCACAACCGGATAAGGAATAAATCGAATCAATCCTCCTAGCTTAAATCTCCCTAGCGCCATTAGGATCGCGCCACCAACGATCGAGTTTAGAACGATCGTGGCGCTGAGGGTTAGCAACTTTTCTTCAACGGTTGCATTGGGCATCAAATCGGCAATTTGACGGGCAACCAGGCTGAGAACAGGGATCGAATTATCTGAAAGGGTTGCAACGACGCTGGGATAAGAACTAAATGAAGATGCGATCGTATTGATCACTGCTGCGCTAAATAAAAGTACTCCAATGCCCCAAGGCAGCACATCAGAAAATCCGCCAGAAAAGATCACTGCTCCAAACGAAACGCTAGTAATCACCGTCAAAATTCCCATCGTTCCACCTGAGATGAGGTTGAGGAACAATCGGTTTTCATGCTTTTTGACAGACGCAGGTTTCACTGGGATAGATAGGGTTCCAGAATGACTGAAGAATATATCAGCCTACACTAGCGATCGAGAACAAGTCACGCCAAATTAAACGAAATCCTTCTCCAGATGGAAACTTTCCGCCCAGCGGGGGAGTTAAGTTCAGCTTGGAATCAAGTGCGATATATCACTATGGAACTTCAGGAACTCTTCAACGGAATCATTGTTCGAGGTTTGTCTGGAGAGTTGTCTAGCTTTTTTTCGACTAAACTATTTACATTTGGCGGAAAGCAATTTTCGATCGGCTCCGTGGCTGAGTTGCTGATCCAGGTAATCGTTGTGATGGTGATTTCCAACTTAACGAAGCAACTTCTGAAACAGCGAGTGTTCCCAGGGTTCGGGTTAAATGTTGGAACGCGCGAATCTCTTTCTACGATCGTGAGCTATGTTGTGACGATCATCGGGTTTTTCGTGGTGATCGAAACAACGGGAATCAATTTAAGTTCTCTAACAGTGTTTGCGGGCGCGATCGGGATTGGCTTTGGGATTGGCTTGCAAAACATTACGAGTAACTTTATCAGTGGAATTACGTTGCTATTTGAGCAACCCATTAAAGTAGGCGACTACGTTGAAGTAGATCAGCTAGCGGGGATTGTTGAGGAAATTTCGATTCGCTGTACTACGATTCGGACGATCAATGGCGTGTTTGTGATTGTGCCGAATAGTCGATTCCTAGAAAATAGTGTGGTGAACTGGAGCTATCGTGATCCGAAATGCCGGATTGTAATTCCGATTCCGGTGGACGATGAGAGCGATTCTTTGACGGTGATGGAGGCACTGTTGGCGGCTGCAAGGCAAGAATCGCGGGTGCTAACTTCTCCCTCACCGGAGGTATATTTTAAGGGGCTTGATGCCGAAAATTCGATGTTGAAATTTGAACTACTCGTGTGGATCGAACACCCGATCGAGATGGATTCGATCAAGAGTGCGCTGCATTTTCTGATCGAAGCGGAGTTTCGCGATCGAGGTTTAGAGACGAAAGCACCTCCCGATGATATTGTGCTGAACGATCTGCCAACAATCGTTCAACTTTTGCGAAAAACAGAAGCTCAGAATGGCTCGATCACTCCACTTGCCGAAACCGAAAAACCGATCAGTGGTTGGCTTTTGCGCGATTTGCTTAGAAAAGTAAGCTACTTTCAACACTGCTCGGATATTGAACTGCGTCAAGTGATTGAAAAGGGCTATCGGAAAAAGCTATCGACTGGGGAAGTGATTGCGCGGGAGAATGATCCGGGTAATTCGTTTTATCTGATTTTGTCGGGTGCAGTTGAAGTTGTGGTGGAATCGATCGATCAACAAGTTGCGGTGCGTCGTGCAGGTGAATTTATCGGGGAAATGTCGTTGTTGTTGGGAACGCCCCGGAGTGCAACTTTACGCACGGTCGAAGATACGATTCTGTTCGTGGTCGATCACGCTAACTTACAAAGCCTGTTGAGCGGTCATCGTGAATTAGCGGATCAAATCGCAGAAGCGCTTTCTCAGCGGCAAGAAGTCCTCAAGAGTATGGGTGTAACTGTGCTTGAGGCGAAGGAAGAAACGCGATTTGAACTGATTCGCAAACAAATCCGATCGATCTTCGATCTTTGATTCCCGTCTTCAGATAGATGCCTTGTCAATTTGATCAATGCTAAACTAAGCAACGAATTTATTGCGGCGACTGAATGCTTCTGCTGCTTTTTCAGATCGATGAGAATATCTATGCGATCGATAGCACTCACATTACTGAGGTGCTACCGATCGTAATGCTGCGAAAAGTGCATCAAGTTCCCGATCAGGTGGCAGGTGTGTTTAGATACCGCAATTGTATTGTGCCTGTGATCGATTTGTGCAAGCTGATTCGGGGCGAGAATTGTCGATCGCGCTACAGTACGCGCATCATTATGATTCAATATAAAACTAAAAATGGTGATCGAACTTACATCGGTTTGTTAGCAGAGCGAGTCACGGAAACGTTGGATCAACCGAATCTAAAACCGTCAGTGCAAAGCAGTGATTCCTCTTATTTCGGTGAAGTGTTTGTGCACGAGAAAGAAATGATTCAGCGATTGCACTGGGAATCACTGATCGCTGATGTCCAGAACGTGGCTTTAATCGCTGGGGGGACTTATTAAGTGGATGGTACAAACGACGATTGAAACAATGCTAAGACAGAAGATCGGATTAGATGCGAGTAGTATCGGATCAAACGCGATCGCGTATGCAATCGAGCAACGTCAATCCCGATGCGGTCTGCCAAATCTCAAGGATTACTATGATCGCTTACAGCATTCACCCGAAGAATTTGACGCATTGATTGAAACCGTTGTTGTTCCTGAAACTTGGTTTTTCCGCGATCGAGAACCCTTCATCTATTTGAAAGAATGGAGCAAAACTGCCTGGAACCCAAATTGTACCCTGCGCGTTTTGTCTGCACCTTGTTCGACCGGAGAAGAACCCTATTCGATCGCGATCACGCTACTAGAATCAGGACTTGCCGCTGATCAATTTCGCATTGATGCCTTAGATATTAGCCAAGTTGCTTTGGAGAAAGCGAAACAAGCAATTTACACAAAGCGATCATTTCGAGGTGGTGCAATTAATCCTGCTTATTTTGAGGAAACGGGCGATCGATATCAAGTGCGATCGCACATTCGTAAAACCGTTCAATTCGTGCAGGAGAACCTTTTAGAATCTCATCGTTTACTTGAGCATCAGTACAATGTTATTTTCTGCCGAAATTTGCTGATTTATCTGGATCAAGAAGCGCGATCGCGAGTGATCAAAACGCTCGATCAGGCTTTAATCCCTCCAGGTTTATTGTTTGTCGGTTCCGCAGAAACTTCGCAGATTCTGCATGATCATTACCAATCCGTTGATCATTCTGCTGCATTCGCTTATCGAAAAGCAGAACCGCGTCCTTCTCAACCCGCACCGTCTAAGGTTTCAGCGATTAAACCAGTCTCAAAACCAACGATTTCACTCCCTAGATTAGAGCAAGCAAAACAGCTCCTCGATCGAGGACAGTTTGCCGAAGCCGCGCAGCTTTGCGAAGCTCATTTATTACTCGATCGAACCGATGCCAACGCTTACTTATTACTCGGTAAGATCTATCAAGAACTTAATCGACCCGAACAAGCTGAGAAAGCCTTTCAAAAAGCAATCTACCTCAACTCCCAGTTTTATGAAGCACTGATTGAATTAGCATTGTTAAAAGAACAGCAAGGAGATCTCGCCACTGCGACCATTCTAAAAGCAAGATTGCAACGGATTCTCAAGCTATAAATCATCATTTTTATGTGGAACAACATCAGCTATGTTAAATCGTTGGAATATTGGAACCAAAATTGCGATCGGGTTTGCATTAGGCTTGTCGATTTTTACCACGATCGGCATTATTGCTTTTCGGGGCACTGATCAGCTCATTTCATCTGCTCGTGAAGAAAACCGCACCTACAAGGTGATCAGTGAAATAGAAGAGATCCTATCGCTGGTGAAAGATGCGGAAACCGGACAGCGCGGCTATCTGCTCACGGGAACACAGCGCTATCTCGATCCGTACAATCAAGCGCGATCGAGAATTCCAGCCAGAATTAATCAGCTCAAAAATCTCATTCAAGACAATCCCAGACAGCAAGCTTACCTGCAAACGCTAGAACCTAAGATTGCTCAAAAACTCGCAGAACTCGATACGACAGTTCAGCTTAGACAAACGAGAGGCGCAAATGCCGCGCTCGAAGTTGTCCGAACCGATCAAGGCAAGGAACTCATGGATCAAATTCGAGAAACCGTCACTCGGATGAAAACTGAAGAGCAGAGTTTGTTACAGACGCGATCGCAAGCGGCGGAAGATTCAGGTCGTCGCACGATGGATAGCGTGATGCTTGGGATGCCCTTGGGGATTTTGCTGCTGGCATTGATCGGCGTGGTGCTAAATCGCCAGATTACTCGTCCCATCGATCGCATCTCGAAAGTGGCTCAGAAGGTCGCAGACGGAGATTTGACGCAATCGATCCAGGTAGGACACGATCAGAGCGAAATGGGTCAACTCCTCGCATCGTTTCAGAACATGACTAAAAACTTGAATGGATTGATCGCCCAAGCTCAACGATCAGGCATTCAAATCAGCACTTCAACCACCCAGATCGCAGCGGCAGGAAAACAGCTTGAAGCAACGGTAAACGAACAGTTTGCATCGATGAATGAAGTGAATGCAACCGCGCGCCAGATTGCAGCAACCGCAGGAAATTTAGCTCGATCGATGGATGATGTGGTGAAAACGGCGAAAGATACAACGAATGCAGCATCGAACAGTCAAATGAACTTAGATAAGATTCAATCTGCAATGCAGCGTTTAGCCTATGCGACGAATTCAATTTCATCAAAGCTAAAGGTAATGGATGAAAAAGCGAATAACATTAATACAGTTGTGACAGCAATTACGAAGGTTGCAGATCAAACGAATTTGTTATCGCTAAATGCAGCGATCGAAGCCGAGAAAGCGGGAGAATACGGAGCCGGATTCGCAGTCGTCGCGCGGGAAATTCGCCGTTTAGCCGATCAGTCCGCAGTCGCAACGCTTGAAATTGAACAGATGGTCAAAGAAATGCAGTCTTCAGTTTCAGGAGGCGTGATCGAGGTGGATAAGTTTCGAGGTGAAGTGAAGCAGTATGTCGATGAAGTCGGGAATGTGAGCGAACAAATTGCCAGCTTTATCACAGAAGTTCAGGGGCTTACGCCGCAATTTTTAACGGTGAGCCAAAGTATGGATGAGCAATATCGCGGAGCCGAGCAGATTAGTACTGCGATCGCTCAATTGCGCGATGCTTCTCAACAAACGGTGCAGTCGATTCAAGAAACAAACTATGCGCTAACGCAGCTTGATGATGCCACGAGAGGCTTACAGCGCGAAATTTCACAGTTCAAGGTTTAGGCGATGATTACGATCGACGAAATCAATGATTGCTGGAATCAGATCGGCGTAGAGGGCGATCGAACTTGTGATGAACTCCCTAAGATGACGCATTGCTATAACTGCCCGGTTTATTCGGAATCTGGGCGGCTTTTGTTAGAACGCGAAGTTTCGATCGATTATGTTCAAGAATGGACAGAAACCATTGCCGAACGCGGATCAGCCTTGAGTATTCGATCGACGGAAGAAATGCTGTCGTTGATTCTGTTTCGGCTTGGAAATGAACAATTTGCGATTTCAGTGCGATCGCTGCAAGAAGTGATTCGCCCGGTTCAGATTCGTACCTTGCCGCATCGCAGCGATCGCTTATTTCTCGGACTTACTAGCGTTCGAGGTGAAATTCTACTCTGCGCATCGCTCCGGGAGTTTCTCAACTTAGAACCTACTGCACCTTCTAATCAGGAGCGAATGTTGATTATTGGCTCAAGTCAGCGTAAATGGGTGTTCCCGACCGATGAAGTTCACGGAATTTTGCGTTATCCCCTGCACGAGATTCAAGATCCGCCTGTTGTCATTCTCAAAACCAATGCAGCTTACACCCAAGGCATTCTCACCTGGAAGGATCAGCAAGTGAACTATCTCAATGCAGAATTGCTAATCGATACGCTCGATCGGAGATTGCTATGAGCTATTCGATGCGCGATCTATTTCAGCAAGAAACGAGCGCTCAAGTCGATCGCTTAAAACAAAGCTTTTCTGCTCTGAAACAACAGCCGAATCTTAGCCATGAGATTGAAGCAGCTTTGCAGTCAATTCGCGCGATCGTAGGTGTGGCTCACCTGGTCGAATTTGATGCTGCAATTCACTTATCAGAAGCGATGCAAGCCTGTCTCAATGCTGCTCATGCTCAACAGTTAGCATTGACTTCTGATAAGATTGATTCACTGCTGCATAGCTGCATTTTACTATTACAAATGAGTCAGCTTAAAGATAGCAACTCACAACAGTGGTTGTTCGATCATGCTGAAGACTTAGCAAAAACGCAAAGCTCGATCGACGAACAACACCCGATCGATGTCTCGCCTCAGTCCGAAGTTATTTCTCCTTATCAAGCTGAACCTCCTATTGGGAAGGACTCGGAAGAAATCGACGAACAACCGCCCATATCGTCTCCTCAAAGCTTAGGACAAAGCGATCCAGAGTTGATGGAACTCTTTCGGCAAGAAGTCGAAGCCCAAACGATCGCACTCAATCGAGGATTAGTCGCGATCGAAGCGAAGCCCAATTCGCCGCAAGAACTAGAATCCCTCATGCGAGCCGCACACTCGATCAAAGGAGCCGCTCGCATTGTCGGACTTGATGCTGCGGTGGAACTAGCACATCAGATGGAAGATTGTTTCGTGGCGGCTCAAAAGCAAACGCTGGCTCTAAAAGCGGCTCAGATTGATGCTCTATTTCGTAGCGTCGATCTGATTCAATCCATTAGCCAAACGCAGGATGTACAACAATGGTTCTCTCAGCATCATGCTGAAATAGAATCAGTCCATTCAGCGATCATTTCAGACTCAAAGCAACCTCCAAAACCGATCATTGCGCCTCCACCTGAGCCTATTCAGGAACCGGAGATCCGTGAACCTGAGAATAATGCTCAACGCGATGCTTCCCGCGATCGCGCTGTCCGAATCAGCGCAGACAATCTAAATCGCATTGTTGGACTCGCTGGAGAATCGATGGTCGAAGCTTACTGGCTCCAGCCTTTTTCGGAATCATTGATGCAAATTCGCGCTCGACAGTTGGCACTCTCCAAAGCTCTGGAAGAACTAGAACCAACTCACCAGATCGAACAGTTGCGCCAACAAGAGCGAGACTGTCGGGACTTATTGAGCGATCGCATTGCCGAACTCGGTGAGTACATTCGCCGCACCGATAGTCTTTCGGATCGGCTGTATCGCGAAGTGATTCAATCTCAGATGCGCCCGTTTGCGGATGGTGTGCAAGGCTTTCCGCGTATGATTCGGGACTTAGCGCGGCAGCTTGGAAAACAAATCAAGTTCTCGATCGTGGGAGAAGCAACAGCCGTCGATCGAGATATTCTAATGAAGCTCGAAGCGCCGATCACTCATATTTTGCGAAATGCGATCGATCACGGCATAGAGTTGCCTCAAGAACGCATCGAAGCCGGAAAACCCGCTGAAGGAAGCATTCGGCTTGAGGCATCGCATCGTGGCGGAATGTTGATGATTACGATCGCGGATGATGGGCGAGGAATTGATCCAAGCCAAGTCCAAAAACAAGTGATTCGTCGTCGGCTTGCTCCGCCAGAAGTTGCACGCTGCATGAGTCACGCTGAACTGATGGAGTTTCTGTTCCTCCCAGGATTTTCCCTCTCGAAACAAGTGACTAAACTATCCGGGCGAGGCGTTGGATTAGATATCGCAAAAGCAATGGCTCAGGAAGTCGGCGGGACAGTTCGCGCGATGTCTTCACCGAGAGTTGGAACAACCTTTCATTTTCAGTTACCCTTGACGCTCTCTGTTGTGCGAACCTTGCTGGTCGAGATTTCAGGCGAACAGTATGCGTTCCCTTTATCGCGCATCGATCGCATTTTGCAACTCGATCGTGCTTCGATCTCTGTGGTCGAAAATCAGCCCTACTTCACCTTCAACACTCAACACATCGGCTTAATTTCGCTCGATCAAGTCTTTGGCTTACCACAGCCTTCCTCGTTGCCTGATACGCTCTGTGTGATTCTTCTGAGTTACCAATCGGCTCAGTATGGATTGATTGTCGATCGAACTTTAGGAGAACGAGAATTAGTGGTGCGTCCGCTTGATTCGCGATTAGGGAAAGTTCAAGATATCAGCGCTGCTTCATTGACGAGTGATGGTTCATTAGTATTGATTGTGGATGTCTCGGATTTAGTTCGATCGATTAATACTCTGTTAGATTCTGGAAAACTCACTGCACCGCGCCCCGTGGAATCTGCACAATTGAAAAAGCGAATTCTCGTTGTTGATGACTCGATTACCGTGCGTGAGGTCGAACGGAAGCTGCTCGAAAAGCAAGGTTATCAGGTCGATGTGGCGATCGATGGCATGGAAGGTTGGAATGCGGTTCGCAATCAGGCTTATGATCTAGTCATTAGTGATGTCGATATGCCCAGAATGAACGGAATCGAGCTAATTCAGCAAATCAAAACCCATCCGCGACTGCGATCAACTCCCGTGATCGTGGTGTCTTACCGCGATCGAGAATCCGATCGATTGCAGGGACTTGATGCCGGAGCCGATTATTATTTAACTAAAAATAGTTTTCAGGATGATTCTTTGATTCGGGCAGTCGTTGATTTGATTGGGCAATGACTTATGAGAATCGCGATCGTCAACGATATGAGTTTGGCAGTTGAGGCATTGCGACGGGTGCTAACACAAGTTCCTCAGCATCAGATTGCTTGGATTGCGTACACAGGTGCAGAAGCGGTGGAAAAAACCGCCCAAGATCGCCCCGATCTGATTTTGATGGATTTGTTCATGCCAGAGATGGATGGCATCGAAGCGACTCGACAGATTATGCAGCGATCTCCCTGTGCAATTTTAATTGTGACAGCAGATGTTCAGCATAGTTCTGCAAAAGTTTTTGAAGCAATGGGGCATGGAGCGCTCGATGCGGTGGATACGCCGATCTTGAATCGTTCAGGCACGTGCGAAGATGCTCATCTGTTGCTGTCAAAAATTAACACGATCGGGAAACTGATCGGCAAAACTGAGTTTATCCCGATTCAATCCCGTCCGCCTTTAGTGGTGATCGGCGCTTCGACGGGCGGACCAAAAGCGATCGTTACCATTCTCTCTCAGTTGCCCCCGGATTTTGGATCAGCGATCGTCATTGTGCAGCACGTCGATGCCCAATTTGCGATGGGAATGGTCGATTGGCTCGATCAGCAAACCGCATTGAAAGTCCGAAAAGCGATGATTGGCGATCGACCGAGGAAAGGAACTGTTTTATTTGCTTGTACGAATGATCATCTCTGTTTACAGCCGAATGGCACACTAACCTACACACAAATCCCGATCAACTATCCTTACCGTCCTTCGGTTGATGTCTTCTTCAAAAGCGTGGAGCAATATTGGACAGACCGAGGAACCGCGATTTTGCTTACAGGTATGGGGCGCGACGGAGCAGAGGGATTAAAAGCATTGAGACAGCGAGGATGGTATACGATCGCTCAAACTGAAGCGAGTTCCGTTGTCTTCGGAATGCCCAAAGCCGCGATCGAGCTAAATGCTGCTGTCGAAGTCCTCAGCCCCGACGCGATCTCAGTTGCATTACGACAGCGTTCTTCATGATGAACGATCCAATCATTGTTCTACTGATCGACGATCAAGCCATCATCAGCGAAGCAATTCAAAGGATGCTGGCTCCTGAATCGGATGTTACCTTTCACTACTGCAACAATCCACTAGATGCGCTGAAAGTGGCAAAGCGCTGCAATCCAACTGTGATTTTGCAAGACTTAGTAATGCCGCAGATGGATGGATTGTTGCTGGTGCGATTTTTGCGATCGCAAGATGCGCCCACAGCAGATGTTCCCTTAATTGTTCTATCGAGCAAAGAAGAACCGATGATCAAAGCGCAAGCCTTTGAACTAGGTGCAAATGATTACTTAGTTAAATTACCCGATCGCGTCGAACTCATCGCCCGAATTCGCTATCACTCAAAAGCTTATATCAATTTACGCAAACGCCAGGAAGCCGAAGCACTGTTACGAGATGAGAACCTTCGGCAAGCTCAATACATCGAGCAGGTGAACAAACTTACGAAAGCTGCCGTTTCCGTTGAAGAACATACGTTTAAGCCAGAAGATTTGGGCGAAGTCAGCGATCGACAAGATGAACTCGGACAGCTATCCCGTGTGTTCGTTCAAATGGTGAACACCGTCAACACCCGCGAACAAGAACTAAAGCGACTGAATGAATCCTTTGCCCGATTCTTCCCCGCTGAATATCTCCGATTCTTACGCAAAGAGACTGTGACTGAGGTGCAACTCGGAGACTATGTAAGTAAAACAATGGCGGTAATGTTTAGTGATATTCGAGCGTTTACCACCATTTCAGAAACAATGTCCCCGCAAGAGAACTTTAACTTTGTGAACGCATACCTCAAGCGCGTCAGTCCAGAGATTCGCAATCACTACGGCATCATTGTGAAATTTCTCGGTGATGGCATGATGGCAGTGTTTCCAGAAGGTGCAGATGATGCGGTCGCGGCTGGCGTTGCGAAACAGCTTCGAGTGCAGGAATACAATGTTCAGCGAATGGCACGAGGAAATTTACCTGTTCAAGTCGGCATCGGGATTCACGTCGGTCACATGATGCTTGGAATGGTGGGGGAAACAAACCGAATTCAAGGTGATGCTTTCTCGGATACCGTCAATCTCACGGCTCGACTGGAAGGACTCACCAAGTACTACGGTGTTCCAATGCTAATCTCTGAGCAAACCTTGGAGTACTTGAGCGACCCAGACCAATATCAGATTCGATTTCTCGATCGAGCGATCGTCAAAGGTCGCAACGAACCGATCACAGTGTATGAAGTTCTCGATGCCGAAACCGAAGAGAACCGATTACTCAAACGCCAAACTCAGCCAGCGTTTGAACAAGGTATCGACTGTTATCGCCAAGGCAAGTTTGATCAAGCGAAATCCTATTTTGAGGAAGTTCTGGGGGCACATCCAGCAGATAAAACGGCTCGGCTTTATGTCGATCGAGTAACTGAATTTATCGATCGAGGAGTCCCCAAAGATTGGACGGATGCTTGGACATTTAGCGAGAAGTGATCGTCTGAGCATCGATTAATTGATCCTGTAAGCGGCGTTGTCGCATGGCTCAGTCTCCATTCTCTTTCCGTCCCCTTGCGGGGAAATAGGGGCGTAAACCCCTGCTTTCTCAAAGCCTTACAGAATCGAGGATTCAGATGCCCAGAGCGAGGCTCACCGAAATTCGATCGATTCCCAATTGATTCTTCTCAGCAAAACGCCTGAATTTTTGTCGAGTAACACTTTATTTGGGTTGCGTCGCAAAAATGGTAGGGTGGGAAGGCTAAATTTTCTTTCATCTCACCTTAAATGGTTGCCCAATCCTTGTTTGAGTGGCGGCACTTTCTTTGTCGGTACGTCCCATCTCATGCCCAACAATGCAAGCAATGGCTGAAGAATCTCCTGCAAGTTGATCGAGCAAACCGTCATAGACGGCAACTAAATTGACTTGTGCTGCAAAGGCATTAATGTCATAGGTGGGAACAGTTCCGATTCTCCAAGGGCGTTTATCTATCCCGTTTCCTCGGGCAATCCGCTCAACAATTCGATAGAGGAGATAGATGCCTTCGGGTAATTCAGCTTTAGCCCGATCGTAGAGGCTTCTAGTGGGTTGAGTGGTTCGCTGGGCAGGGGTTTTTGCTACAAATACAGAGGCTGTAACGGCTAGTAGAAGTGCACACAAGGATGTAATTTCCGCGAACTTTTGCAGGTGATGGGGAAATGCAATCATTTTAGTAATCTCTGTTTCATCACGTCTGTGGTTGAGCAACGGTTGAATCTGCACCAATCGGTGACTGACCTTCCTCAACACTCAATGTGAAGCGCTGTCAGTCACTGTTGAATCAAATAGGTTTCATTGTAAACCCGGTGATCATCGGAACAATCGTTTCTTCATAGAATATTCACACATCGGTTTTGGATGACGAGCGATCGTTGTCCTTGCAGCGCACGATCGCTCGTTGATCGAAGCTCTAGGACCGATGGGGATGACAAAGGTGACGGCACCACCAGAAGCACAATGGGATTGACGGGGTAGTCCTAAACAGGTAAGGATGCATTGTAGTCATGAATAAAGTACCAAATTGCACCAATGTGATTGTCCAACTTCTTAGTGTCGAGTCTCAAATTCTTTTGGTTCTTACGCACTTTAGGTGAAGCTGAAGGGTAACCTTGCTCTAGCAAACGATTCTTCTCAAGCATCACAATGACGCCTCTGATTGGGGGTGCATCAGAAGTAGAGAAGAGCATGAAGATGCGAC